>Ga0209281_1000029_pt1 | contig 431495 bp, 384 predicted proteins | sample MedtruBG_FD_187514 | JGI IMG/M metagenome (GOLD analysis project Ga0209281, IMG submission 187514) | Root nodule microbial communities of legume samples collected from California, USA - Medicago truncatula BG (SPAdes) (version 2) | ecosystem: Host-associated > Plants > Roots > Nodule | place... | reverse complement strand
ACGGAATTGAAGTGAACTTCACTTCTATTCTCATGAGCGTTTTTGGCTTCAAAGAGCCGAGTTCCAAAGAACTTGGCTGTTCGCCTCAAACGCCCACGCTTATCGGCTGTATATTTTTAAGGATCGAGGCAGAGAATTTCTTCTTTACTTCCGACTCGCTGCGATCAGCGAAGCCTTGAATTCTAGCACAGTTTTTAGCGTCGTTGCAATCAAATTTCTTCGATCTTTTCAACACCAGCGATCTGCATCGCTTCTCTTCAGCAGAGCCTTGCATTGTAGCACGTTTTTTGACGTTCTTGCAAAACCCTGGAAGCTTCACTTTTCAGACATTTGCATGTCATCGAGTGCAGGGGCGCAATTCTAGCACCAATCCTGGCGGATGACTGGCGTCATCCGCCAGGATTTTTTCAGGCCGTCGCCAGAGCCTGTTCCAGGGCATCGACGAAGAGGCTGGCCACGTCGCAGCCGGTCTGGTCGTAGATCTCCTGGAAGCAGGTGGGGCTGGTCACATTGATCTCGGTGATGCATTGCCCGATGACATCGACGCCCGCCAGCAGCAGTCCACGCTCCATGAGGATGGGACCGATCTCTTCGGCCATGGCCTTGTCGTGCTCGCTCAGCGGCTGGGCCACGCCCTTGCCGCCCGCTGCCAGGTTGCCACGCACTTCGTTGCCCTGGGGAATGCGTGCCAGGCAGTAGGGAACCGGCTTGCCTCCGATGACGAGCACACGCTTGTCGCCCTGGGTGATCTCAGGCAGGAACTTCTGCACCATGACGCTGCTGGCACCGCCCTGGTTCAGGGTTTCGATGATGCTGCCCAGGTTGCGGCCATCGGCGCCGACCCGGAAGATGCCCATGCCGCCCATGCCGTCCAGCGGCTTGAGGATGATGTCCTGGTGCTCTTCATGGAAGGCACGTATGTCCTGTGCACTGCGTGTGACCAGGGTGGGGCCGATGAATTGCGGGAATTCGAGGATGGCCAGCTTCTCCGGATGGTCTCGCAGCGCCCTGGGCTTGTTGAAGACCTTGGCGCCTTCACGCTCGGCCTGTTCGAGCAGGTGCGTGGAATAGAAGTATTCGGAATCGAAGGGCGGGTCCTTGCGCATGAGGATGGCGTCAAAGCCTGCCAGTTCAGCCAGCCCCTCCTGGGTTGTCTCGAACCACTGCTGCGCATCCCCCGTGAGCTGGATGTGCCGCACATGGGCGACGACCTTGCCGCGACGCTGCCAGGAAAGCTGCCTGGGTTCACAGGCCACGATGGAGTGGCCGCGCCGCTGTGCCTCCCTCATCATGGCGAAGGTGGTGTCCTTGTAGGTCTGGAACGATTCGAGCGGATCGGCAACGAAGAGGATTTGCATGGCTTGTGTGCGGAAGGCGGCGGCCCGTGCCTCGCCTATATATAGGAAGCAAAAGGGGGTGCCCGGGCCTGGGCCGCATGTCAGCTGGCCCGTGCACGTCGGTAATGTTGCACAAATAGCGCCAGGCTGCCTGCAACCACGCCCCAAAACGCCGAGCCGACTCCGGCTATCACCACGCCGCTGAGCGTGACCAGGAAGGTGATCAGCGCCGCCTCCCGGTGCTCCTCTCCCTGCAGGGCCGTGGCCAGGCCGCTGCCGATGGAGCCCAGCAGGGCCAGTCCCGCAATGCAGACCACCAGTTCCCTGGGGAAGGCGGTGAGCAGCCCTGCGACCACGGCGCCGAAGATGCCGATGACTATATAGAAGAGGCCGCAGACGGCCGCTGCCGTATAGCGGCGTGATTTGTCCTCATGGGCCTCCGGCCCCATGCAGATGGCGGCGGTGATGGCGCTGAGGTTGAGCGCATATCCGCCAAAGGGGGCCAGCACCAGGGTGGCGATGCCGGTCATGCTGATGATGCGGGAGATGGGCAGGTTGTAGCCCGTGGCGCGGATGACGGCCACGCCGGGCAGGTTCTGCGAGGCCATGGTGACGACGAACAGGGGCAAGGCCAGGCTCACCAGGGCGGGCACGGAGAACTCGGGCATGGTGAAGACCGGCCAGGCAAGGCCTGCATGCACGGCAGACCATTGCATCTGGCCGGTGAGCGCCACCCAGGCAATGGAGACCGCCAGCGTGGCGATGACCGCATAGCGCGGTGCCAAGCGGCGCGACAGCAGATAGGTCAGCAGCATGACCAGCACCAGGGGCAGCGCGTGCCTGGCGGCGGCAAAGGCCTGCATGCCGAAGTTGGCCAGTACGCCCGCCAGGAGGGCGGCAGCGATTTCCATGGGGATGCGGTTCATGACGCGCTCGAACCAGCCTGTGGCACCCACCAGGATGATCAGCCCCGCGCTGATGATGAAGGCGCCGACGGCCTCGCCCATGGAAAAGCCTCCGGCAAGCCCCGCCGTGGCCAGCACGGCAGCGCCTGGTGTGGACCAGGCGACCATGACGGGCATGCGCAGTATCAGCGAGGGCAGCAAGGAGCACAGGCCCATGCCCAGCCCCAGCGCCCAGACCCAGGAGGTGATCTGCTCAGGAGTGGCATGAAAGGCCTGGGCGGCCTGGAAGACCAGGGCCACCGAGCTGGTGAAGCCCACGAGCACGGCCACGAAGCCGGCCGCAAAGGCGGAGGGACTCAAGTCACGGAGAAAGCGCATCGCGCGATTCTGTCACCACAGTCGCGGATCGTGCGATGCGCGGGCGACGCCTACAGCTCGATCTTGGAGCCCAGCTCCACCACGGAGTTGCTGGGCAGGTGCAGGAAGTCGGAGACACGGCTGGCGTTGCGGTGCATCTGGGCGAACAGCTTTTCGCGCCAGGGCGCCATGCGGTGGCTGATGCGCGGGATGATGACATCGCGCGACAGGAAGTAGCTGGTCTCCATGGCGTCGAGCTGGCAGCCCCGGGGGCGCAACAGGGACAGCGCCGCCGGCACGTCGGGTTCGTTCTTGAAGCCGTAGTTGATGATGACCTGCCAGCAGTCGCTGCCCAGGGCCTCGATCTCGGTACGCTTGTCCAGGCCCACCCAGGGAATTTCGTGGTTGCGCACCGTGACGAAGATGTTCTGGCTGTGCAGCACCTTGTTGTGCTTGAGGTTGTGCAGCAGGGCGTTGGGCACGGTGCCAGGCTCGCCGGACAGGAAGACGGCCGTGCCCGGCACCCGCGCCGGGGGATGGCGCCAGACCGATTCGAGGAAGCTCTTGAGGTCGATGGCATCGGCCTGCAGCTTTTGGTGCAGCAGCTCGCGGCCCTTGCGCCAGGTCATCATCAGCGAGAACACCGTGCCGCCGATCAGCAGCGGGAACCAGCCGCCATCGAACAGCTTGAGCAGGTTGGACGAGAAGAAGGCCAGGTCCACCAGGAAGAAGAAGCCGGTGGCGGCAATGCACAGGGCCAGCGGGTAGTTCCAGCGGTAGCGGATCACGAAGAAGGTCAGCGTGGTGGTGATCAGCATGTCCAGCGTCACCGCAATGCCGTAGGCGGCCGCCAGGTTGCCGCTGGAGCGGAACAGCACCACGGCCAGCGCAATCGCCACGAACAGGCTCCAGTTGACCAGGGGCATATAGATCTGGCCAGCCTCGCGCACGCTGGTGTGGCGCACTTCCAGGCGCGGCAGATAGCCCAGCTGTATGACCTGGCGCGTGACGCTGAAGGCGCCCGTGATCAGGGCCTGCGAAGCGATGACCGTGGCCATGGTGGCCATCAGCACCAGGGGCAGCAGGGCCCAGGCCGGGGCCATCATGTAGAAGGGATTCTTCACGGCGGCCGGGTTGGCCAGCAGCAGCGCACCCTGGCCGAAGTAATTGAGCGTGAGGGCAGGCATGGCCACGGAGAACCAGGCCAGGCGAATGGGCTTCTTGCCGAAGTGGCCCAGGTCGGCGTAGAGCGCCTCCGCCCCGGTCACGCACAGCACGACGGCGCCCAGGATGATGAAGCTGGTGCCGGGGTTGTCCCAGATGAAGCGCACCGCGAAGTGCGGGCTGATGGCCGCCAGGATTTCCGGATGGCCGGCGATCTGGTGTATGCCCAGCGCGGCGATGGTGGCGAACCAAACCAGGGTGATGGGGCCGAAGAAGCGCCCTATCCCTGCCGTGCCGTGTTTCTGGAACCAGAACAGCAGGAACAGGATGACCAGGGTCAGCGGGATCACCGCCTTGGTGAAGTGCGGAGACACCACCTCCAGGCCCTCGACGGCCGAAAGCACGGAGATGGCCGGCGTGATCACGCCGTCGCCATAGAACAGCGAGGTGCCGAAGATGCCGATGAGCAGCAGCACGCTGCGCAGGCGCGGCTTGTCCTTGACGGTCTGCGAGGCCAGGGCCAGCATGGCGACCAGGCCGCCTTCGCCATTGTTGTCGGCGCGCAGCACCAGGACCACGTATTTGAGCGAGACGATGACCGTCAGCGTCCAGAACAGCAGCGACAGGACGCCGTAGATGTTCTCCTGGGTGAACGGCACATGGCCGGAGCCGAACACCTCCTTGACCGAATACAGCACGCTGGTGCCGATATCGCCATAGACCACGCCGATGGCGCCCAGGGTGAGCGCGGCCAACGAAGATTTGGTTTTCTGCACAGGTCTATGCGCCATCCCGTGGGGAGATGGCTTCAGTCAATTGAAATGCCGGCATTGTCCGCTGTCCTGATGACGAGCGCATCGGACAGCACCCCGATCAGTCGTAGATTTCCGCGTTGGGGTTGGTCGCCTCCAGCTCATAGCTGGCCGCCAGCATGGCGACCCGGGCCACCACGCCGTACATGTAGAAGCGATTGGGCATGCTGGCACCCGGGCGGGCGCCGATCTGGGGCAGCTGGGTGCTGTGCTGGAAGGCCAGCGGCACGAAGCCGGCACCGGGCGCGTTGAGGTTTTCGTCCACATCGCGCTCGGGGTGCATGCGGTAGAAGCCGCCGACTACGTAGCGGTCCATCATGTAGACCACGGGCTCGGCCACGGCGTTGTTCATGCGCTCCTGGGTGAGCACGCCCTCCTGGATGATCACGTCGTGCACGGTCTGGCCGTCCTTGATCATGCCCATCTTGTTGCGGCTCTTGCGCGGCAGCTCAGCCAGTTCCTTGGCGTCGCGCACGGTCATCACGCCCATGCCATAGGTGCCGTTGTCGGCCTTGACGATGGCAAACGGCTTTTCCTTGATGCCGTATTCCTTGTACTTGCGGCGCACCTTGGCCAGCAGCACATCGACCTGCTCGGCCAGGCCTTCCATGCCCACGCCATTGGCGAAGTCGATGCCTTCGCTGCGCCCGAACAGCGGGTTGATCAGCCAGGGATCGATGCCCAGCAGCTTGCCGAAGCGCTTGGCCACTTCCTCGTAGCTCTGGAAATGACGGCTCTTGCGGCGCACGCTCCAGCCTGCATGCAGGGGCGGCAGCAGGTATTGCTCGTACAGCTCCTCGACGATGCCCGGCACGCCGGAGGACAGGTCGTTGTTGAGCAAGATGGTGCAGGGATCGAAATCCTTGAGGCCGATGCGGCGCTTGCTGCGGATCACCGGCTCCAGCGTCACCGTGTCGCCATGCGGCAGGGTGACGGTGGTGGTCTTCTTCACATCGGGGCTGATGGAGCCGATGCGCACATTCAGACCGGCCATGTTGAAGATGCGCTTGAGCTGCACCACGTTGGCCAGGTAATGGGTGTTGCGCGTGTGGTTCTCGGGAATGATGAGCAGGTTGCGCGCTTCGGGGCAGATCTTCTCGATCGCCGCCATGGCCGCCTGCACGGCCAGCGGCAGCATTTCGTCGGTCAGGTTGTTCCAGCCGCCAGGAAACAGGTTGGTATCCACGGGCGCGAGCTTGAAGCCGGCGTTGCGGATGTCCACCGAGCAATAGAAAGGCGGCGTGTGTTCCATCCATTCGAGCCGGAACCAGCGCTCGATCGCCGGCATGGAGTCGAGGATGCGCTGCTCAAGCTCGTTGATCGGGCCTGTCAGGGCCGTGATGAGATGTGGAACCATAAAGACCCTCTGGGTACGGCGGTGGGGGGCAATTGTAGAGATTGGACCATGGTCTAAGTGTTTTCCCTAGTCTCTTCGGCATCATCGGCGCCAGAAAGCCGGGGAAAGCAGCGCCATGAAACTGAGGATTTCCAGGCGCCCCAGCAGCATGGCCAGGGTGCAGATCCAGGTCTGGAAGTCGGTGAGCACAGCATAGTTGGAGCTCGGCCCCAGCGCGCCCAGGCCCGGTCCCATGCAGTGCACGCTGGCCAGCACGGCGGAAAAGGCGGTCACCGGGTCCAGGTCGGTGAGCAGCAGCACCATGCTGAGCGTGATCACGGTGGCGCCATAGACCAGCATGAAGGCCAGCACCGAGAAGATCATGCGGTCGTCCACCACGCCGTTGCCCAGCCGCACGGGCTGCATGGCGCGCGGGTGCACGAGCCGCGTGAGCTCGCGCCGCGCCTGCTTGAGCAGGATGAGCATGCGCACCATCTTGATGCCGCCACCCGTGGAGCCCGCGCTGGTGGCCACGCCCGACAGCAGCAACATGAGCACGGGCGCGAAGACGGGCCAGCTCAGGTAGTCGACGGTGGTGAAGCCCGTGGTCGTGGCCACCGAGACCACGTGGAAGATGCCATAGCGCAGCGCCTCGACAGGCCCGTACACGCCCTTGGCCCACAGCAGCAACGCGACGATGAGCCCGCCGCCCAGCAGCACGGCCAGCGTGGCGCGCATTTCGGGGTCGCGCCAGAAGCCGTCCCAGCGGCCCTTGCGCATGGCCACGAAGTACAGCGCGAAGTTGCAGCTGGCCAGCAGCATGAAGACCAGGGCGATCAGCTCGATCAGCGGCGAGTCGAAGTAGGCGAAGCTGGCGTCGTGCGAGGACAGGCCGCCCAGGCTCACCGTGGCGAACATGTGCATCAGCGCATCCAGCGGCTCCATGCCCGCGGCCCAGAAGGCCAGTGCACAGGCCAGCGAGAACACGCCGTAGACGCCCCACAGGCCCTTGGCGGTCTCGGTCATGCGCGGCGTCAGCTTGGTGTCCTTGATGGGGCCGGCGGCCTCGGCGCGGAACAGCTGGGCACCGCCCACGCCCAGCAGCGGCAGGATGGCCACGGCCAGGATCAGGATGCCCATGCCGCCCAGCCATTGCAGGAAGGTGCGCCAGACATTGATGGACACGGGCAATGCGTCCAGCCCCGTGAGCACGGTGGCGCCCGTCGTCGTCAGGCCCGAGACGGCCTCGAAATAGGCGTGGGTGAAGCTGATGCTCAGGCCCACATGGCCCAGGCCCAGCACCAGGGGCAGCATGGCGCACAGCGGCAGCACCACCCAGACCAGGGTGACGAGGATGACGCCGTGGCGCGGCTGCAGCTCGCGCCGGAAATGGTCCAGGCCTACCCACAGCGACAGCCCCGCCGCCGCCGTGATGCCGATGGCCCAGGGGTAGATGCGCCAGATGCCGTCGTCGGCAAACCAGGACACGGCAAAGGGCAGCAGCATGGACAGCGCGAACATGACCATGAGCATGCCAAGCACGCGCAGGACGGGGAACAGGTCGCGCATGGGTATGGGCTCAGAAGAAGGTGGCGCTGACGCGGAACAGGTTTTCCACGTCCCGCACCAGCCGCTTGTGGGGCAGGAAGAAGACCACGTGGTCGCCGCTCTCGATCACGGTGTTGCCGCGCGGGATGATGACCTCGGGCTCGGCACCGGCCGCGATCTCGTCGGCCGGCACGCCTTCGGGAATGCCGCGCACGATGAGGCCGATGTGCGCATCCTCGGGCACGCGCAGGTCCTCGACCTTGCGGCCGACCACGCGCGAGCTCTTGCGGTCGCCGCGCGCCACGATCTCCAGCGCCTCGGCCACGCCCCGGCGCAGGCTGTGCACGGCCTGCACGTCGCCGCGGCGCACATAGGCCAGCAGCTCGCCGAGCATGGCCTGGGCCGGCGACAGCGCAATGTCGATCTGCGTGCCGTGCATCAGGTCGGCATAGGCGCGCCGCGTGATCAGCGAGAGCACGCGCCGCGCGCCCATGCGCTTGCCCAGCAGGCTGGCCATGATGTTGTTCTCGTCGTCGTCGGTGAGGGCCAGGAACAGGTCCACGTCCTCCACGCTTTCATCGGCCAGCAGGTCCTCGTCGGTGGCATCGCCGTGCAGCACCAGCACCTCGGCCGGCAGCAGCGAGGCCAGGTCCTGGCAGCGCTGCTCGTCGGGCTCGATGATCTTGATGTGAAAGCGGCCCGGCACGCGCGACAGCTGCAGCGCCAGGCGCAGGCTGACCTGGTCGCCACCGGCGATCATGATGCGGTAGACGGGGCGCGAAGGCCGGCCCGCGGGCTGGTGGATGGCGCGCAGCACCTCGGCCACATGCTCGCGCGCGGCCAGGATGAAGACTTCGTCGCCGGGCTCGATGCGGGTGTTGCCGTCGCAGCGCACGAAGCGGTCGGGCTCCTCCAGGAAACGCCGGTAGATGGCCACGATGCGCATGGCCAGCTCGGGCATGCAGTCGCGCAGCTCGCCGATGTGCTTGCCGACGGCGGGGGCGCCGTCGCGCGCACGCACCGAGGCCAGCGCGGCGCGTCCGCCCGCGAAGGCGCGCACCTGCATGGCTTCGGGGAACTCGATGAGCTTGCTGATGTAGTTGGTCAGCGACTCCTCGGGGCAGATGATGCGGTCCACGCCGAAGCCTTCCTTGCCCAGCAGCGTCTCGTCATCGCCAAAGCCCGAGGAGCGCACGCGCGCGATGCGGGTGGGAATCTCGAACAGCACCTGGGCCAGCTTGCAGCACACCAGGTTGGTTTCGTCGAGCGCGGCGCAGGCGATCAGCAGGTCCGTGTCCTTGGCTCCGGCCTCGGCCAGCACCTGGGGATCGATGCCGTTGCCCACCACGCCGCGCAGGTCGAAGCGCGATTCCAGCTCGCGCAGGCGGCGCGCATCGGTGTCGATCACCGTGATGTCGTTGCGTTCGGACACCAGGCTTTCGGCCACGCTGTAGCCCACACGGCCGGCGCCAAGAATGATGATTTTCATGGGTTCATTGCGGTGCTGCGGTGCCGGCGCGGGGCATCCCGGCGCGGGGCGTCCCGGCCGGGTGCCTGCCGGCGCGCAGCAAGGTCCGGTCAGGTGCGGACTTCGCCTTCACCCAGCACCACGTATTTGAGCGAGGTGAGACCTTCGATGCCCACAGGACCGCGCGCATGGAACTTGTCGGTGCTGATGCCGATTTCCGCGCCCAGGCCGTACTCGAAGCCATCGGCAAAGCGCGTGCTGGCATTGACCATGACGCTGGCCGAGTCCACCTCGCGCAGAAAGCGCTGGGCATGCATGTGGTCGCGCGTGAGGATGGCATCCGTGTGGTGGCTGGAGTAGCGGTTGATGTGGGCGATGGCTTCGTCCACACCCGCGACGATCTTGACGCTGATGATGGGCGCCAGGTATTCCTCGCTCCAGTCCTGCTCGGTGGCCTCGGCCAGCTGGGCACCGGCCACGGACTTCAGGATGGCCAGCGATTCGGGGCAGCCGCGCATCTCGACCCCCTTGGCGGTGTAGATGGCACCGATCTGCGGCAGGAACTCGGCCGCCACGCCGCGCGCCACCAGCAGGCTCTCGCTGGCGTTGCAGGGGCTGTACTTGTTGGTCTTGGCGTTGTCGGCCACCTTGACGGCCATGGCGATGTCGCAGGGATCATCGACATAGGTGTGGCAATTGCCGTCCAAGTGCTTGATGACGGGCACCTTGGCCTCGCGGCTGATGCGCTCGATCAGGCCCTTGCCGCCGCGCGGGATGATGACGTCCACGTAGTCGGGCATGGCGATGAGCTGGCCCACGGCCTCGCGGTCCGTGGTCTGCACCAGCTGCACGCCGTGCTCGGGCAGGCCGGCCTCGGCCAGCGCCCTGGCCACGAGGGCGGCCAGTGCCTTGTTGGAGTCGATGGCTTCCGAGCCGCCGCGCAGGATGCAGGCGTTGCCGCTCTTGATGCTGAGGCTGGCCGCCTCGATGGTCACGTTGGGGCGGCTCTCGTAGATCATGCCGAACACGCCGATCGGCACACGCATCTGGCCCACGCGGATGCCGCTGGGCATTTGCTTCATGCCGATGATCTCGCCGATCACGTCGGCCATGGATGCCAGCTGTTCGCAGCCCTGGGCACAGGTTTCAAGCACCTTGGGCGTCAGGCGCAGGCGGTCCACCATGGGAGCGGACAGGCCGTTGGCCACGGCGCGGTCGAGGTCACGGGCGTTGTCGGTCTGCAACGGCTCCACGTTCTCCCGCAGCAGGCGCGCCAGCGCCAGCAGGGCGCGGCTTTTGACGGCAGCCGAGGCTCGGGCCATCTGGGCGGAGGCCACTTTGGCCTGAACGCCCAGGTTGTGGGTGTATTCGACGATATTGAGCGCGTTCATTCCGAGATTCTCGCCGAGTTGCGCCCATTTGCGCACCGGGACCGGGCATGCCCCGCGCCGACATGCGGCTGCGATGCGGCCGAGATGCGTCTGCGCACGGCCGCCAGAGGGCAAACCCCGCGTTGCGGCGGCCGGCAGGATGTCGCGGCCACCCTACACTGCTGCCCAGTACGCAGAGGTTTCCCGCCATGTCCACCAGCCACGACACTCTTCTCGCCGCCCAGCAGCTCGCCCAGTTGCACGCCGGCTTCGCCCAACTGGCACAGCAGCAGCTGTCGGCCGCCGTGCTCGGACAGCAGGCCAGGGCCTCATCGGAGTTGCTGCAGGCCCTGCCGCCGCGCTACGGCGAAGTGCTGCTCAATCTGCTGGACCGACTGGAGTCCAGCGCGCTGTTCAGCGAGGAAAGCTGCTCCTTCAGCCAGAAGGACCTGCTGGACAACCTTGAGACCTGGGCCACCAAGGCCCAGGCGCAGTTGGAAAAGACGCGCTAGGAACGGTACGTCAGCCCTTGGCGCCGGCCTGGGCCAGGTCCACGGCCAGGCGGCGCAGGGCCTGCCAGCCGTCGCGCGGCCAGCCTTCGAAGGCCAGGCCCTTGACGATGCCGTCCACCGCGTGGGCCGATTGCAGCAAGCGCGCGGCCTGGGCGTCGGTGATGCGGGGCAGCAGGCGCTCGAACAAGCGTTCCTTGACGCCCCAGATGCGCTGGGCGCGCAGCGCCATCGGCAGGGGCTGGCCTGCGGCCATGGCGTCCCTCACGCGGCAGATGGCGCGGATGTCCTCGGCCAGGGTCCAGTGCACCAGCACCTCGGCCGTGCCTTCGGCCTGCAGGCCATCGAGCATGCGCGAGACGCGCGCCAGCTGCCCGCCCAGCACGGCCTCCGACAGCTTGAAAACGTCGTAGCGCGCCACATTGAGCACGGCCTGCTCGACCTGAGCCTGGCTCAGTTCACCCTCGGGATGCAGCAGCGCCAGCTTCTGGATTTCCTGGTGCGCGGCCAGCAGGTTGCCTTCGACGCGGTCGGCAAAGAACTGCAGCGTGCGCTGCCCTTCCTCGCCGGGTGCGACGCGCTGGCCCTGGGCCGCCAGCCGCTGGGCAATCCAGGCCGGCAACTGGGCGCGCTCAATGGGATCGATCTGCAGCGTCATGCCCTGGGCCTCCAGCGCGCTGAACCAGGCCCCCGTCTTGGTGGCCTTGTCCAGGCGCGGCAGCAGGACCAGGGTGAGCGTGCTGTCGTTGCCCCGCGCGGACTCGGCGATCTGCTGCAGCGCGGCGCCGCCGTCCTTGCCGGGCTTGCCCGAGGGAATGCGGATCTCGACGATCTGCCGGTCGGCGAACAGCGACAGCGAGCCACCGGCCGCCAGCACGGCGCTCCAGTCGAAATGCGCGCCGGCCACGGTATAGCTGCTGCGCTCGGTATAGCCGGCCGCGCGCGCCGCGGCGCGGATGGCGTCGGCCGCCTCCTGCTGCTGCAGCGGCTCGTCGCCGTGCAGCACATAAAGCGGGCGCAGGCCCTTGGCCAGATGGCCGCCGAGCTGGTTCAGGGCAAGCTGCATGGGGCTCAGGTCAGGCTCTTGACGGCCGCCAGACGGCGCAGCAACTGCTGCACGATGTCAGTGCGCATGTCCTTGTAGAGCATGGCCTCCTCGGCTTCCTTGGACAGCGCGTTGGTTTCGTTGTACGTCACATCGCGCTGCTGCAGGATTTCGGTCTCGGGAATCGGCTCGTCGCCATTGGGCGTGCGCAGCTTGAAGCGCACGCGCAGGCGCAGCTGCAACTCGCGCACCTGGCCCAGCGCGTTCATGCCGACGATGACCCGCTCCTGCCGCTCGCTGACGATCTGGAAGATCGCTTCGGCATCGTCGGGCGATGCCGGATCGCGCAGCACGGTCAGCTTGTCGCTGGCACTGGCCAGATTGCGCGACAGCTCCCGCGCCACCGGAGAGCCTCGGCCCGCCTGGATGTAGAGCGAGCGGAACACGAAGGTCGGCACCCCCCGCAGGCGAAAGCCGCAGGCCCCCAGCAGCGGAGCCAGGGCCAGGGCGGTGAGCAGGGTACGTTTTTGCATGCTTGGTTCCTTGTGGGCGCCGGGCAAGCCCGGCGCCCAGGGGGTCAGACCACGACGTTGACGAGGCGGCCAGGCACCACGATGACCTTCTTGGGCACGGCACCGTTGGTGAACTTCTGGCATTCCTCGTTGGCCAGGGCAATGCGCTCGATCTCGGCCTTGTCGGCCGTCGAGGACACCAGGATGGCCCCGCGCAGCTTGCCGTTGACCTGCAGCACCAGAGAGATCTCGTCCTGCACCAGCGCCTGCGGATCGACCTGGGGCCAGGGCGCGTCCAGCACATCGCCCAGGTGGGCGGCGTAGCCCAGTTCGCTCCAAAGCGCATGGGCCAGGTGGGGCGTGGCCGGGTAGAGCACGCGCAGCAGGATGCCGAAGCCTTCGATCAGCGCCACCTGGGCGCCCGCGTCGTCGAAGGACTTGAAGTCCTCCAGCGCGTTGATCATCTTCATGGCGCCCGAGACCACGGTGTTGTACTGCATGCGCTGGTAGTCGTATTCCACCTGCTTGAGCACGGTGTGGATCTCCAGGCGCAGGGACTTGGCGGCCTTGCCGAACTCCACTTCGTCCAGCGACTTGGCGCCGGCCACGCTTTGCACGGCACCGGCCATGTCCATCTGCGACAGCTTGGCGCCGAAGTTGTAGACGCGGCGCAGGAAGCGGTAGCTGCCTTCGACGGCGGCATCGTTCCACTCCAGCGTCAGCTCGGGCGGCGCGGTGAACATGGTGTACAGGCGCGCGGTGTCGGCGCCGTACTTCTCGATCAGCTCCTGCGGATCGATGCCGTTGTTCTTGGACTTGGACATGGTGCCCACGCCCTCGTAGTCGATGTCCGTGCCCACGGGCAGCAGGCCATCGGCGCTGTCCACCTCGGCCTTGAGCTTGGCGCCCACGATCTTGCCGGTCTCGTCGAACACATGCTCGACATCCTTGGGCCAGAAGTACTCCTTGGCACCCTTGGCCGTGCGGCGGCTGTAGATGTGGTTGAGCACCATGCCCTGGGTCAGCAGCTTGGTGAAGGGCTCATCGACCTTGACCAGGCCCAGGTCACGCATGACCTTGGTCCAGAAGCGCGCGTACAGCAGGTGCAGGATGGCGTGCTCGATGCCGCCGATGTACTGGTCCATGCCGCTGCCGCCGGTGGCGGCATTCTGGTCCCGCATCCAGTACTCTGCACCTTCCGCCACCATCTGCTCGCTGTTCCTGGCGTCGCAATAGCGCATGAAGTACCAGGACGAGTCCACGAAGGTGTCCATGGTGTCGGTCTCGCGGCGCGCGCTCTTGCCGCAGCAGGGGCAGACCACGCCGGCGTGGAAGGCTTCGCTCTTGATCAGGGGGTTGCCCGAGCCGTCGGGCACCAGGTCCTGGGGCAGGACCACGGGCAGGTCCTTGGCGGGCACGGGCTGGGCGCCGCAGTCCTCGCAGTGGATGATGGGAATCGGCGTGCCCCAGTAGCGCTGGCGGCTCACGCCCCAGTCGCGCAGGCGCCAGGTGGTTTTCTTCTCGCCAAGGCCCTTGGCGGCCAGCAGTTCGGCCACCTTGTCCACGGCCGCCGCATGGGGCAGGCCGTCGAGTTCGCCGGAATCGATGCAGACAGCGCGCTGCTTGTCGCCGTACGAGTCGGCCCATGCCTCGGTGCTGAAGGTCTCGCCTTCGACCGCGATGACCTGGCGGATGGCGATGCCGTACTTCTTCGCAAAGGCGAAGTCGCGCTCGTCATGTGCGGGCACGCCCATGACGGCGCCGTCGCCGTAGCTCATGAGCACGTAGTTGCCGACCCAGACCTCGACCTGGGCGCCCGTCAGCGGATGCGTGACGAACAGGCCCGTGGGCAGGCCTTCCTTTTCCTTGACCGCGAGTTCGGCCTCGGTGGTGCCGCCCTTCTTGCACTCTTCGATGAAGGCGGCCAGCTTGGGGCTCGTGGCGGCGGCGTGCAGGGCCAGCGGATGCTCGGGCGCCACGGCGCAGAACGTCACGCCCATGATGGTGTCGGCACGCGTGGTGAACACGTACAGGCGGCCGTCCTGGATGGGCTGGCCGTCGGCGCCACGGATGTCGTGGGTGAACGCAAAGCGCACACCGGAGCTCTTGCCGATCCAGTTTTCCTGCATCAGGCGGACTTTTTCAGGCCAGCCGGTCAGCGTGGCCTTGTCGCCGCCCACCTGGACATGGTCCAGCAGCTCCTGGGCGTAGTCGGTGATCTTCAGGTAGTAGCCGGGGATTTCGCGCTTTTCGACCGGCGCGCCCGTGCGCCAGCCGCGGCCGTCGATGACCTGCTCGTTGGCCAGCACGGTCTGGTCCACCGGGTCCCAGTTCACGACCTGGGTCTTGCGGTAGGCAATGCCCTTTTCCAGCATCTTCAGGAACAGCCACTGGTTCCACTTGTAGTAGTCGGGGTCGCAGGTGGCGATCTCGCGGCTCCAGTCGATGGCCAGCCCCATCGCCTGCATCTGCTTTTTCATGTAGGCGATGTTGTCGTAGGTCCACTGCGCGGGCGGCACCTTGTTCTTGAGCGCAGCGTTCTCGGCCGGCAGGCCGAAGGCGTCCCAGCCCATGGGCATGAGGACGTTGTAGCCCTTCATGCGCAGCTGGCGCGTCAGCATGTCGTTGATGGTGTAGTTGCGCACATGGCCCATGTGCAGCTTGCCGCTGGGGTAGGGCAGCATGGAGCAGGCGTAGAACTTGGGCTTGGCCTGGTCTTCGGTCACGCGGTAAGCGTCGCGGGCGGACCAGTGGTCTTGCGCTGCGCGCTCAACGTCGATGTGGTTGTATTTCTCTTGCATGGTGCTGCGGCCCAGGGGCCTGACAAGGTGGATTGCCGGAATCAACCGGCGATTTTAGGCCCCCGGCCCGGCCGTGCCCGAAGCCGCCCACAAGCCCGCAGGCGGTACTGCGTCATCGGCGGCCGCTTGCCCGCCTGTGGCACGGGGAAAAGCCGCACTGCGTATGCTTGCCAACTCTGCGGCGCCATGCCGCAGGCGTTCCTCCATCGCCAGCCCGGGCTTGCGCAGGAACCGATGCGCATCTCCCGGGCATGCCGCCACCGCGCGCGGCCTCATGGTGCCGGCTCAGGCAAGCCGGCACTGCAACGCCCTGGAGTTTTTCTTGCTGAACTGGTCTTTGATTTCCGGCTGGGATCCCGTCATGCAGGCCCTGGCCGCGCTGTGCGCGCTGGTGCTGCTGGCCCGCTCGGCGGGGTTTGTCGTGCAATGGCTGCTGCTGCGTGTGCTGCCGCGCATGCGCAGCACGCTGGTGGAGATGGAATGGGCGCAGGTGCTGCTGCACGACAGCGTGCTGCAGCGGCTGGCCAAGGCCGTGCCTTCGCTGGTCATGCAGTCGGGCGTGCAGGCCATACCGCAGCTGCAGCCGCAGTGGGCCACGCTGATCCTGAACCTGGCCATCGCCTGCACCATCTACCACGTGGCCCGCGTGATCAGCGCCCTGCTCAACGCCATGAACGAGGCGCACGAGCTCAAGGAGGAGCGCAAGGCCACGCAGGCCCACTCGATCAAGAGCTATGTGCAGCTGGGCAAGCTGCTGGTGTTCCTGATCGCCATCGTGCTCATCGTCGCCACCCTGGTGGACCGCTCGCCGCTGCTGCTGCTGTCGGGCCTGGGCGCGGCCTCGGCCGTGCTGATGCTGATCTTCAAGGACACCATCATGTCCTTCGTGGCCGGCGTGCAGCTGGGCTCCAACGATATGCTGCGCGTGGGCGACTGGATAGAGATGCCCCAGGTCGGCGCCGATGGCTTCGTGATCGACATCGCGCTGCACACGGTGAAGGTGCAGAACTGGGACAAGACCATCACCACCATTCCTACCTGGCGGCTGATGAGCGACAGTTACAAGAACTGGCGCGGCATGTTCGAGTCAGGCGGGCGCCGCATCCGCCGCTCGCTGCACATAGACGCCCACACCATCCGCCTGCTGACGCCCGAGCAGCGGCAGAAACTGGCGCTGCTGGAGCCCCTGAAGGACCATTGGACCCGCAGCGGCGACCTGCGCATGGCCGACGCGCCTGCAGGCAGCGAGATGGCCGCGCAGCAACTCAGCAATCTGGCCGTTTTCAAGGCCTATGCATACGCCTACCTGCTGCGCCATCCGCACATCCACAAGACGCCGAACATGTTTTTGCTGGTGCGCACCATGGAGCCTTCGCCCATGGGCGTGCCGCTGGAGCTGTTTTGCTACACCAGCACCACGGTCTGGGTGGAGTACGAGGCCATACAGGGCGCGATCTTCGACCACCTGATCGGCATGCTGCCGCTGTTCGGGCTCAGCCTGTACCAGCGTTCCTCGGACCATGGCCAGCATCTGCGGCTGGCGGGCAGCGAGCGCTGGCCCGAAGGACAGGAATAGGTTCGCGGGCGCAGGCCAGGCGGCGTTTCAGCGCCCGGCGCCGGAGGGGCCCAGGACGGCGGCGGACCGGCCCTCCTGGCTTCGCGCAGGCTCCGCCACGAAGCCCATTCGCGTCAGGCCCGCCGCGTGTGCCCAGCCCATGAGCTCGGCCACGCGGCCATAGGGCACGGCCTGGTCGGCACGCAATTGCAGCTCGGCCTGGGGATTGCGGGCGCCAAGCCGGGCCAGGCGCTCGCGCAACGCCTCGGGCGTGCTGGGCTGGCCCTGCACCCAGAGCGCGCCCTGCGCATCGACCTCCAGCAGCAGCGCATCGTCCTCGCCCGCCGCCGCCATGGGCTGGGTGCCCTGGGCCTGGGGCAATTGCACGCGCAGGGAGGCGGCCAGCATGGGTGCCGCAAGAATGAAGATGACCACCAGCACCAGCATCACGTCCACCAGCGGGGTGACGTTGATGGCGTGCATGGGCTGGGGGACGCTCTCCTTGCCGCTCAGTCGTCCGAAGGCCATGTGCGCTCCTGCCTGGCCGCCCGGTCAGGGCGCTTCCATGGGGCCGGCCGGCAGGCCGGCGACGGGCATGCCGTCATCCGGCTGCGCCTGCCCGGACTGCTCCAGGCCGAACATGGCCTGCAGGTCATGGGCAAAGCCTTCGAGCAGGGCTTCCATCTGGGCGGCGGCGCGGCCCAGCAGGTTATAGGCCAGCACGGCCGGCAGGGCCACGGCCAGGCCGGCTGCCGTCATCACCAAGGCCTCGCCCACAGGGCCGGCCAGTTGCTCGATGCCGATCTGTCCGCTGCCGGCCAGCGTGGCCAGCGCGTGGTGAATGCCCCAGACGGTGCCCAGCAGGCCGACGAAGGGCGCCGTGGCGCCCACGGTGGCCAGCAGGGTCTGGCCCCATTGAAGCTGGTGGCTGGCCGACTGCAGCGCCTGGCGCAGGCCGCGCGTGAGGCGCACGGAGCGCGCTGCGCGCCCCGAGAGCGCCATGCCGCTGCTGCCCGTGGGCGCGAGGGCCTGGGACACGGCCCCGGCCATGGGCGCCACCAGTTGCTGGCGATCGCCCTCGGCCATGCGGGCCTGGCCCGTGGCCAGGTCCGGAGCACTCCAGAAGGCCGCAATGGCCTGTGGAACGCGGCGGCGGCTGGCGGCCATGAACCAGATCTTCCAGACGATGACCACCCAGCTGGCCACCGACAGCGCCAGCAGCAGCAGCGCCGTGCCGCGCGCCACGGCGTCGCCTTGCTGCCACCAGAGCCAGAGTGGGCCGGTCATGGTCTTTATCTCGCCCGTATGGCCAAAGAGAGGTACGCGGCGCTACGGCCCAGGGTCTGTGCCATCACAGACCCAGGACATCGTTCATGTCGTACTGGCCCGTTGCCTTGCCAGCCAGGAAGCGCGCCGCCCGCAGGCTGCCCTGCGCATAGCCGGCACGGCTGCTGGACTTGTGCGAGATCTCGATGCGCTCGCCCGTGCCCGCGAACAGCACCGTGTGGTCGCCGATGATGTCGCCGCCGCGCACGGTGGCAAAGCCGATGGTGTTGTCCTCGCGCGCGCCGGTGTGGCCGAAGCGCTCGTAGACGGCGCGGTCGGCCAGCTTCGTGCCCTGGGCTTCGGCGATGACCTCGCCCATCTTGAGGGCCGTGCCCGAGGGGGCATCGACCTTGTGGCGGTGGTGGGCCTCGACGATTTCGATGTCATAGCCGCTGGACAGCGCCTTGGCCGCCATCTCCAGCAGCTTGAAAGTGACGTTCACGCCCACGCTCATGTTGGGCGACAGCACCACGGCCGTGCGCTGGGCGTACTCGGCGATGCGGGCCTTTTCCTCGTCGCTGAAGCCCGTGGTGCCGATGACCAGCTTGACGCCCAGCTCGGCGCAGATGGCCAGGTGGTCCATCGTGCCTTCGGGGCGCGTGAAGTCGATCAGGCAATCGGCCTTGGACAGCGCGGCACGCACATCGCTTTCGATGGCGATGCCGCTGGGCTGGCCCAGGAAGGCCGAGGGGTCGGTGCCCAGCGAAGGGCTGTCGGCGCGGTCCAGCGCGGCGGCCAGCGCAAGGTCATCGCTTTGCGCGATGGCCTCGATCAGCATGCGGCCCATGCGGCCGGAGGCGCCGGCCACGGCCACACGCAGGCGCTGGTTGTTGCTGGAGGAAGTGGCGGTCGTGGCGTTCATGTCGGGAAGGGGGTGCACAAGCTCAATGCATGGACAGCAGGCAAAAGCGGCGCCAGACAGGCACTGCGGCGGCCGCCATCCACGGAAAAACGCCCGCATGCCTTGCGGCGCGCGGGCGGCGATATCAACGGGCGCCGGATTCCAGTGGCGGGTAGCTGGCCGCTGTGGGCGGCGGCTCGGCGGCCACGGGCTCTTCCACAGGCTTGGCGGCCGGGAACTTGGACAGCTGCTCCTCGCTGGCTTCCAGCTGAGGAATCTTGCCCAGCTTCTTCTTGGAGCCCAGGCTGGCGACGAATTCGGCCTCGGTGGGCATCTCGTCGCCTTCGGAGCGGGCAAACAGGTCGCCGTTGAAGAAGACGGTCAGCTTGCGCACCTGAGAATCGACGCCGGGGCGCTTGATGGTGAACACATATTCCCAGCGATCGGCGTGGAATACGCTGGTGACCAGCGGCGTGCCGAGAATGTCGCGCACCTGCTGGCGGCTCATGCCGGGCTGCAGGGCCTCGACCTGTTCACGGGAGACGAAGTTGCCTTGGACGACCTCGACCTTGTAGGGAGTGACGACATTGGCGACTCGGTGCGCGGCGCCATCGAGGCTGCTGCAGCCTGCCAGCGCCACCCCGATCGACAGCATCAGGGCCGCACTCGTGCGGCAACGGGCTTGAACATGCATTGGTATCAGCATAGGGATATGATCGTGGATCATTGTAGCGGCTGGTCCCTAGGGCTTGCGATCATGCGACGCCCCTGGCACCAGGGCCATTTTGTTCGCCGCCCCGCGCCTGCCATGGTGGCAGTCCAGCGGGCAGTCTCTGCCAAAGACCCAGACATGAAGAACATCGACGAACTCAAGAGTACCGGCCTGAAGGCCACGCTTCCCCGCCTGAAGATCCTGGAGATCTTCCAGACGGGTGCGCAACGCCACATGACGGCCGAAGACGTGTTCCGCGTGCTGCTGGACGAACGCTCGGACATCGGCCTGGCCACGGTCTACCGCGTGCTCACGCAGTTCGAGCAGGCCGGCATCCTCATCCGCAGCAATTTCGAGAGCGGCAAGGCCGTCTACGAACTCAATGAAGGCCAGCACCACGACCACTTCGTGTGCACCAGCTGCGGCAAGGTCGAGGAGTTCTACGATCCCGATATCGAAAAGCGCCAGAACCTGATCGCCAAGGCCAAGGGCTGGGTGATCCAGGACCATTCGATGGCCCTGTACGGACAGTGCGCGGAATGCGCGAGCCGGCCCAGCAAATAAGGCCGGGTCCCTCAGAAAAAGCGGAGTGTGAAGCACTCCGCTTTTTTTTGCCTTTTACTTTTTGCTACCGGCGCTTTACAGGGCGAAGCACATGGGCGGAGGATGCTGGCATCCAATGGATGCCCCCTACCCACCGAGACACCATGCGCCGCACATCGCCGTTCGCCATCGCTCTCACGTTCTGCGCCATCACCCTGGCCACGGGCTGCGCGCCCCTGCAGGCGCCGCCGTCCTCCGCAACGCCTGCACTCCATACCCTGCCCGATGCGCCCCTCACCGCCGCGCAGCGCCAGCAATGGCTAGACCGCGTGACCTGGGGCGCCACCGACAGCGAGGATGCCCAGTTGCAGCGCCTGGGCCTGAAGGCCTGGCTGACCCGGCAGTTGCAGCCCGGCCCCCGGCCGCTGCCGCCGCAGGCACAGCAGCGGATTGACCAGCTGGGCATCAGCCAGCGCCCCGTGACCGAGGTGCTGCTGGAACTGGAGACCCAGCGCAAGGCCGTGCAGGAGGCGGCATCGGCCGATGAAAAGGCCACGCTGCAGCAGACCTACCAGCGCACGCTGAACCAGTTGGGCAACGATGCCCAGAAGCGCTTCGTGATCCGTGCGCTGTACTCGCCGGCGCAGTTGCAGGAACAGATGACCTGGTTCTGGATGAACCATTTCAGCGTCAGCCTGCGCAAGGCCGATATCCGCGCCTGGGTGGGCGACTACGAGGAGCAGGCCATACGCCCGCATGCGCTGGGCAGCTTTCGCAGCCTGCTGGAAGCCTCGCTGCGCCACCCGGCCATGCTGCGCTACCTGGACAACGCCAGCAATGCGGCAGGCCGCATCAACGAGAACTACGCGCGCGAACTGCTGGAGCTGCACACCATGGGCGTGGGCAGCGGCTACACCCAGGCCGATGTGCAGGAGATGGCGCGCATCCTGACCGGCGTGGGCATCAGCCTGCAGCCGGCCGGCACGCCGCCGCCGCGCATGCGCCCCGAGCGCCAGGGCGACTACCTGCGCTCGGGCTTTTTCGAGTTCAACCCCAACCGGCACGACTACGGCCCCAAGACCTTCCTGGGCCAGCCCCTGCACGCACGCGGCATGGCCGAGGTCCAGGAGGCGCTGGACCGCATCGTCGCCTCGCCGGCCACGGCGCAGTTCATCGCGCGCAAGCTGGCGGTGTTCTTCATTGCTGACGATCCGCCGCCCGCCCTGGTGCAGCGCACGGCCCAGGCCTTCACGCGCAGCCGGGGCGATATCGCGGCCACCGTGGCCACGCTGCTGGCCGATCCCGAGGCCGCCCGCTTCGGCCGCAAGTTCCGCGATCCGCTGCACTACGTGCTGGCCGCCACGCGGCTGTCGGTGGACCAGCGCGTGGCGGCCGACGTGGCGCCGGTGCTGGGCTGGGTCAACCGGCTGGGGCAGAACCTCTATGCGCACGAGACGCCGGACGGCTATCCGCAGATGCAGTCCGACTGGGCCAGCTCGGGCCAGATGGCGGCGCGCTTCGAGGTGGCGCGCCAGATCGCCACGCGCAGCGCCGTGCTGTTCCGCACCGACCCCGCAGACGCGCTGGAGAAGCCGCCCTACCCCACGCTGTCGGAATTGGCCAGCGTGCGCCAGCGCCTGCCGCAGTGGAGCCAGGCCACGCAGGCGGCACTGGCCCAGGCCCGCAATCCGGCGGACTGGAATACCTACTTCCTGTCCGCCCCCGAAATGATGTTCCGCTGACCCCCGGGGAGACTGTCCATGCAGCGACGCCACTTTCTGTCCCTGGCCTCCACCCTGCCCTTTGCCGCCCACCTGGGCCGGCTGCAGGCCGCCACGCCCCGGCCAGCCACGCCGCGCCTGCTGCTGGTGTTCCTGCGCGGCGCCTATGACAGTAGCAATCTGCTCGTGCCCACGCACAGCGACTTCTACTACGAGGCCCGCCCCAGCATCGCCATTGCCCGGCCCGGCGAGGCCCGGGGCGCCCTGGCGCTGGACGACCGCTGGGGCCTGCACCCGGTGCTGCAGGACAGCATCCACCCGCTGTTCCAGGCAGGCCAGGCCTGCTTTGTGCCCTTTGCGGGCACGCACGACCTGTCGCGCAGCCATTTCGAGACGCAGGACTCCATCGAGCTGGGCCAGGGCCTGGACGGGCGCCGCAGCTACCAGTCGGGCTTTCTGAACCGGCTGGCCCAGGTGCTGGGACAGGATGGCCGCACGGCGGTATCGCCCATGGCCTTCACGCCCCAGCTTCCGCTGCTGCTGCGCGGCAGCCTGCCGGCCGCCAACATGGCGCTGGCATCCGTGGGCAAGGGCGGCCTGGACGATAGACGCAGCCAGGCCATTGCCGCCATGTATGCGGGCACTGCCCTGGGCCCGGCCGTGCAGGAGGGCTTTGCGGTGCGTGATGCCGTGCAGCGCAGCGTGCAGGAGGAAATGGACCAGGCCGGGCGCAATGCCATCAGCGCACGCGGCTTTGCCCTGGTGGCGCAGCGCATGGCGGCCCTGATGCGCGAGCGCTTCGACCTGGGCTTCGTCGATGTGGGCGGCTGGGACACGCACGTGGCCCAGGGCGGCGCCACGGGCGCGCTGGCCGGGCGGCTGGACGAGCTGGGCCGGGGCCTGGCCGGCTTTGCCCAGGAGATCGGCCCCGAGGCCTGGCGGCATACGGTGGTGGTGGTGATCAGCGAGTTCGGCCGCACCTTCCGCGAGAACGGCAACAAGGGCACGGACCACGGCCACGGCACGACCTACTGGCTGCTGGGCGGCGGGCTGTCCTCGCGCGCGGGCGGGCGCATCGTGGGCGAGCAGGTCGAGGTCAACCAGAAAAACCTGTTCCAGAACCGCGACCATCCCGTGCTCAACGAGTACCGCGCCGTGCTGGGCGGCCTGTTCCAGCGCATGTATGGATTGAGCCCGGCCCAGCTGCAGCGCGTGTTCGAGGGCGTCACGCCCCGCGATCTTCAGTTCATCTGACCATCTGGCTGCGCTGCAGGGCCTGCCGGGAACGGCAGTGGCGCCGGCACGGCCACGCCGGCCAGCTTGTCGGGGTTGCGCAGCGTGTAGATGCAGCGGATCAGGCCGTCCTCGACCAGCAGCGTCTGCACGGACTCCAGTTCGCCGTCGATGCAGCGCAGCAGGCCCGGCAGGCCGTTGACGCGCGCCAGATGCAGGCTCTGTTGCTGGCCGTTGCGCCGCATGCGGCGCGTGGTGGCGAAGTACAGCAGGGCCAGGCGCCGGCCGGTCTCCAGCACGCGGCCGAACGAGGGCACCTTTCCGCCGCCGTCGCTGATGAGTTCGGCATCGGGCGCGAACAGCGCCTGGATCTGCGCGAAGTTTCCCCCCTGCACGGCCTGCGCAAAGCGCTGCAGCAGCGCGGCATGGGCCTCGGGCGGCGCCGCAAAGCGCGGGCGGCCGGCCTGTACATGGCTGCGGGCGCGGTGCACGAGCTGGCGGCAGGCGGCCTCGCTGCGGCCCAGGGCCTGGGCCACCTCGGCATAGTCGGCATCGAAGATCTCGCGCAGCAGGAAGGCCGCACGTTCGTCGGGGGTGAGCTGCTCCAGCACGAACATCAGGGCCGTGGACACGTCGTGGGCACGCTCCAGCAGGTCTTCGGCCGAGGGCGCGGCCTCCTCGGCCCAGGGCTGGACCAGGGGCTCGGGCAGCCAGAAGCCCTGGTAGTGCTCGCGCTCGGCGCGCAGGCGGCGCAGCCGGTCTATGGCCAGGCGCGTGGTCACGGAGACCAGCCAGGCCTCGGGCTGCTCTATGCCGGCGCGCTCGGCGCCATGCCAGCGCAGCCAGGCTTCCTGGACCAGGTCCTCGGCATCGGCGCGCTGGCCCAGCATGCGGTAGGCCAGGCCGAACAGGCGCGGGCGGTGGCGCTCGAACAGCGCCAGGGGATCGTCAGGGGCGGAGGAGGTCTGCATGCCATCAAGACGCGGGAGCGTGGCGTTTTGTGACAGACAGGGCCGGCATGGTGCTCGGTGCCTTGGTGACTCAGTGGGGCTGCGGAGCCTGCATCACGCTGGGATCGGTATGGATCAGCTCCAGCGGGTAGCGGCGGCCGGCCAGGTAGTCCTCGATGCTTTGCATTACCAGCGGGCTGCGGTGTTGGGCTGCGCAGGCCTTGAGTTCGTCCAGCGTCATCCAGACCGTGCGCAGGATGCCGTCATCCAGCGGCTGGCCGGGCCGGAAGTCGCCCAGCTCGCCCGTGAATGCAAAGCGCAGATAGGTGATGTCCGAACCCGTGCGCGTGCGCACGAAGCGGTTCAGGTAAATGCCGACCAGGGCCGTGGGCACGAAGTCGTGCGCGGTTTCCTCATCGACCTCGCGCACGCAGGCGGCGATGGGCGACTCGGCCGGGTCGAGATGGCCTGCGGGCGTGTTGTAGCGCACGCCATCGGCCGTGTCTTCTTCCACCAGCAGAAAACGGCCATCGCGCTCAATGATGGCCGCCACAGTGACATTGGGTTTCCAGCGATCGGGCATGGCGCGCATTATGACCAGAGGCGGCCAGCACGTCCCGGCCAAAACCCCATCAACACACCCTCAACACGCCCTGCCGGCCACCCACGCGACACCGCGCCCTACAGCGGCCGGACCATGTACAGCGCACCGTCGCCATAGCTGTCCAGGCGCTGCTGCTGCAGCGGGTTCGCCAGCGCCTGCACGGCATAGCCATGGCGCTCCCAGTAGCCGCGCGAGCCCTGCACCGAGACCAGGGCCGTGTGGCGCAGGCCCTCGGCACGCGCCCTGTCCCACAGCGGCGCCAGCAGCGCGCGCGCCAGGCCCTGGCCTGCAGCGTCGGGGTGCACGGCCATGTCGTGCAGGTAGAGGGTGTCGGCCTGTTCCACGGCTTCGAAGTCACCGTGCAGCGGGGTGATCTTGGCCACCCGGCTGCGGTAGGCCGCAAGGTAGGCACGCACCCGGCCGCCCTGCTCCAGCGCCAGCGAGCAGTTCGCCGCGCTGGCCAGGCGCCGCGCAAAGACCTCGCCGCTCTCGGCATAGTCCGCGCCATAGCAGGCCAGCTGGATGTGCAGCAGATCGGACAGGTCGGCAGCGGTCAGTGCGCGGACATGGAAGCGGCCAGCGAGGGACGGGGGAGAAGACATGGACAGGTCATTTGAGCGGCGATGGCAGGCCCGCCAGGGTAAGCGATGGCCCATGCCCCAGCATGCCCTGCCGGAATCGGTGCTGCCGGTGCGGTCAATCCTTCCAGCGCTCGCGTATGTCTTCGAGCTGCGGGCGCAGGCCGATGAACAGCGGCACCAGGCGCGGGTCGAAGTGGGCGCCGGCCTGCTGCTCTATGTGCTCCATGGCGTCGTCCACGGTCCAGGCGTGCTTGTAGGGGCGCTCCGTGGTGAGCGCGTCGAACACGTCGGCCACGGCCACGATGCGCGAGGCCAGCGGAATGTCCTCGCCCGCCAGGCCCTGCGGGTAGCCCGTGCCGTCCCATTTCTCGTGATGGGTCAGCGCAATGCTGTAGGCCATCTGCAGCACCTGGGAATCGTGCTCGCCGATGATCTCGGCGCCGATCTGCGGATGGCGGCGCATGACGGTCCATTCCTCGGCCGTCAGCGGGCCGTTTTTGAGCAGGATGGCGTCGGGGATGCCGATCTTGCCCACGTCGTGCATGGGCGCGGCGTTGAGCAGGTCGTCCGCCCACTCGTCCGTGCAGCCGGCCGCCAGCGCCAACGTCTTTGCGTAGTGGCTCATGCGGATCACGTGCATGCCGGTTTCGTTGTCGCGGTACTCGGCCGCGCGGCCCAGGCGCTGCACGATCTGCAGGCGGGTGCTGCGCAACTCGTCGAGCTTGACCAGCGACAGGTGGTTGCGCACCCGCGCGCGCACCACGGGCGCACGCACGGGCTTGACGATGTAGTCCACCGCGCCGGAGGCAAAGCCCAGCGCCTCGTCCTGCCCGTCCGACAGGGCCGTGATGAAGATCACCGGGATGCGGGCGGTGTCGGCCTGTGCCTTGAGCTGGCGGCACACGGCGTAGCCATCGAGCTCGGGCATCATGATGTCCAGCAGGATCAGGTCCGGCTGGTGCTGTGCCAGCTGCAGTGCCTTGCGCCCGTCCGTGGCGAACGAGAGCCGGTAGTCCTCGCCCAGGATCTGGCGCAGCACATGCAGGTTGGTCGGGTCGTCATCGACCAGCAGCAGGCGCGGGCGCTTGTCCGTTGCCAGTAGATTGGGCGCATTCATGCTCTGTCTCCATCGATCGAGGGCAGTTGCTGCTGCAGCTGCTGGGCGCATTCCTGCGCACGCTCGAAGTCGAAATTATCCAGTGCCTGCTGCAGTGGTTGCAGCTGTTCGGCCGTCAGTATGCGCACCAGGGCCTGCATGGCCTGCCCGTCCAGCTCCCCGCTTTGCAATGCGGCAACGATGCGCTCCAGCCAGGGCCGGGCATCGGCCGGCAGGCAGGACGCGCCGCCCTGCGGCCCGGCATCGGCCACGGGCGGCGCCGGTGCCGTGCCGCCGGGCAGCGCCTGGCCCGCGACCTCGGCCACCGGCATGGCGGCCGGATGGCGCTGGCGCAGCTCCTGCGTCACGGCATCCAGCGCCTGCTGCAACTGGTCGATGAGGGCAAGCAGCTGGGGCTGCGGGGCGCCATCCTGCGCATGGCCTTCCAGGCGCGATGCCAGGCGGTATACGGCCTGCAGCCCCAGGTTGCCTGCCGCGCCGCGCACGCGGTGCGCCAGGCCCACCAGGGCTTCGGTCCCCGGGCGCTGCAGGGCGCGGCGCAGGCGATCGGCCAGGTCAAGCTGCTCGTTCAGAAAGCGCCGAATGGCGGCCACCAGCGGATCGACCCGGCCCCACAGCGCAATGCCCGAGGCCCAGTCCACCGTGACATCGGGCAGCCCCGCCTGGGCACTGGCGGGCGCGGGCGGCCTGGCCTCCTTGAGCGCCACCTGCAGCGACAGCAGCCGCGCGATCTCGGCCTGCAGCCGCGCCATGTCCAGCGGCTTGGAGGCAAAGCCGTCCATGCCGGCGGCGCTGGCGTCGCTGCGGTCCTTCTCCAGCACGCTGGCCGACAGCGCGACGATGGGCACGGGCCGGCGCTGCAGTTGCCGCTCCCAGACGCGGATGGCACGCGCCGCCGCCAGGCCGTCCATGCCCGGCATCTGCAGGTCCATCAGCACCACGTCGAAGGGCGGCTCCTGCGCCTGCACGCAGCGCAGCGCCTCGGCGCCGTCATGCGCCAGCGCCATCTGGTGGTTCTGGCTGGAGAAGTTGATCTGCAGCAGCTCCAGGTTCTCGGGCACATCGTCCACGGCCAGGATGTGCAGCGGCGGCAGGCCGCGGCTGGCCGCGCCGCGCTCGGACAGCGGGCTCTCGCCGACCGGCAGGGGCAGGCGCACCTCGAACACCGTGCCCACGCCCACGGTGCTGTGCAGCTGGATGCTGCCGCCCATGAGCTCGGCCAGCTGGCGCGAGATGGTCGTGCCCAGGCCCGTGCCGCCAAAGCGCCGCGTGGTCGAGGCGTCGGCCTGGGCGAAGGGGTCGAAGATGCGGTGGATCTTCTCGGGCGCGATGCCGATGCCCGTGTCATGCACATCGAGCTGCAGCACGCCCTGCTCGTAGCGCACGCGCAGCAGCACATGGCCACGCTCGGTGAACTTCACGGCATTGCCCAGCAGGTTCACCAGGATCTGCTGCACGCGCATGCCATCGCCACGCAGGGCCGCCGGCGTGTGCGGGTCGTAGTCCAGGCGCAGGTCCAGGCCCTTGCGGTCGGCCGTGATGCGCAGCGACGCCAGGATCTGCTGGCACAGCTCGCGCACCGAGAAATCCTCGATCTCCAGCTCCACCGCGCCCTTGTCGAGCTTGGCCGTGTCCAGGATGTCATTGAGCAGGCGCAGCATGGAGCGCGCCGCGTAGTGCACCGTGTCCAGGTAGCGCGCCTGCGTGGGCTGCAGAGCGGTTTCGCGCAGCGCCTCGGTGAAGCCGATGATGGCGTTCATGGGCGTGCGGATTTCGTGGCTCATGTTGGCCAGGAAGGTGCTGCGCGCGGCGGCGGCGGCCTCGGCATGCTCCTTGGCCAGCACCAGCTCCTGGGCCAGCTTGCGCTGGGCACTGATGTCGGTGAGCAGCTTGACGATCTTGTAGGGCCGGCCGTCGGCGTCGCGTATGGGGTTGTAGGTGGCCTGCACCCAGATGCGCCGCCCCTCGCGCCCGCAGCGCAGGAATTCGCCGGCCTGGAACTCACCCTCGGCCAGGCGGCGCCAGAACTGCACATGCTCGGGCGTGTGGGCATAGCCGGGCTCGCAGAACATGCCGTGGTGGCGGCCCGCGACCTCGTCGAGCCGGTAGCCGAACAGGTCCAGGAAATTGCGGTTGGCGCGCAGCACTTGGCCCAGCAGGTCGTACTCGATGGTGGCCAGCGACAGGTCGATGGCGCGCACCGTGCCCTCGAACTCGGCATTGCGCGCGCGCGCCGCCGTCTGGTCCATGATCACGCCGTCGATCCAGGTCAGCTCGTCGTGCTCGTTGAAGACGCCGCGCCCGGTCTCGGACACCCAGCGGGTGCTGCCGTCGCGGTGCAGCAGGCGGTAGTCGGCGTTGTAGGTCTGGCGCCGTGACAGCGAATGCGAGACCGCAGCCTCCAGCCGGTCGCGGTCCTCGGCATGGATGAGCCGGTCCCAGCCCGTGAGTCCGTCCGTGAAGTCCTGCTCCGTCCAGCCGGTCAGCTCCTTGATGGAGCGGCTGAGCAGCAGCGGCGTCCACTTGCCGTCATACAGGCAGCGGAAGGTGGTGCCCGGCACGTTGTTGATCAGGGTGCGGTACTGCTCCTCGCTGCGGCGCAGCGACTGGAGCATCTGGCGGCGCTCGCGGATGTCGGTCACAAAGCCCACGAACAGCGGATCGCCCGCAATCGCCACCCGGCCTACGGCCAGGCGCACGGCGATCTGCGTGCCGTCCTTGTGCAGGGCATGGACATCACGGCTGGAGCCGAGCAGGCCTGCAAAGCCCGCGGCCAGCTGCTTTTCCAGCGAGCCGCCCTCACCATCGCAGCCCGACGCAGGCATGAGCAGGCTGGCGCTGCGGCCCAGCACCTCCTGCGCCGTCCAACCCAGCAGCCGCTCGGCCGCGCCGTTGAACGAGACGATGCTGCCGCGCCCGTCGATCATCACGATGCCGTCCACCGCCGTATCCACCACGGCGCGCAGGCGCGACTCGCTGCGCTGGACCTGCCGGTAGATCTGGCGGTAGCGCAGCGTCATGTTGACCGCGAGCACCAGGCCGAAGATCAGCACCACCACGCCCACGATGGAGAACACCAGCAGCGCATGCGTGGGCGCCTGCTGCTGCGCCAGCGCATCGATACCGGGCTTGAGGCGCAGTGCGTACAGGCCTGCATAGTGCATGCAGGAAATGGCCAGGCCCATGACTATGCCGGCCACCAGCGTGGGCCACAGGCGGCCCGTGTTGCCCAGCCGAAAGCGCACCCACAGCGACAGCATGGCCATGGTGGCGGCCACGATCACCGACAGCAGCACGCCCCAGGGGTCGTAGAGCATCAGGCTCCAGGTCTGGGCCGCCGCCATGCCGATGTAGTGCATGGAGCCAATGCCCAGCCCCATGAGCACGCCGCCGCCGACCAGCGCCTGGGCGGACAGCCGGGGCCGCACCATCAGCGTCAGCGCCAGCCAGGACGCCAGCATGCTGGGCAGCATGGACAGCGCGGTGATCCAGGGGTCGTAGTCGCCGAAGGTGCAGGGCACAAAGGCGAGCATGCCGATGAAGTGCATGGCCCAGATGCCGGCGCCCAGGCAGAAGGCGCCGGTCAGCACGCCGGTGCAGCGTATCCGGGGCGAGGCGGCATTGCGCGCCAGCCCCGCGATCTGCATGGCCATCATCGACGTGGCCACGGCCACCACCACCGACAGCGTCACCAGGCCCGGATGCAGCCACTGGAACCACTGCGGATGGGGTGCCCATCCGAGCACGAAGATCTCATCCCAATTCATGGCGCCCCCCCTGAATGGCACAGGGCCACGGCACCTGCCTGCCCGCCATCGATAGTCTTCATGTCTTTGATATTCATTTTCGATTGGCTGCAGCTATTGATCACACCTAGCATGGAGTCTCATCACGAGAAAAGCCCCGAGGAAAGCACCATGACCCGCATCCGCCAGACCTTGCACCACCACCGCCACACGCTGATGAAAACCGCCAGCTACTACGTCATCCACGTCACGGTGGCGGCGGCCGTGGCCTATGCCGTGACCCGCAACCTCTGGGCCGCACTGACGCTCAGCCTGCTGGAGCCCACCGTCCAGGCCGTGGCCTTCTTCTTCCATGAAAAGCTCTGGGAACGGGGCCTGCGCCGCCGTGCCGATGCCGCCGCCGCGATGGCGCCGCCCACGGCTGCAGCCTGAGCCTGCCAGGAACACGGAGATGAACATGCCCATGCCCATGCCGACACCCATGCCGCCCCTTGGCGCAGACTCATTCGGGAAATGGCTGGCCGAGACCCTGGCCAGGATGGTCGATGGCGGCACGGGCTGAAACCCGGCCCTGCCGTGGCGGCAAGAGAGGTGGACATGGCGGCGCATGGTGGCAAGAACCCGGGAAATGCGAAATCGTTGGTATCAAGGCGCTGCTCGTACGGCCCAGGGCCGACACGGAATCCATGCATGCATGTCGGCGCAATCGGGGCGGACTGAAGCCCTGGCACCGGCCACAATGCCAAACATTGTCAAGCGCATACGCTGCAAAAATCTGAGCACAAGCTGTGCAAAAACCTGTGCACATCCTGATGCCAAACCTGTGAATTTCCTCTTTCCAAGGCTGTGATGAACCCGTTCATCCATGGTGCACGGCCAGCAGGGCGTCAATGAACACCCGGGCCGCACGCCCAGGGGCCACGGCATTGCGCCAGACGGCGAAGAAATCGCACAGATAGAAAAAGCGATGCGGTGCCACGGCCTGCAGCAGGCCCTGGTCCTGCATGGCCTGTGCATAGTGATCGGGCAGAAAGCCCAGGTAGCGACCCGATCGCACCAGCATGGCAATGGCCTCCTGGTCAAAACCCGTGGCCTGGCGCTGCAGGCCGGCCTGGTGGCTGAGCGCCATGTTGGGCGACTGGTAGCCCAGGCCTGCGAAGGCATGCGCACCCAGGCTGCCCCAATCCAACGCGCCATGGTCGGCGCCATGCAGCGGATGGCCGGGGGCGCAGTACAGCTGCATGCGCTCGCCAAACAGCCGGGCGCTGTCCAGCGCGCCCGAACTGGGTGCCGATGGCAGCACGCCCACCTGCCAGCGCCCCTCCATCAGCCCGCGCTCGATGGCCTGGATGGAGGCCACATGCAGGCGCAGATGCAGCTGCGGCGCCTGGTCGTGCAAGACGCCGATCGCCTCGGGAATGCGCGACTGCGGATTGCCCACGGTCTTGTCGAACAGCGCCACGTCCAGCGTGCCGGCCAGCCGGCCATGGATGTCGTCCACCTGGCCCAGGAAGCCTTCCACGCCACCGAGCAGTTGCAAGGTGGCCTCATAGATGCGGTGGCCTTCGGGCGTGAGCGCGAAGCCCGCGCGCCCGCGCCGGCACAGCGTCAGGCCCAGGCGCTCCTCCAGGTCCTTCATATGGCGGCTCAGCGTGGAACTGCCGATGTTCAGCTCCAACTCTGCAGCCGACATGCCGCCGCACTCGACCACGGCCTTGAACACGCGCAGCAGGCGCAGGTCCATGTCGCCCAGTTGGCCCAGCGCGGCGCGCGCACGCCCGTCCCGCGCCGGGCGGCCTGGGGTGCTGTCCATCGAAAAATCCGCCATCGCCCTTCGCCTCCCGGTGCCCGCCTGAACCGGCCACCACTACAGGGGAGCCACTATAGGCGAGCACCAGGGCGGCATCGGCCATGGATTCCCACAATGCGCGCTCTCCGGGCCCGGATCGGCAAGCCCCTGCTCACTTGCAGGAATCCGCAAGTGAACCTCGATATCACGCACTTCGAGAAATCAAAAGGCACGATCACAATGGGCCGGTTCCTTTTTTCTTTCCCGGCCCGAGGAGATCACCATGACCCTGGTTCCCACCGAACAAGGCGCTGCAGCCGCCACGCGCACCGATGCCGCCTGGCTTGACGCCCACTGGATGCCCTTCACCGGCAACCGCGAGTTCAAGGCGCGCCCGCGCATGATCACCAGCGCCCAGGGCGCCTACTACACCGATGCCGACGGCCGCAAGATCTTCGACGGCCTGTCGGGCCTGTGGTGCTCGGGCCTGGGTCATGGCCGCCGCGAGATCGCCGAAGCCATCGGCCGCGCGGCCCAGCAGCTGGACTATGCGCCAGCCTTCCAGTTCGGCCACCCGGCCTCGTTCGCGCTGGCCAACAAGATCAAGGAGCTGACGCCTGCAGGCCTGGACCATGTGTTCTTCACGGGCTCGGGTTCGGAGGCGGCCGACACGGCGCTGAAGATGGCACGCGCCTACTGGCGCGCCAAGGGCCAGGGCGGCAAGACTCGGCTGATCGGGCGCGAGAAGGGATACCACGGCGTGAACTTCGGCGGCATCTCCGTCGGCGGCATGGTGGGCAACCGCAAGACCTTCGGCCAGGGCGTGGAGGCCGACCACCTGCCGCACACGCAGCCAGCGCTGGGGTCCTTCCACAAAGGCATGCCCACCACCGATGGCCGCGCGCTGGCCGACCGGCTGCTGGACCTGATCGCCCTGCATGACGCCAGCAACATCGCGGCCGTCATCGTCGAGCCCTTCTCGGGCTCGGCCGGCGTGGTGATTCCGCCGGCCGGCTACCTGCAGCGCCTGCGCGAGATCTGCACGCAGAACAACATCCTGCTGATCTTCGACGAGGTCATCACGGGCTTTGGCCGCTGCGGCGCCATGACGGGGGCCGAGGCCTTCGGCGTCACGCCCGACATCATGAACATCGCCAAGCAGGTGACCAATGGCGCCCAACCCCTGGGCGCCGTGGTGGCCAGCAAGGAGATCTACGACACCTTCATGGCAGCGGGCGGCCCCGAGTACATGCTGGAGTTCCCGCACGGCTACACCTACTCGGCCCACCCCATCGCCTGCGCGGCGGGCGTGGCCGCGCTGGACCTGCTGCAGCGCGAGGACGGCCCGGGCCGCGTGCGCGCACTGGCCCCGTTCTTCGAGCAGGCCGTGCACAGCCTCAAGGGAGCAAAGCATGTGGCCGACATCCGCAACTTCGGCTTGGCTGCGGGCTTCACCATCGAGTCGCTGCCCGGCGAGCCGGCCCGCCGTCCCTACGAGATCGCCATGAAGTGCTGGGACAAGGGCTTTTACGTGCGCTACGGCGGCGACACCATCCAGATCGCGCCGCCCTTCATCAGCGAGAAGGCCGAGATCGAGCGGCTGGTCAGCGCCCTGGGCGATGCCCTGACGGAAACGAACTGAGCATCTCCGGCACATGAGAAAAGCCCCTGGGCCGTGAGGCCGCAGGGGCTTTTTACATGGCAACGGCAAGGCTGCGAAATCAGTCCAGCGTGATGCCCGCGTTCTTGATCACATCGCGCCACTTGTCCACTTCCACGCGCAGGAACTGGGCCGAGGCATCGGGCTTGAGACCCGAAGGCAGCACGCCCATGGCGTCCAGCTTTTCCTTGACCTCGGGCGCGGGCAGGGCCTTGGCGATCTCGGCGTAGAGCCTGTCCACGATAGGCTTGGGCGTGCCTGCGGGCACGGCCGCGAGGAACCAGGCATCGGCCGTGAAGTCCTTGAGGCCGGCCTCGGACATGGTGGGCACGTCGGGCATGGACTGCAGGCGCTCGTTGTGGGCCACGGCCAGGGCACGCACCTTGCCGGCCTTGAGCTGCGCGGCAATCGTCACGGCCGTGAGAAAGCCGAAGTCGGTCTCACCGGCGGCCAGCGACACCACGGAAGGCGCACTGCCCTTGTAGGGCACATGGCCGATCTTGACCTTGGCCTGCATGGCATACAGCTCGGCGCCCAGGTGGTTGGGGCCGCCCGTGCCCGACGAGGGGTAGTTGAGCTTGCCGGGCTGGGCCTGCGCCGCCGCCGTCAGCTCCTTGAGCGAGTGGAACGGGCTTTGCGCGCCCACGGTGAGCACCAGCGGGCTGCGTGCCACCAGGCTGATGGGCGCGAAGTCGCGCAGCGGGTCATAGGGCAGCTTGGTGTACAGGCCCTTGGCCATGGCCATGCAGCCCACATCGCCCAGCACCACGGTGTAGCCGTCGGCCGGCGCCTTGGCCACCAGGTCGCAGCCGATGGTGCCGTTGGCGCCGGGCTTGTTGTCCACCACCACCGTGGTGTGCATGCTCTCGCCCATCTTTTGCGCCAGCAGGCGGCCCAGGATGTCGGTGGAGCCGCCAGGCGCAAAGGGCACGACCAGGCGAATGGTCTTGGACGGATAGCTGCCTGCGCCCTGGGCATGGGCAAGGGGCGCCGCCAGCGTGGCCGCCAGCGCCAGGCCGCCGGCCAGTGCGCGCCACAGGGCAGGGGTACGGGAAGATGCGAAAGGGGTTTGTCTCATGCTGTTGTCTCGTGAGGGGGTGGAATGCGTGAAGGCCGAGCGCGCGGCAGCATACCAGCAGCGGGCGGCGCGAAACGCGTGGCCTGGGCCGGCAATGACCGGCGCGGGACAGTTCAGGAAGCGGCGCGCTTGCGTGCGGCGGCGGGACGCGCCGACAGTGGCTTGGCGGGCGCCTTCGGAGCCGCCTTTGCGGTGGTCTTCGCTACGGCTTTTGCGGCGGTCTTTGCGGCCGGCCTTGCCGTTGTTGTTGGCGATGCTTTTGCTGCCGGTTTCGGTGCCTTTTTTGGTGCAGTCCTCGGCACTGCCATCGCCGGCTTTTCCACCGGCTGCACGGCGCGTTGCGGACGCGGGCTGCGCAGGCTGTCGGCATCCAGGATGAGCCGGCCCTGGATACGGCCCTTCATGCGCTTGACGCTGCTGGCCGCATCCCGCATGTGCTGCTGCATCAGCGCATGCACCTTCACGGCATCGCGTTCGCGTGCGGCCTGCACGATGTCGCGGTGGATCCGGGCATTGGCCTCGCCAAAGCGCCGGTGCTCGGACTGGGGCGTGCGGTTGGCGAAGACGATGAGCTGGCGAATCATCTCGTTGATGAGCTCGCAGGTGAAGCGCAGGAAGGGGTTGGGATTGGCTGCGGCAAGGATGTCGTGGAAGTTCACGTCCTCGCGCCGCTGGCTGACCAGGTCCTCGCTGCTTTGCGTGGGGTCGCAGCAGGCGATGCTGTGCTCCAGCGCGTCGAAATCCGCCTCGGTCAGATGGGGCACGGCGCCTGCCGCCAGCTCGGGCTCCAGCATCTGGCGCACCGTGTAGATGTCGTCGATGGTCACCTCCTGGAAGAACAGGTAGTTCTGCATGAACTGCAGCGTGCGGTCCAGCGGCACCTCGACGACCGTGCCACCGCCCGAAGGGCCGGTGGAGATGGTGATCAGCCCCTGCACTTCCAACGATTTGAGGGCCTCGCGGATCGTGCCCTTGCTGACCTGGAACTGTGCCTGCAGCTCGCTTTCGCGCGGCAGGCGGTCGCCAGGGCTGAGGTTCTTTTCGGTGATCAGGCGCTTGATCTCCTGGGCCACGAGATCCGGGCGCTTGAGCTGCCGGATTGCCAGGGAGGGCGACTTGGGTGTATCCATTGTTGTGTTCTCCGGAAGGGCACCGGATCGTGTCCGCGCCCAGTCTGCATGCGGGTTTGGTGCAGTATGCACCGCCATGGCGCGTGGCCGTGCCCGCCTAGGGTTAGCACGCGCCCTATTTCTTCTATTTATCACTATAAATATGAATCAAGGAGCCTGCACGCACCCATTTCGACTGGCATGCAACTTGCTCTGAAAAGCGTACCCGGGCCGCAGCGCCTTCAGTCCCCATCACGGAGATCCCATGCAACGTCGTCACCTCCTGCAACTCTCGGCACTGGGCGCATTGCCCGCATCGCTGGGCCTGGGCCGCAGCGTCTGGGCGCAGTCCAAGGACAGCATCCAGTTCGCCTGCCCCGTGCCCATGTCGGGCGCCTTCGCGGCCAACGGCAAGTACGCGGACCTGGGCATGAAGCTGGCCATCGAGCAATACGGCAAGGCGCTGGGCCGGCCGCTGGCCTACACCGTGCTGGACACCGAGGGCAAGCCCGCCACGGCCGTGCGCAAGCTGCAGGAGTCTTCGCAGCAGCAGGGCACGCGCTTCTTCGCAGGCGGCATCCTGTCGTCGGAGGCACTGGCCATGGGCAAGGAGGCCGAGAAGACAGGCGGCATCTTCATCACCACCGCAGGCGCCGACGAGATCACGGGCAAGGACTGCAACAGCGCCACCTTCCGCTGGTCGGCGCCCACCTTCGGCGCCATCGAGCAGACCGTGCGCCCGCTGGTCGAATCCCTGCCCAAGGCCAAGCGCTGGTACACCATCACGCCGCAGTACGTGTTCGGCGACGGCCTGCTGACGGCGGCCAAGAACATCTTCAAGGAAAAGGGCATCGAGCATGTGGGCAACAGCTACCACTCGCTGACCGAAAAGGAGTTCAGCGGCTACCTGACCAACGCCGTGGCCGCCAAGCCCGACGTGCTGCTGCTGCTGAACTTCGGCGCCCAGTCCTCGGACACGCTGCGCCAGGCCATCAGCTTCGGCATGAACAAGAACATGACCATCCTGATCGCCTGGGCCTCGGGGCTGGAGCAGTTCGAATCGCTGGGCGCCGACCTGTGCGACGGCGTGTACTTCGGCGCCCAGTACTGGCACACGGTGGACACGCCGCTCAACCGCGATCTGGTGCAGCGTTGCAACGACAAGTTCAAGGCCAATCCCAACTACAGCCTGGCCGGCCACTACATCTGCACCAAGCTGATGATCGACGCCATCATCAAGGCCGGCACGGCCGACCCCAAGGCCGTGGTCGCCGCGCTGGAAGGCATGAAGTACCAGGGCCTGACGGGCGAGGAAGAAGTGCGCAAGGCCGACCACCAGGTGCTCAAGAGCTACTACCTGCTCAAGGGCAAGGCCAAGTCCAAGATGAAGAACAAGGACGACTACGTGGATGTGGTCAGCTCAGGCAAGTCCTTCCTGCCCGTAGATCAGACCGGCTGCAAGCTGGTTTAGAGCTCCCCCTGAGGCGCTGCGCGCCTTCCCCCTCTCTCGCTTCGCGGGAGGGGGACGACACCCTCGGTGCGGGGCGGCCCTTCCTCGGTGTCCCTCACTTAGGCCGCGCCAGTTTCATAGGCACAGCACCATGACCGGCGTGCTTCAGAGCCACCGGGCACTTCGCCTCCTTCGTCCATCGTTTCGGACCCTGTATGAGCATCTATCTGCTTCAGACCATCAACGGGATCGGCATAGGCATGCTGTATTTCCTGTTGGCCGTGGGCCTGTCCATCGTTTTCGGCCTGCTGCGTTTCGTGAATTTCGCGCACGGTGCCTTCTACCTGCTGGGCGCCTATTTCTGCTACCAGATGACGCGCTGGGGCATGAGCTTCTGGCTGTCCCTGGTCGTGGTGCCGCTGGCCGTGGGCGCGCTGGGCTGGCTGGTGGAAAAACTCATGCTGCGCCATGTGTATGCCAAGGCGCATGAGTTTCACATCATCGTCACCGTGGGCCTGGCCCTGGTGGTGCAGGAGCTGGTGATCGTGCAATGGGGCCCGCTGGGCGACAGCGTGGCCGTGCCCGATCTGCTGCAGGGCGTGGTGATGTGGGGCAGCTTCGTCTATCCCAAGTACCGGCTGTTCGTGATCGGCTTCACCGCCGTGCTGGCCGTGCTGCTGTGGTGGCTGCTGGAGGGCACGCGGCTGGGCAGCGCGGTGCGCGCGGGCAGCGAATCGACCGAGATGGTGTCCCTGCTGGGCGTGAACGTGCTGCGCATCTTCAGCCTGGTGTTCGCGCTGGGCGCGGCCACGGCGGCGCTGGCCGGCGTGCTGGCTGCGCCCATACGCGGCGCCGAGCCCTTCATGGGCGTGGAGGCGCTGGGCGTGGCCTTCGTGATCGTGGTCGTGGGCGGGCTGGGCAGCTTCGGCGGCGCCCTGGTCGGCGGCCTGCTGATCGGCATCGTGCAAAGCGTGATGAGCACGCTGTGGCCCGAGGGCGCGCGCCTGATGATCTACGTGGCCATGGCCGCCGTGCTGCTGCTGCGACCCCATGGCCTGCTGGGCCGCAAAGGATGAAGACCATGACCAGGCATTCCCATCTCCTTCTCGCGCTGGCCATCGTGGTCGCCATGCCGCTGTGCATGCAGTCGGGCTCGCTGGCCAGCGAGGTGCTGATCTTCGGCCTCGCGGCCATGGGCTGCAATCTGCTGCTGGGCTACACGGGGCTGCTGTCCTTCGGGCAGGGCATCTTCTTCGGCCTGGGCAGCTACACCATCGCCCTGCTGCTGACGCGCTGGCCTCTGCCCATGCCGCTGGCCCTGCTGGCCGCCACGGCCATGGGGGCCGTGGGCGCGGCCATCGTCGGCTGGGTGGCCATACGACAGCGCGGCACCTACTTCGTGATGCTGACCCTGGCGTTTGCGCAGATGTTCTATTTTCTGGCCTACTCGGCCACGGACATCACCGGCGGCGACAACGGCCTGCTCGATGTGCCCCGCCCCGCCCTCGCGGTGGCCGGCCAGACGCTGTGGCCGCTGGCCACGCCCTGGCAGTACTACGGCTTTGTGGCCGTGCTCTTTCTGGTGGTGTTCTGGCTGCTGCGCCGCGTCTGCGACTCCATGTTCGGCCGCACCCTGCTGGCCGTGCGCGACAACGAGGAGCGCGCCGCCGCCGTGGGCTACGACCTGAGGCTGCTCAAGCTGCAGGCCTTCGTGATCTCGGGCGCGGTCACGGGCCTGGCCGGCGCGCTGCACGCCATGATGACGGGCATCGCCCCGCTGTCCAACGCCGAGTACCACACCAGCGAAATGATCCTGGTGATGACCGTGATCGGTGGCACGGGCAACCTGCTGGCCTCGGTGCTGGGCGCGGCCTTCTATGTGCTGCTGGGCGACTGGCTGTCCACCCTGTGGCCGCGCTGGCTGCTGCTGCTGGGCGTGGTGCTGATGATCGTGAGCCTGGGCCTGCAGCGCGGCCTGTGGGGCCTGGGCGAGAGCCTGTGGGCCCTGGTGCGCCGCAAAGGGCCGGCAGATGCCGAGACGGCCGCTGCAGAAACCAAAGGAGGCCAGGCATGAGCGCCGCAGCATCTCCCATCCTGCTCGAAGCCGTGGGCGTCGAGAAACGCTATGACAAGTTCGTCGCCCTGGGCGGCGTGGACCTCAAGGTCCGCGCCCACACCGTGCACTCGGTGATCGGCCCCAACGGTGCGGGCAAGACCACGCTGTTCCACATGCTCACGGGCACCAAGAGCGTGAGCGGCGGGCGCATCGTCTTCGACGGCCACGACGTGACGCGCGAGCCCGACCACCGCCGCGTGCGCCGTGGCATGGCACGGTCCTTTCAGGTCACCAGCCTGTTCCTGACCCTGCCCGTGCGCGAGAACCTGCGCCTGGCCGCGCAGGGCGTGGCCCCCGCCAGGGCCCTGGACTGCTGGAACGCGCCCGTGGGTGCTCGCGCCCTGGCCGACACCGTGGCCAGCGTGCTGTCGCGCCTGGGCCTGGAGCGCCACGCGGACACGCCGGCCGGCAACCTCTCGCACGGCCAGCAGCGGCGGCTGGAGGTGGGCATGGCCCTGGCCGCACGGCCCAAGGCCATCTTCCTGGACGAGCCGACCTCGGGCATGGGCATCGACGACCTGGACGAGATGAAGCGCCTGATCCAGGGCCTCAGGGACGAGCACACCGTGGTCCTCATCGAGCACAACATGAACATCGTCATGGACATCTCCGACACCATCACCGTCATGCAGCAAGGCCGCGTGCTGGCCGAAGGACTGCCCCACGAGATCCGCGCCGACGAGCGCGTGCGCAGCGCCTATCTGGGCAACATGATCACGGGAGGAAAGGCATGAGCGGTCCCCTGCTTTCGGTCGAGGGCATACACGCCCACTACGGCAAGAGCCATGTGCTGCAGGGCGTGTCGCTGCAGGTGCAGGACGGCGAGCTGGTCACGCTGCTGGGCCGCAACGGCGCGGGCAAGACCACCACGCTCAAGTCCATCGCGGGGGTGATGCAGCCCTCGCAGGGGCAGATCCGCTTCGGCGGTGAACCCGTGCACCGGCTGGCCACGCACCAGGTGGCCCAGCGCGGCATCTGCCTGGTGCCAGAGCACCGCGGCATCTTCAAGCTGCTCACGGTGGAGGAGAACCTGCTGCTGGGCCAGCGCAAACGCTCGCCCTGGCAACTGGCCGACATCTACCGCATCTTCCCGCGCCTCAAGGAGCGGCGCGGCAACGGCGGCGGCCAGCTGTCGGGCGGCGAGCAGCAGATGCTGGCCATAGGCCGCGCCCTGATGAACGCGCCGCGCCTGCTCATGCTGGACGAGCCCGTCGAGGGCCTGGCGCCCGTGATCGTGGAGGAGATCGTGGCCCAGCTCAAGACCATCAAGGCCGCTGGCGTGGCGATCTTGCTGGTGGAGCAGAACCTGGAGGTCTGCACCCAGCTGGCCGACCGCCACTACATCATCGAACAGGGTGCGATTGCGCATGAGGCAGGCAATGCCGCTTTCCTGGCCGATGACGCCATCAAGGACCGGTATCTCGGTGTAGGGATCGCCTGATCCACCGCTTTTCGCATTCCCAGGAGTCATTCATGGATCTCAGTACCCCTCTTGCAGCCACCGCCGTTGCGGCCGGGCTGCGCACCGACGGCGCCCGCCTGTGGCAATCGCTGATGGACCTGGCGCGCATAGGCGCCACACCCAAGGGCGGCGTGTGCCGCCTGGCGCTGACGGACCTGGACCGCCAGGGGCGCGATCTCTTCGTGCAGTGGGCGCGCGAGGCCGGCTGCAGCATCCGCGTCGATGCCATCGGCAACATCTTCGCGCGGCGCGCGGGCCTGGACGATGCGCTGCCGCCCGTGATGACGGGCAGCCACATCGACACCCAGCCCACGGGCGGCAAGTTCGACGGCAACTACGGCGTGCTGGCCGGGCTGGAGGTGCTGCGCACGCTCAACGATGGCGGCGTGCGCACGCGTGCCCCGGTGGAAGTGGCCGTGTGGACCAACGAGGAAGGCTCGCGCTTCGTGCCCGTGATGATGGGCTCAGGCGTGTTCGTCAATGCCTTCACGCTGGAGCATGCGCTGGCCCAGCGCGATGCCCAGGGCGTGAGCGTGGACGAGGCGCTGCGCGCCATCGGCTATGCCGGGCCGGCCGGCCCGGCGCCTGCGGTGGGCGCGTATTTCGAAGCCCATATCGAGCAGGGCCCGGTGCTGGAAAACCATGAACGCGTGATCGGCGTGGTCAGCGCCGCGCTGGGCCAGCGCTGGTACGACGTCAGCGTGCAGGGCATGGAGGCCCATGCCGGCCCCACGCCCATGGAGCTGCGCCACGACGCGCTGCTGGCCGCCAGCTGCATCGTGGCCGAGGTCAACCGCATCGCCCTGGACCGCCTGCCGCATGCGCGCGGCACCGTGGGATCGCTGGAGGTGTTTCCCAACTCGCGCAACGTGATCCCGGGCGGCGTCAAGCTCAGCGTGGACCTGCGCGCGCCGGACGACGGCCAGTTGCTGGACATGGACGCCGCACTGCGCGCGGCGTGCGAGCGCATTGCGGCCGCGCATGGCGTGACCATTGGCGTGGAGCAGGTCGTCTACTTCCCGCCCCAGCCCTTCACGCCGCACCTGGTGGAGGCCGTGCGCACCAATGCCGCCGACCTGGGCTACAGCGCCATGGACGTGGTCAGCGGCGCGGGCCACGATGCCGTCTACCTGGCGCGCGTGGCGCCTGCGGCCATGATCTTCGTGCCCTGCGCCGACGGCATCAGCCACAACGAGATCGAGGACGCCGAGCCCGCCCACCTGGAGGCCGGCTGCAACGTGCTGCTGCGCGCCATGCTGGCGGCCGCGGGCGTGGTGCAGGCAGCGGACGGCGGGGTGCCGGCATGAAGATCCTGATCGCCCGGCTCAACCACGAGACCAATACCTTCTCGCCCGTACCCACGCCCATCGAGGCGTTTGCGCCCACCTATGGCGAGGCCGCCTATTCGGCCAACAAGGGCATGCGCACGGCCATGGCCGCCTTCATCGACCTGGCCGAGGCGGCGGGCGCCACCCTGGTCACGCCGGTCTCTGCCACCTCCAATCCCAGCGGCCCCGTGCATGCGGCCGCCTACGACGAACTCACGAACCGCATCGTGGCGGCCGCGCCGGGCTGCGATGCCATCTTGCTGGACCTGCACGGCGCCATGGTGGCCGAGAACAGCGCCGACGGCGAAGGCGACCTGCTCGAACGCGTGCGCGCCGCCGCGCCCGGCGTGCCCGTTGGCGTGGCGCTGGACCTGCACGGCAACATCACCGAAAAAATGGTGGGCAATGCCGATGTGATGGTGGGCTTCAAGACCTATCCGCACATCGACATGTACGAGACCGGCGAGCACGCGGGCCGGCTGCTGCTGGACATGCTGGCCGGCCGCGCGCGCTACGCCGTGTGCTGGCACCGCCTGCCCCTGATGAGCCACACGCTGCGCAGCACCACGCTTGACGGCCCCATGCTGGACGCCGTGAACGCAGCGCGCGCCCTGGAAACGGAGGGCCTGCCCGCGGTCTCGGTGTTCGGCGGCTTCTCGCTGGCCGACATCGCCGCGCCCTGCGTGAGCGTGGTCGCCACCTGCAGGACCGACGAGCGCGCGGCCACCCAGGCGAGCGTGGACGCGCTGGCCGCCCGGATCTGGCAGCGCCGCGCCGACTTCATCTACCGCAGCGAGCCGCTGGCCGATTCGCTGCGCCGCGCCCAGGCCCTGGCCGAAGGCGCCGACCGCCCCGTGCTGCTGCTCGACCATGGCGACAACTGCATGTCCGGCGGCACCTGCGACACCATGGACGTGCTGCAGACCGCGCTGGAGCTGGGCCTGTCAGGCATTGCCGTGGGCCCGATGTGCGACCCCGAAGCGGTTGCCTCGCTCACGGCGGCCGGCGAAGGCGCCGAGGTGGAGATCGCGCTGGGCAACAAGGTATCGCTGGAGCGCATAGGCCTGCACAAGCAGCCGCTGCGGCTGCGCGGCACAGTGCGCGCCGTCAGCGACGGCGCCTACACGGTCAGCGGCCCCATCTACACGGGCCAGCGCTGCCACATGGGCCGCACGGTCTGCCTGGATACGGGCGCCGCGCAGATCGTGATCACCGAGCAGACGCACGAGCCCTGGGACCTGGGCGTTTTCCACTGCGTGGGCATGGACCCGACGCGCTTTCGCTTCGTGCTGCTCAAGTCGCGCATGTACTGCCGGCCCGTCTTCGTGCCGCTGTCCGCCGGCCTGGTCGAGTGCGACAGCCCCGGCGTGACCACCTCGGACTATTCGCGCTTTCCGTTCGCCCGGGTCAGCCGCCCGGTGTTTCCGCTGGACGCCATCTGATGGATGCCATGTGATTGCCCGGCTTTGCGGCGGCGCGCAAGCAAAGACCGCCGCCGCTGCGGGGCATTGGGCAACCAGGCATCACAACAGTTTCACAGCAGGGCCCGGCTATTGCCTGTCGGCCTACAATCGGTTCCCCCCTACCTCGGCCGACGGCACGCGGGCTGATCCGCGCGTGCGTTGGCCATGCCTTCGCTGGAGACGCTTGATGTCCGACAACACGGCCCCGACCCCTTCCGATAAACGTGCCCAGCTGCGCCGTGCCGCACTCGAATACCACGAGTTTCCCAAGCCCGGCAAGCTGACCATCGTGCCGACCAAGCCCATGGCCAACCAGCATGACCTGGCCCTGGCCTACTCGCCCGGCGTGGCAGCGCCCTGCGAAGAGATCGTCAAGGACCCGGCCGCCGCCTTCAAGTACACGGCGCGCGGCAACCTGGTGGCCGTGATCTCCAACGGCACCGCCGTGCTGGGACTGGGCGACATCGGCGCGCTGGCCTCCAAGCCGGTGATGGAAGGCAAGGCCGTCCTGTTCAAGAAGTTCGCGGGCGTGGACGTCTTCGACATCGAGATCAACGAGAAGGACCCGCAAAAGCTGGTCGATGTGATCGCCGCGCTGGAGCCCACCTTCGGCGCCATCAACCTGGAAGACATCAAGGCACCCGAGTGCTTCTTCGTGGAGCGCGAGCTGCGCCGCCGCCTGAAGATCCCCGTCTTCCACGATGACCAGCACGGCACGGCCATCACCGTGGCAGCGGCCATGGTCAACGCGCTCAAGGTGGCCGGCAAGAAGATCGAGGAGGTCCGTCTCGTGGCCTCTGGCGCGGGCGCCGCTGCCCTGGCCTGCCTGAACCTGCTGCTCAAGGTCGGCCTGCGCCGCGAGAACGTGTTCGTCACCGACCTGGCCGGCGTGGTCTACGAGGGCCGCACCGAGCTGATGGACGAGGACAAGGCCCAGTTCGCGCGCGCCACCGAGCTGCGCACGCTGGGCCAGGTCATCGAAGGCGCCGACGTCTTCCTGGGCCTGTCCGCTGGCGGCGTGCTCAAGCAGGACATGGTGGTCAAGATGGCCGCGCGTCCGGTGATCTTCGCGCTGGCCAACCCCAACCCCGAGATCATCCCCGAAGACGTGAAGGCCGTGCGCAGCGACGCCATCATCGCCACGGGCCGCTCGGACTACCCCAACCAGGTCAACAACGTCCTGTGCTTCCCGTACATCTTCCGGGGTGCCCTGGACTGCGGCGCGACCACCATCACCACCGAGATGGAAATCGCCACCGTCCACGCCATCGCCGAGCTGGCCCAGGCCGAGCAAAGCGAGGAAGTGGCGGCCGCCTACGTGGGCGAGCAACTGACTTTCGGCCCTGAGTACCTGATCCCCAAGCCCTTCGATCCGCGCCTGATGATGAAGATCGCATCGGCCGTGGCACAGGCCGCCGCCGAGTGCGGCGTGGCCCAGCGCCCGATCCAGGACATGGATGCCTACCGCGCCCACCTGCAGACCTTCGTCTACGCCTCGGGCACCATGATGAAGCCGCTGTTCGCCGCGGCCAAGAAGGCCGCCAAGAAGCGCGTGGCCTACGCCGAGGGCGAGGAAGAGCGCATCCTGCGCGCCACGCAGATCGTGGTGGACGAGCGCATTGCGCGCCCCACGCTGATCGGCCGCCCGGCCATCATTGCCCAGCGCATCGAGAAATTCGGCCTGCGCCTGAAGGAAGGCACGGACTACGACGTGGTCAACGTCGAGCACGACGAGCGCTACCGCGACTTCTGGCAGACCTACCACCGCATGACCGAGCGCAAGGGCATCACCGTGCCCATCGCCCGGATCGAGATGCGCCGCCGCCTGACCCTGATCGGCTCCATGCTGCTGCACAAGGGCGAAGTCGATGGCCTGATCACCGGCACCTGGGGCCAGACATCGCACCACCTGCAGTATGTGGACCAGGTGATCGGCCGCCGCGCCGGCGTGCAGACCTATGCCTGCATGAACGGCCTGCTGCTGCCCGACCGCCAGGTCTTCCTGGTGGACACCCACGTCAACTACGACCCCACGGCCGAGCAGCTGGCCGAGATCACCATCATGGCCGCCGAGGAAATGATGCGTTTCGGCGTCAAGCCCAAGGCCGCCCTGCTGTCGCACTCCAACTACGGCTCCAGCAACCAGCCCAGCGCCGTCAAGATGCGCCAGACCCTGGAGCTGCTGCGCGAGCAGGCCCCGTGGCTGGAAGTGGACGGCGAGATGCACGGCGACGTGGCCCTGGACGGCAAGGCCCGCGCCCAGCTCATGCCCAACAGCACGCTGCTGGGCAACGCCAACCTGCTGGTCATGCCCAACATCGACGCGGCCAACATCAGCTACAACCTGCTCAAGCAGGCCGCTGGCGGCGGCATTGCCATCGGCCCCGTGCTGCTGGGCGCCGCCCGTCCCGTGCACATCCTCACGCCGAGCACGACGGTGCGCCGCATCGTCAACATGACGGCGCTGACGGTGGCGGACGCTAACGCTAATCGGTAAGCACCCCCTGAGCGGCTTCGCCGCTTCCCCCTCTCTCGCTTCGCGGGAGGGGGACGACACCCTCGCTGCGGGGCGGCCCTTGCTCGGTGTCCCTCGTTTTGGCCGCGCGCGCTTTTTTTGACAACGGGCGGCATTTGCATTGAATAGAAGGCAACTCAGGCGCAGAGTTGCCTTCTCACTGTTCAATCCCCAGACATTTCCTTGGTCAAGCTGCCTGTTTTTTGGGCAGAACTTGCATTTTGAGGGGTGTTCCGTCACACTAGCGGGTCGAGATTTCAGGGCTTCCCTGGATTTCTGAAAGGTGTAGTTGATGCTGAAGGCAGCCGCCGCCAAGGCGTACCAGTCCGGTCTAGCGCTCATCGTCGGGGCCGCCTTTGTGCTGTCGCCCTCGCTCGCTGATGCGCGCCGCTCGGCGCCCGAGAGCGTGGAGACGACGGCGGCCGTGGCCACCGTCGCCCTGTCCGAGTTGCCGCGCGAAGGCCGTTCCACGTATACGCTGATCCTGCGCGGCGGGCCTTTTGCCCACGACAAGGACGGCACGGTGTTCGGCAACCGCGAGCGCATCCTGCCGCGCCAGTCGCGCGGCTATTACCGTGAGTACACGGTGCGCACGCCCGGTTCGCGTGACCGTGGAGCCCGCCGCATCGTCTGCGGCGGAGAGCCCCAGCAGCCCGATGCCTGCTACTACACCAGCGACCACTACAGCAGCTTTCGCAAGATCATCGAATGACCTCGACCCAGTCTCTACAGCCAGTTCGACCCTCCGTGTCCGACGCAGTGCGCTGGCAGGGGTCTGCATTTCATCCACAGCCCAGGGATGCCGAAGGCCATGAGCCCGTCCCCGCAGGCCACATCCACGTTAGAGAAAGAGCCACGGAGATGGATGCACCACTTCGTAAGATCCCCGACACCCCTTTGCGGAACGTGCGCGCCAACATCGTGCAGTCGATCCGCGCCTACAGGGTGGAGGATCTGCAACAGGCGGCCGAGACGCTGGGGTGCCATTTTCTGTATGCCAACCTGGCCCATGCGCAGACCAAGGCCGACATCCTGGAACTGCTGGCCACGCAGTTCTTCTTCCCCGCGCATTTCGGCAAGAACTTCGACGCGCTCTACGACTGCCTGACCGACCCCATCCACAAGGCCGGCCCGCAGCCGGGCTTTGTGCTCGTGCTCGACCAGATTCCGACCACGCCCAAGTTCGACAAGGAAGTGCGCGAGCAGCTGCTGGACAGCTTCCGCGACGCGGCCGAGTACTGGGCCGAGCGCAAGATTCCGTTCCGCTGCTTCTACTCGTTCCTGTAAGCGCAGGACATTGATGGCCCAGAGCCCACAGCGCCCAATCGGGTGCTGTGGGCTCTGCAGTCGCTGGGCGCCTGTGTCTAGGCGCGCGTGAACCGGGCGGCGAGTGCCTCGTATTCGGACACCGGCACTTCCTCGGCGCGGCGCTGCAGGTCGAATTCCCCGTCAAAGCCCTTGGCTTCCAGCCAGCGCCCCAGCGTGTTGCGCAGGATCTTGCGCCGCTGGCTGAAGGCCACCTGCACCATCTCCTCCAGCAGCTTCGCGTCCAGGGCCGCCGGCGACTCGCGCGGGACCATGCGCACGACGGCGCTGTCCACCTTGGGCGGCGGATTGAAGCTCTCGGGCGGCACGTACAGCACGCTCTCCATCGCATAGCGCCACTGCAGCATGACTGTCAGCCGCCCATAGGCGGCCGTGGAGGGCGACGCCACCATGCGGTCGATGACCTCCTTTTGCAGCATGAAATGCTGGTCCTCGACCACGTCCACCTGCTCGAGCAGGTGAAAGAGGATGGGGCTGGAGATGTTGTAGGGCAGGTTGCCCGCAATGCGCAGCTTGGGCACGCCCAGGCGCGCGGCAATGGCACGGAAGTCCACCTTGAGCACGTCGGACTCGACCACGTCGAGCTGCTCGTGCAGGCGCAGGCGCACGGCCAGGTCGCGGTCCAGCTCGATCACGGTGAGCCGGCCCAGGCGTTCGACCAGGGGCTGGGTCAGGGCCATCAGGCCCGGCCCGATCTCGACCATGGACTGGCCCGGCCGGGGGTCGATGGCGCTCACGATGCCGTCGATGATGCCGTCATCGGTCAGGAAGTTCTGGCCGAAGCGTTTGCGAGGAATGTGTTTCATAGAAAAAGCAAGGCGGTGCGCCATGGCACCGCCTTCCATTGTGGACTGCCGCAGCCGCAGCTGCTCGGGGGGTGTCTTATTGCGGAGGCTCGCGGTACTCGACGTAGGCGCGGCCACGCAGCTCCTGGAGCCAGGTCTGGTAGTCGGTTTCGAGCTTGCGCTCGCGCACCACGTTGCGAACCATGTCGCGCTGCTCGCGGGGCGTCAGCGCAGCCTGGCGGCGCTCGATGAGCTGGATCAGGTGCACACCGAAGCGCGAGACCAGCGGGTCGCTGACCTGGCCGGGCTGCAGCGCATTGAGCACCTGCTCGAACTCGGGCACGAACTGGCCGGGCGAGGCCCAGCCCAGGTCGCCGCCGTTGCGCGCGCTGCCGTCCTGCGAGAACTCGCGGGCCAGCGATTCGAAGCTGGCCTGGCCGCTGTCCACGCGGCGCTTGTAGTCGGCCAGGCGCTTGGCGGCATCGGCCTCGGTCATCTGGTCGCCAATGCGCAGCAGGATGTGGCGCGCATGGTTTTGCGTGACCACGGACGGCATGCCGGCCTGCGACTTCTCCAGCACCTTGAGCACGTGAAAGCCCGCGCCCGAACGGAAGGGGCCGACAATACCGCCCTGCGCCGTCTGGCCCACGGCCTTGGTGAACAGCTCGGGATAGCGGTCCAGCGGGCGCATGCCCATGGCGCCGCCGCCCTGGCCGTCGGGCACATCGGAGAACTCCTTGACCACGGCCAGGAAGTCGCCTTGCGTGCGGGCGGCCTCGGCGGCCTGCTTGGCGCGGGCCTCGCGCTCGGCCACTTCGGCGGGGCTGGCGTTCTCGGGCACGGAAATCAGGATGTGGCCCAGGTTCACGGCGGCCGGTGCCTTGTCGGCACCGCCGCTGCGCTGCTCAGCCAGGTAGCGATCGATGTCGGCATCGGTGACGCGCACGCGGCCGTCCACATCGCGCTCGCGCAGACGTTGCAGCGTGATCTGGCGGCGCAGCTCTTCGCGGAACTGCTTTTCGTTCACGCCTTCGGCCCGCAGGCGGGACTGCAGGCCAGCCTTGTCCAGGCCGTTTTGCCGCGCCACATTGGTTAGCGCCTGGTCCACGGCGTAGTCATCCACGCGCAGGCCCGTGTCCTTGGCTTCCTGCAGCTGGGCCTTTTCGACGATCAGGCGCTCGAGCACCTCGCGGGCCAGCAGCGCCTCGGGCGGCATCTGGCCGCCCTGCTCGGCGATGTTCTGCGCCACGCGCGCCATGCGGGCACGCACTTCGTTGTTGGTCACCGGCTCGGAGTTGACCACGGCGACGATGTAATCGGCCGAGCGCACGCCTGCCTTGGCGCCGCGATCGCGCGACGAGGGCAGGTTGGTGGCGTCCAGCGCACGCGAGACGGAGGCATCGCCGGCCTGGGGCGCCCTGGACTGGCCCGGAACACGCAGGCCTTGCGCCTGGGCTGTGGTGGCCAGCAAGGCCAGCGCCACAGCGGCAGCTGCGCAGCAATGGGTCTGGGAAAGAAAACGCATGGGAGAGATGCCTTGCAAAAAGCGTGTTTGGAGCGTTGGCTCTAATCGTAGTTGGTGAAGCGGCTGGGAGGCGTCACGGACTCGCGCAGGTACTGGTAGCGCGGCACATTCTGCTTGAGGCTGCGCTGCGGGTCTGCACCCAGGCTCAGCCGCGAGAAGCCGACGAACTCGATCTGGAACAGCAGCCGGGTGTTGGACTGGGTGATGGAGCTTTGCAGACGCTCCAGCACCACGCGGCCAATCCAGCAGCAGCCGTCGTACTCCAGCCCGACCACGGTATCGACGAGCTTGCGGTCCTTCAGGCTGTAGTTCAGTCGGCCCACCGTGTACCAGCGCCCGCCGCCCTGGCCACGGCCAGCGCCCAGGTCGCGCCCCTTGTCGCCCCATAGGTCGTTGATGGGCCATTGCCAGCCCACATCGACCAGCTTGCTGGCGTCGGTACGCGCCACGGTGTCGTACTGGGTACGGTAGGCCACGTTCACCGTGCGGTAGGAGCTGGGGCTGTAGCGCGCGCCAAAGGTGGTACGCACCGAGCGGTTGAGGTCGCGGTTGTACTGGGTCGTGCCTTCGGTGGACCAGGCATCGGTCCAGTTGATGGCCGCGCCCAGCAGCACGTCGGACAGGCGGCTGGTGGCCGGCACCTCGCCGGGCAGGATGACCTTCTGGTCGGAGAAACGCACGCGCTGCGCAATGCCGAAGCGCGCCTTTTCCGCACCCGTGGCCCCGTCGATCAGGCGCGTGGCCGCGCCCAGGGTCAGCAGGTGGTTGTCGGCAATGCGGTCCTGGCCGTTGTAGTCGTTCTCGGAGTAGATGCTCGCGAAGTTGAAGTCGTTGCGCGCCGTGTCATACAGCGGCAGAAAGCTCTGGTCGCGGTAGGGCGTGTAGGTGTAGAAGGCGCGCGGCTCGAAGGTCTGCAGCAGCTGGCGGCCGAACAGCGTGGTGTCGCGCTCGAACACCAGGCCGCTGTCCAAGCTGACCGTGGGCAGCGTGCGCGAGGCATTGCGGCTGCCGTTGCTCATCAGGCTGTCCACCTGGTAGTTGCTGGTGTGCAACTGGATCCTGGGCGTGATGAAGGCGCCCGGCGACAGGAAGGGGCGGCTCACCTGGGCCAGCATGTAGCTACGCTGGCCGTTGTTGTAGGTCATGCCGGCCAGGGGCTTGTCGATCTCGAAGCGCGTGGTGTCGGCCACAAAGCTGAAGTCCAGGCCGTGCGGCAGGTCCAGCGGCGTGTAGCGCCATTGCAGCTGCGGCTTCATGCCGTAGGGCGGGGCAATGGGCGCCGATGCATCCTGCATGGTCTGCCAGTACAGGGTGCGCAGTGTCAGCACATTGTCGCCCCGCGCCCAGGACAGGTTCACATCGTTGGGCAGCAGGCGCTCGCGCAGCGATTTCGCGGCCAGCGGGAAGTCGCGCCAGTAGTTGTCGTCGCTGACGCGGTTGAGGTTCATGTTCAACCCCAGGCCACCGATGGGCGAGTCGATGACGCCCCGGTGCTGCAGCGAGTAGGCCCAGCGGTCCCGGTCACGCTGGCGGTCGCCGGGCATGTAGGCCGCATAGGCCTCGCCCGAATAGGTCGGCTCCAGGTAGCGGAACTGGGCTCCCAGGTTGACGCCGCGCTTGCTCATGACCGAGGGATACAGGGTCATGTCGCGGTTGGGCGCAAGGTTCCAGTAATAGGGCTGCGTGTATTCGATGCCGCTGAGCTTGTCCAGGCCCATGGTGGGAGGCAGCAGGCCCGACTTGCGCTTGTCCGACAGCGGAAAGCTCATGCGCGGCACGGGCAGCACGGTCACGCCCTTGAACTGCAGGGCCGCACCTTCGGCCACGCCCACTTCCTCGGCCATATCGATGTGCAGGGTCCGGGCGCGCAGCATCCAGGCCGGCTCCCAGCTGGCCTCGTCGTCGCGCTGGCAGGTGGTGTAGGTGGCATCGTGGACCACGGCATGGTCGCGGTCGATGAAGTCCACGCGCGAGGATTTGCCGTAGGCGCCATTGGCCAGGAAGCGATATCCGGCGTTGTCGAAAAAGCCCTTGAAGGCATCGACCTCCAGGTCCAGCTGCGAGCCCTCGTAGACATTGCCGGCCTGGTTGATGTGCACCGCGCCCGAGGCATTGACGCGGTCGTCGGGCACCTGGTACTCGAGCCGGTCGGCGCGGATCATGGTGTCGCCACGGCGCAGTTCGGCATTGCCCTCGACCACCGAGTTGATGTCCGGCTGGCCGCTGAGCGCGTCACCGCGCACATAGACGGGCTGCTGGGAGCGCACCGCCTCGGGATAGGTTTCCTGCATCAGCGTGCTGGGGCGCAGCGGGCGGACTTGCTGCAGCCGGCCTTCGTCGGCTGCAGCGGGCTGGGCCTGGGCCATGGTGGAGCCACCGGCCCATGCGAGAGCCACAAGCCAGGCCAGCGGGCGTACAGCGGGGCGCGCGGGCGCGCGGGCAGCCAGCGGATCGGGGAGCGGCGGTCGGAGGTACACGGTGGTCAACAGCGGCGGGTGGACAAAGGCGCAAGCCTAGCATCACCGCCGGGCATTCGCCGGGGTGGCGGTTTGTAGAATCGCGATTATCCATGAGCCATCCAAACACCCCCACGGCCGGCGTTGTCTGGGCCGACCCCGCCCGCCACGCCGCCTTCGACGCCTGGCTGGCCCCGCTGTCCGCCCGCCACGCGCTGCGCCCCGAAACCCTGCGCCCTGCCTCGGCCGATGCCAGCTTTCGCCGCTATCTGCGCCTGGACACCAGCGCGGGCGCCAGCCTCATCGTCATGGATGCCCCGCCGGACAAGGAAGATTGCGCGCCCTTCGCCAAGGTGCAGGCGCTGATGGCCGAGGCCGGGCTGGCCGTGCCGCAGATCCTGGACTGGGATGCGGCGCACGGCTTCATGCTGCTTTCCGACTTGGGCGGCCACACCGTCATCGAGGCGCTGGACCCGGAAAAGCCCCAGGACGCGGAAGCCTGGTACCGCTCGGCGCTGGAGGTGCTGCTGGCCTGGCAGACCGCCTCGCGCCCCGACGTGCTGCCCGCGTATGACGACGCGCTGCTGCGCCGCGAGCTGCAGCTGTTCCCCGACTGGTACATCGCGCGCCACCGCGAGACCGTGCTCGACGACAGGCAGCAGGCCACGCTGGCCAAGGCCTTCGACCAGATCGTGGCCCACAACCTGGCGGCACCCAGCGTCTTCGTGCACCGCGACTTCATGACGCGCAATCTCATGCAGCCCGTGACCGCCAGCGGCCCGCTGGGCGTGCTGGACTTCCAGGATGCGGTCTATGGCCCGGTGACCTATGACATCGCCAGCCTGCTGCGCGATGCCTTCATCAGCTGGGAAGAGGACTTTGTCATCGACATTACCGTGCGTTACTGGGAGAAGGCGCGCAAGTCGGGATTGGTCGGCGCACGCAGCCAAAGCGGCTGGGGCGACGATTTCGGCGAGTTCTACCGGGGCGTGGAGTGGATGGGCCTGCAGCGCCACCTCAAGGTGGCCGGCATCTTCGCGCGGCTGACGCTGCGCGACGGCAAGCCCCGCTACCTGGCCGACGCGCCGCGCTTCATCCACTACATCCGCTCCACCTGCAGCCGCTACCGCGAGCTGACGCCGCTGCTGCGCCTGGTGGACCAGATCGAAAACATCCAGCCCCAGGTCGGCTGGGCCTACGGGCGGGTCTGAGAACGGATACGCCATGCCACGCTTTCACTGCCCCATTGCGCTGCGCAGCGGCGCCGACATCGACCTGCCGCCCGGCGCGGCGCGCCATGTGCAGGTGCTGCGCCTGCAGCCCGGCGACGGCATCACCCTCTTCGAAGGCCGCGCCGGCGAAGGCTTCAGCGGCGGCGAGTTCGAGGCCACCGTGCTGCGCATGGGCCGCAGCGACGTGGCCGTGCGCATAGGCGCGCACCACGCCGTGGAACGCGAGCCCCTGCGCCCCGTGCACCTGCTGGCCGGCATCACGGCCAACGAACGCATGGACTGGCTGGTGGAGAAGGCGGCCGAGCTGGGTGCCGCCAGCATCACCCCGCTGGTGGCCGAGCGCAGCGTGCTCAAGCTCAAGGGCGAGCGCGCCGAGAAAAAACTCGCCCACTGGCAGGCCGTGGCCGTATCGGCCTGCGAGCAGTGCACGCGCAACCGCGTTCCCCCGCTGCACACCCCTGCAGACCTGGAGGACTGGCTGGAGGGCGGTGCGAAACAGCTGCCGCCCGGCACGCTGCGCCTGCTGCTGTCGCTGGGCGAGGGCACGCGGCCGCTGGGTGAGATCCTGGATGCCACGGCCGAGGATGCACCCGTGGTCTTTCTCTCCGGCCCGGAGGGCGGCCTGTCGCCTTCCGAGGAGGCCCTCGCCCGCGCCCAGGGCTTTGTCCCCGTCACGCTGGGGCCACGCGTGCTGCGCGCGGAAACCGCGCCCCTGGCCGCGCTGGCGGCGCTCACGCTGGCCTGAAGCGGCCCAGCCAGTCGCGCAGCCGCGCGAACACGGGCGCGGCGAAGTCATCGCGCTCGTTGAACAGCTCGTGGTAGGCGCCGTCAAAGCACTGCGCCTGTACCACGGCTGGCGGCGCGCGGTCGGCAAAGGCCTGGCTGCCGGCCGGCGCCACCAGCCTGTCGTCACCCGCCCATAGCAACAGGCTGGGCACGCTCCACTGCCCCGCGCGGGCCAGCACCTGCGGGCCGCCCTGCGCCAGAAACCGCGCCAGCCGCGCGCAGATGCGGTCATGGCACAGCGGATCGGCGCGGTAGGCATCGCAGACCGCCGCGTCATGCGAGAGATAGGGAATCTGCAGGCCGTTGGACACGCGCAGGTCGGGCACCAGGCGCGGCAGCGTGCCCACGAGCAGTTTCTGGATGGGCGACAAACCCACGTCGAGGGCCGGCGAAGACAGCACCAGCGCATCGACAGGCCGGATGGCATGCGCCACGAACAGCGCAGCCACCAAGCCGCCCAGGCTGTGGCCCAGCAGCACCAGCGGCTGGCCAGCGGGCTGCTGGGCACGCGTGGCATCGACCACGGCCGCAAGGTCATCCAGCAGCCGGCCATCGGCCGTCAAGCCGCCGCGCGGCCCTGCCGAGCGTCCGTGGCCATATTGGTCGTAGCCGCGTACGGCATAGCCCCAGGCATTGAGCCGCTGGGCCAGCGCCGCATAGCGGCCGATGTGCTCGCCCAGGCCATGCACCAGCAGCACGGTGGCGCGCGCCGGGCCCTCGCCGGCAGGCCAATCGCGCAGTGACAGCTCGGCGCCGTCGCCGGATGCCAGGCGTGCAACCAGGCCTTCCGGCGCGGGGGCAGACGCTGCCATCACGCCACGCCGGCAGTGCCGGCACCGGCGTCGGAAGCTGCCTGCGCCCCGGCCATGGCGGCGATCACCTGGGCCACGGCCGCCGTGAGCTTCTTGGCATAGGGCACATGCAGGAATTCATTGGGACCGTGGGCATTGCTCTTGGGACCGAGCACGCCGCAGACCATCATCTGGGCCTTGGGAAAGCCCTGGCTGAGCATGTTCATCAGCGGAATCGTGCCGCCCTGGCCGATGTAGCCGCAGGAGGCGCCGAAATGCGCCTGGCTTGCCGCGTTGAGCGCGTCCTCGAACCAGCCGTCCATGGCTGGCGCATTCCAGCCGCTGGCGCCCGACAGGCCCTGCCAAGTCACACGGGCCTGGTAGGGCGCGTTGTCCTCCAGCAGCGCCTTCATTTCCTGCACGCAGGCAGCGGCATCGACCAGGGGCGGCAGGCGCAGGCTGAGCTTGAAGGCGGTATAGGGGCGCAGCACGTTGCCGGCGTCCTGCAGCGCGGGCAGGCCCTCGGCGCCGGTCACGCTCAACGTGGGCTCCCAGGTGCGCTTGACCAGGGCCTGGACCGGGTCGGTGGTGGTGGGCAGGGCGAACAGCGTGGAGCCGCCGCAGTCGTAGTGCGCCCAGGGGAAGCGGGCATAGGTCTCCTCACCCAGGATGGCCGCCGTGTCGCGCATCTGCGCCATGCGCTCGGCCGGCACCTCGCAGTGGAAACTGGCGGGCAGCAGGCGCCCGGTCTTGCTGTCCTCCAGCCGGTCCAGCACCTGGCGCAGGATGCGGAAGGACGACGGCACGACGCCCGAGGCATCGCCCGAATGCACGCCCTCGGTGAGGATTTCCACCTTCAGCGTGCCGCTGGCCATGCCGCGCAGGCTGGTGGTCAGCCACAGCTGGTCGTAGTTGCCTGCGCCGCTGTCCAGGCAGATCACCAGGCCCACATCGCCCAGGCGCGGGCGCAGGGCATCGACATAGGGCAACAGGTCACGCGAGCCGCTTTCCTCGCAGGTCTCGATCAGGCCCAGGATGCGCGGGTGCGGCACGCCCTGGCGCTTGAGCTCCTGCACGGCCGCGATGCTGGCGTAGACCGCATAGCCGTCGTCGGCGCCGCCACGGCCATAGAGCTTGCCGTTCTCGTACTTGGGCGTCCACGGGCCCAGGTCGCTGCGCCAGCCGTCGAACTCTGGCTGCTTGTCCAGGTGGCCGTACATCAGCACCGTGGGGCTGGAGGCCGCCTTGTCCTGCGTGCCCTCCACCTCGAAGAACAGCACCGGCGTGCGGCCGGGCTGGCGCACGATCTCCAGCGTCAGGCCCGCCACCTTCTGCGCCAGCACCCAGTCGGCCGCATTGCGCAGCACGGTCTCCAGGTGGCCCTGCTGCTCCCAGTCGGGCGCGAACATGGGCGATTTGGCGGGAATGGCGATGTACTCGGTCAGCGCCGGGACGATGCGCTCGTCCCAGGAGCGGCTGATCTGGTCAAGCGCGGCTGCGGGCTGCAGCAGCTGCGAAGGGGTGCGTGCGTTCATGGCGGGTCCTCGTGTCATGGGTCGGCGCACCGTTCGAGCGAAGCCAGCGCCGCGATCCGGTCATTGTGCGCCAAGGCGGCACGGACCCCGGACACCCCACCGCCAACGACTACGATCGCGCCATGTATATCGGAGAACTCGCCCGACGCGCCGGCTGCTCGCCCAAGGCCGTCCGGCTGTATGAATCACGAGGCCTGCTCGGCGCCGTGGCACGGGCAGGCAGCTACCGCATCTATGGCGAGCAGGACCTGGTGCTTGTGCAGCGCATACGCCAGGCGCTGGGACTGGGCTTTCGGCTGGACGAGCTGCACGGCCTGCACCGCATCCATGAGGCCACAAGCTGGGAAGCCCTGGCCCGGCTGCTGCGCGAGCGCAGCACCCAGGTTCAGGCAGAAATCCGGCGCCTCCAGGCACAGCAGTCCCAGTTGGCGGCGCTGGAGCGCGAACTGCTCGAATGCAGCCTGGAGACGGCAGGTACCCAGGGCGCCTGCGAACCCGCATTGGCCTGAGCACGCGGCCTGAGCCCGGGTGCTTGACCCTGCCCCAAGGGGCAAGGCGAACATGGGCGCCATGTCTCCAAGCACCTCCCGCCCTCCTGCCGATACGCATCCCCAGCGCATCCTGATCATCCTCGGCCACCCGTCGGCCAGCAGCCTGTGCGCAGGCCTGGCCGACGCCTACGCACAGGGCGCACGCGACAGCGGCGCCGAGGTACGCCTGCTGCGCCTGGGCGAACTGGACTTCGACCCGCTGCTGCATGCCGGCTACCGCCAGGACCAGCCCCTGGAGCCTGACCTGCAGCAGGCCCAGGCCGACATCCTGTGGGCCAGCCACCTGGCATGGGCCTATCCCACCTGGTGGGGCGGCCTGCCGGCCTTGCTCAAGGGCTTCATCGACCGCATCTTTCTGCCGGGCTTCGCGTTCAAGTACCGCAAGGGCTCGGTGCTGTGGGACCGGCTGCTGGCCGGCCGCACGGCCGACCTGCTGGTGAGCATGGATTCACCGCCCTGGTACTACCGCTGGGTGGCGCACATGCCGGGCCACCACCAGATGCGCCGCGCCATCCTGGAATTCAGCGGCATCCGGCCCGTGCGCATACACAGCTTCGGCCCCGTGCTCGGCGCCGAGGCCGCCCGTGTGCAGCAGTGGCTGGAGCAGGCGCAGGCAGCAGGCCGGCGCGCGGCGGCGCGCCGTCTCAAGGCTTCGGTTTGAGCAGGTCATCGATGGCCGCGCGCCCCACCGACGGATCGTCGGTGAAGATGCCATCGATGCCCGTGCGCAGGAAATCGTCCATGTCGGCGCGTGCATTGCCGCGCCGGGTGCCGTCCTGTGCGGGCGGCGATTTCAGGCTCAGGGGCAGGAAGGCGTTCTCGGGCCGCAGCGTCCAGGGATGGACCAGGAGCCCGGCACGGTGGGCATCGGCCACCAGTGCCGTGGGCGCGGCATTAGCACCCTGTACCACGGGGATCACCATGCTCTTGCTCGGCCCGATGCCGTTGGCATAGCGCGCAATCTCGGCCAGGCCCGCGGGCGTGACCATGTCGGCATAGCCGGGACCCGTGCCGCGTGCCACGCTGTCATGGGGCTTGCCCTTGGGCGCCAGCAATTGCACCAGGCGCAGGCTGCTGCGCGCGCGTATCCAGCGCAGGTTTTCCACCTCGAAGGACTGCACGAAGACTGGCGCCTGCGCATGGTTCCAGCCGTTGTCCGCGAGCAGCTTCAGCAGCGCGGGCTCCAGCGGCAGGCCGATGGACTGGAAGTAGCTCGGGTGCTTGGTCTCGGGATAGATGCCTATGGTGCGGTTCGTGCGCGCGCTCTCCGCCTTTGCCAGGTCGATGACCTCCTGCAGCGTGGGCACCTCGAAACGGTCGTTGAACTGCACATTCGCCGGGCGGATCGCCGGGATGCGCTCACGCGCACGCAGCGTCTTCAGCTCGGCCAGCGTGAAATCCTCCACGAACCAGCCCGTGATCGCCTGCCCGTCGATGGTTTTGGTGGTCTTGCGCGCCGCGAACTCGGGGCGGTCGGCCACATTGGTGGTGGCCTCCTTGAGGCTGCCGTCGGCCGCGAGGATGGCGATGGCGTTCTCATGCCGCGCCACCAGCACGCCATCGCGCGTGATGACCAGGTCGGGCTCGATGAAGTCGGCGCCCGCGCGTATGGCCTCCCGGTAGGCCTCCAGCGTGTGCTCTGGCCGCAGCGCCGATGCGCCGCGGTGCGCGATCAGCGCGGGCCGGGGAGGCCAGTCCGCGGCCTGCGATGGGGAATTGGCGGCCTGCGGCGTGGCGCAGCCTGCCAGCAGCAGGCCGGCGGCCGCGCCGGCCAGGGCCAGCGCGCGGCGGCGTGGGAAGCGGTTCATGTCTGCCTTTCGGGTTCGCAATCCGTCGATTGTGCGCGCCACCCATGACACGGGCATGGACCGGACCGCCGCTCAGGCGTGCTCGAAATGGAAGACGGCCGTGCCCGCCATGAGATTGGGCAGGGTGCGCACGCTGCGGCCATCCTGCAGGCCGAAGGAGTCCAGGATGCGCAGCCGGTTGCGGGTGGCAAGCACCTCGAAGTCCTTGTAGGTGCCCACGCGGATATTGGGCGTGTCATACCACTGGTAGGGCAGGCGCCGCGTCACCGGCATGCGCCCGCGCAGCACGGACAGGCGGTTGGGCCAGTGCGCGAAGTTGGGGAAGGCGACGATGCCCGCGCGCCCGATGCGCGCCGTCTCCTGCAGCATGGTCTCGGCATTGCGCAGATGCTGCAGCGTGTCGATCTGCAGCACCACGTCGAAGCTGTTGTCCTGGAAGATGGCCAGGCCGTCCTCCAGGTTCAGCTGCAGCACGTTCACGCCCCGGCGCACGCAGGCCAGCACATTGGCGTCGTCCAGCTCCACGCCGTAGCCGGTGCAGCCGCGCTCGCGCTGCAGGTGCGACAGCAGGGCGCCGTCGCCGCAGCCCAGGTCGAGCACGCGCGAGCCCTTGGGGATCAGGCGCGCAATCGCCTGCATGGTGTTCAGCTCGGTCATGCGGCCTCCTTGGCGGCTGTCGGGGTTTCCTGGGCGATGTTGTCAAAGTAGGAGCGCATCACCTTCATGTAGCGGGGGTCGTCGAGCAGGAAGGCGTCATGGCCGTGGGGCGCGTCGATCTCGGCGTAGCTGACGTCGCGGTTGTTCTCCAGCAGCGACTTGACCAGCTCGCGGCTGCGCGCGGGGGCAAAGCGCCAGTCGGTGGTGAAGCTCACCAGCAGGAAGCCGGCCTTGGCCACGGACAGCGCCCGGGTCAGGTCGCCGCCATGCGCGCGCGCCGGGTCGAAATAATCGAGCGCACGCGTGATCAGCAGGTAGGTGTTGGCGTCGAAGTAGCTGCTGAACTTCTCGCCCTGGTAGCGCAGGTAGCTCTCGATCTGGAACTCCACGTCCTGCGTGCTGTACTTCAGGTCCAGCCCCTCCCTCAGCTGGCGGCCGAACTTCTGGTTCATCACGTCGTCGCTGAGGTAGGTGATGTGGCCGATCATGCGGGCGATGCGCAGGCCCCGCGCCGGCACCACGCCGTGTTCGTAGAAATGCCCGCCGTGGAAATCCGGATCGGTGACGATGGCGCGGCGCGCCACCTCGTTGAAGGCGATGTTCTCGGCATTGAGGTTGGGCGCGCTGGCCACGACCACGGCGTGGCGCATGCGGTCAGGGTGGCGCAGCGACCAGGACAGCGCCTGCATGCCGCCCAGGCTGCCGCCCAGCACGGCGGCCAGCTGGCCAATGCCCAGCCGGTCCAGCAGCCGGGCCTGGGCGTCCACCCAGTCCTCCACCGTGACCACGGGGAAGTCGGCGCCATAGATCTTGCCGGTGTCGGGATGCGCGTGCATGGGGCCGGTCGAGCCAAAGCACGAGCCCAGGTTGTTCACGCCGATCACGAAGAACCGGTTCGTATCCACGGGCTTGCCCGGGCCGATCATGTTGTCCCACCAGCCCTCGCTCTTGGCCTGGCCCTCGTAGACGCCTGCCACATGGTGGGAGGCATTGAGCGCATGGCAGACCAGCACCGCGTTGCTGCGATCGGCATTGAGCTGCCCGTAGGTCTCGTAGGCGAGGTCGTAGTCCCGGATCGAGCCGCCGCCCTGCAGCGGCAGGGGCTCGTCGAAGTGCATGGTTTGTGGTGTGGCGATGAAGGACATGAAAAAACCCGGCATCGCTAAAAACGAGGCCGGGTTCTCTGGTGTCGTCTTTAGCAGGATTTATAAAGCGCCCGCAAGCAGAAGCAAATCGGCGCATGAAGACTCATTATGCCAAAACGCCCGTCCCCGGAAGGAACAGGGCCAGCACGCCCAGCACGAGGAAGATCACGGCCGAGACCACATGCACCAGGCGTATGGGCACGCGCTTGACCAGCTTGTCGCCCAGCCACACCACAGGTGCGTTGGCCAGCATCATGCCCAGCGTCGTGCCGGCCACCACCCACAGGTAGGCGTTGTACTTGGCCGCCAGCATCACGGTGGCGATCTGCGTCTTGTCGCCCATCTCGGCCAGGAAGAAAGCCACCAGCGTGGTGCCGAAGACGCCCCAGCGCGAATGCCCGGAGACCTCGTCCTCGTCGAGCTTGTCGGGGATCAGCATCCAGATCGCCATGGCGATGAAGGACAGGCCCAGGATCCAGCGCATGGCGTTCTCGCCCAGGTAGCTGGTGATCCAGGCACCTACGGCACCGGCCAGCGCATGGTTGACCAGCGTGGCCACGAAAATGCCCGCAACGATGGGCCAGGGTTTGCGAAAACGCGCGGCGAGCACCAGCGACAGCAGCTGGGTCTTGTCCCCCATCTCGGCAAGTGCGACGACGGAGGTTGAAATCAGGAAGGCTTCCATGGTGTGGGGATTTATCCGGCCGGATAGAGCACGCATTGACCACGCTCCGACTCCGGCCTTTGGATCGGTGCGCGGTCAATGGTCTCGATCGGTCACACGCAGCATTGCACTGCGCGTCGCATACGCCATAGGCCAGCGAAGGCCCAAGTTTGTTGACGCATGCATCCGGCTACTGAGCCGAACGATCTACTCCCCAAAGACTGAGGCGGCGATCATAGCAGCCCCCCGATCCGCATGCCGACCACCACTGCCGCCACGGCACTTGCTTATGCGCTGCCGCAATTTCAGGGTTACTCCCAGGGGCATTCTGTGGCGGGCACGACGAATTTTTGCGAAACAGTAATAACGTGCGAAAACTTCTGCCACATAATGGGCAGGCTTTCGTTCGGGCTTCGGCTCAATGAGGGCGAGTGCGTTTGCGTCTCTAACGTTGTCATCCCGTGTTGACTCCCTAGGGCTCCATCGCGTTTTCCAGTTTTTTCAGGAGTCCTCCATGGGCAACAAGCTTTACGTCGGCAACCTGCCGTACACCTTCCGTGACAGCGATCTGGAGCAAGCCTTCAGCGAATTCGGCGCCGTCAACAGCGCCAAAGTGATGATGGAGCGCGACACCGGCCGTTCCAAGGGTTTCGGCTTCGTCGAAATGGGCAGCGATGCCGAAGCACAAGCTGCTATCCAAGGCCTGCACGGCCAAAACCGCGGCGGCCGTGACCTGGTGGTCAACGAAGCCCGTCCGATGGAGCCCCGCGCTCCCCGTAGCGGCGGCTTCGGCGGCGGCTTTGGTGGTGGCGGCGGTGGCGGCGGCTTCGGCGGCGGCAACCGTGACGGCGGCTACGGCGGTGGCGGCGGCCGTCGCAACAGCTACTAAGCACTCGCTTAGAGCTTGCTTTAGCAAAAAAATGGGGCCTTCGGGCCCCTTTTTTGTTGCCAAACGTTATCAGCTTGTGTTTTCGAGCATTTATCTTTTTGATTTTTGTGCTTCATAATTTGGTTTCGGGCAGACCCGTTCGAACGCTATGTGTTTAGGAAGGTTGGACAGGCTCTTGTATACAAAGAACCTGATGTCTGTGCGTCCTGAAGCCGAGCGCAAACCAGTGAGCATTGAGGAGTTGAGGAGTTTTTGATGGGCAATAAGCTTTACGTCGGCAACCTTCCCTATGGTGTGCGTGACAACGACTTGGAGCAGGCATTCAGCCAGTTCGGCGCTGTCACCAGCGCCCGGGTCATGATGGAACGCGACACAGGCCGCTCCAAGGGATTCGGGTTTGTCGAAATGGGCAGCGATGCCGAGGCACAGGCAGCCGTTCAAGGCATGAATGGCCAGCCATTGGGCGGACGCAGCCTCGTGGTGAACGAAGCGCGCCCCATGGAGCCCCGTCCCCCGCGCTCGGGCGGCTTTGGCGGCGGTGGTGGCGGCTATGGCCGTGGTGATGGCGGCGGCGGTGGCTACGGTGGCGGTGGCCGCGGTGATGGCGGAGGCTACGGACGCAGCGATGGCGGCGGCGGTGGTGGCTATGGCCGTGGTGACGGCGGTGGAGGCGGCGGCTACGGCGGCCGTGGCGATGGTGGTTTCCGCAGCCCCTATGGCTCCGGCCCCCGCAATGGCGGCCGTGGCGGCGGCTGGGGAAACAACAATAACAACGGAGAATGAGACCCCGGTCTCCATGTTCTCCCAAACAAGAAAAGGCTCCTTCAGGGAGCCTTTTTTGCGGGTGCAAGTTTATGCATGAACATATTCCCTGAGCACGACGAACTTCAGGGATTTTTCGAATGACGATGTTTGCGCTTTCGTCCTACAAGCAGCCGATCAAACAAGGGGTTTGGCAGAATTTTCATCAAACGGCCAACCCACGCCATTTGCCAGGGGATGATGGCCAGGCTGCGCCCGTCATCAATGGAACGCCAGGCCCTTGCAGCAAACTCATGGGGCTGCAATAGGAATGGCATGCCATAGCGGTTACCGCGTGTGAGGGGTGTATCTACATAACCAGGAAGCAATGTAGTGACTTTTACGCCACTACTGCGCAATTCACCGCGAAGGCTTTCGCAATAGGCAATGACTGCAGCCTTGCTGGCGCAATAAGCACCATGTCCCGGCAGGCCGCGCAGCCCGGCCACACTGGCGATACCGACCAACTGCCCGCTGCCACGCCGCACCATGGGCGCGATAAAGGGATGGAAACTGGCCGCCACGCCCATGGTGTTGACGGCCAGCACCTGCTGCATGGTGTCGATATCCTCGCGCATCGAGGTGTCCACACCCCAGCTGACGCCGGCATTGGCAATCACGACATCGGGCAGGCCCTGCTGCTGCTCACAGCGCCGGGCGGCAGCGATGATGCTGTCGGGCACGGCCACATCGGCCTCGTAGATGGCGAAGCGCGGCGCCTCCAGGCCCTGCTGCGCAGCCCATTGCGCCATCACGTCGCCACGCCGCGCAACCAGTGCCAGCGACCAGCCTTGCTGGTAGGCATGCCAGGCCAGGGCATGGCCTATGCCGCTGGATGCGCCGGTGATGAAGGCCAGGGGTGCCGGGCTGCGCGAGGATGTCGTCATGGCTTGTTCTCCATCGGCAGGCCTGCGCTTGCGCTGGCGCCCTACTTGGTCCTGGACGGCTGCAGGGTGCCGCGCACGCGGCCCTGCAGCTTCATCACCAGATCCAGGTTGCTGTACTGCATGCTGTCGGCCGTGAAACGGTCCTTGTCACGGGTCAGCACCACGGGCTGGTTGGAACTCACTCTTTCCTCGTTGGGCCAGGCGTGCAGGAATTCGCCCTGGAATTGCAACTGCGGCTGCGGTTGTTTACCTGCTGTCACAAATGGCTCGCGCGTGACGACGGCATTGCCAAACATCTGCACCTCGGAACCATCGGCATTGCTCAGCGCCCGCTTGGCGCTGCCGCGCGTGATGCGGCCTTCAGGCGAGACCGCGAACATGCGCACGTTGTCGATTTCGAGGGTGTCGGTATCCGGATAGTGGCGGCCCATGCTGCCCTCGATCTGGCTCTTGAGCCGCCCCGTGGCGTCGAAGCTCTTGATCGAGAAATCCTTCATGAAGTAGTCGGGCTCATGCGCCACGGCCTTTTCGGTGCCGCTGGCCACGGGTTGCGGTGCATTGCGCACCAGCCACCAGGTGCCCAGCGCCAGCAGGCCCATCAGCAGCACGGGCAGGTACAGGGAAAGCCGGTCACCGACGCGGCGCCAAGCCTGGATCATGATGCGTATTCCGCCAGCAGCCCGGCATAGGCGCCACGCGCGGCCAGCAGCAGGTCGCACAGCTGGCGCACCGCCCCTTCGCCACCGCTGCGCGGCGTGATCCAGTCGGCCACGGCCAGCACCTCGTCATGGGCGTTGGCCGGCGCGCAGGCAAAGGCGGAGCGCCGCATCACGGGCAGGTCGGGCCAGTCGTCGCCCATGGCTGCCGCCTGGTGCCACTGCAGGCCCAGCTCGCCCAGAATGGCCTCGGCGGCAGGCACCTTGTCTTCCGTGCCAAAGCGCGCATGCGTGACGCCCAGGTTGCTCAGCCGCAGGCGCAGGGCCGGCGAATCGCGGCCCGTCACCACGGCGGGCGTGATGCCGGCCTTTTGCAGCAGTTTCAGGCCATGGCCGTCCAGCGTGTTGAAGCGCTTGAGCACCTCGCCTTCGCCAGAGAACAGCAGGCCGCCATCGGTGAGCACGCCATCGACATCGAAGAAGGCCACCCGCACATCCTGTGCCAGCAGCAGCAGTTGTGCGTCCCAGTTCTGCACGGGCGTCAAAGGAGCGCGTGCCATCAGATCACCTTGGCGCGCATCAGGTCGCGGATATGGACCACGCCGCGCAGTTGGCGCTGCGCATCGGCCACCAGCACCGCGGTGATGCCGTGCTCCTCCATCATGCTGGCGGCGTCCACGGCCAGCGCGTCTTCGGCGATGGTGCGGGGCCCCTTGTGCATGACATCGCCGGCCTGCAGCGCGCGCAGGTCGGTGCCGGCCTCCACGCAGCGGCGCAGGTCTCCGTCGGTGAAGATGCCCTGCAGCACGCCTGCCGCATCGACGATGGCCGAGCAGCCCAGGCCCTTGGCGCTCATCTCGCGCATCAGTTCGACAAAGCTGGCATCGGCCCCGACCTTCGGCAGCTCATTGCCGCTGCGCATGACATCACGCACATGGGTCAGCAGTTTGCGGCCCAGCGCACCGCCCGGATGGGAGCGCGCAAAGTCCTCGGCGCCAAAGCCGCGCGCATCGAGCAGGGCCACGGCCAGGGCGTCGCCCATGGCCATCTGCGCCGTGGTGCTGGCCGTGGGCGCAAGGTTCAGGGGGCAGGCCTCGCGCTCGACACGGGTGTCCAGCACCCAGTCGGCATGGCGGGCCAGCGTGGATTGCGCGCCGCCGGTCATGGCCACCAGCGCAATGCCCTGGCGCTTGATGGCCGGCAGCAGCGCAGCGAGCTCATCGGCCTCGCCGCTGTTGGACAGCGCCAGCACCAGGTCGATGCCGGTCACCATGCCCAGATCGCCATGGCTGGCCTCGGCCGGATGCACGAAGAACGCAGGCGTGCCCGTGGAAGCCAGGGTGGCGGCCACCTTGCGCCCGACATGGCCGCTCTTGCCCATGCCCATCACGACGACGCGGCCGGACAGCCGCAGGATGCGCTGCACCACTTCGCCGAACACGCCATCAAGGCGCTGCGACATGGCTTGAAGGGCATCGGCCTCGATGCCCAGGGTGTCGCGGGCCAGGCGCAGGGCACGGGGCGTGTCCAGCGCATCCAGGGTGGCAGCATCAGAATTCATCTGGATGATTTTAGGCGGTCTGGCCATCCGGCGGCGGCGGTCGCCATCGGGCGCCTGGGTACACTGGCCCGTCTTCTCCAGCCCCCCGATCCAGCGCCATGCATACCACCCCCAGCGTCAACGACTACCTGCGCACGCACATACGCACCGTTCCCGACTGGCCGGCGCCCGGCGTGCAGTTCCGCGACATCACGCCGCTGCTGCAGGACCCGCAGGTCTTTCGCGTGATGACCGACGCCTTCGTGCACCGCTACATGCAGCGCGGCATGCGCCCCGATGTGGTGGCCGGGCTCGATGCGCGCGGCTTCATCCTGGGCGCCGTGGTGGCCCACGAATTGGGCGTGGGATTTGTACCCATCCGCAAAAAGGGCAAGCTGCCCTTCACCACGGTGGAGGAAACCTATGAACTCGAATACGGCAGTGCCACCGTGGAGCTGCACACCGACGCCGTCAAGGCGGGCGACCACGTGCTGCTGATCGACGACCTGATCGCCACCGGCGGCACCATGATGGCCGGCAAGCGGCTGCTGGAAAAACTCGGCGCCACCGTGATCGAGGGCGCGGCCATCGTGGACCTGCCCGAGCTGGGCGGCTCCACCTTGCTGCGCGATAGTGGACTGCCGCTGTTCACGCTGGTGGATTTCGCCGGCCACTGAGCCAGGCCGCAGCCCGGTCAGCGCAGTTCGCCGTACTGGGTGACGCCCAGGTCCAGGTGGTCCAGCGTGCTGTGGGGAAAGTCCGCACCGCGATCGCCTGCGCCCGGCCCGAGCAAGGGGCCCGAGCGGCGCACACCAGCGGGAGCCGCTGCAGCAGAGCCTGCAGAACCCGCTCCCCGCCCGGCTGCGGGCATGGCTGCCACGGCGAGCTTGAAGGCCGCCATTTCCTGATCGTCTATGGGTTCGAAGGGCGCCATGTCCTGCCTGCGGCGCTGGGGCGCTGCCGCCTCCATCGAGGCCGCCACCGGGACGGCCATGGGCGGGACGGGACGCGGTGTGCGCGTCGCTGCGGAATGCACCTGGGCTTGGGCCTGGGCTGCAGCGTTCTGGTCGCTGACCCGCCAGTACACGGCCGTCACGACCGCACCCATGCGGGCCTTGGCCGCCTGGGCCAGCATGGCCTCGATCTCGCTGAGCCGCGCGGTTTCGCTGGCATAGGCCCGCGCCAGGTCCATCATCACCACGAAGCGCTGGCCCACGTTGTCCAGCGAGAGCACCTTGAACTTGTAGCTGGCCGACAACACGCCGGCACGCACCATGACATCGCGCACCACACCGTAGAGCTGCTCACGGCGCTCGGAACGCTCGCTGCGGCGCCCGCCGTGCCCTGCATCACGACGCGCCACGGCACTGGCCTGGCCATCGTCTCCGGGCGAACCACGGCCCTGCTCCGGCACAGGCTTGCGGGAAAACCAGTTGAACACAGACATGGGGGCTCTCATTGTCACGAATAGTCACAAACTCGCGGCATTGTGCCTGCAACTTTGCGACATTTCGAGCACGGGCGCAGCAAAACCGCTGTATCAATTTGTCGCAGCGCAAAGGCCGGCCTGTCACCGCCCCGCGCCCGCACAGCGCCCCGCCCCAGGTGCTGCCCGGGAGCCTTTCAGGTACTGGCCACCCGGCGGCGGCTGTCCACCGCACGGCGGGCAAGCACCTGGCCGGCCGCCATGACCAGGGCCAGCGCCACACCGGGCTGGCGATTGCTGAGTTCGGCGAAGCGCATGGCCGTCAGGCACCAAAGCCGTCCCGGCGCAGCCGCCTGCACGGTGGCATGGCGCGCACGGTGGGCGAAGAAGGCGCCCTCACCCAGGATGGAGCCCGGGCCGACGATGGCCAGGCGGATGCGCTCCTTCGCATCCTGGTAGTGCACGCTGAGGCTGCCGGACTCCACGAAGTACAGATTGCGGTCCAGCGAACCTTCGGCAAACAGCAGCTCGCCCGCCGCCAGCATGACCGGCACCAGGTAGGGCGCCAGCAGATCCCATTGCTCCAAGGTCAGCGCGTTCTGCACACCATCGACAGCCACGGCCGACGACATGGCCTGGGCCAGTGGCCGCAAATCATTGTGGGAGGAAGAAGACATGGCGGATCCGGTTCGAAGTGGGCCGCGCACCTGCGCCAGGGCTGCGCCCGGCGGCAGGCAGCGACGAGGGCCGCTGCGGCACGCCGCATGCTAAGCGACGGCAGCGGGCACGCCAATGCCGACAAGCGGGTTTTCGACGGCAAATTTTGTAGCAAAAGATAAGTATTGCAGCAACTCTGCTGGCTGTGCGAATGGGTCGAGGCCATCCGCCAGCCCGGTCACTTGCCGATGCAGAAGCTGGAAAAGATCACGCCCAGCAGATCGTCGGAGCTGAATTCCCCGGTGATGGAGTTCAGCGAGACCTGGGCCAGGCGCAGTTCCTCGGCCAGCAAGTCCAGGTGGGCGGCCTGGGCCGCCAGCTGCAGCTCGGCCTCCTGCAGGTGGGCGGCCACGGCCTGCAGTGCCTCCACATGGCGCGCGCGCGCCAGGTACAGGCCTTCTGGGGCCGACTGCCAGCCGGCCACGTCCAGCAGGCGCCGGCGCAGGGCATCCAGGCCGTCGCCCGTGCGTGCCGACAGTGCCACGCTGCCTTCACGGCCGCCATGCGCTTGCATCTGGGCGGGTTCCGCGCGATCAGTCTTGTTCCAGACGTCGATGACGGGCACCTGGCGCGGCAGCTTCTGGGCCAGGGTTTCGGCAATGGCGGCATCGGCAGCGAGGTAGTCGTGCTCGCCCATGCGTGTGAGGTCGTGCAGGAAGAGCACGGCATCGGCCGCGGCGATCTCGTCCCAGGCGCGCGCGATGCCGATGCGCTCGACCTCGTCGCTGCTCTCGCGCAGGCCTGCCGTGTCGATCACATGCAGGGGCACGCCCTCGATCTGGATGGTCTGCTGCACCTTGTCGCGCGTGGTGCCGGCAATCGGGGTGACGATGGCGAGCTCCGCACCGGCCAGCGCGTTGAGCAGCGAGCTCTTGCCCGCGTTGGGCTGGCCCGCGATCACGACCTTGATGCCTTCGCGCAACAGCGCACCCTGGTGGGCGCGCGACAGCACCTGGTCCAGCTTGCCGCGCAGCCGCGCGAGCTGGCCGCTGGCATCGGCCTTTTGCAGGAAGTCGATCTCTTCCTCGGGAAAATCCAGCGTGGCCTCGACCAGCATGCGCAGGTGCACCAGCGCGTCGCGCAGGCCATGGATTTCCTCGGAAAAAGCGCCCGACAGCGAACGGCTCGCACTGCGCGCGGCGGCCTCGGTGCTGGCGTCGATCAGGTCGGCAATGGCCTCGGCCTGGGCCAGGTCGATCTTGTCGTTGAGAAAGGCACGCTCGGTGAATTCACCGGGCTGGGCCAGGCGCAGGCCCGGCAGCACGCTGCGATGGTCTTCGCCAGAGGCTTGCGCAGCCTCCAGGCAGCGCGCCAGCAGCAGTTGCAGAACGACGGGGCCGCCGTGGGCCTGCAACTCCAGCACATCCTCGCCGGTATAGCTGTGCGGCGCCGGGAAGAACAGGGCCAGGCCGTGGTCGATGGGGCCGCCCTGGGCATCGCGAAACGGCAGATAGGTGGCCTCGCGCGGCTTGAGGTCGCGCCCGCACAGCGCCCGCACCAGCGGCGCCACGCCCTTGCCGGACACACGCACGATGCCCACGGCACCCCGCCCCGGGGCGGTGGCGATGGCGGCGATGGGGTCGTTGTGGCGGGGCAGCATGGATGGAGCTTTCTTGGGAGGGATTTCAGGCCGCCGATGATAGGCCGCCCATGAAAAAGCCCGCCGAAGCGGGCTTTGGAGCCAGGGCCTTCGCAGGCTTACTTGGCCGGCGTGGACTTGCCGAATTTGGGCAGGTTGAACTGCGGCGGCACGCCCATGCGGGTGTTGATGATCCACTGCTGGGCGATGGACAGGATGTTGTTCGTCAGCCAGTACAGCACCAGGCCGGCCGGGAAGAAGAAGAACATCACGCTGAAGACCAGGGGCATGATCCACATCATCTTGGCCTGCATCGGATCCGGCGGAGCGGGGTTCAGCGCGGTCTGCAGCAGCGAGGACAGGGTCATCAGCACGGGCAGGATGAACAGAGGATCCTTGGCCGACAGGTCGGTGATCCAGCCGATCCAGGGCGCGTTGCGGATTTCCACGCTGGACAGCAGCACCCAGTACAGCGCGATGAATACCGGGATCTGGATGATGATGGGCAGGCAGCCGCCCATGGGGTTGACCTTTTCCTCGCGGTAGATGCGCATCATCTCCTGCTGCATCTGCTGGGGCTTGTCCTTGAGGCGCTCACGCATTTCCATGATGCGCGGGTTGATGGCCTTCATCTTGGCCATCGAGGAGTAGGCCTTGGCATTGAGCCAGTAGAAGGCGATCTTCAGCAGCAGCACCAGGGCCACGATGGACCAGCCCCAGTTGCCCAGGAAGCCGTGCAGCTTGTCCAGCAGCCAGTACAGCGGCTTGGCCAGGATGGTCAGCCAGCCATAGTCCTTGACCAGCTCCAGCCCGGGCGCCAGCGATTCCAGGCGCTTTTCGATCTGGGGACCGGCGAACAGGCGCGCTTCCACGCTCTTGCTCTGGCCAGGCTCGATGGTGCCCACCGGCGTGATCATGCCGACGGCGTAGAGGTTGTTGTCCACCTTGCGCAGGAAGTTGTCGCGCTGGATGCCTTCGGCCAGCAGCCAGGCGCTGGCGAAGTAATGCTGGACCATGGCCACGTAGCCGCCCGAGGACGACTTCTCGACGCTGGCCTTGCCGCTCTCGATGTCCTTGAACTCGACCTTCTGGTACTTCTTCTCGTCGGTGTAGACGGCCGGGCCCGTGAAGGTGGAGTACATGGTGGACTGTTCGCCTTCGGGCTTGTTGCCGTCGCGCACCAGTTGCAGGTACAGCTGCGGGCTCACGGCCGCCGTGCCGGTGTTCACCACTTCATGGCGCACGCCGATGTCGTAGGCGCCGCGCTTGAGCGTCCAGATCTTGACCAGCTTCACGCCACCCATGTCGGGCGACTCGAAGCGCAGTTCCATCTGGTCCTCGCCGTCCTTGAGCTCGCGCGCGCCGGGCAGCGCGGTCATGGTCGTCTTGTGCGTGGGGAAACCGCCGCCGATCAGGCCCGACTGGCCCAGGTACACGCGGTGCACGCTCTCGTCGAACAGCACCACGGGCTTGTCCTTGTGCACGGAATCCGCGTACTTGAGCAGCTCGGCATGGCGCAGCGTGCCGCCCTGGCTGTCGAAGGTCAGGCGCAGCACGTCGGTGCTGATGGTGACGTTCTGGCGCGGGGCTGCCTCTGGCGCGGCGGCAGCGCCGCCAGGCACTTCGCCGGCACCGGCCGTTGCCGCAGCAGCCGCCGAGGGCACGCTGGCATCGCCGGGCGCCTTGCCCGTTTCAGGTGCCGGGGCCGTGGCGACGGCAGGCGCGGGGAAGAAAGTGGCCTTCTTGCCGCTGTGCACTTGCCATTTGTCCCATAGCAAGACCAGCGAAAAGCCAAATATCACCCACAGGATGGTGCGGCGAATATCGTTCATGAAGACTTCTTAGGTGAGGAAGGTTGGGTGTTTTCGGGCGCAGCCGTCAGGCTGGTGAACAGCCTGGGCTTTTGCTCTGGCACAGGGTCATGCCCCCCGTCACACCACGGATGACAGCGCGCCAGGCGGCGCAGCGTCAGGTAGGAGCCTACCGCAGCGCCGTGTTGCTCCAACGCTTCAAGGGAATAGGCCGAGCAGGTGGGCGTGAAGCGGCAGGCCGAGCCCAGCCAGGGACTGAGCATCAGCCGATAGCCGCGCACCAGCGCCATCAGCAGCCGCTGCATCATGGCGCAACCCCGATGCTCTCGCCAGCGGCTGCGGCGCGTTCCTGTGCGGGCTGCGGCAGCTCGGGCGCAGGCTGCGACAGGCGCTTCGCCGCATAGGCGAACAACTGCTGCAGCTCGGCGCGCACGGCCTGCCGGAGCACATCAGAAGTGGCGCTCACGAACTGGCGCCGGTCAAAGCCCGAGCGCAGCCGCACTACATGGGCGCCTTGGAGCATCAGGGTCTCATGCTCGCTGCCCACGGCATAGATCTGCCGCTTGATGGTGTGTCGCGTCACCGAGCGGCGCGCCCAGCGCTTGGGCACCATGGCGCCCAGCCAGGCATCCTGGCGCACGGCGCCAACGCCGAACAGGGCCTGCGGGTCTTGCGACCCGGGCCCTGTCGGTGGCGCCATGGCGCCGCCCTGCTCCGTCAGAACGAGACGGTGCAGGGCGAAATGCGCGGTACGCGATACCGTACCGGCAGCCATGGCGGCCTGAAACTGCGGACGTGTTTTCAGCCGTTGCATGCCAGCACCCCGTTCAGGGGTTCAGTGCAGCGAGCAAACCGCCCAGCAATGGCCGGCCTTAGACGGCCAGACGCTTGCGGCCCTTGGCGCGGCGAGCGTTGATCACGGCGCGGCCGCCCTTGGTCTTCATGCGGACCAGAAAGCCGTGGGTGCGGGCGCGACGGGTCTTGGAGGGTTGGTAAGTACGTTTCATGTTGGTTCCTAGAGAAGGTTCAGTTTTGCACCGGTCCCGTATCCGGCACGCTACACGCAGTGCAGCCAGCAGCCGCCACAAAGGCAAACCGCCAGGCCACCTGCCAAAAATCTGCACGATGCACTTGCCATGTGCAGCCCAAGGAGCAACCCCGAGAGGTTTCGCCCAAGGCCGCCAGCGGCAGCATGCAGACCCGATGCAGACGGGCGGGACATATCACCCTGAACACATTCAGGGAAACCCGCGATTATCACAGCGTTGTCCACTTGATGCAATGCCCTTCGAACCCGAAGGATGCCTGCCCATTTTGCGACAAGGCGGAGGACAAGCTCCTGATATTTTGTGGATAACTTCCGCAAAAGCTACAATGGCAGCCTCGCAACAGTTCCTCCTATCCACAACTAGACTTCGACAATGACAGAGGAACCTACGAACGATGCAGGCCAGGGCCTGTGGCAAGTCTGCGTTGAGCAACTGGGGCAGGAAATGCCCGAACAGCAGTTCAACACCTGGATCAAGCCCCTGACCGCGCACGTCGCCGAAGACTTCTCCAAAGTCACCGTCTACGTGGCCAACCGCTTCAAGCTCGACTGGATCCGCGCCCAATATGCAGGCCGCATCTCGGCCATGCTGGAGTCGCTCTATGGCCAGCCGGTGACGCTTGAGTTGGCACTCGCTCAGCGGGAAAGCGTTGTGCGGACTTACGTCCGCCCCTCCTCCAGCGAGCGCTCGGCCCCACCGGAAACCATTGTCACCTCGGTGCCCACGGTCACCAGCGAAGACGCGGCAGCGCCCGTCTTTCGCACGCGCCTGAACGCCGCGCTGACCTTCGAGACCCTGGTGGAAGGTACGGCCAACCGCATGGCACGCTCGGCCGCCATGCATGTGGCGGGCTCGCCCGGACACCTGTACAACCCGCTGTTCATCTACGGCGGCGTGGGCCTGGGCAAGACCCACCTGGTGCATGCCGTGGGCAACAAGCTGCTGGCCGACAAGCCCGACGCCAAAGTTCTCTACATCCATGCCGAGCAGTTCGTCTCGGATGTGGTCAAGGCCTACCAGCGCCGCACCTTTGACGAATTCAAGGAGCGTTACCACTCGCTGGATCTGCTGCTGATCGACGACGTGCAGTTCTTCGCCAACAAGGACCGCACGCAGGAGGAGTTCTTCAACGCCTTCGAGGCACTGCTGGCCAAGAAGAGCCACATCGTGATGACCTCGGACACCTATCCCAAGGGTCTGGCGAACATCCACGAGCGGCTGGTATCGCGCTTCGACTCCGGACTGACGGTGGCCATCGAGCCGCCCGAGCTGGAGATGCGCGTGGCCATCCTGATCAACAAGGCCCGCGCCGAGAACGCCGAGATGCCCGAGGAAGTCGCCTTCTTCGTGGCCAAGAACGTGCGCTCCAACGTGCGCGAGCTCGAAGGCGCGCTGCGCAAGATCCTGGCCTATTCGCGCTTCAACCAGAAGGAAGTCTCCATCCAGCTGGCCCGCGAGGCCCTGCGTGATCTGCTGTCCATCCAGAACCGCCAGATCAGTGTGGAGAACATCCAGAAAACGGTGGCCGATTACTACAAGATCAAGGTGGCCGACATGTACAGCAAGAAGCGCCCGGCCAGCATCGCCCGGCCGCGCCAGATTGCCATGTACCTGGCCAAGGAATTGACCCAGAAGAGCCTGCCCGAGATCGGCGAGCTGTTCGGCGGGCGCGACCACACCACCGTGCTGCACGCGGTGCGCAAGATCGCCGGCGAACGCCAGCAACTGACCGAGCTGAACCAGCAGCTGCACGTGCTGGAGCAAACTCTCAAAGGTTGATGAAAACTCCCCCATTCTGGTCGTATGTACGCGGCAAAATGGGGGATTCGAGCGGCAAGAGGGGGCTCATTTGTGAGCCGCCGCTCCTACCGAGACCCGCATCCTTAAATCAGAGGTTGACATGATCGTCCTGAAAGCCACACAAGACAAAGTTCTCGCGGTCCTGCAATCGGTGTCCGGCATCGTCGAACGCCGCCACACGTTGCCCATCCTGGCCAACGTGCTGATCAAGAAGACCGGCAACGCATTGCAGCTGACCACCAGCGACCTGGAAATCCAGATCCGCACCACCGCCGAGCTCGGCGGCGACACCGGCGACTTCACCACCACCGTGGGCGCGCGCAAGCTGATCGATATCCTCAAGACCATGCCCGGCGACCAGACCGTGAGCCTGGAGACCCAGCAGGCCAAGATGGTGCTCAAGGGCGGCAAGAGCCGCTTCACGCTGCAGACCCTGCCGGCCGAGGACTTCCCGCTGGTGCAGGAGGCTGCGGCCTTCGGCCCTTCCTTCAGCGTGCCGCAGAAGGTGCTCAAGGACCTGCTGGGCCAGGTCTCCTTCGCCATGGCCGTGCAGGACATCCGCTACTACCTCAACGGCATCCTGTTCGTGGCCGAGGGCAAGCAGCTGTCCCTGGTGGCCACCGACGGCCACCGCCTGGCGTTTGCAAGCAGCCAGCTGGACGTGGAAGTGCCCAAGCAGGAAGTGATCCTGCCGCGCAAGACCGTGCTGGAGCTGCAGCGCCTGCTGTCGGATGCCGGTGGCGAGAACCAGCCCCACATCGAGATGCAGTTCGCCAACAACCAGGCCAAGTTCACCTTTGGCGGCATGGAGTTCGTGACCAAGCTGGTCGAGGGCAAGTTCCCCGACTACAACCGTGTCATCCCGCGCAACCACACCAACAGCGTGACCCTGGGCCGCGCCCCGCTGCTGGCCAGCCTGCAGCGCACGGCCATCATGACCAGCGACAAGTTCAAGGGCGTGCGCCTGACGGTGGAGCCCGGCACCTTGCGCGTGGCGTCCAACAACGCCGAGCAGGAAGAGGCCATGGACGAGCTGGACATCGACTACGGTGGCGACACCATCGAGATCGGCTTCAACGTCACCTACCTGATCGACGCCCTGTCCAACATGAGCCAGGACATGATCAGGATCGACCTGCAGGACGGCAACAGCTCGGCCCTGCTGACCATCCCCGAGAACGACAGCTTCAAGTACGTCGTGATGCCCATGCGCATCTGACCGCGCGCCACACGACACCGATGCCTGACACATTGCGCAGCCCCTGCACCCGCCGCCCGGTGGCACAAGCCGGTGCACGGTGCGCAACCACCCTACCCGACTCGTAGCCCGCAGCGCGCGTCCCTACGCACCGCGCCAGCGGCCGAATCGAACATTTTCAAGCGAAGCGACAGCTTCCGACGGAACTACCCCAGGGCCTTCCATGACCGACGAGAACAAGCCAGAAAACCAGACCATTGCCCCCGAAGGCTCAGACTCCAGCGGCTATGGCGAAGGTGCGATCCAGATCCTCGAAGGCCTGGAGGCCGTGCGCAAGCGCCCCGGCATGTACATCGGCGATACCTCCGATGGCACGGGCCTGCACCACCTGGTCTTCGAAGTGGTGGACAACTCCATCGACGAAGCCCTGGCCGGCTACTGCGACGACATCCTGGTCACCATCCATGCCGATGGCTCCCTGTCCGTCATCGACAACGGCCGCGGCATCCCCACGCGCGTGAAGATGGACGACAAGCACGAGCCCAAGCGCTCGGCGGCCGAGATCGCCCTCACCGAACTGCACGCCGGCGGCAAGTTCAACCAGAACAGCTACAAGGTCTCGGGCGGCCTGCACGGCGTGGGCGTGTCCTGCGTGAACGCGCTGTCCATCTGGCTCAAGCTCAACGTGCGCCGCGATGGCGAGGTCTACGAAATCGACTTCTCGCGCGGCCACGTGCAGAACCGCCCGATCGAGATCGTGGACGGCGTCGAGGTCTCGCCCATGCGCGTGGTCGGCAAGAGCGACAAGCGCGGCACCAAGGTCCACTTCCTGCCCGACACGGAAATCTTCACGCAGAACCATGAGTTCCGCTACGAGATCCTGGCCAAGCGCCTGCGCGAACTGTCCTTCCTGAACAACGGCGTGCGCATCCGCCTCAAGGACGAGCGCGACGGCCGCGAAGACGACTTCTCCGGCGCCGGCGGCGTCATGGGCTTCGTGCAGTTCATCAACGCCAACAAGAAGGTGCTGCATCCCACGGCCTTCCACGCCAACGGCACGCGTCCTGCGGAAAGCTACGGCGGCATCCCCGGCACCGAGATCGGCGTCGAAGTCGCCATGCAGTGGAACGACAGCTATGCCGAACAGGTGCTGTGCTTCACCAACAACATCCCGCAACGCGACGGCGGCACCCACCTGACGGGCCTGCGCGCCGCCATGACGCGCGTGATCGGCAAGTACATCGAGCAGAACGAACTGGCCAAGAAGGCCAAGGTCGAGGTCAGCGGCGACGACATGCGCGAAGGCCTGTGCTGCGTGCTGTCCGTCAAGGTGCCCGAACCCAAGTTCAGCAGCCAGACCAAGGACAAGCTGGTCTCCAGCGAAGTGCGCGCGCCCGTGGAGGACATCGTCGCCAAGGCGCTGACCGACTACCTGGAAGAAAAGCCCAACGACGCCAAGATCCTGTGCAGCAAGATCGTCGATGCCGCGCGTGCCCGCGAGGCCGCGCGCAAGGCCCGCGAGATGACGCGCCGCAAGGGCGTGCTCGACGGCATGGGCCTGCCCGGCAAGCTGGCCGACTGCCAGGAAAAGGACCCGGCGCTGTGCGAGATCTACATCGTCGAGGGTGACTCCGCCGGCGGCTCCGCCAAGCAAGGGCGCGACCGCAAGTTCCAGGCCATCCTGCCGCTGCGCGGCAAGATCCTGAACGTGGAAAAGGCCCGCTACGAAAAGCTGCTGACCAGCAACGAAATCGTCACCCTGATCACGGCCCTGGGCACCGGCATCGGCAAGGCCACGGCCGAATCGGGCAAGAGCGGCAGCGACGACTTCGACCCCAACAAGCTGCGCTACCACCGCATCATCATCATGACCGACGCGGACGTGGACGGCGCCCACATCCGCACCCTGCTGCTGACCTTCTTCTACCGCCAGATGCCGGACCTGGTCGAGCGCGGCCACATCTACATCGCCCAGCCGCCGCTGTACAAGGTCAAGAACGGCAAGGAAGAGCTGTACATCAAGGACGGCCCCGCGCTCAACCAGTACCTGCTGCGCATCGCGCTGATGAATGCCAGCGTCAGCACCGGCGGTGCCAACCCGCGCACGCTGGACGGCGAGGAACTGGCCAAGCTGGCCAACATGCACCTGGCCGCCGAGACCGTCATCGACCGCCTGTCCAACTTCATGGATGCCGAGGCCCTGCGCGCCATCGCCGACGGCGTGCAGATCACGCTGGACAGCATCGAGGCGGCCCAGGCCTGTGCCCCCATCCTGGAGGCCAAGCTGCGCGAGTTGACCACCACGGGCGTGCCCGCCGAGGTCACGGCCGAAATCGATCCGGTCTCCGAAAAGCCCGTGCTGCGCATCAGCCGCCACCACCACGGCAACATCAAGAGCTCCATCCTCACCCAGGAGTTCGTGCGCAGCCACGACTACGCCGCGCTGGCCGACGAAGCCCAGAACTTCAACGGCCTGCTGGGCGAAGGCGCCAAGGTCACGCGTGGCGAGGGCGAAAAGGCCAAGAGCGACAAGGCCGGCGACTTCCGGCAGGCCATGCAATGGCTGCTGCACGAGGCCGAACGCACTACGGCCCGCCAGCGCTACAAGGGCCTGGGCGAAATGAACCCCGAGCAGCTGTGGGAAACCACCATGGACCCCACCGTGCGCAGCCTGTTGCAGGTGCAGATCGGCGACGCCATCGAGGCCGACCGCGTGTTCACCATGCTCATGGGCGATGAAGTGGAGCCACGCCGGGAATTCATCGAGACGAATGCGCTGCGGGCGGGGAATATTGATGTGTGATTTTTTTGTAGCGAGACCCATAAGGTGAGATTTTGAGAAGCATCTATTGAGACATTTTTTCAAAACTCATCTCTTTAGATTTTTCATCGAATGGTCTCTTCTACAAAAAAGGCTACCAATCGGTAGCCTTTTTTCTCACTCCTTTGTCTTCGACGTGGTTCGTGCCTCTAGAAGGCACTGCCGCTTACGCTTGGCGACAAGTGCATCATCCGAAATTTTGCACATACCCTGCTGATCTAGCTCACTGGCACGGCACGCAAAAACTACTGTGCAGGCTGACTCCTGAACTTCAAGCAAATATCCTCTGGGAGTCGCGGTACGACTCAGTCGTCAGACTAGAAAGCGTTTTTTTAGCTCTGCACTGATATGTTGCACATCAATCGGCGTCCCTGGATTTTTCTTACAAAAATCAGTTAGCACTGTTATGTAAGTGTCGCCCAACAACTTGGTCAATGTTGCCGCTGTCGTGGCTGCTATCGCCCCCCCTACCACACTTCCTACGCCTGGAATTAGCTTTAACACTCCAGATACAAGCGCACGTCCTGCCAAAGTTGCGGCCCCTCCCCCCAATGCTCCGGCCACCAGCGTTGTAATAGCGGTCGTACTCATTTCCATACCAAAAGTAGATCCAATCTTGGCCAGCATGCCTACTTGAATAGGCACCAGGGTAATTGCATCAGAAAAAGGAATGGGAGTAGCTGCAGCGGCACCAGCCAGCGTAGTAGCTGCGTTTACTTCAATTTCCGCGCGCTTGATCTTTTCATCCAGGGCTCGCTTGTTTTTCGTGCTCAATGCATTACTATATGCTCGTGCCTGAGCTTCCGGCAGAAAATTTGCAGTTTCTCCAATCAAATCATCCAAGCCAAACACGGGCAAATACGCTTCAAGCTCCTCGACATATTCTTGAATTGCACGCACTCCAAGCACTCGATCAGCCTGAGGTATCAATTCTTTTACTCTTCCAATAAAAGGATCATTTTTTTTGGATTTAGTCACTACAACAATTAAAGGAATTTTCATTTCTTTAATGAAATTGCATAAATCAATCTCAGCATCCTCAACGCGGTCAGACCCTGACTGCAGGCATAGCCATGCTATATGAACATGCTCGTTAGGATCTTCACTTTTTGCACGTCGATTTAATTCAACCTCCAGATCTTCTTTAATCTTATTATAATCTTTTATTTCCAAACCCTTTGTATCAATAATAGTTAAAGGGTGACCGGGCTTGGTTATCTCCTCAATATTTTGAGTCACCGGGCGACCAGATCCGGTTTTTGCAAAATCACCTCTGAATATGGAGTTAATAAGCGTGCTTTTACCAACTCCCGACCGACCAGCAACAAGAATTGATAATTTACCAACTCCTTTTTTTGCCTCATCAATTGCATCTTGAATTATCTTCTGAACTGTAATTTCTTCGCCATCCATATTTCTTGCCATACTACCTTCCTCCTCTTTAATAAAATTCCAACGATATTTACATACAGGGCAAGTAACTTCCCAGTCTCCTTGAGAAGGAACTTTCAACTTCTGATAGCAATTTTTACAGTGAAGAGTTATTTTTTCAGCAACTTTATCGATAGAACTCATTTTTCCCCTCCGTATATTTACAGGTGCTCAAAAAACTGGCGCCTCAATTAACAATGACCTTGCTAGTACGCATTTTTCTAGGTGGACTTTCCACCGCACGCGCTTCGCCCAGGCGGCGCAGCAGTTCGGTGGCCGGTTCGTCATCGGGGTCTTGTGGCACCAGTTCGCCACGAAAGGCCTTGGCCAGCAGCGCGGGGGTGAGGCGATCGGCAGCAGTGCGGACGGTTTGCAGATGGGCTTCGAGCCGGTCGGCATAGGCGAGCAGGATTTCTACGCGGCGGACGATTTCGGTTTGCTCTTCATGCGGAGGAACTGATATCCCAAAACTTTTAATTTTGCTCAAATTCAAGTTCGGTTGATTTCCACCTTCTGCCAAAACTCGCATCTCCATATAATTGGCCTGCAGTGTCAACTTAACAAATTTCTTGCTAATTTTAGTTTCATCTACAGCTATAGCAGCACATGCTTGATTAATAGCTGCATGAATACCTAGCTCAGTGACTTGCCCACGCGTTTTACCCTCACCATACATTGCCACCAACAATGTACCAATAGGATAAATCTTCAGGCGATGCGCTGCTATGGCAGCATCAGTCACATACTCATCCGCTAGCTTAACAATTTCCTCACTTGTTGCCGAACTTGTAATCCAAGGAGTTCCAAAAGAAGCAAAAAATTCTGAGTTTGAACGCAGCGGTGTAGACCCCGTCCCCACTTGGGCCACATCTTGGATTTCTGCGCTTTCCCATGCGACGGGCAATTTAATTCCCCGCCAATCCTCCGTCAACCGCCCCGAAGTGGCAGCAGCCAAGACGGATTGACGAAAGCGTTTGATCAAGGGGGTGATGTGGGCGAGGCGGTCGTTCAGGGCATCGACGCGGGTCAGGATGGTGTCGAGCTTGTCGGCGATGCGGAGTTGCTCCGCCTCAGGTGCCAGCGATATTTCTTCGGAAAGGAAAACATCTTTTGGTACACGCTTCAAACCGACTGAGCCAGTCATCGCAACTGTAGCTCTACGCCGAAAATCTTCAGTGCTCAACCAAGCTAACAAGTAACGTTCGTCAATACCTTTGGCAGGGCGAAAGACACAAAACTCGGAACTACCCGCACCAATTCCATTTGGAATATCAGGAACAACACCTGCTTTTCCATTTTCAAAACACGGTGTGACTTTTGCAACAATCACATCATTTGATCGAAAATGAACATAAGCTTTTTTAATATCACCCCATACTCGCTCTTCATATCCCATGCTTGCTCGAAATCGAGTTCCCAGATATTGCATGGGTGAAAATGCGCATTTCAGAGAATAATCAGCAATCGTTTTTGGATTGAATTCAGAAATAGCGTCGATCCGTGTCTTCGCCCAACCTGTTGGGAGCACGCTCATTCTGCCCCCTCCCCCAGCTCCGCCAAAATCCCTTGCAACTCCTCCAGCGCCGCATTCAACTCTTCCGAAATCTCTCGCGCCAGCATAGCTGGTTCGGGCAAGTCGGCTGCGTTCTCCACGCTGTCGTCCTTGAGCCAGGCAATATCCAGACTGTCCTGCTTTTCGTCGCGAATCCATTCACGCGAAAATTTGCGCCAGCGGCTTTGTTCGCCACCATCGGTACGTGGGCTCTTGCCATTCGCATCGTCGCCATAGGCCGTGACGAAGTCGGCAAAGTGTGCACTGGCCAGCGGGGTGCGCTTGCCAAACTTGGGAGCGTTGGCCCGCATGTCGTACACCCACAGGTCCTTGGTGCTGCCGGTGGCGGCTTCGCCCACCTTCTCGAAGAACAGCACATTGGTCTTCACACCCTGCGCGTAGAAGATCCCGGTGGGCAGGCGCAGGATGGTGTGCAGGCGGCATTTGTCCATCAGGGCGCGGCGGATGTCGGCGCCCACGCCGGCTTCGAACAGCACGTTGTCGGGCAGCACCACGGCGGCGCGGCCGCCGTCCTTGAGGTGCTTGATGATGTGCTGCACAAAGGCCAGCTGCTTGTTGCTGGTGACGTAGGTCAGGTCGTCCCGCGTGGGGCCGCCGCCGCCCTTGGCCGTGCCAAAGGGCGGGTTGCTGAGGATGATGTCGCTCTTGGGCAGGCGCTGGCCGGCCGTACCCAGGGTGTTGCCCAGATGGATGGCGCCTTCGTTGTCACCCTCGATGCCATGCAGCAGGCAGTTCATCAAGGCCAGCCGCCGGGTGTTGGGGACCAGTTCCATGCCGGTGTAGGCCTTGCGGATCTGGTAGGCGCGCGAGGCCTCGGTCAGGTCCAGCAAATCATCGGTCCGCGCACGGATGGCACGGTCTGCGGCAATCAGAAAGCCTGCGGTGCCAGCGGCCGGATCCTGAATGGTCTCGCCGACTTGCGGGCGCATGACGGCAATCATGGCGTCGATCAGCGGTCGTGGCGTGAAGTACTGGCCCGCGCCGCTTTTGGTCTCGGAGGCGTTCTTTTCCAGCAGGCCTTCGTACAGGTCGCCCAGGCCGTCCTTGTCGGTGTCGAACCAGTCGATGCGGTCGAGGTCGCTGATGAGCTGCTCCAGATGGCGCGGCTCGTTCAGGCTGGTCTGGGCATTGGCGTAGATGGCCGCAATGCGGGGGCTGGTGGACTCTGACAGTTGCTGCAACGTGCGGCGGTAAGTGTTGAGCAGCTTGATGCCGGAGAGCCCGCGCAGCTGCGTCCAGCGTGCGTATTCAGGCAGCAGCGGCTGCTTGATGACGCCAGACGCGAGGTTTTCATGCTCCATCTTGATGAAGAGCAGCAGCACCAGCTCGGTGACGTAATCGCTGTAGTTGATGCCGTCGTCGCGCAGGACGTCGCAGAGGTTCCAGAGTTTCTGGACGATGTCGGAGGTGGTCATCGGAAATGAGATTCTTTATGTTTTGACAGCTGTTGGCGCCTGATGTTGTCTGGTTTCAGCACGATGCATGCCTGAAACCGGCATCCATCGTGCACCGGCAAATGGTTTCTGGATGCCGTGGCAAAGCCGGGTGCACAGCATAGTGGCAAGCACGAAGGCGTCAGGCCACCTTTTGCCAGAGGGCTTCGGCCAGGTGGATGACAACGGTATCGAGCTGTCCGCCCAGTACCTTGTCTACCTGCTTGGTACCGCCTTGCTGGCGGAAAGCCTCGTTCAGAAAACTGCTGTCCACCACGGTCTCATGCTTGAGCTGCCTGGCAATGCGGTCCAGCCAGCTGCGCTGCGCCGTCGTCCAGCTGTGCAGGCTGTAGATACGCTGCATGGCACGGTTGACGCGGTCCTCAAAAGGCAGCAGTGCTTCACCCAGCGCCGCCTTGCGAATGTGGGCCACGATGCCTGCAGCGATGTCCTGGTTGCTCTGGTTGCGCCAGGCCGCCTTGAGGGCGGCCTCCGAGAAGCCCGCGCCGTCCAGCAGCAGGCGCACTTCGCGCAGCTGCTCGCGTGTGAGATCTTTGGGACGGTTGACGATGACGGACAGTGCCACCGATTGGTTGAGCTGCTCCTTGATGAAGCTGGCAAAACCATCCAGATAGTCTTCAGGCCTGGCGTAGTAACCCCAGCTCTGCTCGCGGGCTACGAGTTCATCATGGTGATCGGACAAGACAGGGCGGTAGGCCGTTCCCATGAGTTCCTGCACCTCGCCCAGTTGCTGCAGCAACCGGGTGTTGTCCCTCAGGAAATTGGCGGCGGCCTGTGTTCCTTGCGTCTTGGCGACTTCATGCAGGTGCTTGTGCAGTTGGGCCGGCGGCACCCCCCAGCTTTGTTCGAGCTGCTGCAGGCGCTCCTTGAGCACGGGCTTTTTCTCGGCCTTGTGCTCGGCCTTGCGCAGCACGCGCATGAGCTTCTGGTTCAACTGGTCGAGCACGTCGTCGGCGTGCTTGCGCTCCGGCGTGCTGCCCGGTGCTTCGTAGGCAGCCGGGCTGTTCAGCTCATCCACCAGCTGCTCGATGGTGACGTTGGGATTTTTGACCAGCGGCTGCATGGTGTTGACCTTTTGCAGCGCGGCGTACAGGTCTACCGGGTCATAGATGCGAAAGACGGTTTTGCCAATATCGTCGCAACGGCGTGTGGCGCGGCCGATCATCTGCTCGTACAAGATGCGTGAACGCACGCGGCGCATGAAGACCAGATTGCAGATGGGTGGCACATCGATGCCGGTGGTGAGCAAATCCACCGTGACTGCCACCTTGGGATAGGCCTCGTTCTTGTAGTTGCGGATCATTTGGCTGACCTTGTCGGTCTTCCCCGTGATCTTGGTGACGGTGGCCTGGTTATAGACATCTCCGTGCAGTTCCTTGAACGCTTCTCCGAGCATGCGCACCACAGTGTCTGCATGGGTGTCGGTCGCGCAGAAGATCATGGTCTTCTCGTCACTGAACGGGTCCAGTTCCTGTGCCAGCTGGTTGCAGATGACACGGTTGAAGTTGTCGTTGAGCACGCCCTTGTTGAAGCTGGCCACGTCAAAGTGCAGCTCATCTTCGAGCTCGGCCTTGTCTATCTCTCCGGTTTGCAGGTGAATGCTTTCCACCGCATCCCCTTTGTCAAAGTGGATGCCGTTCTTGGAGAGCAGCGTGGTGTAGCGAATCGGTGGCTCGTGATCGATCAGCCAGTCGTCCGCCACGGCTTCGCGATAGCTGTAGGTGTAGATGGGATGGCCAAAGATATCGCTGGTGTGCTTGGCAGGCGTGGCCGTGAGTCCTACTTTGACGGCATCAAAGTAGTCCAGCACACGGCGGTAGGTGGACAGGTACTGGGACTGATCACGCAGCTCTATTTCGCCTTCGGTCATCTCCTGATCCAGCGTGTAGCCACGGTGGGCTTCATCGATGATGACGCAGTCAAACAGGTCTACGGGTGGCGGGCTGTCGCTGCCAAAGACGCGCTTGACCATGGCTTGCACCGTGGCGACCTGTACACGGTCTTCAGCCTCGGCCGCCATATCACCGAGTTCGGCAATGTTGTAGAGCTTGGACAGCGGCATGTTCTGCTCAAGCAGCATGTCGCCAAAGGCTTCCAGTGCCTGATCGCCCAATGCCGTGCGATCAACCAGAAACAGAATGCGCTTGAAGCGCTCGGCTTTGAGCAGGCGATAGATCAGCCCGATGATGGTGCGCGTTTTGCCCGTTCCCGTGGCCATGGCCAGCAAACAGTTGCGCTGACCATTGGCAAGACTCTGCTCAACGGCCTGGATCGCGTCGAGCTGATAGTCACGCAGGCCCAGATAGATTGCAGCCTCGGCCTCCAGCTTTTCCTGTGCCTTGGCAATATCTCGTCGAAGCAGATCCAGCAAGCCCTCTGGCGAATAGAAGCCCTGCAGCGGCTTGGCCAGATTGGCCGTGTGACGCAGGTCGCGAAACCACGTTCCACTGGACTGCTCATGCTGCTTGACGTAGGGACGACCATTGCAAGAGTAGGCAAACGGAATCTGGAACAGACCCCCTTGCCCATCTTTCCACGGCTGCGAAGGCGGCTGCTCTTTCCAAGCCATCTCACAGTCACCCGCCAGGGCAAAGCTGCGTGCATAGCGCTCCGCCTGACCAATCTTGCCAGCTACGTTTTGGTTGATTCGCTTGGCTTCGACCACCCCCACGGGAATCAGGCCGGCAAACAGCACGTAGTCTGCGCTTTGCATGCCTTGCATGGGCCATTCGGCAATGGCCAGGTTCTGCCCGCGCACAGGACGGGCGCCTTTGGCATGGGTCAGCTTGACGGTATCGGCCTTCCAGCCTGCATCGCGAAGCATCTGGTCAATGATGAGTCGGGTAGCCGCCTCGTCCATCGTCACCAGACTGGCTGCCTTGCGAGAACGCTCACTCCAGGCTCGCACAGACTCTGCGCTGGGGGCTTGCGCTGTTGCTGCTGCCGCCTGCGCTTTGGCCAGCTCTGCCTTGAGTTGCTCGATGGTGGCGCTGGCTTCGCTGGCCAGCTGCTCATAAATGTCGCGCTCCTGCAGAGCCTGAGCCGCCAGGGACTTTTCCTGATCGGCCTGCTGATGCAAAAGCTTGGCCAGCGCTTCACGGTCTGAAACCAGCGCTTGCTCGCTGCTCAGTCGCACATGAAGCGCTTCAATTTGCTTTTGCAGTGCATAGAGCTTCTGGCTTGGGTCATCCGGCAATTGGAATGGCCCTGGCTTGAATTGAGGGTTGGCTCCAAAGGTTCGATGAAACCAGAGCGCGACTTCTCGGGCGACCTTGAGGCTTTCCAGGGCCTCGCGATAACCGATGATGGCGCCCGCTTCATGCACAGCATCATTGCCGCGCGTGCGCAGCAGATGAAACATTTGACGCAGTTGCGGATCGAGGCTCAGGCGGCTGTCAATTGCACGTAGAAGCTCGGCCTGTGTAGGCTGCAGCAATTGAAGCCCGATACGGTGACCCACATCCTTGGCAATGGATTCCGCCAGCAAGCGCAGCTTTGCAACGCAACTGGGGGGGTCATGAGGAAAGATCTTCTCGGCAGCCAGGCCCAGAGCAGCCAGCGACTGGGAATGTGCGCTCAGAAAGTCAAAATTGCTCACTCTCCATTGCCTCTATTTCTTTACGTATAGATACATTATGGACTGCAGCCAGTTCCGTTCTGAATCGCCCCGGGCTTTGCGGAGGATGTTTGGTCTAAGCCCGCCTCATCATCACGGAGGGCCGACGGAAAACCAAGCCGGCTATCGCCATCCGGAAAGCCGGGCCAACTCCTCACCCTTCCACATACGCCCGCTCCAGCAACACCTTCGCCCGCTCAAGATCCCCCGCACTGCGCAGACACAGCTCCAGCTCTCCCGTCCCCCAGTGCCCGATCTGCCGCACGTCGCGGCTGAAGCCTTCCTCCAGTGTCACGGTGTCGGGGTCCAGTTTCAGCATCACCAGCATCTTGTTGGGGTACATCACCACGCTGGCAAAGTTTTTGAGCTTGCGGAAGGCGACGTAGAGCTTGAGCTGCTTTTCCGTCACGTCGTCGCCCAGCGCAAACACGAAGGAGCGCACATCGGCATACAGGGCCTGGATGTCCGCAGTCGCGCCTTGCAGCTGTTCGGCAAAGCTTTTGTCTTTGCCTTGCGGCTTGGAGGTGATGGGGCTGGCATCCACCGAAGAAGACTTGGCAGTTTCCGTAGCCGGTTCGACCACCGTCTGCGTGTTCACCAGCTCCAGCAGCAACAGGTCTTCGCCAAAGCGTTTGTAGCGGATCAGCTCGATATTGCGTGGGATCTGCTGCACCGCGTGCTGGTCGTAGCGCGTGAAATCCGCAGCGATGCACAGCAGCCGGGTGCCCGACCATTCCACGCTGTCCGCCACGTCCTTGCCCAGCCTTTCCATCACCAACCAACGGAATTCGGCCTTGTGGTCCAGCAGCCAGTCCAGGTAAAACAGCCCCTGGTTGATGACGTTCTCGTTGCTGTGCCGCTTGTATTCGATGATGACGGGGCAGTTGTTCTCATCCAGTCCCAGCGAGTCGATACGGCCGCGGTGCGTCTTGCCGGTGGCGTATTCCGTGGCCAGGAAGCGCACGCCCAGGAAGGTTTCCATCTGGCCTTCGATCAGTGTCTGCAGATTGCGCTCCAGCGCCACCGCCGTGGCGGCCAATTCGGTGGCGGTGCCGCCTTGCAGACGGAAAAGCTGGATATCGCTCATGAGGGGACCTTTTGCACCATGCAGCAGAAGAGATAAGGCCATTCTTCAATGGCCGGCCAAGTCTACAAGAGGCGCATTGGGGCAAAGCACCCCCAACCAGGACTGCCCCGGGCGCGACCGAAACCATGTGCGGGGCTAGCTCCCTCAGGAAGGTCTCAAGAACAGCGAACCGCGCACGCCCGAATTCTCAGATCCGCCGAGATCATGTGACCCAGCGACTGGCCGTCCAGCGTCAGCGCCACAAGGCGGCTGCCGCCTGCGGCGCAGCGGTGACGCAGGGCCGTAGATGAGACCATGGCCATGCCGTAGATCAAACGTGAAAAACAGCGGCTGAAAGAGAATGTCGATTGATCCAAGAATCGCCGGCATTCTTCACCCGGGCCATGAAGTGATGCCTCAATTGATGCATTCGCATGCGCGAGAAATTCGTTGAAAGCCGTTTTGCTGAATGCAGAAACGGGCATGTCCAACCAACGACATCAACCGCCGGGCCTCCTTCTGCCTTGATGCACGACCGGCTCGAGAAACAACTGCCGAAAGTAATCGCGAAACGCCGTCATCGCTGGAGAAAATTCGATGCCTTGCTTCCACCCAAGCCCGATGTTCATCGTAGGCACGGCGTCGCGCAGACTGATGGTTTCAATGCGCTTTCCCTCCAGCGACCAAGGTCGATAAACCATATCCGAGAGAACGGTCACGCCAAGGCCATTCGCCACGGTGCTGCGCACTGCTTCTACAGAGCTCGTGCGCAGCCTGATCTGAGGCTGGTACGGCGTCTTGCTCCAATATTTCATTGCAGTGCCCGCTGCCTCGTCCACGGTGAGCAGGATGTAGGGCTCGGCAGCCACATCGGCCAGCGTGACTTCCGCCTTTTCGAGCAGCGCATGCTTGGCCGGCACCCACAGTCGGCGTTGCGAGCCAAAGAATGTCTCGAGCGACAGCTCGCGCAGCACCACATTGGAGGTGAGCAGTACTCCCATGTCGTATTGCTGCGTGATCAGCCCCTCCTCAATGGCTTCACGCACTACTTCGTGCACCTTGACCTTGATCTGCGGATGCAATTGCTCGAAACGCTGAAGGTGGTGGGGCAAGAAGTAGCCGAGCACCGTGTAGGTGGCGGCAATGGTCAGCGTCCCCTCGACATTCACTCCCTCATGCGGCATGCGGATCGCCTCGTCTGCAGCCGAGAGCACGGCATAGGCATGGCTCAGAAAACGCCGTCCAGCCCGGGTCAGCTCCACGCCATGAGGCTGTCGCTCAAACAGCTGCTGCCCCAGCATTTCCTCCAGCTCCCGGACTGCCGTGGTCACCGCCGATTGCGAGATGTTGAGTTGCAGTGCCGCATGTGAGATGCGCCCCACTTCGGCCACCGCCGTGAAGTACTTGAGCTGGCGAAGGGTCAGAGACATGGTGCGGTCTTCCTGGGGTATTTACTCATCTCTCAAAAACTACGTGCCGGCGCGCGCAAATCCGATACCGAGTATTCACTGATCTACAGGGTAGCGTTCATTGCAGGCAGTCGGCGTATCTGTTTTTCAGATATCGCATCGCCTGCAAATAATGCTTTTCAGCCGATTTTCAGCTGACTAATCTTCACCTTGTCCCGCATTGCTGCCATCTGGCCGTGCCAACAACACAAGGCAAAAACGTGAAGAAGACGCTGATTGATCTGAACTCCGACATGGGCGAAAGCTTCGGTCCATGGGCCATCGGCGATGGCGTGGACCAGGAATTGATGCCGTTGATCAGCTCGGCCAATATCGCCACAGGCTTTCATGCGGGTGATCCGAACATCATGCGCAAGACGGTGTTGTTGGCCCGGGAAAACGGCGTGGGCATCGGCGCGCACCCGGGCTTTCGCGACCTCGTGGGCTTCGGGCGCCGCCATATCAATGCACCGGCCGACGAGCTGGTGAACGACATGGTCTACCAGCTCGGCGCGCTGCGCGAATTCGCGCGGCTGGCCGGCATGACGCTGCAGCACATCAAGCCGCACGGCGCGCTCTACATGCATGCGGCGCGCGACGAGGCGCTGTCGCGCGCACTCGTCACGGCCCTGCAGCAGATCGAACCGACGCTGCACCTGTTCTGCATGGAATCGTCCGTCACCTTCCAGGTGGCGTGCGAATTGGGCCAGCCCGTGGCGCGCGAGTTCTATGCCGACCGCGACTACGACCTGAGCGGCTCCATCGTCTTCACCCGCCGCGTCGGCGCGCTCGACCCCGAGGCCGTGGCCGCCAAGGTGCTGCGTGCCTGCACAGAAGGCGTGGTGCGCACGGTCGAAGGCCAGGACCTGGCGATCGGCTTCGACTCGGTCTGCATCCACAGCGATACACCTGGCGCGCTGGCGCTCGTGCAGGCCACGCGCCGCGCACTGGCCGAGCACGGCATCGAAGTTGCAGGTTTTGCCGGTGCGGCTGCGCCGGCGCGGCCTTGAGTTTTCCGTTCTTCCCGATTTCGTTCCTGTTCCCGCTTTCCAGGAGTGCATCGATGCCCGCTACCCATGAAGTCCTCAGCCCGCTGCCGGGCACCTTCTACCGACGTTCGGCGCCTGACGCGCCGCCATTCAAGGCCGAAGGCGACACCGTGGCCGTGGGCGATGTGATCGGCCTGGTCGAGGTGATGAAGCAGTTCAGCGAAGTCACGGCCGACGTGGCAGGACGGCTGCGGGGCTTTGCCGTGGAGAACGGCGAGCCCGTCGATCCTGGCCAAGCGCTGGCCGTCATCGAAACGGCGTGAGGCCCGGACCATGACCGCCGCATTCGACAAACTGCTCATCGCCAACCGCGGCGAGATTGCGGTGCGCATCATCCGCGCCGCTAAGGAACTGGGCCTCAAGACCGTCGCCGTCTACAGCGACGCTGACGCGCAAGGCCTCGCGGTGCGCATGGCCGACGAAGCCGTGCGCATTGGCCCGGCGCATGCCACCAGGAGCTATCTGAGCGTGGACGCCATTCTTGAAGCGGCAGCCGACAGCGGCGCCGGCGCCGTGCATCCGGGCTACGGTTTCCTGTCGGAAAACGCCGCGTTCGCCGAGCGCATCGAGGCCGCGGGCCTGGTGTTCGTCGGCCCGACGCCGCACGCGATCCGCACCATGGGCGACAAGGCCGCCGCGCGCGCCGCGGCCATGAAGGCCGGCGTGCCCACCGTGCCCGGCAGCGCGGGCGTGGTGACAGACGCCGACAGCGCCGTCGCGCTGGCAAAGGGCATCGGCTACCCCATCATGATCAAGGCCTCGGCCGGCGGGGGCGGGCGCGGCATTCGCGTGGCGCACGACGAAGCCGAGCTGCGCCAGCAGTTCGCCACCGCCACGGCGGAAGCGCAGGCCGCTTTCGGCAACGGCGAGGTATACCTCGAACGCTTCATCCGCCAGGCGCGCCACATCGAGGTGCAGATCCTGGGCGACGGCCAGCGCGTGGTTCACTGCTTCGAGCGCGAATGCTCGCTGCAGCGACGCCGCCAGAAAGTGTGGGAAGAAGCGCCCTCGGCCGCCATCAGCGAGGCCACGCGCGCCGCGCTGTGCGAATCGGCACTGCGGCTGGCCCATGCCGTGGCCTACCGCGGCGCGGGCACGCTCGAATACCTGTACGACAACGACACGCGCGAGTTCTTCTTCATCGAGATGAACACGCGCATCCAGGTCGAGCACCCCATCACCGAGATGATCACCGGCATCGACCTCGTGAAGGAGATGCTGCGCATCGCGCTCGGCCAGCCGCTGCGCCTGCAGCAGGAAGACATCCGGCTGACCGGCGCGGCCATCGAGGTGCGCATCAACGCCGAGAACGCCGCGAAGAACTTCATGCCAAGCCCGGGCCTCGTGTCGCAGCTCGTGGTGCCGGGCGGCCCCGGCGTGCGCTTCGACACCATGCTGTTCCCCGGCTGCACCGTGCCGGCGTACTACGACTCGCTGCTGGGCAAGCTGATCGTGCACGACACCGATCGCGCCGGTGCGCTGGCCCGCATGCGGCGCGCGCTCGGCGAGCTGCAGGTCGAAGGCATCCACACCACGATCCCGCTGCACCGCGCACTGTGCGAGGACGCGGGCGTGGCGCAGGCCGCATTCCACACGGGCTTTCTCGAAACCTGGCTGTCGGTGAATCCGCTGGCCGACGCACCCGCCCCACTTGCGGAGGTGACCGCATGACCGCTGCCAGCGCCCTCCCCACCCAGGCCCGCTACAGCTTCGGCGGCGACGAGCACCTGTTCGTCGAGATCAGCGAGGAGATGTCGCTGCCCGCCTTCTTCAAGGGCATGGCCATCTGCAACGAGCTGCGCCGCCGCGCACAGGCGGGCGAGATCACGGGCGTGACCGAGATCTGTCCCGCCAACGCCGCCTACCTCGTGCGCTTCGATCCCGATGCGATCGCGCCCGACGCACTGCTGGCCATGCTCAAAGACATCGAAGCGGGCCTGGGCGATGCCGACCTGCAGATGCAGACGCGCATCGTCGAGATTCCCGTGCTCTACAACGACCCGTGGACGCACGAGACGCTGATGCGCTTTCGCGAGCGGCACCAGGACCCGTCGGGCACCGACATCGAGTACGCGGCGCGCATCAACGGCCACGTCTCGGTCGAGGCCTTCATCGAGGCGCACTCGTCGGCGCCCTGGTTCGTGTCGATGGTCGGCTTTGTGGCCGGCCTGCCCTTTCTGTTCCAGATGGTCGAGCGCCAGCGCCAGATCCAGGTGCCCAAGTACCTGAGCCCGCGCACCGACACGCCCAGGCTCACGCTGGGCCACGGCGGTTGCTTCAGCTGCATCTACTCGGTGCGTGGTGCGGGCGGCTACCAGATGTTCGGCGTCACGCCCGCGCCCATCTTCGACCCGGCGCAACGGCTGTCCTACCTGAAGGAGCTGATGGTGTTCTTCCAGCCCGGCGACATCGTCAAGTACAAGCCCATTGACCGCGCCGAGTACGACCGCCAGATCGCGCAGGTCGAGGCCGGCACCTACGCGCTGCGCGTCGCGCCAGTGTCGTTCTCGCTCAACGATTTCCTGGCCGACCCGGGCGGCTACAACCAACAGCTCCTGAAAGTGCTCCATGGCGATTGAAGTGCTCAAGCCCGGCCTCGCGACCAGCGTGCAGGACGCCGGCCGCCCCGGCTACTACCACCTGGGCATTCCGCTGTCGGGTGCGCTCGACCAGCAAAGCCTGGTGCTCGCAAACCTGCTGGTCGGCAACGACGAAGGTGCGGCCGTCATCGAAAGCACGCTGCTCGGTCCCGAGCTGCAGTTCGACGCGCCCGCGCTGGTGGCCGTGACCGGCGCCGACGCGAAGATCAAGCTCAACGGCAATGAGGTGCCACGCAATACCGCATTCGCGGTGCAGGCCGGCGACAGGCTCGGCTTCGACTTCATGAAGCTCGGCGCGCGCATGTGCATCGCCGTGGCCGGCGGCATCGACGTGCCGGTGGTGCTGGGCAGCCGCTCGACCTACGGCCTGGGCGCATTCGGCGGCTTCAACGGACGCAAGCTGCTGGCCGGCGACAGACTGCCCGTGGGAGTACCGTCCGCCACCGCCCGCGCGGGTCGCACGGTGCAGGCCGCATTGCTGCCGGTGCTCGACAAGGAAGTGGTCCTGCGCGTGCTGCCGGGCATCTACTTTCACCGACTGCAGGAGGTGTCGGTGCAAAGCTTCTTCGCCGACACCTGGACCGTCGGTTCCGAGGCCGACCGCATCGGCTACCGCTACAAGAACGGCACGCCGCTGAAGTTCCACGAGCGCACGCCGCCATTCGGCGCGGGCGACGACCCGTCGAACATCGTCGATGCGGGCTACCCATACGGTTCCATCCAGGTGCCGGGCGGACGCGAACCGATCATCCTGCACCGCGATGCAGTCTCGGGCGGCGGCTACGCGATGGTCGGCACCGTCATCAGCGCCGACATGGATCTCATCGCCCAGATGCAGCCAAACCACAAGGCACGCTTTGTCGAAGTCGATATGGCGCAGGCGCTCGAAGCACGCGCCGAGCGGCGGCGAAGCATCGAGCGCTTGCGCGCAGCGCTCGCGGCCTGAGCGCGACCCTCTTCGTCCCTCTCAAGAGAGCCGATGACAACCAAGGAAGCGGTCGAGTTCGCCACGCTCGAATGGGTTGCGTCGTTCAACCACCATCGCCCGCCTGGACCCATCGGGCATCACTCTTGCCGGCCTCGAGCCTGCCCGCCAAACTCCTCCCACAGCGCCTGCGTATGCTCGCCCAGCGCGGGCACGGCGCCCATGGCGGCTTCGGCATCCGACAGCGTGGCCGGGGGCAGCAGGGCCTGGATGCAGCCGGCGGGAGTGGCGACTTCGCGCCAGCGTTGGCGCGCCTGCAACTGTGGATGGTTCCAGACCGCGTGCATGTCGTTGAGCGGCGCGTTGGCGATTCCGCCTGCATCCAGGCGCTGCATGGCCTGTTCGCGGCTCAGGTGGGCCAGCACGGAGGCGATCACCGCATCGAGTTCCTTGCGGTGCGCCACGCGCTGCAGGTTGGTGGCAAAGCGCGTGTCCTGCGCCAGCGCAGGCTGCTGCAGCACATGGGTGCAGAAGCTGTGCCATTCGCGGTCGTTCTGCAGGCCGAAGATCAGGCTCTGGCCATCACCGGCCGTGTACTGGCCATAGGGCGCGATGGAAGGATGGGTCAGCCCGCTGCGCGCAGGCGCCGTGCCGCCGTAGTGGGCGAAGTTCAGCGGGTAGGACATCCATTCGGCCAGCGCCTCCAGCATGGACACCTCCACGCGCAGGCCCCGGCCCGTGCGGGCGCGCTGCAGCAGGGCGGACAAAATGCCCGAGTAGGCATACATGCCGGCCGCGATGTCGGCGATGGAAATGCCCACGCGTGCGGGCTGGTCGGGCGTGCCCGTGACCGAGATCAGCCCGGCTGCCGCCTGGATCAGCAGGTCATAGGCCTTCCTGTCGCTGAGCGGGCCGCCCTCGCCATAGCCCGATATATCGCAGACGATGAGACGCGGATATTTCTCATGCAGGCTGTCGAAATCCATGCCCATTCTCTGCATGGCACCTGGGGCCAGGTTCTGGATCAGGATATCGGCGTTTTCCAGTATTTTCCCGACGATATGCTGCCCCTCGGCAGTCTTGATATCCGCAGCCAGGCTTTGCTTTCCCCGATTGGCCCAGACAAAAAAGGATGATTCACCATGGACCTTGTCGTCATAGCCCCGCGCAAAATCCCCATCGGGCAATCGCTCCAGCTTGATGACCCTGGCACCCAGGTCCGCCAGCTGCCGGCTGGCAAAAGGCCCTGCCACGGCGTGTTCCATGGCCAATACCGTCAAACCATCCAATGGGCGTGTCTGCATTTTCTTGAACGAGGCGAATATTCGATTCGCCGCATTCTAGAAGTGCGACCATCACCCAGCCAGTCGGCATTTTCTAAGCGGAATTTCAAATCTTCTAAGGCAGGGTTTCCTGCACGGCGCCTTCCTCGGGCAAAGGCTGGGCCGCCACATAGGCCACGAAATCGCGGGCATAGGCGGGCAGGGTTTCGGGTTCGCGCGTGACCACCCTCTGCTCGCGCTGCGCCCAGGCCTCGTCCAGGCCCACGGCAGCCAGCCTGCGCGCCTGCAGCGCCGGCCGGGCAATGGAGCGTGGCACCAGCGCAATGCCCACGCCTTCCTGCACGCACTGCAGCACGGCCTCGAATGTTGGTGCGTGCACACGTACCCTGGGATTCATGCCCAGCCTGGAAGCCATGCCTTGGAGGTAGAGGAAGTTGCTGGTCTTGCGGCCGATCGAGACCAGGTCGTAGGTCAGCGCGGTTTCCAGCGGCATCCTGCTGCTGGCGGCCAAGGGGTGGCCAGCGGGCACCACAAACACCAGTTCATCGTGGCCATAGGTGATGGCATGCAGGCCATGCAGATCGATCTGGCCGGCCACCAGGCCCACGTCGGCATTGCCGTCGAGCACGGCGCGCACCGTGTCTTCGCTCAGGCGCTCCTCCAGGTCCACATTGACGTTCGGATAATGGGCCAGATAGCGGCTGAGCACAGGCGCGATTCCCGTCAGCGTGCTGCTGTTGGCAAAGACGCGGATATGGCCCGATATTCCGTTGATGTGTCTTTGCATTTCTCCGTGCAAGCGGTCCACGCTGCCGAAAATGGAATCGGCGTATTTCTTGACCGTCATTCCCGCCGGGGTCAGCACCATGCCTTTGGACGTTCTTTCAAACAGCGATGCACCCATGGCCTGCTCCAGATTCTTGAGCCGGTAGCTGGCAGATGGCGCCGTCAAATGCATTTCAGCCGCGCCTGCGCTGAGGCTTTTGGCCTGGGCAATGGCAAGGAAAACCCTGAGATCCGTCAATTCATATCGCATCCGTTGCATGCCCGCCGGGAGCATTTCCTTGGTGTTAGACGGTTTCTAACCGCCCTATCAATGATTCGACTGGCTGCATTGGCCGCCCATTTCTATAGTCGGCGCCAGGAGACAACGGAGAAAATTATGGACTTCAAGACGGCAAGACGCCAAACCCTTCTCACCGCCCTGCTTCTGGCCGCCGGCGCGGCCGCAGCGCAGGACTATCCGGCGCGCCCCATCAAGCTGGTGATTCCCTACGCGGCAGGCGGCCCCACCGACACCTTTGGCCGCGCCATGGCCGATGTCTGGAGCCAGAAGCTGGGCACGCCCGTGGTGATCGAGAACCGCACTGGCGCCGGCACCCTGGTGGGCACGGAGGCGGTTGCCAAGGCAGCCCCTGACGGCTACACCCTGCTGCTGACCACGGTGGCGCATGCCGTCAATCCCTACATCCACGACAAGCTGGGCTACCGCACGGAGGAAGACTTCGCGCCCGTGGGATTGCTCGCCAGGGCGCCGCTGGTGCTGGTGGTGGACAAGCGGCTGCCCGTGCAGAGCCTGCCGGATTTCCTGGCCTATCTGCGGGCGCGGCCCGGCCAGGTCAACTATGCCTCGGCGGGCGTGGGCAGCGCTCCGCATCTGGGTGCGGAGCTGCTGAACCTGATGGCGGGAACCCGGGCCCAGCATGTGCCCTACCGGGGCAGTGCGCCGGCCATACAGGACCTCATCGGCGGGCACCTGGCCTTCATGCTGGACAGCGCTCCCACGGGCCTGGCCCAGGTCAAGGCGGGCACGGTGCGCCTGCTGGCCACCACCATGGCCCAGCGCCTGCCGCAGACGCCCGACACGCCTGCCATTGCCGAGCAGGTGCCCGGCTACGAGGCCTATACCTGGAACGCCGTGTTCGCCCCCGCAGGCACGCCGCCAGCGCTGATTGCCCGCCTGCAGTCCAGCCTGCAGGCCACGGTGGACGATGCCGGGCTGCAGAAAAAGGCCTACGACATGGGCCTGGTGCTGGAAAAGCAGCCGCGCCCCCAGGCGCTGGCCGCCTTCCTCAAGCAGGAGCTGGACAAATGGGGCAAGGTCGCCCGCGCCGCCCACATGAGCGCGAACTGAGGAGAGTCGCCATGCCACGCCACCCATCCCTGTGCGCCCAGCGCTACTTTGAAGACTTCGCGCTGGGCGAGGTCTTCGCCCTGCCCTCGCGCACCATGACCGATGCCCTGTTCGCCGCCTTCCAGCTGGCCAGCGGCGACAACCATCCCGTGCACTACGACGTGGAGTACTGCCGCGCGCGCGGCATGCCCCACATGCTGGCCCACGGCTACCAGGTGGCCATACAGACGGCGGCAGGCGCCGGCCTGTTCCCGCACATGGTCGAGGAATCGCTCAAGGGCTTTCTGGAGCAGGGCAGCCGCTTCCTGGCCCCCGTCTATGTGGGCGACACGCTGTACTGCACGCTGACGGTGTCCGAGCTCAAGCCCGGCAACACCACGGGCGTGCTGACCCTGGCCACCGAGGTGCTGAACCAGCGCGACGAGCGGGTGTCCGACGGGTTTCAGAAATACCTGTTGAGGAAGCGGCCGGCCTGAAGGCCAGGGGATGGATGCAGGGGCAGCGTCCCCCAAAGACCCGCCCCCTCGCTTGGCTACGCCGGCGCGGCAACCGCCGCCGGGCTTTCTGGCGAAAAATAGCGGCCCTGCACACGCCCATCCCCCACCATGAGATCCCCCATCAGCATCGTCGACGTCGACCGCCTCGACTCCTGGAGCAAATACAAGCCCGGCATGTGCGACAGCTGTGCGGCCAACTGCTGCACCATGCCGCTGGAGGTGCAGCTGCCCGATCTGGTGCGGCTGGAGCTGGTGGATCCGTTCGAGGTGGACAACGTGGAGCCCAAGCTCATCGCCAAACGGCTGATGAAGATGCGGCTGATCGACCACTACAACCCCAAGCACAACATCTTCACCATGGCGCGGCGCGCCAGCGGGGACTGCAATTTCCTGGATGCCAAGTCGCGGCGCTGCACGGTATACGACAAGCGGCCCGAAACCTGTCGCCTGCACCCCAAGAAGGGGCCCAAGCCCGGCTTTTGCGCCTACGGTCACAAGGACCGCTGAAACGGCTTCAGGCCGTGGGCAACCCGGGCAGCCAGATCCTTGCCTGCAGGCCCGGATGCATGTTTTCGAAGCCCAGCTTGCCGCCGTGCAGCTGCACGATGGCCAGCACGCTGGCCAGGCCCAGGCCATAGCCTTCGCGGTCCGATTCGGCTCGGTAAAAGCGGGTGCTCATCTTCTCGCGCGTCTGCGCGTCCACGCCGGGGCCTCGGTCCTGCACGATGATTTCCACGCCCCAGGCGCCGCCGTCCATGCCGTGCTCGTGGGCCACGCCCGCGCGCAGCAGCATGTCGGCGCCGTGGTCGCTGTCGGGCAGTGATCCGTACTTGATGGCGTTGTCCACGAGGTTGGCCACGGCGCTGGCCAGCAGGTCGCCGTCGCCCAGCGCCATGGGCGTGCCCTCGACCTCCAGGCGCAGCACGCCGCCTGCGTCCTCGACCAGCGGTTCGTAGAACTCCACCACGTCGACCAGCAGGGCACGCAGGTCCACGGGCGCGAAGTTCTTGCGGCTGGCGCCGCTTTCCACTTCGGCGATCTGCAGCAGCTTGTCGAAGACCACGCCCAGCTCGGCCACTTCCTGGGCCACCAGCGCCAGCGTCTCGTTCTTTTCCTCGGGCGTGGCCTGCTGAGCATTGCGCAGGCGCAGCAGGATGCGCGTCAGCGGCGTGCGCAGGTTGTGGGCGATGGTGTTGGAGACATGGCGTATGCCGTCCATCAGCAGTTCGAGCCGGTCCAGCATGGTGTTGATGTCGCGGTTGAGCAGCGTGAACTCATCGTCGCGGCGCGTGACCGGAATGCGCTGGCGCAGGTCGCCCGTGGCCACGCGCGCCATGGTGCTGCGGATGTCGGCGGCACGCTCTTCCACCACGCGCCGGAAGGCCCCGGCACCCAGCACGGCCATGCCCAGGGCCACCAGACCGGCCAGCAGGCTGGCGCGGCCGAACAGCTCCTCCACATCGCTTTGCACCTGCATGTCGCTGCCCACGGCCAGCAGCTTGCCGTCGGACAGCTGGGCCACGGCCACGCGGCCCGCGATGATGCGGCCGTTGCGCCGCACCTTGAGATCGCGCACGCCCATCTCCGTCAGGCGGCGTGCGGGCACCACGTCGGCGTTGCCGATGATGGGATTGCCGTCGCCATCCATGAGGATGAGGATTTCGGTATCGGTGTTGACGCCGTCCAGCAGGGTCTGCTGGATCTCGGCCTCCAGCGCGGGCTCGCCGTACTTGTCGCGGTGCTCGACCAGGCGGCGCATGTGGTTCTCGGCCTGCCGGTCCATGCGCATGCGCAGCACGCCCACGGTCTGCACGTAGAACACCGACAGCACGATGGACATGGTCAGCACCAGCAGCACGCCGTAGGTCAGCGCCAGCCGGAAGGCCGTGGAGCTCCAGGGCTTGGCCAGCGACATCGGGTCAGGCCACCTGCGGCAGGTCCTGCGGCCGGTCCGACAGGCTGTAGCCCACGCCGCGCACGGTGTGGATCAGCGCGGGCTCGAAGCCCTTGTCCACCTTGCCGCGCAGGCGGCTGATGTGCACGTCGATGACATTGGTCTGCGGGTCGAACCGGTAGTCCCACACCGACTCCAGCAGCATGGTGCGCGTGACGATCTGGTGCGCATGCTGCATCAGAAAGGCCAGCAGGCGGAACTCGCGCGGCTGCAGGGCCAGCGGCTGGCCTGCACGCTCGGCGCTGCGCGTGAGCAGGTTCAGCCGCAGGTCGGCCAGGCGCATCTCGCGCGCGGGGGCCGGGATCTGGGCGCGGCGCACCAGGGCCTCCAGGCGCGCCGAGAGTTCGGAGAAGGCAAAGGGCTTGGTCAGGTAGTCGTCGCAGCCGGCCTTGAGGCCGCGCACGCGCTCGTCCGTGGCCGACAGGGCGCTGAGCACCAGCACCGGCGTCTGCTTGCCCATGGAGCGCAGCGTCTGCAGGATCTGCAGGCCGTCGAAGCCGTTGGGCAGCATGCGGTCGAGGATGATCACATCCCAGCTCTCGCCCACGGCCATGGCGATGCCCTGCACACCATCGCTGCACACCGCCACCTGCGCGCCCTGCTGGCGCAGGCCTTCGGCGATGTAGCGCGCGTTCAGCGCGTCGTCTTCGATGATGAGATAGCGGTACATGCGGGCGGCAGGGCCTGACTCGAAACTGAGGCAGACACTATACGGCGCGCCAGACTCCGCCGAGATCGGTGGGGGTGCCGGCATGTTTACCACCTCTTTTCAGCCTTGGGCTGCGCTGCGCGGCATCGCACCGCATGAAACTGGCGTGATCCGGACCAGGCACACCGGGGGTGCCACCCAGGGTCCGACCGCCCCTCCCGCACAGCAGGAGGGGAAGGGCGTCAAGCGCCTCAGGGCGCTGCCCACATCGGCAGATCGCCGCTGGCCACGCGCACCTGCCACTCGGCCAGCATCATTTCCTTGACCAGGTCCAGGTGCTCCAGGCGGTGCTCGTTGATCGATCCCAGCGAATCGATCAGCTCCAGGATGGAGCCCTGGCCCAGCTTGTAGGCGTCCTGGGCCATCTGGTTGAGCGGCGCGATCTGCGCCAGGCCCTGCTTTTCGTAGGCGCGCACGGCATCGCGACGCAGCTTCAGCTGCTTGATGGCGCGCTGCAGCTCGGTACGCGCCTCGATCAGCGCGGCGTCGTAGCGCAGCTGGGCCTGTTCGGCCTCCACCTGGGCACGCGCGATAGGGCCTTCGCGGCGGTCGAACAGCGGCAGCTCCACCGACACGCCGATCTGGTTGTAGTTGCCGTCAAGCCGGTTGCGCACGCGCGCCACGCTCACGCTGGGCGTGGGCAGGGCTTCGCGGCGTTCCAGCTCGACCTTGTGGCGCAGCTGGTCCAGCTCGGCCTGGGCAGCGACCAGGGCCGGCAGGCGCTGGCGCGCAGCTTCCCAAAGCTCCTGCTCGTGCAGCAGCTGGCCCACGGGCACGGCCTGAAGGCTGCCCGTGGCGCGCGGCGCCCATTGGGGCAGGGCGGCCAGGGCGGCGGCGTGCGAGGCGGCGTCCTGCCAGTCCGACTGGGCCTGGCTGACCTGCATGGCCATCTGGGCCTGCTGCAGGCTCAGGCGCGCGCCGTCATAGCGGCTGCGCGCACCGGCCTCAATTTGGCCGCGCACGATATTGCCTGCGCCGTTCAGCGACTCCTGCGCCTCTTCCCAGACCTTCAGGCGCTGCTGCGTCATCAGCAGGTCGATGAAGGCCGTGGCTGCATCGTTGAGCGTGGTGGCCACGGCCACCTCGACATTGGCACGCGCCGCCGTCTCGCCCTTGCGCGCGTTCTCCATGCGCAAACGCCGCTGGCCGAAGATGGGCAGCGGCTGCTCTATGCCCCACTGCTTCTCGCCCGGTTTGCTGCTGTACGACGCCGTGGGATTGGGAAACACCGCCGCCGTGCGGCTGTCCGCCTGCGCAATCCCGATCTGCAGCCGCTGCGCCGCCAGCTGGGGCTGGTTGCGCACCACCATCTGCAGATACTCCTGCATCCCCACCGGCTGCTGCGGCGCCGCCGCCGGAGCCACCTCGGAGGCAGGCGCCGCAGTGATGGCCGGCACAGCCGCCCCGCTAGGTACAGCGGGTACAGCCTGCTGCGCAAGCGCAGAACCCGCCCCCCAGCACAGCGCCACAGCCACAAACAGGGCCCGATAAGGTGAACGACCCGCAAAACCGGCACGGCCCAAATCAGAGACGCCAAGCAAGAGCCGCCTCGCGGCGATGGCGTCGTCCCCCTCCCGCGAAGCGAGAGAGGGGGAAGCGGCGCAGCCGCTCAGGGGGTGCTTACTCTTTTTCATCGAGTTCTTCCTGCGTCAACATGTTCTTGGGGCCCAGCAGCGCATAGAGCACGGGCAGCAGCACCAGGGCCACCAGGGGCAGCACCACCATGCCGCCCACGATCACGGAGGCGAAGGGCTTTTGCGTCTCGCTGCCCACGCCCGTGGACAGCGCCATGGGCAGCAGGCCCAGCAGCGCCAGCAGCGCCACGAGCACGATGGAGCGCATGCGCTCGGCAGCGCCCTCGACCAGGGCCTGCATCATGGGCATGCCCTGCCGTCGCAATTCCTCCACGGCCGAGATCACCAGCAGGCCGGCCAGCGCCACCTGTCCCAGCAGCGCGATGAAGCCGATGGCCGCGCTGATGGACAGCTCGATGCCCGCAAAGTGCAGGGCCGCGATGCCGCCCACCATGGTGAAGGGCGCGCACAGCAAGATGATGCCGGCGCTGCGCGCCTGGCCCAGCGCGCCGAACAGCAGGGCGTAGACGATGATCAGCGACAGCGGCACCACGATCTTCAGGCGTGCGGCCGCGCGCTGCTGGTTCTCCCACTCGCCGCCCCAGACGGCCTGGTAGCCCTCGGGGATCTTCACGTTCTTCTTGAACGTGGCCAGCGTGTCCTTGACCACGGAGCCGATGTCGCGGCCTTCCACGTTGAACTTGAGCGCCATGTAGCGCGCATTGCCTTCGCGGAAGATGGAGGAGTTGCCGATCTTGATGGCGACCTGGCCCACCGAATGCAGCGGCACCGAGCCGCCGTTGGGCAGGGGGATGGCGATGTTGCGGATGCGCTCCTCGTCCATGCGGTCCACATAGGGCAGGCGCACGCGCACGGGCACGGGGTACTCGCCCTCCCACAGCGTGGTGGAGATGTTGCCGGCCAGCGCCGCCTCCAGCGTCTTTTGCGCGGTCTCCATGGCAATGCCCTGGCGCGCCAGCGACTGGCGGTCGAACTCCACGTGGACCTGGGGTGCAGGCGCATCGCGGTACAGGCCCAGATCGACCACGCCGTCGATGTCCTTCACCAGGTCCACGGTCTGCTGCAGGATGGCGCGCAGCTGCGGAATGTCGGGGCCGAAGACCTTGAGCACCACCTGGCCGCGCGCGCCGGACGTCGATTCCTCCACGCTGTCGCGGATGGGCTGGGCGAAGTTGAACGACACGCCCGGAATCTCGCCCAGCGTGGCGCGCATCTGCTCGATGAGCTGGGGCTTGGTCAGGCCCTTGCGCCATTCGCCGTGGCCCTTCAGGCGCACCAGCACCTTGGCCAGGTTCAGCGTCTCGTTGTCGGTGCCGGACTCGGGCCGGCCCTGCTCGGTGGTGACGGTGATCACCTCGGGGAAGGTCTTCAGGCGCAGGCGCACGTCGCGCAGCACTTCCTGGCCCTTTTCCAGCGAGATCGATGCGGGCATCTGCACCAGCACATAGGCGTCGCCTTCATCGAGCTCGGGCAGGAATTCCGTGCCCAGCCAGGCCGCCGACAGGCCGGCCGCCGCCAGGATGGCGAGCGAGCCGACGATGACGATGACGCGGCGGCGCCCGGCACCCAGCAGGGTGCCGATCCAGTGCTGGTAGCCGTGGTGCGCGCGGTCGAAGATCTTGGGCTCTTCCACCATCACGTGCTGGGGCTTGAGGAACAGCGCGCACAGCGCCGGCACCAGGCCCATGGCGAAGACCAGGGCGCCCAGCAGCGCGAAGCTGTAGGTCATGGCCAGCGGACGGAAGATGCGGCCCTCGATGCTTTCCAGCGAGAACACAGGGATCAGCGCCGCGATCACGATGGCCATGGCGAACAGCGTGGGCTTGGCCACGGCCACGGCCGAGTCGATGATGATGTGGCGCATGTCCGCCTGCGTCTGCGGCTTGCGCAGGCGGGCGTTGCGGATGATGTTCTCGGCCAGCACCACGGCGCCGTCCACCATGATGCCGAAGTCGATGGCGCCCATGGAGATCAGGTTGGCCGGCATGCCCAGCAGGTGCAGGCCGATGAAGGCCACCAGCAGCGACAGCGGGATCACCGTGGCCACGATCAGCGAGCCGCGCAGGCTGCGCAGGAACAGCCACAGCACGCCCACGATCAGCGTGGCGCCGAACAGCAGGTTGTGCTGCACCGTGCCCAGCGTGTGGCCGACCAGATCGGAGCGGTCGTAGTTGGTCTCCATGTGCATGCCCTCGGGCAGGCCGCCGTCATTGAGCGCGGCCACCTTGGCATGGATCTGGTCCAGCACCACCGAGGGGTTCTCGCCGCGCTTGAGCAGCACGATGCCCTGGACCACGTCGTCGGCATCGTCCATGCCCACCGAGCCCTGGCGCGGCGTGTGCGACTGCACCACGCGCGCCACGTCGCCAATGGTCACGGGCGCGCTGCCGCGCATGGCCACGACCACGCCCTGGATCTCCTGCGGTGTGCGCAGCAGGCCGATGCCGCGGATGATCAGCGACTGCTCGCCCCGGCGCATCAGGCCGCCGCCCACGTTGCGGTTGGACTTGGATAGGGCATCGCTCACGTCTTCCAGCGACAGGCCCAGCGCATACAGCTTCTCGGGATCCACCTCGACGTGGTACTCCTTGACGAAGCCGCCGATGCTGACCACGTCGGCCACACCCTGCACCTGCTTGAGGGTGCGCACCACGCGCCATTCCTGCTCGGTGCGCAGCTGTGCCAGCGTGTGGCGGTCGCTCTTCAGGCGGTAGTAGAAGATCTTGCCCAGCGGCGTGTAGTCGGGCGCCATCTCGGGCGTCACGCCGTCGGGCAGGTTGGCCTGGGGCAGGCGTTGCGACACCTCGGCGCGCGCATGGAAGCTGTCGGCATCGTCATTGAAGACGAGGTTGATCATGGCCAGGCCGAAGTAGCTCTCCGAGCGCAGCGATACCAGGCCCGGCGTGCCGTTGAGCTCGCGCTCCAGCGGCTGGGTGATCTGGCGCTCCACCTCCTCGGGGGCCAGGCCCGGCGCCTGGGCAATCACGCCGACCTGCACATTGGTCACATCGGGATAGGCCTCGATGGCCGTGTGCAGGTATGAGTACACGCCATAGATGGCGATGATCAGGGTGGCACACAGGGCGACGAGCCGCCGGTGCACCACAAACGCTATCAGGGAACGCAGCATTGATGAGTCTCCTGGCCGCGATCAGAGCAGCTGGCTGGCTGCGCCGTCGAGCAGCAGGCCACCGCGCACGACGATCTTTTCACCCGACTTCAGGCCCGACACGACGGGCACCATGCCGCGCGAGGGCCGGCCCAGCACCACGGTGCGGGCCTCGAACTGCTGCTCGCCGGTCTGCACGAAGACGATGCTGCGGCTTTCATCCTTGATGAGCACGGCCGTCACGGGGATCAGCATCTCGTGCTCGTTGGAGACCTGCAGGCCCACGCGCGCCTGCATGCCGGAACGCAGCACGGGGTTCTGTGCATCGAGCTGCACGATGACGGAGGCGCGGCGCGACTCCTTGTCCAGCGTGGCGCCCAGGTGGCGCACCGTGCCGGTCAGGGGCTTGGGCAGCTGCGGCACATCGACCTGCACGGCACTGCCCAGGCGGATGCCGGGCAGATCGCTTTCAAAGACATCGGCCACCACGTTCATGGCGGCGGGATCGCCGATCAGGAACAGCTCGCCGCTGGGCTCGACCGAGGCGCCGACCACGGCCTTGCGCTCGGCCACCACGCCGGCGCGCGGCGCACGCAGCACCAGCCGGTCGCCGCCGCCTTGCCCCAGCAGCGCCGACGTGCCCTGGGCACGCGCCAGCTCCTGGGCCGACTCGCGCAGCTTGGCCTGGGCCGCACGCAGATCCACTTCCACGCCCACGCCCTTGTCCACCATGGTCTGCTGGCGCCGCACTTCCACGGTTGCCACGTCATGCGCGCTGCGGGCAGCTTCCACCTCGTAGCGCACGCGCAGCGCCTCGGGGCTGACCAGGGTGGCCAGCTCGTCGCCGGCCTTGACGATGTCACCCACGTGGGCACGAACCGACACCACGCGCGCGGCCAGCGGCACCGAGACAGTGGCCACGCGGTCCTCGGCAAAGGCAACACGCGCGGGCGCCCAGGCCATTTGCGTGCCCTGCGGATCGGCCACCACGGCAATGTCCAGCATCTTCAGCGACTCGGGCTTGACCCGCACCACGCCGGCCGGCGCGGGCGCCTGCGCGGCAGGTTCGTTCTGTGCCGATGCCTTGGATGCATCGCAGCCCGCCACAAGGCAGGCCACGGCGATGACAGCGCATGCCGATGCCGCCGGAAACCGGGCTGCCTTGGGCAGGCCCGCAAATGTCTTGATCATTCTTGCCCCTTCAATCCATGCCTGGAGCGCAGGGACTGCAGCGAGCCGACCCTTGTCTCCTGAGATGAAACAGATGCTAGAAAACGCATCTTCCTGCGTGCGTGAAGCCTTCATTACCGTTTGGTAAGACATTCGCGTACCTGGGCCGGCGCCCGGGGCCGATCCCTGGCAGGGATCGACTGCGCTTTTCGAGAACCAGCGCGATCCGCTGCGCCGCCGCGGACCTGCCGCCTGGCGGTGCACCAAGGCCCCAGCCGCAGCGGCCGCAGACCTGTGGATATCCCGGGGAAAAACGCGCTCTGCAAAGCCAAAGATCTGCACAGGCCCTGTTTTCCACAGTGGTGACAACTTCCACCATCTTCTGGAAATCGCAGAAAACCTGAATCCATGAAAAACCCGTTGCAAATCAACGGTGAATGGCGACAATCACCCAATCAATCCACAAGCATGCCAACAACATGCACACAGGATTGATCACAGGCCGAACGCCCTGGCCGCTGTGGGCAAGACTGTGGATGCGGCCACGCGCATGGCCATCAACGGCCATGGGAACAATCCAGGAACAGCCGGTGGACAGATGTCCATCCCGGTGACCGATACCCACCTGTGCACACATGCGATTGGCGGGTTCAGTGATCCATATGACGGGCAGCTTGTAGGCTGTACGGCATACGAAAAACGCGCTTTGTGCGCTGTATTTCATAAGATTTCGCATCTTATTTAATACATATCACTGTACGAATCTTTATAAACAGATGGACCAAGATGATCCATTTGGTCAAAACACGCCGAAATGCATGAAAAAAAATGGGCTGATCAGGCCCTGAAATCCTTTGATGACGTGGTCGGGGCCATCCCAGGGTTCCGAAATCGTGAGGGGCAGCGAAAAATGGCTGCCCAGATCGCGCAGACCTTCAGCCAGGCCCAGCTGGGAAAAATCGATGAGGGCGCACCGGAGCCCACCCGGTCCATTGCCGTGGTGCAGGCCGGAACGGGGGTGGGCAAATCGCTGGCGTACAGCATTCCCGCCATTTCGATGGCGCTGGCGCGCGGCACCCGGGTGCTGATTTCCACGGCCACCGTCGCCCTGCAGGAACAGCTGGTGAACAAGGATCTGCCCGCGCTGGCCCAGCAGCTGGAGCAGCCCTTCAAATTCGCGCTGGCCAAGGGGCGGGGCCGCTTTGTCTGCAAGCTCAAGCTGGAGCGGCTGGCCAGCACCGGCGAGGCCCAGGACGAGGATCTGGACGATCTGTTCGCCGAAGAAAAGGCGCAGGCCCAAAGCCGCGTGGCACGCCCGGCCCAGGAGCTGGAGGCGCGCATGCAGTTCTACAAAAGCATGGCCAACGCGCTGGCGTCCCAGGCCTGGGACGGCGACCGCGACTCTCTGGAGACCCCGCCCGAGGCCGAGGCCTGGAGCCCCGTGGCGGCCGAATCCTCGTCCTGCACCGGCAAGCACTGTCCGGCCTTCAGCAACTGCGTCTATTACGAGCGCCGCAAGGACCTGGTGGCCGCCCAGGTCATCGTGGCCAACCACGATCTGCTGCTGTCCTCCCTGGGCGCGCGGCTGCTGCCCGAGCTGGACAACTGCCTGCTGGTGCTGGACGAAGCCCACCATCTGCCCGCCACGGCGCTGGGCCAATTCGCCGGCGAGATGGACCTGAGCCGCCTGGGCTGGATAGACAAGCTGACCAGCCGCGCCCTGCGCGTGAACACTCTGGTCGAAGTGGAGGAACTGGCCGACCTGCCCAGCCATGCCAGCCAGCTGCGCCAGCAGCTGCAGGAACTGGCGCGCCTGGTGATGGAGCTGTACGGCGATACGCTCAAGTCACAAAAGGACAGCTGGGGGCCGGCGCGGGTGCGCGCACCGCGCGGCATGCTGCCCGAGCCCCTGCTGGAGCCTCTGGGCAAGGCCGCCCACCATGCCAACAGCTTTCTGGATGCGCTGCGCGCCATCTCCAAGGCACTGCGCGCCGCCATCAAGGACAATCCAGAGGAAGCACGCAGGCTGTCTACAGCTTATGCACAGGTTGGCGCACTGGCTCCCCGCCTGGAATCCGTCTATGACACGGCCCAGCTGCTGATGCAACAGCCAGCGCAGGATGACGACAGTAGCCGCGTTCCCAATGCCAAATGGTTCACGTTGGAGACAGATGGCGAGTACATCGTGATCAAGGCCCATGCCAGCCCCATCCTGCCCGGTGCCACGCTGCGCCACTATCTGTGGTCCCAGGTGCGCGGTGCCGTGCTCACGTCGGCCACCCTGACCAGCTGCGGACAATTCGACTTCTTTTTGCGCGAGGCAGGCCTGCACGACGATGCGGCCGTGACCACGCTGGAAGTGCCCAGCCCCTTCGACTACGCGCGCCAGGGCACCCTGGTGGCGCGCGAAACCGTGGCCGACCCCAAGGAGGCCGCCCGCTTCACCCAGGAGATGGTGGACGCGCTGCTGGGCGACCTGTCCCACGTGCAGGCCGGCGCCCTGGTGCTGTTCACCTCGCGCGAGCAGATGCGCCTGGCGGTGGATGCGCTGTCCACGGCCATGCGCTCGCAGGTGCTGGTGCAGACGGCCATGCCCCGCGCCCTGCTGCTGGCTCGCCACCGCGATGCCGTGGAGATGGGCGAGCCGTCCATCATCTTCGGCATGCAGTCCTTCGGCGAGGGCCTGGACCTGCCCGGCGCGCTGTGCGAGTCCCTGTTCATCACCAAGCTGCCCTTTGCCCCGCCCGATGACCCCGTGGGCGAGGCCCGGGCCGAATGGCTGCGCAGCAGCGGCCGCAACCCCTTCAATGAGCTGGTGGTGCCGGCCACGGCGATCCGCCTGGCCCAGTGGGTGGGCCGCGCCATACGCACCGAGGAAGACCAGGCCCATGTGTATTGCTATGACCGGCGACTGGTGAACACCAGCTATGGCCAGCAGCTGCTCAAGGGCCTGCCGCCCTTTGCCCTGCAGCGCCGCCCGGCACGCTGAGCCGGACCCTGTGGAAAGCATGCGAAAAACAGGCCGCGCCCTGTCGCCACTGCATTCCCTTGCATATGCAAGTCATTGATCACGGCTGATTTTTTCAATCAGCGAGCTTGCCGATTGCCCACAGGCCACTTGCACACAGCCTGTGGGCAACCGTATTTCCCGGCTCCCGCATCTCCCTACATGCCCTCTGCAGCACGGTCCCGGATCCCGCTGGATACCGCTGGATCTCGCAGACCGTGCCTGCTCCCCGGCCCCGCCATACCCGCCAACAGATCCCTCCAACAGGCCTGTGGAACGCCCAGGACGCGCTTGCGCGGGCAACCCAGGGCCTGACAGCTGCCAAGCCTCCACGGTCCTCTGCAGGCCGCTGAAGCGCTCGGGCTGATTCACGTCCTCTTGCCCTGGTGCGCCAGCAGCCATCACTTTTCGTGATTGCCCTTGCCTGGACTGGATCTGCTGCTCCTGATCTGGATGCGCAGTCCTCTTGCAGGCCGGCAACAAGGGGTTGAATTTTTTTGAATGGCCGAACACTGCCTCTGGCGCATCCGCTTGCGTCCGCCTGGCAAACCGCGTTTTCCTGAAGTCTTCCATGTCCAGTGCACAGCCCGTTGTGGAAAAGCGCCCGTTCCACAGCGTTCCTGCGAGGCCGCGAGGAAGTCTTGTCTTCGTGCGTCTTCGTGCATACGGCCATGGCGCGCAAACCGATCCGGAATTTTTTTGAACACAGGCGCGCCAATTTCGCTGGAGCAGTCCCTCGTCTGGACATGCCCAGGCTCCAGACAACCTGGCACGTCTGTTTTTTTGAAAAACCGTTCGGCCTTCGCTTCCCGCGTGACTTCGCCTTCGGTTGTTCTTTGATCTTCTTATAAAGAATAGTCGTAGTAGTAGAGGCATGACATCTCTGTGGATAACTCACTATTCCTCAAAAAAAACAATGTCTTGCCCGATTGAAAAACATGTGATCAAAGCCCTGTTCCCGGTGTCTCCTGAACGGGGATAGTTTGCCCGTTTCGATTTTTTCTGTGGATAACTGTTGAGTTGGTCTTCATCTATCCACAGTTTTGTGCGAGGTGCATTTTTTCTTTATTGCACTTCAAGTTGTTGATCTATAAGGATTTTTCAGATTATCCAGGTGAAAAGAAGGCTTGCCAGACATGGAAGAGCACATGGTCTGGCAGTGCTGTGACCTGTTGACAGGCCGTTTTTCCTGATGGACCGGCTGCCTTTTTTTATCCCGAACGGTCTTGCCGCTGTGAAAAACCGCCCTTGGCTGTTATTCCTATCTCTCTTATTTTTTAATTAGTAGTAGTAGTAAGTGAAGCGCTTAATTGTTGATAACTGGATTTGTCTTATAAAAATCAACAACTTAAGACACTTCAAACCCTGTGGTGGATGCTGCTTCGCTGCTGCACCCGTTTTGGGCACAACTTTCCATGGCGCATCCTCCTTGTGGATAAGCATGGATTTACGAGATTTTTATGCCCAGGTTTTTCCACAGGGCGGCTGAGGACAAAAAAAGACCACCTCGAAGGTGGTCTTGCCGGGATCCGCAGCCGTGATCAGAAATGGTGGGCGTAGCGCAGCTGCAGGAAGTTTTCGCCGGGGTTGGGTTTCTTGATGCCTGCGTTGGAATGGTGCTCCAGCCGCAGCACCAGCTCATGCTGGCCCTGGCTGCCAAACAGGTAGCCCACGCCGATATGGGTGGCGAAGTTGTAGCGCGTGGGGAATTCCTTCTCGTCCGTGACGTAGCGACGGTTCAGCGCCCAGCTCAGGCCCACGCCGGTTTCTGCAAACCAGGGCGACTGCCCGTTGCTGGGACGCCAGCGCACGGTGGGATTCACGCCGATGACCCAGGTGCCGCGATCGCGACCCTCCAGCGGCGCCGACCAGCGGGCGCCCCAGACATCCCAGTAGCCGCTGAGCTGGCCGCCCCACAGCGCATGGCGCCAGTTGCGCCATGGCACGGTGACGCCCACGGTCCAGCTGTCGGCACTGTGCTCGGCCGCGCCGTATTGCAGGTACATGGAGGGGGAGGATTCCGGCGTGGACTGCGCCTGCGCCGCCAGGGGCAGGACGGCCGCTGCACCGGCCAGCAGCACGGCGGCAAAACTTGCGGGTCGTCCTGGTCGCCCTGGTCGCCCTGAGCGTTCTGGTGGATGTTTGCGCGCCGTTGCGTGGTTCTGGTAGCTGGATGGCGTCGTTTGAATGATTTTGAGGGCCATGATCTTCTCCGGGGCAGCACACAATGCTGTGCCTGTTCCACTCTAGGCAGTCCGGGGAAGATCGGGGAGTCAGCAAAAAAGCCCTTGCACTGTCGGCCGCCTGACAAGGCGTCCATGCAAGGGCTGGCGCAAGCAATCCGGCTGCCCGCTGGTGGCGGGCAGGCCAGGTGGCTGCTTACTGGGCGGGTGCCGGGGCAGGGCGGGCCTGGCCGCTCTTGTGGTCATGGCGCGGGCCGTGATCCATGCCGTGGTGGCCGGGGTGGCCCTTGTGCAGCGTGGCGGCATCGAAGGTCTTTTGCTGGCTGGCATCCAGCTGGGCGTAGAAGGCCTTGGTGGCTTCGCCGCGGCGATCGGCATCGGCCGCGCGCTGGGCGCGCATTTCACGCATCTTGTCGATGCGCTGGGGCGTGGTCAGCTTGGCGAAGTCCTCGCGCTCCATGCGCTGGGGACGCTCGCCGGGCTTGAAGGTGGCCGCATAGGTGTTCCATGCGGTTTCCTGGGCCGGCGTGAGCTTGAGGTCGGCCTTGAGCTTGGCGATGCGCTGCTGCATGTGCTCCATGCGGTCGCCGTGCTTGTGCATGGCGCGATCGGGCTTGGGCGCCGTGGTGGTGGCGGGGGCTACCGGCGCGGCGGTCTGGGCGTACGAGGGCAGGGCGAACGATGCCAGCAAGGCGGTGGCAGCGGCGGCGCTGGCGAGGGTGCGGCGGAAGGTGGTGGTCATTCCAAAATCCTTTCTGGAGAGGGTGACTGAAGGCCGCCGTCAAGGCACTTGGCGAGCCCTGTGCAGCGGATGATTGAAGTGTGGTCGTCCGATGTATCGGGGCAGTGAGGTTTTGCGCACGGCTTGTAAAGAATTGACAAGCTTGTGCAGCGCCGTCCGGTGCCAGGCATGCACAATGACCGGGCGGGGTGCCAAGGCATGGCGCCCCTGCTGTTTTTTCTGTTTTCTCCCTCTGGATGGAGGCGGCGCAGCCCGGTGTTGCACACCCCTGCTGCGGCGCAGCCGCAGTCCGTCCGAGCAAAGGTTCGCTATGTTCAAAAACATGATCGTCTATCGCATTGCCGAGAGCTGGCAGGGCGATTTGCAGCAGCTTGAAGAAGCCCTGGGCAAGAGCCCGTTTGCCGAGTGCGGCGCCACGCAGGAGCGCAGCGCCGGCTGGGTGCCGCCGCGCGGCGAGCCCCATGGCCCGCTGGCCGAGTCCGTGGCCAACCAGTGGGTGATGCGCTTCATGACCGAGGCCAAGATGCTGCCGGCCAGCGTGCTCAACCGCCGCGTCAACGAAAAGGCTGCCCACATCGAGGCCACCGAAGGCCGCAAGCCCGGCAAGAAGGAAAAGAAGGAACTCAAGGACGAGGCCAAGCTGGACCTGCTGCCCATGGCCTTCACCAAGCAGGGCGCCATGTGGGTCTGGCTTGACCCGCAGGCCCGCACCCTGGTGCTGGACACCGGCAGCCAGGCGCGCGCCGACGAGGTGGTCAGCTCGCTGGTGGAGGGCCTCACAGGCTTTGCGCTGGCCCTGGTTGATACGCAGACCAGCGCCCAGGCCGCCATGGCGCACTGGCTGACCACGCAGGAAAGCCCGGCCGGCTTCTCGATTGACCGCGAATGCGAGCTCAAGGCCGCCGACGAATCCAAGGCCGTGGTGCGCTATGCGCGCCATCCGCTGGACATCGACGAGGTGCGCCAGCATATCGAGCACGGCAAGCTGCCCACGCGCCTGGCGCTGACCTGGGATGACCGCGTGAGCTTCGTGCTGACCGAGGGTCTGCAGATCCGCAAGATCGCGCTGCTCGATGCCGTGATGGAAGGCCAGTCGCAGGACGACGGCGGCTTCGATGCCGATGTGGCGATTGCCACGGGCGAGCTGTCCAAGCTCATCCCCGATCTGATCGAGGCGCTGGGTGGGGAAGGGCGCACGGGCCTGGGCCAGGATCTGCCGGCATCGCTGCAGACACCCGCTGCCCAGACTCCTACAGCGACACAAGCGACACCAGCGGCACCGCGTGCAGCGGCCTCGGGCCGTGGTGCGCTGACGGGGCCGGCCCTGGCGCCCGTGGATACGGCGCCTGAAGAAGCGCCTTTCTAAGCCGGCAAGCGGCTGCGGTGGCGATGTTTCATGTGAAACATCGCCACGCCCAGGCGGCGCTCAGACTCTTTCAAAGATGGCCGAGATCCCTTGGCCGCCACCAATGCACATGGTCACCAGCGCATAGCGGCCGCCCGTGCGCTGCAGCTCGGCGATGGCCTTGGTGGTGATGATGGCGCCCGTGGCACCCACGGGGTGGCCCAACGAGATGCCCGAGCCGTTGGGGTTGACCTTGGCCGGGTCCATGCCCAGCTGCTGGATCACGGCGCAGGCCTGGGCCGCGAAGGCCTCGTTGGCCTCGGTCACGTCCATGTCTGCAATCTTCAGGCCCGTGCGCTGCAGCACCTTCTGCGTGGCCGGCACGGGGCCTATGCCCATGTAGGCGGGGTCCACGCCGGCATGGGCGTAGCCCACCAGGCGCGCCAGCGGCTTCAGTCCCAGGGCAGCCACGCGATCGCCTGCGGCCAGGGCCACGGCGGCGGCGCCGTCGTTGATGCCCGAGGCATTGCCGGCCGTCACGGTGCCGCCTTCCTTGCGGAAGGCCGGCTTCATGGCGCTGAGCACTTCGATGGTGGTGGCTGCGCGCACATGCTCGTCGGTGTCGAAGACCACGACGCCCTTGCGCGTGGCGATTTCCACGGGAACGATCTGCTCCTTGAAGTGGCCGGCCGCGATGGCTGAGACGGCGCGCTGGTGGCTGGCCGCTGCCAGTTCATCCTGCATTTCACGGCTGATGTGATAGCGCTCGGCCACGTTCTCGGCCGTGATGCCCATGTGCATCTTCTGCCAGGGGTCGTGCAGGATGCCCAGCATGTAGTCGATGCTCTTGGCGTCGCCCATGCGCGCGCCCCAGCGGGCGGCCTGGTCGAAGTAGGGGCCGCGGCTCATGGACTCGCTGCCGCCGCCGATGGCCACGTCGCAGTCGCCCAGCGCAATGGCCTGGGCGGCAGAGACGATGGCCTGCAGGCCGGAGCCGCACAGCCGGTTGACGTTGAAGGCCGGCGTCTCGATGGGGCAGCCCGCATCGATGGCGGCCACGCGCGAGAGGTAGGCGTCCTTGGTATCGGTGGGGATCACATTGCCCATGACCACGTGGCCGACGGCGTCGGGCGCCAGGCCCGCGCGCTCGATGGCGGCCTTGACGGCCGTGGTGGCCAGCTGGGTGTTGGGTACGTCCTTGAGGCTGCCGCCGAAGGTGCCGATGGCGGTGCGCGCAGTGCCGACGACGAAGACGTCGCGTGGGGTCATGGTGAAGCTCCTCGAAGCGATGAACACGGGGGATGGAGTGCATTGTGCCGGGCAGGCGCCAGGCAGCGCAGCCGCCTCGGCGTCAGTTCCGGGCGCAGGTCAACGTCCCTCGAATTGCGGTGCCTGCTTGGCGTGGAACGCCGCAATGCCGCGCGGCAGGTCGGCCGTGCGCGCACAGGCATCGAAGGCGCAGGCCTCGGCGGCCAGCTGGTCGCGCAGGCTGCGGTCCAGGCCCGCGCGCATGAGGCGGCGCATATGGCCCAGCGCCACCGTGGGGCCGGCGGCCAGGCGCTGGGCCAGCTGCTGCACGGCGGCGTCGAGTTCGGCGGGCGGCAGGACGCGGTTGATGAGGCTCAGGCGCTGCGCTTGGGCGCAGTCCAGGGTCTCGCCCAGCATGGCGATCTCCAGCGCGTTGCGCAGGCCCACGATGCGCGGCAGCGCCCATGAGGCTCCCACGTCGCAGCTGGCGCCCAGGTTGATGTAGGCCAGGTTGAAGCGCGTGCCCTCGGCCGCGTAGACGAAGTCGGCCTGCAGCATCAGCGACAGGCCGGCGCCTGCCGCCGCGCCATGCACCTTGGCGATGACGGGTGCATCGAGTTGGCCCAGCAGCGCCACGGCCTCGTTGAGCGGCGCCAGCAGCTCGGCCGCGCCGCGCACGGGGTCGGCGGCCAGCGTGTCCAGGTCGCCGCCCGCCATGAAGGCGCGGCCCGCGCCTTCCAGCACCACGCAGCGCAGCGCGCGGTCCTGGGCCAGGGTGCGCACGGCGTCGCGCAGTGCCAGCGCCATGGGCACGTCGATGGCGTTGAGGGCGGCGGGGCGGTGGAAGGTCAGCGTGGCGATGGCGCCTTCGCGGTGCAGCAGCAGCGGGGTGTCTTGCGTGTCGGTCATGGGAGCGGATCAGTGGTACAGGGCGTCGATTTCGGCGGCGTAGGTCTTGTAGATGGACGAGCGGCGCACCTTCATCGTGGCCGTGACTTCGCCATCGTCGTGGTCCAGTTCCTTGGTCAGCAGATGGAAGCGCCGCACATGCGAGACCTGGGCCAGGCGCGCATTGCCCTGCGCGATCTCGGCATCGATCAGCGCGCGCACCTCGGCCATCTCGGCCAGGGAGCGGAAATGCGTGAAGGGGATGCGCCGCGCCTGGGCCCATTGGCCCACGGTCTCGTAGTCGATCTGCACCAGCGCGCCCACGAACTTGCGGCCCTCGGCCACGACGATGCACTCCTTGATGAAGGGGCTGGCCTTCATGGTGTTCTCGATCTCCGAGGGCGTGAGGTTCTTGCCGCCGGCGGTGATCATGATGTCCTTGAGGCGGTCCACGATGCGCAGCTGGCCGCCCTGCACGCGCACCACGTCGCCTGTGTGCAGCCAGCCGTCCTGCAGGCTTTGCGCCGTGGCCTCGGGGTTCTTGTAGTAACCCGCGAAGACCATGTCGCCCTTGATCTGGAGCTCGCCACTGCCGTCGCCCTCATCGGGGCCGGCATGGGTGGCAATGCGCCATTGCACGCCTTCGGTGGCCACGCCCACAGTGCCCACGGCCACGTCGTTCAGGCGGTGGCCGGTAACCATTCCCGTGGATTCGGTCAGCCCGTAGACCTCGATCAGCGGCACGCCCAGCGTGCGGAAAAAGCGCACCACGTCGGGCGGTATGGGCGCGGCGCCGGTGAGCGCCACGCGCGCCTCGCGCAGGCCGATGAAGTTCTGCAGCGCGCGCAGCACGCTCCAGTAGCTGGCCGTCCAGGCCAGGCGCTCGGCCAGGCTCCACTGCCTGCGGGGCTTTTCGGCCAGCGGCGCGCAGGCCGCCATGGCGCGCCGGTAGAGCGCGCGGCGCAGCGGCCCGGTCTCCTGCATCTTGATGCTGATGGCCGCATGCAGCTTTTCCCAGATGCGCGGCACGCCCAGGAACATGTTGGGCGCGACTTCGCGCAGGTCTTCCTGCACCGTGCGGATGGACTCGCCGAAGTGCACCTGCGAGCCCAGGTAGACGGGCACGAAGCTGGTCAGCATCTGCTCGGCCACGTGGCACAGCGGCAGGTAGGACAGGTGGCGCGTGCCGCCGTCCAGCCCCAGCCGCTCGGCAATGCCGGGCACCACGCCGCGGATGTTGCGGTAGGTGATCATGGCGCCCTTGGGCTTGCCGGTGGAGCCCGAGGTGTAGATCATCAGCCCCACGTCATCCAGCGTCTGGCGTGCCAGCGCCTCTTCGATTGGGGCACGGCTGGCAGCCTGGGCGCCCAGGCGCTCGACCTCGTCGAAGGTGGCGATCAGGGCGCGGACCTCGGGCGCGAAGCTGCGCAGGCCCTTGGTCTCCATGACGATGATCTTCTTCAGACGCGGCAGCTGGGGCAGAGCGGCCAGCAGCTTGTCGGTCTGCTCCTGGTCCTCGCAGACCATGATGTCCACATCGGCATGGCCCGCCACATAGGCGACCTCGGGCGTGGGACTGGTGGGGTACACGCCCACGGTGATGGCGCCGATCAGGCCCGCGCCCATCTGGGCCAGCACCCACTCGATGCGGTTCTCGGAGATCACGCCCATGTGGCCGCCTGGCGGCAGGCCCAGCTGCGCCAGGCCCAGCCCGAAGTGGCTGGCACGCTCGTGGTAGCGCGCCCAGCTGGTGGGCTTCCAGATGCCGAAGTCCTTTTGCCGTATGGCCACGCGCTGGGCATCGCTGCGCGCGCGTTCGGCCAGCATCTGGGGCAGGGTGAGTTCGGGAAGGTTCTTCATATCAATGACCCATCGCGCTGCCTGTGACACTGGCGTGCCCCCACACGGGAGCACCGAGGAAGGGCCGCCCCGCACCGAGGGTGCTGTCCCCCTCCCTCGCGAAGCGGGAGAGAGGGGGAAGGCGCGAAGCGACTCAGGGGGTGCTTCATGACAACCAGCGCTTGCGGCGCTTGTAGTGCTTCAGGTCGCGAAAACTTTTTGCCTCGCCGCCACCACCCATGCCCAGGTAGAACTCGCGCACGTCGGCATCCTGGGCCAGGCGTTCGGCCGGGCCGTCGATGACGATCTTGCCGTTCTCCATGATGTAGCCGCTGTGCGCCACGGCCAGGGCCACGGTGGCGTTCTGCTCGACCAGCAGCATGGAGGTGCCGCGCTCGGCATTGATGCGCGCGATGATGGTGAAGATGTCCTCCACCAGCTTCGGCGCCAGGCCCAGCGAGGGCTCGTCCAGCAGCATGAGCTGGGGCTCGGCAATCAGCGCGCGGCCAATGGCCAGCATCTGCTGCTCGCCGCCCGACAGGTAGCCGGCCAGGCCTTTGCGTCGCTCATGCAGGCGCGGGAAGTAGCTGTAGACCAGGTCGAAGTCGGGCTTGACTTGATTGCGGCCCGTGAGCGCGTAGGTGGCGGCCACGAGGTTTTCCTCCACCGTGAGGTCCTCGAACACGCGCCGGCCCTCCATCACATGCGACAGCCCCAGGCGCACCAGCTGCTGGGGCGCGTACTGCGCGGTGGACTGGCCGTTGTAGCGCACGCTGCCGCTGGCCAGCAGGCCGTCCTCCAGCGCCAGCAGCCCCGAGACGGCCTTGAGCGTGGTGCTCTTGCCCGCGCCGTTGCTGCCCAGCAGCGCCACGATCTGGCCACGCGGCACGGCCAGCGACAGGCCCCGCAGGGCCTGCACGACCTTGTTGTAGATGACCTCGATGTTGTTGATTTCGAGGACCAGATCCTGGGCAGTCTGGGTCATGGCGCCACGGGATTCAGAGCGCTATCCAGTCGGACGCTGGGAGCATCTTCTGCGCCTTCATATCTGCCTTGTAGACGCGGCCCACGGGAATCGAATTGCCCTTGATGGTGATGGGCACGCCGATCAGTCCGCCCGTGTCGAAGTCCTTGATGGAATTGAGCGCGGCCTTGAGGTTGGGGCCGGTGAGCGGCTTGCCAGCGTCCAGGCAGCGCCTGGCCGATTCCACGAACAGCATGGCCGCCAGGAAGCCCTGGATATAGGCCGTGCTCTGGTACTCGGGGCGCAGCGCGCGGATCTTGTCCAGCATGGGCGCCTTGGCCGAGGTGTCGTAGTAGTAGCGGTAGGGCATGACGCCCATGAAGCCGTCGCCGGCCTCGCCCATCTTCATGACGGTGGAGCTGTCCATGGTCCAGAAGGTGCCCATCCATTGGCTGGTCATGCCCATCTGCTTGCCCTGCTGGATGAACTCGGGAATGGGCGCGAGGATGTAGCCGTGGAAGATGGTGTAGTCGGGCGCGGCGCGGCGCAGCTTGATGACTTCGGTGGACACGTCCACGCTGCCGGGCGGCGTCATCAGCTTGGCCACCACGTTCAGGCCCAGCTTCTTGGCGGCCGCCTCGCTGGCCTCGATGGGGTCGCGGCCGAATTCGGAGTCGGAGTAGACGAAGGCCACCTTGGCGCCCGGCTTTTCCTTGGCGATGTGCTTGAGCAGGATGCCGAACATCTCCGTGTAGTCGGGTCCCACGAGGAACTGGTTCGGGTACTTGGCCGGGTTGTTGAGCTCGGTGGCGAAGGAGGCGCCCGCCATGAGGATGGCGCCGTTGCGGTCCAGCTCGGGGTTGATGGTCTTGGAAAAGCCCGTGGAGTCGCCGTAGTAGAGGTTGACCTTGTTCTGGCTGGTGATCTTCTTGAACGCGGCCACCGAGACATCGACCTTGTAGCCCGTGTCCTCGGGCACGTAGCGGATCTTGCGGCCCTTGATGCCGCCTGCCTCGTTGACCATCTTCACGTAGTCGCCCATGCCGGCATTGATGCCCACGCCCGCGAAGGCGAACACGCCCGTCATGGGGATGGAGCCGCCGATCACGATGTCTTCGCCACCGGCCTGGGCGCGGGCGGCCAGCGGTGCGGCCAGGCTGGCGCCGGCCGCCAGCAGCAGGCTGCGGCGGCGCGAGGAGGTCGGGTGTTGCTGCATTGCTTGTCTCCTTTTGCTTGTCGTGCGCGGCGCCGCCTCAATTGCGGAAGGGCCACAGGTGGAAGAAGCGGCGCAGGCGCCGCCACATTTCTGCGAGCCCCTGCGGCTCGAAGACCAGAAAGACGATGATCAGCAGCCCGAACACCATGGTGCGCACGGGCGACAGGAAGACGGCCAGCTCCGAGCCGCCGGGCAGCAGGTCCACGATGAGCTTGAGCAGCTCCGGGACCATGGTCATGAAGACCGCGCCCAGGATGCCGCCCAGGATGGAGCCCATGCCGCCGACGATGATGGCCGCCAGAAAGAAGATGGACATCAAGAGCGGAAAGCTCTCGGGCGTGACCACGCGAAAGAAGTACGCCCACAGCCCGCCCGCCACGCCCGCGTAGAACGAGGACAGCCCGAACGACAGCAGCTTGTAGCGCAGCAGCGGTATGCCCAGCACCTCGGCCGAGATGTCGCGGTCGCGGATGGCGATGAAGGCGCGGCCTATGCGCGTGCGAAACAGGTTGGCAGCGCCCAGCAGCATCAGCAGCGTGACGGGCACGATCACCCAGTACAGCCGGAACGAGGTGTCCAGCGCCACGCCGAACACCGTGGCCGGCTGCAGCGTCAGGCCCGCCGTGCCGCCCGTGAGCTTGAGGTTGGCGAACAGGAAATGGGCGATGAACGAGGCCGCGATGGTGGCAATCGCCAGGTACAGGCCCTTGACGCGCAGCGAGGGCAGGCCCACCACGATGCCGCCCAGCATGGCCACGAAGCCGCCCGCCAGCAGGTTGAACAGCACGGGCGTGCCCCAGCGCGCCTGCACGATGGCCACCGTGTAGGCGCCCAGTCCCATGAAGGCGGCTTGGCCCAGGCTGACCAGGCCCGTGTAGCCGGTGAGGATGTTCAGCCCGGTGGCGCCGGCCACGTTGATGCTGACCAGGCAGGCCAGGTACAGCCAGTAGTCGCTGGCCATGAAGGGAAACAGCAGCAGCAGCGCGCCGGCCATGGCCAGCCAGATGCGTTGCGTGCGGGAGTCGAACAGCGCCGCATCGGCGATGTAGCTTTCCTTGAGGGTGCCTATGCGCATGCTGCCGTCTTTCTGAAGCTGTCTAGAGCCGCTCGATCTCGTGCGTGCCGAACAGGCCGTAGGGCCTGAGCATCAGCACCACGACCAGCACGATGAAGGTGGCCAGCAGCTTGTACTCGCCGCCCAGGTAGGCGCCGGCCAGCGCCTCCACCAGGCCGATGAACAGGCCGCCGACCAGGGCGCCCAGCACGCTGTCCAGCCCGCCCACGATGACGACCACCAGCACCGACAGGCCGAACACGCCCATGCTCGACGAGATGCCGCCGATGGAGCCGACGATGATTCCCGAGACCGCCGCGATCATGGCCGACACCACCCAGGCCAGCGAGAACACGCGCGGCACGTTGATGCCCACCGAATAGGCCGCTGCCTGGTCGCTGGCCGTGGCGCGCAGGGCCACGCCGCCACGCCAGTAGCGGAACACCAGCAGCACGGCCGCGATGAAGACCACGGCCACGGCTGCGCCCCAGGCCACCTTGGGCGCGAGAAAGGCCTCGCCGATCATCACGGGCTGCGTGGGCATGAACTCGGGCAGGCGGCGCTGGTCGGCCGTCCAGATCAGCTCCACCAGGCCCACCAGTACCGAGGCCAGGCCCACGGTGACCATGAACACCGAGATCGGCGGCTCGCCCAGCAGCGGCCGGATCATGGTGCGCTCGATCAGCGCGCCCAGCAGCCCCGTGCCCAGCACGGCGGCGGGAATGGCCAGCCACAGCGGCAGCGCGAACATGGCCGCGAAGGTGAAGAACAGGTAGGCGCCCACCATCAGCAGCTCGCCGATGGCGATGTTGACCACGCGCGTGGCCTTGTAGACCACCACGAAGGCCAGCGCGGCCAGCGCATACAGGCCGCCTGCGGCCAGGCCCGTGAGGGCGATCTCGAACAGGTAGGCCCAGTCCATCATGCGGCTTCCTGTGCCAGGGCAGGCTGCGGCGTGGCGGGCTCTGGCCGGGTGGACGCGCCGCGCAGCCGGCGCCGCAGCTCGCCCACATCACCGGCGCCCAGGTAGGCCCGGTTCACCTCGGGATCGGCCTGCACCACGGCGGGCGTGCCCTGGGCGATGACCTGGCCGAAGTTGAGCACCACCACATGGTCGGACAGGTCCATGACCATGCCCATGTCGTGCTCTACCATGAGCACGGTCACGCCCCATTCGGCGCGCACGTCGAGGATGAAGCGCGCCATGTCCTCGGTCTCCTCGCGGTTCATGCCGGCCACGGGCTCGTCCAGCATCAGGATGCGCGGCTGCATGGCCAGGGCGCGCGCCATCTCCACGCGCTTTTGCAGTCCGTAGGACAGGGCGGCCACGGGCGCATGGCGGATGTGGTCTATCTCCAGGAAATCGATGATGCGCTCCTCGATGTCGCGGCGCAGCTCGGCCTCTTCGCGGCGAGCGCGGCCCAGGTAGAGGAGGGCATCGAGCACGTTGGTGCGCAGGTGGGCGTGGCGGCCCAGCTTGATGTTGTCCAGCACCGTCATGCCCCGGAACAGCGCAATGTTCTGGAAGCTGCGCCCCAGGCCCAGCCGCGCACGGCGCGGCGCCGGCATGCGCGTGATGTCCTCGCCCTGGAAGCGGATGGAGCCGCCCGTGGGCCGGTAAAAGCCCGAGATGGTGTTGAACAGCGAGGTCTTGCCCGCGCCGTTGGGACCGATCACCGCCGTGATCGAGCCGGGCTGCACATCGAAGCCCACGCCCGACAGCGCCTTCACGCCGCCAAAGGCGAGCGTGACGCCATCGACCTGCAGCAAGGGGGCGGGCGGGCCGCCGTCGGGGTGTGTCTCCATGGCGCTCTCGTGCGTTGGTTCGTCGAGCCGGGCAGGAGCCTACTGATGCGTAGACTGTTTACTTTGGAGTAGATTCTGGTTGTCGCCCTCCGCATGCAGCATCGGTGATTTCCCCGGTGCACCCGTCGCCATGAAGCCATCGAGCCCTGAAACCAAGACCCGACCCAGCCCCGGAACCCGCGCCGGCAAAGGCCGTGCGGCGCCCGCCGTGGATTCGCCCTGGAGCGGCACGCCCGACCGCGAGCAGCAGCGCGAGGCCAAGCGCCAGGCCGTGCTGCAGGCCGCCGCGCAGCTGTTCAACGAGCGCGGCTTCTCCGCCACCTCGCTGGACGACATCGCCGCACGGCTGGGCGTGAGCAAGCCCACGCTGTACTACTACGTCAAGAACAAGGACGAGATCCTGCTGCAGTGCGTGAACCAGGGCCTGGCCATGACGCTGGAAGGCATCGAGGCCTCGCGTCGCGCAGGCGGCCAGGCCGTGGACCAGCTGCGCGCCTGCATGCAGGTCTATGCGCGCATCGTCACCATGGACTTCGGCATGTGCCTGATCCGTGTTGGCGACGAACAGGTCCCCCCCGACAGCCGCCGCGAACTGCGCCGCCAGAAGGCCGCCATAGACCAGGCCTTCCGCCGCCTGGTGGCCGCCGGCGTGCAGGAGGGCTCGCTGGCCCCCTGCGACCCCAAGATGACCGCCTTCGTGATTGCTGGCGCGCTCAGCTGGATAGGCCGCTGGTACCAGCCTGGCGGCCAGTACTCGGCCGAGGAAGTGGCGCAGCAGTGCATTGATACCTTGATGGGGGGTGTGTTGCGGCGGGCGGATGTTCCCGATACGCCCAAGTTATCCAAGCCACCCAAGGTGGGCAAGCCTGCAAAGCGTGCGAAGGCGGGCGGCTGAAGCGCCGTTCCCTGCCGTGAGCCACGCTACGGTGCCGCACTCTCCTGCGCCGCCAGATCATCCAATATCGGGCAGTCCGGCCGGTCGTCGCCGTGGCAGCAGTGCACCAGGGTCTTGAGCGTGCGCTGCATGGCCTGCATGGCGGCGATGCGCTCGGTCAGTTCGTCGATGTGGCGCTGGGCGATGGCCTTGACCTGGCTGCTGGCGCGGCTCTTGTCCTGCCACAGGCCGAGCAGGGTGGCGATCTCGTCCATGGAAAAGCCGAGGTCGCGCCCCCGGCGGATGAAGCGCAGGGCATGCACGTCGGCCTCGGCGTACTGGCGGTAGCCGCCGTCCGTGCGGTGCATGGGCGGCAGCAGACCCTGGGCTTCGTAGTGGCGCACCATGCGCGCCGAGACACCGGCGCGGCGTGCGGCCTCGCCGATGGAGACGGGCCAGTGCTGGGCGGGGTGGGCGGACATGGTGCGTGCCTTTCGGATGCCTTCGGGCGTCTTTGAGGTGTCTCTCAGGCGACCTTGTAGCCTTCTTCGGCAATGGCGGCGCCCAGTGCCTCGCGGCTGGCGCTGCTGTCGACTTCCACGCGCTGGGCGGCGCGATCGATTTTTACCTGGGCCTGGTCATCCACGCCCTGCACGGCCTGGGTGACGGCGCGTTCGCAGTGGCCGCAGGTCATGCCCTGCACGGTGAAAACATGTTGCATCTCTCGCTCCTGGTTGGGGCGCGCCGAAGTGGCGCAAGCCATGGACGGCATGTTGAACCCTGACACCATGGCAAGGTCAAGCGTCTGGCTGGACAAGGGTTGATTTGGCCCAATTCGATGTGAGTCGGCCGGCTCAATGATCCGCTGCAATGGCCGATAGATCGAAAAGAGCCGTGAATAGGCAAAAACCGTCATAGGCCATTGGCGATCATCTGACAAACTGCAACAATTTGTATTTACGTTGGCGCTATGCATTTGGAGACCGTGCGGGCGCCTTGACTGACAGAGAGGAAAACGGTCATGAACTTGTTGGGAATGATGCGGGCTTTCACGATCCGCACGCGGATGCTGGGTGCCATCGCCATGGTGCTGGTACTGCTGGGTCTGCTGGGCGGAGCCGGGATGCTGGGCATGTTCCGCATCCATGGCATGAGTCAGCAGTTCATGCATACCTCGTACGCCAAGATGGGCTACATGGTGGAGTTGCGCGCCGAGCTGGGTGCCGTGCGCGCCCATGAAAAGGACATGATCATTCAGTACGAGCGTGCCGAAGAGGTGCGCAAGGCCCACACCCAGTGGCTGGCCGCCATCGACCGCGTGAAATCCGTGGCCGAGCGCTTTCTGAAGGACGAGGACCCGGCCGACGATGCCATCGTCAGCGGCATCTCCGAGCGCGTGGACCGCTACCGCCAGCAGTTCGAGCACATTGCGCGGCAGCTGGAGGCCGGTGGCTATGACACGGCGACCACGGCCAACCGCATGAGCGGCAAGGCCATGGCCGAGGTGGCCGAGGTCGAAAAGCTCATCGCCCAGCTGGACCAGCTGCTGCGCCAGCAGGTCGATGCCATGGCCGCCGAGGAGCAGGGCGTGGCCGAGCAGACGCAGTGGATCTTCGTGGCGGCCGTGGTGCTCACGGTGCTGGTGGTGGTGCCGCTGACGCTGATGAACATGCTGTCCATCTGCCGCCCCCTGGTGCAGGCGCGCCAGACGGCGCTGACCATTGCCCAGGGCGATCTGTCGCAGAGCGTGAAGGTGGAGGGCAAGGATGAGGTGGCCGATCTGCAGCGCGCGCTGGACCAGATGCAGCAGAGCCTGGGCTCCATGGTGACCCAGGTGCGCGACGCCAGCGGCAACATCGCCACGGCCAGCCAGGAGATCGCCACGGGCAACCAGGACCTGTCCTCGCGCACCGAGCAGACGGCCAGCAACGTGCAGGAGACCGTGGCCTCGCTGTCCCAGCTCACGGCCACGGTGCAGCAGACGGCATCGTCCTCGCAGCTGGCCAACCAGCTGGCGGCCTCTGCCTCGACCACGGCCACGCGCGGTGGCGACGTGGTGGCCCAGGCCGTGGTCAGCATGCAGGAGATCACGACCTCCAGCCGCAAGATCGGCGACATCATCGGCCTGATCGACTCCATCGCCTTCCAGACCAACATCCTGGCGCTGAACGCCGCCGTGGAAGCGGCGCGCGCCGGCGAGCAGGGCCGCGGCTTTGCCGTGGTGGCGGCCGAGGTGCGATCCCTGGCCCAGCGCTCGGCCCAGGCGGCCAGCGAGATCAAGGCGCTGATCCAGACCAGCGTGCAGGCCGTGGACGTGGGCGTGCGCCAGGTCGAGGACGCTGGCAAGACCATGAAGGAAATCGTGGACAGCGTGCAGCGCGTGGGCGACATCATTGGCGAGATCACGGCGGCTTCCAGCGAGCAGTCGGGCGGCATCGGCCAGGTCAACCAGGCCGTGGGCGATATCGACCGCATGACGCAGCAAAACGCAGCTCTGGTCGAGGAATCGGCTGCCGCCGCTGAGTCGCTGCGCGAGCAGGCCGCGCGCCTGGCGCAGGTGGTGGGCCAGTTCCGCATTGCCGGTGCGGCGGTGGCGTCCATGGGCTCGCATGCTTCCTATGGCCGTCCCGGCCAGGGCCAGCCCAGCCTGGCGCCGGCTGCAGGCCGCGCCTCGCTGGCCTCTGGCCGGGACACGCGCGAGACCCAGCTGCTGGAACACGCCTGAGAAGGCAGGGGCCAGCGGCCCTGTTTCACGTGACGCCGTGAATCGCTCGAACGAAAAAAGCCCGCAGGCCATGCCTGCGGGCTTTTTGCTTTGCAGCGCCGCAAATCAGGCCTGGCGCGCGAACGGGTAGTCGGTATAGCCCTCGGCGCCGCCGCCGTAGAAAAGGCTGGAGTTCCAGGGGTTCAGCGGAAGGTCGTCGCGCAGGCGGTGGACCAGGTCGGGGTTGGAGATGAAGGCCTTGCCGAAGGCCACGATATCGGCGTGGCCGCTTTCCACGGCGCGCAGCGCCATGTCGCGGTCATAGCCGTTGTTGACCATCCAGGCGCCCTGGCCACCGGCCTCGCGGTAGGCGGATTTGAGGGCCGCGTAGTCGAAGGGCCGGTCGGGCAATTCACGCGGGCCGCCGGTGGAGCCTTCGATGATGTGGATGTAGGCCAGGCCCAGCGGCGCCAGCTGGCGCACCACGTATTCGAACAGCGGCTGGGGGTCGGCATCGGCGATGTCGTTGGCCGGCGTCACGGGCGACAGGCGGATGCCCACGCGGCCGCCGCCCACGGCATCGGCGGCGGCGCGCGTGCATTCGAGCAGCAGGCGGGCGCGGTTCTCGATGCTGCCGCCGTAGTCGTCATCGCGCTGGTTGGCTCCGGTCTTGAGGAACTGGTCCAGCAGATAGCCGTTGGCGCCGTGCAGCTCCACGCCGTCGAAACCGGCCGTCTCCACGGCATTGCGCGCGGCCACGGCGAAGCTGTGGACGATGGCGGGAAGCTCCTGCTGGGCGAGCGCGCGCGGCGCGGAGGTGGGCACGAACTGGCCCTTGCCCGAGTCCTCGTTGATCACATAGGTCTTGGATTTGGCCGCCACCGGGGACGGCCCCACGGGCGCCTGGCCTTCGGGCTGCAGCGAGGTGTGCGAGACCCGGCCCACATGCCACAGCTGGGTGACGATGCGCCCGCCGGCCTTGTGCACGGCGTCGGTCACGCGCTTCCAGCCGTCGAGCTGCTCGCTGCCGTACAGGCCCGGCACATGGGCATAGCCCTGGCCCTGGTGGCTGATGGCCGTGCCTTCGCTGATCAGCAGGCCGGCGCTGGCGCGCTGGGCGTAGTAGGTGACCATGATGTCGTTGGGCAGGGCCTGGGGTGCGCGGTTGCGCGTCAGCGGCGCCATGGCGATGCGGTTGGGCAGGCGCAGCTCGCCGGCCTGTATGGGATCGAACAGAGAGGTCATGCAACGGGGCTTTCTGTGCGTGAAGCAAAAGCGCCACCCGTGCGGGCGGCGCGGCGTACGGCACAGATTACGCCCATGGAATCAATCGTGCAGGCCAGGGATTTGCGCGCTGTCGTGCAGGCGACGGTGCTGCGCCACGAGTCGCCCCAGCGCCTGCATCTGCGCCGTCACGAAGCTGCGCGTGGCGGCATCGGTGCACAGGCCCTGGCTGTCGAATTTCGGCGCCGCCTGGCCCACGAACACCTCGGGCCGGGCCAGCACGTCGGCTTCCATGCACTGCAATACCTTGCGCAGTTCGTACTGCACGCGCGCCCCGCCCAGCGGGCCCGGCGAGGCCGAGACAAGGGCCACGGGCTTGTGCCGAAAGGGTTGGTCGTCGCCACGCGAGATCCAGTCCAGCGCATTCTTGAACATGCCTGGAATGGAGAAGTTGTACTCGGGCGTGGCCAGCACCACGGCGTCGGCACGGCGGATGCGCTCGCGCAACTGGTGCACGGATTCGGGCATGCCCGTGGCCAGCAGGTCGGCATCCAGCGGCGGCAGCGCGCGCCAGTCGCAGACCTGCATCGTGGCCGAGGGCGCCAGGCATTGGCCCGCCAGCTCCAGCAGCATGCGGTTCAGGGAATGGCGGCGCAGGCTGCCGCACAGGCCGATGATGTCCATGGCGTCAGGCCTGCAGCGGAATGCCGACCTGCTGGATGACGCCGCGCCAGCGCGCGATCTCGGCGCCCACCATGGCACGCATCTCCTCGGGGCTGCAGGGCGTGGCCGCGCTGCCGGCGCTGGCCAGGGCCTGCAGCAGGTCGGGCTCCTTCAGGGCCTTGTGGGTTTCGGCGGCCAGCCTTTGCACCACGTCGGCGGGCGTGCCTGCGGGCGCGGCCAGGCCCAGCCAGGAGCGCACCTCGAAGCCGGGCAGCACGGCCGAGGCCGGCGGCACCTCGGGCAGGGTGGGCCAGGCCTGGGCGCTGGTGACGGCCAGCGCGCGCAGCCGGCCCGACTTGAGGTGCGGCATGGCCACGGTCAGCGTGTCGCTGAGCACGTCCACATCGCCCGCTATCACGGCCTGCACGGGTGCGCCGCCGCCCCGGTAGGGCACGTGCAGCAGCTGTACCTTGGCCGTGGAGCCCAGCAGCTCGCCGGCCATGTGCTGGGTGGAGCCCACGCCCACCGAGGTGAAGGTGATGCGTCCCGGCTCCTTGCGGGCCATGGCCAGCAGATCGGCCAGGGTCCTGGCGGGATGCTCGGCGCGCACGGCCACTACGAAGGGAAAGGACGAGACGGTGGAGACAAAGGCGAAGTCCTTGACCGCGTCGTAGGGCAGCGATTTGCGCAGCGCGGCCGACACGGTGTGCGCGCCCGTGAGCATGACCAGGCTGTAGCCGTCCGGCACCGCCTTGGCCACGAAGTTGCTGGCAATGGAGCCGCCCGCGCCGCTCTTGATCTCCACCACCACGGGCTGCCTGAGCGATTCCTGCAGCTTCTGGGCCACGAGCCGGGCCACCACGTCGGCATTGCCGCCCGCGCCAAAGCCGTGGATCAATTGAATGGGCCGGTTGGGAAAACCGCCCTGGGCCCGGGCCGTGGGCAGGGCGAGTGAGGCGACGCCTGCAAGCAGGGCCGTGCGTCGGGTGATGGCAGTCATGTCATGTCTCCTGTTTTTGTATTGCGCGCTGCGGACGTGTCCAGTGGCTTCGCTGGCCTCGCTGGCCTCGCTGGCGTTGCGGCTAGCGGTCTGCGCGCGCGTAGCCGGTCTGGGCGCCGTAGAGCTTTTCGCGCTGCGACCAGTCGCGGGTCTCGTTCCACAGGGCCAGCACCTGCATGGCCTCCTGCTCGAAGACCTGGTGGCGCGCCGCGTCGGCCGTGCGTGCGGTCAGCTCCAGGCGGTGGCCCGAAGGGTCGAAGAAGTAGATGGAGGTGATGAAGTCGTCGTGGTTGGTGGGACCCACCACGTCAATGCCCCGGTCCAGCAGCTCCTGCCGGGCGCGCAGCACGGTGTCCACGTCGGCGACCTCGAAGGCGAAGTGCTGTATCCAGCCCGGCGACTCCATGTCCTTCATCTGGCCCGGGTCCCTGGGGCACTCGAAGAAGGCGATGGAGCTGCCGTCCTCCATCTCGAAAAAGATGTGGATGTGCGGGCTGTACTGGCCCGTGGAGGGCACATGGTCCTCGCCCATGGCGTGGGTGAAGCGCAGGCCCAGCACCTCGGTATAGAAGCGCACGGTCTCGGCCGCGTCCTTGCAGCGGTAGGCGGCGTGGTGAAGCTTTTTGCACAGCATGGATGTCTCCTGTCAGTCGGTGGAAAGGGGGCCGGAAGTGGACGCGGGGCCTGTGGCGCCGTGGAGCGGCTCCTGGCAGCCGCTCCACTGGGGCTGGAAGAAGGGGGCCGGGATCAGGTACTTCGATTCCTGGCTTTGCAGCAGCGGCAGCATGCGCGCCACATAGGCCTGCCAGCGTGGCTCGGCCAGCAGGCGCGCGCGGCGCTCGGCGCGCTCGTTCAGGTCCGTATAGGCCCACAGGTGGACGATCTGGTTGAGCGGCCCCGAGTCGCTGGTGTAGTAGCCGACCATGCGGCCCAGAATGCGCTGCTGCAGCTCCAGGCCCTCGGCCTGGTAGAGCGCCAGGTAGTCCCGCCACTTGCCGGGGTGGGCGGTGTAGGTGCGTTGTTCGACGAGCATGACGTGCCTTCTTTCAACCGAGGCTGTGGCCGCCGTCGATCACGATGCGCGTGCCCGTGGCCGTGCGCAGATGCGTGGCGCAGGCGAGGATGGCCTGCGCCACATCGCCGGGCTCGACCACGCGGCCCAGCGGCGTGTGCGCGGCCTTTTTCTCCAGCTCCTGGCGGCTGCGGCCCCCCACGAAGCCCGTGTCCACGGCGGCGGGCGAGACGCAGAGAAAGCGCACCGGGCCGAAGGCGCGCGCCATGGACACCGTCAGCGTGTCCAGCGCGGCCTTGGCGGCGCAATAGGCCATGTTGCTGCCCAGGCCCGTGAAGGCGGAGACCGAGGACACGTTGACCACGGCGGCGTCCTGCGAGGCGCGCAGCAGCGGCAGCAGGGCCCGCGTCACGGCATAGGTGCCGCCCACGTTGGCGCACAGGATGCGATTGAACAGCGCGGGCTCCAGCGCATCGATCTGCGCGTGCGCGATGCGCTCGGTGAAGCCCGCGCAGTTGACCAGCAGGTCCACCCGGCCCAGGTGCTGCTGCAGCCACTGGGCGGCGGTGGCGTGGCTTGCCTCGTCTTGCAGCGACAGCTGCAGCGTGTGGTGGCTGCCCGGCAGTTCCTCGCGCAGCGCCTGGGCGCGGTCGCGGCCCTGGTGGTAGCCGATCACGACGGTGGCGCCCTCGCGGGCCAGGGCCCGCGCCGTGGCGGCGCCTATGCCGCTGCTGGCGCCGGTGACGACGGCGATTCTGTCTTGCAATGGCGGATGGGAGAGTTGCATCATTCGGAAATCCGTGGCGCCCGGCCTTGCCGTGCCCTGGCCGGGCCGTGGTTGATCGGCCATTCCGATTGTTTTCAAATCGCCCGGCGGCGCCACTCAGTTGTCCGATAAACGAACATGACCTCATCGTCCGATGCCGGCTCCCTCAAGCGGGGCGTGGCCTTTCTCAAGCTGCTGGCGACCGGGGGCGCGCGCGGTTGCCCGCTCAGCGAACTGGCCGAAAAATCCGGCGTGCCCCACCCTTCGGCCCACCGCATCCTCAAGCAGCTGATTGCCGAGCGCCTGGTGGTGCACGACGCCCAGACCCACCGCTACCGGCTGGGGCCGCTGGCCTTCGAGCTGGGCCTGGCCGGGTCGATGCTGCACGACATACGCGACCTGTGCGAGCCGGCCATGGCGGCGCTGTCACGTGAAACCGAGGACACGGCCTACCTGGTGGTGCGCAGCGGATTCGAGGCCGTGTGCCTGCACCGGCTCGAAGGCGACTTCCCCATACGCACGCTGGTGCTGCAGGTCGGCAGCCGGCGCCCGCTGGGCGTGGGCGCCGGGGGGCTGGCCGTGCTGGCCGCCATTGCGCCCGAGGAGCGCGAGGCCATCATCGAGCGCGTGGCGCCCGCCCTGCCGGCCTTTGGCAAGCTCACCGATGCGGGACTGCGCCTGGCCTGCGAGGAAACGGCCCGCGCAGGCGTGGCCGTGATACAGAACCGCGTGAGCCTGGGCGTGACGGCCGTGGGCGCGCATTTTTGCGACAGCATGGGCCAGGCCATGGGGGCGGTCAGCGTGGCCGCGCTGACCCAGCGCATGACGGCGGCGCGCGTGCGGCGCATCGCCCAGCAGGTGCGCGCTGCGGCGGCCCAGATAGAGCAGCGCATCCGCACGCGCAAAAGATAAGGGCCGGCTGGTTCACACCAGCCGGCCCCTTGTGCCGCCGAGACCTGGCTCGGCGCTGCTTACTTGAGCAGGCCTTCGGCCTTCATCGCGGCCTGCACGGCAGGGCGGGCCAGCACGCGCTCGCGGTAGGCCAGGAGGTTGGTCAGCTCGGAGATGTCCACGCCCACGAACTGGGCCCAGCCCGTCACGGTGAACAGGTAGGCGTCGGCCACGGTGAACTGCTCGCCCATCAGGTAGTCGCGGCCATTGAGCTCGCCGTCCACCCACTTGAGGCGGTCCAGCACGCGCTGGCGCACCACGGGCTTGTAGTCGTCGGGCGTGGCGGGGTTGAACAGGGGGCCGAAGCCCTTGTGCAGCTCGGTGCCGATGAAGTTCAGCCACTCCTGAAGGTGGTAGCGGGCCATGGTGCCGTTGGCAGGCGCCAGCTTCTTCTCGGGGACCAGATCGGCCAGGTACTGGACGATGGCCGGGCCTTCATGCAGCGTGTCGCCGTCGTCGAGCACGAGGAAGGGAACATAGCCCAGCGGGTTGATGCCGTAGTAGTCCGTGCCGTCCTGCAGCTTGTGCGTCTTGGTGCTGGCCAGGACCGGCTCGTAGGCCAGACCTGCCTCGTGCAGGACGATGTGGGGAGACAGAGAGCAGGCGCCAGGGCTGTAGTAGAGCTTCATGGTGGATGGCTTCCGATCAGGGTAAGAAAGACAAGCGCCCATGCTAACCCCATGTGCAGGGGCTGCGCATGATGGGACCGCGCTGGCGGCAGGGTTCAGGCCGACAGGCGCTGTGCAGCCCAGAGCACCTGTTCCAGCACGGCCTTCATGCCCTGCTGGTCCTGGGGCCGCTGCAGGCGGCCGGCGTCGTCGAATGCCTGGCCTGCCTGGCCGACGGCGTGGCTCACGGGGGCCAGCCAGCACTGCAGGTTCAGCAGCAGCGGCGCCAGGTGCGATTGGGCGCGCAGGCCGCCCAGGCCGCCGGGCGAGGCGCTGGCCATGCCCACGACCTTGCCGCGAAAGGGCAGGGTGCCATCGGACCAGACCGGATCACCGGCCACGGGGCTGGAAGCCCAATCGATGGCGTTCTTGAGCAGGGCAGGGTAGCTGCCGTTGTACTCGGGCGAGCAGATCAGCCAGGCCGGGTGGCTGTGCAGCGCGGCCTTGAAGCGCAGCACGTCGGGCGGCGTGCCGCTGGCCTCCAGGTCGGCGTTGTACATGGGGATGTCGAAATCCGACAGCTCCAGCAGCGTGGGCTGGGCGCCCAGTTCGCGCGCCATGTCGGCGGCGGCGGCGGCCAGGCGCCGGTTGTGCGATTGTTGGCGGGTACTGCCCGCGAAGATGAGGATCTGCATGGCCGCCATTGCATCACAGGCCCTGCACATGTTTCTTGCAAGCGGGCCGCCCTGCGGGTGGCGGCGCGCAGCATCCTGCGGTGCACGCGCTGTGTCCGCCGCACTGTTTCACGTGGAACACCGGCACAGTGCCGGCCCGGTGGCGGGGCCGGCCGACCCCTTGCAAGGCATTGGTGCGGCAAAGGTGGGAAAATCGCGGGTTCCCCGCTGGGTTCCCCTCGCTACATGAACGAGGGCCACCTGCCATGAGCGCCGGAGCGTGAGTGCTCCGTGTCGGGGGCTTGGGCCGGGCAGGCCCCCGGAGTGATAAGCATGTTGTACCCACAGGAATTTGATGTGATCGTGGTCGGTGGCGGCCACGCCGGCACCGAGGCCGCGCTGGCCGCTGCGCGCATGGGCTGCAGGACGCTGCTGCTGAGCCACAACATCGAGACCCTGGGCCAGATGAGCTGCAATCCCAGCATCGGCGGGATCGGCAAGGGGCATCTGGTCAAGGAAGTGGATGCGCTGGGCGGCGCCATGGCGCTGGCCACCGATATCGGCGGCATACAGTTCCGCATCCTCAACAGCTCCAAGGGCCCGGCCGTGCGTGCCACGCGCGCCCAGGCCGACCGCATTCTCTACAAGGCCGCCATCCGCGACATGCTGGAGAACCAGCCCAACCTGTGGCTGTTCCAGCAGGCGGTGGATGACCTCATGGTCGAGGGCGACCGCGTGGTGGGCGCCGTCACCCAGGTCGGCGTGCGCTTTCGCAGCCGCACCGTGGTGCTCACGGCGGGCACCTTCCTGGACGGCAAGATCCACGTGGGCCTGAACAACTACGCGGCAGGCCGCGCGGGCGACCCGCCGGCCGTCAGCCTGTCGTCCCGGCTCAAGGAGCTGCAACTGCCCCAGGGCCGCCTGAAGACCGGCACGCCGCCGCGCCTGGATGGCCGCAGCATCGATTTCTCGCAGTGCGAGGAGCAGCCCGGCGACGGCATGCCCGGTGGTGTCAACGAAGGCGTGCTGCCCGTGTTCAGCTTCATCGGCAATGCGGCCATGCACCCGCGCCAGATGCCTTGCTGGATCACCCACACCAACGAGCGCACGCACGACATCATCCGCAGCGGCTTTGACCGCAGCCCCATGTTCACGGGCAAGATCGAGGGCGTGGGCCCGCGCTACTGCCCCAGCGTCGAGGACAAGATCAACCGCTTTGCCGACAAGGAAAGCCACCAGATCTTCCTGGAGCCCGAAGGCCTGACCACCAACGAGTTCTATCCCAACGGCATCTCCACCAGCCTGCCCTTCGACATCCAGTACGAACTGGTGCGCAGCATGAAGGGGCTGGAGAACGCGCACATCCTGCGTCCTGGCTACGCCATCGAGTACGACTACTTCGATCCGCGCTCGCTCAAGAGCAGCTTCGAGACGCGCCAGATCCAGGGCCTGTTCTTCGCCGGCCAGATCAACGGCACGACCGGCTACGAGGAAGCGGCGGCCCAGGGCCTGTTCGCCGGCCTCAACGCCGCGCTGCAGTGCCGCGGCCAGGAAGCCTGGCTGCCGCGCCGCGACGAGGCCTACCTGGGCGTGCTGGTCGATGACCTGATCACCAAGGGCGTGACCGAGCCCTACCGCATGTTCACCAGCCGTGCCGAGTTCCGACTGCAGCTGCGCGAGGACAACGCCGACATGCGCCTGACCGAGGCGGGCCGCGCCATGGGTCTGGTGGACGATGCGCGCTGGGATGCCTTCAGCCGCAAGCGCGATGCTGTTTCACGTGAAACAGAGCGCCTGAAGTCCACCTGGGTCAATCCGCGCATCGTCACGCCCGAGGAATCGGAGCGTGTGCTGGGCAAGTCCATCGAGCGCGAGTACAACCTGTTCGACCTGCTGCGCCGGCCCGATGTGGGCTACGGCAAGCTGATGAGCCTAAACGAGGGCCGCTATGCCTCGGCCGATGTGCAGCCCGAGGTGCTGGGCGATCTCAGCGGCTCCGTGGTCGAGCAGGTGGAAATCGCGGCCAAGTACGCGGGCTACATCGACCGCCAGAAGGACGAGGTGCAGCGCGCCGCCCACTTCGAGAACCTGCGCCTGCCGGCCGAGCTGGACTACATGCAGGTGCCGGCCCTGTCCTTCGAGGTGCGCCAGTCGCTGCAAAAGCACAGGCCCGAGACGCTGGGCCAGGCATCGCGCATGTCGGGCGTGACGCCGGCGGCGATCTCGCTGCTGATGGTGCACCTGAAGAAGGGGGGCTTTCGGGGCTTTGCACCGGATGTGACTGACGCGAAGGGCGAGGAGGCATCCGCATGAGCCAGGAACTGCGCGCTCCGCTCGAAGCCGGCCTGCAGGTGCTGGGGCTGGACCTCACCCCCGCCCAGATCGATACGCTGATGGAATTCCAGGCCCTGCTGGGCAAGTGGAACAAGGTCTACAACCTCACGGCCGTGCGTGATCCGCAGGAAATGCTGACCCATCACCTGCTCGACAGCCTGGCTGCCGTGCCGGCGCTGCAGCGCCATCTGGCACAGATGCCTGCGCGCGAAGGCCGCACCGCCATGCTGGACGTGGGCTCGGGCGGCGGCCTGCCCGGCGTGGTCTTTGCCATCTGCTGCCCGCAGATCGACGTGCACTGCGTGGACACGGTGGGCAAGAAGGCAGCCTTCATCCAGCAGGCGGCGGCCACGCTGCGCCTGCCCAACCTGCGCGGCATCCACAGCCGCGTGGAGCAGCTGACCACGCGCTATCCGCTGATCAGCTGCCGTGCCTTTGCCTCGCTGGTGGACTTCACCAGCTGGTCGCGCCAGGCGCTGGAGGAGGGCGGCACCTGGCTGGCCATGAAGGGCAAGCACCCCGACGATGAAATCGCCGCGCTGCCCGCCGACGTGCAGGTGTTTCACGTGGAACCATTGAAGGTGCCGGGCCTGGATGCCGAGCGCTGCATCCTCTGGCTGCGGGTTTGCGCCTGATTTTTTTACTGAATGGCACACTGCCGCGTTGCGGCGGGGCCATGTTCCACATGCGCTGGCCATGGCCCTCGCATAAACTCCCAGCTTTCATCGCTCAGGGGTCAGCATGTTCGGCATCTCCGATTTCAGCGCATTCGTTGTTGCCATTCTTCTGTTTTTGCTGATTCCGGGGCCGGGCAATCTGGCGCTGATCACCTCCACCGGCAAGGGCGGCATACGTGCTGGAATGGCGGCCTGCGCCGGCGTGCTGGCGGCCGACCAGGTGCTGATCTGGATGGCCGTGGCGGGCGTTGCCGCGCTGCTGGCCTCCTATCCCACGGCCTTCCATGCCGTGCAGTGGCTGGGCGCCGCCTACCTGGGCTGGCTGGGTTTCAGGATGCTCACGGCCAAGCCCGGCGACAAGCCCGTGCTGCACATCGAGCCGCGCCACTACTTTCGCCAGGCCGGCCTGATCACCCTGATGAACCCCAAGTCCATCGTGTTCTACATGGCCTTCTTCCCGCTGTTCGTGGATCCCGCAAGCCACCAGGGCCTGCTCACGTTCGCGGTGATGGCGGCCACGGTGGCCGCGCTGACCTTTCTCTATTGCCTGATCGTGGTGCTGCTGACCGCGCATCTGGCCGAGCGCATGCGCGCCAATCCTGCGGTTTCCCGGGTTCTCGAAAAGACTGCGGGCGTGTTCCTGATCGGTTTTGGCCTCAAGCTGGCCATCGCCAAATAAGCGTGTAAATACCATGGCCAAAATCTTCTGTGTCGCCAATCAAAAGGGCGGGGTCGGCAAGACCACCACCGCCGTCAACCTTGCAGCGGGCCTGGCCAAGGTCGGCCAGCGCGTGCTGATGATCGACCTGGACCCGCAGGGCAATGCCACCATGGGCTCGGGCGTGGACAAGCGTGCGCTGGAGCTGTCGGTCTATGACGTGCTGCTGGAGAACGCCAGCGTCAAGGAAGCCGCCGTGCGCTCCGAGGCCGTGGGCTACGACGTGCTGGGCGCCAACCGCGAACTCAGCGGCGCCGAGATCGAGCTGGTCACCCTGGAGCGCCGCAACGATCGCCTGAAGGGCGCCCTCAAGGCGGTCGATGCCGACTACGACTTCGTGCTGGTGGACTGCCCGCCCAGCCTGTCCATGCTCACCTTGAACGGTCTGTGCGCGGCCCATGGCGTGGTCGTGCCCATGCAGTGCGAGTACTTCGCGCTCGAAGGCCTGACCGACTTGGTCAACACGATCAAGCAGGTGCACGCCAACATGAACCCCGACCTGCAGATCATCGGCCTGCTGCGCGTGATGTTCGATCCGCGCACCACGCTGCAGCAGCAGGTCAGCGACCAGCTCAAGGAGCACTTCGGCGACAAGGTGTTCGACACCGTCATCCCGCGCAACGTGCGCCTGGCTGAGGCGCCCAGCTATGGCGTGCCGGGCGTGGTCTTCGACCCGGGCGCCAAGGGCAGCAAGGCCTTCATCGATTTCGCGCACGAGATGGTGCGCCGCATCAAGAAGATGTGAGAGCCATGCAAGGTTCGACACAACACCCCCTGAGTCGCTTCGCGCCTTCCCCCTCTCCTGCGGGAGGGGGACGACAGCCTCGCTGCGGGGCGGCCCTTGCTTGCTGTCACTGGCCTTGGGCCACGCCGGTTTCATGGGCTGTAGGCGCAACTCAGCGCATTGGTTATTTAAATGGCTGAGCAGAACATGCAAATCGACGTGACTGCCGAGGACGTCTGGCTGCTGCCCGGCTGGCAGAACTCGGACGCCGACCACTGGCAAAGCCGCTGGGAGCAGCGCCACGGCTACCGCCGCCTGGAGCAAAACGACTGGGACCGCCCGCTGCGCGGCGACTGGAGCGCCAGGCTGCAGGAGACGGTGCTCGACGCGCCGCGCCCCGTGGTGCTGGTGGCGCACAGCCTGGGCTGCATCCTTGTGGCCTGGTGGGCGGCGCATTCGCCGCTGGCCGCCCGCAAGGTGCGTGGCGCGCTGCTGGTGGCCCCCGGCGATACCGAGCAGCCCCAGCTGCGCGAGCAACTGCCCGGCTGGTCGCCCGTGATGATGCAGCGCCTGCCGTTTGCCTCCATCGTGGTCGGCAGCGACAACGACATTTACTGCAGCGCCCAGCGCGTGCAAGCCATGGCCGATGCCTGGGGCGCACGCTTCGTCGACGCAGGGCCTTCGGGCCATCTCAACACGGCCAGCGGGCTGGGCGACTGGGACAGCGGACACGCGCTGCTGGCATCGCTTTGACAAGGACAACACCATGGTGACCAAGAAACCCAAGGGACTGGGACGCGGGCTGGAAGCCCTGCTCGGACCCAAGGTCCACGACAAGGAAGAGGGCGGCGGCCCGGTGGCCGAGACCGGCCTGCCCAGCATCCTGCAGCTCGACGTCATGGTGCCCGGCCAGTACCAGCCGCGCACTCACATGGACGAGGGCGCGCTCTACGAGCTGGCCGAAAGCATCAAGGCCCAGGGCATCATGCAGCCCATCCTGGTGCGCCGCCTGGCCAAGGGCGACCACGCCGGCAAGTACGAAATCATCGCGGGCGAGCGGCGCTTCCGTGCGGCCCGCATCGCCGGCCTGGCCGAGGTGCCGGTGCTGGTGCGCGAGGTGCCCGACGAGGCCGCCGCCGCCATGGCGCTGATCGAGAACATCCAGCGCGAGGACCTCAACCCGCTGGAAGAGGCCCAGGGCCTGTCGCGCCTGGTCAAGGAATTCGGCCTCACGCACGAGCAGGCGGCCCAGGCCGTGGGACGCTCGCGCAGCGCGGCCACCAACATCCTGCGCCTGCTCAACCTGGCCGACCCGGTGCAGACCATGCTCATGGCCGGCGACATCGACATGGGCCATGCGCGCGCCCTGCTGTCGCTGGACCGCGCGGCCCAGATCACGGCCGGCAACCAGATCGCGGCCAAGAAGCTGTCGGTGCGCGAGGCCGAGGCCCTGGTCAAGAAGATCGGCGCCGACTTCAGCCTGGTGCGCCAGAAGTCCAAGAAGGACGGCAAGTCGCGCGACATCAAGCGCGTGGAAGAAGAGCTGTCCGACCTGCTCATGGCCGATGTCGAGGTGCGCATCAAGAAGTCCGTGCGCCGTGGCGGCAAGCTGCAGGAAATGGGCGAAGTGGCGATCCAGTTCGGCTCGCTCGATGCGCTCAACGGGCTGATCGAACGTTTGCGCGGCGACGCACCCGAGTGATGACAACAGCTTGTAACCGTCTGTGATCTGTCGTTCTCCAGCAAAGCAGCGCTTTTTCGCAAGGGTGAATCCCGGTATATTTGCGCGCTGTTATGCGGGGTAATTGTGTGTAATCGCTGACTGGCGACGCTGCCAGTGCGTGGATGCCCATTGCCCTGGCGCTGATTCACCTAGACCAGACCAAGAGGATTACAACGTGAAGAAGTATCTTGCCCTGACTGCCATCGCTGCCGTGGCGCTGACCGGCTGCGTGACCACCGACATGCGCATGGGCTCGCCCGAAGCCAAGACCGTGGCCACGGGCGCCGCAGGCGGTGCCAGCGCCGAGAACGCCAATACCGAGCTGGAGCGTTGCGACTCCTCGCTGGGCACCATCTCCCTGGTCGAGAACCAGACCGCGGGCTGGTACACCATCCTCACCCAGCAGTACCGCCTGCCGCCCACCTCGCAGCTGCTGCGCCTGATGATCCAGCAGTCCAACTGCTTCATCGTCGTGGAACGCGGCGCGGCCGGCATGGGTGCCATGGCGCGTGAGCGCGCGCTGATGGACTCGGGCGAAATGCGCGGCGGCAGCAACCTGGGCAAGGGCCAGATGGTGGCCTCCGACTACGGCCTGTCCCCCGAAGTGATCTTCAACCAGAGCGATGCCGGCGGCATGGGCGGCGCCATCGGCGGCCGCGCAGGCGGCATCTTCGGCGCGCTGGCTGCAGCCACCAAGACGCGCGAGGCCTCGGTCATGCTGGCCCTGGTGGACAACCGCTCGGGCGTGCAGGTGTCGGCTTCCGAAGGCTCGTCCTCCAAGACCGACTGGGGCGGCATGGGCGCGCTGTTCGGCGGCTCCGCCGGCGCCTCGCTGGGCGGCTACACACGCACGGCCGAAGGCAAGGTGATCGCCGCCGCCTTCATGGACGCCTACAACCAGATGGTGCGCTCGCTGCGCAACTACAAGGCGCAGACCGTCAAGGGCCAGGGCCTGGGCGGCGGTGGACGCCTGGGCGTGGACGGCGGTGCCGCACCGTCGCAGACATCGGCTCCGGGCGCCAATGCCGCCGGCATGTCGCTGCGCGCCGCACAGCAAAAGCTCAATGCCCTGGGCTACACCGCAGGCACGCCTGACGGCTCCATGGGCAAGAACACCCAGAACGCCCTGCGCGAGTTCCAGCGCGACCAGAGCCTGCCGCAGACCGGCCGCCTCGACCGTGCCACCTCGCAAGCCCTGCAGCAGCAATAAGCGGCTCCCGGCCGGAGGGCGCGCATGATGCGGCGCCTTCCCTGGCCGGCCCCGGCCCTTCTTGCCTGGGCGGGCGCCTGGCTTGTCTACGCCGCGCTGCAATCGACCCTAGGGCCGCTGGCCGCCTGGCTGGCGGCCTGTTTTTTGGGCGTGCTCGCCAGCCTACTGGCCACGCCCTGGTGGCGGCGCCTGGCCGTGGCGGCGGGCTTTCCGCTGTCCTGCCTGATGCTGTGGGGGCCGGGCGGCCTGGCCGCCATCAGCCCCTGGCTGTGGCTGGCGGCGCTGGGTCTGCTGACCCTGGTCTACCCGCTCAACGCCTGGCGCGATGCGCCGCTGTTTCCCACGCCGACCGATGCGCTGCAAGGCCTGGCCGATGCTGCGCCGCTGCCCGATGGCGCCGCCGTGCTCGATGCCGGCTGCGGCCTGGGCGACGGCCTGCGCGCGCTGCGCGGGCAGTACCCGCAGGCGCGGCTCAACGGCATGGAGTGGAGCTGGCCGCTGCGCTGGCTGTGCGCGCTGCGCTGCCCCTGGGCCCGCGTGCGCCGCGCCGATATCTGGCTGGCCGACTGGAGCGGCTACCAGATGGTCTACCTGTTCCAGCGCCCCGAAAGCATGGGCCGTGCGGCCGTCAAGGCCGCCACGGAGCTGCCTGAGGGCGCCTGGCTGGTCAGCCTGGACTTTGCGCTGCCCGGCGTGGAGCCCTCCTGGCAGCGCCAGGGCCCGGGCCGGCACAGCCTCTGGGTCTACCGCATGCCGTTGGGCGGTGCCGGCGAGGCCGTGGTGCATGTTCCCGAGCCCGAGGAAACGCCTTACGAAAAGGCCCTGCGGGAACTGCAGGAACGGCGGTGAGGGGCCGTGCCGCCTACTTCTTCGCGCTGGCCTTGCTCACGTAGAGCGACAGCGCGGCGATATCGGCCTCGCTGAGCGTGGCCTTGAACGAGGGCATGGCGCCTATGCCGTCGCGCAGGGCACGGGCCACGCGCGCGGCGTCGGGCTTGAGCTCGTCGAGCACGGGGCCGATGGCGCCCTCGGCACCCGCGTCCTTGAGCGTGTGGCACAGCGCGCAGGCGGGCGTGGCCGTGGCGAACAGCTTCTTGCCCAGGGCCATCTGGGCCGCTTCATCGGCAAAGGCGGGGGCGGACAGCAGGGCGCTGCCGAGCAAAGTGCTGCCCAGCAGGGCGGTGTGAATCAAGTGTTTCATCGTGAACATGGCAATGGGGGTACGGGCCCGCCACGGTCTGGCGCCGTGTGCGGGAAGTGACGGGAGTGAAGAGAAGGGGTGGCGGGATGAGCGCGCGGGCCGTGCTCAGGCCACGGTGACGGTCACGGCGTGGTCGGCCCAGCTGGTGTTGTTGTAGCCACTCTGGTTTTCACCGCGCGTCTCGGGCTGGACCCGGCCGCGCGCGTCGGTGGCGCGGCTGGCCAGCACATGCGTGCCCTTGGGCAGGCGCGCCTGCAGCACGAACTGGCGCCAGGCGTACTTGCCCAGGTCAGGGCCGACCAGGCGCGCGGCCTGCCAGCTCTTGCCGCCGTCCGTGGACACCTCCACGCCCTTGACGGCGTCCATGCCGCCAAAGGCCACGCCGTGGATCTGCACCAGGCCGGCGGCCTGCCCGCCGTCCTCAGGCAGGGGCGAGTTGATCCAGGACTTGACGCTCATCTCCTGCACCGAGGGCTGGCTCGGGTCGCCCTTGCTGCCGGGCGGCGAGATGCGGTAGCCGTGGGACATGATGTGGGCCTCGCTCTCGCGCGGCGTGAAGGCCAGCTGCTTGATGTACTTGATGTTGTTCACGCCCGTGTAGCCGGGCACGATCAGGCGCAGCGGCCCACCATGGGCCAGCGGGATGGGCTCGCCGTTCATCTCCCAGGCCAGCAGGGCGTCTTCCAGGGCCGCCAGCGGCACCGAGCGTTCGACGATGACGCTCTTGGGGTCCAGCCCTGCGGGCAGCACCTCGCCGCCCGTGCCGGTCATGTAGAGACCGCCGTCTGACACACCGCCCAGGGCCTTGACCACCTCGCGCACGGGCACGCCGCTCCAGACCACGCAGCTGGCCGCACCCACGGTCCAGGCCGTGCCGCTGGGCTTGCTGGGAAAGAAGGCCCGGCCATTGCCCGAGCACTGCAGCACCATGGCCACGGTCTCCAGTCCCAGGGACTTGAGCTCGCGCACGCTGAGGCTGCGGGGCTGGCGCACGCCCTCCACCTGCAGCTGCCAGGCATCGCGGTCGGCCACGATGGATTCGGGCGGCGTGGGCAGGTTGTTGCGCACATAGAGCTGGTCGCTGGGCGTGATCACGCTGGTGCCGAAGGCGCCGCGCCGCGTCTCTATGGTGGTGGAGCTGTGGACGATGAGGGCATCGGCCTTCTTCCAGCCCGCGTAGCCGGGCAGGGGCTTGGCCACCGGGGCTGTCGGTGCTGCCGCAGCTGCGGGTGCCTGGGCCAATGCTCCCTGGTGCAGGCCGGCCAGGCCAGCTGCGGCCAGTGCGCTGGCGCTGCCGGCCAGCAGGCTGCGGCGCGCGGGGGAGGTGGGCGATGTCGGCAAGTGGTTCATGGTTGTCTCCTCGTGGTGGTTGTCAGGGGGCGTGTCATGGGGCATCTCATGGGGCAGGGCTGCCCAGGGCCTTGCTGGCCACGGCCAGGGCCTGTTTCTTCTGGGCCACGAGCACCAGCGGCCGGCCTTCGCGCGAGCGAACGACCTGCCAGTGCATGTTGGCCCACCAGCCCTGGCCATCGGCCAGGCGCTGGGGCTGGTCGAAGGCCAGCACGGTGACGATGCCGCCCTTCTCGAAGAAGGTGGTCAGGTGGTAGGCGCGCGTGCCGTCGATGTCGCAGGGCCGCATCAGCTGGGTGTAGCCGGGCAGCTTCTCGCCGGCCGGCAGGTCCATGCGGCGCGCGACCTCGGCCTCGGGCATGAAGCTGCCGCGCAGCGTACGCTCGTAGTACTCATGCTCGATGGCGGCGCGCACCAGCTCGGGCGGGCGCATGGCGAACACGGCGGTGGCGGCCGAGCTGCCCACCAGCAACGCGGCGATCAGGCGGCGCACGCCGCTGCGCGCATGCCAGGGCGTGTGGCGCAGCAGATGGGCGGGGGGGCCGCCGTGCGGCCCGGGGTCGAAGGCCAGGGCCAGTTCGGCGCGTGCGCGCAGGTCGAATGCCGATTCGTCGGTCGTGTCCGGGGCAGTCATTTCAAGCCTTGTTATCGGGTGGCGCGCAGCGGGGTGGGGCGCAGCGGGATCACGCTGGCAGTCTCTGGAACAGGCGCCGGGGCCGCCTGCTCCAGCGCCGCCTTCAGCGCATCGCGGGCGCGTGACAGGCGCGACAGCACCGTGCCCGGCGCAATGTCCAGGGCCTCGGCCATCTGGGCCGTGGGCATGTCGTCGAAGTAATAGAGCACCAGCACTTCGCGGTGGATGGGCGCGATGCGCGCCAGCGCCTTGACCACGTCGAGCCGGTCGTCCAGCGCCGAAGGCGAGGGGGTGGGGGCGGGATGCTGGTCCAGCGCCTCGTCATCGCTGACCAGATGGGCCGATGGCGCAAGGTGCCGGAAGGCATGGCGGCGCATGATCTGGAACAGCCAGGCCCGTGCCATTGCGGCCTCGCGCAGCTGGTGGCGAAAGCGCCAGGCGCTGGTGAAGCAGTCCTGCACCACGTCCTCGGCCAGCGCGCGCGAGCCGGTCAGCGCCCAGGCGCTGCGCAGCAGGAATCGGTAGTGCTCGCGCACCCACTGGTTGTAGCGCGACTCGGCGGTGGAGATCATGCGGCATAAGAGCACGCAGGGCGCCGCCGCATTCCATGGCCTGCCTATCGGCAAACCCTATATCGGATCAGCTATCGCGAAGAGGCGATGGCTCCCTGTCATTCCCTGGTCGGCCGCGATACAGCGCCTGTTCCGACCCTGTGGGCAGCGGAGCCGGCCTGCTGCCCGAAGAACCGTGCCGGGGGCATGCCCACCGTGCGGTGCACCATGGCGCTGAAGGCGCTGGGGCTGTAGCCCAGCTCGGCGGCGATCTGCTGTATGGGCAGGCCGCGCGCGGCCAGGCTCAGGCCATGGGCCAGCACCACTTGCTGGCGCCAGGTGGTGAAGCTGCAGCCCAGCTGCTGCTGGAACAGCCGGGCCACGGTGCGCGGGCTGGCGCCGGTGTCGGCCGCCCAGTCGGCCAGGCTCTCGTGCTGGGTGGGGTCGGCCACCACGGCCTCGCAGAGCATGCGCAGCCGCTTGTCCTGGGGCATGTTCACGCCAAGGTGGACTTCGCTGGCCCGGCGCAGTTCTTCCAGCAGCAGGGCGCTCAGATGGTGCTCGCGCTGCAGGGTGGCGGCGTCCGGCGCGGGCTGGTCATCGCTTTGCTTGGGCAGGGCCGTGATCAGCTCGCGCATCAGCGGCGAAACCTCCAGCACGCGGCAGCGTGCCCAGTCCTGCGGGTTGCAGGCCACGCCGCAGGACGGGAGGTCCGGCAGTACGGGGCCCTGGGCCGGATCGTCCTGCAGCACGTAGATGGAGACGAGATCGGCTTCCTCGACCATGGCCACGGCGTGGACCAGGCCGGGCGGAATCCACACGGCCTTGGACGGCGGTGCGATCAGCGTGCCCTGGGGGGCCGACAGGTGCAGCACGCCGTCCAGCGAGATGGCGATCTGTGCCCAGCTGTGGCTGTGCGGTATGACGCGCGTGCGTGCCGACAGGCGGTGCTGCTTGGCGCGCACGGGGCGCTGGGGCGTGGGCACGAACAGGTGCGGATGCAGGGCCTCCACCGGCTCCATTGGCCGGGCCCTGCGCACCGACCGCAGTGCGGCTGCGGGGCAGGCGCTGGGCAGGGTGTCGGCAGAAGTGTCGGCAAGGGTGCCGGGCGTGGAGACAGGCTTTGGCATGTTTGCGACAGAAGTTGGCAGACTATCGCATACAAGACGAAACGCTGCTGCCTAAGATGCGGCCCATGACCGCCTCTTCTTCTTCCATGCCGGACGCCGTGGCTCCGGACCCGCTGCGCAGCGATGTGCGTACCATCGGCCTGATCGGCCTGGCGCATGGTTCCTCGCATTTCTTCCACCTGCTGCTGCCGCCGCTGTTCCCGTGGCTGATCGCCGAGTTCGGCTACAGCTATGCCGAACTCAGCGTGATGGTGTCGCTGTTCTTCGTGGTCTCCGGCGTGGGACAGGCCATGGCCGGCTTTGCCGTGGACCGCTTCGGCGCGCGCCCCATTCTGTTTGCGGCGCTGGGCAGCTTCACCGTGGCGGGCGTGGTCGCCAGCCTGGCACAGGGCTATGGAATGCTGCTGCTGGCAGCCTTCTTCGCGGGCCTGGGCAATGCGCCCTTCCACCCGGTGGACTTCACCATCCTCAACAAGCGCGTGTCGGCCAAGCGCATCGGCCATGCGTTCTCGGTGCACGGCCTGTCGGGCAATATCGGCTGGGCGCTGGCGCCGCTGTTCATGGCAGGCATTACCACGGCCACGGGCTCGTGGCGCCTGGCCTGCCTGTGCGGCGCGGCCCTGGCCGCCGTCATCCTCACCATCATGGTGCTCAACCGCGAGGCGCTGGACGACCGTGCGGCCGATGCCCAGGCCCCCGCGGCGCGCGCCGCTGCGGCCGCCGTGCCGCAGGAGCATCCCATGGCCTTCCTGAAGCTGCCCTCGGTCTGGCTGTGTTTCTCGTTCTTCTTCTGGAGCACCTGCGCGCTCAGCGCCATCCAGAGCTTTGCCAGCCCCGCCATGCAGTCCATGTACGGACTGCCGCTGAGCGTGACGGCGCTGATCGTCACGGGCTACATGCTGTGCGGCGCGGCAGGCATGCTGGCCGGCGGCTTCCTCGTGGGCCGCGTGCAGCGGCTGGAGAAGGTGATCTCCATCTGCATGCTGGGCTCGGGCGTTGCGCTGTTCCTGGTCGGCACGGGCTGGCTGCCGGCCATGGCGGCCGTGGCCGTGGCCTCCATCGCGGGCCTGGGCACGGGCCTGGCCGGCCCCTCGCGCGACATGCTGATCAAGCGCGCCGCCCCGCCCGGCGCCACGGGTCGCGTCTACGGCACGGTGTATTCGGGCCTGGACCTGGGCTTTTGCCTGGCCGCGCCGGTGTTCGGCTACATGCTGGACCACGGCATGAGCCACGGCGTGTTCTACGGATCGGCCATTGCCCTGGTGCTGAGCGTGGTGTCGGCCGTGGTCGTGGGCGATGGCGTGAGCAAGAAGGGCGGCATGGCGCTGAGCGCGGGCTGATCCCGGGTCTCGCTCCCCACAAGGCCCCGCAAGCCAAGGCTTGCGGGGCCTTTGCTTTGGGCGGTGAGATGGACAAAACAGGCACGGCAATTGCGTGCGCCCTGCGCGGCGCCTGCTATCGTGCAGGCACAACTTTTTCAACACAGGAGACCTGTCCATGCGTTCCGCCTTCGCACCGCTTTCCCTCATGTTCCGCAGCGCCCCGCTGGCGCTGGCCCTTGCCATGGCTGGCCTGTCCGGCAGTGCCCTGGCTGCGCCCAAGGCCGATATCCAGGCGCTGGCGCAAAAGCACCAGCAGCCCTTGCTGGACACGCTGCGCGACCTGGTGCACATCGAGTCGGGCAGCAAGGACATGGAGGGCGTGGAGCAGATCGCCAACTACGTGGCCGGCAAGCTGCGCGAGCAGGGCGGCAAGGTCGAGATCCTGCAGCCCACCGACGTCTACCGGCTGGGTGACACGCCCGAGAAGATCGGTCCCATGGTGCATGCCGAGTTCAAGGGCAAGGGCACCAGCCGCATCATGCTGATCGCCCACATGGACACGGTCTACCTGCGCGGCATGCTCAAGGACCAGCCGTTTCGCATCGACGGCGAGCGCGCCTACGGCCTGGGCATTGCCGACGACAAGCAGGGCGTGGCCCTGATCCTGCACACCGTGGCCATGCTGCGCCAGCTGGGCTTCGACAACTACGGCACGCTGACCGTGCTGATGAACAGCGACGAGGAAATCAGCTCGCCCGGCGCGCGCAGCACCATCACGCGCATGGGCGCCGAGCAGGATGCGGTCTTCTCGTTCGAAGGCGGCGGCACCGACGGCGGCGTGCGCCTGGCCACCAGCGGCATCGGCGCGGCCTACCTCAAGGTCGAGGGCAAGGCCTCGCACGCGGGCGCCAAGCCCGAGGACGGCGTGAACGCGCTGTACGAGCTGTCGCACCAGCTGCTGCAGATGAAGGATCTGTCCAAGCCCGAGACCGGCCTCAAGCTCAACTGGACGGTGGCCAAGGCCGGCACCAACCGCAACGTCATTCCCGCCGAGGCCACGGCCCAGGCCGACGCCCGCGCGCTGCGCGTGGCCGACTTCACGGCGCTGGAGCAGGCCATGCAGGCCAAGGTGGGCCACAAGCTGCTGGACGCCAGCAAGGTGCAGCTCAAGTTCGAGGTGCGTCGCCCGCCGCTGGAGGCCAACGAGGCCTCGCGCAGCCTGGCCAAACAGGCGCAGACCATCTACAGCGATGAGCTGGGCCTGAAGATGAGCGTGATGGAAAAGGCCACGGGCGGCGGCACCGACGCGGCGTTTGCGGCGCTCAAGGCCAAGGGTGCGGTCATCGAGGGCTTTGGCCTGAGCGGCTACGGCGCGCACTCCAATGATGCGGAGTATGTGCAGCTGAACACCATCGTGCCGCGCCTGTACCTGGCCACGCGCATGATCATGGATCTCTCCAAGTAAGGGTTGGCTATCAGGCTGCACTCCTGCGTTAAGCCAAAGCCAGACAGTGGCTTGAGTCGCTTTTTCTGACCCTGCCGGGTGGTTGTTTTTCGAGGCCGGGTTTCGGCCCGGCAGCCGACAGCCCTTTCTTGATTCGCCAGGAAAGGGCAGGTCAAAGAAGGCGACCCGGATGTCCGCGACCTCTGCGCTTCGCTGCGGGCGCGGCCATACGGGAGTGAACAGCAGGCGCCGAGCATTTGCGGACGCAAAAAAGGGCATGCCTTGCGGCATGCCCTGAAGGCGCATCGTGGGGCGCTCTGTGTTCTTTACTGCGAAGAGATGTTCTTGTCCTTGGCGATCTTGCTCCAGCGCGTGAAGTCGGCATTCAGGCGCGCCTTCATGGCCGCGCCGTCCTGGTAGGTGGCAATGGCGCCTGCGGCCAGCATCTTCTTTTGCAGCTCGGGCTCGGCCAGGATGAGCTTGAGCTCCTGGTTCAGGCGCTGGACCACGGCGGGCGGCGTGTTCAGCGGGGCGATCAGGCCGCCCCAGGTGTCGGCGTCGAAGCCGGGGAAGCCCTGCTCGGCCACCGACTTCACGTTCGGCAGCAGCTGCTTGGCCTTTTGCGAGCTGACGGCAATGGCGCGCAGCTTGCCGGCCTGGATGTGGGGCAGGGCCGCGACCACGTCGGCGAACATCACGGCGATCTGGCCGCCGATCAGGTCGGTCACGGCCGGCGCGCTGCCGCGGTAGGGCACGTGCTGCATGTCGAAGCCGCCCAGGTCCTTGAGCTGCTCCATGGACAGGTGGCCGAAGCTGCCCGTGCCCGAGCTGGTGTAGTTCAGCGCCGGCTTGGCCTTCTTGGCGTGCTCGATCAGCTGCTGCAGGTTGGTCACGTCCGGCAGTTCGCGCGGGTTGATGACGATGGCCATGGGCAGGTCATAGACCGTGGCCACGGGCAGGAAGTCCTTGCGCACGTCGTACAGGTTGTTGTTGAACAGCATGGGCGCCAGCAGCGCGGGCATGCCGAACATGGACAGCGAGTAGCCGTCGGGCTGCGACTTGATGAAGGCAGCCGTGCCCACCGAGCCCGAGGCGCCGGGGCGGTTGTCGATGACGATGGTCTGGCCCAGGCGCTCGGTCAGGCGCTGCGCGACGATGCGCGCGGCCGTGTCGGTGGGGCCGCCGGGCGGGAAGGCCACGGTCAGCTTGATCAGCTTGTCGGGCCACTGGCTCTGGGCCCGGGCGGCGGGGGCCAGCGTGGCGATGGCGGTGGCGCAGGCGGCGGAAAGGATCTGGCGGCGCGAGGCCTGGAAGGGGGTGGAAGTCATATGTCTCCTCAAGCGGGAAGGGGTGGAAATGAGAGCCGTGGAGCGGTCTGGGTGGGAACGTCTGCGCGCTCTCAGATGATGTTTTTGGCGCGCAGTTCGGCGCGGGCCTGTTCGTCCAGGCCCAGGCGCTGCTGCAGCACCTCGTCGGTGTGTTCGCCCTGGTGCGGCGGCGGGCGGCGCACGGGCAGGCGCTGGCCGTCCAGCGCATAGGGCGGGGCCAGCACGGACTGGCTGCCGGCCTCGCTGTCCTCGAAGCGGTGCAACAGGCCGGCGTCGGCCGTGCGCTGCGAGTTCAGGGCCTCGAACAGGCCCAGCACCTCGCCGCAGGGAATCTGCGCGGCCGTCAGGCATTCGAGCAGCTGGGCGCGCGTGAAGCGCAGCAGCTCGGCCTGCACCAGCGGCATCAGCAGATCGCGGTTTGCCGAGCGTGCGGTATTGGTGGCAAAGCGCTCGTCGGCGGCCCACTCGGGCTTGGCGATGACGTCGGTGCAAAAGCGCTGGAACTGGCCGTTGTTGCCCACGGTGATGACCAGCGGGCCGTCGGCCGCCTCGAACACGCCGTAGGGCACGATGGACGGATGGGCGTTGCCGAACTTGGGCGGGTCGCCTGCCTTGAGCAGGGCCTCCATGCCGTAGTAGCTGGTGATCATCAGGCCGCAGTCGTACAGGGCCATCTGCACATGGCGGCCGCGCCCGCTGCGCTCGCGCTCGTAGAGCGCCGCCAGGATGGCCTGGGCCGAGTACATGCCCGTGAACATGTCCACGGCGGCCACGCCGAACTTCAGCGGACCCTGGCCCTGCTCGCCGTTCATGGCCATGATGCCGGACTCGCCCTGCACCACCAGGTCGTAGCCGGGCCGCGTGGCCTCGGGGCCGCTGCGCGAGTAGCCCGAGATGGAGCAGTACACCAGGCGCGGGTTCAGCTGCGACAGCTGCTCGTAGCCCAGCCCCAGCTTCTCGGCGCCGCCGACCTTGAAGTTCTGTATGACCACATCGCTGTCGGCCGCCAGCTCGCGTGCGATGCGCAGGCCCTCTTCGGCCTGCAGGTCCAGCGTGACCGAGCGCTTGTTGCGGTTGGCGCTGTTGAAGTAGGAGGTGTTGCGCTGGCCCACGCGCACGCCCCAGTCGCGCGTGTCGTCGCCGCGGCCCGGGTGCTCGACCTTGACGACATCGGCGCCCAGGTCGGCCAGCGCCATGGCGCACATGGGGCCGGCCAGCACGCGCGAAAGATCCAGGACGCGCACGCCGTCCAGCGGCAGGGAAGAGGGGAGAGCACTCATGCGAAACCTTGTCGAACCACGAAAACCGCAACGGGCCAGAGCCCGGGCAGGCCCGCATTCTTCATTCGTTTATGGACTTTGACAATCGTGCTAAAAAATGGACATTGTGTGTACTGAGGTTTGACGATGGATCTGGGCGGACTGTCCCTGCTGGTGGACATCATCGAAGCCGGCAACCTGAGCCGCGCCGCCGTGCGCCTGGGCATGAGCCGTGCCAACGTCAGCCACCGGCTCAACCAGTTCGAGCGCCAGATCGGCCAGCAGCTGCTGCGCCGCACCACGCGCCAGGTCGAGCCCACCGAGCTGGGCCTGCGCCTGTATGCCCATGGCCGCGCGATACGCCAGGAGGCCATGGCGGCGGACGAGTCGGTGGACAGCCTGGGCCAGAGCCTGCAGGGCACCGTTCGGCTGAGCGTGCCCAGCGGCTATGGCCAGCTGCAGATGTCGGGCTGGCTGACGGAGTTCATGCGCATGCACCCGGGCATCACGCTGGAGGTGATCTTCGACAACGACATCGAGGACCTGATGCAGGGCGCCGTGGACTTCGCCGTGCGCGTGATGACCGAGCCGCCCGAAAGCCTGGTGGCCTGCAAGCTCGGCGATGTGCTCTACGAGGCCTGCGCCACGCCGCAGTTCCTGGCGGCGCATGGCCATCCCGACTCGCTGCTGGCGCTCAAGCGCGTGCCGCTGATCACCTCGGCGCTCACGGGCCAGAAGCTGCGCACGGCGGGCATGAACGGCGCCCGGCCCACCGAGCTGCGCATACGCCCTCGCCTGATGTCGCCCAACTTCCATTTCCTGCGCGATGCCGTGCTGCAGGGCCTGGGCGTGGCCGTGGTGCCGCGCTACATGGTGGCGGCCGAACTGGCCAGCGGCGCGCTTGAGCGCCTGCCGCTGCCGCCCGGCAGCCTGGACTTTCTGGCCACGCGCCAGTACCTGCTGTACATGCCGTCCCACTACCAGACGCGGGCCATCACCACGCTGATCGACTTCCTGCGCGAGAAGGCCGCGGCGGAGGGACTCAGAGGCTGAAGATCTTGCCGGGGTTCAGGATGTTCTTCGGGTCCAGCGCCTGCTTGATGGAACGCATCATCTGCACCGCGCCGTCGCCGGCTTCCTCGCGCAGGAAGTCCATCTTGTGGATGCCCACGCCATGCTCGCCCGTGCAGGTGCCGCCCAGCGCAATGGAGCGCGACACCAGCTGGTGGTTGAGCTGCTCGGCGCGCGAGCGCTCGTCCTCGTTGTCCGGGTCGATCAGGTAGCCGAAGTGGAAGTTGCCGTCGCCCACATGGCCGACGAGGAAGTAGGGAATGCCGCTGTCATCGGCCTCGCGCACCGAGTCCAGCAGCGCATCGGCCAGGCGGCTGATGGGCACGCAGGCATCGGTGGTGATGCAGCGGCAGCCGGGGCGGCTGGAGACAGCCGCGAAATAGGCGTTGTGGCGGGCCGTGAACAATCGCGTGCGGTCCTCGGGACGCTCGGCCCATTCGAAGGCATTGCCGCCGAACTCGCCCGCAATGTCCTGCACCATCTCGGCCTGCTCCTTCACGCCCGTGGGCGAGCCGTGGAACTCCATCAGCAGCATGGGCTCCTCGCGCAGCGTGAGCTTGCTGTAGGCATTGACCATGCGCACCGAGTTCACATCCACCAGCTCCACGCGGGCAATAGGCACGCCCATCTGGATGGTCTGGATCACCGTGCGCACGGCGGCCTCGATGCTGGGGAAGGAGCAGATGGCCGCGCTCACGGCCTCGGGCAGCGGGTACAGGCGCACCGTGATCTCGGTGACCACGCCCAGCGTGCCTTCGCTGCCCACGATCAGGCGCGTGAGGTCGTAGCCCGCGCTGCTTTTCTTGGCGCGCGTGCCGGTGCGCATCAGCTCGCCGCTGGCCGTGACCAGTTCCAACGCCAGCACGTTCTCGCGCATGGTGCCGTAGCGCACGGCATTGGTGCCGCTGGCGCGCGTGGCGGTCATGCCGCCGATGGAGGCATCGGCGCCGGGATCGATGGGGAAGAAGAAGCCCGTGTCCTTGATGGCATCGTTGAGCTGCTTGCGCGTGATGCCGGGCTGCACGGTGACCGTCAGGTCCTCGGTGTTGACCGAGAGAATGCGGTTCATGCGGCTCAGGTCCAGGCTGATGCCGCCTTCGACGGCCAGCAGATGGCCTTCGAGCGAGGAGCCCGCGCCGTAGGGGATGACCGGCACGGCATGCTGGTCGGCCAGCTTCAGCGCGTCCTGCACGTCCTGCGTGCTTTCGGCAAAGACCACGGCCGCAGGCGGGGGCGCCTGGATGGCGCCCTCGTCGCGGCCGTGCTGTTCGCGCACCGCCAAAGCCGTGGAGCACTGGGCGCCGAAACGCTGGGCCAGGGCTTGGAGGAAGGCTTCGGGGATGGGGCGCTGAGCGAAGTCAGGCTGCAGGCGGACGGGGGCGACAGGGGCGTTCATCGGTGTTCTCCAGGGGGAACTGGAAAGAATACCACCGGCCCTGCCGCCCAACCGTGTGGGTCAGCCGCCAGGCATCCGGGTGTCAGCGCGGCTGGACAGCCTTGCTGAATTCATCGCGCGACAGCGATCCGTTCTTGTCGGCATCGATCTGCGCGAAATTGCTGCTCACGGCGGGCAGGGCCTCGGCCTCCTTCTTGCTCAGCTTGCCGTCCCGGTTGGTGTCGGCGCGGTCGAATGCGGCTTGCACCTCGTTGGCGCCGCCCGCTGGTGCTGCGGGTGCTGGCGCAGATTGCACGCCTGCTGCCGAGCCGCCGCCAAACGTCGGCTGCGGTGCTGCGGACGGAGCCTGCGCCATGGCAGTGACGCTGCCCAGCGAAATGGCCGCGAACAACATCACGCTGCGGATTTCAAAACCAGAGACTTTGCGCAGTTGAGAGGTCATATGTCGAACTCCTTGTCGAACGTGGAACATGACTGCATTCCACCTGTTGCAGCGCAGCAGGGCCAGCACTTTTGCCGGCTGTTGCCTGCTACAACATTTGCGTGCCGCCTGTAACGCACAATTGGGTGTTGGGCCGTTACGGGTCCGGCTTTCCACCCCCGCACCGCCAAGGAGAACGCCCATGGGCAACCGTTTGACACAGATCGCCACGCGCACCGGAGACGACGGCAGCACGGGCCTGGGCGACAACACGCGCGTCTCCAAGAACAGCGGCCGCCCGCACGCCATGGGCGATGTGGACGAGCTCAATTCCCACATCGGCCTGCTGCTGTGCGAGGCCCTGCCCGACGACGTGCGCGAGCTGCTGGTCGATGTGCAGCACCAGCTGTTCAACCTCGGTGGCGAGCTGTCCATTCCCGGCTATGAACTGCTCAAGGACGAGGCCCTGCTGCAGCTCGATGAAGCGCTGGCCCACTACAACGCGCAGCTGCCCCGGCTGCAGGAATTCATCCTGCCGGCCGGCAGCCGCGCCGCGGCCCAGGCCCATGTCTGCCGCACGGTGGCACGCCGCGCCGAGCGCATGGTGGTGGCGCTGGAGCAGGGCGAGGCCATGCGGCCCGCGCCGCGCCAATACCTGAACCGCCTGTCGGACCTGCTGTTCGTGCTGGCGCGCGTGCTCAACCGCATGGATGGCGGTGACGACGTCTACTGGAAGAGCGAGCGGATGGCCCGCGCGCAGTCCGCCGAAGAGTGAACCTGCACTGAACCTGCGCTAATCCCGCGCCAATCCCGCGCCAATTCCGCGTTTAGGACGGCCCATGCGCCTGCGCCACATCGAGGTCTTCAATGCCGTCATGCAGACCGGCAGCGTCAGCGCTGCCGCACGGCTGATCAACATCACCCAGCCGGCCGTCAGCCGCACCCTGCAGCACGCGGAGTTGCAGCTGGGCTTTGCGCTGTTCCAGCGCGCACGCGGGCGGCTCACGCCGACCAATGAGGCGCTGGCGCTGTTCCCCCACATCGAGAAGCTGTTCGAGCAGCTCGACGAGGTCCAGCGCCTGGCCGACAACCTGCGCCATGGCCAGGCGGCGGACCGGCTGACGGTGCTCACTGTCTTCGCGCTCAGCCGCGAGGTGCTGCCGCGCGCCGTGGCCGGCTTTCGGCGCCGCCACCCGCAGGTGCAGGTCCATGTGCAGGCGCTGCACACGCCTCAGGTGGTCTCGGCCCTGCTGCTGCAGGAGGCCGACGTGGGCTTCGTCATCAGCTCCGTGGGCCAGCCCGCGCTGGAGCATGAGCTGCTGGCCGAGGTGGACATGTTCTGCGTGCTGCCCAAGGGCCTGCTGCCGCCCTCGCGCGTGCGCGAAGAGGGCATGGAGCTCAAGGACCTGGCCGAGTTGCCCGTGGTCGCTCTCGATGCGCGCGACCCGCTGGGCATGCGCCTGGGCCAGGCCTGCCGCGAGCACGGCGTGGGCCTGTCGCCCGTGGTCACCGTGCAGACCTACCACGCGGCCCTGTCCATGGCCGAGTACGGCCTGGGCGCCGCCATCATGGACGGCTGCACCGCCCTGGCCGCCGACCGCCGCAAGGTCCATGTCGTCCCCCTGCTGCCGCGCATCACGGTGGGTGTGAATGCACTCAGCCTGCCCCAGCGGCCGGGGTCGGTGCTGGCGCGGGCAATGACCGAGGAAATGCGCAAGGCCTTGCGCGAGTTGCTGGCTGGTTGAGGCCGTTCATACAAGCATGCCTGCTGGACTGCGGCTGATGCGCCGTGGTCATTGGCACGATCGATTGTCAAATTCAATTGAATTCTCATGATCGATTGATTTGCTAATGAGAATTATTCACAATCATTACCCGGGATCTGACAACTGCATCGTCATGAAGGAGGGTCATGAGAAATTCAGGAGCTTTGCGTCCGCGCTGGCAGGTCGTTGCCTGGGCATGCGCTGCTCTTGCCTTTGCCGGCGGGCTGGCGCTCATCTTTTTTGCCGAACCAGCGCCTGAGGTCAGGCATGTACAGGTGAGCGCAACCAAGCCACCTGCGCAAGCTTCCAGGCCTGCTGCGCCAGCAACTGAAACTTCCGCTCCACCGGCGATCGCTTCCGTACCGGCGCCCGTGCCGGTGGCGCCCCCCACTGCACCTCGAGCCAAGGCGTTTCCTGCCGTTGTCGTGGATGCATCGGCGGAGATTCTGTACAACCGGCTTGCCCGCAGCGAGGTCACGCTGGACCAGGCCGGCGAAGTCGCCAAACTCCACAAGGCATTGGAGCGTTGCTGGATGGTGTCCCTCTACGGGCGCATGGCGCAGTGGGCTTCCCCGGCTTCCGATCCTGAAGGACATGCGATGGCCCAGACGCTGCTGCGTGAGGAAGGGGCCAAGGCGCGGCCCGGCTGCGGTGAGCTTCCCGAGGACGCATATGCCAGGGCAGATGAATGGACCGCCCTGCTAGCGGCCCAGGGCGATCCCCAGAGCATGATGAATTACGGGGGGGCCTACTGGACCCGTGATCTGGAGCATGTGATGAAGGACCCAGAGCGCCTCGACGAATTCCGGCGCACCACCCTGGCCTACCTCAATGCCCTGATCGACCGAGGCTATGTCGATGCGCTGATCATGATGGCCTCCATCCGATACAACCCCACATGGGGAGAGCCGCGGCCGGCCGAGGTATGGGCCTACTTATATGCCAATGCCAAAGCCAGCGGCGATGTGTCCTTGCAAGCCAATTTGCTTCAGAGCATAGACCAGCGGGTGCCGCCGGAAGGGCGCCAGCGTGCGACTGATATGGCTCAGGAGCTAGTGAGGAGATGCTGTGGTGGCTAGTCAGACAACATCAATCTCACCACGCCTCTCCGAAACGTGGCGCTCACTGGTGATCATCGCGCTTGCCGCACTGCTCATTGCCGCGAGTTGGCGTGGCGTATCCGACACCCAAGAAGATCCGCGCGGTTGGAACGATGCCGATATTGCTAAATTTATCTTGGGGACGGTCAACTCATCGTTGTCGATTGGACAATGGAAGCGTGGAGATACGGTGACCATCTGTCAGGCAGGATCCAGCAGATGCATTTTGGTGGTCTACGCCAACATAATGTCTCACGACGCTTGGCTTAAAGCGCGCGACACCGACTCACGGAATGCGCCGCCCGATGTTTCGCTCTGGGAGCGCTTTCTCAAGTGGTTTTTGGGTCGAGGCGGCGTGCCTTCAACGGTTTCGCTGGAGACGCTTATCGCTGAATGGGGTGAAGTGCCGACAGGGACGGTCACGGTCGAACCACTCCGGCCTGATGACACGCTGACAAAGTGCACTGGTTGCCATGGTTCGGATTGGCAGCAAATAGCCCAGCGGCCGACATGGGAGCCGTTGCGACGTGTGGAGGCCAGCGGTTGGCTTGCCTTGATTGGCGCCGCAGCCATGTCGGTGGATGCCCGACATGGCTGGTCCAAGGACGACTGGCAACTCGTACGGAGATTGAGCGGCGACATGACATAGGTGGCTGCGGGACCGGGTCCTACAGATCGCCCGCCTCCATCTGTCCCACCAGCCTCTGCGCCGACCCGAACGCCAGCGTCAGCCCCAGCGCGCCATGCCCTGTCTGCAGCCACAGGTTGCGCGGACCGCCGCGCTGGCGGCCGGTGAGGGGCAGGCCGGTGGGTGTGGCGGGTCGCATGCCGGTCCAGGGGTGGAGGTTGCCGTCCAGCGGCAGGTCGGCGAAGACCTCCTGCGTGGAGCGGCGCAGGCTGGCGATGCGGCGCGGGTCGGTGCGCGTGTCCCGGCCCACGATCTCCACCATGCCGGCCACGCGCAGGCGTTCGCCGATGCGTGCGAAGACGACCTTGCGTGCGGTGTCGGTGACGCTGACCCGGGGCGCGGCGTGCGGCAGCCGCGCGGCGGCATCGGCGGTGATGCTGTAGCCCTTGAGCGGATAGACGGGAATGCGCAGGCCCAGCTGGCGCGCGTGGACCGCGCTTTCCCAGCCGCTGGCCAGCACGTAGTGGTCGGCGCGCAGCGGCAGCGGGCCTGCGGCGGTGCGCAGGCCGGTGATGGCGTCGCCTTCGCGCTCGAAGCCCTGCAGCTCCACGCCGTAGCGCAGTTCGGCGCCGCGTGCGGTGAGCCGGGCGGCCAGTTGCTCGCACAGCAGGCGGCAGTCGGCGGCGGCCTCGCTGGGCGTGTGCACGGCGCCTGCAATACGTTGCGCGTAGCGGGCGAGCGCGGGTTCGATGCGCGCCACTTCGGCGGCGTTGACGATGCGCTGCGGCGCGCCGCCCAGGCCCGCTTGCAGTGCCACCTGCTGCGCGGCGGCATCCAGCGCCTGCTGGGTGGGGTAGAGCACCAGCTTGCCCGGCGTGTGCAGGTCGCAGGCCAGTGCCTCGTCGGCCTGGAGCGACTCGAAGGCCTGGCGGCTTTCGGCGGCCAGGGCCAGCAGGGCGCGCGTGCCTTCGGCCGAGGCATGGGCATTGCAGGCGCCCAGAAAGCGCAGTCCCCAGGCCCATTGCGCGGGGTCGGCGCGCAGGCGGAAGGCCAGCGGCGAATCCTTTTGCAGCAGCAGGCGGGGCAGCATCTTCCAGATGCCGGGATCGGCCAGCGGCTGCACGTAGGAATAGCTCAGCTGCGCGCCATTGCCGCCGCTGGCGCCCTGGGCGGGGCCCGGTGCGCGGTCCAGCACGGTGATGCGGTGGCCTGCCTGCTGCAGCGCCCAGGCCGTTGCCAGGCCGACGATGCCGGCGCCCACGATGCAGACATGCATTGATCGTTTCTCCATGCAGCCGCACTGTAGGCCGCGCGCGGCAGGCCGGGCCATGGCATTTGGCACAGGGGGTATGCATGCAGGTTATGGCTGCGGGCCGCTGCCCAGTGCAGGGGGACCACCCATAACCGGCGGGCATGGGCCGGCCCGATATTGTCATTCCGCAAAGGCCGCCGCCCTTCCTACACTGGCCGCACATCCACCAAAGACGAGGAGACAAGCATGCAACTTCACACCACCGCGCTGTGCGCGGCCCTGGCCCTGGGAGGCCTGGCTGCGGCCCATGCCGACACGCTGGCCAAGGTGCGCGACAGCGGCCGCATCACGCTGGCCTACCGCGAGTCCTCCGTGCCCTTCAGCTACCTGGACAACGGCAAGCCCATCGGCATGACGGTGGAGATGTCCCAGGCCGTGGCCGAGGCGGTGAAGAAAGCGGTGAACCGGCCCGATCTCAAGGTGCAGTGGCAGGCCGTGACCTCGCAGAACCGCATGCCGCTGCTGGCCAACGGCACCATCGACCTGGAATGCGGCTCGACCACCAACAACACGGTGCGCGGCAAGGAGGTGGCCTTTGCCATCAACCATTTCTACACGGGCACGCGGCTGCTGGTGAAGAAGAGTTCGGGCATCAAAAACTACGCCGACCTCAAGGACAAGACCGTGGCCATCACCACGGGAACCACCAACCTGCAGGTGCTGCGTAAGGCCAATGCCGACAAGGCCTGGGGCATGAACATCGTCATGGCCAAGGACCATGCGGACGGCTTCCTGCTGGTGGAGAACGACCGCGCCGCGGCCTTCGGCATGGACGACATCCTGCTCTTCGGCCTGATCCCCACGGCCAAGAATCCCGGCGACTTCGAGGTGGTGGCCGACTCGCTGCAGGTCGAGCCCTATGCCTGCATGCTGCGCAAGGACGATGCCCAGTTCAAGCAGCTGGTCGATGGCGTGATCGGCGACATGATGAAGTCGGGCGCGTTCGCCAGGCTGTATGACAAGTGGTTCATGCAGCCCATTGCCCCGAGGAACGTGGCCCTGGGTCTGCCGATGAGCGAGCAATTGCAGAAAAACCTGCAGGACCTCAGCGACAAACCCGCTTTTTGATTTCGGATCGCAGCATGCAGCAGCAGATTCAGCCCCCGCGCGCGGTGGGCATTCTCGGGGGCATGGGCCCGGCCGCAGGCGCGGATTTCGTGCGCCTGTTCGTGCAGGCCTGCACGGCGCACCTGCAGCAGCAGGGCCTGCCCGTGCATGACCAGGCCTATCCCGAGCACTGGCTGGTGCAGCTGCCCATGCCCGACCGCAGCGCCGCGCTGCGCGCGGACCCGCAGTCGCCCACGGGGCCGGCCCAGCACCTGCTGCAGGGCGTGGGCCGCATGGCGGCGCTGGGCGTGCGCAGCGTGGCCCTGGCCTGCAACACGGCCCATGCCTGGCATGGGCAGCTGCAGGCGCTGTTTCCGCAGCTGCATGTGCTGCACATCGCGCGCCAGGCGGCCCTGCACCTGCAGGCCGGCGGCGCGCAGCAGGCCATCGTGCTGGCCACGCAGGGCACCTATGACAGCGGCCTGTACGACGCGGCACTGGCCGAGTGCGGCATCACCGCGCTGCAGCCCGATGCGCAGGGCCGCGCGCGGCTCATGCAGGGCATCTACGACGGCGTCAAGCAGGGCGACATGGACCTGGCCGCGCGCTGCTTCGGCGAGGTGCTGGCCCCGCTGCTGCAGCGCCATGGCGATGTGCCCGTGATCATGGGCTGCACCGAGATCCCGCTGGCCCTGCCGCAGTCGCCGCTGGCGCGCGGTGCCGAGCTGGTGGACCCTGCCTGGATACTGGCCCAGGCCCTGGCCGGCGATGCCTACGGACAGGTCCGAACTCCAGCGCATTAGTTTTTCAAGGTGTTGCGCGCCATTCAATAACTGCCTAGGAACCTGGCGCGGCTCAACTCAGGGACACCGAGGAAGGGCCGCCCCGCACCGAGGGTGTCGTCCCCCTTCAGGGGGAAGGCGCGAAGCGACTCAGGGGGTGTTTCAATAAGTCTCCAGATGCAGCCGGCCTTCGCGCTTGAGGCGCGCGCCCACCTGCTCCCAGTCCAGTCCCGATTGCTGCGCCACGTCGCGCAGTGCCAGCACCACGCCTTCTTCCATGCTCTTGAGCCCGCAGACGTAGAAGTGCGCGTTGTCGTCGCGCAGCAGGGCCGCCAGGTCGGCCGCACGTTCGCGCAGCAGGTCCTGCACGTAGCGCCGGGGCTGGCCGGCCACGCGCGAGAAGGCCAGGTTGTTGTCGATGAAGTCGCGCGGCAGGCTTTGCAGCGGGCCGAAGTAGGGCAGCTCCTGCGGCGTGCGTGCGCCGAAGAACAGCATGAGCTTGCCGCCCTCGAACCTGCCGCTCTTGCGCAGCCGCCTGCGCCATTCGGTCATGGCGCGCATGGGGGCGCTGCCCGTGCCCGTGCAGATCATCACGATGTGCGAGCGGGGATGGTTGGGCATCAGGAACGACTGGCCAAAGGGGCCTATGACCTGGACCCTGTCGCCGATGCGTGCGTCGCACAGGTAGTTGCTGGCCACGCCGCGCACGGGGCGGCCCTGGTGGTCCTGGGTGACGCGTTTCACGGTCAGCGCCAGGTTGTTGTAGCCGGGCCGCTCGCCATTGCGCGCACTGGCCACCGAGTACTGGCGCGCCACATGCGGGCGGCCCTGGGCGTCGGTGCCGGGCGCGATGACGGCGATGGACTGGCCTTCGAGCACGGGGAACGGCTGGCTGCCGAAGTCCAGCACGATGTGGTGGGTCTCGCTGTCGAAGCCCGCCTCCGTGCAGTTGAGGTTGCCGACCACGGTGGCCGTGACGGGGCTCCTGGGGCCGTGCAGGTTGGTGTACGGATGGGCGGCCGACCAGGGCGGCACGGTGGCGCCGTAGCTGGCGCTGCGCAACACCTGGGTATCGGCCTGGTCGTCGGGCCGGGACGCATCCGCACCGCGCGTGGCGGCCGCCGCGATCACGGCCTGGGCCTGGCTCAGGTCCTCGGCGGCAGGTGCGTCCCCTGTGTCCTGTGCCTTGGCCCGTGCCTGGACCAGCGCCTCAGGCGGCAGCTCCTCGGGCAGCTCGTCCCAGAGCAGCTGCTCGGCCACGGGATAGGCGCTTGCCAGCGGCACCTTGCGCCAGTTGTCGATGGCGCCCGTGGGGCAGGGCGAGACGCAGTCCATGCAGCCGTTGCACTGCTCGGCCAGGACCACGTAGTTGCGGTCATCGTGCGTGATGGCGCCCACGGGGCAGGTGGCCTCGCAGGTGTTGCAGCGTATGCAGATCTCCGGGTCGATCAGGTGCTGGGTGAGGATGCCGTGTTCTACCAAGGCGACTGTCATGGGCGACTCCCTGCTGGCGCGGCGCTTCAGTTGAAGCGCACGTATTCGAAATCCACGGGCTGGCGGTTGATGCCCATGACCGGCGGCGCGATCCAGCCCGCGAACTGGCCCGGCTCCACGCAGCGGCCCATGAGCGAGGCGACAAAGGCGCGGTCGGCGTCCGTGGGCAGCCATTCGGCCTCGCGCATGCGCCATTCCTGCTCGCTGACCACGCGGCCGTCGGGGCTCATGCGCACGCCGGCCAGCGCGCCGATCTGGCGGTTGAAGGCCTTGTGCGGCACGGTGAGGCGGAAATCGATGCCGGCCTTTTCCATGACCTTGTTCCAGCGGCCCACGCCCGCGTTGGAGTCCTTGATGTAGTCGTCGCGCAGCACCTCGTTGAGCGCGTTGAGCATGGGCACTTCCTTTTCCTGCAGCCTGCCGTCAACCACTTCCAGCACCTTGTAGTGCTGGTCGTGCAGGCGGTGGTCGTCCGCGCGCTTGCCTTCCTCGTAGCGGCCCTTGAGGCCGCTGCTGTAGAAGGTGGCGGCATTGCTGGACTGGTCGGCGCCGAACAGGTCGATGGTCACGCTGTAGTGGAAGTTCAGGTAGCGCTGCAGCGTGGGCAGGTCGATCACGCCGGCCGCGCGCAGGCGGCCCACGTCGTCGGTGCGCAGCTCGTTCATGACCTGGCAGGTGCGCTGCAGCACGCGCGAGACGCCGGACTCGCCCACGAACATGTGGTGGGCCTCCTCGGTCAGCATGAACTTGGTGGTGCGCGCCAGCGGGTCGAAGGCGCTTTCGGCCAGCGCGGCCAGCTGGAACTTGCCGTCGCGGTCGGTGAAGTAGGTGAACATGAAGAAGGACAGCCAGTCGGGCGTCTTCTCGTTGAAGGCGCCCAGGATGCGCGGGTTGTTCTCGTCGCCGGACTGGCGCTCCAGCAGGGCCTCGGCCTCCTCGCGGCCGTCGCGGCCGAAATGCTTGTGCAGCAGGTAGACCATGGCCCACAGGTGGCGGCCTTCCTCCACGTTGACCTGGAACAGGTTGCGCAGGTCGTACATGGACGGCGCGGTCAGGCCCAGGTGGCGCTGCTGCTCCACCGAGGCGGGCTCGGTATCGCCTTGGGTGACGATGATGCGGCGCAGGTTGGCGCGGTGCTCGCCGGGCACGTCCTGCCAGGCCTTCTCGCCCGCGTGGTCGCCGAAGTGCACCTTGCGGTCGGCCTCGGCCGGGTTCAGGAAGATGCCCCAGCGGTAGTCGCGCATCTTCACGTGGCCGAACTGGGCCCAGCCCTGCGGGTCCACGCTGATGGCGGTGCGCAGGTAGACGTCGTAGTCGGTGGAGCCTTCGGGGCCCACGTCGCCCCACCAGTTCAGGAAGTTGGGCTGCCAGCTCTCCAGCGCGCGCTGCAGGGTGCGGTCTTCGCCGAGGTTGACGTTGTTGGGGATCTTCTCGCTGTAGTTGATGGCGCTCATGGTGGGGTCTCCGTGGATGTTTCGGGGCGTGCCTGCGGTCAGACGCGGTTGAAGTCGAAGCCGGCCTTCTGGCCCGTGCCGTAGAGCTTGAGAGCGCCCTTGTCGCCCACGGCATTGGGGCGGTTGAAGATCCAGTTCTGCCAGGCCGACAGGCGCCCGAAGATGCGCGTGACCATGTTCTCGCGGCTGGCAAAGCGCAGGTTGGCCTCCAGGCCCGTGAGCGCATCGGGCGACATGGCGGCGCGCTCTTCCATGGCGATGCGGATCTCGTCTTCCCAGTCGATGTCGTCGGGCGCGGCCGTGACCAGGCCCAGGGCCAGGGCCTGGTCGCCGTCCAGCGCGCGGCCCGTGGCGGCGCGCGCGGCCTCCAGCGGCGCGGCCTCCTCGTAGAAGCGGCGCTGCAGGCGCGACTGGTCGTTGACCAGGGGCAGCAGGCCGAAATTGAATTCGTCCAGCTGGATGCGCGGGGCGCGCTCGGTGTCATCGGGCAGCACCAGCATGTAGGCGCGGTCGGCCGCGAAGGCCAGCTCGGCCAGCATGCCCACGAAGCAGGAGCCGGGCTCGATCAGCGCGAACAGCGTGCGCGAGGACACATCGAGCCGCGCAAAGCTGCGGCGCAGCAGGCCCAGCGTCTCGCGCGCCAGCCAGTGGTCCTGGTGGGCCAGCAGGGCTGCGTCTGCGGCCAGCACGGCGGCGGCATCGCCTTCGGTCTTGAGCAGCCAGGTGCCCACGTCCAGCTCGTTGGTGCGCAGGTGCAGGATGGCGTCGTCCAGCTCGCGGCCCATGGCCAGCGGCCACCAGGCGTCGCCGGCCTGCTCGATGGCTTCGAGGGTGGCGGGCTGCGGGCCTTGCCCAAGCGTGGGCGCCTTCACGGTCAGCGTGGCACTGCGGCGCGCGCGGTCGATCTGCACGCTGACATGGCGGTAGTGCAGCGCGTCGTCCGTGGCCTCGCGCTCCAGGCGCGTGAGCGTGATGCCCTGTGCACTGGCGGGGCGCGTGCTGCCCTCGGCCAGGCGCTGCGCGCGCTGGGCCACCACGGCCTCGAACTGCGCGGGCTTGGCCACGGCATCCACCAGGCGCCAGTCCACGGCGCGCTGGCCGCGCACGCCTTCCACACTGGTGCAGAAGATGTCGGCCAGGTCATGGCGCACATGGCGCTTGTCGGTCACGCGCGTGAGGCCTCCCGTGCCGGGCAGCACGCCCAGCAGCGGCACCTCGGGCAGGGAGACGGAGGAGGAGCGGTCGTCGATCAGCACGATGTCGTCGCAGGCCAGGGCCAGCTCGTAGCCGCCGCCCGCGCAGGCGCCGTTGACGGCGGCCAGGAACTTCAGGCCCGAGTGGCGCGAGCTGTCCTCGATGCCGTTGCGCGTCTCGTTCGTGAACTTGCAGAAGTTCACCTTCCAGGCATGGCTGGACACACCCAGCATGAAGATGTTGGCGCCCGAGCAGAAGATGCGGTCGCGCCCGCTGGTGACGATGACGGTGCGCACCTGCGGATGCTCGAAGCGGATGCGGTTGAGCGCGTCGTGCAGCTCGATGTCCACGCCCAGGTCGTAGCTGTTGAGCTTGAGCTTGTAGCCGGGCCGTATGCCGCCGTCCTCGGCGATGTTCAGCTGCATGCGGGCGATGGCGCCCTCGACGGTGAACGACCAGTGGCGGTACTGGGCGGGCTCGGTGCGGTAATCGACAGTGGGGCTGGACGGGTGCATGGACGGCCTCTTGGATGAAAAATAGTGCAGTCGCAGATACGGTGCAGGCACAATTATGCAGATTCATCCCAAAAATGCACGCAGCAACACGCACGATAGTGCGTGTTTTGGCCGTATCAAGGGTAAACACCAGCCAGCACAGGCCAAAAAAATCCAGGCCTGGGGCCTGGATGCCGTGGGTTGCTGCCGCCGTCTCAGCGTACGGGCAGGAACAGTGCCTTCAACTGATCGAAGCTCTGCTCCAGCGTCTGCCCGCTGGTATCCACCACGTGGTCGGCCTTGGCGTAGAAGCCGGCGCGGCCTTCGAGGATGCTGCGCAGATCGTCCATGGCCTCGGGATTGGCGGCCATGGGGCGGGTGTCGCCCTGGGCCACGACGCGGGCCATGTGCTCCTCGGGCTGGGCCTTGAGCCAGACCGTGGTGCAGTGCGACAGCAGCTCGTTGAAGGTGGCCGGGTCGGAGACGATGCCGCCCGGCGTGGCGATGACCACGTCGCTGTAGATCTGCACGGCTTCCTCCAGCGCGCGGCGCTCGTAGCGGCGGTAGGCGTTGGCACCGTACAGGTCGTGGATGGCGCGCACGCTGCAGCCCGCAATGCGCTCGATTTCCTGGTTGAGTTCGAGAAAGGGCACGCCCAGCTGCTCGGCCAGCATGCGGCCCAGCGTGGACTTGCCCGCGCCGCGCAGTCCGATCAGGGCGATGCGCGTATGGCGCTGGCGGTCGCTGGGCGCCGTGCCCAGCAGCTCGCCTGCGGCCAGGCGCACGCGGCGCAGATCCTCTTCATCGCGGCCTTCCAGCAGCTCGCGGATCAGCAGCCATTCGGCGCTGGTGGTGGTTACGTCGCCCAGCAGCTCGGCCATGGAGCATTGCAGGGCCTGTGCAATATGGTGCAGGACCAGCACCGACACATTGCCCGTGCCGTATTCGAGGTTGGCCAGGTGGCGCTCCGAGACATCGGCCGCCGCAGCCAGGGCGCGCCGCGTCATGCCCCGGCGCGAGCGCAGGCTGCGCACACGCTCGCCCAGCGCCTGCAGCACCTGGTTCCTGGGGGCTTCTGAGAGGGAATCCGCCGCCCCGGCGGACTGGGCTGCCGTCTCGAACTGGTCCATAGAGTTTCCTTGAAGAGGGCGTGAATGATAAACAGTCGGGGTTAACACCAGCCATGCAATATAGTGCTTGACGCTCGGTGGTGTTCTAACTATCTTTCCGGTGCACGCACAATATTGCATGTTGTGCGGAAGATCACAAGTCGGGCCGGATGCCCGATGTCGAAGGAGACCCCGATGATCGACTTCACCCAGCCCTTCAATTTCGCCGCGCACCTGTTCGCGCTCAATGAGGGGCGGCCCGGCAAGATCGCCTACATCGACGACCACGGCACGCTGAGCTACGGCCAGCTGCAGCAACAGGCGCAGCGCATGGCCAGCGGCCTGCTGGCGGCGGGCATCCACCGCGAGGAGCGCGTGCTGCTGCTCATGCACGACCGCCATGAATGGGCCGTGGCCTTTCTGGGCGCGCTGTATGCGGGCGTGGTGCCGGTGGCGGTGAACACCTTGCTCACGGCCGACGACTACGCCTACATGCTGGGCCACAGCCGCGCCCAGGCCGTGCTGACCTGCGATGCACTGCTGCCCCTGCTGCGCCAGGCGCTGGACCGGGCGCCCAACGAGGTGCGCCATGTCTGGGTGGCCGGCGACGAAGCGGCGGCGCGCGCCGCAGGCTTTGCGCCGCTGCAGCCCTGGCTGGCGGCGCAGCCGCCGCTGCCCGCACCGGCGCCCACGCTGGGCGATGACCCGGGCTTCTGGCTGTATTCCTCGGGCTCCACGGGCAAGCCCAAGGGCGCGGTCCACACGCATGCCAATCCGTACTGGACGGCCGAACTCTATGGCGGCCCGGTGCTGGGTCTGGGCGAGGGCGACATCTGCTTTTCCGCCGCCAAGCTCTACTTCGCCTACGGCCTGGGCAATGCCCTGAGCTTTCCGCTGAGCGTGGGCGCCACCGTGCTGCTGATGGCCGAGCGGCCCACGCCCGAGGCCACCTTCGCGCGCTGGGTGCAGCACCGGCCTACGGTGTTCTTCGGCGCGCCCACGGGCTTTGCGGGCATGCTGGCCTCGCCGCTGCTGCCCGCGCGCGAGCAGGTCAGCCTGCGCATGTGCTCCTCGGCCGGCGAGGCGCTGCCGGCCGAGATCGCCCAGCGCTTCAAGGCGCATTTCGGCGCCGACATCGTGGACGGCATCGGCTCCACTGAGATGCTGCACATCTTCCTGTCCAACCGGCCCGGCGACATCCGCTACGGCACCACGGGCAAGCCCGTGGACGGCTATCGCGTGGAGCTGCGCGGCGAGGACGGCCGTCCCGTGGCCGATGGCGAGGTGGGCGACCTGTTCATCCAGGGCCCCAGCGCCGCCCTCATGTACTGGGGCAACCGCGACAAAACGCGCGAGACCTTCCAGGGCGGCTGGCTCAAGAGCGGCGACAAGTACGTGCGCGACGCCGATGGCTACTACACCTATGCCGGGCGCAGCGACGACATGCTCAAGGTCAGCGGCATCTATGTCTCGCCCTTCGAGGTCGAGGCCACGCTGATGCAGCACCCGGCCGTGCTGGAGGCCGCCGTGATCGGCAAGACCGACGCCGACGGCCTGCTCAAGACCAAGTCCTTCGTCGTGCTCAAGGACGGCTGCAGCGCCACCGAGGCCGAACTCAAGGCCTTCGTGAAGCAGCGCCTGGCCGCCTACAAGTACCCGCGCTTCATCGAGTTCGTGGACGAACTTCCCAAGACCGCCACCGGAAAGATCCAGCGTTTCAGGCTCCGAGAGCGCGAAGCCAGTACACCCCCTGAGCCGCTACGCGGCTTCCCCCTCTCTACTCGCTGAGCGAGGGAGGGGGACGACACCCTCGGTGCGGGGCGGCCCTTCCTCGGTGTCCCTCGCTTTGGGACGCGCCAGTTTCAAGGGGCGTGGCAGTGCCATGGAGAACCGAAATGAATTGTGTGAGCAAGACCCGCAAAGCAAGACCCATCCACCACTAGGAGACACGCATGAACACCGATCGCAAACACTGGGCCGTCCTCGCCCTGACGGCCTCCCTGTCCTGCGGCGCATATGCGCAGGACAAGATCAAGGTCGGCTTCATGCTGCCCTACAGCGGCACCTATGCGGCGCTGGGCTCGGCCATAGAGAACGGCTTTCGCATGTTCGTGAACGAGCAGGGCGGCAGGCTGGGCGGGCGCGAGATCGAGTTCTTCAAGGTCGATGACGAGTCCGATCCGGCCAAGGCCACGGACAACGTCAACCGCCTGATCAAGCGCGACAAGGTCGATGTGCTGGTGGGCACCGTGCATTCGGGCGTGGCCATGGCCATGGCGCGCGCGGCCAAGGAAAGCGGCACCGTGCTCATCGTGCCCAATGCAGGCGCCGATGCGGTCACGGGCGCCATGTGCGCGCCCAACATCTTCCGTTCGTCCTTCTCCAACTGGCAGTCCTCCTATCCCATGGGCGTGGTGGCCGCCAGGCAGGAAGGCAAGAAAACCGCCATGACCATCACCTGGAAATACGCGGCCGGCGAGGAGATGACCAATGCCTTCAAGGAAGGCTTCGAGAAGGAGGGCGGCAAGGTCAGCAAGCAGCTCACCGTGCCCTTTCCCAACGTGGAGTTCCAGGCCCTGCTGACCGAGATCGCGGCGGCCAGGCCCGATGCGGTGTTTGCCTTCTTCGCGGGCGCGGGCGCCGTCAAGTTCGTCAAGGACTACCACGCGGCCGGCCTGCACAAGACCATCCCGCTGTACGGCTCGGGCTTTCTGACCGACGGCACGCTGGAGGCCCAGGGCGAGGCCGCCCAGGGGGTGCTGACCACGCTGCACTACGCCGACGAGCTGGGCACGGAGCGCGACCGGCGCTTTCGCTCCGCCTATGCCCAGGCCTACAAGCTGATGCCCGATGTGTATGCCGTGCAGGGCTACGACGCCGCCCAGATGCTGGGCGTGGGCCTGAAGGCGGCGGGCGGCGACATCGCGAAGAAGGCCGAGTTCCGCCAGGCCATCGAGAAGGCCACCATCCCCAGCCCGCGCGGCGACTTCACCATCAGCAAGTCGCACAACCCCGTGCAGGACATGTACCTGCGCAAGGTCGTGGGCAAGGAGAACCAGCGCATGGGCGTGGCCATCAAGGCCCTGGGCGATACCGGCCGCGGCTGCCGCATGTGAGGCGCGGGGCGCACTCATATACGGACGCATACGGACATCGCCATGGACCTTGCCACCTTTCTCGTGCAGTGCCTGAACGCCGTCCAGTACGGGCTGCTGCTGTTCCTGCTGGCCTCGGGCCTGACGCTGATCTTCGGGATCATGGGCGTGATCAACCTGGCCCATGGCAGCTTCTACATGATCGGCGCCTACATGGCCTTTGCGCTGTCCCCGGTGCTGGGCCAGCACTTCATCACCATGCTGCTGGCCGGCGTGGCGCTGACCGTGGTGCTGGGCTATGCGCTGGAGTGGGCCTTCTTCAGCTACCTCTACGAGCGCGAGCACCTGCAGCAGGTGCTGATGACCTTCGGGCTGATCCTGGTGTTCGAGGAGCTGCGCTCGCTGCTGGCGGGCAATGACGTGCATGGCGTGCCGCTGCCCGGCTGGCTGTCGGGCAGCTTCTCGCTGGGCGGGCTCATGAGCTATCCGTGGTACCGGCTGTTCGCCTCGGGCGTGTGCCTGCTGGTGGCGCTGGCGCTGTACTGGGTGGTCAACCGCACGCGCCTGGGAATGATGGTGCGCGCGGGCGCCAGCAACCGCGACATGGTGCGCGGCCTGGGCATCGACGTGAAGCGCCTGTACCGCATCGTCTTCGCCATCGGCGTGGCGCTGGCGGCACTGGCGGGCATGATCGCCGCGCCCATGAGTTCGGTCTATCCGGGCATGGGCGGCAACGTGCTCATCATCTGCTTCGTGGTGGTGGTGATCGGCGGCATCGGCTCGATCACGGGCGCGCTGCTGGCCTCGCTGCTGGTGGGCTTTGTCGATACCTTCGGCAAGCTGTTCTTCCAGGAGCTCAGCGGCATGAGCGTCTACCTGCTGATGGCGGTGGTGCTGGTGTGGCGGCCCCAGGGCCTGATGGGGCAAAGGAGCTGAACAATGGCCGTATCCAATCCTTCTCCGGCGCTACTGGCGGCCGCCGTGCAGCCCCTGCAGCCTGTGCAGCCCGTAGAGATGCCGCGGCGCGCCTGCCGATGGCAGGCCTGCGCCGTGCCGCTGGCCTGCGTGGCGCTGCTGGCGCTGGCCGGCCCCTGGTGGTCGGACTATCTGTCGGGCCTGGTGGTCAAGACCATGATCCTGGCCATCTTCGCGCTCAGCCTGCAGCTGCTGGTGGGCGGCACGGGCCTGGTGAGCCTGGGGCATGCGGCCTTCATGGGCCTGGGCGCCTATGCCGCCGTGCTGTCCGCAGGCAACGAGGGCGGCAGCCTGCCGGCCATGCTGGGCTGGGCGCTGTTGGCCTCGGGCGGCTATGCGCTGCTGGTGGGCCTGCTGAGCCTGCGCACGCGCGGCATCTACTTCATCATGGTGACGCTGGCCTTCGCACAGATGGCTTACTTCGTGGTCCACGACACGGGCATCGGCGGCGGCAGCGATGGCATCTACCTGATGGCCCGGCCCGCGCTGGGCGCCATCGACATGGAAATCCCGCGCGTGCAGTACTACGTGGTGCTGGCCGCCCTGGTGCTGGTCTATGCCTTCCTGGCCGGGCTGCGCCAGTCGCGCTTCGGCGCGGCGCTGGCGGGCATACGCGTCAACGAACAGCGCATGCGTGCGGCCGGCTTCACCACCTACGGGTACAAGCTCGCGGCCTTCGTGCTGGCCGGCATGCTGGCCGGCGTGGCCGGCTTTCTGCTGGCGGTGCGCGATGCCGTGGTCAACCCCGAGCTGCTGTCCTGGCACCACTCGGGCGAGGTGCTGCTGATGGTCATCCTCGGCGGCCTGGGCTCGCTGCGCGGCGCCGTGCTGGGCACGGTGGCCTTCATCGCGCTCAAGGAGGTGCTGTCCACGCATGCCATCGTCGGCCCCATGGCCGATCACTGGCAGCTGAGCCTGGGCCTGGCCATCATCGTGCTCGTGGCCCTGCTGCCGAAAGGACTGATGGGGCTGATCGGGCTGGCGGGCCTTGCACGGCAACGCGCTGGAGTGCACAACGAGGTCCACCACAAGGAGGCCGACCATGGCTGATGCGGCACTGCTTTCGGTGCGCGGCCTCACGCGCCGCTTCGGCGGGCTCACGGCCGTGGGCGGCGTGGACCTGGACCTGCACGAGGGCGAGGTCCATGCCGTGATCGGCACCAACGGCGCGGGCAAGTCCACCCTGGTCAACATGCTCTCGGGCGAACTGGCGGCCAGCGCGGGCCGCATCGCGCTCGCGGGCCAGGATGTCACGCGCATGCCCCAGCCCCGGCGCGCGCGTGCCGGCGTGGGCCGCAGCTACCAGCGCACCACCATCTTTCCCGAGTTCTCGGCGCTGGAGAACTGCCGGCTCGCGGCCCAGGCGCAGATGGCGCTCAGGCCCTGGCAGCTGGGCCTGTCCGCACAGCGCTGCGCGGCCAGCCTGCGCCAGGCCCATGCGGCCCTGGCGCGTGCGGGCCTGGCCGGGCAGGCGCTGGCCGTGGCCGGCACGCTGAGCCACGGCGCCAAGCGCCAGCTGGAAGTGGCCATGTGCCTGGCCACCGGCCCGCGCGTGCTGCTGCTGGACGAACCGCTGGCCGGCATGGGCGCGGAGGAGACCGAGCGCATGCTGGCCCTGCTGCAGGAGCTCAAGCGCGGCCATGCGGTACTGCTGGTCGAGCACGACATGGACGCCGTGTTCCGCATTGCCGACCGCATCACCGTGATGGTCAACGGCAGCGTGGTGGCCACGGGCACGCCAGCGCAGATCCGTGTCGATCCCGTAGTCCGTACTGCCTATCTCGGAGAAGACGATGACTGAGCCCATGTTCGCCATCGACGAGCTGCATACCTACTACGGCGACAGCCACATCCTGCAGGGCGTGAGCCTGGCGCTGGGCGCGGGCCAGGCCGTGGGCCTGCTGGGGCGCAACGGCATGGGCAAGACCACGCTGATCCGCACGCTCATGGGCTATGTGCCCGCGCGCCGTGGCCGCCTGCGCGCCGATGGCCGCGACTGCACGGGCGCGCCGCCCGAGCGCATGGCGCGGCTGGGCATTGGCTATGTGCCAGAGGGGCGCGGCATCTTCCCCAACCTCAGCGTGCGCGAGAACCTGGTCATGAGCGCCCGCCCCGGCCTGCAGGGAGAGCGCCACTGGACGCTGGAGCGCGTGCTCGACACCTTCCCCCGGCTAGGGGAGCGCCTGGCCAACGGCGGCGACCAGCTCTCTGGCGGCGAGCAGCAGATGCTGTCCATAGGCCGCGCGCTGATGACGCACCCGCGCCTGCTCATCCTCGACGAAGCCACCGAAGGCCTGGCCCCCCTGGTCGTCGCCGAAATCTGGCGCGTGATCGCCGCCATCCGCAGCACCGGCATCTCCACCCTGATCGTGGACCGCGACTACAAAAAGGTCCTTGCCCACACCGACCGCGCCGTCGTCATGACCAAGGGCCGGCTGGCGCTGCAGGCCGACTCGCGGGAGCTGCTGGCGCAGCCGGAGCGCCTGTCGGAGTTGCTGGGGGTTTGATCAGGGCTGGGCCGCCACCGGCGGCTGCGCCGCGAGCTTGACGTTCTGCGCATGCGTGGGCGGCAGCAGCGCCATGGTCAGGCTGCAGGTGCAGGTCAGGCGGCCGGTTTCGTCGTGCAGTTCGATGGCCCAGACATGGGTGGTCTGGCCCAGGTGCACGGGGCGGGCCGTGCCCGTGACCCAGCCCTGGCGCGCGGCGCGCACATGGTTGGCCGAGACGTTCAGGCCCACGCTGCGCCAGCCTTCGGGGATGGAGCAGGCCGCGGCCACCGAGCCCAGGGTTTCGGCCAGCACCACGTTCACGCCGCCGTGCAGGATGCCGTAGGGCTGGCAGGTGCGCTGGTCCACGTGCACGCGGCCGCGCAGGAAGTCGTCACCGATCTCGGTGAACTCGATGCCCAGGTGCGAGACGGCCGTGTCGGCGCTCAGCGAGGTGATGTCTTCAAGGGTGAAGCTGCGCTTCCAGATCGGCATGGGAGAAGTCCTGTGGGTGCAACGAAAAAGACGGCCTCGGGGGCCGTCCTTGCATGCTACGCCAGTCCGGGCAGCCATGCCGATGGCCGCCTGTAGCCCAGGAGACTGCGCGCTGGCGCGCTTGCGCGGTTCAGGCGCGCATGTCGCCCGTTTCGACAAAGCGCTGGTGCCAGCTCAGCGCTTCGCCCAGGATGTGGGGCGTGTGCAGCGCGCCCTGGCGCTGGGCGCGGTCGAAGTAGTCCTGCAGCTGGGGGCGGAAGTCGGGATGGGCGCAGCGGTCGATGATGACCTGGGCGCGCTTGCGCGGCGACAGGCCGCGCAGGTCGGCCAGGCCCTGCTCGGTGACGATGATCTGCGTGTCGTGCTCGGTATGGTCCACGTGCGAGCACATGGGCACGATGCAGCTGATCTTGCCGCCCTTGGCCACCGAGGGCGTGACGAAGAAGGACAGGTAGCCGTTGCGCGCGAAATCGCCCGAGCCGCCGATGCCGTTCATCATCCCCGTGCCCATGACGTGGGTGGAGTTGATGTTGCCGTAGATGTCGGCCTCGATCATGGAGTTCATGGCGATCACGCCCAGCCGGCGCACCAGCTCGGGGTGGTTGCTGATCTCCTGGGGGCGCAGGATGATGCGCTCGCGGTAGAAGTCGATGTTCTCCTCGAAGTCCCTGTAGGCGCTGCCGGACAGCGAGATCGAGGTGGCCGAGGCGCGGCTCATCTTGCCCGCGCGCAGCAGGTCCAGCATGCCGTCCTGCAGCACCTCGGTGAAGCCCAGCAGGTTCTCGAACGGCCCCGTCAGCAGGCCGGCCAGCACGGCGTTGGCCACGTTGCCCACGCCCGACTGGATGGGCAGCATCTCCTTGGGCAGGCGGCCCATCTTCATCTCGTGCGCGAGGAAGTCGATGATGGACGCGGCGATCAGGTTGGAGTTGGCGTCGGGCTGTGCGAAGACGTTGTCGCGGTCGCCCTTGTGGGTTTCGACCACGGCGACCACCTTGGCCGGGTCCACGCGCAGGTAGGGCTCGCCGATGCGGTCATCGGCATGGGTCAGGGCAATGGGCACGCGGCGCGGCGGGATGGCCGTGCCGTAGTAGATGTCGTGCATGCCTTCCATCTTGGCCGGCGGCTTGGTGTTGACCTCCAGGATCACCTTGTCGGCGATCTCCAGCCAGGTCTTGTTGTTGCCCACGGCGGTGGAGGGGATGAGGCGTCCGTCCTCGGTCACGCCCAGCACCTCGACCACGGCCACGCTCATGGGGCCCAGGAAGCCGAACCACGCATGCTGGGCCACGTGGGACAGGTGCATGTCGATGAAGTCGATCTCGCCGGCATTGATCCTGGCGCGGCAGGTCGGGTCGGTGTTGAAGGGCAGGCGCTGGCCCAGTGCGCCGGCCTCGGCCAGGGCGCCGTCCATCTCGGCGGCCGTGGAGGCGCCGGTCCAGACATTGATCTTGTAGGGCCGGCCGGCCGCGTGTTCGCTCTTGGCGTGCTGGGCGATGGCCTGGGGCAGGGCCTTGGGGTAGCCCGCGCCCGTGAATCCGCTCATGCCGACGTTGACGCCGTGGGGGATCAGGGCGGCGGCCTGCTCGGCCGTCATGGTGCGCGAAAGGAATTCTGGGAAACGTACGCGGTCTGCGAGGGACATCTATGGCTCCGGCTGACGGCTCGCGCCAGCCGGCAGGGTGCCGCAGCGCTGGCTTGCAAGCCTAAAAAAAACCGCCCCATGCAAGAACGCAAGGGCGGTATATCTCCGGAAACCGATGGTAGCAGCGCTGGCAGCGGCCCTCGGGTTTCCCCGTAAAGGCCCTGCCGCGCAGTCAATGGCTCAAAGAATGTTTGCGTGCGCTCACATTCAATGAATCAGTGGCTGGTCGTCGCGTGCATGATCCAGCAGCGCGTACAGGATGATGGCGCCGAAAGTCGCGGTCCCGATGCCGCCCAGCGCGAAGTCGCCGAACTTGAGCGTGAAGTCGCCCGTGCCCAGGATCAGGGTGATGGCCGCCACGATCAGGTTCTTGTTCTGCGAGAAGTCCACGCGGTTGTCCACCCAGATCTTGGCGCCGGCCACGGCGATCAGGCCGAACACCACGATGGACACACCGCCCATCACGGGCAGCGGGATCGCCTGGATCAGCGCGCCGAACTTGGGCGAGAAGCCCAGCAGCACGGCCAGGACGGCGGCCACGAAGAACACGGCCGTCGAGTAGATGCGCGTGGCGGCCATCACGCCGATGTTCTCGGCATAGGTGGTCACGCCGGTACCGCCGGCCGCGCCGCTGACCATGGTGGCCACGCCGTCGCCGATGAAGGCCCGGCCCATGTACTGGTCCAGGTTCTTGCCGGTCATGGCGGTCACGGCCTTGATGTGGCCCAGGTTCTCGGCCACCAGGATGATGACCACGGGCACGATGAGCACCATGGCCGGGCCGCTGAACACGGGCGCGTGGAACTGGGGCAGGCCGAACCAGGCGGCGTTGATCACGCCCGACAGGTCCACGGGCTTGCCCATGCCCAGCACATTGGTGAACAGGCCGTACAGCAGGCTGGCGGCGATCAGGCCCACCAGGATCAGCAGGCGCTGCACCATGCCGCGCGTGAACACGGCCACCAGGCCCACGCAGACGAAGGTCAGGGCCTGCATCCACGACTCGAAGTTGTTGGCCGCCATGTTCTTGACGGGGATGGCCGCCAGGTTCAGCCCGATCACGGCCACCACGGCGCCCGTGACCACGGGCGGCATGAAGCGCTCGATCCAGCGCGTGCCCACCATCTGCACCACCAGGCCGATCAGCGCATAGACCGCGCCGCAGGCAATGATGCCGCCCAGCGCCACGCCGATGTTGCCGTTGGCGCCCTTGCCGCCATAGGCCGTGGCTGCGATCACCACGCCGATGAAGGCAAAGGACGAACCCAGGTAGCTGGGCACCTTGCCGCCCGTGATCAGGAAGAAGATCAGCGTGCCGATGCCGCTCATGAGCACGGCCACGTTGGGGTCGAACCCCATGAGGATGGGCGCCAGCACGGTGGAGCCGAACATGGCGATCACGTGCTGTATGCCCATCAGCCCGGTCTGTGGCCAGGGCAGGCGCTCATCGGGGCCGATCACGCCTCCCCGTTGCAGCTGGTTGGCGGATTTTTCCGTCCATTGGAAAAGGCCCATGTGGCATCGCTCCTTGTAAAAAATTGGCGCGATATTAGAGGCATTTGTTTTCTGGCAGGTGGGGTGGAGCGGAAATTTTTTCCCAGTGTTTGTGCGGAGATACGCGATCCGGCCCGCAGACTTTGTCGCCCAGGTGCCAGGCTAGTGGCTTTCCCGTCTGGGCTCGCGGCCAGCGCGCGCGTACCGTGGCCGGTCATGAGCCATACCCCTGCCTTCATCCCCCAGATCCGCCTGTACCAGGACTGGCTGCGCGAGCGCCACGGCCTGCAGTTCGACAGCTACGACGCGCTGTGGCGTTGGTCGGTGACCGACCTGGACGCCTTCTGGCAAAGCATCTGGGACTACAACGCGCTGCAGTCGCCCACGCCGCACACGGCCGTGCTGGAGCGCAACACCATGCCCGGCGCCCAATGGTTTCCGGGCGCTCAGATCAACTACACGCGCCAGGCGCTGCGCCATGTGGGTGCCGCCCATGCGGCCGGCATGCCCGCCGTGGTCAGCCGCAACGAGACGGGCCGCCACCGCGAACTGTCCTGGCCCGACCTGCGCCGCCAGGTCGCCGCCCTGGCCCTGCACCTGAAGGCCCAGGGCGTGGGCCGCGGCGACCGCGTGGCTGCCTACCTGCCCAACATCCCCGAGGCCATGGTCGCCCTGCTGGCCACGGCCAGCCTGGGCGCCGTCTGGAGCATTTGCGCGCCCGACATGGGCACCAACGCGGTGCTGGACCGCTTTCGCCAGATCGCGCCCAAGGCGCTGATCGCCGTCGATGGCGTGCACTACGCCGGGCGCGATATCGACCGCATGGCCGTGCTGGCGGAGCTGCGCGCAGGCCTGCCCAGCGTGGAGCATGTGGTTCTTGTGCCCAACCTGGACCTGCAGGCCAGCCTGGCCGATGCCGCCGACTACGGCCAGGTCACGGCGCGCGACGACGCGGCCACGGCGGCCTTCGAGCCCGAATGGCTGCCCTTCGACCACCCGCTGTGGATCGTCTACTCCAGCGGCACCACCGGCCTGCCCAAGCCCATCGTCCACGGCCATGGCGGCATGGTGCTGGTGGCCCTGCAGCTCAAGGCCCTGCACAACGACGTGGGCTGCAGCTACCACCCCAACAGCTGGGGCGAGCGCTACCACTGGTACAGCTCCACGGGCTGGGTGATGTGGAATGCCCAGGTCTCGGGCCTGCTGGGCGGCACCACCTGCGTGATCTTCGACGGCAGCCCCGGCGGCAGCAAGGACAGGCCCGACTGGGGCGTGCTGTGGCGCTTCGCGGCCGAGACCGGCGTGACCAGCTTCGGCTCGGGCGCGGCCTTCTACGCCAACTGCATGAAGGCCGGCGTGGACCTGGCCCAGTGCGGCGACCTGTCGCGCATCCGCAGCCTGGGCACCACGGGCTCGCCGCTGTCGCCCGAGGTGCAAAGCTGGGGCACGGCGCAGTTCGCAGGCATGGGGCGGCCTGACATCTGGTGGAACAACATCTCGGGCGGAACCGACTTTGCGGGCGCCTTCATCGGCGGCCACCGCGAGCTGCCCCAGCAGCCGGGCATCATGCAGTGCCGCCAGCTGGGCGCGGCCGTGGAGGCGTGGAACGAGCAGGGCCAGCCCGTCATCGACGAGGTGGGCGAGCTGGTCTGCACCCAGCCCATCCCCTCCATGCCCCTGTACCTGTGGGGCGATGCGGACGGCAAGCGCTACCTGTCCAGCTACTTCGACATGTACCCGGCCGGCCATGGCCGCGCGCCCGGCGGCGGCGACGGCCCCGCCGCCATGGGCCCGGTCTGGCGCCACGGCGACTGGATACGCATCCTGCCGGAGGGCGGCTGCATCATCTACGGCCGCAGCGACGCCACCATCAACCGCCACGGCCTGCGCATGGGCACCAGCGAGATCTACAGCGCCGTCGAGGCCCTGCCCGAAGTGCTGGACTCCATGGTCGTGGACCTCGAATACCTGGGCCGCGAAAGCTACATGCCGCTGTTCGTGGTGCTGCGCCCGGGCGTGGTGCTGGACGACGCCCTGCGCGCGCGCCTGCAGGGCGCCATCCGCCAGGCCCTGTCGCCGCGCTTCGTGCCCGACGAGATCGTGCAGGTGGCCGAGATCCCGCGCACGCTCAGCGGCAAGAAGCAGGAGCTGCCCATCAAGAAGCTGATGCTGGGCCAGCCGCTGGACAAGGTGGTCAACAAGGAGGCCATGGCCAACCCGGGCTGCCTGGACTGGTATGTGGGCTTTGCGGCGCAGCATGCCAAGGCACAGGCTGCCTGATATTCAAACGGTATCAGTGGCGCGGTTTTTAATATTGGACTGCGACAGACCGGCTGCCTAGAGTGGGGTCCAACCATGGAGCCCTGCAATGAGCGTGCTTGATTCCCTTGCCCTGACCCGCATCCCCGCCGAGGACGAAGCCCTGCGCGCCGAGGTTCGCGCCTTCCTCGCCCAGGCCATAAGCGGCCTGCCGCCCCATGTGCGTGCGCGCTCCTGGGGCGGCTACAGCGCCGAATTGAGCCGGCAACTGGGCGAAAAGGGCTGGATAGGCGTCACCCTGCCGCGCGAGTACGGCGGTGGCGGGCGCAGCGCCTTCACGCGCTATGTGCTGGTGGAGGAATACCTGGCCTGCGGCGCGCCCGTGGGCTCGCACTGGATTGCCGACCGCCAGAGCGGCCCGCTGATCCTCAAGTACGGCACCGAGGCGCAAAAGCGGTTCTACCTGCCGCGCATCTGCCGGGGCGAGGCCTTCTTTTGCATCGGCATGAGCGAGCCCGGCGCGGGCTCGGACCTGGCCAGCGTGAAGACGCGCGCCGCGCCGAACGACAAGGGCTTCGTGCTCAACGGCCAGAAGATCTGGACCACCAACGCCCACCACTGCCACTACATGATCGCCCTGGTGCGCACCTCGGGCGAGGCGGGTGACCGGCACAAGGGGCTGTCCCAGGTCATCGTGGACCTGTCGCTGCCGGGCGTGACCGTGCGGCCCATCACCGACCTCTCGGGCGACAGCCATTTCTGCGAAGTCTTCTTCGACAACGTGCAGCTGCCGCCCGACGCCCTGATCGGCCAGGAAGGCCAGGGCTGGGAGCAGGTCACGGCCGAGCTGGCCTTCGAGCGCAGCGGGCCCGAGCGGCTGTTCTCCAGCATCGTGCTGTTCGACGAATGGCTGGCCTGGCTGCGTGCAACGGGCGAGCGCAGCGAAGGCGCGCTGCGCCTGGCCGGCCGCGTGTTCACCGAGCTGGCCCCGCTGCGCGCCATGTCGGTGGCCGTGCAGGACAAGCTGGTGCGCGGCGAAAGCCCCATCGTCGAGGCGGCCCTGGTCAAGGAGCTGGGCACGACGCTGGAGCAGTCCATTCCCGCCGCCATCGCCGACGACCTATTCGCACGCGAGGCGTCCGAGGTTCCGCTGGAGCTGCTGCGCACCCTCAACTACGTGACGGAGGTTGCGCCTTCGTATTCATTGCGCGGCGGCACGCGCGACATCCTGCGCGGAATGATCGCGCGTGGCCTCGGCCTGCGTTGAATAAGGTTCCCCTTGAGTTGGGGCGCGCCAGTTTCAAACGGAACGCCCAAGGCCTGGCGTCATGTGTCATGAATGGAGAGAGACATGGAAGACGATTTGTTTGCCGATGCCGCGCGCCAGCTGCTGCAGGGCGAGTGCACGCCCGCGCGGGTGCGCGCCATCGAGGCCGGGGGTTCGCCCCGGGCGCTGTGGCAATCGCTGGAGCAGGCCGGCTTTGCCGATGCCATGGTGCCTGAGCACGCGGGCGGCGCGGGGCTGGCGCTGGCGCAGCTGTTCGATGTGTGGTCGCAGGCCGGCGCCCATGCGCTGCCCGTGCCGCTGGGCGAGACCATGCTGGCGCGCGCGCTGCTGGCGGGCGCGGGGGCGGAGCGTCCACCAGGCGCCATCGCGTTGGCGCAAGGCCTGCTCCAGCCGGATGGCAGCCTGCACTGCGCACCCGTGCGCCTGGGCGCAGTGGCGGACAGCGTGCTGGTGCAGCATGCGCAGGGCTGGAGCCTGCTGCCCGTGGCGCAGGCGCAGTCCGAGCCGGCGGCCTTCTGCCTGGACGTGAACCTGCGCTGGAGCGCCGATCAGGTCCGCGCAGCACCTGCTCCCGCTATCGCCCTGCCGGATGGGCTGGACCTGCGCACGCTGCAGGCCGGCCTGGTGGCGGCGCAGCTCGCGGGCGCGCTCATGGAGGTGTTCCAGCGCACGCTGCAGTATGCGAATGACCGCCAGCAGTTCGGCCGCCCCATCGGCAAGTTCCAGGCCATACAGCACCAGCTGGCGGTGATGAGCGAGCATGTCTTCGCCGCGCGCATGGCCGCCCGGCTGGGCTGCGCGGGGCAGGGCCTCTTTCCCGATCGGCTGCGCGTGGCCGTGGCCAAGGCGCGCTGCAGCCAGGCCGCGCTGGCCGTGGCCGAGGCGGCCCATGCCATCCACGGCGCCATGGGCTTCACCGAGGAATACGACCTGCAACTGCTCACGCGCCGCCTGCATGCCTGGCGCCAGACGGCGGGCTCCGAGTCGTACTGGCACGGTGTGGCAGGCGCCGCGCTGGTCCATGGCCACGCGGGCAGCACGCTGGACCTGATCCGATCGACCACCGACATCACCTCATAAACCCTTGCTCAAGGAGTCTTCTCCATGTCCTTTCTGAACATCGCCCGCGACGGCGCCATCTGGACCCTCACCATGAACCAGCCCGAGACGCGCAACGCGCTCACGGGCAACACCGCCGTGGAGGAATTCGTGCAGGTATGCGACGAGATCCGGCGCGATGCCTCGGTCAAGGCCGTCATCCTCACGGGCGCCGGCCCCATCTTCAGCTCGGGCGGCAACGTCAAGGACATGCAGCGCTTCTTCGACGACGCGCTCACGCCCGACGCCATCCGCGAGGAGTACCGCCAGGGCATACAGCGCATTCCGCGTGCCCTCAACCAGCTGGACGTGCCCGTGATCTGCGCCGTCAACGGCCCGGCCATCGGCGCGGGGCTGGACCTGACCTGCATGTGCGACATCCGCATCGCCAGCGAGACGGCCACCTTTGCCGAGAGCTTCGTGCGCGTGGGCATCGTCCCCGGGGACGGGGGGGCCTGGCTGCTGCCGCGCGCCGTGGGTCGCGCCAAGGCGGCCGAGATGGCGTTCACGGGCGAGGCCATCGACGCGCAGCAGGCCCTGGCCTGTGGCCTGGTCAGCCGCGTCGTGCCCGCCGACCAGCTGCTGCCCACGGCGCGCGCGCTGGCCGACAAGATCGCCGCCAACCCCGGCGCCGTGATGCGCATGACCAAGCGCCTGCTGCGCGAGGGCGAGCACAGCACGCTGGAGTCGCTGCTGGAGCTGTCGGCCGGCTACCAGGCCCTGGCCCACAAGACCGCCGACCACCGCGAGGCCGTGATGGCCTTCGTGGAGAAGCGTAAGCCCCGGTTTCAGTGACCGGGCCCGCCCGGCCCCCGCCACGGGGGCATGGGCCGTGTGTGACACAACACAAATGGACACTCCCCGGTGCCGGCCTCCCGGCGGGAGTGGGCGCCCATGTACTGCGCACACAGTACACTTTGCGCGTCGAGAGGCAACTCTCCCATCCACCGCACTCCCAGTCCCATGGCCGTTGAAACGACGAGTACTGCCCGCCCCAGCTTCGACCTCAAGAGCGCGCAGCTGCCCGTGGTGGCCGTGACCCTGCGGGATACCGACGTACGTGCGCTCGTGGCCGACCTGGCCCAGCGCCTGGCCGACGACCCGGATTTCTTCGACAACGACCCCGTACTGATCGACCTGGCCCATGTGCGCGAGGCCGAGGAGGCCATCGACTTCGCCGTGCTCGTGGAGGCACTGCGCTTTCACCGCACCGTGCCCGTGGCCGTGCGCGGCGGCAGCCCGGCGCAGATGGAGGCGGCGCGTGCCGCAGGCCTGGCGCCCGCGCCCGAGGCCGCACCCGTGCGGCCCACGGTGCCCGAGATCGAGATCCAGGAAGTCGTGCGCGAGATCGAGGTGGTGCGCGAGGTGCCTGCTCCCCAGGCCGACGCCCTCATCGTGGACAAGCCGCTGCGCTCGGGCCAGCGCGTCTATGCGCGCGGCACCGACATCGTGGTGCTGGCCATGGTCAGCTATGGTGCCGAAGTCATCGCCGACGGCAACGTCCATGTCTACGCGCCGCTGCGCGGCAGGGCCATCGCCGGGGCACGCGGCAACACCGAGGCGCGCATCTTCAGCACCTGCATGGAAGCACAGCTGCTGTCGATTGCCGGCATCTATCGCACAATCGAGACCGATCTCCCGGCGGACGTGGCTGCCAGGCCCGCCAAGGTGCGTCTCGACGGCGAGAAAATCCTCATCGAGCCGGTATGACACCGGACCCCTCTTCTTTGCTCTCCAGTCTTTAAGGAACCGTGCAAACATGGCCAAAATAGTCGTCGTGACCTCCGGCAAGGGTGGCGTGGGCAAGACCACCACCAGCGCCAGCTTCGCATCGGGCCTCGCATTGCGCGGGCACAAGACCGCCGTCATCGATTTCGACGTGGGCCTGCGCAACCTGGACCTGATCATGGGCTGCGAGCGCCGCGTGGTCTACGACCTGATCAACGTCATCCAGGGAGAGGCCAACCTCAACCAGGCCCTGATCAAGGACAAGCAGTGCGACAACCTCTTCGTGCTGGCCGCCTCCCAGACGCGTGACAAGGATGCGCTCACGCAGGACGGCGTCAAGAAGATCCTGGACGACCTGGCGGGCATGGACTTCGAGTACATCATCTGCGACTCGCCGGCTGGCATCGAAAGCGGCGCCCTGATCGCCATGCACTTCGCCGACGAGGCCCTGGTCGTGACCAACCCGGAAGTCTCCTCGGTGCGCGACTCCGACCGCATCCTGGGCATGCTCAGCTCCAAGACCGCGCGCGCCATCGCGGGCGAGAGCGTCAAGGAACACCTGCTGATCACGCGCTACAACCCCAACCGCGTGCAGGACGGCCAGATGCTGTCGCTGGAGGACATCCAGGACATCCTGCGCATCGAGCTGATCGGCGTCGTGCCCGAGTCCGAAACCGTGCTGCAGGCCTCCAACCAGGGCATTCCCGCCGTGCACATGCAGGGCTCGGACGTGGCCGAGGCCTACCAGGACGTGGTGGCACGCTTCCTGGGCGAGGAAAAGCCCATGCGCTTCACCGAAGCGCAAAAGCCCGGCTTCTTCAAACGCATGTTCGGGGGGAGGTAAGCGGCCATGTCCATGCTCTCTTTCCTGCTCGGAGAAAAGAAGAAGACGGCCTCGGTGGCCAAGGAGCGCCTGCAGATCATCCTCGCGCGTGAGCGCGTGGGCGGCAATGGCGGCGGTCCCGACTACCTGCCTGCGCTGCAAAAGGAGCTGATGGCGGTGATCTCCAAGTACGTGGACATCGACGTCAACGACATCAAGGTGCACCTGGAGCGCCAGGAAAACCTCGAAGTGCTCGAAGTCAAGATCGAACTGCCCGACGCCTCGCGCTGAGCGCCGCCCGGCGCCGTGCTCAGCCCAGGCGCAGCGTGCAGCGCAACCCGCCCAGCGGGCTCGGTCCCATCTCCAGCGATCCACCATAGGTCTCGGCGATGTCGCGCACGATGGCCAGGCCCAGGCCGTGGCCCTGGGCCTGTTCGTCGAAGCGGACACCGCGTTCCATGGCCTGCGCGAGATGCTCCGGCGCCAGGCCTGGGCCGTCGTCATCGATCTGCAGCAGCGTCGTCGTGCCGTCCTGGCACACGGCCAGCGTGACGCGGCTGCGCGCCCACTTGCCGGCGTTGTCCAGCAGGTTTCCCGCCATCTCCTCCAGGTCCGAGGCCGCGCCGCGCCAGCGCAGCCCATGGCCGGGCAGCGGCGTGGAGGTCTGGATGGACCAGGACAGGCGCCGCTGGGCGTGGATCTGGCGCATGGCATCCAGCAGCCGGGCCAGCACCTCATCCAGCGCCACACTGCCGGCGCTGCCGGCGCCGCTGGCGAAGCGCGCCAGATGGCGGTCGATGGTGTGGGACATGGCCTGTACCTGGTCACGCAGCCACGGGCCATCGACCTGATGGCCGCGTGCCTGGATGCCGAGCACGGCCAGCGGCTTCTTGAGCGCATGGCTCAGGTCGGCCGCCTGGTGGCGCGCGCGCTCCACGACCTGGGCATTGCGCTGCAGCACCTGGTCCACGGCCTCGGCAATCGGGTCCAGGTCGGGGCCGAAGTGCCGCCCCAGCTGCGTGCGTGTGCCGTCTTCCATGTCCTGCAGCGCCTGCTGCAGGCTGCGCAGCGGCTGCAATCCCAGGCGCACCAGCGCCACCGTGCACAGCAGCAGCGCGGCGACCAGGCCCAGCTCGGTGACCAGCAGGATGCGGTCGATGCGGCGCCATTCCTGGCGCGTACCGTCCAGCGGGCCGAAGACATGCAGCTGCACGCGCCTGCCCGCGACATCGAAGCTGCGGCGCAGGCCCAGCAGTTCGCGCCCCTGCGGCCCGCGCAGCGACAGCAGCGTCTCGCTGCCCTTGTGCCGGGGCCAGGGACGGGCGTCGTCCAGCTCCAGGCTGTCGTCCCAGACCGAGCGCGACTGCTGCAGCCGCCCGTCCTGCTCCAGTGTCCAGTACCAGCCCGAGAAAATGCGGCCGAACTCGCCGCGATTGAGCCGCGTGCCCTGTCCGGTCAGGGGCCCCGGGGACTGCAACTCGGCCTGCAGCCGCTCGGCACGGTCCTGCAGGCCGGCCTTGAAGCCGCGCAGCACCGCATCGTGCAACTGCTCGCGCAGCAGCCAGCTGGCGGCCGTGCCGCAGGCCAGCGTGGCCACCAGGCTCAGTGCCAGCAGGCGCTCCGACAGGCCCCAGTGCCTAGGACGCATGGTCGCCGCTGGCCTGCTGCAGGCGAAAGCCCCGTCCGCGCTCGGTATGGATCAGGCCATGCGGGGACAGTTTGCGGCGGATGCGGCCGACCAGCACGTCCACGGTGTTGGAGTCCGGGTCCAGGTCGCGTGCGTAGACATGCTCGCTGATGTCGGCGCGGCTGACGAGCTGTCCATGCCGGTTGGTCAGAAAGCTCAGGATGCGTTGCTCCTGCGCGGTCAGCGCAAGCGGCCGACCTTCGAGCGTGAAGCGGTCTGCCATGGTGTCGTAGGCCAGCGGGCCTATCTGCACCAGGGGCCGGCTGCCGCCTGCTGCGCGCCGGTGCAGCACGCGCAGCCGCGTGACGACCTCCTCGTGCAGAAAGGGCTTGGTCAGGTAGTCGTCCGCGCCGGCCTGGAAGGCCGTGAGCTTGTCGCTCCAGCGGTTGCGGGCCGTGAGCACCAGCACGGGAAAGGAGCGGCCCTGCTCGCGCCAATGGCGCAGCACCGAGACGCCGTCCTGTCCTGGCAGCCCCAGGTCCAGCAAGGCGGCGTCATAGTGTTCGACGCTGCCCAGTTCCTGGGCGAGGCGGCCGTCCGCGCAGCACTCGGCCAGCATGCCGGCCTCCTGCAGGATGGCCTGCAGGCCTGCCGCAAGATCGGCGTCGTCTTCGACGATGAGCACCCGCATCAGCGCAGTCCGTCCTCTTCGATGGGCTGGCCGCTGTACGCATCCACATGCACTTCGATGCTGCGGCCGGCGCTCAGCTGCAACTCGACCTCGTAGTAGGCGCGCTGCCGGACGTCGATCTTGAGCTCGGCCTCTGTGGCGCGGGCCTGGTACTTGCGCTCCAGCTCCTCAAGAATGCGCGGCAGCGGTTGCAGCGTGGCGGCCTGCTCCCGGCTCAGGACAGGCTCCACCAGGATGCGGCCCGTCTGGGCGTCGGCGCGCAGCAGCTGCTCACGGCCTTCGCGCGTGAGCAGCTGGATCTCGTAGTAGGGCCTGGGGCTGCGCGTTTCCTCCAGCTCGATCTGCAGCACGGTGCCGGGATGCAAGCGGGTGACGGCTGCCGCCACGGCGGACATGGGTATCAGCACGGCGGTGGTCGCGCCCGGCCGGGGGATGTCCTGTCCCGTGACTGCATCGATATAGATCTCCGTGCGCTGGCCATTGGCAAGCTTGATTTCGTACCAGCGCCGGCCGTCGGCGCCGCGCTCGAGTTCGATGTCGATGACGCGCCCTTTGTGGCGCTGCTGCACGTCCTGGAGGATTTCCGCCAAGGGCCGCAGGCGCTTCGACTGCACCTCGCGGCGCACGCTTTCATGCTCCGCTGGCGTGGTGGCAGAGGCGGGCGCCAGCGGCAGGGCCAGCAAGGCAGCAAGTGCGAGGCGGAGTTTCACGGCCACGCATCTTATGTGCACGTTCTTAAACAGTGCATGAACGCGCCATTCATGCGCGGTTTAGGCGCCTTTGCCGACACTGCAGGCGGTTGCACCGATGGCCCCGCCGCGGTGCCTTTTCATCTGTTTCTTTCTGGCATCGAACACCATGCATTTTCTTCGCTTTTCCCGCTCCGCCCTGCCATTGCCCCGGGTCCTGGGCGCTGGCGCGCTCTCGCTGTCCGTGCTGCTGGCTGCCTGCGGCGGTGGCGGCGGCGGGGCTGACAAGCCTGCCCCCACGCCGGTCACTCCCAGCGCCAGCTATGCGTCGGGCACCATTGACGGCTTCGGCTCCATCCTGGTCAATGGGGTGCGGTATGACGAGCGCCAGGCCCGGATCACCGATGGCGATGGCGTCCTGCTGGCCAGCGATGCGCTCAAGCTGGGCATGGCGGTCCATGTCACGGCCGACCCCGTGACCACCGGCAGCGATGGTGTGGCGCGCGCCATGGCCCGCCAGATTCTTGTGCGCAGCGATCTGGAAGGTCCGTTGAGCGCGGTCGTGGGCGACCGGCTGACCGTACTGGGCCAGACCGTGATCGTCGATGCGGCCACGGTGTTCGAGGACGGCCGCGCGGCGGCGCTGCAGGTCGGCCGTGTGCTGGAAGTCCACGGCCTGCGCGATGCGCAGGGCCGCATTCTTGCCAGCCGCATCGAGATCGAGGATGACGCCGACGAGCCCTGGCGCCTGCGCGCGCCTGTCGATGCCGTTGACATGTCGCGCCGCACCCTGCGCATCGGCGAGGCCGTCGTCAACTGGAGCGGCGTGCAGGTTGCCGCCGCGCTGGCTGCCGGCGACGTGGTCAGCCTGCGCCTGGCGCGCCAGCCCGATGCCGCCGGCCTGTGGGTGGCCACCGCACTGTCGGTGCAGCGTCCCACGCTGCCCGAACAGGCGGGCGTGGAGGCCGACGTCACCGGCCATATCACCCGCATGGACTCGCCGACCCGCTTCGTCGTGGACGGCCTGAGCGTGGACGCGGGCAGCGCCACACGCCTGCCCGCAGGCCTTGCCGTGGGCGACCTGGTCGAGGTCGAGGGCATGTTCCAGGACGGGGTGCTTCGCGCCTCCGAGGTCGAGCGCAAGCTGCGGCTGGACAGTGACGATGGCTTCGAGATCGAGGGCCGCATCACCGCTGTCGACAGCCTGGCCGGCATCTTCGAGCTGCGCGGCGTGCGCGTGGACTATCGCAATGCGCGCTTCGAGGATGGCAGCGCTGCCCAAATTGCCGTGGGGCGCGTGGTCGAGGTCAAGGGCCGGCTCTCGGTCGATGGCGCGATGGTGGTGGCCACCGAGGTCGAGTTCGACTAAGGGTTCGCGTTCGCCGCAGGCCGCATCGCCTCGCTCTGCGCACGCGCGGCGGCGGGGCGCACCCACAGCAGGTAGGCGGCGCCCAGCAGCGCGATCCACAGGCCGCCCACGACCAGGGCTGCACGGGTGTGGGGGAAGTAGCCGAGCACGCCCAGCACCAGCAGCATGAAGCCGATGGCCGCCAGCGGCGCGGCGGGCCACAGCGGGACCGGGAACTTCAGCGCGGCCACCTGCTGCGGGCTCATGCGGCGGCGCGCCGCGAACTGCGACAGCAGGATCATCAGCCAGACCCAGACCGTGGCGAAGGTGGCGATGGAGGCGATCAGCAGGAACACGTCCTCGGGGATCAGGTAGTTCAGCACCACGCCGGCCAGCAGCGCCACGGCCATCACCACCACGGTCATCCAGGGCACGCCATGGCGCGAGACACGGCCGAAGCCGGCGGGGGCCTGGCCCTGGTGCGCCATGCCGTAGAGCATGCGGCCGGCGCCGAAGATGTCGCTGTTGATGGCCGACACGGCCGCCGAGATCACCACGATGTTGAGGATGGTGGCGGCCGAGGAAATGCCCAGGCCGCTGAAGATCTGCACGAAGGGGCTGCCCTGGCTGCCGATCTGCGGCCAGGGGAAGATGCTCATCAGCACGAACAGCGTGAGCACATAGAACAGCAGGATGCGCAGCGGCACGGCGTTGATGGCGCGCGGGATCACGCGCGCCGGGTCCTTGGCCTCGCCGGCCGAGATGCCGATGATCTCGATGCCGCCGAAGGCGAACACCACCACCGCCAGCGAGGCGATCAGGCCCGAGACGCCATGGGGCATGAAGCCGCCGTGCACCCACAGGTTCTGCACGCCGGTCGGCGCCTGGTCGGCCGCCATGCCGAAGCCGAACACCATGATGCCCAGGCCGCCGCCGATCATGGCGATGATGGCCGCCACCTTGAGCAGGGACAGCCAGAACTCCATCTCGCCGAACACCTTGACCGAGCACAGGTTGAGCGCGCCGATGAAGCAGACGATGGACAGCACCCAGATCCAGCGCGGCACCTCGGGAAACCAGAACCCCATGTAGATGCCGAAGGCCGTCACGTCGGCCAGGCAGACGATGACCATCTCGAAGGTATAGGTCCAGCCCGTGACGAAGCCCGCGAACGGCCCCAGGTAGTCGCTGGCGTACTGGCCGAAGGAGCCGGGCACGGGGTTGTGCACGGCCATCTCGCCCAGCGCGCGCATCACCATGTAGACCGCCGCGCCCGCCAGCAGGTAGGCGATCAGCACCGAGGGGCCTGCCTGCTGTATGGCCTTGGCCGAGCCGTAGAACAGCCCCGTGCCTATGGCCGAGCCCAGTGCCATGAAGCGGATATGGCGGGCCGACAGCCCTCGGTGCAGGCTGCCTGCAGATGGTGAACTCATGCGCTGTCTCCCCCCGTCATTGGTGAAATGGCTGCCGCATCCACGGGCTTCATCGGCCTGCGGATGGGTCTGCGATCAGATGTATAAGCCTGTATATACAATATGCGCAGACACCGATTTCCCGGACCGGGGATTACCCGGAGGCGGGAAGGCACGGGAATCGGGGAGTCGCCGAAAGAGGCGACGGGAGTGCTGCCGCAGGCCCCGGTATCAGCCCAGGCCGCCCGTGTGCATGCGGCCTGCGTGGTACAGCAGCGGCGTGTGGCCGGCCTGATGGCTGCACTGCTCGACCTCGCCGATGAAGATCACATGGTCGCCTTCTTCATGGCGATGGCGGTTGCGGCATTCGAAGACGGTGGTGGCTTCGGACAGCAGCGGCACGCCCTGGGCCGAGCTGCGCCAGGCGGTGTTGGCGAAGCGGTCCACGCCCTTGCGTGCGAACAGCTCGGCCAGGGGCTTTTGCGAGGCCGACAGCACGTGGATGGCGTAGTGCGAGCAATGCTGGAACACGGGCAGCGAGGCCGCCGACAGCGCCATGCTCCACAGCACCAGCGGCGGCGTGAGCGAGACGGAGTTGAACGAGCTCACGGTGACGCCCACCGGATGGCCCTGCGGGCTGCGTGCGGTGACGATGGTCACGCCCGTGGCGAACTGGCCCAGCGCGTCGCGGAACTCGCGCGACGAGAACGGGGACTGTGGAGGCAGGGCGGCCATGGCGGCGGGAGGCAGTGCGGAATTCACGGGTGCAAGAACCAGGCGGCAGCAAGGCCGCAGCAGGGCTGCAGCGTTTGGGACGGGCGCCCGGAGCCGGGCAGCAACCTTGCATTATGGGTGCGGATGCCGGCAGAAGCGGCCGATGGGGCCTCTGCCAGGGAGGTCTTTGCCCTGTGTGCGCGGCGCCGGCTCACAGCGCCATGCTCATCTGGGCGGGCGCGGCGTTCTCGTTCAGCCAGGCCTTCATGCGGGCTCGCGTGCAGCGCTGCAGCTGCATCAGCAGGGCATGCTCGGGCCAGGCCAGCGCATGGCGCAGGCACAGGTCCTGCTGCATGCGCGCCAGCAGGGCGGCGGCCATCTCGGCATCGGCCAGCGCCCGGTGGGCACGCTCGGCCACGGGCAGGCCCAGGTGGGCGGTGAGCCGGCTCAGGCTGTGGCTGGGCGCCTCCGGGTAGATGCGGCGCGACAGCAGCACGGTGCAGGCAAAGGGCTGGGGCGCGGCCTCGCCGGCCAGGGCCAGTTCGGTCTGCCAGAACTTGCTGTCGAAGGCCGCGTTGTGCGCCACCATGGGGGCGCTGCCCACGAAGCGCGCGGCATCGCGCATCACGTCCTCGGCGGGCGGCGCGGCTGCGACCATGGCATTGGTGATGCCGGTCAGCCGCGTGATGAAGGGCGGTATCCAGGCGCCCGTGCGCATCAGGCTCTGGAAGCGGTCCACCACCTGGCCGCCCTCGATCAGCACGATGGCGACCTCGGTGGCACGCGCGCCCTGGGCGGGCGCCATGCCCGTGGTTTCAAAGTCGATGACGGCAATCGGCTGCGGCATGGGGCGATTGTGCCCGGCAGTGCCCGACCGGCGTGCCGGGGCGGCTATTCCTCGGCCTGGCTGCCGTCGGCCGCGCCCAGGCGCTGCACGACCTGGTCGAGCAGGGCGTAGAGCTGCTCGATCTCTTCATGGCCCACCAGGCGCTCGATCTCGGCATAGGTCTCGGAGGAATGCGGCGCGATCTCGGCCACGATGGCGTGGCCGGCCGCCGTGAGCTCGAACTCGGCGCCGCGCATGTCGCTGGCGTGGCGCGAGCGCTCCACCAGCTGCCGGCCTTCCAGCGTCTTGAGCAGGCGCGAGAGGCTGGGCATGCTGATGTAGGTGGCCTGCGACAGCTCCATGGGCCGCAGCCTGTGCGTGACCGCCGCCATGGCGCGCAGCACGCGCCACTGCTGTTCGGTCAGGCCATGGGCGCGCAGCATGGGCCGAAAGCGCACCATGACCGATTCGCGGGCGCGCAGCAGCGCCATGGGCAGGGAGCGCGAGAAGGCGCGCAGCGGCTCGGGGGCAAAAGAGGGCGTGGTCTGGGGCATGTTCGGCAGCATCTGTCGGCTGGATTCTATGCAGCCGCCGCTCCCTCCCCGGAGCGGCGTTGCGGGCGCCTTGTCAGGCCGGGGCCTCAATAGGTCTGGCTTTTCGGCGCGGGGGCCGCTGCCTGCTTGAAGCGCGCAGCCAGCGCGCTGGTGGCCTGCACCAGCACGCTGGTGTCCAGGCCCACGGCCGTGAAGGTGCAGCCCAGCTCCAGGTACTTGCGCGCCAGGGCCTCGTTGGGCGTGAGGATGCCGGGCGCCTTGCCCGCGCGGCGTATGCGCGCGATGGCGTCGGCAATCGCCTCCTGCACCTCGGGATGGCCGGGGTTGCCGATGTGGCCCATGGAGGCCGACAGGTCGGCCGGGCCGATGAAGACGCCGTCCACGCCCTCGGTGGCGGCAATGGCGTCCAGGTGGGCCAGCGCCTGGCGCGTCTCCACCTGCACCAGCACGCAGACCTGGGCGTTGGCTTCATGGGCGTAGTTGGCACGCCGGCCCCAGGCCGAGGCGCGTGCGCCGCCCATGCCGCGGATGCCGCCCTGGCCGTCGGCCTGCGGATAGCGCGCGGCACGCACGATGCGCGCGGCCTGCTCGGCCGTGTCCACCATGGGCACGAGCAGGGTCTGCACGCCGATGTCCAGGTACTGCTTGATCAGCATCTCGCCGACCTCGCCGTGTCCCATGGGCACGCGGGCAATGGCATGGCTGTCGGGATAGGCCGCGATGGCCTGCAGTTGCGCCAGCAGGGTGCGCGTGTCGTTGGGCGAATGCTCGCCGTCGATCAGGAGCCAGTCAAAGCCGGCGCCCGCGCAGATTTCCGCCGAATAGGCGTCGGCCAGGCCCAGCCACAGGCCGATCTGGGGTTGGTCGGCCGCAATGGCGGCCTTGAAGCGGTTCACAGGTGTCTGCATGGTGTGATTGTCCGGGCCTCAGTGGCCCATGCACAGGTACTTGGTGCTCAGGTATTCCTCTATGCCGGCGGCGCCGCCCTCGCGGCCCATGCCCGACTGCTTGACGCCGCCAAACGGCGCCACGGCCGTGCTGATGATGCCGCTGTTGATGCCCACCATGCCGTACTCCAGCGCCTCGCCCACGCGCCACACGCGGCCCACGTCGCGGGCGTAGAAGTAGGCGGCCAGGCCGTACTCGGTGTCGTTGGCCATGCGGATGGCCTCTTCCTCGGTCTTGAAGCGGAACACGGGCGCCACGGGGCCGAAGACCTCTTCCCTGGCGATGCGCATGCGGTCCGTGGCGTTGGCCAGGATGGTGGGCTCGTAGAAGGTGCCGCCCAGCGCATGGCGCTTGCCGCCCAGCACGACCTCGGCGCCGTTCTTCACGGCGTCGGCCACCAGTTCCTCGACCTTGTCCACGGCGGCCTGGTCGATCAGCGGGCCCTGGCCCACGCCGGCCTCAAGCCCGTTGCCCACCTTGAGGGCCTGCACGGCGACCTTGAGCCTGGCCATGAAGGCGTCGTACACGCCGTCCTGCACCAGCAGGCGGTTGGCGCACACGCAGGTCTGGCCGGTGTTGCGGTACTTGGAGGCCATGGCGCCCTCGACGGCGGCATCCAGGTCCGCGTCATCGAAGACGATGAAGGGCGCGTTGCCGCCCAGCTCCAGCGACATCTTCTTGAGCGTGGGCGCGCATTGCTCGGCCAGCACGCGGCCCACTTCGGTGGAGCCCGTGAAGGTCAGCTTGCGCACGGCCATGCTGGCCGTGAGCACGCCGCCGATGGCGCGCGAGGAGCCCGTGATCACGCTGAACACGCCTTCGGGAATGCCGGCGCGCTGGGCCAGCTCGGCCATGGCCAGGGCCGACAGCGGTGTCTGCTGCGCGGGCTTGACGATGATGGTGCAGCCCGCCGCCAGGGCCGGCGCGACCTTGCGCGTGATCATGGCGGCCGGGAAGTTCCAGGGCGTGATCGCGGCGCAGACCCCCACGGGCTCCTTGGTCACGATGATGCGCTTGTCGGCCCAGGGCGCGGGCACGGTGGAGCCGTAGATGCGGCGCGCTTCCTCGGCAAACCACTGCACGTAGGAGGCCGCATAGGCGATCTCGCCGCGCGACTCGGCCAGGGGCTTGCCCTGCTCGCTGGTCATGATCAGGGCCAGGTCTTCCTGGTTCTCCATCATCAGCTCGAACCAGCGATGCAGCAGGCGTGCGCGGGCCTCGGCGGTCTGCTGCTTCCAGAGGGCGAAGGCGCGTTCGGCGGCGGCGATGGCACGCTGCGTCTCGGCCTCGCCCATGCGGGGCACATGGCCCACGGACTCGCCCGTGGCGGGGTTGTGGACGTCGATGCGGCTGCCATCGTCGGCGGCCAGCCATTGGCCGTCGATCAGGCAGAGGTTCTTGAGCAGGCTGGGGTCGCGCAGGGCAAGCGGCATGGGAAATCTCCAATAAGGGCGAGGCAGGCGTCGGGACGACGGCGCCTAGACAAAACGGAATTGCAGGCGGCCCAGCGGGCCGTAGTCGGCATCGAACAGGTCGCCGGCCCTGGCCGCCACGGGGCGCGTGAACGAGCCGGCCAGCACGGTCTGGCCGGCCTCCAGGGCCTCGCCCCAGGGCGAGAGCTTGTTGGCCAGCCAGGCCACGCCGATGGCGGGATGGCCCTGCACGCCGGCAGCCAGGCCGGTCTCCTCGACCACCCCGTTGCAGCGCAGTATGGCGCCGCACCAGGGCAGGTCAAGCACCCCGGGAACAGCCTGCCCGGCGCCGACCACGATGCCCGCATTGGCCGCGTTGTCGCTGATGGTGTCGTAGACCTTGCGCATGGCCTTGGTGTGGCGGTCGAACTGCTCGATGCGCGCGTCGATGATCTCGATGGCCGGCGTCACGTGGTCGGTGGCGTCCAGCACGTCCTGCAGCGTGATCTCCTTGCCGCCGGGCAGGCCCGGGCCGCGCAGCGGCGCCTTGAGCACGAAGGCCAGCTCCACCTCCACGCGCGGCGCGATGAAGTGGGCGGCCGGGATGTCTAGCACCTGGCCCGGCGTGCAGCGGTAGAGCATGCTGTCGAGCAGGGTGCCGTAGTCGGGCTCGTCGATCTGGCTCGATATCTGCATGGCGCGCGAGGTCAGGCCGATCTTGTGGCCGATCACCTTGCGGCCCGCCGCGATCTGCAGGCGCACCCATTCACGCGAGACGCGGTAGCCATCCTCCACGGTCATGCCGGGAAAGCGCTTGGAGAAATGCTCGACCTGCACGCGCGTCTTCTCGCTGCGGTCGAGCTCCTGGGCCAGTTGGGTCAACAGTTCTTGGGAAAACATTTCAAGGCCTGGAAAAGAGGGGATGAAGGGTGCTGTGCTTGCCGTCGTAGACCTGGCCCGGGCTTTCATCGACCTGCACGGTCAGGCCCATGTGGCGCTGCGCGAACAGCGGCTGCAGATGGCGGCGCGCGCAGGCCAGCAGGGCGTCGCCCGCCTGCTGCTGCACGGCGGCCGAGCGGCCCCGGCCCATGCGCAGGTTGATGTAGATGAAGCCGTAGTCGCCATCGCCGCCCGCTGCGCGGCCCGCGGCCCCGCCATCGGCCACGGCGCTGTGCGGCGCGGGGTAGGCCAGCACGCGCGTGCCGCCCGTGGGAAAGACCTGGGCGCCGTCTTCGGCACGCACGGTGAGCATGGTGTCGGCCAGGGCGCGGCACAGCTGCGTCATGTCGGTGTGCGCGTCCAGGCTGGCCGTGTAGAGGATGACCACGTGCGGCATTCAGGCCACCTCCATGGTGGCGGCCGTGCAGCTCACGGCGAAGATGGGAATGGGCTGGCAGTACAGCACCTGGCCCGCGCCGCGCGCGGCGGCGGCCACGGCGATGAAGCTGCGGATCTCGAAGCCGCCCTGGCCGCCGTCGCGGTAGGTCTCGGCGTCGGTGTACGACAGCAGCGCGTCCCGGTCGTTGCGGCACCAGCGGTCCATGAACTGCTGGTCCCATTCCCAGTTGACCTTGCCCGAGTCGGGCGTGGCCGGCCAGTGCGAGATGCCGCCCGTGCCCACGATGGCGATGCGCTCGGGCGCCTTGTCGCAGGCGCGGCGCAGGGCCTCGCCAAAGGCCCAGGCGCGGTGCAGCGGCGTCAGCGGCGGGCCCTGGCAGTTGATGTTGACGGGGATGATGTCCTTGTCATAGGCCGGCGTCAGAAAGTGCAGCGGCACCATGATGCCGTGGTCGAACTTCCACTCCTCGGCAAAGGCCACGTCCACGGTCTGCATGACCTCGGTGATCAGGCGCCGCGACAGTTCGGCATTGCCGGGGATGCGGTGGCGCTCTATGCCCAGCCAGGCCGGGTCCTCGATGGGCCCTTCGTAGTGGTCTGCCATGCCGATGGCATAGGCCGGCATGTTGTTCATGAAGAAGTTGGCGAAGTGCTCGGCCGCGATGACGATCACGGCATCGGGCCGCGCCGCCTCCAGCCGTGCGCCCATGTCGCGGAAGGCGGCATGGAATGCATCCTTGGTGGCCGGATCGGCCAGGTGTGCGCGGCCCGTGATGCCGGGCGCGTGGCTGCAAACGCCTGCAAATACCAGACTCATCTCAAACTCCTGCGATCTTTTCGTTGGTGGCTGTCGTCATCGCGTAGACGCCCGCGCGCACCGGTCCGTGCTTTTGCACGCCGTCGCGCATGGCCTGCAGGTAGTCGGCCCAGGGCATGCCCAGCAGCGGCGCGAAGTGCATCAGCAGCTGGCCGTTGCAGCCCAGCACGTAGAGCTTGCCGATGTCGCCGTGGAACATGGCTTCGTACTCCTCGGGCTCCAGCGCGTACTCGGCCAGCAGCGCGGCGCGGTCCTCGGCAAAGCGCCGCTGCACCTCGGGCTCGCGGTTGAGCTGGAACAGGAATTTCTGCATGGTGTACAGGCTCATGGCGGCTCCCGGTGTCGGCCTCAACCCAGCGTGATGTTGGCGCGGCGGATGATGGCTTCGTACTTGGCGATTTCGCTGGTGACGAAGGCTGCGAACTGCTGCGCCGTGCCGGCCTGCGAGACGATGCCGCCGCGCGCGAAGGCGTCCACCACGGCGGGCTCGGCCAGGGCCTTGACCACGGCGGCATTGATACGCTGCACCAGCGCATCGGGCGTGGCGCCCGGTGCCAGCAGACCCTGCCAGGAGTTGGATTCCAGCGCCACGCCCTGCTCGGCCAGCGTGGGCACCTGGGGTGCGAACTGCGAGCGCTGGCGCGTGGCCATGCCCAGGGCCACCAGCTTGCCGCTTTGCACATGGCCGCGGAACTCGGGCCAGTTGCCGAACATCACGTCCACCTGGCCGCCCAGCAGGTCGGCCAGCGCCGGGCCCTGGCCCTTGTAGGGGATGTGGACCATCTCGATGCCCATCTCCTGGCACAGCAGCGCGCCCGACAGATGGGCCGAGGTGCCGTTGCCGAACGAGGCATAGCTGAGCTCGCCGGGCCTGGCCTTGGCGCGGCTGCGCAGGTCGGCCAGCGTCTTCAGTCCGCTGCCCGGGTGGGTGGCCAGCACATGCTCGGACAGGCCCATCAGCGCCACGGGCTTGAGGTCGCGCGTGGTGTCGTAGGGCAGGTTCTTCACCAGCGTCTTGTTGGCCGTGAAGCTGTTGGCCACGCACACCAGGGTGTAGCCGTCGGCCGGCTGCTTGGACACATAGTCCACGCCGATCACCGTGCCCGCGCCGGGCTTGTTCTCCACGATCACAGGCTGGCCCAGGGACTTGCCCAGCTCGGTGCCCACCAGGCGCGCCACCAGGTCGGTGGTGCCGCCCGGCGTGAAGGGCACGATGATGCGCAGCGGTTTTGCAGGCCAGGTGCCGGCCGGGCTACCGGGCTGGGCCTGGGAAAGGCCCGGGAGCATCAGCGCTGCGGCCGTGGTGGCTGCGGTGGATTGCAGGAAATGGCGGCGTTGCATGTCTTGTCTCCTCGGTTCTCTTTGTCGTTGTCGTTGGTCGCCCGTTCAGACGCCCCAGTGCGGAATATGGTGCGAGCCCAGCGATACGGCCACGTTCTTGGGCTCGCAGAAGACCTCGTAGCTCCAGCTGCCGCCCTCGCGGCCCGTGCCCGAGGCCTTGGTGCCGCCGAAGGGCTGGCGCAGGTCGCGCACGTTCTGGCTGTTGACGAAGCACATGCCGGCCTCGATGGCGGCGGCCACGCGGTGGGCGCGGCCCACGCTCTCGGTCCAGACGTAGCTGGACAGGCCGTACTGGATATCGTTGGCCAGGCGCACGGCCTCGGCCTCGTCGCTGAAGGGAATGATGCAGGCCACGGGGCCGAAGATCTCGTCCTGGGCGATCTGCATGCGGTTGTCCACGTCGGCAAACACCGTGGGCAGCACGTAGTTGCCCTTGCGCACGCGCTCGGGCAGCACGGGCGCATCGAGCCCGCCGCACAGCATGCTGGCGCCTTCCTTCTGGCCCAGTTCGATGTAGTGGCGCACCTTGGCCAGGTGGCCGGCGCTGATCATGGGGCCGACGATGGTGGACTCGTCCAGCGGGTCGCCCACGGTGATCCTCCTGGCGCGCTCCACGAAGCGGTCCACGAACTTCGCATAGATGCCCTTTTGCACCAGGATGCGGCTGCCGGCCGTGCAGCGCTCGCCGTTGTTGGAGAAGATCATGAACACGGCCGCGTCCAGCGCGCGCTCGAAGTCGGCATCGTCGAAGATCACGAAGGGGCTCTTGCCGCCCAGCTCCATGCTGAACTTCTTGAGGCCAGCGGCCTGCACGATGCGGTTGCCGGTCTGGGTCGAGCCCGTGAACGAGACGGCGCGCACATCGCGGTGGCGCACCAGGGGCTCGCCCGCGTCCTTGCCGTAGCCGTGCACCAGGTTGAGCACGCCGGGCGGAATGCCGGCCTCCAGCGCCAGCTCGCCCAGGCGCGCGGCCGTCATGGGCGACAGCTCGCTCATTTTGAGCACGGCCGTGTTGCCGAAGGCCAGGCAGGGCGCCACCTTCCAGGTGGCCGTCATGAAGGGCACGTTCCAGGGCGAGATCAGCGCGCACACGCCCACGGGGTGGAACAGGGTGTAGTTCAAGTGCGTGGGCGTGGGATAGGTGTGGCCGTCCACGCGCGTGCACATCTCGGCAAAGTAGTAGAAGTTGTCGGCCGCGCGCGGCACCAGTTGCTTGCCGGTCTGGGCGATGACCTGGCCACAGTCGTTGGTCTCGGTCTGCGCGATCTCGGGCACATGGCGGGCGATCAGGTCGCCCAGCTTGCGCACGAGCTTGGCGCGTTCGGTGGCGGGCGTGTTGGCCCATTTCGGGAAGGCGTTCTTCGCGGCGGCGACGGCGGCCTGCACCTCGGCCTCGCCGCCTTCGGCGACCTCGGCCAGCACCTCCTGGGTAGCGGGGTTGACGGTCTCGAAATAGTCCTTGCCGGCGACGGCCTTGCCGTCGATCAGGTGGTCAATGCGCATGGGGATTCCTTGGCGTGTGCGGTGGGTTCAGGAGGCGGCCGGCGCGTCGCCGACGATGGTGTTGACCAGGCGGCCCAGGCCTTCGATCTCGGTGACGATCTCGTCGTCCACGCGGGAGTCGGCCACGCCGTCGGGCGTGCCCGTGAGGATGAGGTCGCCGGGGTTCAGCGTCATGAAGCCCGACAGATGGGCGATCAGCGAGGGGATGTCATGCACCATGTCGCGCGTGCTGCCGTCCTGCTTGAGTTCGCCGTTGACCCAGCTGAGCAGGCGCAGGTTCATGGGATCGGGCACATCGGCCGCATCGACGAACCACGGGCCCACGGGCGTGGCGCCGTCGCGGTTCTTCACACGCAGGTTGGGCCGGTAGAAGTTCTCCAGGTAGTCGCGTATGGCGTAGTCGTTGGCCGTGCAGTAGCCGGCGACCACGCCGTAGGCGTCTTCGCGGCGCACGTTGCGGCAGGTCTTGCCTATGACCACGCCCAGCTCGCACTCGAAGTGCATGTAGGCCACGTCGGCGGGCCGGTACGTGCGGCCGTGGTGGCCGTTCAGCGTGTTCGGGCCCTTGAGGAAGACCAGCGGCTCCTCGGGCGCCTTGTTGAAGGCGATTTCCTTGGCATGGTCGGCATAGTTCAGGCCCAGCGCGAAGACGGTGCCGAACTGCAGCGGCGGCAGCCACTGCACGGCGGTCTCCGCCACCAGGCGGCCATCGGGCAGCTGCACCTGTCCGTGCGGGCCTTCGGTGACCTGCAGCGTCTGGCCTTCGAAGATGACGCGTCCGTGCTTCATGCTGCTGCTCCCTGTTCTGCCACCACCGAATGCGTGAGCCGGCCCAGGCCGGGCACCTCGATGACCACGCGGTCCCCGGGCCGCGCCAGCGGCGCGCCTTCGCCCGGGCCCAGCAGCAGCACGTCGCCGGGCGACAGCGTCATGAATTCGGTCACGTCGGCCAGCAGCCTTGCGGGCGAGCGCACCAGGTCGGCAAAACCGCGCTGCCAGGCCTGTTCACCATTGATGGACACCGTGAGCGTGGCCGCCTGTGCGTCAAAGCCTGTGCCGCGAACGAGGGCGCCCAGCGGGCAGAAACCGTCGCGGCAGCGCTGGCGGATGGCGGGGCGGTAGTAGTTCTCGTGCGGCAGCGTGAGGTCGCTGGCGATCAGCCAGCCGGCCACATGGTCCAGGGCCGTTGCTTCGCTGACGCGCGTGGCGCTGCGGCCGACCACCAGGCCGATGCTGGCATCGACGCGGACCTCGCCGGGATCGGCCGGCACGGCCACCGATGCGCCGTCGCGCGCCCAGGTGTTGCGTGGCTTGAGGTAGAGCACGGGCGCGCGCGGAGCGGCCTTGTAGGGCGCGCTGTCGAACTGCGGCGACAGGCGCTGCACGGTGGCGCGCTCGTTGAGCAGCGTGCCGTAGACCGTGCCCAGCGCAATGCCGTCATCCAGGAGAAAGGGCTGAATCTGCATGGTGTGGATTTAGTTAACGTGGTAATTATTGTTTTTGCAACAAGCCCCGTCAACACGGGGGATTCAGGGTTTTCCCAGGCCGCAGCAAAAAGCCCCTGCGCGGCGAACCGTGCAGGGGCTTGAAGGGGCACCGGGCGCTGCCGGTGTTGGCGGAGGGCTGGCCGGTGCTGGCGTCAGCCGCGGCGGCGGCGCAGTGCGGCCATGCCGCCCAGGGCCAGCGCCAGCAGCGCCTGGGCCAGCGTGGACAGGCCGGGCACGGGGGTGGTCGTGGCGCCGGGCGGCAGGGCCGCAGGCGCGGCCACCGCCACGGGGTCCACGATGACGCCGTTGACGGTCAGGTCGCTGTCTCCCGTCTGCCCGTCGGTGATGTCGAAGCTCACCGAGCGGCGGTCGGGTGCGAAGCGGTAGGCCGATGCGGCCAGCTCATACCAGTGCGCCGTGGGCGTGGCGGCCGTGGGGCCGTACTTCCAGAGCGTGGACTGGGCGGGTGCGGCTTCAGGCAGGTCCATGCGGATGGTGGCCATGGAGCCCGGCGTGCCGCCCATGAGCACGAAGCTCAGGCTGCCGTAGGGCATGCGCAGGTTGCCCGGCAGCGGGCTTTGCGAGGGCGCAGGCTGAAAGCCTGCCGAGTTCGAGGCGAACTGCCACTGGTCCGCGCCCACGTTGCCCGTGCCGTTGCTGACGCCCGCCGTGTTGCTGCCCGTGCCGATCTGCGTGCCGATGGGCGTGGGCTTGCTCAGGGCCAGCACAGCCGGCGCGCTGGCCGTGCCCGATGCCGGCAGGTTGACCGCATGCACGCGGTAGCTCACGGCGGGGTCCAGGCCGGTGAAGGACAGCGTGGCAGCGGTATTGGCCGCGGTGCTGACCGTGTTGCTGGCAGGGGCCGGCAGGCCGGCGGCATCCAGGCCGGCCATGACCTGGTCCCAGCTGGGGACGGGAGCATTGGCGGGCAGGGCCACGGCGCGCAGGCTGCCGCCCACGCTGGGCGTGGCCTGGACCACGGCAGATGTCTGGTCCACGGCCTGGGCGGACAGGGCCACGGTGGACAGCGCCGGCACCGCCAGGCTGTCCAGGCGCGCCTTTTTCCAGGCGGCATAGGGCAGGTCCTTGGCCACGGTGCCATCGCCGTAGAAATCGGCATCGCCGCAGTCGCTTGTGATGTCCACGCTGCCGCCTGCGTCCAGGCTGGCCGGCATGGCGCCTATGCCTTCGGCCGAGCAGGCGGTATTGGGCACGGTGATGGCGGCCAGGTCGGCAGCGCGCGGGCGCAGGTTCAGGGCCAGGCCTGCGCTGTTCACGCGGCCATCCCAGGAATAGAGCTGGAAGTTGCGCGGCGCGGTGCCCGTGGCGCTGGCCGAGGGGCCGGCAATGATCAGGTACTCGCCGGCCGCGTTCTTGCGGATTTCGCGGATGCCGCGGCCGCCCAGGTCCAGGCGGATCGGCTGGCCCATGGTCGCGCTGCCCTTGCTGCCGCCATCGGCCGCAGGCAGGGCCGCGAAGTTGGTCACGGGCACGATCAGCGCATGCGTGCGGCCCGTGGCGTCGTCCGCCGTGACGGCGGGCGCGCCCGGTGCCGGCACCAGCGGCGCGCGAAAGCCCAGCCAGGCGGCGCCGTTGTCGGGGCTGGTGGACATGCCCTCGATGGAGAAACCGCTCATCGTCTCGGCCTCGGGCGCCTTGGTGGCGCCGCCGTCCGAGCTGGCCACCAGGCCCAGGTAGTTGGCGGCAAGGCCGTCATGCGCGGCCGCGTCCCAGCTGCGCAGGTCCTCGCGCAGCCAGCGGTAGTAGCCACTGGCGGTCAGCGCTGTGGAGGCGCCGGAGCCGGTCACATCCATCGCCGCCAGGCGCCAGCGGTCGGTGCGCGACTTGCCGCTCTTGTTGTTGGAGTGCGAGCCCGCCACGTACACGCGGCTGCCCAGGGCAAAGCTGGCCTCGATGTCCATTTCCTCGTCGCTCTTGCAGCTGTCCAGGCCCGTGAGGCCGGGGGCGGTGCAGGCGGCGGCATCGGCCAGGCCCAGGGCGGTCCTGTCCAGCATCAGCGGCTTGATGGGCAGCCCGCCGGCGGGGCCATAGGCCGAGAAGGAGTTGCCGGCCGGCAGTGCATTGCCCGAGGCATCCTGGGCAGGCGCTTCGTCGTCGCCCACCAGCATGGTGGCGGCATCGATGACGATGGCCGTCGATGCGTCCGAGCGCCCGGCCAGCCAGCGCGGGCTGGTGTTGGCTGCGGTGTTGGCCGAGGCCGCGTACTTGATGGTGCGGCTGACGGAGGCGCCGCCCGCGTTGGTCAGCGTGACGGTGATGTCGGCATAGCCCACGCCGGTGGGCGTGATCCTGAGCACGGCGTTGCCGGCCTGGTTGGACGCGGCCAGGCCGGCGTCGGCCACCACGGCCTGGTTGCTCGAACGCGCAGTGACCTGTACGCCGCCAGCGCCCCCCGCATCCTGCACCGTGAAGCCGATGCCTGCCGAGGCCAGCGGGTCGTTGGCGTCACCGACCACGCCGGAAAACGCGGTCAGTTCAGGCAGCGAGGCCGTCGGCGGGGCCGAGGCCATGAAAGGCACGCCCACTGCAGCCGTGCTCCCGCCGAGGCCGTTGACGGCGCGCACGCGCAGCGTATAGCTGCCGGGCTGCAGGCCTTCCAGCGCCTGGCTGTTGCCCAGGGCCACGGCCGTGGAGGCTACCGATGCAAAGCTGTCCTGCGACAGCTCCACCACGTAGTAGGCTGCGCCCGGCACGGCGTCCCAGGCGGCCGTCACGCGGTTGCCGGCCGGGGTGGCCGCCAGGTTGGAGGGGGCGGCGGGCACGGTCGCCGGCACGGTCTCCAGCGGAGCCCAGGCCACGCCATAGAACACGCCGTCCTGCGGCGCGGCGATGGACTCGGCCGTGCCCGACAGCGTGCCGGCGTAGCCGCCGTGATCGAAGGCGCGGTACAGGCGGCCCGTGGTGTCGGTGGCCATCAGCATCACATTGCCGCCGCCGGTATCGAAGGCGGCCAGGCCGTGGACCTTGGACAGGCCGGCAATGGAGCCTGCGGGCTGCCAGCTGGTGCCGTCCATCGAGAGGCGGAATTTCCGGATGGCGCCGGTATCGTTGTCCGCCACGTAGACGGTGTTCGCCAGGGCGGGGCCGCCATCGAGTTGCAGGAAGGCGATGCCGCGGTAGGTGGAGGGCGTCAGGCCCGCCAGGGGCAGGGCCGTCTGGATGCCCGTGGTCGGCAAATTCGTGCCGATCTGGTTGAGCGAGCCGCCGTTGATGGCGGCGATCAACTGGCCGCCGGCGACCGCCAGGCCCTGGACATTGCTGCTGTTCAGTTGGGAGATGCCCGTGCCGTCGGCAGCCACGTGCCAGACGCCATTGTTGGCCGTGGCCGTGCCCTTGCCGCTGGCCCAGACGGCGCCGCAGTCGCTGCTGGCTGCCCCGCGGATGGTGTCCTTGCTGAAGGCCGTGGTGCCGAGCGGGCGCAGGCTTTTCACGTCGGAGTCGAACCCCACCACGGCCACGGCGCGCTGGGCCGCCGCTGCCGTGACGCCGTTGGGCTCGGTGCCGCCGGTGGCCACGGCATAGCCGGGAACCACCAGACACAGGCCATTGTCCGAGCGGTTGAGCAGGCCTTCCGAGCCCTTGCTGCTGGCCGTCAGCGGCGTTGCTCCGCCTGACAGCGGCAGCGATTGCACCAGGGTGCCGTCCACGCGGTACTCGTCCAGGTACACAGGCAGGGCACCCGTGCCTGTGCCCACGCGGTAGGCCACCAGGTTGCCCGGGGTGAACGGCGCGGACCATGCAGCGCCACACAGGGCCAGGCAGGCCGTTGCAATCGCCTTGTGCCGCCAATCCAAAGTATCCATGCGCATGCTCACCATCCCCTGTGTGACAAATCGCGCGACTGTAAAAGGCGGCTGTGACAGCCCGGTGACGGCAGGCCATGCACGATGGTGGCAAGCTGCCATGCAAAAAAAGACGGCTCCCGCGGGGGAGCCGTCTTTGGTTCATTGCGCCGTGAAGCCTGCGCTTTGCTTTTTCTGGTTATGGGCGCCGCATGTCCACGGTGCAGCGGATCAGCGGATCAGCAGCACCGGCACCTGGCTGCCGGCCAGCACCTGGGTGCTGACCGAGCCCATGACCAGGCGGCCCAGCGCGCCATGGCCATGCGTGCCCATGACCAGCAGGTCGAACTTGCCTTCCTCGGCGGCCTTGATGATGGAGTCGGCGACCGGGCCCACCTTGCTCAGGCGCGTGGCCTGCACGCCGTGTTCGGCCAGGTAGCTGCACACGGGGTCGAGCACCTTGGTCGATTCCTCGGCGTAGTACTCGTCCACCACCTCCTTGCCCAGGGCGGCGCGCGCGCGGGCCGGCAGCTGGGGCTGGACGGTGATGGCGCTGTAGCTGTGGGCGGAGCCCAGGATCTCGGGGTGCGAGGTCAGGTAGGCCAGCATCTTCTGGGTGTAGGGGCTGCCATCGACTGCGAGCAGGATGTTCATGAAAGTCCTCCTTTGGTATGGCCCAAGACTAAGCCCAAGCCGGGATGGAGTGCTTGATCCAGGTCAAGCGCGGACCGGCGCATCTGCCACCTCTGCCGCCCCTGCGGTCACGTGCGCCGGCAACTCGATGGTAGAGCGCGGGAAAAAGCCCTCCTGCTCGCCCTTGCGTGCATAGCCCAGCGGGTTGGCCACCACGCGGCAGCGCCAGGCGCTACCATCGTCGCGCAGGCCCTCGGCCACATAGTCGCTGGGCGAATGCAGGTGGCCGTGCAGCCACAGATCGGCAAAGGGCAGCAGGTCGTCGAGCACATTGCAAAAGCCGGCCGTGCCGGGCACCAGGCCATAGCGCGGATCGGCGCTGCGCAGGCTGGGCGCGAAATGCGTGACGGCCACCGTGGGGCCGTCGAAAGGCCGGGCCAGCGCCTGGCGCAGCCATTGCTGGCAGACCAGCGACTGCTCGCGCATGGGCTCGGCCAGAAAGGGCTCGCCGCCGCGCGTGCCGCCGGTCTTTTGCAGGTAGAAATTGGCGGCGCGAAAGGCCTTCTCGCGCAGCTTGAGCAGCCGGGCCAGGTCGCTCACGCCTTCGTGCATGGACATGGCGTCGTAGTCGCTCCACAGCGTGGTGCCCACGAAGCGCACGCCGCCCAGCACGGCGGTCTCGCGCTCCAGCCAGACCATGCCCATGCGCTCGCAGGCGGCGCGCAGGCGGGCATGGGCGGCGTCGAAGTCCTGCATGTCGTACTCATGGTTGCCCGGCACGAAGATCACGGGGCAGGGCCAGCCCGCGTACTGGGGCAGGGGAGAGAAACGCTCGAGCCCGAAGTGCTCGCCTTGCAGCAGGCTGCCGCTCTGGTAGGAGCCTATGTCGCCGGCCAGCACCAGCACGTCGGCATCGGGTGCGGGCTCGGCGATGAAATGCGGATGGGCCTCGAGGTGCAGGTCGGACAGCAGCTGGATCTTCATGCGGCCAAGTGTAGAACCTGCGCTGGCGCGCGCCCCCGCAACACGCTCTCAGGTGTGCGGGAAGGTGGCTTCGGCCGAGCGCGTGAGCGTGCGCAGCAGCCATTCATAGGCCTGCGGGTGCTGGCCGCGCCTGCGCCACAGCGCGTCCACATGCACGGGCTGCACGTCGAAGGGCAGCTCGCGCAGCACCAGCTTGTCGGCCATGCCGGTCACGGGCACGAAGTGGCGCGGCAGGATGGTCAGCAGGTTGGAGTTCATGACCACGCGCCCGGCCGTGAAGAACTGGTTGACGGTGAGCACCACCTGGCGCGTGCGGCCCAGCGAGGCCAGGGCCTCGTCGATGAAGCCGAAGGAGCGGCCCGAGAAGCTCACCAGCATGTGGCGCGCCGCGCAGTAGTTGTCCAGCGTCAGCGGCACATCGGCCAGCGGATGGCCCTGGCGCATCACGCACAGGTACTCGCCTTCATACAGGCGCCGACTGTCGAAGGCCACCAGGGCGCCTGACTGCGCGCGCGCCGTCAGGTCGGCCAGCGCTGCGGGGAAGTAGCCCACGGCCATGTCGGCCTCGCCGGCCTCCAGCAGGCCGCGCGGGTCGCGCGTGGTCAGCGGCAGCACGCGGATGCCCACGCCGGGCGCCTCGCGCTCCAGCAGGCTGAACATGGGCGGGATCAGCGTGGCGGCCGTGGCGTCGGCCATGGCCAGCACAAAGGTGGCGGTGGCGGTGGAAGGATGGAATTCGCCCGGCGTCAGCGTGTCCTGCAGCTGCTGCAGCGCCTCCCGGATCACGGGCCACAGCGCCAGTGCGCGCGGCGTGGGCTCCACGCCCTGGCCCTGGCGCACCAGGAGCTCGTCGCCCAGGGCCTCGCGCAGGCGGCGCAGGGCGTTGCTCACGGCCGGCTGGGTGATGGCCAGCTTGTGGGCCGCCCGCGTCAGGCTGCGCTCTGCCATCACCTCGTCGAAGACGCGCAGCAGGTTCAGATCCAGTGTGCGGAAGTTCAGGGCAGACATGGCGGCGGGCGCTGAGTCATCACTGGCGTGAATGCTACAGATTCAAGATATAAATTTGAAGAGCTCTAGGGTAAACCCTATAGTTACACCTAGTCGCCCGCCACGCCGTCAAAAGCGGCTATTTAACTGGGTTTATCTGCCATGAGCAACTTCATTTACAACTCCTACTGTGTCGAGCACCCTGGTGTGGTGCATGTCTATCAAGCCGCCGATGACCGCAAGAGCGCTGCCAAGCGTTTCTCCGGCAAGCGTGGCGCCAGCGCCCTGCTGCTCGCTGCCCTGGTGGCCGCGCTGATGGTGGTGGTCAACGAGGTCGCCCACAACTGGACCGACGGCCACATGCTGGGCGCCTGGGTGGTGCTGTGGGTTGCCGCCTTCATGGGCCTGGCCCTGTTCTCCGCTCCCGCCCGCCGCGCTGCCATGACGGCCCGCGCCGGCTACCGCGCCTGGACCGAGAGCCGCCAGCAGGCCGCCGCCGACGAGCGCATCTGGAATGCCGCCCTGCAGGACGCCCGCCTGATGGCCGACCTGGCCCGCGCCATGGATAGGCAAGGCAACTGATCTCTGCCTGGGGCGCCTTGCGGCGCTCCTCCAAAAAAGCCGCTGCCCACAAGGCGCGGCTTTTTTGTTGTCTGGGGGCGTCGTTGAAACGCCACAAAAAAAGCCTCGCACTGCGAGGCTTTTTCCATGGGTCGAGAGCTACTCAGGGATTCATTGTTCTGTGCATCTTCCACAGTCCATGAAACTGGCGCTGCCCAAAGCAAGGGGCACCGAGGAAGGGCCGCCCCGCACCGAGGGTGCCGTCCCCCCCCGCGAAGCGAGAGGGGGAGGCGGCGTAGCCGCTCAGGGGGAGCTTTATGTCCCCAGGCGCTTTTCGAGTTCGGCCTTGGTCACCAGCAGCTCTTGAGGCAGCTTGTGGGCCAGCTTGTCGAAGTGCTCGGTGTGCAGCTGCATTTCTTCGGCCCAGGCGGCCTTGTCGATGCTGGTCACGCTGGCGAACTGGTCGGCGGAGAAGTCCAGGCCGGTCCAGTTGATCTCGGCGTACTGGGGCGCAATGCCGAAGGCGGTCTGCTCGCCCTGGGCCTGGCCTTCGAGGCGGTCGATCATCCACTTCAGGACGCGCATGTTCTCGCCGTAGCCGGGCCAGACGAACTTGCCGTCGGCGTTCTTGCGGAACCAGTTGGTGGTGAAGATCTTGGGCAGGACGGCGCCCTGGCCTTCGATCTTGGCGCCCAGCGTGAGCCAGTGCTGGAAGTAGTCGCTCATGTTGTAGCCGGCAAACGGCAGCATGGCGAAGGGGTCGCGGCGCACCACGCCCTGGGCGCCGAAGGCGGCGGCCGTGGTTTCCGAACCCATGGTGGCGGCCATGTAGACGCCTTCGGTCCAGTTGCGGGCCTCGGTCACCAGCGGCACGGTGGTGGAGCGGCGGCCGCCGAAGATGATGGCGTCGATCTTCACGCCCTTGGGATCGTCCCAGGCTTCGTCCAGCGCGGGGTTGTTGGTCGCGGCCACGGTGAAGCGGGCATTGGGGTGGGCGGCCTTGGCGCCGGTCTCGCGGGCAATCTGGGGCGTCCAGTCCTTGCCTTGCCAGTCGATCAGGTGATCGGGCTGCTTGCCGGTGTCCTTGTCCATGCCTTCCCACCACACGTCGTTGTCATCGGTCAGCGCGACGTTCGTGAAGATCACGTTCTTGTCGAGGCTGGCCATGCAGTTGGGGTTGGTGTGGTAGTTCGTGCCCGGGGCCACGCCGAAGTAGCCGGCTTCGGGGTTGATGGCGCGCAGCGAGCCGTCGGCCTGGGGCTTGATCCAGGCGATGTCGTCGCCGATGGTGGTGACCTTCCAGCCTTCGAAGACCTTGGGCGGCACCAGCATGGAGAAGTTGGTCTTGCCGCAGGCGCTGGGGAAGGCCGCAGCCACGTGGTACTTCTTGCCCTGGGGGTTGGTCACGCCCAGGATGAGCATGTGCTCGGCCAGCCAGCCCTGGTCGCGGCCCATGGTGGAGGCGATGCGCAGCGCAAAGCACTTCTTGCCCAGCAGGGCGTTGCCGCCGTAGCCCGAGCCATAGCTCCAGATTTCGCGCGTCTCGGGGTAGTGGACGATGTACTTGGTCTTGTTGCAGGGCCAGCTGGTCTGGTCCTTCTCGCCTTCGGCCAGGGGCGCGCCCACGGTGTGCACGCAGGGAACGAACTCGCCTTCCACGCCGATCACGTCATACACGGCACGGCCCATGCGGGTCATGATCTTCATGTTGACGGCCACATAGGCGCTGTCGGACAGCTCCACGCCCACGTGGGCGATGGGCGAGCCCAGCGGGCCCATGGAGAAGGGCACCACATACATGGTGCGGCCGGCCATGCAGCCGTCGAACAGCGGCTGCAGCGTGGCGCGCATCTCGTTCGGGGCCATCCAGTTGTTGGTCGGGCCTGCGTCTTCCTTGTTGGCCGAGCAGATGTAGGTGCGGTCCTCGACGCGCGCCACGTCGGACGGGTCGGACCAGGCCAGGTAGCTGCCGGGGCGCTTGACGGGATCGAGCTTCTTGAAGGTGCCGGCATCGACGAGCTGCTGGCACAGCTGCTCGTACTCTTCCTGGGAGCCGTCGCACCAGTGGATCTTGGCGGGCTTGCACAGTGCGGCCATCTCGGCCACCCAGGCGATCAGTCGGCTGTTCTTGACGTAGGCAGGGGCCTGGATGTTCAGGCCTTGCATGACGGGTGCGTTCATCGCGGAGCTTCCTTCAATTGAAAAAACCAGTTTTTCAAAGGGGACGCGCCTGTTGCCGCACCAACTTTGAGAAACGGGCTCTTGTTCAGTCGGCGCGCGAAGGAAGCTCTTCTCGGGGCGGCGAGGCGGCGCTGGCGGAAGCTGGCGGCGCACCGGCTGGGGATTCGATTCTAGGGAGCGGTCACGAATTTGTCAGCAAACGAATGGCAAAAACTATGCATTCTGTGCATTGAAATATGCAAGATGATCTGTCTGTTTGCCTATGCAATAGGCAAACAAAAAGCCCCGCAAAGCGGGGCTCGGTGCAGGGGGCGAAGGGGCCGTATCAGGCCATGTTGACGGCGATGAAGGCCAGCAGAAACATCATCACGGCGCCCGCCAGGGGCAGGATGACGGGCATGTAGGGGACGATGGCCTCGGTGGCGTCTTCGGGGGGCGACTGCTCGCCGTGGTTCGCTGCGGGATCATGCGACATGCAAAAGCTCCTGGCTGCCAATGGGGATGCCCCATTCTAGGCAGGCCTGCCCGCCCGCGCCTTCGGGGAAAGCCATGACACAGGGGGCCAGGGGCCTGCTAGGGCTCTAGACGGCGTTGACCTGCATGCCTTCTGCCTGCAGGGCAGCGATGACCTCTTCGATATGGGCCTTGTTGCGGGTCTGCAGCACCAGCTCGATCTCCACGCTCTGCGCGGCCAGCATGGTGAAGGCGCGCTGGTGGTGGACTTCCTCGATATTGGCCCCCGCCGCCGCCACCGTGGCCGTGATGCGCGCCAGCACGCCGGGCACGTCGCGTGCGCTGACCTTGATGCGCGCCAGCCGCCCGGAGCGCACCATGCCGCGCCCGATGATGGCCGCCAGCAGCAGCGGGTCGATGTTGCCGCCCGACAGGATCAGCCCCACCTTCTTGCCCGCGAAGTGCTGCGGATGGCGCAGCAGCGCGGCCAGGCCCGCGGCGCCCGCACCCTCGACCAGGGTCTTCTCGATCTCCAGCAGCATGAGCACGGCCTGCTCGATGTCGCCTTCGTCGACCAGCAGCATGTCGTCCACCAGGCGCGATACGACTTCCTGCGTGATCGCGCCGGGCTGGGTGACGGCAATGCCCTCGGCGATGGTCGAGGTGCCCATGGGCAGCCCGGCCTGGCGCACGGCATTGAACATGGACGGAAAGCGCTGGGTCTGCACGCCGATGATTTCGATGCCCGGGTTCAGCCCCTTGGCCGCCGTGGCCACGCCCGCGATCAGGCCGCCGCCGCCGATGGCCACGATGAGCTGGTCCAGGTCGGGCTGCTCGGCCAGCATCTCCAGCGCCAGCGTGCCCTGGCCCGCCGCGATCTGCTCGTCGTCATAGGGGTGGACGAAGCACAGGCCCTGCTGCTCGGCCAGCGTGTAGGCGTGCTGGCGCGCCTCGGCCAGGGAGTCGCCGTGCAGCACGATCTCGGCGCCGAAGCCGCGCGTGCGCTCCACCTTCACGCCCGGCGTGAAGCGCGGCATGACGATGACGGCACGCACGCCCAGGCGCTGCGCGTGGTAGGCCACGCCCTGGGCATGGTTGCCGGCGCTCATGGCGACCACGCCGCGTGCGCGCTCCTCGGGCGAGAGCTGGGCCAGCTTGTTGAGGGCGCCGCGTTCCTTGAACGAGGCCGTGAACTGCAGGTTCTCGAACTTGAGATAGACCTGCGCTCCCGTGATCTGGGACAGCGTGCGCGATTCCACGCAGGGCGTTTCGAGCACGGCGCCGCGCAGGCGGTCGGCGGCGTTCTGGATGTCTTGGAGGCTGAGCATCACGCATTGTGGCGCACGGCGGCCCGGGCGCGCGGCAGGGCACGCCATGGATTCCCCGCAGAAAGCGCCGCACCGGCGCGATCCATAAAATGAGAATCATTCTTGTCTTTGGGGCGCACACCGCTCCGGCTGGCCATGGCTCTTTCCTCTGTCCAAACACCTGCACGCCCTCCGCGCTGGCTGGGGCGGGGCACGCTGCGTGCCTGCGACTTCAGCGGTCCCGACTACCGCATCCTCGACGCCGAGGTCACGGCCGAGGACGCGCTGCTGGCCGGGCACCTGCAGTCCTGGCAGGTCCAGCCCGGCCTGTGGCTGCATGGCGTGGAGGCGCGCGACCTGCGCACCATGAGCACGCGTTCGCCGGCCGTGCCGGGGCTGCACCTGGTCGTGCTGCTGGAGGGCTGCGTGGACGTGGCCTTCGGCAGCCAGGGCCTGCAGATGCAGGTGGCGCCCGCCAGCCCGGCCGGTGCCCATGTGCAGGCCTGCGGCGCCGTCATCCATTCGCGGCCCGGCGACATGTTCATGCGGCATTGGCGGCGCGGCAAGTTCGAGCGCAAGCTCAGCATCACCGTTCAGCCGCAATGGTTTGCCGCCCAGGCCCTGCCCATGGTCGCGCCACCGCTGCTGCGGCACTGGATGGAGCAGCAGTTGCTGGCCATACAGCCCTGGCAGCCATCGCCGCGCGCCGTGGCGGTGGCCGAGCAGATCATCCAGCTGGCGCGCGAAGGCTCTGCGCCCCTGCTGCTGGCCAGCCGCGCGCTGGAGCTGGTGCACGAGGCCGTGCAGGCGCTGGACGCGCCCGAGCCCGATCCGGCGCAGACCGTGCCGGGCGTGCTGGGCGTGCGCGAACACCGGCGCATGGCGCGCCTCAAGGCCTTGCTGGACAGCGGCGGCGACGGCTGCCGCCCGCTGGCCGAAATCGCGCGCGAGGTCGGCCTGAGCGCCAGCGCCCTGCAGCGCCAGTTCCGCCTGGCCTACGGATCGAGCATCGACGGGTACCGGCGCGAGCAGCGGCTGGAACGCGCCTGGGCCGCGCTGGAGCAGACGGGCTGCAGCGTCTCCGAGGTCGCGCATGCGGCCGGCTATTCCAGCGCCGCCAATTTCTCCACGGCCTTCAAGCGCCGCTTCGGCATCTCTCCCAAGCTGGTGCGCGCCAGGCTCTGAGGGCCAGGGTCGCCGTCTGGGCGCATGGGCTTATGGGCTTATGGGCGCGCTGCGCAAACGTCGGCGGGGCTGGCGCAAACCCCGCGGGCGCCGGGCGATGCTGCAATCACCGAACGAAAGGACATTCGTCAATGACACAGCTGCAGGCACGCACTTCGGTGCGCATGGACAGGGCCGAGGAGGCCATCGCCGCCATCGTCGGGCACATGCAGGAGCACGACATCACCGTGCGCCGCGAAGGCACGCGCTGGGTGGCCGACTACGAAGGCGGCCGGGGCCAGCTGTGGCTGGAGGACCAGCAGGTCCATGCCGAGGTGGCGGCACCCGGCGTGGAGCTGCTGCAGGACATGAAGCTCATGCTGGCCCACCTGCTGCTGGAGGCCACGGGCGCCGCCGACGGCTCCCTGGCCTGGGAGGGTGACGGCGCCGCGCTGCTGCGCCCGCCGGCCTTCCGTGAACTGCGGGTGCTGGCCGTGCGCGATCTCACGCCGCACATGCGCCGCGTGCGCTTTGCCTGTGACGACATGGCGCGCTATGCGCAGGACACCAACATCCACGTCAAGCTGCTGTTTCCGCAGCCCGGCGTGGCCGAGCCCCAATGGCCCACGCTGTCGGCCAGCGGCCTGCTGCGCCTGCCCGAGGGTGACGGGCGCCTGGACATGCGCACGTACACCATGCGTGCGATGGGTGTGGCCCAAGACGGCGCCAACGGATGGATCGACGTGGATTTCGTGCTGCACGAGGACGCAGGCCCCGGGTCCGCCTGGGCCGCGCGCGCCCAGCCGGGCCAGCGCATCGGCATGACCGGCCCCGGCGGGCGCACGGCCACCCCGGCCGACTGGATGCTGCTGGCCGGCGACGACACCGGCCTGCCGGCCATGCTGCGCATTGCGGCCGCCCTGCCGGCGCACACGCGCGGCCATGTGTTTGCCGAGGTCCAGGGTCCGCAGGACGAGCAGCCCGTGCAGGCGCCCGAAGGCCTGCAATGGCACTGGCTGCACCGGGGCGCTGCCGAGGCCGGCACCACCACGCTGCTGATCGACGCGCTGCGCGCCGTGCGCTGGCCGGATGCGTTGGCCGGTCATCCCGCCAGCCGCTTCGTCTGGGCCGCTGGCGAATTCGACACCGCCCAGGCCGTGCGCCAGTGGGCGCGCGAGGAGCGCGGTCTGGAAAAGCACGAGCAGCTGGTCGTGGCCTATTGGCGGCGCGGCATGAGCGAGTCGGATTTCAAGGCCGCAAAGTAGGCCGGGAAGTAGGCCACGCAGGAGGCCACGCAGGGGGCCGGCGCCTCAGGTGGCGCTGCGCTCCTGACGCAGCAGGAATTTCTGCAGCTTGCCTGTGGGCGTGCGCGGCAGGCTGGCCGCAAAGACGAATTCACGCGGGATCTTGTAGCGTGCCAGCCTGTCGGCCAGGAATTGCTGCAGCGCCTCGGTATCGGGCGCGGTCTCGCCGCGCAGCACCACATGGGCGATGACGGTCTCGCCCCATTCGGCGTGGGGCCGGCCCACGACGGCGACATCGGCGACCTGGGGATGGGCCGACAGCGCGTCCTCCACCTCCTTGGAATACACGTTCTCGCCACCCGTGATGACCATGTCCTTGGTCCGGTCCACGATGAAGAGATAGCCCGCGTCGTCCAGGCGCGCAAGATCGCCCGTGCGGTACCAGCCGCCCGGTGCGAAGGCGGCAGCCGTGGCCTGGGCGTCGTTCAGGTAGCCGTCCATCACGCTGCCGGTGCGCAGCCAGATCTCGCCGGTGTCGCCCGGGCCGGCATCCTCGCCGTCGTCGCGCACCACGCGCATGTCCACGCCGGGCAGGGCCACGCGGCCGATGGAGCCGGCCCGCTCCACCTGCTCCTCGGGGTAGAGCGTGGTGCCCGTGGGGCCGGTCTCGGTCATGCCGTAGACCTGGTAGAAGCGGTCGCTGCGGTAGGCCGTGGCCAGCTTGTGTGCCATCTCGGCACCGATGGGGCCGCCGCCGTAGACCCAGGCGCGCACGCTGCTCAGGTCGTAGCGGGCAAAGTCGGGCAGCATCTGCAGCGGCGCAAAGTAGGAGACGGGGGCGCCGAAGTACAGCGTCACGCCCTCGTCCTGCACGGCCTGCAGGAAATGCTGCGGGTGGTATTCGCGCAGCAGCACCACGGTGCCCCCCATGTACAGCGTGCCGCCAAACCAGTTGTTGAGCGGTGAGGAGTGCCAGATGGGCATGGCCATCAGCGTGCGTTCCTCGCGCGTGATGGACAGGCCCAGCGCCGCCGTGATCGCCGCCAGCGTGACGGCGCGGTGGCTCAGCAGGCAGCCCTTGGGCCGGCCCGTGGTGCCGGAGGTGTAGAGCACCTGGGCAATGTCGCCATCGGCGGGCCGCGTGCCTTCCATGGGCCTGGCGGCTGCCACCAGCGTGTCCCAGTCCTGGACACCCGTGACTGCCTCTTGCGCCTCGGTCACAAGGCGGGCGCAGGGGTGTGGCGCGGCGGCGACCACGGGCGCGAGTGCGGCGTCAAACACCAGGGCCTTGCACTGCGCGTGGTCGAGGATGTACTGCAGCTCGGGCGCCTGCAGCTTGTGGTTGACGGGCACCAGCGCGGCGCCCAGGCGCCAGGCGCCGAACAGGGCTTCGACAAAGCCCGGCGTGTTCAGGCACATCAGGGCCACGGTATCGCCCCGGCCCACGCCCTGGGCCTGGAGCACGGCGGCCGCGCGCTGCGAGCGCCGCTGCATGTCGGCATAGCTGATGGAGGCGCCGCGGTCGCGCAGAAAGGCCTTGGTGGGCGTCTTGCGCACGGCGCTGTCGAAGGCGTCGAGCAGGTTCATGTCTTGTCTCCTTGTGCTTTGTTGTGTGGTGGGCCGGCGGCCGCTTCAGGCGGGCAGCGCGCGCTGCAGGATGGCGGCGATGTCCAGGCCTGCCGGGTCGAAGGCGCCCGCCACCATGGCGCCCTGCTGCGCCCCCAGGCGCGTGGCGATGAAGCCGTCGGCCATGGCGGGCGGCGCATGGCGGCGCAGCAGGCAGGCCTGGGCCAGCAGCACCAGGTCCTGCACCAGGCGGCGTGCCTGGGCCTCGAGCTGGTCAGGCGGGCCGGACAGGCGCCGTGCCAGCGATTGCGCCTGCTGCAGCAACGCGGGCTCGCCCGCTGCCGTGTCGATCAGGTCCTGCAGCAGCAGCTGCGCGCCGTCGGGCTCGCGCGAGATGGCACGCAGCACGTCCAGGCACATGACGTTGCCCGAGCCTTCCCAGATCGAGTTCACGGGCGCCTCGCGGAACAGGCGCGCCATCACGCCCGTGTCCACATAGCCGTTGCCGCCCAGCACCTCCATGGCCTCGCCCGTCAGCTCCACGCCGCGCTTGCAGACCCAGAACTTGGCCGCTGGCGTCATGATGCGTTTCCAGGCCCGCTCCAGCGGATCGCCCTCGTCGCCTCCACGCTCATAGGCCTGGGCCAGGCGCATGGCGATCTGCAGCGCGGCCTCGCTTTCCAGCGCCAGGTCGGCCAGCACGGTGCGCATCAGCGGCTGCTCGGCCAGCTGCTTGCCGAAGACGCTGCGCCGGCGCGCATAGGCCAGGGCCTGCACCGTGGCCGAGCGCAGGATGGCGGCGCTGCCCAGCACGCAGTTCAGGCGGGTGTAGGTGGCCATCTCGATGATGGTGGGAATGCCCCGGCCTTCCTCGCCCATCAGGATGCCCCAGGCGTCCTCGAACTCCACCTCGCTGCTGGAGTTGCTGCGGTTGCCCACCTTGTCCTTCAGGCGCTGCACGCGCACGGCATTCCTGCTGCCGTCCGGGCGCCAGCGCGGTACGTAGAAGCAGGCCTGCCCACCGCCTTCCCCCATGCGCGCCACCACCAGGTGGGCATCGCACATGGGTGCCGAGAAGAACCACTTGTGGCCGCGCAGCAGGTACTCGCCGCCACGCCCGCCGGCGTGCACCGGCATGGCCACCGTCGTGTTGGCGCGCACGTCGGAGCCGCCCTGCTTCTCGGTCATGCCCATGCCCAGCCACATCGATGCCTTGTCGGCCACGGGCAGGTCGCGCGGATCGTATTCGTGGCTGAACAGCTTGCCCTGCAGCTGCTGCCACAGCGCCGGTTCCTTTTGCAGCAGCGGGATGGCGGCCGTGGTCATGGTGGCCGGGCACAGCGTGCCCTGTTCGACCTGGCCGTGCAGGTAAAAACCTGCGGCCCAGGCGCTCCAGCGGCCCGCGCTGCTGTCCTCGAAGGGCAGGGAGATCAGCCCCTGCTGCCGGTATAGTCCCAGCAGCGTGTGCCAGCTCGGGTGGAACTCCACGGCGTCGATGATGCGGCCGCGCGCGTCGAAGCGGTGCAGCTCGGGCGTGTGGCGGTTGGCCTGCTCGGCCAGCTCCCAGGTGGCGCGCTCGCCCAGCTGCTGCGCATAGCGCGACAGCGAAGGAATGTGGCGCGCGGCGCCGTTGCGCTGAAGGGCCTCGGCCAGGGCAGGGTCGGCCTCCAGCAGGTTGAAGTCGGTGAGTTCGTCGACCTGGTTCAGGACGTCGTGCGTGTTCCAGGTGTGCCCTGTCTGCAATGTCTGGCCGGTGCTCATGCGTGTCTCCGTGATCGTTGGTCTCAACGCAAAAGTCTAGGAAAAATGCCCAGCAAAGGTGTTCGGGTTTCACGGCAGCAGCCGCAGCCGCCCAAAGTGCGGCGCCGCCCCCTGCAATCGCGCGCGCAGGCCACGTCGCAGGCGCTGCAGGACGCCTTTGTTCGGCTTGTGATCGAGCAGGGCTACGAGCGCACCACGGTGCGCGAGGTGGCCGCCGTGGCCGGCGTGGGACTGGGCACCTTCTATGAATACTTCGGCAACATGGACACGCTGGCGGCCATGTGCATCCACCGCCAGGTGCAGGCCCTGCACGCCCAGGGGCTGCAGACGCTGCAGGACAGTGCCGGCATGCCGCTGGCCACGCGCGTGGACCGCCTGCTGGACACCCTGGTCGACGGCATTGCGCGCGAGGCGCCGATGTGGGCCGCGCTGTTCATGCTGGAGCGCAAGGTGTCCGCGCCCGAGCCCTTCCGCCGCCACTACCAGGCCTATGTACAGCTGTGGGGCACGGCATTGCAGGACTGCGATCCGCCGCTGCCCGCGCCGGTCCAGCCCCTGGCACGGCTGCTGCACACGCTGACCTATGGCTGGGTGTCGCAGTCGCTGCTGGCGCTGGGGCCGCAGCAGACGCTGCAGCAGCTGCGCGCGCCGCTGGGCTGGGCCATCCATGCGCTGCTGCGCGAGGCGCAGGCTGCGTAGTCCCTCGGGGCCCAGGGGCCCGAGACTCAGACGCGCGGAAAGCGCAGCGTGAAGCGGGCGCCGCCCTGCTCGGAGTCGTCGGCCTCCACGCTGCCGCCCTGGGAGACGGTCAGTGCCTTGACGATGGACAGGCCCAGGCCCGAGCCCTCGCGGCGGCGCTTGCCGGGCACCTGGGCAAAGCGCTGGAAGGGGTGGGCGCGCAGCTCGCTGGGCAGGCCGGGACCGGCATCGCTGATGCGCAGCACGGCCCAGGCACGGCCTTCGATATCGGATTCCACCGTCAGCGCCACGCCCAGCCATGCGCCGCTGGCCGCATGGCGGATGGCGTTGCTGACGAGGTTGGAGAGGATCTGGCGCATGCGGTCGGCGTCGGCACGGATGTCGGCCATGCCGATGTCACTGGGCGCGGGCAGGTGCATCTCCAGCTGCATGCCATGCTGCAGGAGCTGGGGGTGCAGGTGGTCCAGCGTCTCGGCCACGAGTTCGGCCAGGTCCAGGCGCTGCTTTTGCAGCGACAGCTGGCCGGCATCGGCCATGGACAGCGTGTGCAGGTCGCCGACCAGCCGGCCCAGGTGCTCGACCTGGAACAGCAGCGTGTTCAGCTCGGTGTCGTCTGCGGCGATGACGCCGTCGCAGATGGCATGCAGGCGCGCCTGCAGCACGGTCAGCGGCGTGCGCAGCTCGTGCGAGATCGAAGCCGCCGTGGCGCGGCGCTCGGCCTCCAGCGTCTCCAGCGAATCGATCATGCGGTTGAAGGCCACCACCATCTCGGCCATCTCGCCATGGGCCTTGCCGGGCAGGGCGCGCGCGCTGAAGTCGCCCAGCTCCACGCGCTTGGCCACCTCGACCATGGACGCCAGGGGCCGCGTCACCAGGCGCGAGACCCAGAAGCCCACGGCCAGCCCGAAGGGCAGGCACACCAGCAGGCCGATGACCAGGGACCATTTCTCGCCGAACAGCAGATCGCCCGTCCAGTACTGGCCGTAGATCTGCATGGCGCGCGGGCTGTCTTCCAGCGACTGGGCGTTGAGTTCGTCCAGCTCGATCTGCACGGCCGGCGGCAGGCTGCTGTAGAAGTCGCGGTACTGGATCTCGGAGAACACCAGCACGCCGATGGCCAGCAGGGCAATGGTGCTGAGCACGGTGGCCGTGATCCACAGGCCGAAGCGCACCCAGATGCGGTTGGGCCTCAGTCCCAGGGCCATAGCCGGTAGCCAATGCCGCGCACGGTCTCGATCAGGCCTTCCTGGCCGGCCAGCTGCAGCTTGCGGCGCAGCTTGGACAGATGGGAGTCGATGACGCGCTCCAGCGCATCGCTCTCGGGCAGGCAGTGCTCGATCAGGTGGGAGCGCGAGAAGCAGCGCCGGGGCTGGGCCGCCAGGCAGGCCAGCAGGCGGAATTCGGTCAGCGTCAGGGGCAGCGGCAGGGCGCGGCCCTCGTTGTCGTAGACCACGGCGCTGTGCGCCTCGGCGTCGATCTCGATGGGGCCCACGCGGATGGGCGCGGGCGCCGGGTTCTTGCGTGCCTGGGTGCGGCGCAGCACGGCGCGCACGCGGGCCACGACCTCGGGCGGATTGAAGGGCTTGACCACGTAGTCGTCGGCGCCCAGGCGCAGGGCCAGCAGCTTGTCCACATCGTCGGCCAGGGCCGTGACCATGATCACGGGCGTCTGGCTGTCATCGCGGATGGCGCGCAGCACGTCGATGCCGTCCATGCCGGGAAGGTGGATGTCCAGCAGCACCAGGTCGGGCCGCAGCAGGCGGAACAGCTGCAGCGCCTCCTGGCCATCCGAGGCCATGCGCGAACGCAGCCCGTCCCGCTCGAGATAGGCCGTCAGGATGCTGGCGATGGCGGGCTCGTCTTCGACGACGAGCACGAGGGGGGTGGTTGCCGTTGGCTGTGCTGTGGAGTTCATGGGAAAGCTGGCAGGGCCAGGCGCACATTATGGTGCGATGCCCTGGATGCCGCCGCCCCTCCATATTGGCTCCACGAAGTCTGCAATCGCGCGCAAGGCTGGCGCTGTTCATTTCCTGCGGACCCATCAGCGGCTATTGGTAGCTCATCGTGAAGGTCGCCCTGCCATAGGCCATGCCAGGTGTCACGCTGCCGGCTGTCTGCACCAGGCGCGCACTCAGCGGAATCTTCAGGCTGTTCTGCCCCTGTGCGACCTGGCCCGCATTCCATTGGTTGGCATTGCCCAGGCTGCCGGAGTCGGGGCCGAAGCTCACGGGCACGTTGTTTCTCAGTACCTGTATGCCGACACCCCGGGCCTTGGAATTTTGGGCCAGCGTCAGCGTGCTCGATCGGTTGGTGGCCTGGGTGGCATCCGTCAGCGTGATGAAGGCGGTCAGGCGTGTATTGGCTTCGCCTCCCGCGCAGGTCAACTCGATGCTGAAGTCCTTGGCTGCCGTGACGGACCCGATTCCCTTGAAATCGGCGAACGGGGCGGGGGCCATGGTCACGTCGATCTTGCCCGTGGACACCCGGCAGGTCGGCGGCCTGGGGCGGCTGCTGACGTTGACGGTGATGCCACTTGAAAAGAATATCGTGGCCAGCAAGTCACGGGCATTGCTGGTTCCTGAGTAGATTCGTGCGAAGCTCCCATTCAGGGAACCGCCAGATGTGAGTTCTCCGGTTTTCACGAGCTCGAGGGTCATGTTGTTGCTTGGCAGTGAATGGAATATGCCCTGTTTCAGCATGGACCCTGAATAAGGCGCGGCTCTTTCCCACGTGATTCTCATGCCCAGGTTGGGAATGGCGGTGGAATATATTCCACCGCTTTCCGTTCCAGTGCCTTCTATGTAATAAAAATCATTGTCGCAAGAAATGTGGTAGCTGCCGGCTCCGGTATTTTGTAAATTCATTGTCCTGGAATAGACAACGCTGCCAATCGGATAATTTTCATTGACGATGGTGGGGGTGTTGGCTGAACCCGGAAACTGGGCATTCCAGCCCTGGGAGGAACAACGGGCCCAGGATGAAATAGGGGCCATACAAAAAATCAAGAGGAGAGGCGTGGCCAATGCATGGCGCAAGATGGCTGTGAAAGACATGCTGTGAACTCCAGCCTGGAAGATATGGATCAATGCCTTGGGACGGGTGGCATAGGGCGCGATATCCGGCCAATGTACTGACCTGCATGCGGCCATGGAATTGGAGCGTTCTGAAAATAAACTCGGAATCATCCGAGTCCGCGGTGATCAGGCGGTTCGCAACTGGCTCTCGCCCGGGTTGGGGCAGAGAGGCTCCCGCAAGGCGCTGCGCTCTCCATGTTTCCTCCATAAAGCCTGCAACCTCGCGCAAGCTTGGCCGCGTCCAATGGCTATCCGGGGACATGGTTCCCTGGCCTCGTTTTCCCGGCCCTCCCCTCGATCATCCCCTCCCGCCTGTCCATCCCGTGAACCACGCCGCCGCGACGCATCGCCTCTCCAGCCTGTGCCTGGGCGCCGCCCTGGCGCTGGCCGGTTGCTCCTCGCCGCCTCCGGCGCAGCTTGACGGCTCGGTGCCCACGCAGTGGACGCAGCCCCTGCCCGCCGCCGCGCCGGGTGCACCTGGCTCGGCCGCGGCGCCCGACCTGCAGGGCTGGTGGAAGGCCTGGGGCGACGAATCCCTCAACACCCTGGTCGAGGAGGCGCTGGCCGCCAACCTCGACCTGTCCCAGGCCCAGTCGCGCCTGCGCCAGCAACGGCTGCTGGCCGGCACGGCCGGCTCGGCCTTCCGGCCCGTGTTCACGGCCGGTGCGCGCACGCTGCAGGACATTGCGGCCATCGACTCGTATTTCCACGCCAGCATCGACGTGAGCTGGGACCTGGGCCTGTTCGGCGCCCGCGAGGCCGGCGAGCGCAATGCCGCCGCCTCCGTGCTTGACGCACGGGGCCGCCTGCAGGCGGCCCGCGTGGCCCTGGTGGCCGATGTGGTCCACCGCTATCTGGACATCCGCATGGCCCAGCGCCAGCGCGCCCTGATCGACGAACAGGCACTGCTGGATGCGCGTGCCCTGCAACTGGCCCAGGTGCGCCAGCAGCAGCGCCTGGGCACGGCCGAGGCCGTGCACCAGCTGCAACTGCAGGCCGGCCAGAGCGCGGCATTGCGTGCCAGCCTGCGCGAAACCCAGGCCCGCAGCGCCCACATGCTGGCCGCCTTGCTGGGCCGCACGCGGCCCGATGCGCAGTGGCTGCAGGCCGATGCCAAGGCCCCGCTGCCCGGTCCCCAGGCGCTGGGCGTGGCCGTCCTGCCGGCCGACCTGCTGCGCACGCGCCCCGACATCCAGGTGGCGCAGGCCGCCGTGGAACGCGCGGCGGCCGAGCAGGGCATTGCGCATGCGGCGCTGTATCCGCGCTTCGTGATCGGCGGCTCGCTGCTGTACTCGTTCAACATCACCCAGAACCTGCGTACCACGCAGGACAACGCACCCACCTTCGGGCCGCAGATCGACATTCCCCTGTTCGACTGGGGCCGCCGCCGCTCCCAGGCCGACGCCAGCGAGCTGGCGCTGCAGGCCGCCGTCCAGGCCTACCGCCAGAGCGTGCTCGACGGCGTGGCCGAGGTCGAGTCCGCACTGGCCGCGCTGGACGCCCAGCGCGAGCGCATCGCCGCGCTGCAGTCCACCCAGCAGGTGCTGGCCGAGCGCGAGCGCGTGCAGGACCAGCGCCTGAAGCTGGGCCTGGACAGCGAATTCGGCGGCCTGGCGCCCCGGCGCGCCGCGCTGCAGGCGCGCAGCGAGCAGACCACGGCCCTGGCTGCCCATGCGCTGGCCTACGTGGCGCTGTACAAGGCCCTGGGCGGCGCGCCGCTGCCGGCCGAGGACCAGGACGCTGCCGACAGCGGCATGGCTCCGCTGGCTCCGCTCGCACAAGGAGCGCCCTCATGATCGCCCTGGCACGCAAGACGCTGGTGCACGAGTGGCGGCGCTTCATTCCCTCCGTCTTCGCCGTGGGCTTCTCCGGCGTGCTGCTGGCCATGCAGGCCGCGCTGGTGCTGGGCATCTTCGGCTCGGCCGCGCTGTATGTGACGGCTTCCTCGGCCGACCTGTGGATCGGCTATCCGGGCACGCAGAGCGTGAACTTCGGCCGCACCATCGGCCGCGACGTGGACATGCGCCTGCGCATGGACCCCGATGTCGCGGCGGTCGAGCCCTATGTCTGGGTGGACGGCGACTGGCGCTCGGACTCGGCGGCCGGTGGCGCGGCGAGCGAGCACGGCGGCGGCGTGTCGGTCTACCTGTCGGGCATTGCCACCGATGACGCCTCCATGCTGTTTTCCCACGTGCTCCAGCCCTGGCAGCGCCAGCGCCTGCGCGAGACCGGCGCCGTGATCGTGGACCGGGCCGACCTGCAGACCCTGGGCACCAGCGAAGGCGGCGTGGCCTGGGTCAACAACCACCGCGTGCAGGTGGTGGCGGCCGTGGACGGCCTGCGTGGCCTGGGCGGCGTGAACGTATTGGCCTCGCTGGCCACGGCCCGCGAGATTGCGGGCGACCCCGGCCAGGGCAGCACCTATTTCGTGGCGCGCGTGCGCCCGGGCGCCTCGGCCAAGGCCGTGAAGCAGCGCCTGAACCAGCCCACGCCCAGCTTCGGCCCCTACGAAGCCTGGACGGCCAGGGAATTCGCGCGGCGTTCGCAGCGCTACTGGATGTTCGACACGGGCGCCGGCGCGGGCGTGCTGTTCATGGCCGTCATCGTCTGCCTGGTGGGCTCGGTGGTCACCAGCCAGTCGCTCAAGGCCGTGGTGGCCGCTTCCTCGCGCGAGTACGCCGTGCTCAACGCGCTGGGCGTGAGCCGCGCGGCACTGGGCCGCGTGGTGGTAGAGCAGGCCTGCTGGATCGGCGGCCTGGGCTTTGTGATGGCCGCGCTGGCCAGCGCCGTATTGCTGGCCCTGGCCATGGCCTACCGCGTGCCCGTGGCGCTGAACGCATCGGCCGTGCTGGCCTGCGCCGTGCTGGTGGCCGTGCTGTCCCTGCTGTCGGGCCTGGGCGCCATGCGCAGCCTGCTGCGTGCCGACCCGGCCACGCTGCTGCGCTGAAGACGGCCAGACCCCATGAACGTGATGAATGCCCACTCCCCCGCGCCCACGGCGGCGCCCCGCACGGCACCCAGCCTGGAGGCCGTGCGCCTGTGCAAGTCCTTCCTGTCGGGCATGGTCAGCGTGCAGGTGCTGCAAGGCCTGTCCGTGTCGCTGTACCCGAGCGAGCTGAGCCTGATCTCCGGGCCCTCGGGCTGCGGCAAGAGCACGCTGCTGTCGCTGATGTCGGGCCTGCAGGCGCCCGACAGCGGCCACGCCATGGCGCTGGGCGAGGACCTGGGCAAGCTGGGCACGCGGGCGCTGGAGAAATTCCGCCTGCGCCACACGGGCTTCGTCTTCCAGGGCTTCAACCTGTTCCCGGCGCTGACGGCCATCGAGCAGGTGCAGCTGCCCCTGGGCTACATGGGCCTGCGCAGCGACGAGGCCCTGCGCCGCGCCCAGCAGGCGCTGGACGAGGTCGGCCTGTCCCACCGCGCCCACATGCGCCCGGCCGAACTGTCGGGCGGCGAAAAGCAGCGCGTGGCCATCGCGCGCGCCATGGCCAAGGCGCCGCAGCTGCTGTTTGCCGACGAACCCACGAGTGCGCTGGATGCCGAAAGCGGCCAGCGCGTCATCGACATCCTGCACCGCGCGGCGCGCAACCATGGCACGACCGTGCTGTGCGTGAGCCATGACCCGCGCCTGGTGCGCCATGCCGACCGCGTGCTCGGCATGGAGGACGGCGCCATCCGCAGCGACTGGCGCCAGACCTCCCCGTTGAAGGAAAAAGAATGAAGTACCCCCTGAGCGGCCTTGCCGCGTCCACTGCCGGTCTGGCTGCGGCGCTGGCCGCCGCCGCGCTGCTGGCGGGCTGCGGTCCTTCGCACGATGCGCCTGCCAATGCCGGCCAGGCCAGCGCCAAGGCGCAGCAAAACGGCCCGGCGGCCGTGGCCGTGGCGCGCGGCAAGATCGAGGTGGAAGGCGGCCTGCTGGACCTGTCGCCCGCCGTGGCCGGCGTGGTGCAGCAGCTGTCCGTCAAGGAAGGCCAGTCCGTGCAGCGCGGCCAGCTGCTGCTGAGGCTGGCCGACGATACGGGCCAGGCCGACCTGGCCGTGGCCGAGTCCGAGGCCCAGCTGGCCAAGGCCCGCCAGAAGGCACGCGCCGCGCGCCTGCCCCAGCTCAAGCAGACCCTGTCTCGCTGGCAGGCCGCAGCGCGCGAGGGCGCCGCCGATGCGCAGAACGTGGACGAGGCCGCGCAGGCGCTGCGCGATGCCCAGGCCGAGATCGACGTGGCCGCGGCCGAGGCCCAGGTGGCACAGCGCAAGCTCGAACAATTGCGCGCCCAGCACAAGCGCCAGGAACTGCGCGCGCCCGAGGCCGGCACCGTGGTGCGCCTGGCCACCCACGCGGGCAGCCAGGCCGTGCCCGGCACGCCGGCCGTGGTGCTGCTGCCGCAGCGCCCGCTGCAGGTGCGCGCCGAAATCAACGAAAGCTTCGCCGCCGCCGTGCGCGAAGGCATGCGGGCCACGGTGACGCTGGACGCCGATGGCGCCGCACAGCAGCAACTGCCCTCGGCACGCGTGCTGCGCATCAGTCCCGTCTATGGCACGGCGCGGCTGCAGGACGACCAGCAGCGCGGGCCGGTGCGTGTCATCGAGTGCGTGCTGGTCTTTGAGCAAGCTCCCGCCGCCGCCGTGCGCGTGGGTCAAAACGTAAGGGTGCAGTTTCATGAATAAGCGCATTCCCCTGTATCTGGACACCGCCGCCCCCGGCTGGATGGTGCAAAGCGACTTCGACGGCACGATCAGCCTGCTGGACGTGACCGACACCCTGCTCAACCGCTTCGGCAAGCCCGGCTGGCAGGAACTGGAAGACGCCTGGGAGCGCGGCGAGATCGGCTCGCGCGAATGCATGAAGGGCCAGGTCGCGCTGCTGGACATGGACGAGGCCGAGCTGCGCGCCCACCTGGACACCATCGAGATCGACCCCGGCTTTGCCGGCTTCGTGGCGGCCGCCCAGGCCCACGGCATGGTGGTGCAGGTGGTCAGCGACGGCATCGACTACGCCATACGCCATGTGCTGGAGCGCCATGGCCTGGGCCATCTGCAGGTCATCGCCAACCGCCTGGTGCAGACCGGCGAGCGCAGCTGGCGCCTGGACTCCCCCTGGGCCAGCGCGCAGTGCGCGCGCGCCAGCGGCAACTGCAAGTGCGAGCGCCTGGCCGAGCAGCAGGCCCTGCATGGCCGCGTGCTCTACGTGGGCGACAGCACCTCGGACTTCTGCGTCTCGGGCCGGGCCGACTTCGTGCTGGCCAAGTACAAGCTCATCGCCCACTGCGAAAGCCGGGGCATCGCCCATGCGCCCTTCGAGCATTTCGAGCAGGCCACGGCCCTGCTCGACAAGGTCGTCCTGGGCCTGGAGGCGCTGGCATGACATACCACCCCCTGAGTCGCTTCGCGCCTTCCCGTTGCACGGCGCCCCCCAAGGGGGACGATACCTTCGGTGCGGGGCGGCGCGGCCGGCCAAGGCCCTTCCTTGGTGTCTCTGGCTTCAGGGCACGCCAGTTTCACGGTCAGAGGGCGACGCGCAGCGTCATGGAAAATTGACATGAATTTGAGTGATGGGCTCTCCTTGGTTCAGCACAGCGAGCAGGCTGCTGCCACGGGGCTGGACAGCATCTGCGTGACCGAGCATGAATTCGTCATGCCGGGCACGGGCGCGGCCGCGCGCACCGGCGTGCTGCTGGTGCACGGGCTCACGGGCACGCCGGCCGAGATGCGCCTGCTGGCCAAGGGGCTGAACAAGCAGGGCTTCACCGTCTATGCGATCCAGCTGGCCGGCCATTGCGGCAGCATGGAAGATCTCGTGGACACGCGCTGGACCGACTGGCTGGCCAGCGTGGAGGCCGGGCTGCAGCGACTGTCGCAGCACATGGACCATGTGGTGGTCGGCGGCCTGTCCATGGGCGCCGTGCTCTCCCTGGCTGTGGCCCAGCGCCACCCCGACAAGGTGGACGGCGTCTGCGCCCTGTCCACCACCTTCCGCTACGACGGCTGGAGCATTCCCTTCTACACGCGCCTGGCCTTCCTGCTGCCGCTGTTCCGCGCGCTGGGCATTGGCCGCCACAGCGTGTTCATGGAGCAGCCGCCCTACGGCATCAAGGACGAGGCCCTGCGCGCGCGCGTGGTCGAGCAAATGCATTCGGGCGACAGCGCGGCGGCCGGCCTGCCGGGCAATCCCTGGTGGTCCATCATCGAGCTGCGCCGCCTCTCGGCCCATGTGCTGGCGCGCCTGCCCCAGCTGCGCTCGCCCTGCCTGGTCATCCATGCGCGCAACGACGACATCTCCTCGGTGGCCAACGCCCATGACATCGTGCATGGCGCCAGCCAGGCCCATGTCGAGCTGGTGCTGCTGGACAACAGCTACCACATGGTCACCATCGACCGCGACCGCCGCACCGTGATCGCGCGCACCACCGAATTCGTGGCGCGCATCGCCAGCGGTGCCGCCCCCCGCGAGGTGCGGGCTGCGGAGGCTGCACGGCATGGGCAGTGATCTCTCGCCGCTGGTCATCACGCTGTGGGTGCTGAACGTGCTGGTGGACAGCGGGGGCCAGCTGGCCTTCAAGGCCGCCGCCAGCCAGCCCGGTGACCTCGACGGCCTGGCGCGCTGGCGCTTCATGGCCTCCAGGCCCTGGCTGTGGCTGGGCGTGGGCTGCTATGTGGCCGAGTTCGTGCTGTGGCTGGCCTTTCTCTCGCTGGTGCCGCTGTCCGAAGGCGTGCTGCTGGGCTCCATCAACATCGTGGCCATCATGATCGCGGGCCGGCTGCTGTTTGCCGAGAAGCTGGCACCCATGCGGGTCGCCGGAATTGTCCTCGTGTCCATAGGCGTCGCCATCGTGGGCCTGCATTGAAATGAAGCGTTTCTATTTCATCGGCTTTCTGGTGCTCATGGCCTTCGACACGCTGGCCCAGCTGAGCTTCAAGCAGGCCGGCAATGCGGCGCTGCCGCTGGAGTTCTCCACGGCCTGGCTGGCGCGCGTGTTCGGCCAGCCCTGGATCTATGGCGCCTTCGTGGGCTACATCGGCGCCTTTTTCTCGTGGATGACCTTGCTCAAGCGCGCGCCCATCGGCCCGGCCTTTGCGGCATCGCACCTGGAGATTCTTTCCGTGCTGGCGCTGTCGTACTGGCTGTTCGACGAGCGCATAGGCATGCCCCAGATCATCGGCTGCCTGTTCATCGTGGCCGGCATCGCCTGCCTGGCCGTCAGCGAGACGCAGGAGGCCGAGGGACCCGGCGCAGACGATGACACGCCGGGCCATGCGGGCGGCAACCCGGGCGCGGGCTCGGCCAGCGCGGGCGCCGCGCATCTGGCGGCCTCGGCCGAGCACGGCACGCACCGTGGCTGAACGCGTGCTGCCGCCCACGGCGGGCCTGCCGCTGCGCGCGGCCGACCTGCTGCCCTGGGGCGATGCGGACCTGGCGACGGCGCTGGCGCAATGGCTGGGCGTGCCCGCCGTGCAGCTTGAATGCTCGGGCACCTCGGCGCTGATGGTGGCGCTGCAGACCCTGCGCCGCCTGGCGCCGGGCCGCAGCGAAGTCATCGCCCCCGCCTATACCTGCCCGCTGGTGGCCCTGGCCGTGGCGCACTGTGGCCTGCAACTGCGCCTGTGCGATCTGCATCCCGACACGCTGGACATGGACCCCGCGCGCCTGCGCGCCCTGTGCAGCGAACGCACCCTGGCCGTGCTGCCCACGCATCTGTGCGGCCGCGTGGCCGATGTGGCCGCGGCCGTGGACTGCGCGCGCGCCGTGGGCGCCTGGGTGGTGGAGGACGCGGCCCAGGCCCTGGGCGCGCGCCTGCGCGGCGAGCCCGTGGGCTGGCAGGGCGATGTGGGCTTCTACAGCCTGGCCGTGGGCAAGGGCCTGACCACCTTCGAGGGCGGCGTGCTGCTGGCACGCGACCCCGCGCTGCGCGAGGCACTGCGCGAGACACATGCGGCCAGCGTGCGCCAGGACCGGGGCTGGGAGTTGCGCCGCAGCCTGGAGCTGCTGGGCTATGCGGCGCTGTACCGCCCCGCCGGGCTGGACCTGGCCTATGGCCGTCCCCTGCGCGATGCGCTGTCGCGCAGCGACTGGGTGCAGGCCGCCGGCGATGATTTCGACGACGGCATTCCCCGCCATGAACTGGGCGCCTGGCGCCGCCGCGTGGGCCGGCGCGCGCTGGCGCGGCTGGCGGATTTCCAGCAGCGACTGCAGCGCCAGGCCCGTGAGCGCGGCGCCTGGCTGTCGGCCATCGATGGGATCGAGGTGGTGGGTGACACCGTGCCGGGTGCGCAAGGCGTCTGGCCCGTGCTGCTGCTGCGCCTGCGCGATGCCGCCACGCGCGATGCGCTGCTGCGCGCGCAATGGGGGCGGGGCTGGGGTCTGTCGCTGCCCTTCGTCCATGTGCTGCCCGACTATGGCCGCTACGACCATGTGCTGGGCCTGGCGCGCCAGGACGTGGTGGACCAGGGGCGCGACTGGGCACGGCGCCTGGTGGCCGTGGGCAACAGCCTGTGGTTCGACGACGCGCGCTTCGAGGCCTTGCTCAGTCTGCTGGAGAGGCCGCACGCCGCGCCTGGCTGACGGCTGTGGCCTGCGTGGCGCCGGGTAGTGTCGTGGCGCCGGGCGGTGGCTCGCGCCCGCGCAGGGCCTGGCTGCGTTCGGCGACATAGTCGCGCGTGAGCGGAACCGCTTCCTGGCGGCGTGCCAATTGCACCTGGAAAATGGCGATGTCCTGGTAGCGGAAGGCGGCTTCCGACATGGACAGATAGAACTCCCACATGCGGCAAAAGCGCTCGTCGTAGAGCGCGGCGGCCTCGTCGCGGCGCGCCATGAAGCGCTCGCGCCACAGCCGCAGCGTGCGCGCATAGTGCAGGCGCAGCACTTCGATATCGGTGACCACCAGGCCGCTGCGTTCGATGGCCGGCGTGAACTCCGACAGGGACGGGATGTGGCCGCCCGGGAAGATGTAGCGCTCTATCCAGGGATTGTTGAAGTCGGGCACATCGCTGTTGCCGATGAAGTGCAGCAGCATCACGCCATCGTCGGACAGCAGCTCCCGGCACTGGCGGAAGAAGGCGTCGTGAAAACGCGTGCCCACATGCTCGAACATGCCCACCGAGACGATGCGGTCGAAGGTGCCGCGCGTGTCGCGGTAGTCTTCCAGGCGGTAGCTGAGGCGGTCCGCGCACGGGGACTGGCCGGCACGCTGGCGGGCGCCCGCCAGCTGCTCGCCGGACAGCGTCACGCCCGTCACATGGCCCGCGCCAGCCACCTCGGCCAGGTAGCGCGACAGTCCGCCCCAGCCGCAGCCTATGTCCAGCACGCGGTGGCCGGGCTCCACGAGCAGCTTGGCGGCGATGTGGCGCATCTTGGCCCGCTGGGCCTGCTCCAGGCTTTCGTCGCCATGCTCGAAGTAGGCGCAGGAGTACTGGCGCTCGCCATCCAGAAAGAGCCGATACAGCCGGTCGTCGAGGTCATAGTGGTGCGCCACGTTGGCGCGCGCCTTGCCGCGGCTGTTGTGCTGCAGCAGCGGGCGCAGCCGCATGCGCCAGGCATCGAGCAGCCGAACGCTGGCCGGCACGGGCAGGTTGCGCGCGTTGCGCAGCACGAGCTCCAGCACGTCGTAGATGCCGCCCCGCTCCACCACCAGGCGCTGCTGCATGAACATTTCGCCAAGGTTCAGGTCCGGGTCGCGCATCAGGGCCCACAGTGCGCGCCTGTCCGTGAAGCGGATGCGTGCCTGCGGCTGGCCACCGTCGCCGAAGGCCAGCATGCGCCCCCAGGGCAGGCAGATTTCGAGCAGTCCCTTGCGCACCAGGGGTGTGAAACTGCGCTGCAGCAGTCTTTCGGTCAGCCGGTCGATCATGGGGTTGCCTCCTGTCTTGCGGTCGGCCGCGGTGCGCGGACGTGGGGTATGCGGGGTGTGAACGGATCCTAGGGGCTGGTGCAGGTCTGGATGTATTCGACCAGCCGTTCGTTGAAGGCATGCTGGCCCAGTTGCCAGGTGGCCAGCGTCTGCGCGTCGATCTGCGTGTCCTGGCCGTCTCCGGCGCTCATCCAGCGCTTCCACCAGGTCGTGTAGCGCCAGGAGGACACATCGCCCGTGATGTCGCTGCCCACGATCTGGCCGGCCAGCGCGCCGATGATGTCCAGGGCCTCGCCTTCCTGCATGCGGCCCTGGTCCCAGTTGGTGCGCACCACCTCGGGCGCGAACACGTCCTTGTCGATGCTCAGGTAGGTGGGCTGGGCCTGCTCGCGCAGCATGCGCGCCAGCGTGCGCGACAGGTCGGCCACGCTGGCAAAGCCGCGAAAGGCGGCATCCACGCCCAGGCGGCGCGCCCAGCCCGTGTCCACGCCTGCGCTCCAGTAGCTCAGGCGGCCGGCGCGCAGCGGCGTGAGGTAGTTCTCCCAGGCGTGCGCGCGGCCGATGTCGCCGGAGGTGATGCCGGCCACATGCACATGCGAGACGGCCGGATGCAGGGCCACGCGCCGCACCCAGGAGCCGCAGTGCACGCCCCAGGGAAAGCGCATGTTGTCGGGGTGGTTGTCCAGTACGACCACGCGCAGCGGCCGGCCCGCGGACAGGGCCTGGGCGGTGATGCAGCGCTCGATCAGCGGCCAGCTCAGGTGGTGGAAGTCGCCACTGCCCATGAGGGCCGTGCCATGCGCGGCGGGCAGTTGCGCATCGAGCGCCGCGCGGAACTGCGCAAAGCGGCGCAGGCCGCAGCCAAAGCGCACCTGCTCCTGCCAGTCCTGCAGCGGCAGGCGCAGCTCGCCGGGCAAGGTCCCCACCGAGCCATCCACATCCAGCACGACCGGCTGGGCATTCAGTTCTGTTCGCTCCATTGGCGATCGCTTTCGAAGTGGCCGGCAAAGCGCCGGCCCAGTGCGCGCAGCAGCGGATTGCGGATGAAGACCGCATGCTGCGTGAAGGTGAAGCTGGCGCCCAGCTGGGCCTTGACCTCGGGGTCGGTCCAGCCGGCCACGTAGTGGCTCAGGCCGCGTTCGATGGCGTATTCAAGGTTGACCATCCAGCTCACGAAGTAGAGATTGGCCTCGCGCGCGGCCGGGTAGGACAGGCCGATGTACTTGTCGATCAGCTTGCCGCCGTGCTCGAAGCACAGGTTCCAGCCCAGCAGCGCGCCGGGCGTGCCGTCGTCCTGCAGCGCGCGGTACTCGAACACGGTGCCTCCGTTGCCTGCATCGCGCAGCAGGGCCGCGAAGAAATCGCGCGTGAGTTTGTCGAAGTGGATCTCGCTTTGCGCATACACCGCATCGAACAGCGCGTAGTAGGCATCGACGCAGGCGTCATCGGCAAAGGCCGCGCCCGTGGGAATGCGCTGCACCTGCAGCTGCGCGCGGCTCCTGAGCTTGCGGCGCAGGTTCTGGCGGCGGCTCCTGGACAGGCGCGCAAGGTATTCGTCCAGGCTGGAGAAGTCGATGGGCACATGGGCCAGGGCCTGGCCTTCGACCAGGATGAAGCCCGCATCGGCCAGGGCCTGCGCCAGCGCCCGTGCGTGGGCGTTGTCGGCGCCCGGCAGCAGCGGTGAATCCTGGGGCAGGTCCTTGACGATGGTCAGCATGCGCCGGCCTGCGCGCGCACGCAGCGCGGCAGCCTGCTGGGCGGCAGGGGTGCCCATGGGCAGCACGGCGTACTCGCTGACCGTGGTGCCCACGAAGTCGGTGGACAGGCGCAGCCGGCGCGACAGCCAGCCGCCACCGGGCAACGACAAAAGACGCGCCTTGAGCGCGTCGTCCGCCGTGGTCAGAAGATCGAAGGGCGCCGTGAAGGCCGGCGCCGGCCAGTCCTGCAGCAGTGCGAAGCCCTCGGGAGGATGGGCCGCGAACTGCGCGAGCAGGCCTGGGGGTTCGAGCTGGTTGTGCAGGCGCTCTGCGGGCATCGCGCCTTCAGGCCGCCTTGGCTTTCGTGAGCAACTGGTCCAGCAGGACCATGGCTTCGTCGATCTCGGGGCGCGAGATCATCAGCGAGGGCGCGAAGGTGATCACGTTCTTGTAGTAGCCGCCCACGTCCAGCACCAGGCCGCGTTTCTGGCCCTGGTATTCCAGGCCGCCTTCGAGGCCGATGTCCACCATCTTGTCCAGCAGCGCCTTGTTGGGCGTGAAGCCGTCTTCGGTGCAGATCTCGGCGCGCAGCGCCAGGCCCAGGCCGTCCACGTCGCCGATTTCCTTGTGGCGCTTTTGCAGCTCCTTGAGGCCTTCGAGGAAGTAGGCGCCCGATTCGCGCACCTGGCGGCCGAAGTCCATCTCGTGGGTCATCTTCATGACTTCCAGGCCCAGGGCCGTGCCCAGCGGGTTGGAGGCGAAGGTGGAGTGCGTCGATCCCGGCGGGAAGATGGTGGGGTTGATCAGCTCCTCGCGCGCCCACAGGCCCGACAGGGCGTTGAGGCCGTTGGTCAGCGCCTTGGCGAAGACCAGCACGTCGGGCTTGACGCCGAAGTTCTCCACCGACCACAGCGTGCCGGTGCGCCAGAAGCCCATCTGGATTTCATCGACCACCATCAGCACGCCGTGGTCGTCCAGCACCTTCTTGAGGCCCTTGAAGAAGTTGGGCGGCGGCACGACGTAGCCGCCCGTGCCCTGGATGGGTTCGACGTAGAAGGCCGCGTACTCGCACTGGTTGGTCTTGGGGTCCCAGATGGCGTGGTACTCGTTCTCGAACTTGCGCGCGAATTCCCGGACGATGGAGTCCGCGTATTCCTCGGACGTCATGCCCTTGGGGCGGCGGAACGGGTAGGGGAAGGGGATGAACTGCGCGCGGTCGCCGAAGTGGCCGTAGCGGCGGCGGTAGCGGTAGCTGGAGGTGATGCTGGAGGCGCCCAGCGTGCGGCCGTGGTAGCCGCCCTCGAAGGCGAACATCAGGCTCTTGCCGCCGCTGGCATTGCGCACGACCTTGAGCGAGTCCTCGATGGCCTGGGCGCCGCCCACGTTGAAGTGCACGCGGCCGGCATGGCCCCACTTGCGCTCCGCATCCTGGGCGATGAACTTGGCCAGCTCGATCTTGGTGGGGTGCAGGTACTGGCTGGCGACCTGGGGCAGGGTCTGCAGCTGCTCGATCATCTTCTGCTCGAGGCGCTTGTTCTTGTAGCCGAAGTTCACGGCCGAATACCACATCTGCAGATCAAGGTAGGGCGTGCCGGCCTCGTCGTACATGTAGCTGCCTTCGCAGCCCGAGAAGATCTTGGGCGGGTTGACGTAGTGGACGGTATCCCCGAACGAGCAGTACTTGGCTTCGTCGGCCAGAAGTTGGGCGTTATTGATCACAGCAAAGGGCTCCAGATATTCAGCCGCCGCAGTGTGAGCGGGCAATCTTGCTGCGCTGTCGAGTCTTTGTGTGGGGTTTGTGGAGGAGGCCCGCGCGGAGCCTGGATCGGCCCCTGTGACGTAAATGAGACAAAACAAATGATAATCATTATCAATTGATGGGAGAATCGCGGAAAGCCAGCAGGAACAATCACACACGGGGGGAGCAATGGTCTCGCAAGAGCACTCCGCGGACAGGTCGGCAGCTAGCCAGCAACCCTCTTTCCCCGATTCCCGCCATGGCTGTGTCTTCGCGTTCGTCTTTCCTCTCCCTCTCCCGCAATCCCTCGCGCACGCCGGTATTGCGGCACAGCCTGCTGGCCGTGGCCGTGCAGGCCGCCGTGATCGGTCTGGCCTCGCCCGGCGCCTGGGCGCAGACGCAGACGCATGTGCAGACTGCGGACGATGAGGCCCGGCTGATGGCGCAGGCTCCCACCAAGGCGCTGGCCCAGGTCGACGTGGTCGACACGGCCGAGCCCGCGCAGCGAACCCCGGGCGCCTCCACCACCGTCAGCGGCCCGGCGCTGGAGCAGGCCGGCAGCATGGCCGACGTGGTGCGCTACCAGCCGCTGGTCTCCGCGCCGGGCACGGCCTCGGGCACCAGCCGCAACCGCAGCAGCTTCGACCGCTCGGGCACCACGGGCTACAACATCCGCGGCATCGAGGGCAACCGCATCGGCATGGATGTGGACGGCGTCGAGATGCCCGACGCCACCACGCGCCCCTATGTGAGCCGTGTCGGCGCCAACACCTTCGGCGTGGGCCGTGACTTCATCGACCCCGAGATGTTCTCGGCCGTGGACATCCTCTCCGGCACCACCACGGCGCGGCGCGCGGCCGGTGGCATCGGTGGCTCGGTGGGCTTTCGCACCAAGTCCGCCGAGGACTACCTGGTGGGCGGCAAGACCTCCTACCTGGGCGGCAAGATCGGCCACGACACGGCCGACCGCTCCTGGAACGAGAGCTTCACGGCCGCTGGCCGCTCGGGCGACCTCGACGGCTTGATCGCCTACTCGCGCCGCGACGGCCACGAGACGCGCAACCACAGCGCCATCGTCAACAGCTATCCCGATGACTGGAACTCCAACGCGCTGCTGCTCAAGGGCGGCCTGCGCATCAACCCGGCCCACCGCCTGGTGCTGTCGGCCGACCTGTACCGCCGCAAGAACGACACCTCCTTCCACGGCTGGGACACCACCAACACCAGCATCACCGAAAGCTCGCGCCAGAACAGCGACACCAGTCGCAACACGCTGCAGCTGCAGCACCTGTGGACACCGACTGGCGCCTGGGTGGACCAGCTGGACACGCGGCTGTACTTCCAGAACACGGACACCAACGACGTCACCGACACCACCACGCTGGCCACGGGCGCCAAGTTGCACAACGTCTCCGGCAACGAGACGCGCACCTGGGGTTTCTCGAGCACGGGCGACAAGCGCATCGACCGCCACCGCCTGAGCTTTGGCGTGAATGCATCGACACAGGACACGGAGCGTCCGTGGAACGTTTTCGCTACCGGCACGCCCGTTATGAAGCCCCAGCCCGACACCACCACCCGCCGCTACGGCGCCTTCCTGCAGGACGAGATCAGCTTCCAGGCCGGTGGCCGCCGCCTGGCGCTGATTCCCGCGCTGCGCGTGGACCGCGTGGAGATCAAGACGCGCGACCTGGACAACTTCGTCTCGGGCGTGCTCACGGCCGCCGATGTGGAAAAGATTTACGGCGGCACGCGCGGCAACACCATCCTCAGCCCCAGCCTGGCCCTGGTCTATGACCTCACGCCCACGTTCAGCGCCTATGCCCAGTTCAAGCGCAGCGGGCGAGCGCCCTCGGCCGGCGAGATCTTCGGCTCGTGGAACATGGCCAGCAACTACAACGCGGCAGGCCAGTACGCGCTGGTCGGCAACCCCAACCTGAAGGAGGAAAGCAGCAATGCCTTCGACTTCGGCCTCAAGGGTTCGCCCACGCCGGGCGTGACCTTCAACAGCTCGGTCTTCTATACCAGGTACTCCGACTTCATCGCCTACACGCGCTACCTGCGCGCGGGCCGTCCCGACCTGTTCGTCAACGTGCCCGCCCACATCGGCACCATCTACCAGGCCGAGAACCGCGACAGCGCAAAGATCTACGGCTTCGAGGCCAGCGCGCGCCTGGACCACGGCCAGTGGATGCCCGCCGCCAGGGGCCTGTACTCCACCTGGGCGCTGGGCATCAGCCGCGGCACCTCCAAGTCCTACTACGCAGGCGACAAGGATGTGCCGCTGGACAGCGTGCTGCCGCGCAAGGCCATCGTCGGTGTGGGCTATGACGCACCGGCCCGGCAATGGGGCCTGAACCTGACCGGCACCTTCGTCGCGGGCAAGCAGGCCGTGGCCACCAACCGCGACAGCTACCAGAACGCGGGCACCGGCCTGACCGACTCGACCACCGAGCTGTTCCGCGTGCCCGGCTATGCCATCTTCGACCTGGCCGGCTACTGGCAGGTCGCAAAGAACGTGCGCCTGAACGCCGGCATCTACAACCTGGGCGACAAGCGCTACTGGGACTATTCCAGCACCCGCAGCCTGCAGCCCGGCGTGGCGCGCGACCGCCGCGACATCGAGCTGCTGAGCAACCCGGGCCGCACCTTCGCCGTGTCCATGAACGTTGCGTTCTGAGCGCCCTGCGCACCATGCCATTGCATCCACGCCACCTTCACTTGCCGCGTGGCGCGGATCCGAGGAGTTTCTCCAGGGGCCGGCCGGCCTTCCCTACAGCGGCGGTGTCGGCCGGAAAGCCTCCACCACCATCGCAGCCGCCGCTGTATCTGCCTACTTCAGGAGTCGTTTCATGATCGAGTTCTCTCTGTCCCACCGCATGCTGGCCGCTGCCGGCCTGGCGGCCCTGCTCACCGCCTGCGCATCGCCCACGGCACCGTCCGCCAGCGGCCCGGCCCAGCCTGCGGGCGGGCATGGCCAGTCTGCCTTCATGGGCAGCTACGACGCCAACCGTGATGGCGTGGTCACGCGCCAGGAGTACGACACCGTGCGCAAGCAGCGCTTCCTGGCCGGCGACACCAATGGCGACGGCTGGCTTAGCGAGAAGGAGTACGTGGACGAGTTCGAGGCCCGCCTCAAGCAGCAGTACGCGGGCCGCCAGCCCGACGAGCGCTATGCCCAGTCCATGAAGCAGGCCCATGTGCGCTTCGGCATCGTGGACAGGAACCGCGACGGCAAATACACCGTGGAAGAAGACATGGCCATCGCCGAACGCAGCTTCAAGGAAGCCGACGTCAATGCCGATGGCGTCGTGGACAAGAACGACGTCAAGAAGCCCTGAGCGGACATGGCCAAAACCCCATCCAAGCGATTGGCCTGGTGGCTGCCGCTGCTGTCGGCCGTGTGCATCTCCGCCCAGGCCCACACGCCCTACCTGCTGCCCACCAGCTTCGAGGCTTCGCCCCGGGCCGTCATCAGCGTGGACGCCAGCTTTGCCGACAAGTTCTTCATCCCCGAAGTGGCTTTTGGCGAAACGCGCTTCACCGTGACGGCGCCCGACGGCTCGGTCACGCCCATGGCCGATGTGCGCCAGTTCAAGACCCGCACCGTGGCCGAGCACCAACTGCCCGACGAGAAGGGCACCTACCGCGTGAGCACCGGCCCGCGCCTGGGCGCCATCTTCCGTTCGTGGGAGCGCAACGGCAAGGTCGAGACCGCGCGTGATCCCGCCACGCCCACGCCGGCCGATGCCAAGCTGCTGAGCCACTACCAGTCGCTGTCGGTCTCCGAGACCTACATCACGGTGGGCAAGCCCAGCCGGGCCGCGCTCGCGCCCTCAGGCAAGGGCCTGGAGATCGTGCCCGTCACGCATCCCGCCGACCTGTTCGCGGGCGAGAAGTTCGACTTCACCGTGCAATACGACGGCAAGCCGCTGGCCGCGCAGAAGGTGGAAATCTTCCGCTCGGCCATGGACCTGGCCAGCCAGCACAGCGTGGACGCGCTGACCACCGATGGCGAGGGCCGCATCTCCTACGCCCTGCCCAAGTCAGGCATCTACCTGGCCCTGGTGCGCTACCGAGCCGACGCCCCCGCCGGCGCCGCCGCGCCGCAGTACGGCAACAACTACACGCTGACCTTCAGGGTGCTGGCGCAGTGATGAAGAGAGCCCGCTGATGCGGGCTCTTCTTTTTGCTTAGGGAGTATTGAAGTCCGTACTGCCCGCCATGGAGCGGGCGGGAGAACATGATGCATCGCCAGGATTCTTCGCAGGGAACAGCCAATGTGCTGGTCGATCTGGGCTTCGAGGACGCACAGGAACTGTCGGCCAAAACCGTGCTGGCCATGAAGCTCAACGAGCTGATGGACAAGCGCGGGCTCAGTCAGACCGAGGCTGCAGGCATCACGGGCATGACGCAGCCCAAGATTTCCCAGGTCCGGCGCTACAAGCTGCAGAACATCTCTCTGGAGCGCCTGATGCAGGCGCTGGTGTCGCTGGACCAGCAGGTCGAGATCGTCGTGCGGCCTGCACGCCGTGCGCACGCGGCCGGCATCACGGTGGCGCCCTGAAGCTCACTCAGCCCGTGGCCACCACCCGCAGCACCTCGGCGCCATAGGCGTCCAGCTTCTTGGCGCCCATGCCGCTGATGCCCTGCAGGTCGTCCAGCGAGGCCGGGTTGCGTTCGGCAATGGCTGCCAGCGTGGCGTCGTGGAAGATCACATAGGCCGGCAGGTTGTGCTCGCGCGCGACCTCGGCGCGCCAGGCCTTGAGATTGATGAAGCGCACCTGGGCATCGGGCCCCAGGCTGGCAGCGGCCACGTTGGGCTGGGTGGCGCGCTTGGAGGTGCGCGTGCGCGGCGCTGCCACGGCCTCGCGCAGCTGCACGGAGACTTCGCCGCGCAGCACGGCGCGCGAGCCATCGGCCAGGCACAGGGTGTCGAAGCTGTGGCCGCTGTTCTCGCTGGTGATCTTGTGCAGGCCCAGGGCGCCGGTGGCCAGCAGCTGGCGCATCACGCCGCGCAGCTGGGGCTCGCTGTAGTCCTTGCCCAGGCCGAAGGTGGAGATCTTCTCGTGTCCGTACTGGCGCACCTTCTCGGTGTCCTTGCCGCGCAGCACGTCCATGATGTGGCCCGCGCCAAAGGTCAGCTGGCTGGCCTCGTGCACGCGGTAGATGGTGGACAGCAGCTTGCGCGCGGCCTCCGTGCCGTCCCACAGGGCCGGGGGCTCCATGCAGTTGTCGCAGTTGCCGCAGGCGGTCTTTGCCACGCGCTGCAGCGGCCTGCCTTCAAGGTCCGTCTCTGCGTCTTCTCCCGGTGCGCCCAGGCCGTACTGCTCGCCGAAGTAGGCCAGCAGCCGCACGCGGCGGCAGTCCGTGGCCTCGGCCAGGCCCAGCAGGGCATCGAGCTTGCCGCGCATGACCTGCTTGAAGGTGTCCTCGGCCGGGCTTTCGTCGATCATGCGGCGCTGGTTGACCACGTCGGACAGGCCGTAGGCCATCCAGGCATCGGCGGGCAGCCCGTCGCGGCCTGCGCGGCCGGTTTCCTGGTAATAGCCCTCGATGTTCTTGGGCATGTCCACATGGGCCACGAAGCGCACATCGGGCTTGTTGATGCCCATGCCGAAGGCGATGGTGGCGACGATGACGATGCCGTCCTCGCGCAGGAAGCGGTCCTGGTGCAGCTGGCGCGTCTCGAAGGGCAGGCCCGCGTGGTAGGGCAGGGCGGGCACGCCGGCCTGGCTCAGCGTCTGGGCCAGCTCCTCCACGCGCTTGCGCGACTGGCAATAGACCACGCCGGCCTCGCCCTCGTGCTCGCGCTCTATGAAGCGCAGCAGCTGGTTGCTGACGTCCTTCTTCTCGGCGATGCGGTAGCGGATGTTGGGGCGGTCGAAGCTGCTGACGAAGTGCCGCGCGCTCTCCAGCTGCAGCCGCTCGACGATGTCGGCGCGCGTCAGCGCGTCGGCCGTGGCCGTGAGCGCGATGCGCGGCACGCCCGCATAGCGCTCGTGCAGCACGCTCAGCGCGCGGTACTCGGGCCGGAAGTCATGGCCCCACTGGCTCACGCAGTGGGCCTCGTCGATGGCGAACAGCGACAGCTTGCCCTGGGCATGCAGGTCGTCGAGCAGGCCCAGGAAGCGCGGCGTGTTCAGGCGCTCGGGCGCGGCATACAGCAGGGTGATGTCGCCGCTTTGCAGGCGCCATTCGACTTCCTGCGTCTCGTCATAGGACAGCGTGGAGTTCAGGTAGGCGGCGCTCACGCCGGCCTCGTGCAGCGCACCGACCTGGTCGTGCATGAGCGCGATCAGCGGCGACACCACCACCGCCACGCCGTGGCCCTGCTGCTGGCGCACGATGGCCGGCACCTGGTAGCACAGCGACTTGCCGCCACCCGTGGGCATGAGCACCAGCGCATCGCCGCCGGCGACCACGTGCGAGACGATGGCTTCCTGCGGACCGCGGAATTGTTCGTAGCCGAACACGGCTTGCAGGACGGAATGCGCGGCGGACAACGGGGACTTCTTTCGGCAGAGGCGGCTGGCGCGGGAGGGAGCGGGATGCGGGCGCTTCCCGCAAAAAATGCGCTGCGGCCCGAAGGCCGCAACAGCCGCCATTTTGCGCCCCCTCGCAAGGTCCAGGGAAGACCTGGGGTTTGAGCCGCTCTGCATCAACGGCCTTTTCCGGGCGCGAGGGTGCCATTTTCAGATTTCTCCTAGCCACCCGCTGCTGCATTCAGCTGCCGCCCAGCACCCCACGCGCAATGATGCTGCGCTGCACTTCGGACGAGCCTTCGTAGATGCGCAGGATGCGTGCATCGCGCACCAGGCGCTCCAGCGGCATTTCGCGCGTGTAGCCGTAGCCGCCGTGGATCTGCAGGGCTTCGTCGGTGACGAAGCCCACCATTTCGGACGCATGCAGCTTGGCCATGGCCGAGTGCTGGGTGAAGGGCTGGCCGGCCTGGCGCAAGGCCAGGGCCTGCATGGTCAGTGCCCACGATGCCTCCAGGCGCAGCTTCATGTCGGCCAGCTTCCACTGGATGCCCTGTTTTGTGGCCAGTGGCTCGCCGCCGACCAGGCGCTGATTGGCCCATTGCGCTGCGGCGGCCAGGGCGGCCTCGGCCACGCCCAGGGCGGTGGCCGCCACGTCCAGGCGGCTGTTGTCCAGCACCTTCATCGCCGTCTTGAAGCCTGTGCCCTCGGTGCCCAGCCGGTGGCTGGCAGGCACGCGCACGCCGTCCAGCGATACCTCGAAGGCATGGCCGCCACGGATGCCCATGAGCTTTTCGGGCGCCGAGACCTGGATGCCGGGCAGATCGCGCGGCACGATGAAGGCGCTGACGCCGCGCGCGCCGGCCTCCATGTCGGTCTTGGCGAAGACGACCATGAAGCGCGCCTCGGCGGCGTTGGAGATGAAGTGCTTGACGCCCGTGATCAGATAGTCGTCCCCATCGCGCACGGCGCGCGTGCGCATGTCGGCCGGGTGCGAGCCGCCGCGCGGCTCGGTCAGCGCAAAGGCGGCCAGCCATTGGCCGCTGGCGCAGCGCGGCAGCCACTGCTGGCGCTGGGCGTCGTCGCCGCCGATGAGCACGGCGTCCGTGCCCAGGTAGTGGGCGCCGATCATGGACGAGGTGGCCGCGCAGGCGCGCGAGATGGCTACCAGGGACAGCAGCATGGCCGTGGGCGTGACGCCGGGGCCGCCCAGGGCCTCGGGCAGGTTCATGCCCATCACGCCCAGGGCCGACAGGCCCGGCACATGGCAGGTGGCGGACAGCGCCTCTTCGTCCATGCGCTGCGCCAGCGGGGCGAGTGCGTCGTCGGCAAAGCGGGCCACGGCATCGGCAATGGCGTGGTCGTCGGCGGTGGTGCCCAGTCGTTGGAAGTTCATGGAGGTTCGCTCAATGTGATGGGGAAGAGGGGGCCGAGCCTGCGGTGCCCAGGGCACCGGATGCGCGCAGCGCGGCAATGGCTTCGGCGCCCCGGCCCAGCCACTGCGAGAGCAGGGCCTCGGTGTGCTCGCCCAGGGCCGGTGCGCGCTCGGCGCGGTTGGGTGCGGCGCCGCTGAAATGCACGGGCTGGGTGGGCAGGCGCAGGCCGGGCAGGCGCTCGTCCTGCACCGCGCCGAGCAGGCCGCGTGCCTGGCTCTGGGACGACTCCAGCGCCTGGGCAATGTTCCAGATGGGGGCGGCGGGCACGCCGGCCGCATCCAGCGCGGCCACCACCTGCGCCACTTCATGCCTGCCGGCCCAGGCCTCGATGGCCTCGCGCAGCGCGGGTTCGTGGGCCGAGCGTGATTCGTCGCTGGCAAAGCGCGGGTCGCCGGCCAGGCTGCCCAGTTCCATGGCCTGCAGGGCGGCGGCGAACAGCTTGTTGTTGAGCACGGCCAGCGCGAAGTGGCCGTCGCCTGCGCGGTACACGCCGAAGGGGGCCGACAGCGGATGGCGGTTGCCCACGCGGCGCGCGGGCCGGCCCGTGAACAGGTAGCGCGCCACCGAGGTGGCCAGAAAACTCAGCGTGGTGTCGAACATGGCCACGTCCACCTGCTGGCCCTGCCCGGTGGCGCGGGCCTGCAGCAGCGCGGCCAGCGTGGCCCAGGAGGCGAACAGGCCGGCCACCACGTCGCTGACGGCCTCGCCCACCACGGTGGGCGCGCCATCGGGCTCGCCCGTGGCCTCCATGAGGCCGCTCATGGCCTGCACGATGATGTCGTAGGCCGGCCGGTGGGCCAGCGGCCCGGTCTGCCCGAAGCCCGAGACGCTGACATAGACCAGGCGCGGATTGAGCGCCCGCAACTGGCTTGCGCCTATGCCCAGGCGCTCGGCCACGCCGGGCCGGAAGTTCTCCACCACCACGTCGGCCTGGGCCGCCATCTCGTGGACCAGGGCCACGGCCTCGGGGTGCTTGAGGTCCAGCACCAGGCTTTGCTTGTTGCGGTTCATCACCGTGAACAGCGCGCTTTCGCCGTTGTTCATGGGGCCGATGGCGCGGTAGTCGTCGCCCTGCGGCGGCTCGATCTTGACGACCTCGGCGCCCAGGTCGGCCAGCAGGGCCGTGGACAGCGGCCCAGCCAGCACGCGCGTGAAGTCGAGAATGCGCACGCCGTCCAGCGGGCGGGCGGTAAGGGGGGTGGACTCGGTCATGGGGGCAGCCTTGGACGGGTGGTCTATGGCTGCATGCTGGCGCGTGATTGAATCAATGGAAAATATTCATTCCTGATTCACTGCATTCAAAAAGATGATCCAAATCAGCCTGCGCCAGCTGGAGTATTTCGTGGCCGCCGCACGCCATGGCAGCACGGCGCGCGCGGCCGAGGCCATCGGCGTGTCCCAGCCGTCCATCTCCAAGGCGATTGCCGACCTGGAGGCGCTGTGGGGCGAGGCGCTGTTCGTGCGCCGCCATGCCAGGGGGCTGGATCTCACGGCGGCCGGCGCGGTGCGCAGCCGCGAGGCCCAGGCGCTGCTGGACGGCGCACGCAGCCTGCAGGGGCCGCGCACGGCGGCGATGGCGGGCGTGCTGCGCCTGGGCTTTCTGAGCACGCTGGGCGCGCGCTGGGTGCCGGCCCTGCTGGCGCAGATGCAGCGCCTGCGCCCCGGCATTGCGCTGGAGCTGGTGGAGGGCGATATCGCCTCGCTCACGCAGCAGGTGGAGCGCGGCGAGCTCGATGCGGCCCTGCAGTACGACACGGGCCTGGCGCGTCCCCGCATGGAGCTGCTGCCCGTGGCGGCGCTGCCGCCCTATGTGCTGCTGCCGCAGCGCCATGCGCTGGCGGCCAGGACCAGCGTGGGGCTGGCCGAGGTGGCCCGCTACCCGCTGGTGCTGATCAACCTGCCGCACAGCCGCGAGTATTTCCTGTCGCTGTTCCGCGAGGCCGGCGTGACGCCGCTGGTGGCCCATGAGTTCGCCTCCATCGAAATGCTGCGCTCCATGGTGGCCAACGGCCACGGCCTGAGCGTGCTGACCACGCGGCCGGTAGTGGACCGCGCCCACGATGGCCAGCGCCTGGCCTGCCGCCGCATCCGGGGCCGCGTGGCCCCCCAGGGCGTGGTGCTGGCCGTGCCGGCGGGCAATGCCTCGCCGCTGATTGCACCGTTCTTGAAGGTGGCACGTGCCGTGATTGCACCGTAGCGGCGCGCAGCCCCGTGGCATGCACCACGGTGGTGAGCTGTTACCCGGGATTTTCCCCAGGTTGTATGGACAAGCTTGGTTGGCACGGCATTTGCTGTTGCTCTCCTTGTTGATCGCAGGTAGATGCAGGATGCTCGCTCCATCACCGGTTTGCCGGGTAATCCTGTATATACATGTCCGGTCGGCAAAAACACACTTCGGGCTCCCGCACTGGTCTGCCTGCGGACCCCGAAACTGCCATCGCCAACTTGCTTTCCCGACCGAGGAGTGCCACATGAGTTCGATCCCCACGTTCCGCCGCCTGCCCCTGGGGCCGCTGGCCGCCGCCCTCTGCCTTGCCGCCGCACTGCAGCCCGCTGCCGCGCAGGAGACCAAGATCACCCTGGGCATGTCGGGCTGGACCGGCTTCGCGCCGCTGACCCTGGCCGACAAGGCCGGCATCTTCAAGAAGAACGGCCTGGCAGTGGACCTGAAGATGATTCCGCAGAAGGACCGCCACCTGGCCCTGGCCTCGGGCGCCATCCAGTGCGCGGCCACCACCATCGAGACGCATGTGGCCTGGAACACGAACGGCGTGCCCATCGTGCAGATCTTCCAGATGGACAAGTCCTACGGTGCCGACGGCATCGCCGTGCGCAATGACGTCAAGGGCTTCGCCGACCTCAAGGGCAAGACGGTGGCCGTGAGCGCGCCGGGCACGGCGCCGTACTTCGGCCTGGCCTGGATGCTGCACAAGAACGGCATGACCATGAAGGATGTGAAGACCGTCTCGCTGGAGCCCCAGCCCGCGGCCCAGGCCTTCGTGGCCGGCCAGAACGATGCGGCCATGAGCTACGAGCCCTACCTGTCCACCATCCGCGCCAATCCGGCCGCGGGCAAGATCCTGGCCACCACCATCGACTACCCCATGGTCATGGACACGGTGGGCTGCGATCCCAAGTGGCTCAAGGCCAACGCGGCCGCCGCCAAGGCCCTGGCCCAGTCGTACTTCGATGCGGTGGCCATGATCGAGGCCGACAAGACCAAGTCCTTCGAGATCATGGGCGCGGCCGTCAAGCAGGGTGGCGAGCAGTTCGGCAAGTCGGCCTCCTACCTGAAGTGGTCCGACAAGGAAGCCAACCAGAAATTCTTCGCCAACGAGCTGGTGCCCTTCATGAAGGAGTCGGCCGTGATCCTCAAGGAGGCCGGCATCATCCGCTCCATCCCCGAGAACTATGGCGTGATGTACGACGCCAGCTTCATCCAGTAAGCCCGCCAGGGGATGACCATGCAAGCCGCATCCACTTCCGCAGTCCAGCCGGCTAACAAGCCCATGACCCACGCCACACCGCACGCTCCCGCGCCCGCTGCGGCGCCAGCCCCCGTCCGCCGCCGCCGCATGGCGCCGCTGGAGCCCGTCAGCCCCACGGCCAAGTGGGTGCTGGGTGTGGCCTTCTTCGTGCTGTTCTTTCTCGTCTGGGCGGCTGTGACGCTGGGCGGCTTCGTCTCCCCGACCTTCCTGGCCAGCCCCATGACCATGGCGCGCGAGGGCGTGCTGCTGTTCACCGAGTACGGCTTCCTGCACGACATCGGCATGACGGTCTGGCGCGTGATGGGCGGCTTCATCCTGGCCTCGGTCGTGGCCGTGCCGCTGGGCATTGCCATGGGCGCCTGGAAGCCGGTCGAGGCCTTCTTCGAGCCCTTCGTGTCGTTCTGCCGCTACCTGCCGGCCTCGGCCTTCATCCCGCTGCTGATCCTGTGGGCCGGCGTGGGCGAGACGCAGAAGCTGCTGGTCATCTTCATCGGCTCGGTGTTCCAGATCACGCTGATGGTGGCCGTCACCGTGGGCGGCGCGCGCAAGGACCTGGTGGAGGCCGCCTACACGCTGGGCGCCTCCAACACCGGCGTGGTGCGCCGCGTGCTGATCCCGGGCGCCGCGCCCGGCATTGCCGAGACGCTGCGCCTGGTGCTGGGCTGGGCCTGGACCTATGTGATCGTGGCCGAGCTGATCGGCTCGTCCTCGGGCATCGGCCACATGATCACCGACAGCCAGGCGCTGCTGAACACGGGCCAGATCATCTTCGGCATCATCGTGATCGGCCTCATCGGCCTGGTGTCCGATTTCATCTTCAAATCTCTGAACCGTCGCATGTTCGAGTGGAGCACCCTGTGAAAAGGATCTACCCCCTGAGCGGCTGCGCCGCTTCCCCCTTGAAGGGGGACGACACCCTCGGTGCGGGGCGGCCCTTCCTCGGTGTCTCTGAGGTGAGTCGCGCCGGTTGCAGCCGCCGTGAATATTGACAAGCGCCCTGGAGAATCGTGATGAATCTTTTGTCTATTCAAGGTGTTTCGCGCACCTTCACCAGCCACAAGGGCACGAGCACGCAGGCCTTGCTGCCTGTGGATTTCGAGGTCCGCGAGAACGACTTCGTCACCATCCTCGGCCCCTCGGGCTGCGGCAAGTCCACCATGCTGCGCATTGCGGCGGGGCTGGATTTCCCGACCACGGGCCAGGTGCTGCTGGACGGCCGCGTCGTGGACGGGCCGGGCGCCGACCGGGGCATGGTGTTCCAGAGCTACACGCTGTTCCCCTGGCTGACGGTGGCGCAGAACATCCGCTTCGGCCTGCGCGAGAAGGGTGTGAGCGAGGCGCTGCAAAAGGAGCGCAGCGACTACTTCATCGCCAAGGTGGGGCTGCGCGGCTTCGAGAACCACTTTCCCAAGCAGCTGTCGGGCGGCATGCAGCAGCGCACGGCCATTGCGCGCGCGCTGGCCAATGATCCCAAGATCCTGCTCATGGACGAGCCCTTCGGCGCACTCGACAACCAGACCCGCGTGCTCATGCAGGAGCTGCTGCTGGGCATCTGGGAGGCCGAGCGCAAGACCGTGATGTTCGTCACCCACGACATCGACGAGGCCATCTTCATGGCCAACCGCGTGGCCGTGTTCAGCGCGCGCCCGGGCCGCATCAAGGCCGACATCCCCGTGAACCTGCCGCATCCGCGCCACTACACGGTCAAGACCTCGCCCGAGTTCATGGAGCTGAAAGCCCGGCTGACCGAAGAGATTCGCGCAGAGTCGCTGGCCGCTGCTGCACACTGACGCTTTTCCATGACCACTGCCCACACCATGTCTTCGCGTTCCACGGCTTCCCGACTTTCCGCAACGACGGCGGAGGTGCCCATGGCCCTGTACCAGCAGGTCAAGGACCATGTGCTGCGCAAGATCGCCGATGGCTCGCTGTCGGCCGGCGAGCGCGTGCCGTCCGAGCAGGAGCTGGTGCAGGAGTTCGGCGTGGCCCGCATGACGGCCAACCGCGCGCTGCGCGAGCTGGCCGAGCAGGGCGTGATCGTGCGCGTGGCCGGCGTGGGCTCCTTCGTGGCCGAGGAAAAGCCGCAGTCCACGCTGCTGCGCATCGCCAACATCGCCGAAGAGATCCGCCAGCGCGGGCATGACCACCGCTTCGAGCTGATCAGCGTGCGCCGCGAGTCGGCCTCGCCCGAGGCGGCAGCTTCGCTGCAGCTGTCTGCGGGCAGCTCGGTGTTCCACCTGCAGGGCGTGCATTTCGAGAACGACGTGCCCGTGCAGCTGGAAGACCGCCATGTGAACCCGCGCATGGCGCCGGACTTCATGGAGCAGGACTTCTCGCTGATCCAGCCTTCGGTGTATCTGGTGCGCAACGTGCCCTTCGACCAGATCGAGCATGTGGTGGACGCCATGCTGCCCACGCCCGAGCAGGCGCGCTGGCTGCAGATGGACGCCGACCAGCCCTGCCTGACGCTGACGCGCCGCACCTGGTACCTGGGCACGCCCGTGACCTGGGTGCACTGCGTGCATCCGGGCATGCGCTACCGGCTGGGCAGCCGCTTTCGCACCGACGGCGGATCGCACGACGGCTGAGGCCTGAAAGGCGGGGTTCCCGCTCTTGCGCTGTTCCGCTTCGATTGATATTGTATAGACAGGCATAGACATCCATCCCGGCACACCCTCCCAGACACCGACAGGGCATCACCATGAACACCATCACGACTCCCGGCCTCACCTCCCGTCCCGGCACCGCGCTGACGCTGCAGCCCGGCCAGGTCAGCCTGGCCCAGCTGCGGGCCATCCAGCAGGGCGGCGTGCGCCTGTCCATGGCGGCGTCCGCCTACGAGCGCATGCGCGCCGCCCAGGCCCATGTGCAGCACATCGTGGATGAGGACCAGGTCGTCTATGGCATCAACACCGGCTTCGGCAAGCTGGCCTCCACCAAGATCGCCCATGACCGCCTGGCAGAGCTGCAGCGCAACCTGGTGCTGTCGCACAGCGTGGGCACAGGCGATCCGCTGCCCGACGCCGTGGTGCGCCTGGTGCTGGCCACCAAGGCCGTGAGCCTGGCGCGCGGCCACTCGGGCGTGCGCCCCGAGCTGGTCGATGCGCTGCTGGCCCTGGCCAACGCTGACGTGCTGCCCGTGATTCCCGCCAAGGGCTCGGTGGGCGCCTCCGGCGACCTGGCGCCGCTGTCGCACCTGGCCTGCGTGCTGATCGGCGAAGGCCAGGCCAAGATCGATGGACAGGTGGTATCCGGCACCGAGGCCATGCGCCACGTGGGCCTGGAGCCCTTCGTGCTCGGCCCCAAGGAAGGGCTGGCCCTGCTCAACGGCACCCAGGTGTCCACGGCCCTGGCCCTGGTGGGTCTGTTCCAGGGCGAGAGCGTGTTCGCGGCCGGCCTGGTGGCGGGCTGCCTGACGCTGGAGGCCATCAAGGGCTCGGTCAAGCCGTTTGACGCCCGCATCCACGAGGCCCGCGGCCAGCTTGGCCAGATCGCCGTGGCCGCCGCCGTGCGCGAACTGTTGGACGGCAGCGCCATCGACACCTCCCACCCCCACTGCGGCCGCGTGCAGGACCCGTACTCCATCCGCTGCGTGCCCCAGGTCATGGGCGCCTGCCTGGACAACCTCAGCCATGTGGCCCGCGTGCTGGTGATCGAGGCCAATGCCGCCTCGGACAACCCGCTGGTCTTCGACAACGGCGACGTGATCTCGGGCGGCAACTTCCATGCCGAGCCCGTGGCCTTCGCGGCCGACATCATCGCCCTGGCCCTGGCCGAGATCGGCGCCATCTCCGAGCGCCGCATGGCCCTGCTGCTGGACACCGGCCTGTCGGGCCTGCCGGCCTTCCTGATTGCCGACAGCGGCGTGAACTCGGGCTTCATGATCGCCCAGGTCACGGCCGCCGCCCTGGCTGCCGAGAACCAGTGCCTGGCCCACCCCAGCAGCGTCACCAGCCTGCCCACCTCGGCCAACCAGGAAGACCATGTCTCCATGGCCACCTACGGCGCGCGGCGCCTGGGCGAGATGGCGCGCAACACGGCCGTCATCGTGGGCGTGGAAGCCATGGCCGCCGCCCAGGGCATGGACTTCGACCGCAGCCTGAACAGCTCCGAACTGATCGAGGCGCAGTACGCGCTGATCCGCAGCCAGGTTCCGCACCTGGACCGTGACCGCTACCTGGCACCCGACATCGAAACCATGCGCCAGTGGGCGCTTGCCACGGACTGGCCCCAGGCCATCGTCCGCCACCTGCCCAGCCACCAGGCTGCCTGAACCCCGCAACCGCTCACCCCCCGCATCCAGGAGATCGCCATGAACGCCAACGACGCCATCCTCAACGCCAACGCTGCCACGGCTGCCACCAATCCCCGCTATGACGCCAGCCGCGTCATCCGCGCCCCGCGCGGCAGCGAACTGCACTGCAAGAACTGGCTGGCCGAGGCCGCCTACCGCATGCTGCAGAACAACCTGGACCCCGACGTGGCCGAGAACCCCAAGGCCCTGGTGGTCTACGGCGGCATCGGCCGCGCGGCGCGCAACTGGGAGTGCTATGACCAGATCCTGGAGTCGCTCAAGAAGCTGGAGGCCGACGAGTCCCTGCTGATCCAGTCGGGCAAGCCCGTGGGCGTGTTCAAGACGCACGAGAACGCACCGCGCGTGCTGCTGGCCAACTCCAACCTCGTGCCCCAGTGGGCGAATTGGGAGCACTTCAACGAGCTCGACCAGAAGGGCCTGTTCATGTACGGCCAGATGACGGCCGGCAGCTGGATCTACATCGGCGCTCAGGGCATCGTGCAGGGCACGTTCGAGACCTTCGTCGAGGCCGGTCGCCAGCACTACAACAACGACCTCACGGGCAAGTGGATCCTCACGGCGGGCCTGGGCGGCATGGGCGGTGCCCAGCCCCTGGCCGGCGTGCTGGCCGGCGCCTGCGTGCTGGCCATCGAATGCCAGCAAAGCAGCATCGACTTCCGCCTGCGCACGCGCTACCTGGACAAGCAGGCGCGCGACATCGACCACGCGCTGGAGCTCATCGCCCAGCACACGGCCGCGGGCGAGGCCATCTCCATCGGCCTGCTGGGCAATGCCGCCGAAATCCTGCCCGAGCTGGTGCGCCGCGCAAAGGCCGGCGGCGCCCGTCCCGATATCGTGACCGACCAGACCTCGGCCCATGACCTGATCAACGGCTACCTGCCCGTGGGCTGGACCGTGGACGAGTGGCGTGCCGCCGCCGCCGACCCGTCGCGCCATGCCCAGCTCAAGGCCGCCGCCGCCCAGGGCTGCGCCCAGCACGTGCAGGCCATGCTGGACTTCCAGGCCATGGGCATTCCCACGGTGGACTACGGCAACAACATCCGCCAGGTGGCCCTGGACCAGGGCGTGAAGAACGCCTTTGATTTCCCCGGCTTCGTGCCCGCCTACATCCGGCCGCTGTTCTGCGAGGGCAAGGGCCCGTTCCGCTGGGTGGCCCTGTCCGGCGACCCCGAGGACATCTACAAGACCGACGCCAAGATCAAGGAACTGTTCCCCGACAACAAGCACACCCACCGCTGGCTGGACATGGCGCGCGAGCGCATCAGCTTCCAGGGCCTGCCCGCGCGCATCTGCTGGCTGGGACTGGGCGAGCGCCACAAGGCGGCCCTGGCCTTCAACGAGATGGTGAAGAACGGCGAACTCAAGGCCCCCATCGTGATCGGCCGCGACCACCTGGACTGCGGCTCGGTGGCCAGCCCCAACCGCGAGACCGAATCCATGAAGGACGGCACGGACGCCGTCAGCGACTGGCCGCTGCTCAACGCCCTGCTCAACACCGCAGGCGGCGCCACCTGGGTCAGCCTGCACCACGGCGGCGGCGTGGGCATGGGCTACTCCCAGCATGCGGGCGTGGTCATCGTGGCCGATGGCACGGACGAGGCCGCCGCCCGCCTGGGCCGCGTGCTCTGGAACGATCCGGCCACCGGCGTGATGCGCCATGCGGATGCGGGCTACGACATTGCCGTGGCGGCCGCCAAGCGCCATCAGCTGAACCTGCCCATGGTCAAGTGAGCCGCTTGCAGGACACCACGGCAATGCAGCGTTTCGACCTGAACCAGATCGCCGCCAGCCCCTGGAAGAACGGGGGCGGCAGCACGCGCGAGATCGCCTGCTGGCCGCCCGGGGCGGGCATGGAGGCTTTCGGCTGGCGCATCAGCGTGGCCACCATTGACCAGCCCGGCCCGTTCTCGGCCTTTGCGGGCGTGGACCGGCAGATCATGCTGCTCGATGGCGACGGCGTGCACCTGCGCGGCGAAGGCATCGACCATGTGCTGGACGCGCGCTGGCAGCCGTTTGCCTTCTCCGGCGATGTGGCGCTGGGCTGCTCGCTGCTGGGCGGCACTTCCACCGACTTCAACGTGATGGCGCGGCGCGGCCGGTGGCGGGCGCAGGTCCAGGTGCTGGACAGCGCTGCCGACGCCGGCCGCGCCGACGCCGGCCTGTGCATGGTGCTGCAGGGCGACTGGCAGGCGGATGGCGCTGCGCTCAGCCCCGGCCAGGGCCTGTGGTGGAGCGCGCAGCAGCCCGACCCGCAGCAGCTGGTGCCGCAGACCGACGACGCGCGGCTGGTGCAGGTGCTGCTGCAGGCCTGCTGACGACCCACGACATCCAAGGAATCTCCCCCATGACCGAGCCCCACGCACCCGCTTCTGCATCCGCTTGCGCACTCGCTCCATCCTCTTCGGCCGACGGCTGCTGGCAGAACCTGCGCCTGGCGCCTGACATGTTCGAGGCCGGCCAGGCCGTGGGTGACGGGGAGGATGCCTGCATCGTGGTGCAGCAGGGCCGTGTGGCCTGGGTGGGGCCGCAGCAGGCCCTGCCGCCCGCATATGCGGCCCTGCCGCGCCATGACGGCCAGGGCATGCTGGCCACGCCGGGCCTGGTCGATTGCCACACCCACCTGGTCTATGGCGGCGAGCGCGCCAACGAATTCGCCATGCGCCTGGACGGCGCCAGCTACGAGGAAGTGGCACGCGCCGGCGGCGGCATCGTCTCCAGCGTGCGTGCCACGCGCGAGGCCAGCGAGGACGAGCTGTTCGCCCAGGCCCTGCCGCGCCTGCAGCAGCTGCTGGACGAGGGAGTCTGCGCCATCGAGATCAAGTCGGGCTACGGCCTGGCGCTGGAGCACGAGCGCAAGCAGCTGCGCGTGGCCCGGCGCCTGGGCCAGGCCCTGGGCGTGACCGTGCGCACCACCTTCCTGGGCGCGCATGCGCTGCCGCCCGAGTACGCAGGGCGCAGCCAGGACTACATCGACCTGGTCGCCGGCACCATGCTGCCCGCGCTGGCTGCCGAGGGCCTGGTCGATGCGGTCGATGTGTTCTGCGAGCGCATCGCCTTCTCGCTGGCCGAGACCGAGCAGGTCTTCCAGGCCGCACGCCGCCTGGGCGTGCCCGTCAAGCTGCATGCCGAGCAGCTGTCGAACATGGAGGGGGCGGCCCTCGCGGCCCGCTATGGCGCGCTGTCCTGCGACCACATCGAGCACCTGTCCGAATCCGGCATCACCGCCATGCGCGGCGCGGGTTCCGTGGCCGTGCTGCTGCCCGGCGCCTACTACACGCTGCGCGACACCCACATGCCGCCCATCGCTGGCCTGCGCGCCGCGGGCGTTCCCATGGCCGTCTCTACCGATCACAATCCGGGCACCTCCCCCTGCCTGAGCCTTTTGCTCATGGCCAACATGGCCTGCACCCTGTTCCGGCTCACCGTGCCCGAGGCCCTGGCGGGCATCACCCGCCATGCCGCGCGCGCCCTGGGCCTGCAGGACGAGCATGGCCTGATCGCGGCCGGCCGTCCCGCCCACTTCGTGCTCTGGCCCGTGCGCCATGCGGCCGAGCTGGCCTACTGGTTCGGCAGCAAGCCTGACTGCACCATCGTGCGCCAGGGCCGCATCGTGCGGACCCGCGGGCAGGGGAGCCACTGAAAGCTTGCTCATGCCCCATGCACTGTTTCTCGATGAATTGATTTCCACCCTGGGCGCCGAAGTGGCGCAGCGCGGCGACGATGTGCCCGCGCGCTACCACACCGACTGGAGCGGCACGCCGCCCCAGCGCCCGCTGGCCCTGGTGCGCCCGCGCAGCACCGACGAGGTCAGCGCGCTCATGCGCCTGTGCACGGCCCACCGCGTGCCTGTCGTGCCCCAGGGCGGGCTCACGGGCCTGGCCGGCGCGGCCGTGCCCGTGCCGGGTGCCGTGGCCGTCTCCATGGAGCGAATGAACGCCATCGAGGACGTGAACGCGCGCACCTCGCTGATGACCGTGCAGGCCGGCGCCACGCTGCAGGCCGTGCAGGAGGCGGCCGTGGCCGCAGGCATGGTCTTCGGCGTGGACCTGGGCGCGCGCGGCAGCTGCCAGATCGGCGGCAACGTGGCCACCAATGCGGGCGGCAACGGCGTGCTGCAGCACGGCATGATGCGCGAGCAGGTGCTGGGCCTGGAGGTGGTGCTGGCCGACGGCACGGTGCTGCCCATGCTGCGCCCCATGCTCAAGAACAACACGGGCTACGACCTCAAGCAGTTCTTCATCGGCTCGGAGGGCACGCTGGGCATCGTCACGCGCGTGCTGCTGCGCCTGCGCCCCGCGCCCCAGGCCCGCGCCACGGCCCTGGTGGCCGTGCCGGACTTCGATGCGGCGCTGTCCGTGCTCGCGCGCATGCAATCGCGCTTTGGCAACGGCGTGGCGGCCTTCGAGCTGATGTGGGACAGCTTCATCCAGGCCTCCATCCGCTGGCAGAAGCTGCAGCCGCCCTTTGGCCAGGCGCATGCGCTGCTGGCCCTGATCGATGTGGACGGCAAGGACGAGGCCACGCTGCGCGCCGACGTGGAAGAGGCCCTGGGCGAGGCCATGGAGGCCGGCGAGGTGGCCGATGCCGTCATCGCCCAGTCCGTGGCACAGGCGCGCCAGCTGTGGAAGCTGCGCGAGGCGCCGGCCGAGCTCAACACGAACATGCATCCGCCCGTCAACTTCGACGTCAGCCTGCCCCAGGCCGACATCGGCCGCTTCGCCGATGCCTGCCGCGCCGCGTTCGACGCGCGCTGGCCCGGCCACCACTCGCTGTTCTTCGGCCATGTGGGCGACGGCAACCTGCATGTCTCGGTGGACGGTGCCACCGCCAACGGCGACTGCGAAGGCGTCGAGGCCGCGCTGTACCACCTGGTCGGCGAGTTCGGCGGCAGCGTCTCGGCCGAGCACGGCATCGGCCTGCACAAGAAGCCCTATCTCGGCGCCAGCCGCACGCCGGCCGAACTGGCCGTGATGCGCGCCATCAAGCAGGCGCTGGACCCCCTGCATCTGTTCAACCCCGGCAAGGTATTCGACCTATGAACGCTCCCGCCATCCACGCGATCCACACCCTGGCACGCCCCGAAGTGCCGCCGCTGCCGCCGTACAACGCAGGCCTGTCCTCCGAGGCCGTGCGGGCGCGCTACGGCGTCACCGAGATCGCGCGGCTGGCGAGCAACGAGAACCCCTTTGGCGCCAGCCCTGCCGTGGCCCGCGCCCTGGCCGACCTGGCCCTGCACGTGGGCACCTATCCCGATGCGCAATGCACGGCGCTGCGCGCGGCCATCGCGGCGCGCACCGGCGTGCCGGCCGAGGCCATTGCCGTGGGCAACGGTTCCGAGGACATCCTGCAGATGCTGTGCCAGGCCTTTCTCTCGCCCGGCGACCGCGTGCTCACCCAGCGCCCGGCCTTCGGCCTGCACGAGATCTACCCGCGCATGATGGGCGCCCGCGTCGAGCTGCTGGAGCTGACGCCCGCGCTGGGCTTCGATGTCGATGCCTGGTGCCAGGCGCTGGCGCGCGGCCCCAAGATCGCCATGCTGGCCAATCCCTCCAATCCCGTGGGCTGCATGTTCAGCGCCGGCGATTTCGCGCGCCTGCTGGACGCCACGCCGCCGCAGACCCTGCTGGTGGTGGACGAGGCCTACTACGAGTACGCCCTGCACGCCGACGGCTACCCCGACGTGCTGGCCCTGCTGCGCGGCCGCGCCATGCCCTGGATCGTGCTGCGCACCTTCTCCAAGGCCTGGGGCCTGGCGGGCCTGCGCGTGGGCTACGGACTGGCCAGCGACGCGGCCCTGGTGCAACTGCTGGACCGCGTGCGCACGCCCTTCAACGTCAATCAGGCCGCCCAGGCGGCGGCGCTGGCGGCCTGGGGCGATGAGGACTTCATGCAGCGCGGCGTGGCCGAGACCGTGCGCCTGCGCGATGTGCTGGCGCAGCGGCTGGCCGCCCTGCCCGCGCTGCCCGCACTTCGGATGGCGCCTTCGGCCGCCAACTTCCTGTTCATCGACATCGGCCGTCCCAACGGCCCCGTGAACGAGGCGCTGCTGGCCCGGGGCATCATCACCAAGCCCTGGAAGGAGCCGGGCTTCGAGCACTTCATCCGCGTCTCCGTGGGCACGGAGGCCGACAACGCGCGCTTCGTGCGCGCGCTGGCCGACATCCTGGAGGCCGGGCAATGAGCGGCATCGACCCGACACCCGACAGCCGCACGCTGTTCGCCGAGCACGCGCTGCTGCCCACGGGCTGGGCGCGCAATGTGCTGCTGCGCTGGGATGGCGCAGGAAGCCTGCAGGCCGTACAGGCCGACGCACAGCCCGGCAGCGCGCCGCGCGCGCCCGGCCCCGTGCTGCCCGGCATGCCCAACCTGCACTCGCATGCCTTCCAGCGCGCCTTTGCGGGCCTGACCGAATACCGCGCCGAGGCCCAGGACAGCTTCTGGAGCTGGCGCGACCTCATGTACCGCTTTGCCGCGCGCATCACGCCCGAGTCGCTGGAGGCCATCGCCACCTGGCTGTACGTGGAGATGCTGGAGGCCGGCTACACCTCGGTCTGCGAATTCCACTACGTGCACCACGACCGGGATGGCCGGCCCTATGCCGACGACGCCACGCTGTCCCTGGCCCTGCTGCGCGCCGCGCGCAAGGCCGGCATGGGCATCACCCTGCTGCCCGTGCTCTACCAGACCAGCGGCTTCGGCGGCAAGCCGCCGCGCGCCGACCAGGCGCGCTTCATCCGCAGCACCGACAACATGCTGGCCCTGTTGCAGCGCCTGCTGCCCGAGGCGCGCGCACAAGGCGCGGCCCTGGGCCTGGCGCCGCACTCGCTGCGCGCCGTGCCGCCCGACAGCCTGCGCGTGGCCGTGGAGGGCCTGACGGCGCTGGATGCGCGCGCGCCCATCCACATCCACATTGCCGAGCAGACCCAGGAGGTGGACGACTGCCTGGCCTGGAGCGGCCAGCGCCCCGTGCAATGGCTGCTGGAGCATGCCCCCGTGGACGCACGCTGGTGCCTGGTTCACGCCACCCACATGACGCCCGGTGAATACGCGGGCGCCGCGCGCAGCGGCGCCGTGGCCGGCATCTGCCCCACCACCGAGGCCAACCTGGGCGATGGCATCTTCGACATGCCGCAATGGCTGGGCCACGGCGGCGCCTGGGGCGTGGGCTCGGACAGCCATGCCTGCGTCAACGCGGCCGAGGAACTGCTGATGCTCGAATACAGCCAGCGCCTGTCGCTGCGCCAGCGCAACGTGCTGGCCGGCCCCGACCCGCAGGTGGGCACCGCGCTGTGGACCGCTGCCGTGCAGGGCGGTGCCCAGGCCGCAGGCCGCCCCGTGGCCGGGCTGGCCATGGGCCAGCAGGCCGACTTCCTGGCGCTGGACGCAGGCCATGTGGCACTGGCCGGCCTGCCGGTGCAGGCCATGGTCTCGGCCCATGTCTTCGGCAGCCACCGCAGCAGCGCCCTGCACAGCCTCTGGGTGGGGGGCGAGCGCCGCGTGCAGGCCGGCCGCCATGCGCTGCACGAGGCGGCAGCCCATGGCTTTATCGCGGCGCGCACGGCCACCCTGCAATCCTGAGGCACCCGCATGCCATGGGCCCGCAAAATCCGCCAGAAACGTTCCAGAATCACACCATGACCGATACCGCTCCCCCTCCCTTCGTCTTCCACCAGGGCACGGCGCCGCTGCTGATCTCCATGCCGCATGCGGGCACCCATGTGCCGCCCGACATCGCCGCGCGCCTGACCGAGGAAGCCCGCCACGTGCCCGACACCGACTGGCACCTGCCGCGCCTGTACGAGTTCGCCAAGGCCATGGGCGCCTCCATCCTCGTGGCCACGCATTCGCGCTATGTGGTGGACCTGAACCGTCCGCCCGATGGCGCCAGCCTCTACCCGGGCCAGAGCGTCACCGGCCTGTGCCCCGTGGACACCTTCGACGACACGCCGCTGTACGCCGACCCGGCCGATGTGCCCGCAGACGCCGAGATCGCCGCGCGCCGCGAAGCCATCTGGGGCCCGTACCACGCACAGCTGCGCGCCGAGCTGGACCGCCTCAAGGCCGTGCACGGCACCGTGGCGCTGTGGGACGCGCACTCCATCCGCTCGGTGCTGCCGCGTTTCTTCGAAGGCAAGCTGCCCGACCTGAACCTGGGCACCGGCAAGGGCACGAGCTGCGCGCTGGAGCTGGCCGAGCATCTGCTGGCCATTGCGCAGACCGCGCCGGGCCACACCGCCATACTCAACGGCCGCTTCACGGGCGGCTACATCACGCGCCACTACGGCCAGCCCGAGGCCGGCATCCACGCCGTGCAGCTGGAGATGACGCAGTGCAGCTACATGCAGGAAGCCCTGCCCTTCGACTACCTGCCCGAGCGCGCCGAACAGATCCAGCCCACGCTGCAGCGCATGCTGCAGGCGGTGCTGGACTTCGTCACGACACGGCGCGTGTCCTGATCAGCCTTCGTCGTGGCAGTGGCCCGGGCAGGGTCCGCCCATGGCCACGGGCGGCGGGTCGCCCAGCCAGCGGCGTGGCCCGGGGCCGTTCTGTGCGCACAGGTCGCCGGGGTTGTGCAGCACGCAGTGGCGCAGCGACAGGCAACCGCAGCCAATGCACTGGTCCAGGCTCTCGCTGAGCCGCTGCAGCTCGCCTATGCGGTCGTCCAGCCGCTGCTTCCAGACCCGCGACATCTTCTGCCAGTCCCCGCCCGTGGGGACATGGCGGCTGGGCAGCTTGGCCAGCTGCTCGGCGATCTCCTCCAGCGTGAAGCCGATGCGCTGGGCGAACACCACGAAGGCGATGCGCCGCAGCGACGAGCGGTGGTAGCGCCGGTGGCCGCTGGCGCTGCGCACGGACTCGATCAGGTTCAGCGACTCGTAAAAGCGCAGCGCCGAGGCCTTGACCCCGCTGCGCTGCGCCACGTCGCCGATGCTGAGCAGCGGATCATCCTCGGTTTTCATGGTGGCTTTCCTTCGTGGCTTGACTTCAAGTTCACTTGAACTCGAAGAATGCGGCCATTCTGAGCGAAAGCACAGGAACAGGGCAACCGGGTCTGTACCGCCCATGCGAGCGTCCTGGCCGGACTGCGAAATTCTTTGGCTGAGTGCTGCAATGACGCAGCTGCCGTTCATTCATACAGTAATGGGTCTCATTTGTATTGAATGGCATCGGCCGGAGGTTTCCATGTACATCGACAGCAGCAGCTTTCCCCTGGTCCGCATGGGCTACGAGCGCGACAAGGCCGTGCCCGTGGACCGCTTGCTGGAGGATTTCTCGGCCCTGCTGGCCCGCGGCCAGGCCTTTGTCTTCTTCAGCGACGGCGACATGTCCCAGGAGGAGCGCTCACCTGAGGAGCGCAAGCAGGTCGTGCTGTGGATGAAGGCCCGCCGCCCCGAGCTCAAAAGCCTGGTGCGCGCCCTGGTCCACGCCGAGCCCGATGCGCACAAGCGCGCCGAGGCCGAGGCCTTCGCACAGATGTTCGGCAAGGCCTGGGGCTATCCCATGCTGCTGGTGGCCTCCCCCGAGGAGGCGCAGCAGCGTGCACGGGAGCTGCTCGGGTCCGATTGATGACCGATTGACATGAACTGAGAGAAACACCATGAATGCCGTGGATTCAGCCCTGCTCAAAGTCCTGCCCGAGAGGTGGGACCCCGACCATGTGGACCGTCCCGTGATCGTCCTGCCCATGCGGTCGGGCCCCGGCGACTGGGGGATGAACTTCCATGCCCACCGCAAGAGCCAGCTCATGGTCACCCATGCGGGGCTGATCACGCTGGAGACCGATGCGGGCGTCTGCGTGGTGCCGCCGCGCAGCGCCGCCTGGATTCCGGGCGGCACGCTGCACCGCGTCAGCTGCAGCGGTGCGGCCAGCGGCTACGTGGTCTTTGTCGAGTCAGGGGCCGTGCGCCCCGTGCCCGGACCCTGCCATGCGCTGGCCGTCTCGCCCTTTCTCAGTGCGCTGCTGGACCGCGTGCAGGGCCTGCCGCAGGACTACGAGCCCGACAGCGGCGATGGCCGGCTCATGCAGGTGCTGCTCGACGAGATCCAGGCGGCGCAGCCCGAAGGACTGCACCTGCCCCTGCCGCACGACCGGCGCCTGCGCCGCATGACCAATGCCCTGTGCGAGCAGCCGCAGCTGCAGGCACGGCTGGCCGACTGGGCCCAGCGCATCGGCATGAGCGAGCGCAGCATGACGCGGCTGTTCCTGGCCGAGACCGGGCTTACGGTCAACCAGTGGCGCCGCCAGCTGCATGTGCTCACCGCACTGCAAAAGCTGTCCGAGGGGCTGCGCATACAGACCGTGGCAGATGCCCTGGGCTACGAGAGCGCACCCGCCTTCGTGACCATGTTCCGCAAGGCGGTGGGCACCTCGCCGCGCCGCTTCCTGGCGCTGCGCAGCGCACCCTTGGCGGGCGGCGGCGCAGGCCTCTGAGGCCTGCGGCCCCGTGAACCTCACGACAGCCGCAGCCCCAGGCCCAGCAGCACGGCCACCACCATCGCAGCGGCAAAGACATCCCAGCGTTGTATGCGCCGGTAGCGCAGGAGCAGGACCAGCACGATGCCGATCAGCGTGATCAGGCGCGCCTGGAACACCGTGCCCAGCAAGAAGCAGATCACGATCTGCGCCCAGTAGGTCAGCAGGCCGGGCATCGGCGATGGGCCGGGTGCCTGGGCGTCGGGGCTCGGCGCCTGTGCGGGCCGCTGCTGCGGCGTGTCCACGGCCGGCCGTGCGGCCGCAGCTGCCTGGGCGCGTGCGGCCTCGCGCTCCTGCAGCCGCTGTTCGCGCCGCTGCTGGTCGGTCTTCTCGATCACGGGTGCCGCCGGCTCGGCCGGCTGCCACCACGTCTTGCCGCTGGCCAGCGCAGGCGCCTGCCCGCTGGCGGCCAGACGCCGGAACTGTGCGCTTGCGGGCGGCTGCGCACGCGCCGCCGCGCGGTCCTGCCGGCTGGCCTGCAGCAGGGCATCGTTGGCGCGGTCGATGGGGCTGCGCGTGAGCTGGCGGGCCTGGCCCAGCAGCGGGCCGCCCTGCACGGGGTCGACCTGGTACACGAACTGCGCCAGTCCCAGCAATTGCGAGGGCTGGGCTGCCTGCCCCTGCCAGTGCGCCGGCTTGCCGGCGCTGGCCTGCGTGGCGCGGTGCAGGGCGGCGCGCAGGCGCCGGCGCGTCTCGCGCGATACGCCGGGCTTGTCCGCGTTCACCACCAGCCCCGTGACCTCCTGGCGGCGGCCCTTGCGCATCACGCGCTCCTTGTCGGGGTGGGGCGTGAAGCCTTCGTCGCGCAGTATCCAGCGCACGCGGCCCAGCAGCCGGCCCACGTTGTCGCGCGCGGCCTCGCCCGAGGCGGAGAAGGTCAGGTCGTCCGCATAGCGCGTGTACACAAAGCCCAGCTGCCTGGCCAGGCCCAGCAGGCGCCGGTCCAGGCGGCGGCACAGCAGGTTGGTGAGCATGGGGCTGGTGGGCGCGCCCTGGGGCAGCACGCGCTCGCGCGCCTTGCCGCCGACGAAGAGCTTCTCGCCATCCACCTGCCAGGCCTGGGCGCGGTTTTCGCTGCACAGCAGGGCCAGGAGGGTGGCCATGGCCTCGCCATAGCCCAGATGACGGAACACGCCCTTGATGCGGCCGAAGGCAATGCTGGGAAAGAAGTCCTTCACATCCAGGTTGATGACCACGTCGTGGCCCGCATGCGGCGCGGCGTTGCTCACGATGGAGCGGCCGGCCAGGAAGCCGTGGGCGGCATCGTGCGCGGGCACCTTGGCGAGGATGTTGTCCAGCACCCAGTACTGCGCGCGCTTGAGGCGCGGCATGGGCGCGGAGATCAGCCGCTCGCCGCCGGTCTTCTTGGGCAGGGTGAACGAGTGGTAGTGGTGGGTGCGGGCCACCTCGCGGTGAAAGCCCAGGAAACGCAGCTCGGCCACGGTGATGCCCATGGCATCGGCCAGTTGCGCCGCATCGGCAAGTTCCGGCAGGCCATGCCGGGCCAGCCTTTGCGGGTCGGCCTGCCGGCGTTCCCCGGCAGCAGGCTGTGCCTCACCGGCCTGCGGTCCCTGCAGGGCAGCGGAGACGCCGGGGCCCAGATAGCCCACGTGCGTGGCCCGCTTCGCATGCCAGGCCAGCGCCTTGTCGTGGCGCTCCTGGGCCTGGCGGCGTTTGGTTTCCTCGCGCTGGGCCAGCGCCTTTTGCATGCGCTCCTTGCGCATCTGGCGCAATGCGCGCTCGGGGTTCTGGCGCACGGCGATCTGCTGGCGCAGCTCGGCCAGCTCGCGCTGCAGCTCGCCTTCGCGCTGGATGTGGGCGGCGGCCAGCTGCGGCTGTCCCTCGCCCTTGGGCCAGAAGCCCAGGCGCTGCATCTCGTCGAGGATGACTTCCTGTTTGCTGGAGGCCTTGATGCGCTCGTAGATCTCGGCGCGTGTGGGTTGCGGCTGGCTCATGCGGCCACCCCGGCAAGGCGTGCCCGGCCGCTGTGCGGCGGGCAAAGAAATGGAGCGACGCGCTTCTCGTCGAAGAGCCCGCAGGGCTCACGGGACGGGAGCTGTTCGCTCGACGCCACCCCGCGACGGTATGCGTGTTTCGCTTGTGGCAAGCCACTCAGGAAAACGCATACCGTCGCTGGGGTGGCACAGTGAAAACGGCGCCCGTGGTGCATGAAACGGCAGTTCACAAGGGTGGCGAAACACCACCCGGATTGCAAGAGCCTGCGCGTCGCTCCGCGTGGCAGTGTAGAGCAATTGAAGCGGTTCACGCGATTTCTCCTTGTCCTGCGGCCTTCATCTGCGGGCCGGTCGGCTGGCGGGCGGCATCGAGCTGGGGCTGCGCCACCAGGCGCAGCGCAATCATGTGCTCGCAGGGCCCCTGGCGCAGCCGGTACTGCTGGTAGTGGTTGCAGCTGCAGCGCGCATCGGTCAGGCGCTCGTCGGCATCGAGTTCGAGCTGGGTGTCGAACAGGCGCTTGCCGTCGGCGCGCGGGATCTGGCCGGTGATGCGGCTGAACCCATCCTTGCGGTCGATGCGCGGCGGGGCAATGGCCTTGCCGCGCACCAGGGCCAGCGCCTTGTCTTGCTCGGGGTTGGCGGGCTGCAATTGCTGCGCCGTCAGCGGCTCGCGCAGCAGCTCGCGCCAGGCGTAGCGCCCGGCGTCCAAGTCGTAGACCGCGCGCCCGACCTGCATCCAGCGTGTCATGGCCGTGTGCACCTGGGCAGTGGACAGGCCCGTGGCCTGGGCCAGATCCTGCGCGCCGGCCTGCCAGCACGACTGCAGCTGCCGGCCCACGGCCTCGACCTGGGCGGGCGTGACCTCGGCCTGCGGCGCCATCAGGTGAAAGCGTGCGCTGGCGGCCCAGTCGTTGGCGCTCCAGCCCGACAGGCCCAGCGTGACCGTGACCAGGCCCAGCTCGATCACCCAGAAGCTGGGCATGCCGCTGCCCAGCAGGTGCACGCGCACGCGCGTGGCCTGGGAGATCAGCCGCTCCAGCGTGAGCAGGCGGCGGCGCCCCCACAGGCGGATGGTGCCGCCGCCCGTGCCCATGGCATCGCTGACGACGTGCGAGCGCCGGGTGGCCAGGCGTTCCTCCCAGGGCTCGAAGACCACGGTGGGCGGCTGTCCCGGCGCCAGCTCGAAGCGCAGCGCGCGCGGGCCGTGGCGCTCGCGCCGGGCACGCAGACGCGCGCAGATGTTGAACAGGTCCATGGGGTGCAGCTCCAGCACGGTGGCTGGCAGGGCCATGGCGCTGGAGACCTGCACGAAGCCGCGCAGCCAGCTGTCGGGCAGGTCGATCTTTTCCTCGCGCAGCGCGGGGTCGCCGCCCACCTGCACGGCAAAGCCCGCCGGGTCCAGCGTCAGCCGTGTGTCCCGGTAGTTGCGGATCTTCTGGAATTCTTCGTAGAGGCTGGCCGAGTAATCGATGTTGGTGGTGCCGCAGATGCGCTCGCCCGCATGCTCGAAGGCCTCGTGCCGGATGCTGACCGCGCAGTAGCTCGATTCGTCCTGGCTGAAGGCCTCGAACAGCAGCCGGTCCGGGTGCACGGTGATCACGGGGTCCAGCACATACCAGGCATCGCGGTTGGCCACGAACAGCCAGTCGAAGTACTTGCGCTGGGCCTTGTAGAAGGGGGAGAGCACCTGGTTGCGGGTCTCGCGCAGGTCCTTGAGTTCGGCGCTGATTTCCTTGGCGCGCGCCTGGGCGCCGCCGGTGTCGGCCATGAAGGTGGCGAGCATTTGCGCTTCGTGCTCCTGCAGCCATTCGCGGTAGGCCGTCTTGTCGCGGCCGCGCGTGCGCAGGTCGCTGACCACCACGCTGTGCAGCGCGGACAGCCCTTCGCGCACCTGCAGGTAGGCCGGGCCGTCGCGCCGGAGCAGGCCGTCGAAGCGCGTGGGTGGGCGCAGCAGGTCGGGCGCGAAGGAGAAGGCCTGCTCGGCCGCCGTGTCGTTGACCTGCGTGCTGCCGTAGTACTGATAGCGAAATTCCATGTCCGATCGACTCCGTGCCTTGTTGCGGCGCTCAGGTTGAAGACGGGGCCTGGCCGCGCCGCTCTGCCGCCAGGGGCTGCATGAAGCTTTGCGCCAGCTGGGGATGGCGCTGCACGATGTCGCGCAGCCCGGCCACATAGTCGGGCTGGTCGGCATGGCTGGCGCTGACCACCTGCCGCGCAAAGATGGCCGCCACCACGGCGGCGGTCTCGGGCGCCTGCACCTGGCTGCGCAGGAAATGCAGCACGCGCGTCTTGCTGGCGCGCGCGCGGTGCACCTGGCTGAGCACGGCCAGGAAGTAGGGCTGCAGCTCCTGCAGGCGCGCCGCGCGCTGCGGTGCGGGCTCGTCGGGCAGGGCGAGCAGCCATTGCGTGACGAACAGCTGCACGCTGGTGGCGGGGTGCTGGGCCAGACGCGTGAGGAAGAGGCTGGCCTCGGGCGCGCTCATGTGCTGCGCGAGCCGCTGGCGGCCCAGAGCCTGCACCCAGGGCTGGGCGTGATCGACCCAGCCGAGCAGCAGCTGCGGTGACAGGGCGCCGTCCGGCAGCCGCTGGCCGAACATCTCGCGTGCGTACTGCTGCGTGTCGGCAAACAGGGCGTCGGCCAGCGGCAGCAGCTGTTCGGCCTGCTCGGGCAGGGTCCGGTCCATGGGGGTGAGCTGCGCATCGATGCTCTGGCGGCTCAAGGCGCGCACGTCGGCATCGGCATGCCGGGCCAGCGTGGACCATTGGCGCAGCGTGTAAGCCTGCAGGTCCAGCGCCTTCAGGCCCCAGGCGCCGTAGCGCTGTGCGCCCTTGGCCTGCGCCTGCAGGGCGCGCCAGATGCCCGAGGCATCGCGGGCCGGGGCCACGGCTGCCAGCGGGCCGGTGAGCAGCCGCAGCGCCGCGTCGTGCACGCCTTCGGCCTTTTCCGCGCGGAACAGCATCTCGTGCAGGCGTTCGGCGATCTGGGCGTTGCAGCGCGTGTTGTAGAGGGGGGTGCCGGCCAGGCGCTCGACCAGGGGCGCTGCCGCTGCGCGCAAGGCGGCATGCGGCGATACGGCGAATTCGGCCAGCATGGCGGCCTGTTCGCACAGCAGGTCATCGGCCAGGCTGCCCATGAGACGGATGCCGCAGGCCATGCGCGCAGGTTCCTCGGATTCCAGCAGCCCGCGCAACGCCGCCGGGGGCAGGGTCTGCAGGCCCTGCGGATGCGCCAGCAGCCAGGCGGTGGCCATCTCCACCAGCGCCGTCACCGAGTGCGCCAGCAGGTGGTGCAGCGGCGGGGCCGGGACGCTGGCGGCCTGCGCAGCCAGCGGGCCGTTGCCATCGAACAGCGCCTGCACGGCATCGCGGATATCGGCCAGCGCGGGGCTTTCGGCATCCAGCGTGGGCAGCGCCGCCAGCAAGGCCAGGGCCACGGCTGCACCATCGGCATAAAACAGCAGGGCCAGGCCCTGGGTGCGCGAGCTGGCGGCCGGCGACAGCAGCAGGGCGGCCTCCAGTTCGGCATCGCGCGCGGCGCCTGCGCGGTCACGCGACAGCCAGGCGCCCAGGTAGCTGGCGGCGGGCCCGTCGCCGCATTGCGCAAGCGCCAGCAGCCAGGGCCGGCGTGCCGCATCGTCGGTCAGCGAGACCATGCGCTGCTGCGCGATCTGAAGGCCCAGCGCAGCCGCCGGTGCATAGGTTTTGTGCAGCAGCGGCGCGGTGGCCGCTGCATCGAGGCCGTCCAGAAAGGCCTTCTGGTCCTGCAGGGCGCGCGTGAGCGACCACAGCAGCAGCGTGGACTGCGAACGGCCCACCAGTTGCAGCAGTTGCCCGGGGTGGGCGTCCCACATGGCCGAAAGCCCTTCCACGCGCTGCGCGGGCAGCTGCTGCAGGTCCAGCGGCTCGTCGGTGTGCCAGGTGTGGGCGCGGGCCGAGGCATGCAGTTGCGGCCAGCGTGGCAACAGCAGCCGGGCGGCGAGCAGCCAGCGCGATTCGGGCAGGCGGCCGGAGCGCGAGGCAGGCAGGCCCGCGCAGCAGCGGTCCATGGCCTCGAGCAGGGCTGCGGCATGGGCGGCGCTTTCGCTGTGGTCGGCCGAGGCCATGCGCCGCAGCTGGCGCCAGCCGCGCAGGCGCAGGTACAGCGAGGTGTCGCGGCTGAAGACGGCACCCTCGTCGCGCGGGCCATCGAAGCGCGCATGCAGCACGGCCAGCAGGGCGTGGTCGCGCCGCCACTCGGCACGCTTGTGGATGCGCCGCAGGGCCGGCCACCAGGCGCGTGTGAAGGGGATGCGCTCCATCCAGGCCAGCAGCTGCTGGTGGACGGCGCCGTCGTGGGCGCCCAGCGCATCGGCCGCCAGCAGCGCCTGTGGCCCAAGGGCCTGGAAGAAGGCCTGTTCGGCCTGCGGTCCGTCCTCTTTCGGGCCGTTTTCCTGCGGGGGAATCCCGGCCCACTGCGCCTGGTACTCCTGCAGCGCCGCCTGGCGCTCCTGCGGCTCCAGCAGGGCCAGCCAGGCCTGGTGCGCCAGATCGCGCGTGGCCTCGCTGGTGCCGCGTTGCGAGAGCGCCTGCAGGGCCACCGCCGCGCCGCCATCGCCCAGGCGCCCGATGAGGTAGGCCAGGCAGTAGTCGAGCAGATCGTCCCCGGTGCCCAGCAGCGCCACCAGGCGTGGAACCTGGGCATGCAGCAGGCGCTGGGCGGCGCCGCCGCGCGCGGGGTCCGCATACTCGGCCAGCCGCCACACCAGCCGGGCCTGCTGGCCCGAGGGCATCAGCCGCCAGGCGCTGCCGTCCAGGCGTTTGCACAGGGCGGAAATGGCGCCGGCCTGCAGGGCCGACTCCGGCAGGCCTGGCGGCACCGTGGCCTGTTCCCGGGCCGGGCCGGGGGAGGGCGCCGGGCCTGCTTCAGCATCCAGCTCCGCAAAGCCCTCATGGGACTGCAGCACATCGCCCGCGCCCAGGCGCTGGCGCAGGTAGGCCAGCGCGCGCTGGCGTGCAGGCTCCAGCGCCTGGGGCAAGGGGGTGAGCGTGCTGTCATCGACCTGCGCGACGACGCCGGCCTTCAATTGCGTGACCTGCAAGGTCACGACATGGCGCGCTGCGGTGGCCGTGGTGTCGCCGCCCGGCATCTCCAGGGCCAGCACCCTCACGGTGCTGATGCGTTCGTTGCGTCCCTGTGGCCGGGACAGTGTGGCGTGAGCAAGCAGATTCATGCGGCAGGCATCCAGTGCTTTTCCATGGCGGGTGTCGGCGTTCGTCGGCGTTTTTTGGCGGTACCTGGCGGTTCCTGGCAATGCCTGGCCGCCACCCTGGGTCAGATGGCCTTGCAGTGTAGTGGTGGCGTCCTGCAGGTGCGGCAACGCGCGTGTGTCCGTCTGTGCGCGCCTGTCCAGGTCTTCTCAGGTCGTTCCTGGTCAATTGCCGCTGCGCTTGTCCGATCCGGCCAGCAATGTCCCCGGCAAACCGTCCTCAATTTTCGTGGTGTCTTTGCGCACGGATCTTGACTTCAAGTTCACTTGAACTTGAAGAATGCAACCCATTGTGAGCAACCGCCTGGAAGGCCTCCAGAGCCTGCGGTCCCGCCCCTTTTTCCGGCCCCGCCGCAGCCCCGGCAGCAGGGCCTTGCCCATCCCCCTCAAGGAGAGTCGATCCATGCCCGTTCTTCCCCCGCCGCCGTTGCGGCGTGCCCTGTTCGGAGGCGCCCTGGCGGCGCTGGCCCTGCTTGCCGGCTGCCGCCCGCAGGCCGTGGGCGATGCCCACGCCAGCGACGGCCCGCCGCCTGCGCCCGAGGTGCTGGTGAGCGAAGTCGTGCCGGCCAGCGTGCGCGTCTGGGACGAGTTCAACGGCCGCATCGATGCCGTGGAGTCGGTCCAACTGCGCCCGCGCGTGTCGGGCTATATCGAGCGCATTGCCTTCAGCGAGGGGCAGGAGGTCAGGAAGGGCCAGTTGCTGTTCGTGATCGACCAGCGGCCCTACCGCGCCGCCCTGGCCAGTGCCGAGGCCGAGCTGGAGCGCACGCGCGCAGGCGCCGCGCTGGCCCGCACCCAGGACCAGCGTGCCCGCCAGCTGGTGGCCGAGCATGCCGTCTCGCGCGAGGAAGCCGATACGCGCGCCGGCGCCCTGGCCCAGAGCGCCGCCCAGGTGCGCGCCGCCGAGGCCGCGCTGGCGGCAGCCCGGCTCAACCTGGATTTCACCGAGGTGCGCGCGCCGGTCTCCGGCCGAGCGGGCCGCGCCCTGCTCACCGTGGGCAACCTGGCCCAGGCCGACCAGAGCGTGCTGACCACCGTGGTTTCGCAGGACCCGGTGTATGTCTACTTCGATGCGGACGAGCACAGCTTCCTGCGGCAGCAGCAGGCCGCCAAGGACACCAAGGGGCGGCCCGGCGTGCAGCGGCCCGTGCGTGTGGGGCTGGCTGGCGACGAAGGCTTTCCGCATGCGGGCAGCCTGGACTTCACCGACAACCAGCTCAACGCGGGCACGGGCACGGTGCGCATGCGCGCCCGCCTGCCCAATCCCGACCGCCTGCTGACGCCGGGCCTGTTCGCGCGCGTGCAACTGCAAGACGGGCAGGGCCTGGGCGGCGAGCGGCAGACGCTGCTGATCGACGACAAGGCCGTGCTCACCGACCAGGACCGCAAGTACGTCTATGTGGTGGGCGAGGGCAACAAGGCCGAGCGCCGTGACCTGGAGCTGGGCCGCATGGTCGATGGGCGGCGCGTGGTGGACAAGGGGCTGGCGGCGGGCGACAGCCTGGTGGTCGGCGGCCTGCAGCGCATCTACTACCCCGGCATGCCGATCAGCCCCAAGCCTGCGCCCGGCGACGGGCAGGCGGCGGTGGCCAAGGCGCCGGCCGTGGCCGCGCAGTGAACCGGGAAGCACCATGGACTTCTCCAAATTCTTCATAGACCGGCCGATCTTCGCGGTCGTGCTCTCCATCATCCTGTTCGCCGTGGGGCTGGTCGCGATTCCGCAGCTGCCCGTGGGCGAGTATCCCGAGGTCGTGCCGCCCAGCGTGGTGGTGCGCGCCACCTATCCGGGCGCCAATCCCAAGGAGGTCGCCGAGTCGGTGGCCGTGCCGCTGGAGGAGGCCATCAACGGCGTCGAAGGCCTGATGTATATGAAGTCGGTCGCGGCGTCCGACGGCAGCCTGCAGGTGGTCTCCACCTTCCGCCCCGACGTCGATCCCGACACGGCCGCCGTGCGCGTGCAAAACCGCGTCAGCCAGGCCCAGAGCCGTCTGCCCGAGGAGGTGCGCCAGTTCGGCGTGACCACGCAAAAGCAGTCGTCCACGCCGCTGATGTACGTGGGCCTGGTGTCCCAGGACGGCCAGCATGACGCGCTGTACCTGCGCAACTACGTCACGCTCAAGATCAAGGACGTGCTGGCACGCATTCCGGGCATTGGCGATGTGGGCATCTACGGCGCGGGCGACTACGCCATGCGCGTGTGGCTGGACCCGGACAAGGTGGCCGCGCGCCAGCTCACGGCGCCCGAGGTGATTGCCGCCATCCGCGAGCAGAACATCCAGGTCTCGGCCGGGCAATTGGGCGCGCAGCCCAGTCCGCAGAGCGCGGACAAGCTGCTGTCCATCAACGTGCGCGGGCGGCTGAAGACGCCCGAGGAATTCGGCAGCATCGTGCTCAAGGGCGGCGCGGACGGCCAGGTCGTGCGCCTGGCCGACGTGGCGCGCATCGAGCTGGGCGCCAGCGACTACACGCTGCGCTCGTGGAGCGACAAGAAGAACATGGCGGCCGTCGGCATCTTCCTGTCGCCCGGCGCCAATGCGCTGGGCGTGGCCGAGCAGGTCTACGCGGCCATGGACAAGCTCTCGCAGGACCTGCCCCAGGGCGTCGCCTTCGAGACGGTCTGGGACCCCACGGTCTTCGTGCGCGACTCCATCAAGGCGGTGCAGAGCACGCTGATCGAGGCCGTCATCCTCGTGGTGCTGGTGGTCATCGTCTTCCTGCAGACCTGGCGCGCCTCCATCATCCCGCTGCTGGCCGTGCCCGTGTCCATCGTCGGCACCTTCGCGGGGCTGTACCTGCTGGGCTACTCCATCAACACGCTGACCCTGTTCGGCCTGGTGCTGGCCATCGGCATCGTGGTGGACGACGCCATCGTGGTGGTGGAGAACGTGGAGCGCTACATCGAGGAAGGGCACACGCCCCTGGAGGCGGCCCACCTGGCGATGAAGGAGGTCTCGGGCCCCATCATCGCCATTGCCCTGGTGCTGTGCGCGGTCTTCGTGCCCATGGCCTTTCTCAGCGGCGTGACGGGTCAGTTCTACAAGCAGTTCGCCGTGACGATTGCCATCTCCACGGTGATCTCGGCCATCAACTCGCTGACGCTGTCGCCCGCGCTGGCGGCCAAGCTGCTGCAGCCGCGCGGCGCGCCGCGCGATCCGCTGGCGCGCGGGCTGGACCGCAGCCTGGGCTGGCTCTTCCGTCCCTTCAACCGCTTCTTCGACCGCAGCGCCCACGGCTACCAGAACTCGGTGGGGCATTCGCTGCGCCGCCGGGGCCTGGTGTTCGCGGTCTATGCGGCGCTGCTGGCGGGCACGGCCGTGCTGTTCCAGGCCGTGCCGGGCGGCTTCATCCCGCTGCAGGACAAGCTGTACCTGTTCGGCGGCGCCAAGCTGCCCGAGGGGGCTTCGCTGAACCGCACGGATGCGGTCACGCGCCAGATGGTCGATGCCGCCAAAAGCGTGGAAGGCGTGGACATGGTCGCCGCCTTCGCGGGCTTCAACGCGCTGCAGTCCACCACCACGCCCAACCTGACCAGCGCCTACATCATGCTCAAGCCCTTCGGCGAGCGCACGCGCAGCGCCGAGGCCATCAATGCCGAGCTGGGCGCCAAGTTCTCGCAGATCGAGGGCGGCTTCGCCTATGCGCTGATGCCCCCGCCCATCCAGGGCCTGGGCAACGGCTCGGGCTACTCGCTGTTCCTGCAGGACCGCGCGGGCCTGGGCTACGCGGCGCTGCAGCAGGCGCTGCAGGCCTTCCAGGCCGAGATCGCCAAAACGCCGGGCATGACCTACCCGGTCAGCAGCTACCAGTCCAACATCCCGCAGCTGGAAGTCAAGGTGGACCGCACCAAGGCCAAGGCCCAGGGCGTGGCGCTGACCGACCTGTTCCAGACGCTGCAGGCCTACCTGGGATCGGTCTACGTCAACGACTTCAACGCCTTCGGCCGCGTCTGGCGCGTGATGCTGCAGGCCGACGCGGACCACCGCCAGACCGTGGAGGACATCGCCAGTCTGCGCACGCGCAATGCGCGTGGCGAGATGGTGCCCATAGGCTCCATGGTCACCGTGGTGCCCAGCTTCGGCCCCGACCCGGTGCTGCGCTACAACGGCTTCCCGGCGGCCGATCTGATCGGCGACTCCGACCCGCGCGTGCTGTCCTCGGGCGAGGTGCTGGCCAAGCTCCAGGAGATCGCGCAGCGCACGCTGCCGCGCGGCATCGAGCTGGCCTGGACCGACCTGAGCTACCAGCAGGTGGAGCAGAGCAACGCCGCGGCCGTGGTCTTCGCCATTGCCGTGATGCTGGTCTTCCTGGTGCTGGCCGCGCTCTACGAAAGCTGGACGCTGCCGCTGGCCGTGATCCTCATCGTGCCCGTGTGCATCTGCGCGGCGCTGTTCGGCGTCTGGCTGGCCGGCGGCGACAACAACGTCTTCGTGCAGGTAGGCCTGGTGGTGCTGATGGGGCTGGCCTGCAAGAACGCCATCCTGATCGTGGAATTCGCACGCGAGCTGGAGCTGCGCGGCGTGGGCATCGTCGATGCCGCGCTGCAGGCCTGTCGCCTGCGGCTGCGGCCCATCGTCATGACCTCGATCGCCTTCATCGCGGGGGCCGTGCCCCTGCTCATCGGTGGCGGCGCGGGCAGCGAGGTGCGCGCGGCCACGGGCGTGACCGTGTTCTCGGGAATGCTGGGCGTGACCCTGTTCGGCCTGTTCCTCACGCCGGTGTTCTACGTCACGCTGCGCCGGCTTTCGGGCCGCGCGCTGACGGGGCATGCGCCTGCGCATTCCACCGGGCCTGCCCAGCCCGCCTCCCTGGAGTCCCCACATGCCTGAGATACGCAAGTCCCTGAGCCGCCACGCGCTGGCGCTGGCATCCGCCGCCCTGGTGGGCGGCTGCGCGGTCGGCCCCGACTTCAAGGCGCCTGCGGCGCCGCGGGCCGCAGCGCAGTTCGCGCGGGCCGAGCCTGCACCGGCCACCCCCCAGGCCGAGCCCGATGCCGCCTTCTGGCGCCAGTTCCAGGACCCGCAGCTGACGCAGCTGGTGGAGCGCGCGCTGGGCGACAACCAGGACCTGCAGGTGGCGCTGGCGCGGCTGGACGGTGCCCAGGCGCTGCTGCGCGAAAGCCGCTTCGACCAGCTGCCCACGGTCACGATGTCGGGCCGGGCCACGCAGCAAAAGCTCAGCGAGAGCGAGGCCTTCTATGGCCCGCGCAGCCAGCGCAGCTACACCGCCGGATTGGCCGCGAGCTGGGAGATCGACGTGTTCGGCCGCGTGCGGCGCAGCATCGAGGCGCGGCATGCCGACCTGCGCGCCGATGCGGCCGACCTGGCGGCCCTGCAGGTGGCCATTGCGGCCCAGGTGGCGGGGAGCTACGCCGACCTGCGCGGCTGGCAGCAGCGCCTGGCCTTGGCGCAGGCCAATGCGGCCAACCAGCAGGACACGCTGCGCCTGGTGCAGCTGCGCCTGGCGCACGGCAGCGGCACCGAGTTCGACCTGGCGCGCGCCCAGGCCCAGCTGGAGGCCACGCGCTCGCGCATTCCCGCGCTGCAGGCGCAGATCGCCATGGCGCAGCACCGGCTGGCCGTGCTCACGGGCCAGGTGCCCGAGGCGCTGATCGCCGCGCTGGATGTGCCTGCCGCCCTGCCGCAGCTGCCGCCGGCCATCGACCCCGGCACGCCGGCCGGCCTGCTGCGCCGGCGCCCGGACGTGGCCGTGGCCGAGGCACGGCTGCATGCGGCCACGGCACGCATCGGCGTGGCCACGGCCGACCTGTTCCCGCGCCTGTCGCTGGGCGGGCTGCTGGGCAGCACGGCGTTGCATGGCGGCGCGCTGTTCGAGGGTGCCAGCGCCCGCAGCAGCGTATTCCTGGGCGTGGACTGGTCCTTTCTTGACGTGGGCCGCGTGCGGGCGCGCATCGCGGCCAGCGAGGCCGGCGCCCAGGCCGCGCTGGCCCAGTACCAGCAGACCGTGCTGCTGGCGCTGGAGGACACGGAGAACGCCCTGGTGCGCCTGCAGCGCACGCGCAGCGAAGACGCCCACCTGGCGCAGGCCGCCGAGCAGCGCCAGCGCGCAGAACAGCTGGCGCAGCGCCGCTACCAGCTGGGCAGCGTGGGCCTGTACGAAGTGCTGGATGCGCAGCGCGACCTGTATGCGGCCCAGGATGCGGCTGCCGACAGCCGTGCGCGCGGCCTGCGCGCCGCCGTGGCGCTGTACCAGGCCCTGGCCGGTGGCTGGGACGGAAAGCTGCCGCCGGCCTGAGCGTGCGGCGCGCATTGCCACAAGGGACGGCCAGGCGCCGTCCCTTTTTTCTTGTGTGGCGCCCCCGGTGAAAACCACGAGGACCAGGGGCTTGCCTCATTTTTTTCTTATCGGATAATTTTCTCATTGGAAAAAAATGGAGCGATGAATGATGGAAAGCCAGGTTCTGGATTTCGCGGTGATCGGTGGCGGCATGGCCGGTGCCTCGGTGGCCTGGCGGCTGGCCGGGGGTGGCGCCTCGGTAGTGGTGCTGGAACGCGAGCCGCAGCCCGGATACCACGCCACGGGCCGCTCGGCCGCCATGTTCATGGAGAGCTACGGCACCGCGCAGATACGCGCGCTGACACGCGCCAGCCGTGGCTTCTACAGCGCGCCGCCCGAAGGTTTTTGCGAACACGCGCTGCTGCAGCCGCGCAGCGTGCTCTACATAGGAACGGCCGGCCAGGAACCCCAGCTGGACGAGGCCCTGGCCATGTACCGCCGCGACGGCCTGCGCGCCGAGCGCATCGACGCGCGCCAGGCCTGCGCCCTGGTGCCCTGCCTGCAGGAGAGCCTGCTCGTGGGCGCCGTGCATGACCTGGACGCCATGGACATCGACGTGGCCGAACTGCACCAGGGCTTTCTGCGCGGCATGGCGCGTGCCGGTGCGCGGCTGCGCTGCGGCGCCGAACTGTCAGGCGCCGAGCGTGAGGTGGATGGTGATGGCCAGGGCCTGTGGACCCTGGTGCTGCAGGACGGGTCGCAGGTCCGCGCCCGCGCCGTGGTCAATGCCGCAGGCGCCTGGGCCGATGCCGTGGCCCGGCTGTGCGGCGCGCGGCCGCTGGGCATCGAGCCCCGGCGCCGCTCGGCCTTCACCTTTGCCGCACCCGAGGGCGAGGACATCCACGGCTGGCCTGCCGTGATCGGCGTGGACGAGAGCTTCTACTTCAAGCCCGATGCGGGCCAGCTGCTGGGCTCGCCCGCCAATGCCGATCCCGTGCCGCCGCACGACGTGGTGGCCGAGGAACTGGACGTGGCCATGGGCATAGACCGCATCGAGACACTGACCCGCCTGCGCATACGCCGGCCGCGCCATGTCTGGGCCGGGCTGCGCAGCTTTGCGCCCGACGACGACTTCGTGATCGGCTGGGATGCGCAGCGCGAGGGCTTTTTCTGGCTGGCCGGGCAGGGCGGCTACGGCATACAGACGGCGGCCGGCGCCTCGGCCGCCGCGGCCGCGCTGCTGATGCGTGAGCCGCTGCCCGCCGAGCTGCTGGCCCAAGGCGTCGATGCCCTGCGGCTGAGTCCGGCGCGCTTCGCGGCCTGACCCGTCATCCCTTTTTCACCTTTTCAGCCCCCGCAACACACAACAATCCAAGGAGACAGGCATGGGTGCATTCAAGGAAGTGAGCAGGATTGCCGGCGCCTTCGTCGGCGTCATCGTCGGGGCGGGCTTCGCCTCGGGGCAGGAGATATTGCAGTTCTTCGCGGGCTTTGGCGCCATCGGCCTGGCGGGCTGCCTGGTGGCGGCCCTGGCCTTCGTCTTCCTGTCCATGGCGTTCTCCACCATGGGCCAGCGCCTGCAGGCCGGCTCGCACAAGGAGGTGGTGCAGGCCCTGCTGGGCCGGCATGTGGGCATGGTGTTCGATGTGCTGATCACCTTCTTCCTGTTTGCCATCACCGTGGTCATGCTGGCGGGCGCGGGTTCGCTGCTGCACCAGTGGCTGGGCCTGCCCGAGGTCTGGGGCAGCGTGCTGGCCACCGTCGCCACGGTGCTCATCGTCTGCCTGGACGTGGGCCGGGTGATCGCCTTCATCGGCGCCGTCACGCCGCTGCTGGTGTTCATGACCGTGGTGGTCGCCGGCTACGTGCTGCTGACGCCCCACGGCGACATGGCCGCGCTGGAGGCCGCCGCCGCCTCCCAGCCCCGGGGCGCCGGCCACTGGCTGGTGGCCGCGCTGCTCTATGTCTCCTACAACGTGGTGGCGGGCATGCCCTTCCTGGTGATCATGGGCGGGCAGGCCAGCTCGCGCCGCGTGGCGCTGTGGGGCGGCGTGGCGGGCGGGCTGCTGCTGGGCCTGCTGATGCTGATGATCGCGGCCGCGATGTACTGGCGCATGGACACGCTGGGCGGCCTGTCCATGCCCATGCTGTCGCTGGCCACGCAGATCTCGCCCTGGCTGGGGCACCTGATGTCGCTGGTCATCTTCGGCATGATCCTCAACACGGCCGTGGGCATGCTCTATGCCTTCGTGGCCCGCATCCTGCCGGCCGGCACGCCGCGTTTTCGCTGGGGCACGGGCGTGGCGGGCGTGCTGGCCCTGGGTGGCAGCTTCGCGGGCTTCATCACGCTGGTGGGCATGGTCTACCCGGTCTATGGCTACATCGGCTTCGCCCTCATGGCCTGCGCGCTGATGGGCTGGCTGCGCATGGGCCGCAGGCAGGCGCCCGGGGCCGGCCTGCGCGGCGCCTGACGGCCGGGCCTGACCCTAGAATCGGGCGGTCGCCAGCCCCGATCGCCCGCTTCATGCCCAGCCCCCGCACCAGATCCAGCCCCAGGTCCAGCCCCAGGTCCAGCACTCTCCCCACGCCAGACCAGGTCCTCGCCGCCGTGCTGCCGGGCGCCCGCACTGCCGCCGCCATGCCTGCGGGCAAGCACGAAGTGGGCGCCAAGCTGCGCAAGGCGCGCAAGGAGCGCGGCCTGACGCTGCAGCAGGTGGCCGAAAGCAGCGGCCTGGCCGTGTCCACCATCTCCAAGGCCGAGCGCGGCCAGATCGCGCTGAGTTACGAGAAGGTGCTCATGCTGGGCAACGCGCTGGACATCGACATGACGCGGCTGTTCATGGTCGGTGACGCCCAGCAGGCGGCCGGCGACACGCCCACCGTGGTCAAGGACTGCTTCGAGGACGTGCAGCGCTACGAGACCGACCAGTACCTCTACAGCGTGCTGTGCGGCGCCTTTCCGGGCAAGAAGATGCAGCCCCTGGTGGCCGTGATCAATGCGCGCGAGGCCGGCGAATTCTCGGAGACCATCCGCCATGCGGGCCAGGAGTTCGTGATGGTGCTCTCGGGCCGGGTGCGCATCCTGTTCGAGAACGGCGAATCGGTGGAGCTGGGCCGCCACGAGGCCGCATATTTCGACAGCGGCGTGGGCCATGTGTATGTGAGCCTGAGCCGCCAGCCGGCTCAAGTCGTCTCTGTCTGCAGCTGAAATGGTTAGCACCCCCTGAGCGGCTGCGCCGCTTCCCCCTCTCTCGCTACGCGGGAGGGGGACGACACCCTCGGTGCGGGGCGGCGCGGCCGGCATAGGCCCTTCCTCGGTGTCTCTGGCGTGGGGGTGCGCTAGTTTCATAGGTCGCGCCTCTTGTTTGGGGCGCAGGCCGTTTTTCTGGGGGAATCCTCGTGCCCGGCACGGCCGCCCCGGAGTTCCTACAATCGCTGCCCATGAGCCTGCCCCAGTACACCCGCGCCAAAGAGCTTCCCGCCATCCTTGCCAAGCGCCTCGTCATTCTTGACGGCGCCATGGGCACCATGATCCAGCGCTTCAAGCTGGGAGAGGCCCAGTACCGGGGCCAGGGCTACACGGGCCCCGGCAGCGTGGGCGACCGCTTCAAGGACTTCCCGCATGACGTCAAAGGCAACAACGAGCTGCTGTCGCTCACCCGCCCCGACGTGATCCGCGACATCCATGAGAAGTACCTGGCCGCCGGCGCCGACCTGATCGAGACCAACACCTTCGGCGCGACCACGATTGCGCAGGACGACTACCACATGGCCGATCTGGCGCGCGAGATGAATCTCAAGAGCGCCCAGCTGGCCCGCGCGGCCTGCGACAAGTACAGCACGCCCGGCCATCCGCGCTACGTGGCCGGTGCCCTGGGCCCCACGCCCAAGACGGCCAGCATCAGCCCCGACGTGAACGATCCGGGCGCGCGCAACGTGAATTTCGAGCAGCTGCGCCAGGCCTACCTGGAGCAGACGCTGGCGCTGATCGAGGGCGGCTCCGACGTCATCCTGGTCGAGACCATCTTCGACACGCTCAACGCCAAGGCCGCGCTGTTCGCGGTGGACGAGGCCTTCGAGCAAAGCGGCGAATGCCTGCCCATCATGATCAGCGGCACGGTGACCGATGCCTCGGGCCGCATCCTGTCCGGGCAGACGGTGACGGCCTTCTGGCACAGCGTGCGCCATGCCAACCCGCTGTCCATCGGCCTGAACTGCGCGCTGGGCGCGGCGCTGATGCGCCCCTACGTCCAGGAACTGAACAAGGCCGCGCCCGAGACCTTCATCAGCTGCTACCCCAACGCCGGCCTGCCCAATCCCATGAGCGACACGGGCTTTGACGAAACGCCCGAGGTCACCAGCCGCCTGGTGCACGAATTCGCGTCCGAAGGCCTGGTCAACATCGTGGGCGGCTGCTGCGGCACCACGCCGGACCACATCGGCGCCATCGCCAAGGCCGTGGGCAGCACGCCCACGCGCCGCCTGTTCTACCCGGAATCGGCCTGATGGCCCGGGCGGAGCCTCTGACATGAGTTCGCCGCTGCCGCCCGTCCCGTCCCCAGCCGCAGGGCTGCCGCTGCCAGTGGCGGCGCCTGTCTCCGGCCCGGCCGCTGGCGCGCCGGTGGCGCCACAGGCGCCGTCCGCTGCGGTGGCGCCGGCTTCGCCCGCGTCACCCGCTTCCCCCGCGTCACCCTCCATTCCCGTCACACCGCCAGCGGCCACGGCCGTGCGCTGGTCGCCCGAGATGCTGCAAAGCCTGCGCCTGCAGGCCTTCGAGCAACTGGTGGCCCAGCTGGCGCGCCAGGTCCAGTCCAGCCCCGGCGCGCCCGCGCCGCAGTGGCCGGCCAGCGGCGTGTCCGAGGCGCTGGGCCGGCTGCTGGAGGCCTTGCTGGCCCAGGTAGGTACCCAGCAGGGCCAGGCCCTGCAGTTGCTCGCGGCCCAGCCCGGATCGGCCGCGTTGCTGCAGGCGCTGGCCGCCGGCACGACAGCTGGTGCAGCGCCGGCCGGAGGGCAAGCGCAGCCATCCCAGAGTCCGCAGACGGGGACATCAGCCTCTGCCCAGGCCGGCGCTGCGCCGCAGGCGGCGTCTTCCTCGCCTGCACTGCAGGCCGCAGCCTCCCTGCAGCCCGCTGCTGCCGCAGTGACGCTGGCCGTGGCAACCGCCAAGGCCAAGGTGGTGGATGCGCTGCTGGCCGGATCGGGACTGGCGCCGCAGGCCGGTGCCAGCGCGCCTGGAGGTGTTGCAGGCGGTGCCACCCAGACCCTGCCCGCGCTGCAAAGCTGGTGGGTGCAGCAGGGCACGCTGCTGACGCCCCAGGGCGAGCGCGGCTTCACGCTGAGCCTGCAGGTGCCCCAGGCCTGGGCCCAGGCGCAGGGCGCGGCCATGGCGCTGGCGGCCGCATCGGCTTCCGCGCCGGGTGCGGCCCCTTTCACGGCGGCGGCACTGCCTGCGGGCGCTGCGCTGCCCTTGGCGGGCGCGCAGGCCACGGAGCCGGGCCTGCGCCTGCCGCTGGATGCCTCGCTGCAGTCCCTGGCCTCGGGGCCGGTGGCCGTGGTGGTGCAGCCGCGTGGCGCCGATGCGCTGCGCACCAGCGCCCTGCTGCTGCTGGAGCTGCAGCCGCTGCGCCAGCCGGGCGGCGCCATGGCGTCGCCGGCCGGCCTGGCCTCGGTGGCTTCGCTGTCGCCCGCGTTCGCGCAGGAGGTGCAGCAGATGCTGCAGCAGCGCAACGATCCCTGGCTGCACATGGCGGCGGCCCAGGCCTCGGGCGCCTTGCCGCGCGAGCGCCGCGCCTTCGAGCACCAGTCGCATTTCTGCACCACCGAAGGCTGCCAGTACGAGGGCCGCGCACCCTGCGCCCAGCCTTTTTGCAGCGAGATGAACCGTCTCTGGGACGTGTCGCGCACCGAGCGCAGCCGCTGACGACCTGGCCCCGGCCCGGGGCCGCCACGCTACGAAACTGACCGGGCCTGACGGTGGCGTGGCCATCGCCGGCCCCAGCTTTCATAATGCCGGCTGTCGTTCGCCATCTGCGCGGATGACGTCTTTGGCCGGGATGTGCAATGAATGTGCAGCGATCATGCTGCGATCTGCATCCTGGCTGCCTCCAAGTCGCTGCAAGCCACCAGCCCGCCGCGCACCTTCCAGCCACCTCTGTCGTGGCAACCCCCGTCGCCGTTTGCGCATGCCCCCGGGCCGCGCCGGTGTTGTGCCATCTTTCATTTCCAGGAACCCGTTCAGGATGCGTTGTACCTCCCGCTTGACCCTTGCTTCTCTCGCCGTTGCGGCTGCCCTGCCGGTGGCTGCCCAGTCATCTGCCACAGGCTCCAACGTCACCATCAGCGGTTATCTCGACGCTGGCGTGTTCCGGGATTTCGACAAGACCAGCAAGCTGGGCACGATTCAGCGCAGCAACCTGGCGATTGCCGGTTTCGAGGACCTGGGCGGTGGCCTGAAGGCCACCTTCCGGCTGAGCACGCGCTTCGACCTGGACACGGGCCTGACCGAGGACTATCCGAAGAAGCCCTTCTGGCATGACGAGTCCACCGTGGGCCTGCAGGGCAGCTGGGGCCATCTGCGCCTCGGCCGCGCGCTCAGCGCCATGTGGAGCCAGGAGTGGCAGTTCGATCCCTGGGGCAACTTCAACCGCATCGCCTCGCCCGCCTGGCACATGGCCCACTACCTGACGCCGACCGACCGCGCCAGCAACAACGGCTCGCCCGAGTACGGCCGCATGTCCAACGGCGTGTTCTACGACTCGCCCAAGTTCGGCGGCTTTTCGCTGCACCTGAGCGCCTCGCCCGAGCGCACCGAGGCGCCGGGCCGCCAGGGCCGTGCGCGTTCGGTGTCGGTCAACTACGACCAGGGCGCGGTGGCGGCCATGCTGGCGCACGAGCGCAACGGCAGCGGCGACACCGACCTGTACATGGGCGGCAAGTACCGCATCGGCACGGCAGCGGTGATGCTGGCCTATGACCGCAGCAAGTCGGGTACGCCCGGCACGGGGCCCGACAAGTCGCGCATGGTCTCGCTGGGCGCCACCTACGGCATCGGGGCGACCACGCTCAAGGCCAGCTATGCACGCCAGCGCCTGGACCGCGATACCAACAACATGCTGTCGCTGGGCGCCGAGTACGCGCTGTCCAAGCGCACCATGCTCTACACCAGCCTGGGACACCAGCGCTACGAGAACCAGAGCTCGCGCACCGCTTTCGGCGTGGGCATGGCCCATTCCTTCTGATCAATGCGCTTCCCAGCGGCCTGACTGGGCAGCGCTGGTGATCCTGGCCAGGCCTGGAGCCGGCATGGGCTGAGGGGTGGCGGGCAGGGCGGTGAGTTCCAGGCCTTGCTCCAGTTTGAAGACGCTCACGGCCTGCTGCAGGCCATAGGCCTGCTCCTGCAGGGACTGGGCGGCGGCGGCGGCTTCCTCGACCAGGGCGGCGTTCTGCTGGGTGACCTGGTCCATCTGCGAGATGGCCTGGTTGATCTGCTCCAGGCCCGCCGTCTGCTCGACGCTGGCGGCTGTGATCTCTCCCATGATGTCGGTCACGTTGCGCACGCTGCTGACGATGTTCTGCATGGTCTGCCCGGCCTGCGCCACCAGGGCCGATCCGGTGCTGACCTTGCCGTTGGAATCCTCGATGAGCAGCTTGATCTCCTTGGCCGCATCGGCGCAGCGCCGCGCCAGGGCGCGCACTTCCGCCGCAACGACGGCAAAGCCCCGGCCCTGCTCGCCGGCACGCGCGGCTTCCACGGCCGCGTTGAGCGCGAGGATGTTGGTCTGAAAGGCGATGGCGTCGATCACGCCGATGATGTCGGCGATCTTGCGCGAGGAGGCATGGATGGCGCCCATGGTGTCCACCACCTGGGAGACCACCTCGCCGCCTTGCTGGGCGACGGCCGAGGCCGAGGCTGCCAGCTGGTTGGCCTGGCGCGCGTTGTCGGTGTTCTGACGCACCGTGACGGTGAGCTGCTCCATGGAGGCAGCGGTTTCTTCCAGCGAGCTGGCCTGGTGCTCGGTGCGCACCGAAAGATCGTTGTTGCCCGAGGCGATCTGGCTGGAGGCCGTGGCGATCGAGTCCGTGCCACTGCGCACCTGCCGGACGATGTGGATGAGGCTCTGGTCCATGCGGTGCAGTGCGTGCAGCAGCTGGCCTGTTTCGTCGGTGGTGGTGGCCTGGATGCGGCGCGTCAGGTCGCCTTCGGCCACGGCCTGGGCCACGCCCAGGGCCTCGTTCAGCGGACGCGCCACGATGCGCGCCAGCGTGAGCGCCAGGGCCAGCCCCAGCAAAATGCTGGCTCCCAGCAGGCCGACCACCCAGATGCGTGCGCTGCGGTAGAGGGCATTGGCGTGGTCGTTGGCCTGCTGTCCGCCTTCGTGGTCGATCTGCACCATGCGGTCGATCTGGTCATACAGGCGTCGGCTCAGCTCCAGCGATTCGCCCTGGGCCAGCACCAGGGCTTCGTCCTTGCGGCCATTGCGCGCCAGGGCCATGACCATGGCGTGCTCCTTGGCGTACTCGTTGCGCAGCCGGCCCAGTTCGTCGTAGGCGGCCTTCTCCGGCGCGGAGCTGATGAAGCTGGCGTAGTTGTCGTAGCTGGTCTGGGTCTTCTTCCACAGCTCGCCCATGATCCTGTCGAAGCCACCGATGTCCTGCTCGCTGGTGGATATCAGGTACTGCAGCTCGTTGACGCGGTAGCGGGCCGTGGTGGCGCGGATGTCGAGCAACATGCGTGATGAAGGCATCCAGCGCGTGGCGATATCGATGGACGCCTGGTTGATCCGGCTGAGCTGCAGCACGGCATAGAGGCCCACGAAGGTGGTCAGCGCCAGGACGGCCACGAAGGCCAACAGCAGCTTGGAGGAGATCTTGAGATTGCGAAAGGCTTGCATGGCGAAGTCCTGTAGGCGTGTCCCTTGAACGGCAAGGGGAAAAAAGGCGTGCAGCAGGGCGCACCTTGCCTGCCGTGCAGAGCAAGGTGGAACGGGTATCAGCGAAAGAGAAAACGAGGGCCGCAGTGCCCGCTCAGGGGGGGAACCAGCCCGAGGTCCGGCAGATGCGGCCCTTGATGCGGGGCCTCATGGCGCAGGCCCTGTCCGTGCGCCTGCGCTGCGGCGGGCGCTTCGCGGGCATGCCGCAGCGGCGGGGAAGATGCAGAGGATTGCGAACCATCCGCCTGCACCGTTTGGCACGCGGATACCCGCTGCGGCCAGGCGTTCGGCGGCGGCTGCCGCGCGCTGGGGGCGGGCATTGCGGGTAGTTGTCCTAGGGACTTCGGACAGGGAAAAAGTGGCTATCTGCATCTGTGGTGGGAATTATTTCCGCACCGTCTGAGGATGAGGATGCCCGCCATCTGATTTTGGATAGGACGTGTCCTAAAAGCCGTTTGCAGGCCCGCAGCCCAGCCATCCGCGTCCGCGGATGGCCGGTTTCAAGGCATCGGAAACTTCAGCGCATCAAGGCGACCGGCGTCTGTCGCCAGTCGCTCAGACCACGCCCTTGCCGCGCAGGGCCTGCAGCTGCTGCGCATCCAGGCCCAGGCGCTCGCGCAGCACCTCGTCCGTGTGCTGGCCCAGGGCGGGTGGCGCATGGCGCAGCGTGGTGGGCGTGTCCGACAGGCGCAGCGGGCTGGCCGTGGTCACCACGCGGTTGATGGTCTCGCCCGCAGGCGGCGTGGCGCCCGGATAGCGCTCCTGCTCCACGCGCAGGCCGCGCGCGCGCACCTGCGCATCGTCGAAGGCCTGGCCGATGTGGTTGATGGGGCCGCAGGGCACGGCCTTGTCCTCCAGCAGCGCGATCCACTCGGCCGTGGGCCGGCCGCGCGTGAGTTCGGCCATCAGCGGGATCAGCGCGTCGCGGTGGATGACGCGGCCGGCATTGGTGGCAAAGCGCTCGTCGCGCGCCCAGTCCACGCCAGCGGCCCCGCAAAAGCGCGCGAACTGGCCGTCGTTGCCGATGGCCAGCAGCATGCGGCCGTCGGCCGTGGGGAAGTCCTGGTAGGGCACGACGCTGGGGTGGGTGTTGCCCTGGCGGCCCGGCACATGGCCGGTGTTCAGGAAACCCGCGCCCTGGTTGGCCAGCACGGCCATCGCCACGTCCAGCAAGGCCATGTCGATGTGCTGGCCCCGCCCCGTGTGGTGGCGCGCCTCCACGGCGCCCAGGATGGCCGTGGTCGCATACATGCCTGTGAACAGGTCGATCACGGCCACGCCCACGCGCAGCGGGCCGCCGCCGGGCTCGCTGTCGGCGCGGCCCGTGATGCTCATGAGGCCGCTCATGGCCTGCACCAGCAGGTCGTAGCCGGCGCGCGGCGCATACGGCCCGGTCTGGCCGAAGCCCGTGACCGAGCAATAGATCAGGCGCGGGTTCAGCGCGCTCAGCGAGGCGTAGTCCAGGCCGTAGCGCTTGAGGCCTCCGGTCTTGAAGTTCTCCACCACCACATCGCTTTGCATGGCCAGCTCGCGGATCAGCTGCTGGCCCTCGGCCGTGGCCATGTCCACGGTGACCGATCGCTTGTTGCGGTTGCAGGCCGCGAAGTACACGGCGTTGTCCGAGGGATTGCCTTGCGCATCGGGGAAGAAGGGCGGGCCCCAGTGGCGCGTGTCGTCGCCCTCGCCGGGCTTTTCGATCTTGATCACGTCGGCCCCCATGTCGGCCAGGTTCTGGGTGCACCAGGGGCCGGCCAGCACGCGCGAGAGGTCGAGCACGCGCAGATGGCCCAGCGCTCCTGCGGTCTGGGTGGCCGTGTTGTGGATGGGGCTGGGGGAGGGGGTTTCTGTGTGGTTCATGGGCTGAGGCGGCTATCCCGGGCAGATGGGCCCATGCTACGGCGCGCGGGCCTGCTGCGGCTTCGCATTTGTGAAAGCGCGCGTTCGCGCACGGGCCGGCACTGCGGTTTGTACTGACGCGCGCGGCTCAGTGCCGGAGCCTGCGGCTTTCTACAATGCCGGATGGCCATGCATTTCGATCTTGTGGATCTGCGCCTTATGGTGCACATCGCCGACGCCAACAGCATGACGCGTGGCGCGGAACTTTCCTTCATCTCCCTGCCGGCGGCCAGCACCCGCATCAAGAACCTGGAAGAGAGCATCGGCACCAAGCTGCTGTACCGCACCAGCCAGGGCGTGACGCTGACGCCGCCGGGGCAGGCCTTCGTCACCCATGCGCGCATGGTGCTGGGCCAGATCGAGCACCTGCGCGGCGACATGCAGGAGTACGTGCGCGGCATCAAGGGGCATGTGCGGGTGTTTGCCAACACCACCTCGCTGGGCGAGTTCCTGCCGCCCGTGCTGCGCCACTACCTGCGCCGCAATCCCGACGTGAACATCGACCTGCGCGAGCGCCTGTCGCATGACATCGTGCGTGCCGTGACCGAGGGGCAGACCGACATCGGCATCGTCGCCGGCCTGGTGCGCACCGAGAACCTGGAGACCCTGCCCTACCGCCGCGACCGCCTGGTGCTGGTCGTGCCGCGCGGCCATGCGCTCGATGGCGAGATGCAGATGGCCTTTGCCGACACGCTGGACCTGGACCATGTGGGCCTGCACGAATCCAGCGCCATCCACGCCTTCCTGCGCCAGGCCAGCGACCAGCTGCACCGGCCCATCAAGCAGCGCATCCAGGTGGGCAACTTCGAGACGGCCTGCCGCATGATCGAGTCCGGCGTGGGCGTGGGCGTGCTGCCCGAGTCGGCCGCCAGCCGCCATGCGCATTCCATGGACATCGCCATCGTGCCGCTGTCCGATGCCTGGTCGGTGCGCGAGATGCAGATCTGCGTGCGCAGCCTGGAGGCCCTGCCGTCCTTCGCTCAGGAGCTAGTGGAGCTGCTGGTGGCCGACGCACAGGGCCGGCTCACGCTGGAGTAGCCGCCGGCCAACAGCAGCCCGCCGACCGCCGCCCGTTCAGTCAGCCTGGGCCGTGCCCCGGTCCAGCATGGTCGGTGCCAGCCAGTACTTGAAAGTGCCGGTGGCCGTGGCCACCAGCTTTCCGTCTTCATCGAGCAACTGCGCCGCGCAGCTGCACAGGCTGCGGCTGGCGTGCACCACCCAGCCTTCGGCCAGCAGCGCGCCCTTGCCCGGACGGTGGAAGCGGCTGCTCATCTCCACCGTCACGGCGGTCTGCGATGGCGCACCGGGCAGCTCGCCCGCGGCGCGCGACATCACGGAGTCCAGCAGCGTCATGAGCACGCCGCCGTGCGCGGCGGGCAGCTGGTTGAGCAGTTCCTCGCGCATGTGGGGCAGGCGCACATGGACCTTGCCGGGCGGCGCGGGCACCTGCGAGGCGCCGATCAGCCGCATGAAGGCATTGCGGTCGGGGGCCGGTGCGCTCATGCGGCTCATGCGGCGCGCGCCTCGCGCACCATGTTGCGCGCGATGATGACCTGCTGGATCTGGGTCGTGCCTTCGTACAGGCGGAACAGCCGCACGTCGCGGTAGAAGCGCTCGATGCCGAACTCGGCCAGGTAGCCCGAGCCGCCCAGGATCTGCACGGCGCGGTCGGCCACGCGGCCCACCATCTCGGTGGCGAACATCTTGCAGCACGAGGCCTCGGTGGAGACGTTGCGGCCCTCGTCGCGGCGGCGCGCGGCGTCGATCACCATGCACTCGGCCGCATACAGCTCGGCCTGGCTGTCGGCCAGCATGGCCTGCACCAGCTGGAACTCGCAGATGGGCTGGCCGAACTGCTTGCGCTCCAGCGCATAGTTCAGCGCGTCGCGCAGGATGCGCTGCGCCACGCCCACGCTCACGGCCGCGATGTGGATGCGGCCCTTGTCCAGCACCTTCATGGCGGTCTTGAAGCCCTGGCCTTCCTTCAGGCCGATGAGGTTGGCCGCCGGCACGCGCACGTTGTCGAAGAACACGTCGCAGGTGTGCGCGCCCTTCTGGCCCATCTTCACGTCGTTCTTGCCGAAGCTGATGCCCGGCGACTTCGCATCCACGATGAAGGCCGAGACGCCGCCCGCGCCCTTGTTGGCCGGGTCGGTGCGCGCCATCAGCGTGAACATGCCCGCATGCGGAGCATTGGTGATGAAGCGCTTGTTGCCGTTGACCACATAGTGGTCCCCGTCCCTGATGGCGGTGGTGCGCAGCGAGGCCGCGTCCGAGCCCGCCTCGGGCTCGGTCAGCGCGAACGAGGCCATGATCTCGCCCGTGGCCAGCTTGGGCAGCCAGGCCGCCTGCTGCTCGGGCGTGCCGTCGATGAGGATGCCCTGCGAGCCTATGCCCACGGTCGTGCCGATCACCGAGCGGAAGGCCGGCGCGGTCTGGCACAGCTCGAAGAGCACGCGCACCTCTTCCTCCATGGTCAGCTCCAGCCCGCCGAACTGCTCGGGGATGGTCATGCCGAACAGGCCCAGGTTGCGCATCTCCTGCACGATGGACTCGGGAATCTCGTCGGTCTCGGCCACTTCGTTCTCGGCGGGCACCAGGCGCTCGCGCACAAAGCGGCGCACGCTGTCCAGCAGGGCTTCGAGGGTTTCTTGGTCGCGGATCATTGCGGTGTTCTTTCTCTCTACGGAATCAAAGCGCTTCGGCCGTACCCAGCACAGCCGTGGACTGGCTGGAAAGGGTGCCGCCATTGCCATGGACCACGGCCGTGCGGTGGCGTCCCAGCTGGCGCTGGCCGGCCTCGCCGCGCAGCTGGCGCACGGCCTCGATCAGTGCAAAGATGCCGTACATGCCCGGATGCACGCAGGACAGGCCGCCGCCGTTGGTGTTGACGGCCAGCCGTCCGCCGGGCGCGATACCGCCCTTGGACACGAAGGCGCCGCCCTCGCCCTTGGCGCAAAAGCCCAGGTCCTCCAGGAACAGCAGGGTGTTGATGGTGAAGGCGTCGTAGACCTGGGCCATGTCCATGTCGGCAGCGGTGAGCCCCGCCATGGCAAAGGCCTGGGCGCCCGACTGCGCGGCGGCCGTGGTGGTCAGGTCGGGCATGCAGGAGATCTGGCGGTTCCAGATGGCCGTGGCATTGCCCAGTACGTAGACGGGGGGGCGCGGCAGGTCGCGGGCGCGCTCGCCGCGCACCAGCACGATGGCGCCCGCGCCGTCCGTCACCAGGCAGCAGTCGCGCACGCTCAAGGGGCTGGCGATGGGGCGGGCCGAGAGCACGTCCTCGATGGTCAGCGGGTCGCGCATGAAGGCTTCGGGGTTGAGCTGGGCCCAGGCACGTGCGGCCACGGCCACCTCGGCCAGTTGCTCGCGCGTGGTGCCGAACTCGTGCATGTGGCGCGCGGCCGCCAGCGCATAGGCGGTCACGGGCAGCACGGGCTCGTAGGGGAACTCGTAGGGCTGCGGGTCCAGGAATCGCCGCGCCGCCTGGCCTTCCTTGCGGCCGAAGGTGGCCGAGCGCTGGGCGCTGCCGTAGCACACCAGCACGGCCTTGCACTGGCCGGCCTCCAGCGCTCGGATGGCGGGCAGCAGATGGGCGATGAAGCTGCTGCCGCCGATCATCGTGCCGTCCACGTAGGTGGGGTTGATGCCCAGGTGCTCGATCACGGGCATGGTCCACATGCTGGCGTTGACGCTGCAGGTGGCCAGGCCGTCGATGTCCTGCATGGTCAGGCCCGCATCGGCCACGGCCGCATGGGCGGCGCGCACCAGCAGGGTCATGTCGTCCATGCCGGGCGCCTCGCCACAGCCATAGGTGGCGGCGCCGGCAATGGCCACGCGCCCGCGCAGCGGGCGGTTCACGGCGGCGGCGTCCAGGGTGGATTGGGGGATGCGGGTGTTCATGCTGCACCTCCCTGCGATCCCTGTGCCGCCTGTCCGAGCGCGGGCTGGAACAGCACCAGGCCGCGTCCGTCCTTGCTCGCCACATGGGCGCTCACGCGCTGGCCTATGCGCACGTCGGCCGGCGCAATGCCTTCGACGCGGCCCATCATGCGCACGCCTTCGTCCAGGTCGATCAGGGCCACGTTGTAGTCGCCACCGGCATCGCTCTTGCGCGCGACGGTGCTGGTGGAGTAGACCGTGCCCTGGCCGCTGGCGCGCACCCAGCGCAGCGGGCTGGCGCCGCAGTGCGGGCACAGCTCGCGCGGGGTGAAGACATGGCGCGTGCATTGCGGGCACTGCTGTATGCAGAAGCGGCCGGCATCGAGTTCGGCCTGGTAGTGGGTCTGTGCGCTCAGGTGCATGGGCGGTGTTTCCGTTCTCGGTGTTCTTGGCGCTGCACCCGGCACGCGGGCGCAGCGGCTGTCCGCCAGCATGCCCGCATCGCGGGGCCGCTTCAATTCGCCAATCTGGAAGGGTGGCTTCACCAGTGCCGGCGCCCGGCTGTCAACCCAGGGTTGCTGCCTAGGTGGGCCGGCGGGCACGGCTGCTATGGTGTTTATGCATTCCCGGCCTTTTCTTCATACCCGCCCTGCGCCGCCTGCCGGCGCACCGAGGGCGCGCCGCCGCTTTGGCACAGCGTGGCGCCACAGGAAGGCCGGCAATGGCGCGCCGCACCCCGGCCCGTTCTCCGCTGTCGATCCCCACCCATCCAGGAGGTTTTTGCACATGACGGATACGCTGATCAAGGTTGACCTGAACCGCCCGCCCACCGACAACGAAAGAGTCCACAACCGCTGGCACCCGGACATTCCCATGGCCTGCTGGGTCCAGCCCGGCGACGACTTCATCCTGGAGACCTACGACTGGACCGGCGGCTTCATCAAGAACAACGACAGCGCCGACGATGTGCGCGACATCGACCTGACCACGGTGCACTACCTGTCCGGCCCCGTGGGCGTGAAGGGCGCCCAGCCCGGCGACCTGCTGGTGGTGGACCTGCTGGACATCGGCGCCAAGCCCGACAGCCTCTGGGGCTTCAACGGCTTCTTCTCCAAAAACAATGGCGGCGGCTTCCTGACCGACCATTTCCCCTCGGCCCAGAAATCGATCTGGGACTTCAAGGGCATGTTCACCAGCTCGCGCCATATCCCGGGCGTGAACTTCCCCGGCCTCATCCATCCCGGCCTCATCGGCTGCCTGCCTGACCGGCCCATGCTGGAGATGTGGAACGAGCGCGAGCGCGCCCTGATCGCCACCGATCCCGAGCGCGTGCCTGGCCTGGCCAACCCGCCGTCGGCCGGCACGGCCCACATGGGCCAGATGCGCGGCGAGGCGCGCGATAAGGCCGCCGCCGAAGGCGCACGCACCGTGCCGCCGCGCGAGCATGGCGGCAACTGCGACATCAAGGACCTCTCGCGCGGCGCCAAGGTGTTCTTCCCGGTCTATGTAGATGGCGCCGGCCTGAGCGTGGGCGACCTGCACTTCAGCCAGGGCGATGGCGAGATCACCTTCTGCGGCGCCATCGAGATGGCGGGCTGGGTGCACATGAAGGTCAGCCTCATCAAGGGCGGCATGGCCAAGTACGGCATCAAGAACCCCATCTTCAAGCCCAGCCCCATCACGCCGCGCTATGACGACTACCTGATCTTCGAGGGCATCTCGGTGGACGAGAGCGGCAGGCAGCACTACCTGGATGTCAACGTGGCCTACCGCCAGGCCTGCCTGAACGCCATCGAATACCTGAAGAAATTCGGCTACAGCGGCGCCCAGGCGTATTCCATCCTGGGCACGGCGCCCGTGCAGGGCCATATCAGCGGCGTGGTGGACGTGCCCAACTCCTGCGCCACGCTGTGGCTGCCCACGGGCATCTTCGACTTCGACATCAACCCCAACGCGGCGGGGCCGGTCGTCCAGTTCGACGGCAGCATCGACATGCCCCTGTCCCCCGACCTGCGCTGACGCCAAGGAGTCCGCCCATGCCCACCTACGACTATGACTGCGTGCAATGCGGCGGCTTCGAGGCCCTGCGGCCGCTGCGCCTGCGCGACGAGCCCGCGGCCTGCCCCGGCTGCGGCACGGCTGCTGCGCGCGTGCTGGCCGCCGCGCCCCGGCTGGCGCTGATGGCCGACGGCACGCGCCGCGCCATGGACACCAACGAGCGCGCGCGCCACGAGCCCGCCAGCTCGCGCGACTATGACCATGGCTATGCGCGCTTCAAGCACCCGGCAGGCTGCGGCTGCTGCGGATCGGGGCGGCGCAGCGCCACGGTGACGGCGCCCAACGGCGCAAAGTCCGCGCCCTCGCGGCGGCCCTGGATGATCAGCCACTAGGCTGCATCGGAGTGGGCCGCTTCCCAGGGTTTCCACCGCTTGGGAGCCCTGGAAGCGCGCCTTCCACATTCGCGAAACACGGCGCAGGCCGGCTTGCCCAGAATGGGCCGCGCGGCAAGCCGCCGCCCGTTGCCCGGAGTTTCGCCATGCCCCCGTCTTCCTTCCCATCCTCTTGCCCGTCTTCCTTTTCGTCGCAGCGCCGCCGCCTGCTGTCCGCCAGTGGCGCGCTGGCTGCCAGCAGCCTGTTTCCCGCAGCCCGGGTGGCCCATGCGGCCGATGCCTGGCCCACGCGGCCCGTGCGCTTCATCGTGCCCTTTCCGCCCGGCGGTCCCGTGGACACCACGGCGCGCGCCTTCACCCAGAAGCTGGGCGAGATCTGGCAGCAGCCCAACCTGGTGGACAACCGCGCGGGCGCCGGCGGCATGGTGGGCGCGGCCCTCGCGGCCAAGGAGCCTGCCGACGGCTACACGCTGTTCGTGGGCTCCATCCACCATGCGGTGAACCCGGCGCTGCAGCCGAAGATGACCTACGATATAGAGCGCGACTTCGCGCCCGTGAGCTTTGCGGCCATGTTCCCGGTCTTCCTGGTGGCCCATCCCTCGGTGCCCGCCAGCAATGTGCGCGAGCTGATCGCGCTGACCAAGTCCGGCAACGGCCTGAGCTTCGGCTCCTCGGGCAATGGCGGCGGCACGCACCTGGCCGGTGAGCTGTTCAACATGCATGCAGGCATCAAGCTGCAGCACATTCCCTACAAGGGCAGCGCGCCGGCCATGAACGACCTGCTGGGCGGCCAGGTGCAGCTGATGTTTGCCGATGCGCCCAGCGCGCTGCAGCACATCAAGTCCGGCCGCATCAAGGTGCTGGGCGTGGCCAGCCGCCAGCGCTCAGCCATGCTGCCCGAGGTGCCCACCATTGCCGAGTCGGGCCTGCCCGAGTACGAGGCCTATTCCTGGGCCGCGCTGTTTGCGCCGGCCCGCACGCCGCCCGCCGTGCTGGCGCGCATCAACGCCGACTTCAACACCGCGCTGCGCGATGCCGCCGTGCGCCAGCGCCTGCTGACGGCGGGCGCCGAGGCCGACCCCGGCACCCAGCAGCAGATGCGCGAGCGCCTGAGCAGCGAGCTGCGCAAATGGGCCCAGGTGGTCAAGGTGGCCGGCATCCAGGCGGACTGAGCGCATAGGCGGGCCGCCATGGCCTGCTTAGGCTTGCCTTCGGTATCCAGAAAAACAACCCCGAGACAAGGAGACGGATATGCGGAAAGGCTTGATGCGAGGCGGCTTGACCAAGGCGCGCGCTGCCGGCTGCGCGCTGGGCGCCGGCCTGCTGTTGACGGCGGCGACGCAGGCCCATCGAGGACTTCTTCGCCCAGAACGGCAAGGTGCGCGAGGACGGCCGCATGGTGCACGACATGTACCTGGTGCAGATCAAGAAGCCCGAGGAATCCAGATACCCCTGGGACTACTACAAGGTGCTCTCCACCATTCCCGGTGACGAGGCCTTCCGCCCGCTGTCCAAGAGCAGCTGCAAGCTGGTGAAGACATCATGAAGACACGCGCCGCCGTACTCACGAGAACGGGCGCAGCCGCGCCCTATCTGGCACCTGGTGGCCGAGGAGCGCACGCTCAAGGGCTGCTACATGGGCAGCTGCGTGCCGCGCCGCGACATCGACCGCTACCTGGCCCTGCATGCGGCCGGCAGGCTGCCGGTGGACCGCCTGGTCACCGGCCACCTGACGCTGGACCAGATCAACGAGGGCTTCGACCGCCTGGCGCGTGGCGAGGCCATACGCCAGATCATCCGCATGGAGGCCTGAGGTCAGGCTGATAGCGAGGACCGGGGCTGCTGCTGCGGCTGTGTCCAAGCCAAGCACGGCGGTCAGGTGCCGTCGGGCAGCAGCTGGTTTTCCCAGCCGGTCAGCCGCTCGATGGCCCGGGCCACCTGCAGGAGGCGGGCCTCGTCGAAGTAGCGTCCCACCACCTGCACGGCCAGCGGCAGGCCTTGCGGTGACAGGCCCACCGGCACGCTGATGGCCGGGTGCCCGGTCACGTTGAAGGCATGGGTCTGCACCGGCCAGTGGCGGAAATGCGGCATGGGGTCGAAGCGCGGCGCCGTATCCAGGGTGATGGCGGTCAGCAGCACGTCGCAGCGGTCCAGGGCCGCGTCCACGCGGGCCGCGAGCATGCGGCGCACGCGCAGGGCGTTCAGGTAGTCCTCCGAGGACACGGTGGCGCCCAGCAGCAGCCGCGCCGCCGTGAGCTCGCCATAGTCCAGCGGGCGCGAGCGCAGGTCCTGCGCATGGATGGTGAACATCTCGGCACTGAGGATGACGCGGCCGGCTGCCAGGAACTGCTGGCTGTGGGGCAGGCTCACGTGGATGGGACGGGCGCCGGCCTCGGCCAGCAGCGCGGCCGTGCGGTCGAAGGCCGACAGGAACGTGGGCGAGGCCTGTGGCGACGACTGGAAGTGGTCCTGCGGCACGCCGATGGTCAGGCCCTTCACGCCCTGCTCAAGCCCCGTGCAGTAGTCGTCCACGGGTTCTGTGGAGCTGGCCGGGTCCAGCGGGTCGTGCCCGGCCAGCACCTGCAGCGCAATGGCTGCGTCCTCCACGCTGCGCGACAGCGGGCCGCAATGGTCCAGCGTCCAGGCCAGGGGGAACACGCCGTGCTTGGAGACGCGGCCGTAGGTGGGTTTCAGCCCCACGGCGCCGCACCAGGCGGCCGGTATGAGGATGGAGCCGCCCGTGCAGGTGCCCAGGGCCAGCCGTGTGAAGCCTGCCGCAATGGCGGCGCCCGAGCCCGACGACGATCCGCCCGGGATATGGGCCAGGTCCCAGGGATTGCGGGCAGCGGGAAACGGCAGGTCGGGGCTGGGCGCGCCGATGGCGAACTCGTGCGTGGCCAGCTTGCCCAGAATGACGGCGCCGGCATCGCGCAGGCGCCGCACCGCCGTGGAATCCTCTTCGGGCACATAGTCCAGGCTCAGCCAGGACTGGCAGGTGGTCGGCAGGCCGGCCACGTCGTAGACGTCCTTGATGGCCACGGGAATGCCGTGGAGCAGCGGCAGGTCGGCGCTTTCGGCGCGCGCCATGTCTGCGCTGCGCGCAGCCTCCATGGCACCGCTGGCATCGAGATTGGTGAAGGCATGGATGTCGATGTCCATGGCGCGGATGCGTCCCAGCGCCGCCCGGGTCAGCATCTCCGAGGTGGTCTTGCCGGCGCGCAGCGCGCTGGCCATCTGCCGTATGGAAAGTTCAGGACTGCCGCGCATGGTTGCTCTGACGGGAAATGGTGGTGTGGATGTGCGAGGGACCCGCCTCATGCGCCAGTTCGTTGACGAGGCCGCGGTGCTCCATCAGCAACTGATGCTCCGCCAGGATGGGTCCCAGCCGCTCGAAGGGGATGTCGATGCCGTGCTTTTTCAGCGCATTGAGCAATTCGTGCAGCGCATTGACATCGGGCCCTGCCAGTTTCTGCGGCGAAGGGGGTATTTCAGATTTTCGCGATGCCGGCATCACTGACCACCTTTCTCCATTTTCTGGCGTCGTCGGATACGAATGCCTTGGTGCTGCCCACGGATTTCCAAAGGGGAATGCTGCCAAGCTCCATGAATTTGCGCTGCACCTTTTCATCGGCCAGGATATTTTTCATCTGTGCATTGATGGCGTTCACTATCGCGGCCGGCGTGCCCTTGGGTGCCATGAGCACATTCCATGCGGTCTCGTTGAAATTGCCGAGCCGGGCCGGGCTTTGCTCGCTGAGCGTCTGCCAGTCGGGCATGAGGGGCGAGCGCTCGCGCGTGGCCACGCCCACGCGATTGACCTTGCCCTGGTTCACATACTGCTTGGCCGTGATCAGCAGGTCGAAGGCGATATCGACCTGGCCGCTGACCAGGTCGGCCATCATGGGCGCGGCGCCCTGGTAGGGGATGTGCAGCATGCGTATGTCGGCGGCCAGACTCAGGGCCTCGGCCGCCATGTGGCCCGCGCTGCCATAGCCCGGCGTGGCATAGGTCAGCTTGCCGGGGCTGCGCCGTGCCAGCTCGATCAGGTCCTGCACCGACGACAGCTGCAGGCCCGGGCGTGTGATGAGCACCAGAGGACTGTCGTTGATGGTGGAGATGGCTTCCAGGTCGTTGGCCACGTCATACCCGGCCTGCGTGTACAGCGCGCCCGAGATGGTCTGGGCCGTGGTGCAGATCAGCAGCGTATATCCATCGGGACTGGCCTTGGAGACCTGGCGCGCGCCGATGTTGCCCGAGGCGCCAGGGCGGTTTTCCACCACCACGTTGACGCGCAGGCGTTGTGCAAGCTCCTTGGCGATGATGCGTCCCACGACATCAGTGCCACCGCCTGCCGGGAAAGGTACAACCAGCGTGATCTGCCGGTCTGGCCAGGCCGCATGAACCAGGCTGGCAGCGACCAGGAAAATACCTCCGAGAAACAGGCTGAGGATTCTTTTCATGGGCTTGATTCATGTGGTTGCGGGGGAGAGGATGCATGCCCTGTGCAGATCCGGGCCGACACGCCGGGATGCATCTCACGATGGATCCGGTAACTGCAGGCAAGGCCAAGGCAGGCAAACAAATATCGAATTTGTTAAAACTATTGAAACACTGAGTGCCATAGTTTTACATCATGATGAATGGGGTGCAAGGCCTGCGGATGCGCAATGTAGGGGTGTTGCGTCCATGCTGCAGAGGCCGGCTCCGGAAGGCGGTGGCGCGTGCGCACATCCGGGCTTGGGGCAGGGAAGAGGCAGGGCAAGACAAAGGTTGCACCGGCAGCGGTGGCCGGCGCAACTGCTGGGCGGCCCGGGCTCAGGAAACGCGCAGCGCCTGTTCCTGCAGCAGGCGCTTGAGCACCTTGCCGTTGGGGCTGGTGGGCAGCTCGGCCAGGGGCACGATGCGGGCGGGCAGCTTGTAGGGCGCCAGCCGTTCGCGCAGGTGGGAGCGTGCTGCGGCGCTGTCCAGCGTGGCGCCGGGCTGCAGCTCGACGAAGGCGATGACCTCCTCGTTGCCATCGCCCTCGGGCCGCCCGACCACGGCGCTGCGCTGCACGCCGGGCAGCTCGTTGAGCGCCAGTTCCACCTCGGCCGGATAGACGTTGAAGCCCGAGCGGATGATCATTTCCTTGAGCCGCCCCACCACGAAGAGTGCGCCGTCGGCATGCAGCTCGCCCAGGTCGCCGCTGGCGTACCAGCCGCCCTCGCGCATCACGGCGGCCGTGGCCTGGTCATCGCGGAAGTAGCCGTGCATCAGGCCGCGCCCGCGTATCCACAGCTCGCCGCGCTCGCCCACCGGCAGGCTGCGGCCCGTGGCCGGGTCCACGGCGCGCACTTCCGCGCCTTCCACCACGTAGCCCGCGCTGGTGTCGGGCCGCTGCTCGCCCTGGCGCGTGAGGTGGACCGACCCTGCGTATTCCGACAGGCCGTAGCCATGGTGCAGCGCCTGGCCGAAGGCGGCCTCCACGCGCTTTTTCAGCGTCAGGTCCAGCGGGCCGGCGCCGGTATAGACATAGCGCAGCGCAGGCGCCTGCGGGTGGGCAATGCCCTGCTCCTGCAGATAGGCCAGCAGGCGCGCGTACAGCGCGGGCGGCCCCTGCAGCTGGGAGATGCCGTGGCGGGCCAGCGCATCCAGAAGATCGGCGGGGTCGAACTGCGGGCGCATCACCATCTGCGCGCCCGCATGCAGCGAGGCCAGCAGCACCGTGCCCAGCCCGAAGATATGGGTCATGGGCACGAAGGCGTAGCTGCGATCCCCGGGGCCCAGCCCGCGCGATGCGGCCGAGACGCGCGCGAACAGCGTCAGCGCGTCATGCCCCACCATCACGCCCTTGGGCGTGCCCGTGGTGCCCGAGGTGAAGATCAGCGCCGCCACCTCGTCCTGCAGCGCGCCGGATTCGGCCACCGCCTGCGCGCGCACGGGGCTGTGCTGCATGCCGGCCAGGGCCGAGTCGCCTGCGCCAAAGCGCCGCGCGTGGCCGCTGGCGCTGTCCGATGCGGCCGAGGTGAAATACACCACGCGCGCATCGGCCTTGGCCGCAAAGGCATCGATCTCGCCGGGCGCCATGCGTGCGTTCACGCCGCAGGACCAGGCGCCCACGCGGCTGCAGGCCAGGATCAGCGCCGCATGCTCGGGGCAGTTCTCGGCCACGACCAGCACGCGGTCGCCGGGCCGCACCTGCAGCGCGCGCAGCTCGGCCTCGGCCGTGTCCGCCAGCGCGCCCAGATCGGCAAAGCTCAGGCTGCTGCCGTCGGGCAGGTGGATGAAGGGACGCTGCGGCGCTTCGGCCAGCCAGCGGTCCAGCAGATGGTGTATTCGTTGATTCATGCTCCGCGTATCCCTCAGTCCACCACAATGCCTTGCGTGACGGTGGCCCACATCGCGCGTTCTTTTGCACCGCGCTCGGCCAGTTTCTGGGGGGCGCCGGTCCACTCTTCGTAGCCCAGTTCCTTGAGGCGCTTGCGCAGCTCCGGCTGGGCCAGGGCGGCGTTGATGGACTTGTTCAGGCGGGCCACGAGTTCGGGCGACATGCCCTTGGGGCCGTAGACGCCATACCAGCCGCCCACGTCGAAGCCCTTGAGGCCTTCGATGCCGGACTCGGCAAAGGTGGGCACATCGGGCAGCGAGGCATTGCGCTGCGGCGAGGTCACGGCCACGGCGCGCACCTTGCCGCTCTGGATGTAGGTGCTGGCGGTGCTGATGATGTCCAGCATCATGCTCAGCTGGCCGCCGATCACGTCGGTCATGGCCGGTGCGTTGCCCTTGTAGGGGATGTGGTTCATCTCGATGCCGCTGCGCCGCGCGAACAGCAGCGCGCCCAGGTGGTTGGAGCCGCCCACGCCGGCCGAGCCGTAGTTGAGCTTTTGCGGATGGGCCTTGGCATAGGCCACGAGCTCGGCCGTGGTCTTGTAGGGCTCGTTGTTGTTGACCACCAGCACGTTGTAGTAGCTGAGCACGGGCGCCACGGGCGTGAGGTCACGGGCCGGGTCGAAGGACATCTTGCTCATCACGTTGGGGCTGATGGTGATGGTGGGACTGGCCGCGAACCACAGCGTGAGGCCGTCGGGCCTGGCGCGCACGACCTCGCTGCCGGCCATGGTGGCGTTGGCGCCGGGCTTGTTCTCCACCACCACCGAGGCGCCCAGCTCCTTGGTCAGCGCCACGCTGAGCAGGCGGGCGCCCTGGTCCACGGGGCCACCGGCCGAGTAGCCCACGATGAGGCGCACGGGCTGCGCGTCCTGCGCGGCGGCGGGGAGGGCGGTCAGGGTGGCCAGGGCGGTCACCAGGGACGCCAGAAGCGGGGCATGGGTCAAGGTGGCCAGGGCCTTGCGGCGGTGTTGGGCGGGCATGTGCATGTCTCCTGCAAAAAATGAATGAAGCGCTGCCGTGGCCTGCACGGCGGCGCGCCCGGTCTGCGCCGGACATGCAGGCAATGGTGCGCACGCCAGCGCTTCTTGGGAATCTGCTTTTGCCTAAGCCGGGGTTTGCCGGCTGTTAGGACGTCCTAGGAAGACAGGTCCGCGCCCGCCTCCTCGGCGCCCGCCTGCCAGCTGGGTGCGGCGGTGACGATGGCCTCGCGCAGGAACTGCTGGAAGGCGCGGGCCGCCATGGTGGGCTGGCGGTCGGGCATGCGCACCAGGTACATGGCATTGCCCAAGCCGGAGAACACCACCTGGTCCAGCACGGCCACCAGCGTGCCGCCGGCCAGTGCGGCCGAGGTCACGTAGTCCGGCAGCAGGGCCAGGCCCAGGCCGTCCAGCACGGCGTCGTACAGCAGGCGGTAGTCGCCCGATTGCAGCGAGGGCAGCACATCGAGGGCAGCGGCGACGCCATCGTCGCCGCTGCCTGTAAGCCAGGCCAGCCTGCCGCCCATGGCCAGCGGCAGGATGAGGCGGGCCTGCAGCAGGTCGGCAGGCGCGCGCAGGGGCCGGCCCAGCGACTGCTCCAGCGCCTGCAGGCAGGCGGGCGTGGCCACGAAGTTCCAGCGCACATCGCACAGCCGCGTGGCCACCAGATCATCCAGCGGCGCGGAGGTGATCTGCACCGCCAGATCGACCTTGGAGGCCACGAGGTCGGCCATCTGGTCGTTGATCAGCAGGCGCAGGCGGATGTCGGGATGCTCGCGGCAAAAGCCCAGGATCAGCGGCTTGAGATAGAAATGCCCGAAGCCGGTGGGCACGCGCACGCCCACCTCGCCGCTCACGGTGGAGCGCAACTGGTGGATGGCATCGCGGGCACGCTGCAGCTCCTCCATCATGGCCAGGCAGCGCCGGTACAGCAGCTGGCCGGCCTGGGTGAGTTCCACATTGCGCGTGGTGCGGCGCAGCAGCTGCGCGCCCATCTCGGTCTCCAGCGCACGCAGCCGGCGCGAGACGTTGGAGCGCGTCATGCCGCCGCGCTCGGCCGCCCGCGTGAGGCTCTTGGCCTCGGCGATGTCGATGAAGACGCGGCACAGGTTCAGGTCCATCTCGGCATTCTTTGCGGGGCCGGGGCCGGCCATTGTTGATCGGGAGTCACCAGGCCTGGCCTGCTGGCGAGGATTGTGGCGCCTGCCCTGCCTCCCTAGCATGGAGGAAACCATGGCGAAAGGCCGCAGACCGTGAACCAAGAAGCTTTGCAAACCGCGCCGCCGGCGCCCCTGGCGCACTACCGTGTGCTCGATCTGAGCCAGGGCGTGGCCGGCCCCTACTGCACCCACCTGCTGTCGCGCCAGGGCGCCGAGGTGATCAAGGTCGATCCGCCCGAAGGCGACTGGGCGCGCCACGTGGGCATCTCGCGCGATGGGCACAGCAGCCTGTCGGCCACCTACAACGCGGGCAAGCGCAGCATTGCCGTCGATGCGCGCCAGGCCCAGGGGCGCGCGCTGCTGCTGCGGCTGGCGCGCGAGGCCGACATCGTGGTGCAGAACTTCCGCCCCCAGGTCGTGCAGCGCATGGGCGTGGACTACGACAGCCTGCGCGCGGCCGGCCTGGACCCGGTGTACGTCTCCATCAGCGGCTACGGACCCACGGGGCCGTATGCGGACCGGCCCGCCACAGACTCCGTCATGCAGGCCGACACTGGACTGATGACCAGCAACCGCGACGCGCAGGGCCAGCCCCAGCGCGTGGGCCTGCTGCTGGCCGACATCGCGGCCGGCGTCTATGCCGCGCAGGCGTGCACGGCGGCCCTGCTGGGCAAGGCGCGCAGCGGGCGCGGGCGCCATGTGGAGCTCAATCTGTTCGAGGTCTGCTGCGCCCTGCAATCCACGGTGCTGGCCGAAGACACGCTGCGCGGCGGCCTGCCCGCCGAAGGCGTGAGCGCTCCCAACGGCGTGTTCGCCACGGCCGATGGCTTCATCACCGTGCTGGCCCTGAACAACGACCAGTTCGAGCGGCTGTGCCGCGCGCTGGACCTGCCGCACTGGCTGCAGGACGCGCGCTTTGCCTCCAATGCGGGCCGCATGGCCCACCGCCATGTCCTGCATGCCGGGCTGCAGGCCTTGCTGGCGCAGCAGCCGCGCGCCCACTGGGAGCAGCGCCTGGCAGCGCAGGGCGCCCTGCATGCGGGCGTGCGCACGCTGGCCGACGTGGTGGCGCACCCCCAGGCCGTGCACCGCGCATCGTTCGCCACGCTGGCGCAGCCCGGGTTCGGGCCGCTGCTGTATGCGGCGTCGCCCTGGCCGGCAGACGCAGCAGCTTCCGGTGCATCCCTTGGCGCCGCGCCGCGCACGGGCGAGCACACGCGCCAGATCCTGGCCGAGGCCGGCTGCACGCCGCAGGAGATCGATCAACTGATAGACAGTGAGGTTGTGCGCCAGTGCGCGGCGGAGGAAATGGCATGAGCGCCCCGGCATCCGCATCCCCGCACTCCCGCATGCAGGCCCTGGTCTGCCATCAATTCGGCGCGCCGCACGAGGTGGTCAGCCTGCAGTCCATGGACCGGCCCGGCCAGCCCCTGGGCGCGCACCAGGCGCGGATTGCCGTGGCCTACGCCAACGTCAGCCACGCCACGGGCCTGCTGATCGAGGGCCGCTACCAGCGGCGCCCGCCGCTGCCCTTCGTGCCCGGCACCGAAGGCGTGGGGCGCGTGCTGGAATGCGGCAGCGCGGTGCAGCACCTGCAGCCCGGCGATGCCGTGGCCTTCATTGCCGACTGGGGTGCCTTTGCGCAGGAAACGGTGGTGCATGCGTCCACCGTCTACCGCCTGCCTGCGGGCATGACCTGGCTGCAGGCCCTGCCCATTCCCCTGTCCTACGGCACGGCCTACACGGCCCTGCACTGGCGCGCGCGCCTGCAGGAAGGCGATGTGGTGCTGGTGCTGGGCGCCGGGTCCGGCGTGGGCGCCGCGGCGGTGGAAGTGGCCCGGCAGACGCCCGGCGTGCAGGTCATCGCCTGCGCCAGCACCGAGGCCAAGCGCGCCGATGCGCTGCGCCGTGGCGCGCACCAGGCAGTCACCCCGCAGGACCTGGCCGCCCAGGTCAAGCAGGCAACCCAGGGCCGGGGCGCCTCCGTCGTCTTCGACCCCGTGGGCGGCGATCTGCTGCTGCAGGCACTGCGCGCGGCCGCGCAGAACGCGCAGCTGCTGAGCGTGGGCTTTGCCAGCGGCGCCATTCCCGCCGTGCCCATGAACCTGGCCCTGGTCAAGAACCTCACGCTGCACGGCTTCTTCTACGGCCGCTACATCGGCTGGACGCCGGCCGATGAGCGCCAGGCCTTCGCGGCGCAGCTGCAGCCCGTCATTGCCACGTTGCTCGACTGGGCGGCCCGGGGATGCATCCATCCCCAGGTCAGCCAGGTCTTCGCCATGCATGAACTGCCGGCTGCGCTGGATGCGCTGCACGGCCGCAACGTGACCGGCAAGCTCGCACTCGCCATTCAAGGAGACAAGGTATGACAACGCAACGCACAGGCCCCGCGCTTTCCCGCCGCACCCTGCTGGGCGCCGCTGCGGCGCTGGCCGCATGGAGAACGGCGGGCGCGCAGCCATCCGCCGGGGCCCAGGGCTATCCCAAGGCGCCCATCCGCGTCGTCGTGCCCTATCCACCGGGCGGGCCTACCGATGTGGTCGGGCGCGTGGTCACCACGCGGCTGGGCGAGGCGCTGGGCCAGCCGCTGGTGGTGGACAACAAGGCCGGCGCCAGCGGCATGGTCGGCGCGGCCCTGGTGGCCAAGGCGCCGGCCGACGGCTACACGCTGCTGATCAACGCCTCCATCCACGTCATCAACCCCTACGTCTATGCCAGCGCGCCCTATGACGCCTTCCGCGATTTCGAGCCGGTCACGCAGCTGGTCGATGTCCCGCTGGTGCTGGTCGTGGGCAGCCAGCTTCCGGTGCGCAATGTGCAGGAGCTGATCGCCTGGGCCAAGGCCCATCCCGGGCAGGTGAACTTCGGCTCGGCCGGCAATGCGTCGTCACAGCACCTGTCGGGCGAGCTGTTCCGCCTGAAGACCGGCGCGCAGATGCAGCATGTGCCCTACAAGGGCAGCTCGCCGGCCCTGACCGACCTGATGGGCGGGCAGATCCAGCTCATGTTCGACTCCATGCCCTCGGCCATGCCCTTCATCGCCTCGGGCCGGCTGCGTGCGCTGGCCGTCACCTCGGCCAATCGCTCGTCCTCCCTGCCCGATGTGCCCACCATGGAAGAGGCCGGCATGCCGGGCTTTCGCACCAGCACCTGGTACGGCCTGTGGGCACCGAAGAACACGCCCCAGGACGTGGTGCAGAAACTGTGGACCGAGTCCCGCCGTGTGCTTGCCGAACCCCAGATCGCCGCGCAATACCGCCGCCTGGGCGCCGAGCCCGTGGGCTCCACGCCCGCCGAGTTCGCGCGCTACATCCAGGCCGAAGCCCGCAAGTGGGAAGAGATCGTGAAGGCCTCGGGGGCGCGGGCGGATTGAGGCGGGAGCGTGACCGGCTTCAACCCTCGTCCCATGGCGAGTCGGAGGCCAAGTGCCGCTCCAGCTCCATGGCATCGTGCAGCACGCGGCCGATGACCAGTTGTTCGCCATGCATTCGGTAGATCAGGAAATGCCTGGGGTGGCGCACGATGCCGGTGGCTGTGCGTGCCCGGTCACGGCCCAGACGCAAATGCCATGAGCGCACGCCATCTCCCAACTCGGGCCGCTCCATGCTGCCCGCTCGGCAGGGCTGGGCAGCAAGATCGCGCAATGCAGTCGCAATCAGGGCTTGATAGCGCATGCGGGCTGGCACGCCAAAGCGCTGTTGAGACCAAGCGAGGATGTCGACAAGGTCTGCTTGCGCTGCCGTGGAAAGGCGGTATTGCGCCATCAGGCCTTCGTCTGGGTGCGGCTGGAAGCTTCCTGTCCCAGGTTTGCGATGAAGCTGTCGAGTTGGTTGTCCGACAGATCGATGTAGCGGCCAGCGGCGATATCGGTCCAGCCTTGCCGCACCGCCTCCTGAAGGGCCTTGAGCTTGGCAGCTTCGAGGGACTCTCGCTGCTCGACCAAGCGAAGGCCTTCACGCAGCACCTCGCTGGCGTTCTGATAGCGGCCTGACTGCACCAGTTCTTCGACAAGTTCGTGCTGGTGGTCGCTGAGCACCACATTGCGTGTCGGCATGGTCGTCTGCTCCTGCGGTGAATAGGGCTTCAGTCTAGAAGGATTGGCATAGTATGCCAATCCTTGGGAGCATCCAGCGGATACTCCCCCGACCTCACACCCGCTCGAACACCGCCGCAATCCCCTGGCCGCCGCCTATGCACATGGTCTCCAGCCCATAGCGGCCCTTGCGGCGCTCCAGCTCGTGCAGCAGGGTGGCCAGGATGCGCACGCCGGTGGCGCCTATGGGGTGGCCCAGGGAGATGCCGGAGCCGTTGACGTTGAGCTTGTGGTCTATGGCGCCCTGGTCGTTCCACTCCCAGCCCTTGAGCACGGACAGCACCTGGCAGGCAAAGGCTTCGTTGAGTTCGACCAGATCCATCTGGTCCAGCGTGAGGTTCAGGCGCGCCAGCAGCTTCTTGACGGCGGGCACGGGGCCTATGCCCATGTGCGAGGGCTCGCAGCCTGCGGCGGCCCAGCCCACCAGGGTGGCCATGGGGGTGAGGCCCAGCTCGGCCAGCCGGTCCTCGGCCACGATCAGGCAGGCGGCGCTGGCGTCGTTCTGCTGGCTGGCGTTGCCGGCCGTGACCGTTCCATTGGGCATGAGCACGCGCAGCTTGCCCATGCTGTCGGTGGTGGCGTCGGCGCGAAAGCCTTCGTCGCGCGTGAACAGCACGGGGTCGCCCTTGCGCTGGGGCACCTTGACGGGGACGATCTCGTCGGCGAAGCGGCCCGCCTCCCAGGCGGCGGCGGCGCGCTGGTGGCTGCGCACGGCATAGGCGTCGGCTGCCTCGCGGCTGATGCCGTAGTCGCGGGCCAGGTTCTCGGCGGTCTCGATCATTCCCGAGATCTTGCCGAAGCGCTCCACGGGCTGGGAGCGCTCGCGGCCGCGGTCCAGCCGGTCGTAGAAGCGCACATTGCCCGAGCGCGCTCCCCAGCGCATGTCGGTGCTGTAGTACTCGATGTTGCTCATGCTCTCCACGCCGCCTGCGATCACCACGTCGGCGGCGCCGCTTTGCACCATCATGGCCGCCGTGGCCACGGCCTGCAGGCCGCCGCCGCAGCGCCGGTCCAGCTGCATGCCCGGCACCGTCACCGGCAGGCCGGCCTGCAGCGCGGCCCAGCGGCCCACGCAGGGCGTCTCGCTGCTGGCGTAGGACTGGGCAAAGACCACGTCGTCGATGCGTGCGGGGTCGATGCCGCTTTTCTCGACCACGGCGCGCACCGTGGTGGCGGCCAGCTCCTCGACCGATACCGGCCGCAGGCTGCCGCCGAAGGTGCCCACGGGCGTGCGAAGGGGGGTGACGATGGCGGCTCTGCGCATGGTGTTGTCTCCTTGGGAATCAGTGGATCAGTGGATCAGGAAAAGGCTGCGCCGCATTGGCGCAGCAGGGTATGTGCCTGTTGTTCCAGGTCGGCGCGGTGCTCCGGCGCCGCGATGTCGATCAGCCGTTTCACGCGGCGAGACAGCGTCTGGCCGCGCAGGTCGGCCACGCCGTGTTCGGTGACGATGAGGCCGGCATCGCTGCGCGGCGTGCTGACGGGGCCGGACAGCCGCGCAACGATGCGCGTGGCCCCCCTGGCCGTGGCGGGCAGGGCGATGATGGGCAGGCCGCCGCGGCTGCGTGCCGCGCCGCGCAGAAAGTCCACGGCGCCACCCACGGCGCCCACGTAGACGCCGCCCGCCACCTCGGAGTTGATCTGGCCCGTGAGGTCCACTTCCACCGCCGAATTGATGGCGGCCAGCCGGTGGCTGGCGGCCAGCACCTCGGGGTCGTGCGTGTAGCGCGTCTCGCGCAGCTGCAGGGCGGGGTTGCGGTGGGCCCAGCGCCTGAGCGATTCGCCTCCCATGAGGATGCCGCCGATGCCCACGCCGCGGTCCTGGCTCTTGCGCGCGTGGGTCAGCACGCCGGCTTCGGCCAGGGCTGCAATGCCGTCGCCCACGGCGCCGCTGTGCAGCCCCAGGTCGCGGTGGCCGTGCAGGGCGGCGAGCACGGCCTCGGGCAGGTTGCCCACGCCCACCTGCAGCGTGGCGCCGTCTTCGATGAGGGCGGCCACATGGCCGGCAATGGCCTGCTCGGCAGGGCCGGGCGCGCTGCGCGCCTGGTCCAGCGGAGGGTGTTCGGCATCGACCAGCAGGGCGAAGTCGCCGGCCTGCAGGTGCAGGCTGCCGTGCGTCCACGGAATGGCGGGGTTGACCTCGCCGATCAGCACGCGCGCCTTGCGTATGGCGGCCGGCAGGTATTCATGGACCAGGCCCAGGCTGTAGCGGCCTTGTGCATCGGGTGGCGAGACCTGGAGCAGCACCACGTCGGCAGGCAGCAGGCCCTCGTCGATCAGGCCGGGCAGGTGGGAGTAGTGGCTGGGCAGGATGTCCAGCACGCCCGCCTGGGCCAGCGCGCGGTGGGGGCCGCCGGCCGCGTAACCGAAGAAGTCGATGGCGTCGGCATGCGCCGGTTGCAGCGTGTCCGATGCGCCCATGCCCACGAAGACGCGCAGCCGGCCCTGGCCACCGTGCCGGGCCAGTGCATGGCGCTGCGCGACCACGGCGCGCGTGAGCGTCAGCGGCTCGGCCGTGGCCTGGCCCCACCACAGGGTGTCGCCGGGGCGGATCAGGGCCTGCAGCCTTTCTTGCAGGGTGTCCGGCGACAGCACGCTCATGGCGCGCGGTCCCAGTCGAAGCGCGTGGGCTGCTTGTCCTTGAAGCGCTGCACCGCCTCCTGGTGGTAGTCGGAGCCACGGCACATCGTCTGGGCATAGGCTTCCAGCTCGGCCATGGCGCGTGCGTCCAGCTCGAAGGCCTGGTTCATGGCCGTCTTGGCCATGCCGATGGCGGCCGTGGATGCCTCGCCGAAGCGCCGCGCCAGTGCCACGGCGGCGGCCTGCAGGGCCTCGCCGTCCTCCACGATCTCGTAGACCATGCCCAGCGACCTGGCTTCCTCGGCCTGCACGGTGCGCGCGGTGAAGACCAGCTCCTTGGCCTTTTGCAGGCCCACGATGCGCGGCAGCATGTGCATGGCGCCCAGGTCGGGCACCAGGCCGATGCGGCCGAACACGGCGCAGAACTTCGCGCGCCGCGTGCACAGCACGAAGTCGGCGGCCAGCGCCAGGCTCAGGCCCGCGCCGAAGGCCGGGCCGTCCACGGCGGCGATCACGGGCTTTTCGAGGTTGACCAGCTCGGGAAACCACTGGTGCAGGCTGCGCATGCGCTGGCGCCAGGGCAGGCCGGCCTGGCTGGCATCCATCATCTGGCTGATATCGCCGCCCGAGCAGAAGGCGCCACCCGCGCCCGTGAGGATGACGGTGTGCACCTGCGCGTCATCGCGCATCTGCGCCACGGCGGCGGCCAGGGCCGGGCGCATGGCCTGGTTGAGCGCGTTGCGGGCCTCGGGCCGGTTCAGCGTGATCGTGCCTATGCCGTCCTGGACGGAGGTCAATACGGGGGAGGTTTCAGGTGATGTAGTCATGGTGCCGAGGTTGGATTCTTTGAGGTCAAAAGCTGGAATGTCTTGCTTGCTCCTATGCGCACCTTTGACGAGGCGTCCAAATCGGCATGTCCCAAGCCAGGGACACCGAGCAAGGGCCGCCCCGCAGCGAGGGTGTCGTCCCCCTCCCGCGAAGCGAGAGAGGGGGAAGGCGCACAGCGACTCAGGGGGTGATCCATTCAAGCGAGTTCGGCGTAGCCGTGGCTCAGAACGACCTTGTCACGTTCGAGCACGCGGGCGCGCAACTGCAGCTGGCAGGGCTGGTCAGGCGTGCGCCAGATCTCGGTGACCAGGGTCTCCCCGGGATAGACGGGCGCGGTGAAGCGCACATCCAGCGCCTTCAGGCGCGCGGGATTGCGGTCGCCGCACTGGCGCAGCACGGCATGGGCCACCAGGCCGTAGCTGGCCAGGCCATGCAGGATGGGCCGCTCGAAGCCGGCCTTGCGCGCCACGGCCGGGTCGGCATGCAGCGGGTTGTAGTCGCCCATCAGGCGGTACAGCAGCGCGGCCTCGGGGCGTATGGCCTGGGTGTCGGTGAAGTCGGGCGCGCGGTCCTCCGGCGTGGGGCGCAGCGGCGCCAGGGGCGCGTCGCTGGGCTGGCCGCCGTCCAGCAGGCTGTAGCCGCCATCGCCGCGCAGAAAGCTGACCTGCTGCACGGTGGCCAGCAGCTCGCCTCCGGCGGTCTCCAGGCGCCGCTCGGTGACCATGATGGCGCCCTTGCCTTCGCCCTTGTCCGTCAGGTGCGTGATGCGGTTGTGGCCCACCACGTCGGCGCTGGCCGGCAGCGGGCGGTGCAGCCGCATGCGCTGCTCGCCATGCAGCAGCTTCACCCAGTCGATGCCCGTATCGGCCTCGCGCGCCCAGAAGCCCGGGTAGCCCAGCACCACGGCCTGCGAGGGCAGGGCGCGGAGCCCCCCGGGCGCCCCTTCGTAGAAAAAGGGCAGGGCGTCGGCGCACAGCGGGTCGCTGCCCAGGCCCAGGCTCAATGCATAGAGCATGGTGTCGCGTTCGCCATAGTGCTGGCGCACGGGCTCGAAGGGGCGCTGTTTCAGGTGGTCGTAGCGAATGGTCATGGAACGGGTCATCTCGGTAATTGATTGCGCTGGCGCAATACCAACAGCCTTCAAAACCGGCGCACCCCAACCCAGGGGCGCCGAGCAAGAGCCGCCTCGCGGCGAGGGCGCCGTCCCCCTCCCGCGAAGCGAGAGAGGGGGAAGCGGCGCAGCCGCTCAGGGGGTGCTTTTCTAGATAGGATCCCAGCTGAACACGTCGGCGGATCGATCCAGCGGCACGAACGATGCCTTGAGCGCAGGCATGCCGTGCTCGGCAATGAACTGGGGAGACCAGCCCTCGCTGCGGTGCACCGAGCGCAGCGGGCGCGGCTGGCTCATGACGAAGATCTCGTTGTTGCGCACGGCGAAGACCTGGGCGTTCACGTCGCGGGCCGCGTCGGACAGCAGGTAGACGGCCAGCGGGGCGATCTTGTTGGGCGTCATCTGCTGGATCTTGGCCACGCGCGCCTGCTGCTCGGGCGTGTCGGTGGGGATGGAGCCGATCATGCGGCTCCAGGCGAACGGCGCGATGCAGTTGGAGCGCACGTTGAACTTCTGCATGTCCAGCGCGATGGACTTGGACAGGGCCGTCAGCCCCAGCTTGGCGGCACTGTAGTTGGCCTGGCCCAGGTTGCCGATCAGGCCCGAGGTCGAGGTCATGTGCACGAAGGCGCCGCTTTCCTGCTCCTTGAAATGGTTGGCGGCCGCGCGGCTCATGTAGTAGCTGCCGTACAGGTGGACCTTGATGACGGCGTCCCACTCGTCCAGGCTCATCTTGTGGAAGAACCGGTCGCGCAGGATGCCGGCGTTGTTGACCACGCCGTCGATGCGGCCGAAGCTGTCCACGGCGCACTGCACGATGCGGGCCGCGCTGGCGGCCTCGGCCACGCTGTCGGTGTTGGCCACGGCCTGGCCGCCTGCGGCCTTGATCTCATCGACCACCTTCTGCGCCGGGCCGGCGTCCGTGCCCTCGCCCGTGGTGGAGGTGCCGATGTCGTTGACCACCACCTTGGCGCCCTCGGCCGCCATGGCCAGCGCCATGTCGCGCCCGATGCCGCCGCCGGCACCCGTCACCACCACTACCTTGTCCTGCATCATTTTCTGCGCCATGGCCTGTCGTCCCCGTTCAGTGTTCGTTGGAAAGAAGTCGGGACCAAGGATGCCGGCAAACGCCGCACCGCGCCATTCGCCAATCACAAGGGCGGACTTCGCGGGAATGAAAGCAGCGGCGGACAGGCCGCGCCGGCCCAGCCTTCAGCGCGGCCAAAGGCTTGCTTAAGAAAACGCGGATTGCGGGCCGCCGCGCTTGCACCGACCATGGCGGCCATGACAGACAAGCAAGCTACCGACACCCTCGACGCCGCCGCGCTGGCGCATCTTCAGTCCTGGCAGGGCCGCAGCGAAACCCTGGCAGACAGCATCACGGCCGCGCCCGTGGCCGCGCTGTCGGCCACGCTGGACCGGGAAGACCCTGAGCCCGCCGACGGCACGGCGCTGCCGCCGCTGTGGCACTGGATGTACTTCCTGCCCCATGCACGCCAAAGCGAGATCGGCCCCGACGGCCACCCGCGCCGTGGCGGCTTTCTGCCGCCCGTGCCGCTGCCGCGCCGCATGTGGGCCGGCGGGCGCCTGCGCTGGGAGGCAGGCAACGCGCTACAGGTAGGCCAGAAGGTGCAGCGCCGCTCCACCATCGGCTCGGTCAGCCACAAGAGCGGCCGCTCGGGCGAGTTGCTGTTCGTGCTGGTCGAGCATGCCTACAGCAACGACCAGGGCCTGGCGCTGACCGAGGAGCACGACATCGTCTACCGCGCCGCTGCCCAGTCCGGCGATCCCGCGCCCACGCCGCAGAAGCCGCCGCTGGACGGCCAGCAAGCCTGGTCGCGCACCATCGTTCCCGACGACGTGCTGCTGTTCCGCTACTCGGCCCTGACCTTCAACGGCCACCGCATCCACTACGACCGCCGCTACGTCACGGGCGTGGAGGGCTATCCGGGCCTGATCGTGCACGGCCCGCTGATCGCCACGCTGCTGCTGGACCTGCTGCGCCGCGAGCTGCCCCAGGCGCGCGTGCTGTCCTTCGAGTTCAAGGCCGTGCGCCCCACCTTCGACCTGCATGCCTTCAGCGTGCACGGCAAGCCTTCTGCAGACGGCAAGACCATTGAACTCTGGGCCCAGGACCACGAAGGCTGGCTGACCATGACCGGAAAAGCCACCCTGGCCTGAGACCCCTGAACACCGAGCCTTGAGACCACCATGATCGAACACACGCTTTCCAACAATTTCCCCGAAATCCGCGACGCCATCCGTGCGCTGTGCGCCGAGTTCCCTGACGAGTATTTCCGCAAGATCGACGAGCAGCGCGCCTATCCCGAGACCTTCGTGGACGCGCTGACCAAGGCCGGCTGGCTGGCCGCGCTGATACCGCAGGAGTACGGCGGCTCGGGCCTGGGCCTGACCGAGGCCAGCGTGATCATGGAAGAGATCAACCGCTGCGGCGGCAACTCGGGCGCCTGCCATGGGCAGATGTACAACATGGGCACGCTGCTGCGCCACGGCTCGCAGGCGCAAAAGGAGAAGTACCTGCCGCGCATCGCCTCGGGCGAATGGCGCCTGCAGTCCATGGGCGTGACCGAGCCCACCACGGGCACGGACACCACCAAGATCAAGACCAGCGCCGTCAAGAAGGATGGCCGCTACGTGGTCAACGGCCAGAAGGTCTGGATCAGCCGCGTGCAGCACAGCGACTGGATGATCCTGCTGGCGCGCACCACGCCGCTGGCCGAGGTGAAGAAAAAGAGCGAGGGCATGTCCATCTTCATGGTGGACCTGGCCGAGGCCCAGAAGAGCGGCCTGACCGTGCGCCCCATCCCCAACATGGTCAACCACGAGACCAACGAGCTGTTCTTCGAGAACCTGGAAATCCCCGAGGAGAACCTGATCGGCGAGGAAGGCAAGGGCTTCAAGTACATCCTCGACGGCCTCAATGCCGAGCGCACGCTGATTGCGGCCGAATGCATTGGCGACGGCTACTGGTTCCTGGACCGCGTGACCAACTATGTGCGCGACCGCAACGTGTTCGGCCGCCCCATCGGCCAGAACCAGGGCGTGCAGTTCCCCATTGCCGATGCCTTCATCGAGGTCGAGGCCGCCAACCTCATGCGCTGGAAGGCCTGCGAGATGTTCGACGCCAACCAGGCCATGGGCGCCCAGGCCAACATGGCCAAGTACCTGGCGGCCAAGGCCAGCTGGGAGGCGGCCAATGCCTGCATCCAGTTCCACGGCGGCTTCGGCTTTGCCTGCGAATACGACGTGGAGCGCAAGTTCCGCGAGACGCGCCTGTACCAGGTGGCGCCGATCTCGACCAATCTCATTTACTCCTACGTGGCCGAGCACATCCTCGGTCTCCCGCGTTCTTTCTGAAATGAAGTACCCCCTGAGTCGCTACGCGCCTTCCCCCAAAGGGGGACGACACCCTCGGGGCGGGGCGGCCCTTCCTCGGTGTCCCTGGCCTTGGGCCGTGCCAGTTGCACAGGCGGCGCCAAAGTGCAATGGATTTCCAATATGAAAAAGCAAAGTCTTCGGCCGCTTGACGGCACCACCGTCGTCTCGCTGGAACATGCGGTGGCCGCACCGTTTTGCACGCGCCAGCTGGCCGACCTGGGCGCGCGCGTGATCAAGGTCGAGCGGCCCGGCAGCGGCGACTTTGCGCGCGGCTATGACCAGCGCGTGCAGGGCCAGTCCTCGCACTTCACCTGGATCAACCGCAGCAAGCAGAGCCTGGCGCTGGACCTCAAGCAGGACGAGGCCATGCAGGCGCTGCTGCAGCTGCTGGAGGGTGCCGACGTGCTGGTGCAGAACCTGGCGCCCGGCGCTGCCGCGCGCATGGGCCTGTCCTATGCGGCGCTGCGCGAGCGCTTTCCGCGCCTCATCGTCTGCGACATCAGCGGCTACGGCGCAGATGGCCCCTACCGCGACAAGAAGGCCTACGACCTGCTGATCCAGAGCGAGGCGGGCTTTCTCTCGGTCACCGGCACGCCCGAGGTGCCGTCCAAGGCCGGCATCTCGGTGGCCGACATCGCGGCCGGCATGTATGCCTACACCAACATCCTGTCGGCCCTGCTGCTGCGCGGGCGCACGGGCGAGGGCAGCCACATCGACGTGTCCATGCTGGAGGCGCTGGGCGAGTGGATGGGTTACCCCATGTACTACGCCTTCGACGGCGCGCCGCCGCCGCCGCGCACCGGCGCCTCGCACGCCAGCATCTATCCCTACGGGCCTTTCGAGGCCGGTGACGGTGGCACGGTGATGCTGGGCCTGCAAAACGAACGCGAGTGGAAGCTCTTTTGCGAACAGGTGCTGCTGCAGCCCGCGCTGGCCACGGATGCGCGCTTCGACAGCAACGCGCGCCGCAACGCCAACCGCGAGGAGCTGCGTGCGCTGATCCTGGGCGTGTTCAACGCGCTGGATGCCGCCCAGGTGGTGCAGCGGCTGGATGCGGCCGGCATTGCCAATGCGCGCGTCAACGACATGGCCGGCCTGTGGGCCCATCCCCAGCTGGCCGCACGCCAGCGCTGGTGCAGCGTGGACACGCCGGCCGGACCGGTGCAGGCCCTGCTGCCGCCCGGCGCCAACAGCGCCTTCGACTACCGCATGGAGGCCGTGCCAGCCGTGGGCGAGCACAGCGCCGCCATCCTGGCCGAGCTGGGCTGGAGCGCCGAGCGCATCGGTGCCCTGTGCCCGCCCCCGGGAAAAACCGCCCCCTGAAACCAGGGCGCATGCCCAAGAATGCGCCGGAGACCCAACCCATGAAAAACGACACCCAAGTGAGCATCCATCCGCTGGCCCAATTTGCTGCCTCGCTGCGCTGGGACGACGTTCCCGCCGCCGTTCAGCAGCGCGCCGAAGACCTCTGGGTGGACTGGTTCGGCTCCGTGCTGGCAGGCCAGGGCGCGCGCCCCGTGCAGAGCATCACGCGCTTTGCGCTGTCCCAGGGACCGGCGCAGGGGCCTAGCGAGATCCTGGGCAGTGCCGACACCACCTCGCCCATGATGGCGGCCCTGGCCAATGCCGCGGCCTCGCATGTGGCCGAGCAGGACGATGTGCACAACGGCTCGGTCTTCCACCCCGCCGCCGTGGTCTTCCCGCCCGCGCTGGCCGTGGCACAGAGCATCGGCGCCAGCGGCGCCGAGCTCATGGCCGCCTGCGTGGCCGGCTATGAGGTCGGCATCCGCGTGGGTGAGTTCCTGGGCCGCAGCCACTACCGCATCTTCCACACCACGGCCACGGCCGGCACCCTGGCCGCCGCGGCCGCCGTGGGCCGGCTGCTGGGCCTCACGCCCGCGCAGATGCAGCATGCCTTCGGCTCGGCCGGCACGCAGTCGGCTGGGCTGTGGGAGTTCCTGCGCACGGGCGCCGACAGCAAGCAGCTGCACACGGCGCATGCGGCCGCTGCGGGCCTGATGTCGGCCTACCTGGCCCGGGACGGATTCACCGGTGCGCAGGACATCTTCACCGGGCCGCAGGGCCTGGCGGCAGGCATGTCCACGGACGCCGATCCCACGCGCCTCACGGACGGCATCGGCACGCGCTGGGCCACGGCCGAGACCTCGTTCAAATGGCATGCCTCCTGCCGCCACACGCACCCGGCTGCCGACGCGCTGCTGCAGGTCATGCAGGACCACGGCCTGGCCCCCGCCGACCTGGCGCAGGTCACCTGCCACGTGCACCAGGGCGCCATCGACGTGCTGGGCCCCGTGGTCGATCCCGGCACGGTGCACCAGAGCAAGTTCTCCATGGGCACGGTGCTGGCGCTGGCCGCACGCCACGGCCATGCGGGCCTGGACGAGTTCGACAACGAATACCTGGCCGCCACCACGGTGGCCCTGCGCGAGAAGGTGGGCATGGTGCTGGACCCTGAGGTCGATGCCGCCTACCCGCAGCGCTGGATCGGCAAGGTCACCGTGCTCACCACCGATGGCCGCACGCTGCACGGCCGCGTGGAAGAGCCCAAGGGCGATCCGGGCAACACGCTGTCGCGCGAGGAGATCACGGCCAAGGCGCTGCGCCTGATCGCCTATGGCGGTGCCCTGCAGGACGACCCCGCCCAGGCCGCTGTAGCGCGGCTGTGGCAGATCGCGCACTGGCCGCGCGTGCAGCGCCTGCTTGACTGAGTTCTTGACTGAGTTTTCGCGCCGGCCCCGGCCGGCGAATCCATGGGAAAGGCGCCACCACAGAGCGCCTCCCGCTTCCACCAAAGTGCACAGGAGACAAACCATGCAACGCACCACTTCTTTCCGCCGCCGCCTCGTTTACGCAGCGGCCGCCGCCTGCGCCCTTGCCGCCGGCGGGACGACCACCGGCGCCCTGGCCGCGGCCTGGCCTGAGAAGCCCGTCGTCCTCGTCGTGCCCTACAGCGCTGGCGGCCCTACCGATGTGGTGGCGCGCCTGCTGGCCGTGCCCATGGGCCAGGTGCTGGGCCAGAGCGTGCTGGTCGAGAACACCGTGGGAGCGGGCGGCACCATTGCGCCCAACCGCGTGGCCAAGGCCAAGGCCGACGGCTACACCATCCTCATCCACCACATGGGCATGGCCACGGCGCCTGCGCTGTACAAGAAGCTGCCCTATGACCCGCTCAAGGACTTCGAGTACATCGGCCAGGTGCTGGACGTGCCCATGACCCTGCTGTCGCGCAAGGACTTCCCGGCCAACAACTTTGCCGAGCTGCTGGACTACGTGAAGAAGAACCAGGAGAAGGTCTCGCTGGCCAATGCCGGCATCGGCGCCGTCTCCCAGCTGTGCGGCATGCTGTTCATGCACCAGGCGGGCGTCAAGCTCACCACCGTGCCCTACAAGGGCGCAGGCCCGGCCATGAACGACCTCATGGGCGGCCAGGTGGACCTGCTGTGCGACCAGACCACGCAGACCGTGCCCGTGATCAAGGACGGCCAGCGCGCCAAGGTCTTCGGCGTGACCACGCCCAAGCGCCTGTCCTCGCTGCCCGACATCCCCACGCTGGACGAGCAGGGCCTCAAGGGCTTCGACGTCAAGGTCTGGCACGGCATGTACGCGCCCAAGGGCACGCCCAAGGAGGTGGTCATGGCCATCAACAAGGCGCTGAACGTGGCCATCAAGGACGAGAACGTCAAGAAACGCATCGCCGAACTCAGCTCCGACCTGGTCACGCCCGACAAGGCCACGCCGGAAGGCCTGCGCACCCACCTACAGGCCGAGGTGGCGCGCTGGGACAAGGTCATCAAGGCCGCAGGCGTCTCGGCCGAATAAACCGCTCTCCCAAGGACATCCGCATGCACGATCTGGCGCGACAGGCCACTTCCTTTCTCTTCGTCCCCGCCACGCGGCCCGAGCGCCTGGGCAAGGCCCTGGACAGCGGCGCCGACATGGTCATCGCCGACTGGGAGGACGCCGTGGCCCCGGCCGACAAGGACGGCGCCCGCCAGGCGCTGGCCCAGGCCGTGGGTGCGCTGGAAGGCCCGGCCCGTGCCCGCCTGCTGGTGCGCATCAACGCCGAAGGCACGCCCTGGCATGCGGATGACCTGCGCGTGCTGGCGCAGCTGGTGGAGCAGGGCGTGGCCGGCGCCATGGTCTCCAAGGCCGAGCGCGCCCAGACCCTGCATGCGGTGGCCCAGGCTGCGGGCGCACGGGCGGCCGTGCTGCCCCTCATCGAAAGCGTGGCCGGCCTGGACGCGGCCGACGCCCTGGCTGCCGCGCCCCAGGTGGTGCGCCTGGCCTTCGGCCACCTGGACTTCCAGGTCGATGCGGGCATGGCCTGCGAGCAGGGCGAGGAAGAGCTGCTGCCCATGCGCATGGCCCTGGTCCTGGCCTCGCGCCGCGCCGGCATCGGCGCGGCCGTGGACGGCGTGACGGTGGACACGCGCAACCCCGAGCGGCTGGCCCAGGACGCGGCACGCGCGCGGCGCATGGGCTTTGGCGGCAAGCTGTGCATCCACCCGGCCCAGGTCCAGCCCCTGCACGCCGTCTTCGACCCCGATGCAGCGGCCGTGGCCCACGCGCAGCGCCTGCGCCAGGCCCTGGCCGAGGCCGGAGGCGGCGTCTGCGTGCTGGACGGCCGCATGGTCGATGCGCCCGTGCTCAAGCAGGCCGAACAGGTGCTGCTGCGCCATGCCTGGGCGCAACAGAGATCTGCAGCACGATCTTGATCAAAATGAGACTGAAAGGCCGTTTTGCAATCAGAGTTTTCTGATTCTGGTGCAATCAGTCCAATGATTTCCCTGATGGTGAATCCATCTGCCTCGAATACGCTTGGCCAACTCGATTGATTTCGAGACGGCGGTTTCTTGATCCGGTGTCTCCACCCATGGAGGCACCCAGGCAAAGGAGCGTGTGATGGCAGTGATCTCGGGGACGGCATCGAACAGCGGATTCAACGGCCAATTGAATGACCGACTGAATGACCGACTGAACAACCGACTTAACAACCGACTTAACAACCGATTGAATCGGCGCCAGGCGCTGGCCCTGGCGGCCGGCGCCGTGGCGGCAGGGCCAGCCAGCGTGCTGGCGCAGGCCGGCTTTGCCACACGGCCCGTGCGCATCGTCGTGCCCTTTGCGGCGGGCGGCGCCACCGACGTGATTGCGCGCATCCTGGGCGAGCGCATGGCCCAGCAGCTGGGTCAGACCGTGGTGGTGGACAACAAGCCCGGCGCGGCCGGACTGATCGGCGGCGAAATGGTGGTCCGCTCCGCGCCCGACGGGCTCACCCTGCTGCTGGGCACCACCTCCACCATGCTCACCAACAAATACCTCTACAAGAAGACCGCCTACGACCCGCTGACCGACCTCACGCCCCTGTCGCGCGTGTGCATGGCGCCCATCGCCCTGGTGGTCACGGCCGACGTGCCCGCCTCCAACCTGCGCGAATTCATGGCCTGGGCCCAGGCCAACGCGGGCAAGCTCTCGTATGGCTCCTACGGCATAGGCTCGCACGGCCACCTGGCCTGCGCCGTGCTCAGCGACATGGCCGGTGCCGGCATGGCGCATGCGGCCTACCGGGGCGAGGCGCTGATGGTGCAGGACATGTTGGGCGGGCGCATCCCCATCGGCATGGGCAGCCTGCTCACGCTCAAGCCCCACATCGATGCAGGCAAGCTGCGCGCCCTGGCCGTCACCGGCACGCGCCGCGTGCCCCTGCTGCCCGAGGTGCCCACCTTTGCCGAGGCCGGCTACCGCCACGAGGCCATGGAACTGTCCGGCTGGCTGGCCATCGCCGGCCCCAGGGGCCTGCCGGCCGACCTCACGCGGCAATGGGGCGAGATCTCCAACCGCGCCGTGGCCAGCCGCGAAGGCACGGCCCGCATCATCGCCGCCGGTTTCGTCCCTGTTGATGACGACAGCCCTCAGCGCTTCGGCAAGGCCTGGGCGCAAGAGGCTCCGGTCTGGGGGCGGCTGCTGCAGTCGGCGGGGGTGCAACCCGGTTGATGGCGCACAGCGGCCCTGGTTGCCCAAGGCTGCACTCATGCCCTGTGCTGTAATCGCCCCTCCTCAGGCGGCCCCGGTGGTGCAATGCCATGACGGGACAGCCCGTGGTTTCTCAAACATTCAAGAGAGGGTATTACCGTGAGTGCATTGGTCATCAAGGCCTGGAAGGCCAGCGAGCAACCCATAGACGACAAGGGCAACCACATTGCCATCACAGGCCGCGAAGGCGGCCTGGTCGCCTGGATCCTGTCCAAGGTCAACATCGATCCCACCACCACCATCCGCGTGGGCAGCGAGCGCCTGGAGTTCAGCAGCGCCTCGCTGTCGGGCACCCAGTCGCGCCTGATCCCGCTGCAGGGCATCTGCTCCACCTACTACGGCTATCACAAGCCCTGGAAGACGGCGCTGGGCATCGGTGCCCTGTCCCTGTTCATGGGCGGGTCCATGATGGCCCAGAGCTTCTTTGCAGGCCTGGTGGTCATGCTGATCGGCTGGGGCATCGCCGCCGTCATCTACTTCCTGAACCGCACCCTGACACTGGGCTTCATCGAGAACAGCGGCGCAGTCAACGGCATCCAGTTCAAGCGCTCGGTGATCGAGAACATCGACATCACGCAGGAGCAGGCACGGCAGGTCTGCGAACTGATGCAAAAGCTGATCGAGGCCAAGGAAAAGCGGCTCTGACCGCTTGAGTGAAAAGGAAAGCGCGGCATGCGCTTTCCTTGTGCGCGCCGGGATCTGGGGGCAAGACCCGGCGCGCGCTATTGGGCAGATGGGGAGCAGTCGGGCTCCACGTCCATGCCCAGCGGCAGGTAGTAGTGCTGCGCGCTTGCCCATCTTCCACTCGCCACCTGCTCACGCCACTGCACATGCAGGCCTTCGCGGGACAGGCAGTGATCTACCCGCGTCAGCCCCGGCCGATCCGGCCACCAGACAAGCAGGCGCTGCGGCCCCAGCACCCGGACTCTCGCACCCTCAGCCAGTTGCAGGCCAATGAATCCCTCGGCGACGGGCGGCATGAACAACGCCGCACGTGCATCCGCTGCAACAGCCTCCGTGCCCGTTTTGCCCTGGTAGCGCAGGATGCCGCTTTCCGCCGGTTGACCTGTGGTGACGCAGCATTCGGGCGCCTGGCTGGCTTCAGGCGCCAGACGAAAGTAGTGCTGCTGGCCCGTGGCTGCTATGGAGTCGCCCGATACTGCGATGGCGGCTTGTGGTTTGCGGGCGTCGAGAAGGCTGATGGGGGGAAAGGAGGCACTGGCTTGTGCTGAGGCCGTGTAGGTGAGATAGATGATGAACGAGAGGACTCGCACAGAGGCGATGCGGTCATTGGAACTAGTGGCCATTGTCGGACCAGTGTGGTGGATCGGAAGCTAGCTTCTTCACGCCGAAAGTTGCACCCAATGTATGAAGATCAACTGCTGAATTCACCTTAGTAGCTTTGTTGGACGCATCGTTGAATGTTTTGCCGACGTAGTTGGTGATCGTCATGTCAATTGCTCTACCAAGAGTGTGATTCGACGAGAGAGCCGGTTTGTAGACGATTTCGTAGCCAGCCACCATTTGTCGAGCGGCAACGCGTGAAACACTTATGTCAGTTTCTCCTGCGCCATTTGTATGTACCCAATCTATATCAACTCCTGCCAAGGCTGGTACTGAATCAGGAGCCAGATTCTCTCGAGCAACTCGCCAAGAGTAATGCATTAGATATGCTCTTTCCGGAGGGCGTAAAGTAGCGGATATGCTAACGCGAGCACCGCCGGCTTCAAGCGCAGAAATGAAGCGATCGACGTTATTTCTGAAATTTCCTGAAAGATCGTTTGTGCTTGTGCTTGTTGGAAACCTACCGACCCAAGCAGGTCCGCTTAATTCTGGCATTGGTTACTCCGCTTTATTTAGTAGATCCGATAACGATTTTTACTATGAAACGAGAATGGTGCTCATATGCCTATGTGCGCTTGATATCATATGCTATTGATTATTTTATTTATTAGATCTCTCGATTTTCCTTGACGTTGAAGCTCATTTGGCTTTCCGAACCTTTGCCGCCATTACTATTTTGTTCCCAATACTGATTTTTAATTTTCGCGGCCTGAAATGTATAGTGAACAGTTGCCATGTCGTTGGTTCCAATACCATCGACATAAACGGATGTCACTAATACGTCGGATAACGTAATTTTGCCGAAGATCATTTGATCTCCGCCCGCTTTGCACATGTCGATTTCAACTTGATCAATGTGCTTTCCGGTTGAGCAGTGCTTGAGGACCGCAGGGTAGCATTTGTCAATCATGGCTACGATATTGAGATCGTGGAATGAGACTTTTCCTGCGCCTGCTCCTCCGCCGGAGGCCATCTTGTTTGATTGGGCTGCACCCCAGGTGAATGAGGTGGCGTGTGTCCATTCCTTGTGCTGGGCGTCTTGTGATTCGCCTGTAGCCCCAGATACCTTCAAGAACATATCTATTGCCATCTTCTATCTTTCATGATAAGAGTTTGAGTGGGGCGCGATAGTGTCGGCCTCTGGAAGATTCCATTGATCGATTCTTTTGGGGAGCGATTATTTTGGATGATGAAGATTATGACTCTGCTGAATGCATTCGTGCAATGGTTGTCGCTGGTTATTTGATTAGCATTGCAATCAATTCATCGCTGACTTTGGCCTATCTTCCTAAGCAAGGCGCTCGGAATGTAGCGCATGAATTGAATAATTTGTTTCATATATTTCATATAAAAACAATATTTGTGAATGATGGTGTGATGGGACCTGAGGTCGACGCCGCCTACCCGCAGCGCTGGATTGGCAAGGTCACCGTGCTCACCACCGATGGCCGCACGCTGCACGGCCGCGTGGAAGAGCCCAAGGGCGATCCGGGCAATACGCTGTCGCGCGAGGAGATCACGGCCAAGGCGCCGCGCCTGATCGCCTATGAATGCCCTGCAGGACGACCCCACCGATCCACCGATGTGGTGGCGCGCCTGCTGGTGCGCATCAACGCTGAGGGCACCACCCGGTATGCGGATGACCTACGCATGCTTCGCAACTTTGCCGGATAATTTGGTATGTGTATCGGCAGCGCTGAATATCTGAGGCTTGCCAAGTATATGGGGCTTGGCAAGCTGATCAGCGAGTAGTTTTGCGCCGGGCTCGAACGTCCGGCCTTTGTATTTCCCGGTTTTTATCTTCAATCGCCCGTTGATGATGACGCCTGACTTGATCAGGGCCAGGCTCAATCTGGTTGCGCAGGTGTTCTGATAACCGGCGTTTTGCCGAATCAATGCTGCATCGTCGTATCCAAGCTCCTCATAGAGTGCTGTGCGAGACACATGACTGGAGTTCAGCTCGTTGGCCGAATAGTGATGAGATTTGAGCGTTGCGTAGGACGGTTTCATTTCTTCCCGCCTTTGCAAGGAAACTCTTTTTCAAGAATGTCGCTGATGACATGGGCAGCCCGTGACTCACGCTGTTTGAGATCCAATTTGCTCAATCCGCTGTGAAGTACTTCTGCCAGAGTGATGGTCTTGAAATGCTGGTAATCGCACCAGACCCGACCTTCCGTGGCATCCAGAACACCGAGCAGATACATCTCCGCATATCTTCTTTCCATGAGGTTTTTGCTCATATATGCAGTAAAGAACGTATCCGCCGATAAATTGTTGTTCTCGATGATCAGCCGCTGGGAATCTGGAACTGGTCGGGCAAGCCGAGTCTCAGCGTTGGCATGGGGAAAGACACCCAGTATCAAAGTAAAAATAATGAAAATAGGGCTGGAAAGATACTTCCAAAAACAGAACGGCACCGGATTGCCAAAGGCTGGTGATTTTCTGCTGTCTGTGTGAACCCTCAAGAATCCGTACATTGCCATCTCTGCCTTTCATGATGAAGCGATGATTTGAGTGCGAGAGTTCTTGGCTCAATCAACATGCACTGGCAGTTGTATTCTGGCTGGAAGCTCCGGGTCGAAGGGCAATTATTGACTGGTCAGGCATGTCTGGGCAATAGCCATCATTCCTGTTTGAGTGAATTGCCAGTCATTTGGGTATGTACGAGCCTGCCGGAATGCAGTCATCCGGCAAGATTGCTCTTGGGGGAATGGTGGAGTCTTTCGCGTCTTTGTCAGGGAGGTAACAATAAGTGTCTTCAAAAAAATACCGCTTCAGATGAGGCGGTATTTCCTGGGGGCGTGCCGTGCGCCAGCGAAAGAGGTGATCACTCAGGCCTGAGCCCCGCCACGCGCCATCAGCTTGAACGTCCCCGTGGCCAGGGCCACCAGGGTGCCGTCCTCGGAGCGCACTTCGCCGCGCGCGAAGCTGATGGAGCGGCCGCGCCGCTCGCAGTGGGCGGTGGCGATGAGATCACCGCTGCCGGCCGAGACGTAGTGCAGCGTGAGATCGATGGTGGCCACGCCGAAGGCCGTCGGGTCATGCGAGCGGCAGGCCGATGCCAGGGCGCAGTCCAGCAGCGAGGCGATGGCGCCGCCGTGCACGTCGCCGCGGCTGTTGGCCTGATCCGGTTGAAAGCCCATGCGGATCTGGGCGCGGTCCTCGCCGATGCGTTCACCGCTGAGCTTCATGGCGCGGGCCATGGGCATGGGCAGGCCGAAGAGGATGCCGGGCGCCTCGCCTTCGAAGGGGTTGGCCGGGTGTTCTTTGATGGGTGTATTCATGCGGGCAATCATCGCATCGGCATGACTCAATCCACCCGTGCACCTGTCGATTTGACGACAGTGGCCCAGCGCGTGATTTCCTTGTCGATATGCGCCTGCAGCGCCTCGGGCGTGGAGCCCACGGGTTCGTAGCCGCCGGCGGCCAGCTGGGCCTGCAGCGCGGGCTGGCGCAGGGCGGTGGCGATCTCGCGGCTCAGGCGCTGGGTGGCTTCGGCGGGCGTGCCGGCCGGCGCGATGACGGCGTACCAGCCGGTCACGTCGAAGCCTGCGATGCCCTGCTCCTGGATGGTGGCCACCTCGGGCGCCAGCGCCGAGCGCTGCGGGCTGGTGACGGCCAGCGCGTGCATGCGCCCGCTGCGGATGTGGGGCATGGAGGTGGAGATGCTGTCGAAGGTAAGGTCGATGTCGCCGGCCAGCATGGCGTTGACCACGCCCGCGCTGCCCTTGTAGGGCACATGGGTCATGCGCACGCCTGCCATGGAGCCGAAGTACTCGGCCGCAAGATGCCCCGTGTTGCCGTTGCCTGCCGAGCCGAAGGTGAGCTTGCCGGGGTTGGCCTTGGCGGCCTGGATGAGTTCCTGGATGTTCTTTGCCGGCAGCTTGCTGCTGGCCGCAACCACCATGGGCAGGTTGGCCACCAAAGACACGGGCGCGAAGTCGCGGCGGGTGTCGTAGGGTAGCTTGGGATAGAGGCTGTCGTTGATGGCATGGGCGGCCAGCACCATGAGCACGGTGTAGCCATCGGGCCTGGCGCGCGCCACGTATTGCGAGGCCAGCGTGCCGCCTGCGCCGGGCTTGTACTCCAGCACCACGGGCTGGCCCAGCTGCTGCTGCAGTTGCACGGCCAGAGGGCGGCCCAGCAGGTCGGCACTGCCGCCGGGCGGGTAGGGAATGACCAGCTGTATGGGCTTGGCAGGCCAGGCCTCGGCGGCATGGGCGGCCGGGGCCAGCAGGGCGCAGGTCGCCAGGGCCAGGCAGGACAGCAGGCGGCGGCGCGGGAGTGGGTGCATGGGCATGGGCATGGGGGGACTCCGTTTCATGAAGAGGACAGGGCGCCGGCCTGGTACTGCTCGCGCAGCGCGCGCTTGAGCACTTTGCCGATCTCGCTGCGCGGCAGGCTGGCGGCCAGCCGCAGCTCTGCCACGCGCTGGGTCTTGCCCACGCGGGCGTTCAGCCATTCGCGCAGCTCGGCGGCCGAGGGCGTGGCATCCGGGCGCGCCACGGCGTAGGCCACGGGGGTCTCGCCCCAAGCATCGGAGGGCACGCCGATCACCGCGCATTCGGCCACCTGCGGGTGCTGCAGCAGCACGGACTCGATGTCGCTCGGGTAGACGTTGAAGCCGCCCGTGATGATCATGTCCTTCTTGCGGTCACCCAGCACGATGAAGCCGTCCTCGTCCAGGCGGCCCACGTCGCCGCTGCGGATGAAGCGCAGGCCCTGGGCATCGAACCATTCGGCCTCCTGCGTCTTGTCGGGCAGGCGGTGGTAGCCGCTCATCATCCCGGCCGAGCGGCCCACGATCTCGCCCTGCTCGCCGGGCGGCAGTTCGCGGCCCTGCTCATCGATGAAGCGGATGTCGGCGCCCGGTCCCGGCCTGCCCACGGTGTGCAGCTTGTCGGGGAAGTCATGGCAGTGCAGCTCGCAGCGCACGCCGCCTTCGGTCATGCCGTAGTACTCGATGAGCCCTCCGGGCCAGCGGCGCAGCACCTCGGCCTTGAGCGCGGGATGGAAGGGTGCGCTGGTGCAGAACTTGTGCCGCAGGCGGCTCAGGTCGGCGCCGTCGAACCCCGGGCACTGCATCAGCCGCTGGTACTGCACGGGCACGAGCATGGTGTGGGTGGCACGGTGGCGCTCGGCCAGTTCCAGGTAATGCGCCGCGTCGAACTTGCGCATCAGCACCAGGGTGCCGCCCAGCCCCAGGGTGGGCAGGGCCGCGACCAGGGTGGTGTTGGAGTACAGCGGCGTGGCGCACAGCGAGACGGCATCGGGCCCGTAGCCGTTGTGGATGGCGCGCTGCACGTGGGCCCAGCGCATGGCCCAGGACTGGACGATGCCCTTGGGCACGCCCGTGGTGCCCGAGGAGTAGATGACGTTGAAGGGCCAGTCGGGCTGGGGGTGGATGGGCGTGGGTGCCGTGCCATGGTCCGCTTCGTCCGCAGCCAGCCATTGCGACCACGGCATGCCGGCTTCGACAGCGCCGTCCAGGGCCACGCATTGCAGATCCTGTCCGGCCTGCAGCGGCCATTGCCCGGCGGTTTCCGCATCGCGCAGCACCAGCCGGGCGCCGCAGTTGTCCAGCATGGCGCTCAGGTGGCCGGCCGTGGCCGACGGGGCCAGCGGCGCCACGGCCACGCCCGCGCGCAACGCACCCAGGAAGGCCAGCACGTACTCGGGCGAGCTGCCCGCGCAGATGGCCACCACGTCGCCGGGGCCCAGGCCCTGGCGTTGCAGGCGCAGGGCCACGCGGTCCATGCCCAGGCGCAGCGCGGCGTAGTCGAGGCTGCGGCCATCCATGGCCAGGGCGGTGTGGCGGGGACGCTGGCTGGCCTGCAGCGCGACGAGTTCGGGCAGCGAGTCAAAGGGCTGGCGCAGCAGGGAGGCGATGTCTTCTTGCATGGGAGGGGCGGGAGGGACGGGAGGGACCACTATTCCAGCGACAGGCCTGCGGCCTTGACGATCTGGGCCCAGCTCTTGCGTTCCTGGGCGATGAAGGCGTCGTACTCGGCCGGTGTCTCGCCACCGGGCACGCCACCCAGGTCGGCAAAGCGCTGGCGCACCTCGGCCGTCTGCATGGCGCGCCGGGCCGACTGCTGGATGCGCTCGACCACGGCATCGGGCGTGCCGGCAGGGGCCAGCAGCCCGAACCAGGCCGTGACCTGCATGGGCACGCCGGCCTCGGTCATGGTGGGCACCTCGGGCAACTGGGCCGAGCGCGTGGCGCTGGTGATGGCCAGCGCGCGGAACTTGCCGCTCCTGATGTGCGGCATGGAGCTGGGCAGGTTGTCGATCATGTAGTCCACCTGCTGGCCCAGCAGCGCCGTGACCGCAGGCGCGGCCCCGGGAAAGGGCACGAGCGTGACCTCGATGCCGGCCTTCTGGCGGAACATCTCCGAGGACATGTGCGGCGACTGGCCCACGCCCGAGGTGGACACGTTCAGGCGCCGGGTCCTGGCCAGCTCCACCAGCTCGCGCACGCTGCGCACGGGCGAATCGGCATGGACCACGAGGATGTTGGGCACGGAGATCACATTGGTGATGCCGCGCAGATCGCTTTCCTTGTAGCTGAGCTGCTTGTACAGGCTGAAATTGATGGCCACCGGGCCGATGTTGCCCATGAGCAGCGTGTAGCCATCGGGCCTGGCGCGCGCCACCTGGGCCGTGCCGATGCTGCCGCCGCCCCCGCCCTTGTTCTCCACCACCACCGAGGTGCCCAGGTCCTTGCCCATCTTCTCGGCCAGCACGCGCGCGGCAATGTCCGTGGTGCCGCCTGCGGCAGCCGGCACCACGATGGTGATGGGGCGTTCAGGCCAGGCCGCCGCCAGCGCGGCGGCAGGAGCCAGGCAGAAAAAAGGCAAAGCGGCCAGCAAGGCCAGCAGGCTGCGGCGGACGGTCATGGGCAGTCTCCAGTTCACTGCCCGCAACGATAGAAAACCCTGGGCCCCAGGGCACCAGGGTTTGACTGGAGATCCGCTTCGCCATTCGGAAACCCGCGCTTAGGCCCACTGGAACGCGTGCTAACCCGTTGCCGAAAAGGCGGCCACAAGAAAAAGGCGCCGAAGCGCCTTTCATTGACCGTGTGGTGCACAGCGCCAAAAACTGGCGCGTCCCAAGTCAGGGACACCGAGCAAGGGCCGCCCCGCAGCGAGGGTGTCGTCCCCCTCCCCCGCGGAGCGGGTAGAGAGGCGCCGTGCAACGGGGGAAGGCGCGTCAGCGCCTCAGGGGGTCAGGGATACAGTCCCCGCATTTCGCGCGCATGCAGGATGCGCTGGCAGGCCACGATGAAGGTGGCAGTGCGCAGCGTCACGCCGTGCTGCTGGGCGACCTGCCAGATGGCCGCGAAGGCGTCCTGCATGATGCGCACCAGGCGGGCGTTGATCTCGTCCTCGCTCCAGAAGAAGCTGGAGAAGTCTTGCACCCATTCGAAGTAGCTCACCGTCACGCCGCCGGCATTGGCCAGCACGTCGGGCAGCACCAGCACGCCCTTTTCGGTCAGGATGTCGTCGGCCTCGGTGGTGGTGGGGCCGTTGGCGCCCTCGATCACCATCTTGGCCTTGATCTTGCCGGCGTTGTCCTTGGTGATCTGGCCTTCCAGTGCGGCGGGGATCAGGATGTCGCAGTCCACGCTCCAGAAGTCGGCAGCGTCCATGGCCTCGGCGCCGTCAAAGCCGCCCACGCCGCCCTTGGCGGCCACGTGGGCCAGCAGGGCCGGCACGTCCAGGCCGTTGGCGTTGTGAATGGTGCCGGTGTGGTCCTGCACGGCCACGACCTTGGCGCCCACGTCGGCGAACAGCTTGCCGGCCGTGCCGCCCACGTTGCCGAAGCCCTGCACGGCGATGCGCGCACCCTGGACCGACAGGCCGGTCAGCTTGGCCGCTTCCACGCCCACGGTGAACACGCCGCGGCCGGTGGCCTCGACGCGGCCCAGCGAGCCGCCCAGGTCCACGGGCTTGCCCGTGACCACGCCGGTGGCGGTGGCGCCGGTGTTCATGGAGTACGTGTCCATCATCCAGGCCATGATCTGGCCATTGGTGTTGACGTCAGGCGCGGGGATGTCCTTGGAGGGGCCGATCAGCAGGCCGATCTCGCTGGTGTAGCGGCGCGTCAGGCGCTCCAGCTCACCGCGCGACAGCGTCTTGGGATCGACACGGATGCCGCCCTTGGCGCCGCCGTAGGGCACGTTGACGGCCGCGTTCTTGACCGACATCCAGGCCGAAAGGGCCATGACTTCGGACAGGGTCACGTCCTGGTGGAAACGCACGCCGCCCTTGCCGGGACCGCGGCTCAGGTTGTGCTGCACGCGGTAGCCTTCGTAGTGGGCGATGGTGCCGTTGTCCAGCTCGATCGGTACATCGACGATCAGGATGCGCTTGGGGCGCTTGAGGGTTTCGACCCAGCGGGCGAGATGGCCCAGGTAGGGCGTGACGCGATCGACCTGCTGCAGGTAGTTGCCCCAGGGGCCGAGGTGATCGGCCTGCAGGTAGGAAGGGATGGCGTGGTTGGTAACGCCGGCCGAAGCGGGTTGCTGCATGGTGGTTCCACACAAGAGTTGTCTGAGGGTTTTGAGCTTATTCCCGGGGCTATGCGCTGTCCAACGCCTTATGAGCGAGAGCCTTATGCATTTAATGCATAACCCTGGGAGCGCCTTGTCCAGCGGACAATCGGGGCCGCTTGAGACCCACCGATGCACTCCAGGAAAGCCGCTCCATGACGAACACGCCCCGCACTCCCACAGCCTTGGCCCATGCGCTGCTCCAGGCACGCCACAGCGGCGAATTGCTGGATGCCGACGATTGGGCCGACGTGGTGCGCACGCCCGCAGATGCACAGGCCGTGCAGGCCGCCATGGCGCCCGCCCTGGGCTGGCGCGTGGCCGGCAGCCAGCAGGGACCGGGCCGCGTGCCGGGCTATTGGAAGTCTGGCGCGCCGCGCCGCGATGCCCCGCTGACCCATGCGCCGCTGCCCGAAGAAGGCGTCTGGGCCAGCCCCTCGGTCGCTGGCGGCGCGCCGCTGCACCTGCGCGGCATCGAAGCCGAGATCGCCCTGCGCCTGGGCCGCGAGGTGACGGCCGAGATGGCTGCCGCCCTGCAGCCTGGCGAGGGCCTGGAGCTGATCGACGGCATCACCGCCGCCATCGAGGTGGTGGATACGCGCTGGCGCCAGCACCTGAAGGCACCGCCTCTGCTGCTGGCCGCCGACGGCCTGTGCCATGGCGCCCTGGTGCTGGGACCTTGGCAGGACGCTTCGCGGCTGCTGCCGCGCGAGTCGCCGCGGGACTGGTCTGCCCAGGTCTGCCGGCTGCGTGTGGGCGCGGCGCCGCTGCAGGCGTTCACCGGAACGCATCCACTGGGCGACCCGCTGTGGCTGCTGGCCGGCTGGCTGCAGGAACTGGTGCGCCGCTATGGCAGCGTGCCCGCAGGCACGGTGGTGACTACGGGCACGTGGAATGGCCTGTCCTTTGCCCAGGCCGGTGACCTGGTGGTGGCCGAGCTGGACGGCATCGCCGAGGCCCGCCTGCAGCTGTGAGGCTTCAGGCAGGCCATCGAGTGATCAGGTGATCTTGTAGTCCTTGAGGGCCGGATCGCCGGGCGGAAAGCGCAGGTCCAGGTTGCGCATCACCTCGCGCAGCAAGGTGGCGATCATGAGGTTGCGGTGCGTCTTGGAATCCGCGGGCACGATGGTCCAGGGCGCCCAGGGTGTGTGCGTGGCGCCCAGCAACTGGCCGTAGGCCTGCTGGTAGTCCTTCCACTGTGTGCGCACCTTCATGTCGTTCTCGTCGAACTTCCAGTGCTTGGCCGGGTCGTCCAGGCGCTCCTGCAGGCGCGCGCGCTGCTCGTCGGCGCTGATGTGCAGCAGGAACTTGACGACCACGGTGCCCGTCTCGCTGAGCATGCGCTCGAAGTCGTTGATGTGGGCAAAGCGCTGGCGCTGCTGCTCGGGCGTGATCCAGCCGTTGACCACGGGCACCAGCACATCCTCATAGTGGCTGCGGTTGAAGACCGTGATCTCGCCTGCCCCCGGCACGCGCTGGTGGATGCGCCACAGGTAGTCGTGCGCGCGCTCTGCATCGGTTGGCGCCTTCCAGCCCACGGCGTTCATGCCCAGGGCGCTGGTGCGGCCGAAGACGCCACGGATGGTGCCGTCCTTGCCCGCCGTGTCCGTGCCCTGCAGCACGACCAGCAGCTTGTAGCGGCGGTCGGCGTACAGCAGGTTCTGCAGCGCATCGATCTCTTCGGCCAGGGCCTCGACGGCGGCCTTGTCCTCGGTCTTGCCGTTGCCGTTGGAAAAGGGCTTGGCGCCCGGGTCGAAGTCGGCCAGGGCAATCGGCTTGTCCTTGTCGGACTTGGCGGAGCGCGGCTGCCACTGCTCCCAGAGCTTTTGCACGGCCGCATCGCGGCTGGAGAAAGGGTTGAAGGCGTCCATGGCTTGAGCGGTGGGTGAGCGGGGAAGGTCAGGGCTGGGCGCGAATGGATTGCACCTGCAGTTGCGGCGGCGCCATCGAAGGCGCGGCGCCAGCGGCGGGCCTGGGGCCGGGCTGGCCCCGGACCTCCACGTTCTGCCGCTGCCACTGCGTGACCTGCTCGGCGCTCAGGCCCTTGAGCTGCCAGGTCTCGCCGGAGGCGGTCTGCAGCACGGGCTGCTCATGGGGCGCATTGCCACGCAGCACCAGACGGCCTTGCAGGGTCAGGGGCTGGCCGGCATCCGGCGCGGCGGGCGCGGCCGATGCCGAAGCGGGCGCCGGTGCGGTTGCAGGAGGTGGAGGTGGCGCGGCGCAGGCCGTGGCCAGAAGCGACAGGCTGCCGGCCAGCAGCAGGGGCAGGGCCCGGGCGACTGCGATATGGGATGTCTGGGTCATGGCGGTCATTGCACGATGGCGGTGAGGGTGGTGCCGGCGGGAACGCGCAACTGCTCCTGGTACAGGCCCTGGGCGTCCGGCTGGCGTACGAAGGGGAAGTGGCCGCGCGCCGCGAGCTGGGCGGGCACGGTGGCGGGCAGGCGGCGTGCAGCCGCATAACGCTGGCCGTCGATGCCCACCAGGGTGAAGCCCTGGTCCGTGCGTGCGGGCCAGCCGTAGCCGGCCGGGCCGCTGGAAGGCAGCAGGGCGATGTTGGCACCCCATCGCTGCAGCGTGACGGGCAACGAGGGGCCACCGGCCTGTGCAATGGCGTTGCCGAGCACCTGCAGCGAGTCGGGCGAGGAGGTGTTCCTCAGCATCTGCTGGTAGAAGCCCACGCCGTGCTGGCGCAGCAGATAGGCGCCCAGGCTGCCCGTGACGTTGTAGCCGAAGCAGGTGGCGTTGACATCCGAGGCCCAGCTGGCCAGGTCGCAGTTGAAGCCGGGCTTGGACATCCAGCCGGTAATGCGACCGTCACGTATGGGATTGGTGCCGGGTGTGAGTCTTTCGGCCAGGATGTCCTCGGACATCAGGGCCGACATCTCTTCCAGGAAGGTGTCGAACATGTAGTCCGAACCCTTGAGCGCGCCGCGCTGGTAGAAGTTGATCATGTGGATGAACTCGTGCGACAGCGTGCTGATCTGCGTTGTCAGCCCGTTGGCGCCGCCCAGGTACAGCGTTTCCGTGTCCATGTAGAACGACAGCGATTCGTTGCTGTACTGGAACTGCGAGTTGCCGGCCGTGCGCTTGAAGTTGTTCACGGCCCAGAAGTAGCCCAGCAGGCCGTAGGGCTGGCTGTCGGGCGTGAAGTTCACGAACACGATGTCGATCGGCTGGTCGGCCGCGATCAGCTCGCTGTGGGCCTGGGGCCCCCAGGGCTGGCCTGCCAGCCCCGTGACCAGGGCGTGCACGGAATCCGGCCCGCTGGAAAAGCGCTGTATCACGGTGTCCAGCAGGGCGTCGCTGACCTTGGCGCCGCCGTACTCGCTGTCTTCCAGCCACAGATTGATGGTGCGGGTGCCCGTGGGCGTGGGCGCCGTGGTCTGGCGCCGCAGCGTGGCGCTGCGCGTCTCGACCGTGGGGCTTTCCGTGTTGACGAACCAGCTGCGCTGGCTGCCCACGGGCAGCACGGCCGCCGACACAGCGCGCGAGGGCTGCACGCTCTGCCCTGCAACCGGGGCGGGCAGGCTCGGCTTGAAGTCACGTACGCGCTGGGGGATCTGGTTGACCAGCTGCGCAGCGCTCAGCGACTGTTGCGCCGCAATGCCCTGCGCCGCTGCGGCTGGCGGCGTGAGCGTGATGGGCGGCAGGGCCACGGCGGCATCGCCGGTGTTGGTATAGATCAGCGTCACGGGCCGGGTGCCCAGATTGCGCAGGCCCACGGCAACGGGCTGCTCTGCGGCGGTGGCGTTGGTGTAGCTCCAGACGCCGACGCCTTGGCCGGAATAGGTGGTGGCGTCGGTCGCGCCGCACGAGGCGCCCGTGCAGGCGGGGCTCAGCTGTGTCGTGATGGAGTCGCCCGGCGTGGAGCCGCCGCCCCCGCCGCCGCAGCCTGCCAGTCCCGCACCCAGTGCCAGTGCAACAAGGGCCTTGCCCCCAAAGTGATCTTGAAACATGGGTTCCTCTCGATGGTCCATGTCCAGCCAGAAGAAGGAGGCGGCCGGACGCTTGCGCAACTATCCCAGGCCTGCCTGCAGGCGGCAAGCACCGGCCGGTTTCCCGCGTGTAGGCGCAGGGCTTGCCTGCAGGTCGCAAGCCGCAGGCCTCACCTGGGCACCAGCCGCACCGGCACCTGCAGCTGCTCCACGAACCGCCGCGCCGCCAGCCCCAGCGGGCGCTCCTTGGACCACACCCAGTCGACGAACAGCTGGGTGCCGTTGCTGATGTTGCACAGCGGAATGCGCAGCAGCGCGCCCGTTTGCAGCATGGGCTCGGCGACGCTGAAGGGCAGCCACCCCCAGCCCAGGCCGGCCGAGACCAGGGACAGGGCCGCCAGATGGCTGTCCGTGCGCCACAGCTGGTGCGAGAACACGAAGCGCGGATCGGTATGGGCCAGGTCGCGGCTGGCCAGCAGGATCTGGCGCGCGCCCGCCAGCTGGCCCACGTCCAGGCGCTGCTGCCCGTCCACGCCCAGTTGCCGGGCCAGCGGGTGCCTGGCCGCCATCACGGCGACCATGGTTTCCTGGCCCATCTCCTGGAAATCCTCGCGGCCGTCGATGGCAGGGCGCTCGAAGACCAGGGCCAGATGCGCGCGGCCCGAATGCAGTTCCTTGAGCGCATCGACCTGGGCGGCCACCAGCACCTCCACCTCCAGCCCCGGGAATTCCTCGACCAGCGGCTGCAGTGGCGCGGCCCAGGCCGTGGACAGCAGCTCGGGCGCGATCACCAGGGTCAGCCGCTCCTCCAGTCCCTGGTGCAGGGCCAATGCCTGGTGGTTGAGCTGCTGCAGCTGGGCGGCCAGCAGCCGGGCCTGGGGCTCCAGTGCGCGCGCCGCCGCCGTGGGCCGGGGCTCGCGGCCGCTGCGGTCGAACAGCTGCAGGTCCAGCTCCGCCTCCAGCTGGGCGATGGCCATGCTCACGGCCGAGGGCACCCGCCCCAGCCGGCGTGCGGCGGCAGAAAAGGAGCCGTGGTCCAGCACGGCAAGGAACAGCGGCACCTGGTCAGCGGGGAAGGACATGGCGGGAACCTGTCAGTTTTATTGAAAGAATCTGACTTTAACGTTCAATTCCGGACAAATAAACTGCGCCCCCTATGACCTTGCAGACACACAAAAAGGGCCTCCAGGGGCCCAAGCGCAAAGTGGTCTTCGTGACCCTGTATGAACTGATCGCCATCGCGGCCTCCAGCCTGCTGTTCATGGCCATCGGCCAGAGCGCCGGGCATTCGGGCGGCATGGCGATTGCCGCTTCCACGCTGGCCATCGTCTGGAACCTGACCTTCAACCACCTGTTCGAGCAATGGGAGGCGCGCCAGAGCGTCAAGGGCCGCTCGGTGATGCGCCGCGTGGTGCACGCCCTGGGCTTCGAGGGCGGGCTGGCCATGGTGCTGATCCCGCTGATGGCCTGGTGGTTCGGCGTCACGCTGTGGGAGGCCACGGTGATGGAGGCCGGCCTGCTGGTCTTCTTCCTGGTCTACACCTATGTCTTCAACTGGTGCTTCGACCATGTGTTCGGCCTGCCGGCCTCGGCCTCGGCGTCCGCTGCGGTGGCCCCGCGTGCTCAGGGCGAGCCGGCCTGCAGCAATTGACCGGCCACGGCGGCGGCGGCCGTGCGGGTCTCCACGCCGAGTTTCTCGAAGATGTGCTCCAGGTGCTTGTTGACCGTGCGCGGGCTCATGCCCAGGATGTCGGCGATGTCGCGGTTGGTCTTGCCCTTGCTCAGCCATGACAGCACCTCGGTCTCGCGCGGGGTGAGCGCCACCTGCTGCAGCCGGCGCGCGGCAGGCGTCTGCGGCGCCTCGTGGCTGAGCAGCACCATCGACTCCCCCAGGCCGCTGGCGCCCATGTGGCGCGCCAGCAGCTGGCGGCCATCGGCCAGGGCCAGCGCCAGATCCTGGGGGGCGGGCTGGCCCTCCTGATCCGCCTGGCCGGGCTGATCCGGCTGGCGGGCGCCGGCCAGCCAGTCCCCGGCCGCCTCCAGCGGGAAGGGCTGGTCCGCAAAGGCCTCCTCCAACCAGCGCGATGCCTGGGGCGAACGCCAGGCCACGCGGCCCTGGCCGTCGAGCACCACCACGCCCAGCCCCGCCACGTCCACGGCCTCCTGCGCCTGGCGCGTGGCGCGGGCGTTGCGCACATGGGTGGCCAGGCGCACCAGCACCTCGGGGATGCGCAGCGGCTTGACCACGTAGTCCACGCCACCGCTGGCAAAGCCGCGGATGATCTGGTCCGTGTCCGACAGGCCGGTCATGAACACCACGGGCACATGGGCCCAGGCCGGCGTGGCCTTGAGCGTGCGGCACAGCGTGAAGCCGTCCATGCCGGGCATGACGGCGTCCAGCAGCACGCCGTCGGGCACGGTGAGGGCGAAGCGCTGCAGGGCCTCGTCGGCGTCGCGGGCGGCGAGCACCACGTAGCCTTCGGCGGCCAGCGCGTCGCACAGCATGCGCAGGCTGTCCAGCGCGTCGTCCACCACGAGGATGACGTGGGCGTTGTGAGGGGGGTGGCTGCTGCTGTCGGCGGTCGTCATCTGTGGCCTTTGCGGGTTCTCATTCATCGGTCTCCTCCTTTTCTTCGTCTTCTTCATCCTCTTGCTCGGGCCGCGGCAGCATCCGCGCCAGCGCATCGAAGTCGAAGCGGTTCGCGCAGGCCTGCAGCGCATCGAGCAGCGCGGCATGCGCGGGCGCCTGCTGGCGCGCCTGGCGCAGGCGCTCGCGCAGGGCGGTGGCCTGGCCCGAACGCGCCAGCCGGGCCAGGTCTTCACGCAGATCGGGCGGGAAGGGGGCGGTTGCCGGCGCCTCCTCTGCCTTGGCCTCTGCCTGCTCTGCACGCGGCGCCGGCAGCAGCAGCGGGCGGTTGTCATGCACCCATTCCAGCCGCAGCACGCGCTCGAGCACCTGCAGCAGCTCGGACTCGGTCACGGGCTTGGCGACAAAGCCCTGGCAGCGCGCATCGGCCAGGCGCGGCGGGTCGTTGTCGAACAGGTTGGCCGAGACGAAGACCACGGGCAGTTGCTGCGCATCCCAGCGCGCGCGCAGCAGGGCGGCGGTCTGCCAGCCGTCCAGGTCGTCCATGCTGATGTCCAGCAGCACCAGGTCGGGCAGGCTTTGCTCCACGATCTCCAGGCACTCGCGGCCACTGGCGGCCTCGCGGATCTCGAAGCCCAGCGGCAGCAGCAGGCCGGCCAGCAGCTGGCGCTGCAGCGGCTGGTCGTCCACCACCAGCAGGGTGCGCCGGGGCGGCAGATAGCCGATGACGGTGTGCAGCGTGGCGGCGGCGCCCGGAGGGACCCAGGACGCGTCGGGCGCCATCTCGGGCAGGTACAGGCGCACGGTGAAGCAGCTGCCCTCGCCGGGCGTGCTGCTCAGGGTGAGCTGGCCGCCCATCAGCTCGGTCAGCAGATGGGTGATGGTCAGCCCCAGGCCCGTGCCCGCCTCGCTGACGCGCCGCCCCGCGCTGCCGCGCTCGAAGGGCACGAAGATGCGCTCCATGTCCTGCGGTTCGATCCCGATGCCGGTATCGATGACCTCGATGCGCGAGACATGGGGCCTGAAGTCCATGCGCAGCCGCACCTCGCCGTGCTGGGTGAAGCGCACGGCGTTGGACAGCAGGTTGATCAGGATCTGGCGCAGCCGCTTGGCGTCGGCCCGCACCCAGCGCGGCATGGTGCCCAGCGTCTCGACCGAGAACTGCAGCCCCCTGGCCTGTGCCTGGGGCCGCATCATGGCCTCGATGCCGTCGATCAGCGCGGGCAGGGGCAGGGGGGCGAGGTCCAGGCGCAGGCGGCCGGCCTCGATGCTGGCCAGCTCCAGCGATTCGTCGATCAGCGCGCGCAGGTGCTGGCCGCTGTGCTGCATGGTGGACAGGGTCTCGCGCACCCAGCCATCGACCTGTGGGCTCTTGAGCAGGATCTGCGTATAGCCCAGCAGGCTGTTGAGCGGCGAGCGCAGCTCGTGCGTCATGCCCGCCACATAGCGGGTCTTGGCCTGGCTGGCCTGCTCGGCATGGTCCTTGGCGGCCTGCAGCTCGGCATCGGTGCGCTTGTGGGCGGCAATCTCCTGCAGCAGCAGCTGGTTCTGGCGCTCGGACTCGTCCTGCGCCATGCGCCGGCTGTCCGTGCTCAGCACCACCCACCAGGCGGCCACGGCGCACAGCAGGGCCAGCAGCGCGAAGACCTTGAGGAAGGGAATGCGCAGCGCGCCGCCATCGACGCTGCCTGCCTGCAGGCTTTCCTGCATGTAGACCACGCCCACCATGAAGGCCGTCACCGCGCACAGCGACAGCATCACCACCAGGTACTGGCCCGCGCGGAAGTTCACCTTGGTCGCCCAGCGCGGCGGCAGCAGGGCCGAGGCCAGCGCGTGCAACTGCTCGCCCGCGCGCGATCCGGTCTTGCAGCGGTCATGGCAGCGCGACTCCAGCGAGCAGCACAGCGAGCAGATGGGCGCGCCGTAGGCGGGGCAGTGCGCCATGTCCTCGGATTCGAAATGCTTCTGGCAGACGGCGCAGCGCACGGTCTCGCCGGGCTTCCACAGGTTGCCTGCGGGCCGCGCCAGGTAGTAGCGCCCGCCCGTCAGCCAGGCCAGCAGCGGCGACAGCAGCATGGACAGCGCCAGCGCGATGAAGGGCGAGAAAGCGGCCGCCGTCTCGCCCAGCAGGCCCGCATAGGCGCAGCAGGCCACGGCGGCGGCCAGCAGCATGGCGCCCGGACCCACGGGATTGAAGTCGTACAGATGGGCGCGGCGGAACTCGATGCCCGGCGGACTCAGTCCCAGCGGCTTGTTGATGACCAGGTCGGCCACCAGCGCACCCACCCAGGCGATGGCCACGTTGCTGTAGATGGTCAGCACCTTCTCCAGCGCGCCGAACACGCCCAGCGTCATCAGCAAGGTGGCGATGACCACGTTGAACACCATCCAGACCACGCGCCCCGGATGGCTGCGCGTGATGCGCGCGAAGAAGTTGGACCAGGCAAGCGACCCCGCGTAGGCATTGGTCACGTTGATCTTGACCTGCGAGATGACCACGAAGACCACGGTCACCGCCACGGCCAGCCCCGGCAGGCCCAGGGCCTGCAGCACCTGCTGGAAGCCCACCAGGAACATCTGCGTGGGCTCGGCCGCGCGCGAGGCGTCCACCCCTTCCAGCTGCATGGCCGCGAAGGCGAGAAACGCGCCGCCCGCCATCTTGAGCATGCCCATCACGGCCCAGCCCGGTCCGGCCACCAGCACCGCGCCCCACCAGCGCAGGCGGTTGGCCCGGGTGCGCGGCGGCAGAAAGCGCAGGAAGTCCACCTGCTCGCCGATCTGCACCACCAGCGCGAAGATCACGGCGGCCGCCGCGCCGAACATCAGCGGATCGAACTGGCTGCTGCCCGAGCGCAGGCCGGTGAGGCTGGCGAAGTCGCGGTACAGCTGGGGCTGGGACAGCGCCATCCACACGAAGGGCAGCACCAGCAGGAACAGCCACAGCGGCTGCGTCCAGGCCTGCAGGCGCGAGATCAGCGTGATGCCGCGCATGGCCAGCGGCAGCACCACCAGGGCCGACAGCGCATAGCACCACTGCAGCGGCCAGTCCACCACCAGCTGCAGGGCCAGCGCCATGATGGCCGCCTCCAGCGCGAAGAAGATGAAGGTGAAGACGGCGTAGATCAGCGAGGTGATGGTCGAGCCCAGGTAGCCGAAGCCCGCGCCCCGCGTCAGCAGGTCCATGTCCAGCCCGTAGCGCGCCGCGCAGACGGCGATGGGCAGCCCCGTCAGGAAGATCACCAGCCCCACGGTGACGATGGCCCACATGGCGTTGGCAAAGCCGTAGTTCAGGGCAATGGCGCCGCCGATCGCCTCCAGCGCCAGGAAGGACAGCGAGCCGAAGGCCGTGTTGGCCACGCGGAACTCGCTCCAGCGCCGGAAGCTGCGCGGCGTGTAGCGCAGCGCGTAGTCCTCCATGGTCTCGTCGGCCACCCAGGCGTTGTATTCGCGCCGGAACCGAAAGATGGTCTGCGGCGCGGGCGAGGTGCTGGCGGGGCTGTCGGGCGGGGGTGCGGAGTGCATTCCCAGGTCTAGCAAGAAACGTGCGGGGCCAATGCTGGCGCGGCTTTCAAGAGGGGTGCCTGGGGTGCGTACGCAGATGGCTACGTCAATTGACGTATGGGCGGTTTCAAGGGTTCTTCCTAATCTTGGACCCAGCGCGGAAACAAGCCGTAACCGCAACGCCAGTTTTCAGCCACTTGCAGATCACCCAACCGATCCTTACAGGAGAGTCACCATGAGCCACCCCTCCGACCCCCGCACACCTGGTTCCCCCGGCACGGAAATGGGCCGCCGCCGCGTCCTGCAGGCGCTTGGCGCCGCCTCGGTGGCCGGGCTGCCGGCCTGGTCCTTCGCCCAGCCCACGGCCCAGGTCAACACTACCAAGCTGGCCGTGACCGACACCGAGGTCGTCGTGGGCCAGCTGCACTCGGCCACGGGCACCATGGCGATCTCCGAGACCGGCTCCATCCAGGCCGAGCAACTGGCCATCGACCAGATCAACGCCATGGGCGGCATCCTGGGCCGCAAGATCCGCGTGATCAAGGAAGACGGCGCCTCCGACTGGCCCACCTTTGCCGAGAAGTCCAAGAAACTGCTCATCAACGACCGCTGCGCCGCCGTCTTCGGCTGCTGGACCAGCGCCTCGCGCAAGGCCGTGCTGCCCGTGTTCGAGAAGGAAAACGGCCTGCTGTACTACCCCACCTTCTACGAAGGCCTGGAGCAGTCCAAGAACGTGATCTACACGGGCCAGGAAGCCACGCAGCAGATCCTGTACAGCCTGGACTGGGCCAAGGCCGAGAAGAAGGCCAAGACTTTCTTCCTGATCGGCTCGGACTACATCTGGCCGCGCACCTCCATGAAGATCGCGCGCAAGCACATCGAGAACTTCCAGAAGGGCAAGGTCGTCGGCGAGGAGTACTACCCGCTGGGCAGCACCAACTTCGGCTCGCTGGTCAACAAGATCAAGCTGCAAAAGCCGGACTGCATCTTCGTGGCCGTGGTGGGCGGCTCCAACGTGGCCTTCTACAAGGCGCTCAAGGCCGCAGGCATCACGGGTGACAAGCAATTGCTGGTCACGCTGTCGGTGACCGAGGACGAGATGACCGGCGTGGGCGGCGAGAACTTCACGGGCTTCTACTCCTCGATGAAGTACTTCCAGACGCTGGACAACGAGAACAACAAGAAGTTCGTGGCCGCCTTCAAGGCCAAGTACGGCCCCAATGCCGTCATCGGCGACGTCACCCAGGCCGGCTACCTGGGCCCCTGGCTGTGGAAGGCCGCCGTGGAAAAGGCCAAGAGCTTCGACGTGGACAAGGTGGTGGCCGCATCGCCGGGGCTGGAGCTCAAGACCGCGCCCGAAGGCTACGTGAAGGTGGACGCCAACCACCACCTGTGGAGCAAGTCGCGCATTGCCGTGGGGCAGCCGGACGGCACGTTCAGGGTGGTCTCGGAGTCGCCTGAACTCATCAAACCCGATCCCTTCCCCAAGGGTTACCAGTAAGTCCTGATCCGTTCAGGCAGGTGATGCGTGGCGGCCTGCGGCCTGGTGGGCGGGCCGCCGCGTGAACCGTTTCCCCCTCTCCCGATTGGCTTGCGCGCAGGAGCAGCACCATGAGTTTTTCCGACATGATGAACATCGGCCTGATGCAGGGCTTCGCGGGGCTGAGCCTGTTCGCCGTGCTGCTGCTGATGGGCCTGGGCCTGGCCATCATCTTTGGCCAGATGGGCGTGATCAACATGGCGCATGGCGAGTTCATGACCATTGGCGCCTACACCATCTACCTGGGCTCCACGCTCACGGCGCAGCACGCGCCCGAGTTCATGCCCTACTACTTCCCGCTGGCCATCGTGGCCGCCTTCCTGTTCGCCTTCGCGGCCGGCTGGCTGGTGGAGTGGGGCCTGATCCGCCACCTCTACAAGCGCCCGCTGGACACGCTGCTGGCCACCTGGGGCGTGAGCCTGGCGCTGCAGCAGTGCTTTCGCACCTTCATCGGCCCCAAGGAAGTCAGCCCCACCCTGCCTGACTGGCTGATGGGCTCGTGGGCGCCGGCCGAGGGGCTGGACATTCCCATCAACGGCCTGTTCGTGCTGGCGCTGACCGCGGTGGTCACGGCCGGCGTGCTGATCGCGCTGCACAAGAGCCGCTGGGGCCTGCGCGTGCGTGCCACGGTTAGCAACCGCGTGATGGCCAATGCCATCGGCATCGACACCAAGAAGACCGACCGCCTGACCTTTGCCATCGGCTGCGGCATCGCAGGCGTGGCGGGCGCGGCCTTCACCACCATCGGCTCCACCGGCCCCACCTCGGGCTCGCTGTACATCGTGGACGCCTTCCTGGTGGTCACCTTCGGCGGCGCGGCCAGCCTGCTGGGCACCGTGGTCTCGGCCTTCGGCATTGCGCAGACGCAGTCCATCACCGAGTTCTTCCTCGCGGGCTCCATGGCCAAGGTGATCACGCTGTCGCTGATCGTCTTCATCCTGATGCTGCGTCCCCAGGGCCTGTTCGCTTCCAAGGTGCGGCGCTGATCCCGGCGCCGGCCCTGTCCACGAATTCCCCGCGTTCCCCCGATTTCCCCTGAGTTCACCGGAGTCATTCCATGCAAGCCCTCAAAGCCTGGATACAGCGCTACCAGCTCGCCAGCCTGGTGCTGCTCACCGTCCTGCTGGCGGTGGTGCTGCCCCTGGCGCTGGACATCTTCCGCCTCAACCTGGTCGGCAAGTACCTGACCTATGCCTTCGTCGCCATCGGCCTGGTCATGGTCTGGGGCTATGGCGGCGTGCTCAGCCTGGGCCAGGGCGTGTTCTTCGGCCTGGGCGGCTACGCCATGGCCATGTTCCTGAAGCTGGAGGCGTCCGACCCCATCAGCACCAAGATCCAGTCCACGCCCGGCATCCCCGACTTCATGGACTGGAACCAGCTGACCGAGCTGCCCTCGTTCTGGCTGCCCTTCAAGAGCCTGCCGTTCTCGCTGGCCGCCGTCATCGCCGTGCCCACGCTGCTGGCCTGGCTCATCAGCTTCGCCATGTTCAAGCGCCGCGTGGGCGGGGTGTACTTCGCCATCATCACGCAGGCCGTGGCGCTGATCGTCACCGTGCTCATCATCGGCCAGCAGGGCTACACGGGCGGGGTCAACGGCATGACCGACCTCAAGACCCTGTGGGGCTGGGACACGCGCACGGACAGTGCCAAGTACATCCTCTACTACGTCTGCGTGGCCCTGCTGATCGGCGCCATCGTGCTGTGCCGCTGGATTCAGACCGGCAAGGTGGGCACCCTGCTGCTGGCCATGCGCGACAAGGAAGACCGCGTGCGCTTTTCCGGCTACGACGTGGCCAACTTCAAGGTCTTCGTGTTCTGCCTGGCCGCTGCGCTGTCGGGCATAGGCGGCGCCATGTTCACGCTGCAGGTGGGCTTCATGTCGCCCAGCTTCGTGGGCATCGTGCCCTCCATCGAGATGGTCATCTACGCCGCCGTGGGCGGGCGCATGAGTCTAGTGGGCGCCGTGTACGGCACGCTGCTGGTCAACGCGGGCAAGACCTATTTCTCGGAGAGCTTCCCGGACCTGTGGCTGTTCCTCATGGCGGGCCTGTTCATCGGCGTGACCATGGCCTTCCCGATGGGGCTGGCCGGCCTGTGGGAAAGCCGCATCGTTCCGTGGTGGAACAGCCGCCGCAAGGGCACGGCACCTGGCGCAGTGCCTGCCGCAGCGCAGGGAGCCCAGGCAGCACCTGCCCCGGCCCCGGCCGCCACCAAGCCCACGTCCGCCCTGTCCGAAGGCATGGGCCGCCAGGGCGCCTGAACCACAGCGGGAGCACACCATGAGCAATACCGACTTCACGCTGGCCGTGGAAGACCTGACGGTCTCCTTCGACGGCTTCAAGGCCATCGACGCGCTGAACCTGTACATCGACAAGAACGAGCTGCGCGTCATCATCGGCCCCAACGGCGCGGGCAAGACCACGCTGCTGGACCTGATCTGCGGCAAGACCCGCGCCACGGCCGGCAGCATCAAGTTCAAGAACGAGGAACTCACGCGCATGGCCGAGCACAAGCGCGTGCGCCTGGGGATCGGGCGCAAGTTCCAGACGCCGTCCATCTACGAGAACCTGTCGGTCTTCCAGAACCTGGAGGTCTCCTACCCGCAAGGCCGCTCGGTCTTCGGCGCGCTGGCCTTCAAGTGCACGGAGGCGGTGCGAGATCGCGTGCAGGCCGTGGCCGCCGACATCGGCCTGGACGAGCGCCTGGACACCGACGCCGGCCTGCTCAGCCATGGCCAGAAGCAGTGGCTGGAGATCGGCATGCTGCTCATGCAGGAGCCCGAGCTGCTGATGCTGGACGAGCCCATCGCCGGCATGAGCGCCCGCGAGCGCGAACTGACGGCCGAGCTGCTGCAGCGCATCTGCAAGAACCGCTCCGTCATCGTCATCGAGCACGACATGGAGTTCGTCGCGCGCATCGCGCACAAGGTCACCGTCATGCACCAGGGAAAGATCCTCGCCGAGGGTCCCATGGACAAGGTGCAGGCCGACCCCAAGGTCATCGACGTCTACCTCGGCCACTGAGGCACGCACAAGGAATTCACATGCTGCAAGTCAAGGATCTGTACGTGGCCTATGGCCAGAGCGAGGCGCTGCACGGCATCAGCTTCGAGGGCCGCGAGAACGAAACCGTGGCCATCATGGGCCGCAACGGCATGGGCAAGACCACGCTGTTCAAAAGCCTGATGGGCGTCATGCCCGCCAAGAGCGGCCAGATCACCGTGGCCGGCCAGGACGTCACGAAGGACGAGAGCTTCCGGCGCGTGGCCAAGGGCATTGCCTACGTGCCCCAGGGCCGCATGATCTTCCCCACGCTGACCGTGGAAGAGAACATACAGACGGGCCTGGAGAACGCGAAGACGCGCCAGGTGCCCGACGACATCTACGCCCTGTTCCCCGTGCTCTGGGACATGCGCCGGCGCAAGGGCGGCAACCTCTCGGGCGGGCAGCAGCAGCAGCTGGCCATTGCGCGCGCCCTGGTCACCGACCCCAAGGTGCTGCTGCTGGACGAGCCCACCGAGGGCATACAGCCTTCCATCATCAAGGACATAGCCAAGGCACTCAACGAGATCCGCAAGCTGCGCCGCATCACCATCGTGGTCAGCGAGCAGGTGCTTTCCTTCGCCATGGATGTGGCCGACCGGCTGTTCGTCATCGAGGGCGGGCGCCTGGTCCATGAGACGGCCAGAGCAGATACCGACGAGCAGCGCATCAAGTCCTACCTCTCCGTCTGATCCGTTTTTTCCCACTGCCATCGCAAGGAGCACACCATGGCCGAAACCCTGATCAAGGTCGATCTCAACCAGTCCCCCTACGACAACCCGCAGGTGCACAACCGCTGGCATCCCGACATTCCCATGGCGGTCTGGGTGGAGCCGGGCGCGGAGTTCAAGCTGGAGACCTATGACTGGACCGGCGGAGCCATCAAGAACGACGACAGCGCCGAAGACGTGCGCGACGTGGACCTGTCCACCGTCCACTTCCTGTCCGGCCCCGTGGGCGTCAAGGGCGCGCAGCCCGGCGATCTGCTGGTGGTGGACTTGCTGGACATCGGCGCGCGCGACGACAGCCTCTGGGGCTTCAACGGCTTTTTCTCCAAGCAAAACGGCGGCGGCTTCCTGGACGAGCATTTCCCGCTGGCCCAGAAGTCCATCTGGGACTTCCACGGCATGTTCACCAAGAGCCGCCACATCCCCGGCGTCAACTTCGCAGGCCTCATCCACCCGGGCCTGATCGGCTGCCTGCCCGACCCCAAGATGCTGGCCAGCTGGAATGAGCGCGAGACCGGCCTCATCGCCACCGACCCCGACCGCATTCCCGGCCTGGCCAACCCGCCCAACGCCACCACCGCCCACATGGGCCAGATGCAGGGCGAGGCCCGCGACAAGGCCGCCGCCGAAGGCGCGCGCACCGTGCCGCCGCGCGAGCACGGCGGCAACTGCGACATCAAGGACCTCTCGCGCGGCTCGCGCGTGTTCTTCCCCGTCTACGTGGACGGCGCGGGCCTGAGCGTGGGCGACCTGCACTTCAGCCAGGGCGATGGCGAGATCACCTTCTGCGGCGCCATCGAGATGGCTGGCTGGGTGCACATGAAGGTCTCGCTGATCAAGGGCGGCATGGCCAAGTACGGCATCAAGAACCCCATCTTCAAGCCCAGCCCCATGACGCCCAACTACAAGGACTACCTGATCTTCGAAGGCATCTCGGTGGACGAAAAGGGCAAGCAGCACTACCTGGACGTGACCGTGGCCTACCGCCAGGCCTGCCTGAACGCCATCGAGTACCTGAAGAAATTCGGCTACAGCGGCGCCCAGGCCTACTCGCTGCTGGGCACGGCGCCCGTGCAGGGCCACATCAGCGGCGTGGTGGACGTGCCCAATGCCTGCGCCACGCTGTGGCTGCCCACGGAGATCTTCGACTTCGACATCAATCCCACGGCCGAGGGACCACAGAAGATCATCACGGGCGGGGTGGATCTGCCCATCGCCCAGGACAAGTAAACCCGACATACGACACCCTCTATCCACCATCCGCCAGAGGCCGCCCATGCCCACCTATGACTACCACTGCACCGCATGCGGCGGCTTCGACGCGCTGCGCAGCCTCTCGCAGCGCAACGAGCCCGCGCCCTGCCCCAGCTGCGAGGCGGCCTCGCCCCGCGTCTTCGTCAGCGCCCCGCGCCTGGCCTGCACCAGCCCCGAACAGCGCCGCGCCCATGACACCAACGAGCGCGCCCGGCACGAGCCCAGGCGCTCACGCGATGTGGCCGAGGGCAGCTACGCGCGCATGCGCCACCCTTCGGGCTGCGGCTGCTGCAGCGGCGCCAGCAAGCGCGGCTCCACGGTCACGGCGCCCAACGGCGCCAAGACCTTCCCGACCAAGCGGCCTTGGATGATCAGCCACTGACAGCGGCCCCTGCGCTGCACCAATGCAAAAAAGGCCCGCGACGCGGGCCTTTGTCCTGCCTGGACGTACCGCTCAGTGCACGGCGCCGATGAAGCCGGCCAGCTCCGGCGTCTGCGGGTTGGCGAACAGCTGCTTGGCCGGGCCGCTTTCGTGGATCAGGCCCTGGTGCATGAACACCAGCTGGTCGCCCACGTCGCGGGCAAAGCGCATCTCGTGCGTGACCATGATCAGCGTCATGCCCTCGGCGGCGAGCTGCTTGACCACGGCCAGCACCTCGTTGACCAGCTCCGGGTCCAGGGCCGAGGTGATCTCGTCGCACAGCAGCACCTTGGGCTGCATGGCCAGCGCGCGTGCAATGGCCACGCGCTGCTGCTGGCCGCCGCTGAGCTGGTCGGGGTAGCTGTCGTACTTGTCGCCCAGGCCGACCTTGGCCAGCATCTGGCGCGCCAGCGCCGCCGCCTCGGGCTTTTTCACGCCCTTGACCACGGTGGGCGACAGGCCCACGTTCTCGCCCGCCGTCAGGTGGGGGAACAGGTTGAACTGCTGGAACACCATGCCCACGTTCAGGCGCAGCGCGCGCAGCTGGGCGGGCGAGGGCGCGCTGCCCTCCGAGCCCTTGAGCACGGCGTCGTCCACCACGATCTGGCCGGACTGGATGGCCTCCAGCCCGTTGATGGAGCGCAGCAGCGTGCTCTTGCCCGAGCCGCTGCGGCCGATGATGGCGACCACCTGGCCGCTGTCCACGCTCAGGTCCACGCCCTTGAGCACATGGTTGTTGCCGTAATGCTTGTGAACGGCGCGCACATCAACGAGCGGCATAGAGTTTCTTCTCCAGATGGGATGCGTAGAGGGACAGGGGCCAGCACAGCAGGAAGTAGCCTGCGGCGACCAGGCCGTAGATGAGGAAGGGCTGGAAGGTGGCGTTGGCCAGCATGGAGCCGAGCTTGGTCAGCTCGCTGAAGCCGATGATCGAGGCCACGGCCGTGCCCTTGATGATCTGCACCGAGAAGCCGACCGTGGGCGCTATCGACAGGCGCAGCGCCTGCGGCAGCACCACATGGCGCATCTGCTGCAGGTAGCCCATGGCCAGGCTGGACGAGGCTTCCCACTGGCCGCTGGGGATGGACTCCACGCAGCCGCGCCAGACCTCGGCCAGGTAGGCGCTGGTGTACAGCGTCAGGCCGATGGCGGCCGCCGTCCAGGGCGAGATGTCCAGGCCGGCCATGGATGAGCCGAAGAACACGATGAACATCTGCATCAGCAACGGCGTGTTCTGGAAGGCCTGGATATAGGCCTTGGCCAGGCGGCGCAGGTTCTGGCTGCGGCCCACGCGGGCGAACAGCACCAGCAATCCGGTGGCGCCGCCCAGCACGAAGGCCAGCAGCGACAGCGCCAGCGTGGCCAGCAGGCCCTCGGCCAGCTTGGCCAGGATGGGCAGCAGGGGAATGTCGGCAATCATGCGGCGTCTCCGGCAGTGGTTGCAGGTGCAGCGGGTGCAGCGGGCCGGGCTGCACGCGGCGTGCGGCGGCCCACCACGAAGCGCTGGCCTATCCAGGCCAGCAACTGGCGCAGTGCCAGGGCCAGCACGAAGTACGCCGCCGTCACCACCAGGTAGGTCTCGAACGCGCGGAAGTTGCGCGACTGGATGAAGTTGGCCGCAAACGTCAGGTCCTGGGCGGCGATCTGCGAGACCACCGAGGTGCCCAGCATCACGATCACGATCTGGCTGCTCAGCGAGGGCCAGACCCGCTGCAGCGCAGGGCGCAGCACCACATGGCGGAAGACCGCCCAGCGGCCCATGCCCAGCGCGCCAGCGGCTTCCAGCTGGCCGCGCGGCGTCTCCTGGATGCCGGCGCGCACGATCTCGGTGATGTAGGCGCCCAGGTTGATCACCGTGGTCAGCAGGCAGGCCTGCCATTCGTTGATCTGCACGCCCAGCGAAGGCAGGCCGAAGAACACGAACATCAGCTGCACCAGGAAGGGCGTATTGCGTATGCCCTCCACGTACACCTTGAACAGCCAGTGCAGCGGCGCAATGCGCCAGGCGCGGCTGACACCGCCGGCCACGCCGATGGCGCCGCCCAGCACGGCGCCCGCCGCCGTCAGCGCCAGCGTGAAGCCTGCGCCCTGTGCCAGCAGGCCGCTGTAGTCGAACACGGCGCCGAAGTCGAATTGATAGGCCATGGAAGGATTTCCGGGAGCAGGGGCGCAGCGGTTACAGGGTGGCGGGCAGCGGCATCTTCATCCAGCGCTGGGACAGGCTGGTCAGGCGGCCGTCGGCCTTGAGCTTGGTGATGATGGCGTCCACCTTCTGCAGCAGCGCCGGCTCGCCCTTGGCCACGCCGATGTAGCAGGGCGTGTCCTCGACCGCGAACTTCACGTCCAGCTGGCGCAGCCTGGTGCGCTCGTTGACGGCGTTGGCCACGATGTTGCCCAGCGTCACCAGCTGCACCTGGCCCGTCAGATAGCTTTGCGCGGTGGCGTTGTTGTCCTCGTAGCGCTTGATGGTGGCCGAGGCCGGTGCCACCTGCGTGAGGGCCAGGTCCTCGGTGGAGCCGCGCGTCACGCCCACGGTCTTGCCGGCCAGGTCGGCAGGGGCCTTGATGCTCACGTCCTTGGGGCCGTAGACGCTCTTGGGGAAGGGCGCATAGGCCTGGGTGAAGTCGATCACCTTGGCGCGCTCGGCGTTCTTGCCCAGGCTGGAGATGACGATGTCGGCCTTGCCCGTGGTCAGGAAGGGGATGCGGTTGGTGCTGGTCACGGGCACCAGCTCCACCTTCACGCCCAGCTCCTGGGCCACCAGGGCGGCCATGTCGATGTCATAGCCCTGCAGCTTCAGGTCGGTGCCCAGCGAGCCGAAGGGCGGGAAGTCCTGCGGAATCGCCACGCGCAGCACGCCGGCCTTCTGGATGTTGGCCAGCATGTCGGCATGGGCTGTGCCGCCCAGGCCGGCAGCGGCCAGGGTGGCGGCCGCCAGGGCGGTGCGGATGAATGCGCGGCGGGGTGTCAGGGGGGAAGTCATGCGAAAGCTCCTTCGGAAGGTGGGGTGAGGCGAAAGGAAAGCGGGTCAGGGTCGGGCGCAGATGTATCGGGCGCCGTTGCGTCGGGCGCCGCCGCGTCGTCCGGTGTGTCTAGATCGATGCCGCTGCGCCTTGCGGCCGACAGCAGGTGGGCGCGCATGGCGCCCGCGGCACCCGGCGCATCGCCCGCGCAGACGGCCTGCACGATGGCGTCGTGCTCGCGCACCGGCTGGTCGTCGGCGCCGCTCCAGGCAAAGGGCAGGCGCAGGCTGTGGCTGATGGCCAGTTCCAGCTGGCGCGCCATGGCCACCAGGCCCGGGTTGCCCGACAGCTGGGCCAGCAGCAGGTGGAACTGCAGATCGGCGTCGGCGGCGGCCAGCAGGTCGCTGCGGTCCAGGGCGTGGGCCAGCTGGGACTGGGTCCATTGCAGCTGGCGCAGGCCGCTGTCGTCGGCGCGCACGGCCGCCAGCGCGGCCCAGCCGGGCTCCAGCACCAGGCGCAGCTCGATCAGCTGGCGCGGCGACAGCGTGCCCAGCGCCGGGGTGGCATAGGCGCGGTGCATGCGTGCACGGCCGCTGTGCGGGCCGTTGATGCGCACGCCCTTGCCCGGCTGGATCTCGACCAGGCCCAGGGCCTCCAGCATGGACAGCGCCTCGCGCAGCGAAGCGCGGCTGATGCCCAGCTGCCGGGCCAGCTCGCGCTGCGGCGGCAGCTGGCTGCCGCCGGGATAGTGGCCGCTCAGAATGTGCTGCTGCAGCGTCTGGGCCATCGAGATCGGAATGCTTTGCATGGGCTGGCGCGGGTGGAGGGTTTTGGCCTGACTGGTCAGACCACGTACCCAGCAGATAGCGAATTGCGTGCCAGATGCAAAAAAAGGAGCGTTGTCCTCAGGCTCTGCAAAGAATCCGGGGCGATGGCGCATCGACAATCCGCCCCGAAGGCGCCGCCAGCGGCCCGCGCTGCCGCGCTTTGGTGCAGTGCCGCATGGCTTTGTGCAGGCCCGCCCCGAATGCGGGCGTAAAACCCGCACTGCAGGCCGCCGCCAGCCGCCGTAGAATCCCGGGCTTTGGCCCGAGGAGCGTTGCAGCGCGGCACCCGCCCATCCGTACACCGGAGCGCGTGCCGCGTCAGGCTTGGGCCAGGTGCAGGTTCCCGGCCGGACCGCGCCCACGGTGCCAACGACGCTCACCTGTTGCCATGCCGTTTTTGCAGGTGAGCTTGATGTCGTCCTCTTTCACTCCCCCTCCCATGCGTCTGTCGGGCCTGGAGCCCGTCTCCATCGGCGAGGGCACGCTGTTCGTCAACGTGGGCGAGCGCACCAACGTCACGGGCTCCAAGGCCTTTGCGCGCATGATCCTCAACGAGCAGTACGAGGAAGCGCTGTCCGTGGCACGCCAGCAGGTGGAAAACGGCGCCCAGGTTATCGACGTGAACATGGACGAGGCCATGCTCGACAGCAAGGCCGCCATGGTGCGCTTCCTGAACCTCATCGCCTCCGAGCCCGACATCGCCAAGGTGCCGGTCATGGTGGACAGCTCCAAGTGGGAAGTCATCGAGGCCGGACTGCGCTGCCTGCAGGGCAAGGGCATCGTCAACTCCATCTCCATGAAGGAAGGCCTGGATGAATTCAAGCGCCAGGCCCGGCTGATCAGGCGCTACGGCGCGGCCGCCGTGGTCATGGCCTTCGACGAGAAGGGCCAGGCTGACACCTACCAGCGCAAGATCGAGATCTGCGAGCGCGCCTACCGCATCCTGGTGGACGAGGTGGGCTTCCCGCCCGAGGACATCGTCTTCGACCCCAACATCTTCGCCGTGGCCACCGGCATCGAGGAACACGACAACTACGCCGTGGACTTCATCGAGGCCGTGCGCTGGATCAAGCGCAACCTGCCCGGCGCCAAGGTCTCGGGCGGCGTCTCCAACGTGAGCTTCAGCTTCCGCGGCAACGACCCCGTGCGCGAGGCCATCCACACCGTGTTCCTGTACCACGCCATCTCGGCGGGCATGGACATGGGCATCGTCAACGCCGGCATGGTCGGCGTCTATGACGACCTGGAGCCCCAGCTGCGCGAGCGCGTGGAAGACGTGGTGCTCAACCGCCGCCCTGACGCGGCCGAGCGCCTGCTGGAGATTGCCGACGCCGCCAAAGGCGCCGCCAAGGACGACAGCAAGAAGCTCGAATGGCGCGGCACGCCCGAGAACCCGAAGACCGTGGGCGAGCGCCTGTCGCACGCCCTGGTGCACGGCATCACCGACTTCATCGTCGCCGACACCGAAGAGGCCTACCAGCAGATCGTGGTGCAGGGCGGCGGCCGCCCGCTGCACGTGATCGAAGGCCCGCTCATGGACGGCATGAACATCGTGGGCGACCTGTTCGGCGCCGGCAAGATGTTCCTGCCCCAGGTGGTCAAGTCGGCGCGCGTGATGAAGCAGGCCGTGGCCCACCTCGTGCCCTACATCGAAGAGGAAAAGCGCCAGCAGGAAGCGGCGGGCCTGGACGTGTCCAGCAAGGGCAAGATCGTCATCGCCACCGTCAAGGGCGATGTGCACGACATCGGCAAGAACATCGTCACCGTGGTTTTGCAGTGCAACAACTTCGAGGTCATCAACATGGGCGTGATGGTGCCCTGCCACGAGATCCTGGCCCGGGCCAAGGCCGAGGGCGCGGACATCATCGGCCTGTCTGGCCTGATCACGCCCAGCCTCGAAGAGATGCAGTACGTCGCCGGCGAGATGCACAAGGACGACTACTTCCGCATCAAGAAGATTCCGCTGCTGATCGGCGGCGCCACCTGCTCGCGCGTGCACACCGCCGTCAAGATCGCGCCCAAGTACGAAGGCCCCGTGGTCTACGTGCCCGATGCCTCGCGCAGCGTCAGCGTGGCCCAGAGCCTGCTGGGCGAGAACAAGGGCAACTACCTGGCCGAGATCCAGGCCGACTACGACAAGGTCCGCACCCAGCACGCCAACAAGAAGAAGACACCGCTGTGGCCTCTGGACAAGGCCCGCGCCAACGCCACGCCCGTGGACTTTTCCCAGGCCCCCGTGGCGCCACGCGCCCTGGGCCGGCGCGTGTTCCGCAACTTCGACCTGGCCGAGATCGCCGAATACATCGACTGGGGCCCGTTCTTCCAGACCTGGGACCTGGCCGGCCCCTATCCGGCCATCCTCGACGACGAGATCGTGGGCGTCGAGGCGCGCAAGGTGCTGGCCGACGGCCAGGCCATGCTCAAGAAGATCATCGAAGGCCGCTGGCTGCAGGCCAACGGCGCCATCGGTCTGTTCCCTGCCAACCGCGTGGGCGATGACATCGAGTTCTATGCCGACGAGTCCCGCAGCCAGGTCCTGATGACCTGGTACGGCATGCGCCAGCAAACCGAAAAGCAGATGGTGGAAGGCCCGGATGGCCAGCCCGTGATGCGCCCCAGCCGCTGCCTGTCCGACTTCGTGGCCACCAAGGAATCGGGCATCAAGGACTACGCGGGCCTGTTCGCCGTCACGGCCGGCATCGGCGCCGAGAAGAAGGACAAGGAGTTCGAAGACGCGCTGGACGACTACTCCGGCATCATGTTCAAGGCCCTGGCCGACCGCCTGGCCGAGGCCTTCGCCGAATGCCTGCACCAGCGCGTGCGCAAGGACCTGTGGGGCTATGCGCCCGACGAGGACCTCAGCAACGAAGCGCTGATCAAGGAACAGTACAAGGGCGTGCGCCCCGCGCCCGGCTACCCGGCCTGCCCCGACCACAGCGCCAAGACCGACCTGTTCGCCGTGCTCAAGGCCGACGAGATCGGCATGACCCTGACCGAAAGCCTGGCCATGAACCCGGCCTCCAGCGTCAGCGGCTTCTACATCGGCCACCCCGACTCCGTCTACTTCAACGTCGGCGAGATCGGCGAGGACCAGCTCGCCGACATGGCCGCACGCCGGGGCATGGACATCGAGGAACTGCGCCGGTTGCTGGCGCCGAATCTGGGGTGATCGCTGGCTGGCCGCGTCCGGCCAGCTGCACAATATTTCGCTATTTTGGACAAAATCGTTTGTCTTCGGCTTTAATAGCGAAATGCCGCGCAAACCGCCCGTCGTCTTTCCGCAGGAGCAGCGCCTGCTTTCCGAACTCGGGGAGCGGCTGCGCCTTGCGCGCAAGAGGCGCAAGCTGAGCAACGAGGTGGTGGCGCAGCGCGCGGGGCTTTCGAGGACCACGGTGTACAAGGTCGAGTCCGGCGATCCCGGTGCCACGCTGGGGTCCTACGTCCGGGTACTGGCCGTGCTTGGACTTGAAGGCGATCTCGGCCAGCTTGCGGCGGACGACCGGGTGGGGCGCAAGCTGCAGGATCTGGCGCTGGAGCCAGTGCCGGTGGCAAAGCGCCGCAAGACCAAAGCGGCATCGGTCGCAACGCCTGAAGATTCGGCATGAGCAAGCAGGACAACGCCCTGGAAGTCTGGCTGGACGACGATCTCGGCCCTGCCTGCCAGGTCGGCACCCTGGCCCATGACCGTGGGCAGATCCGCTTTCACTACGACCGCGGCTGGCTCAAGGACCCTCGTGCCTTCGCTCTGGATCCGGACCTTTCCCTGGACGAGCATCCCTTTTTCCCAAAGCCCGAGTTGGGCAACTTCGGAATCTTCCTGGACTCGTCTCCCGACCGCTGGGGCCAGACGCTCATGAAGCGCCGTGAGGCGCTGCAGGCCAAGGACGAACGGCGGCCTGCCCGCACCCTCTATGCCTGGGACTTCCTCATTGGCGTACAGGACCAGACGCGTCAGGGCGCACTGCGCTTTCGTCGGCCGGGCACGGAGACCTTTCTTGGCGACGAGAACATGGCGGCGCCGCCGGTGACGACCCTGCGCGAGTTGGAGGCGGTGGCCTACCAGCTCAGCAGCCGGCGTATTGACGACCTTGACGCGCTGCGCAAGTGGCTTGCCGTGCTCGTCGCGCCAGGAGCCTCTCTGGGTGGGGCGAGGCCGAAGGCCAACTTCACGCAGGCTGATGGCTCGCTGTGGATTGCCAAATTTCCCGCCCGCGACGATGACCGCGACATCGGGGCCTGGGAGTATGTCGTTCACCAACTGGCCCGAAAGGCCGGCGTGTATGTGCCCCCTGCCAAGCTGATCCAGTTCAACAACGGCTTGCACACCTTCTGTGTGCAAAGGTTTGACCGTGCGCATGGTGCGCGGCGGTTCTACGCCTCGGCGATGACGCTGCTGCGCAAGGCGCACAGCGAAGGTACGAGCTATCTGGAACTGGCCCAGTTCATCCGGTCCCAGGGCGATGCCGGGCATGCGGATGCCGACCTGGCACAGCTGTTCCGGCGCGTGGCGTTCAACGTCGCCGTTGGCAATCGCGACGATCACCTGCGCAATCACGGCTTCGTTCTGGGCAGGACAGGGTGGTGCCTCGCCCCGGCGTTCGATGTCAATCCGAACATCGACAAGGCCGAGCATGTCTTGAACATCGACGACATCGACAACCGGCCCAGCCTGGAGACGGTTCTCGGCACGGCGTCGTTCTACGGACTTGACCGCAACCAGGCCCGGCAGATACTGGGCGAGGTCGTGGCGGTGGTCGATGGATGGCAGGCTGCTGCGCGCAGGATCGGCATCGCCAGTGCCGATATCCAGCTGGCGGAATCCGCCTTTTCGGCCCATGCGGAGTTCCGGGCTGCCGCCGGTTAGCGGCAAGAACGGTTACTTGTCAGTCCAGGGCGCGGACTTCCACAGTGCCGAGAAGTCCGCCGTGGCCTTGTCCAGGCGGGTCTTCCAGGCCGAGCCCTCCACATAGTCCATCTCGGTGAACTGCTGGCGCATCTGCTTGTGGAATTCGGGATCGGCCGCGATGGCGCGCAGGGCCTCGGTCAGTCGCTGCTGCACCGCAGCGGGAAGGCCGGCCGGTGCCACGATGCCGCGCTCCGAATTGAACACCAGCTTCACGTTCTGCTCGTTGAAGCTGGGCACGTTGGGCGCCAGGCTGGAGCGCGCGGGGCTGGCCTGGGCCAGGATGCGCACCTTGCTCTCGAAGGGCATGACCTCGCCCAGGTTCATGCCGCCAATGGTCACATGGCCGCCCAGCACCGCCGTGCGCAGCGGGCCCGCGCCGTTGTAGGGCACGTGGTTCAGCCGGGTGCCCGTCAGGCGCTCGAACAGCACCATGGCCAGGTGGTCATCGGTGCCCACGCCCGTCGATCCGTAGCTGATCTCGCCGGGCCGGGCCTTGGCGTCTGCGATCAGGTCGGCCAGGTTCTTGTACTGGCTGTCCGCCATCACGCTGAAGGCGCTGGGGTCGCGCACCAGGTTGGCGATATAGGTGAAGTCCGCCGGCTTGAACTGCGTGCGCCGCTCTATGGGCAATGTGACCAGACCTGGCATGTTCGTCATGCCGATCACATGACCGTCTGGCGCAGCCTTGGCCACATAGGCCAGGCCCAGCTCGCCCGAGGCGCCCAGCTTGTTGGACACCACGACCTGGGTGCCCAATTGCTTGCCCAGATGCACGGCGAGTGTGCGCGCCGTGATGTCCGTGCCGCCGCCAGCCGCGAAGCCTACGACGAGTTCAATGGGTTTTTCGGGCCAGGCGGCGAAGGCCGGGGCTGCGGCCATGGCGAGGGCGCCCAGGCCCATGGACAGTGCGCGGCGACGTGCAGTCGAGATGAGGGTGTTCATATGTCTCCTTGTTGGAATGGATGGTTGCGTTCGCCCTGGGCTCAGGCAGCAGGGACGGTGGGGCAGCCCCAGTCGGCCCAGAGCTTGGCCACGGCGGCATAGTCTTCGCGGCCGTAGCCGGCGGCGGCGGCCATGTCGTAGACGCTGTGCGAGCCCTGTATGGCGAACAGCGGCACGCCCAGCGTCTGGGCCAATTGCAGGGCCAGCACCGAGTCCTTGCGCGCCGCATCCAGCGGCATGCCGCCTGCGTAGTCGCCGTTGACGATGCGCTCGGCATAACGGTAGGTCAGCGGCCGGTGCAGGCCCATCTGCGCATCGGACAGCAGGGCGATGAGCTTGTCGCACTGCACGCCAGCGGCCGTGGCCATGGCGCCTGCCTCGGCCACGACGATCATCACCGCGTGGGCCACGGCGTTGTTGATCACCTTGGCCGCCGCGCCCGCGCCCAGCGCGCCGAACCAGATCTGGCGGCTGGCAATGGCATCCAGCACCGGCTGCACGCGCGCAATCGCCTCCGGCGATCCGCCCAGGGCCAGCGAGGCCGTGCCGGCCACCATCTGGCCCACGCCAGCCATGATGGAGGCGTCGATCAGGTCCACTCCATAAGGCGCCAGCAGCTTGTGCTGCGCATGGATGTGCTCGGGATTGACCGTGCTGGTCTCCACCACCACGGCACCGCGTGGCAGCCGGGGCGCGATCTGCGCGAGCACGGACAGCGAGACGGCGGGCGAGGGCAGGCACAGCACCACGGTCTGCGTGGCGGATACATCCTCTGGCTCGGTGATGGCGGTGGCGCCGAAGCTGTCCTGCGCGCGCTGCCGTTGTGCGGCATCGAGATCGAAGACCTGGGTGGCGAAATGGCGGCCTATGCGTTCGGCCAGCGGGTAGCCCATATTGCCGAGGCCGTAGATGGCGACGCGAGTGTTCTGGTTCATGGTGCTTGTCTCTGCTGTGTTGGGAAAGGGCTTCACTTGGCCACGGACAGCGGCTGGGCGTGCAGGCCGAAGTACATGCTCTTGACCTGGGCGTACAGGCGCAGCCCGTCTATGCCCTTTTCGCGGCCTATGCCGCTGTTCTTGAAGCCGCCGAAGGGCGTGCTGGTCACCGACTGCTTGTAGGTGTTGATCCAGACCGAGCCGGCCTCCAGCGCGCGGCCCATGCGCCAGGCGCGCTGGAAGTTCTCGGTCCAGATGCCGCAGGCTAGGCCGAAGGCCGTGCCGTTGGCCTGGGCGACGAGGTCCGCCTCGTCCTTGAAGGGCAGCGCCACGAGCACGGGGCCGAAGGCTTCTTCCTGGCAGGATGCGGCGCTGGCCGGCAGGCCGTCGATCACCGTGGGCAGGTAGAAGGCCCCGTCGTCGAAGTCCGTGCCCGTGGGCGCCGCGCCGCCGCACAGCACGCGGCCACCCTCGGCGCGCGCACGCTCCACGAAGGCCGCCACGCGCTCGCGGTGGTGGAACGAGGCCAGCGGGCCCATCTCCACGCCCTCGGCGTCGGGCAAGGCCAGGCGCAGGCCTTTGGCGCGCGCCACCACCTGCTCCAGCACCTCGTCATAGATGCCCTGCTCGATGAACAGGCGCGAGCCCGCCACGCAGGACTGGCCTGCCGAGCCGAAGATGCCCGCCACCACGGCGGCCACGGCATGCGTGCGGTTGGCGTCGGCAAACACCACGTGCGGCGACTTGCCGCCCAACTCCAGCGCGGCGGGCACCAGGCGGTCGCCGGCCACGCGGGCAATGGCCCGGCCTGAGGTCGTCCCGCCCGTGAACGAGATCATGCGGATGCCCGGATGCGCGACCAGTGCGGCGCCCACATCGGCCCCGCGGCCCTGCACCACCTGCAGCATGTCCTGCGGCAGGCCGGCCGCCAGCGCGATGCGCGCCAGCTCGGGCGCCAGCAGCGGAGAATCTTCCGAGGGCTTGAGGATCACCGCATTGCCGGCCGCCAGAGCGGGCGCGACCTTGGTGGCGTCGTTCATGATGGGCGAGTTCCACGGCGTGATGGCTGCCACCACGCCAAAGGGCTCCAGCACGGTGAAGGACACATAGTCGCCGCGCGCCGGCGTCACATCGGTCTCCAGCGTCTCGCAGACGCCTGCGTAGTAGCGGAAGGTGCCGATGGCCGACTCCACCATGCCCCGGCATTCGCCCAGCGGCTTGCCGTTGTCCTGCATCTGCAGCCGTGCCAGAGACTCCTTCTCGGCGGCCAGGCCGTCGGCGATGGCCTGCAGCACCAGGGCGCGCTTGTGGGGCAGCAGCGACTTCCAGCCGCTGTGGTGAAAGGCCAGCCAGGCCCGGGCGACGGTGGCGTCCAGCTGCTCGGGCGTGGTGGTGGCGATGCGGGCGATCTCCTGCCCGGTGGCAGGATTGGTGCTGATGATTTCGGCGGCGTGCGTGGAGGCCATGAGAGGGTTCCTGGGTTGACTTTCGGGCGCAGTCTAGGAGTGCGCGGCGCGAAACTCAACGAGCACGTTGTCGCCAAGAAAGGCGATGAAACTATCAATAAGATGCAGGACGGTCGGGGCCTGGTGCATGGCTTGCATGCACTTGCCCCCCGGCTGAAAGAACCAAGAGACATGAGCAAGCAACAGCGATCAGGCCGGGAAAAAGAGGCCGCCTTTCCCCATGCGGCGCTGCCGGCGCAGGTGGCGGCCGTGATAGCCGCCATAGAGACGGACATCATCCGGGGCCGCATCCTGCCCCGCACGCGGCTGATCGAAGACCACCTGATGGAAGACTACGAGGCCAAGCGCCACGTGGTGCGTGCCGCGCTGACCGAGCTGCAGCGCCTGGGCGTCGTGGTCAAGCCGCCCCATCTGGGAGCGCGCATACGGCGCTTCGATGCGCAAAGCCTGCAAGACCTCTACCACCTGCGCAGCGTGCTGCACGCGGCGGCCGTGCAGGCCATGCAACTGCCGTTGCCGCCAGAACGCCTGGAGCCCGTGGCCCAGGCCGCGCACGAGCATGCGCTGGCCGTGGAGTCCGGCGACCTGATCGCCATCCACCGTACCAACATGGCCTTCCATCGATTGTTTTACGGCCTGTGCGACAACCCTTATCTGGAAGAGTCGATACGCCTGCATGACTGGCTGAGCTTTCCCGCACGCGCCTATGCGATTGCCGACCAGGAGGCGCTGGTCGTGGCGCGGCAGGAGCATGCGTTGATGGTCGAGGCGCTGGAGGCCGGCGACAGGAATTTGCTGTGCGACCTGGCCCTGCGCCACATGGGGCGCGCCCGGCAGATCTATGCGGAGCGCTATCTGCTGCGCTAGCGGTACGCCACTGCGTGGCGCAATGGCGCCCTACAAGGGCCCGGTGCACGCCAGCCGAACCCGCACCTCCTTGTTGGCGGCCAGGGCCGGATCGGTCGCAAGGACGAGTTTTCTCTCTCCCCCGCTGCCCAGGTCGATCAGGCCTTCCTGCAGTACGCCCCCTCGGTTCACGCTGCTCGTGTAGGTCGCCAGAGCCGAAAGGCATCCGCACTCGCCAATCGATTTGCGCAGTTGAACACGGGTGTTCGCCCACACCACATTGGACTCTGTGGAAGTCTTCGTCGCCGTGATCGACACGCAGGCTGAAAGATCGTTCTGAAACGTTATCTGGTCGGCATGGGCGGCAAAGGCGGACCCAGCCAAAAGAGCGGCCGATATTGCGTATCTGTTCATGCCGTACAAGTGTGCCTCCGTTCGGTTGGATGTCCGATGCCGCGCCCAAAAAACAAGGCGCACGAGGCGCCTTGTCATGGGTCAGCGGGATGGGAGTTTCAGAGCCCGATTTCCTTGTTGTACGCCTTGCGCGCCGTCACGGCCGTGTCCGTGAAGTCGGTGAACACGCCGTCGATGCCCAGGCGGTAGTAGGTCAGGTATTCCTGCACGGGGTCGCCCTTGTACAGGCCGGCCAGGCGGCCCGGCTCGTTGCGGAAGGTGAAGCTGTGCACGATCAGGCCGGCCTTGTGGGCGTCGCGGATCAGGCCCGTGTCCTTGACGGTGTTCACGTCCTTGAGGCCGGCGCCGTCCTTGTAGGGCACGACGGAGTGGGCCAGGACCTGGGGCTTCCAGGGGCCGATGCCGTCGGCATAGGTCTTGATGTCGGCCAGGCCTGCGGGCGTGAGCATGGTGGCGAAGGTGCGGGCGTCGCCGGCCAGGGTCCAGCTGTAGGGGCGGCCGCTGATGAAGGTCCACTCATCGTTGGTGATGTAGACCATGGAGCCGTCGCGCAGGCTGAAGTCGTTGCCGTCGATCAGCTGCACGCCCTTGGCCTTCATGCCGGCCTGGCGCAGGTACTTGAGGCTGGCCGGGTCGAAGCTCTGGATGTAGATGGGCGAATCCTTGGCGTTGAGCTTGTTCTGGTCCAGCAGCTTGATCACCGCGTCTTCAAACGGGCGCGAGCCGGGCGCGCCGCAGCCGTTGGCGATCGCCTGCTGGTTGTTCCAGTAGGGGTTCTTGGTCTCGGCGTAGACGGGGATGGTGCGGCCCAGGGCCTTGCCCTTGGCGGCGGCGATGTCCAGCACGTCCTGGGCGCTGATCAGGGGCAGCTTGCCGTTCCACTCGGTGGGGCGCTCGCTGCGGTTGTCCAGGATCGTGCCGCCCAGCCAGGTGCGCAGCTCCTGCAGCGTGAAGTCGCTGATGGACCAGTCGTTGCGATGGTCCTCGCCATCGACCACCAGGGCCTTGAGCACGGACTTGGGATCGTTGGCATCGAGCTGGTCGCTCAGGTATTGCGAGGGGCCGTTGGCAGGCACGGCGGGGTACTTCACGTTGACCAGCACGCCGGCCGCAGTGCGCTGGCGGCGCGCCACTTCGGCATTGGTCTTGGCCACGTCGGCCACGTTGGTGCTGTCGCTGAGCCAGGCGTTGTGGCGGGCGACCAGCTGGCAGTCCTTCGTCATGTGCATGTCGAGTTCGAGCATGTCCGCGCCTGCATCGGCGGCGGCCTCGTAGGCCATGCGCGTCTGCTCCGGGAACTTGCCCGAGAAGCCGCGGTGGGCGATCACCTGGGGCTGCTTTCCGTCGAGCGTGAGGTAGAACGAGCCGCCGTCACCGCCGCAGGCCGTGAGGACTGCAGCCGCGCACAGGGACGCGAGCAGGGGAGTGCGGGAAAAGGACATAGGACGTTGGGTCATATCCGAAGCAGTGGTGGGTTGATGAACGGCGCGCAATGCGCCAACTCAGCAGCGTATGCAGTCAGCCGTGTCGGCACCATGACAGTGCGTACCGTATGACCCAGATTGGCGTTTTAGCGACGGTCGACGGAAATTTGCCGACCCTCCGACACAGGGTTATCCCCCGAACAGGGGCGCCAGCGTGGCGCGCAGGCGGTCGCTGGCGTCGGGCGCCTCGGGCGGGCGGATTTCCAGCGAGCGTTCCACCGTGCCGATGTGCTCCAGCAGCAGGGCCTTGGCGCCCTCGGTGTCGCCGCGCTCCAGGGCCTCGACGATGCGTTCGTGCTCGGCGCAGGACTGGCTGGCGCTGTGCGTGGACTGGAACAATGTGGCCGCCAGCGTGGTGCGGGCCGTGAGGTCGCGCAGCGTGAGCGCCAGCAGGCGGTGGCCCATCTGCTCGGCCAGGCAGACGTGGAAGTCGGCCAGCAGGAAGGCGCGCGTGGCCGCGTCGGCGCCGGCAATGGCTTCCTGCTCCTGGGCGATGTGGCGGCGCAGCTGGCCGATCACGCTTTGCATCGGGCGGCCGGCCTCGCCCAGGATGCCGGTCTCGATGATGCGGCGCGCCGCAAAGGCGTCCTGCGCCTCCTCGGCCGAGGGCTGGACCACGTACCAGCCGCGCCGGGGCTGCACCTGCACGAAGCCGCGCGCCTGCAGTTGCATCAGCGCCTCGCGCACCATGGTTCGGCTGACCGCGAAGTTGTCGGCCAGCTCCTGCTCCCCCAGCCGTTCGCCGGGCGCCAGTTTCTGGGCCAGGATGGCTTCGACGACGCGCTCGGCGATGTGCTGGGGGCTTACAGGTGTCATTGCGTTGCAGGGTGGGCAGGAGTCACGGTTGCGGGGACGGCGGCGGCGCCGGAGGGCTCGGCGTCGGGCCCCTGATTGTCGGCCAGGCCGTTGAGCACGGCATGGGCGCGCTCGCGGTCGATGTCACCTTCCCAGGCGGCGATGGCCACGGTGGCCACGCAGTTGCCGATCAGGTTGCCCAGCGCGCGGGCAATGCCCATGAACCAGTCCACCGACAGCACCAGCACCAGGCCGATGGCGGGGATGGCCGGAATCGCATGCAGCGTGGCCGCCAGCACCACGATGGCCGAGCCCGGCACGCCGTGGGCGCCCTTGGAGGTCACCAGCGCAATCGCCAGGATGGTCAGCAGGTCGGCCATGCCGATGGGCGTGTTCGTGGCCTGGGCGATGAACACGGCCGCCAGCGTGATGTAGATGGAGAAGGCATCCAGGTTGAACGAGTAGCCCGTGGGAATCACCAGGCCCACGGTGGAGTCGCGCACGCCCATGTTGCGCAGCTTGGCCATGATCTGGGGCAGCACGCTGTCCGAGGAGGTGGTGGCGAAGACCACCATCAGCTCCTCGCGCAGGTAGCGCAGCAGCTTGATCAGGCTGAAGCCCGAAAAACGCATCACCAGGCCCAGCACCACGAAGACGAAGAAGATCACGGCCACGTAGAACAGCAGCACCAGCATGCCCAGCTGCTTGAGCGAGCCGATGCCGTACTGGCCCACGGTGAACGAGATCGCACCCAGCACGCCCAGCGGGGCCAGCTTGATGAGGATGCCCATGATCTTGAACAGCACGTTCGACAGCGTGTCGATCAGCGCATGCACGGGCGCGCCGCGCTCGCCCAGCATGGTCAGCGCGCAGCCGAACAGCACGGCGAACAGCAGCACCTGCAGCACGTCGCCCGTGGCAAAGGCCTGCACCACGGTGGTGGGGATGAGCTTCATCAGGAAGTCCACCGTGCCGCCGCTGGTCAGCTTGTCGGCGTTGCTGGCGTAGGCGCTCATGGCCGAGGCGTCGAGCTTGCTCGGGTCCACGTTCATGCCCGCGCCGGGCTGGAACACGAAGGCCAGCACCAGGCCCAGCACCAGGGCGATGGTGGTCAGCACCTCGAAGTAGATCAGCGACTTGACGCCGACCCGGCCCACGCGCTTGAGGTCGCCTGCGCCCGCGATGCCGTGCACCACCACGCAGAACACCAGCACGGGAATGATCATCTTGATGAGCTTGATGAAGCCATCGCCCAGGGGCTTGAGCTTCACGGCCCATTCAGGGGCCAATATTCCGGCGAGCACACCCAGGATGAGTGCGATCACCACCTGTCCGAACAGTGATCTGGCAAAGCGGCGCATAGTCGTCTTTCGCAAGTTGTGGAATCTTGTATGCAAGTGGATTTACAACTTGCATGCAAGAATGTAGACAAGCGAAACGCGTGCCAGCAGAGGGTATTCCCTGCAGATTTGCGGCACTCCAGAGAGCATCAGCCCTGACTTTTTCTGCATGAAATCCGCCGATGCGGGCGGGCCTCCCCGCCGTGGTGCAGGGCGGGTGGCCGTCATGCCCGCGCATGGTGCGCAGGCGGGTGCGCGGGCGGGGCGCAGGCCCCGTGGCGGGGCATGCGGGGCATGCGCGGGCGCGGTGCCTTGCGCACCGCACCGGGATCAGCGCAGGTTGCGCTCCATCGCGCGGTCCTTGATGAAGAAGGCCGCGAACAGGCCCAGCGTCACGCCGAACATCACATAGAAGGCCGGCGCCATGGGCGAGCCCGTGGAGCGGATCAGCCAGGTCACGATGAACTGCGCGAAGCCGCCGAAGATCATCACCGCCACGTTGTAGGCCATGGACATGCCGGCCGAACGCACCTGGGGCGGGAACAGCTCGGCCATCACCGTGCTGAACACGCCGAAGAACACGGCCACGAACACGCAGACCACCAGCTGGGTGATCAGCAGCTTCTGCACCGTGGGGCCGTCGGTCAGCCAGGCATACAGCGGGTAGAGCACCACCAGGTAGCCGATCAGCGAGCCGATGGTCAGCATGCGGCGGCCCACGCGGTCCGACAGGGCGCCGAAGAACGGCATGATCACCACCATCAGCGCGGCGCCGGCCATCTGCACCATGAAGGCATCGCGCATGGGCAGCTTCAGCGTCACCGTGGCATAGGTCACCAGATAGGTGAAGGTGATGTAGATGGACACCGTGGCCGTGACCACCAGGCCCATGCCCACCAGCGTCTCGCGCGCATGCGTGCGCAGCATCTCCATGATGCCGATCTGGCGCGCCTTGCCGCTGGCCTGAGCAGCCTGCATTTCCTTGAAGACCTCGGGCTCCTCCACATGGCGGCGGATGTACAGCGCCACGGGAACGATCAGCAGGCCCACGGCGAAGGGCACGCGCCAGGCCCAGGCCATCAGCTCCTCCTCGGTGAAGATCTCGGTGATCAGCGTGCCCGTGGCCGCGCCGATCAGCAGGGCCAGCATCTGGCCGGCCATTTGCCAGGAGCCATAGAAGCCGCGCTTGCCGGGCGGTGCCAGCTCGATCAGCAGTGCCGTGGACGTGCCGAACTCGCCGCCGGCCGCAAAGCCCTGCAGCAGCCGTGCCAGCACGATGAACAGCGGCGCCAGGATGCCCACCGCCGCATACGTGGGCGCCAGCGTGATCAGCGCGATGGCCACGGCCATCAGGCCCGTCACCATCACCATGGCCGCCTTGCGGCCCTTGCGGTCCCCGTACAGGCCCAGCAGGATGCCGCCCACGGGCCGCATGAAGAAGCCCACGCCGAACACGGCCGTGGTCATCAGGATGCGGTTGATGTTGTCGTCCGGATTGTCGGGATTGCTGGGGAAGAACAGCTTGGCGACGATGGGTGTCATGAAGGCGAACACCAGGAAGTCATACCACTCCAGCGCGTTGCCGATGACGGCAGCCACGATGTTGCGGGTCGAGACGGTTTGCTTGGTCAAAGCAGGGTCCATTTCCGAAAAGGGATTGAAAAGACGGCAGTCACGCCCGGGGCATGGGTCGGCGTGCCTGCCCGGGCCGCAACCCGGGCGTACACTGCTTCGCCATATGCAATGCCTATGCCATGGCCTGCGTCGTCCACGAAGGGCGGCGCAGGCCATGGCGCAGATGGAACCACATGACTACCTGGAAAAACACCCGCGACTGGCTGGAAACACTGGTCGCATTCGACACCACCAGCCGCAACTCCAACCTGGCGCTGATCGAGTGTGTACGCGATGAGTTGGCCACGCTGGGCGTGAGTGCCCGATTGTTCCACTCTCCGGACGGCGCCAAGGCCAATCTCTTCGCAACTTTGCCGGCCCACAACGGCGAAACGCAGGGTGGCATCGTGCTGTCCGGCCATACCGACGTGGTGCCGGTCGATGGCCAGCAGTGGAGCACCAACCCCTTTGCGCTCACCGAAAAGGGCGGGCGCCTGTATGGGCGCGGCAGCTGCGACATGAAGGGCTTCATCGCCGCCTCGCTGGCGCTGGTGCCCGAATTCCTGGCCACGCAGCGCGCCAGGCCCGTGCACCTGGCCTTCTCGTACGACGAGGAAATCGGCTGCGCGGGCGCGCCCGTGATGATCAACCAGCTCAAGGCCGAGGGCGCGCGCTTCGACGGCTGCGTGGTCGGCGAGCCCACCAGCATGCAGGTCGTGGTGGCGCACAAGGGCATCAACCTCTACCGCTGCCGCGTGCACGGCAAGGCCGCGCATTCGTCGCTCACGCCGCGCGGCAGCAATGCCATCGAGTACGCGGCGCGGCTGATCTGTCGCATCCGGGACATCGCCGACCACTTCAAGGCGCACGGCCCCTACGACGAATTCTTCGACGTGCCCTTCACCACCATGACCACCAACCAGATCCAGGGCGGCATCGCGGTCAACACCATCCCCGAGCTGTGCGAATTCGCCTATGAATTCCGCAACCTGCCCGGCATGTCGGTGGACGGCATCCAGGCCCAGGTCGAGTCCTATGTGCGCGACGAACTGCTGCCGCGCATGCGCGCCGAATTCGCCGACGCGCGCATCGAGATCGAGACCGGCGCCAGCGCGCCTGCGCTGGAAGCCTCGGAAGAAGCCGCCATCACCCAGCTGGTGCGCGCGCTGACCGCCGACCAGGAAAAGCGCAAGGTGGCCTACGGCACAGAGGCCGGCCTGTTCCACAACGCCGGCATTCCCACCGTGGTCTGCGGCCCCGGCTCCATCGAGCAGGCGCACAAGCCCGACGAGTTCGTCGAGCTGGCCCAGCTCGACGCCTGCGAGCGCTTCCTCAGCAAAATGGGCACGAGTCTGTGATCACCCCCTGAGTCGCTTCGCGCCTTCCCCCTCTCTTCGGAGGGGGACGACACCCTTGCTGCGGGGCGGCCCTTGCTCGGTGTCCCTCGCCTTGGGGGCGCGGGAGTTTCGAGGTCAAGCTCAAGAAATCTCGTCTTGCCCCGCTCAGCGCACCGGGATGGCGATGGGCCGCAGCGGCGCGGCATCGCCGCCGCGGATCTTGAGCGGGCCGCCGATGAAGGCGAACTCGTAGACCTTGTCGCGCGACAGGTCGTCCAGCGCCACCAGCTCCATGATGGGCACGCCCTTTTGCGCCAGCAGGTAGCTGTGCAGCGGGACGTAGTCGTCGTCCACCTCGGACGGGAACGTCTCCAGGCTCAGGTTGTCGGCGCCCACGATCATGGCGCCGCCTTCCTCCACCAGGAAGCGCGCGGCATCCAGGCCCAGGCCCGGCGGCTTGGCCATGTAGGCCTGGGGCTGGCCGTACAGCTTCATGCGGCCCGTGCGCACCAGCACGATGTCGCCCTCCTGCAGCGTCACCTTCTGGCGTGCCAGCGCGTCCTTGAGGTCCTGGCGCGTGATGCGGTACTGGTCGGGCAGCATCTCCAGGCCCTTGGCGGCCGCCACGTCGATCAGCACGCCGCGCGCTACCAGCGGCGGGAATTTCTCGATGCCCGTGCGCTGCCAGCCCCGGTCGCCCAGATGCTGGTCTGCGCTGAAGCCGTTCCAGATCCTGCCGCGTATGCCGAAGTGGTTGAGCGCATCGATGTGCGTGCCCGTGTGGCTGTACATGGAAAACGCCGTGCCCGTGTAGCTGCGCGTGGCGTTCATGTCCTTGCCCACGTTCATGGGATCGTCCACCACGGTGCCGCGCGGCGTGTGCGTCATCCAGAACTGGTAGTGCGGATCGCCCGCGTCCTGCCAGCTGGGCATGCCCACGTAGTACTCGGTGGCCAGGTCATAGACCTGCCCGCCCGTGATGCGCTGCAGGATGGCCGCGCGCGAGGCCGGCGTGATCAGGTTCAGGCGGCCGATCTCGTCGGCCGGCCCCCAGGGGCTGGTGCCCACGTCCTGGCGTGCGCCGGCCGGGGGCTCGTGGCCGCCATGGGCCTGGGCCGCGGTGCCCGCGAAGGCGGCGGCCAGGGCGATCACGAGAGAGTGCAGCGCCATGCGGCGAGCGAAGCGTTGGAGAGTCATGCAAGAGTCCTTGGTCTGCTGAAAAAGGGCGCGCATGCCGCGCGCGAGGGAAGGCGGAAAAACGCCGATGAAAAAAGCAAAGACGGGGGCGCTCAGGCCGCCAGGAAGTGCAGCCGTTCGCGCAGCGCAGCCAGCGACTGGGTCTGCAGCGGCGGCAGGCGCGGCGCGATCAGCGTGGGAATGGAGCGCAGGCCCATGCGCTGCGCCAGCGCGCGGTCCTGGCGCACCTGCTCCAGCGCCTGGGCGCCTTCCATGCAGCCCGCGAAGGCATTGCGCTCGAAGCCCGTGCGCGTGGCGATGTCCAGCAGCACTTCGGCGTCGCCGATGTTGCGGTGCTCGCTCATGTGGGCGTGCTGGATGGCGTCGAACAGATCCCGGTGCGCGTCATCGCCGCCCAGGATCTGGGCCGCCTGGCAGGCCAGTGCGCCGGCCATGCCGCTCGGGTACTCGAAGGCCTCGCGGCGCATGCCCTCGATGTCGATGCGGTCCTCGTCGTCATGCTCCGCGCAGGCCTGCCAGTGCTCCAGGATGACCTGCTTGGCGCGCTCCATGGAGCCGAAGGCCGCCACCATCTCGGCGCGCGAGGCCTGCAGCACGAAGCTGCGGTGGCGCACGCGCAGGCCCAGCTCGCGCGCCACCTGGCGCAGGCGTGGCGACATCACGTAGCACCAGCCGCAGACCACGTCATGGAAGAAGTCGATGGCGGGGGCGACCGCGGGCGCCGCAGCAGGCGCCGCCTGCAGGGCTTGCTGCAGCGAGGGGGCCGCCGCATCCTGCGCGGGCAGGGCGCAGGAAAAATCATTGCATTGCGTCATGCTTGTGTCCTTCATGGCTGTGATGGACGGCAAGCGTAGGCCGCAGGCCCGGCGCGAAAAAGGGGCGCGCGCTTGAGGAACTCTTAACGCGGCGTCAACAATCCTCGCCCATGGCGGCAGGCAGCTCCTCGGCCAGAAAGTCCACGAAGGCGCGCACCTTGGGCAGCAGGTGGCGCTGCGTGGGATAGACCGCGTAGACATGGCGGGCCTGCGCGGCCTGGTCCGCAAGGTCCAGTGCGACCAGCTGGCCTGCCGCAATCGCCGGCCGCGCCAGGAACGAGGGCAGGGCGCCAATGCCCAGGCCCGCCACCAGCAGGTCGCGCAGCATCAGGCTGTTGTTGACGTTGGCGCGCGCCTCGGACGGCGCCTGGGGACTCTCGCCCGCTTCGCGGGGCGCATGCGCCAGGCTGTAGTTCAGCAGCGCATGGCCGCGCAGCGCGGCGGCACTGGCCGGGCGGCCATGCGCCTGCAGATAGGACGGGGCCGCGCACAGCATCTGCGACAGCGAGGCCAGGCGCCGCGCGATCAGCGAGGAGTCCGCCAGCTCCGCGCTCAGGCGGATGGACACATCGAAGCCCTGGCCCACCGCGTCCACCAGCCGGTCTTCCATGGACAGGTCGATCTGCAGCTGCGGATGGCGCTGCATGAAGCGCGCCAGCAGCGGCGACAGCGTGCTCAGCGCAAACGACAGCGGCGCATTCACGCGCAGCCGGCCGGCCACCTGCTGCGACTGCGCGCGCACCGACTGCTCCAGCGCATCGAATTCATCGAGCAGCCTGCAGCACTCTGCGTAGTAGGCCTGGCCCGTGTCGGTCAGGCTCATGCGGCGCGTGGTGCGCTGCAGCAGCACGGCGCCCAGATGGGCTTCGAGCGCGCGCAGCTGCTTGCTCAGCGCGGCCGAGGACAGGTCCAGCGCGTCGGCCGCCTTGGCGATGGAGCCCAGTTCTACGATGCGCCGGAAGGCGCGCAAGGGGGTCAGCGTATCCATGGGGAAAAAGCAAAGAGTGGCGCGCAGCGTAGCAGGCCGCTCGGGTTTGCCGGGGCATGCCTGCGGGGGCAGGGGCGACAATCGCCAGGTACGGCGCGCCCGCCGCGCCTCTTTGTCTTCACCGAATCTGTCCATCCCATGCCCCAGACCACTCCCGCCTGCCCCCAGTGCGGCCTTGAAAACACCTATCCCGACGCCACCAGCTACATCTGCCCCGACTGCGCCTTCGAATGGCCCATGCAGGCCGAAGAGGAGGCCGGCGAAGCCGCCGCTGGCGACGGCATCGTGCGCGACGCCAACGGCAATGCGCTGGCCGACGGCGATGCCGTGATCCTGGTCAAGGACCTCAAGGTCAAGGGCTCGTCCACCGTGCTCAAGAAGGGCAGCAAGATCAAGGGCATCCGCCTGGTCGATGGCGCCGACGGCCACAACGTGGACTGCAAGACCGAACTGGGCTCCATGCTGCTCAAGTCGGAGTTCCTCAAGAAGGCCTGAGCATGCTGGCGCTGTCGCTTGCGGTATCGGCGGTCCTCGGGCTGCTGGCGCTGTGGGTGTTTGCGCCCTTGTTCATTGCGCTGACCGCTGGCGCGGTGGTGGCCCTCATGCTGCTGACACTGGCCGGCCGTACGGGTCTCACGGGCCGCACCGCGCGCACCCTGCCCGTGGCGGGCTGGTGGGCCGTTGCGCTGTGCGCCGGCGCGACCTGCGTGGCCATGCTGGTGCTGCTGCCCGACCGGCTCGATGGCGCGCCCTTCCTCGCCTTCGGCATGGGCCTGCTGGCGGCCACCTGCGCGGGGGCGCTGGTCTGGTTGACGGGCTGGCTGATCGCCGGGCGGCAGCCTGTGCAGGTGTCCTGGTGGACCGGATCGGCCCTGGCCGGCCTGGGCGCCTTCCTCGCCCTGCTGCTGGGCGGCCCCGATACGGCGGGCTGGATGGCCTGGCGCGACCAGCTGCGCGGCTACGAGGCCGTGCCGCTGCGCATCACGCTGGCCGAAGCGCCCACGGCGCAGCGCGAGCAGGCCCTGGCCGAACTGCTGCAGCCCTTGCTGGAGCAGGGCAGCCGTGCCGTCAGTCATCGCCAGTCCACGCGCTTCGGCAACTCGGTCGAGCATGCCGTGGTGCCCGCCCGCTGGCGCATCGATGGCAGGCTGCTGGAGATCATGCTGGCCGAGAAGCCGCCCGCGCCCCTGCTCAGTGCCCATGTCGCTTTGCTGGAGCAGTTCGCCGCCAGCGGCCCCGCCCAGGCAGGCCAGGCACCGTCCTGGCTGATGCTGGCCAGCGCCCAATGCCTGCCGCCGCCACGCCTGCGCGAGCTGTCGCGCCTGCTGGGCCAGGGCAGCGAGCTGCTGGCCCGCGCGCGGCGCTGCACGCAGCAGCGCTCGGCGCAATTGCAGCGCCTGTGGCCGCTGCTGGCCGGCAGTGTGGAGCGTGTGGAGGTGGGCGAGGCGCGGCGCTTTCATCCGTGGCTCGGCCTGCAGCGCTGGCAGGCTGTGGCCTCTACTGACAAGCCGGAGCCTTAGGCGGGCTCCACGTCCTTCCACTGGCCGGGCTCCAGGCCGTCCAGCGTGTAGGGCCCGATGGCTGCGCGCACCAGCCGCAGCGTGGGGTGGCCAATGGCCGCCGTCATGCGGCGCACCTGGCGGTTGCGGCCCTCGCGGATGACCAGTTCGATCCAGCAGTCGGGAATGTTCTGGCGCACGCGGATGGGCGGGTCGCGCTGCCACAGCACGGGCGGCGGCTCCAGCCGGCGCGCCTGCGCGGGCAGCGTCATGCCGTCGTTGAGCTGCACGCCCTGGCGCAGGGTCTGCAGCGCGGCCTCGTTGGGCAGTCCCTCGACCTGTACCCAGTAGGTCTTCTCCATCTTGAAGCGCGGATCGGCGATGCGCGCCTGCAGCGGCCCGTCATTGGTCAGCAGCAGCAGTCCTTCGCTGTCGGCGTCGAGCCGGCCTGCCGCATGCACGCCCGGCACGTCGATGTATTCCTTGAGGCCACGCCAGCGGCCCTCGGGGGTGAACTGGCTGAGTACGCCGTAGGGCTTGTTGAAGCACAGCAGGCGTGAGGGGCCGGTGTCGGGCCGGTCGGCGAAGGCGGTCTGCGGGCGCCGGGATGGGCCCGCAAAGGAGCGCGAAGGAGGGCGTTTTCTGGGTTGCATGGACTCAGCGATTGTCGTCGGGATAGACCGCACGTACGCACTCCAGCCAGGCCCTCGCCGCGCGTGACAGATAGCCGCTGCGCCACAGCTGCACCACGTCCCAGTGCAGTTCAGGCCCCACCAGCGGGCGGCTGGACACGCGCCGGGGGTCGAACCGCGCGATCACATGCTCGAACATCACGGCCACGCCCACGCCTTCTGCCACCAGGTCGCCGATGAAGTCCCAGTAGCGCGTCTGCAGCCGCACCTGTGGGCTGAAGCCTGCCGCCGCGCAATGCTCCAGCACGGCTTGGTGCAGGGCGAAGTCCGAGGTGTAGAACACAAAGGGCCGCTGGGCCAGCTCGCTCCAGTGCACGGGTGCGTCCGGGTCGGGCACCTCGTGCGCGGCAAAGGCCACGCGTGTCTTCTGGTGGGCGATGGTGCAGTACTCCAGACCCTCTCCGGCCAGGTCGCCACCCGCCTCGCCCGCGCCGTGCAGGCCCAGCGCCATGTCCAGCTTGCCGTCCAGCAGCAGCTGGCGCTGGGCGCGTGCGCCCTGCTCCTGCACATGCAGTTCCACACCCGGATGCAGTTGCTGAAAGCGCGCGATCACGGGCGCCATGTAGTGCCCGGCCGTGGGCATGATGCCCACGCTCAGGCTGCCGCGCGCAATGCCATCCACCTCGGCCACCTCCTGCAGCAGCTGGCGTGACTGCTCCAGCACCTGCAGGGCGCGCGCATGGACCACCTGGCCCGCGTCGGTCAGTTGCACACCGCGCCCCTCGCGCAGCAGCAGCGGGCCGCCCAACTCCTCCTCCAGCGCCCGCACCATCTTGCTGATGGTGGGCTGGGTCACATGCAGCGCCTCGGCCGCACGCGTGAAGCTGTTGCAGCGCACCACCTCGACAAAGTAGCGCAGCGCGCGCAGGTCCATGAGGATTCCTTTTGTGCATGGGAAAAATGGAGATTATTCATTTTACGAATCTGAGTGCAAACCCTAGGATTGCCCCATGTCAAAGATTTCCGCCACGCCCGTCCTGCGGCCGCAGGTGTTTCAGGGCCTGCTGCACCGCTGCTGGCCGCTGCTGCGCGGCGTGCTGCAGGTGGGGCTGCTCAGTGCGCTGTGGGTGGCCATGGAGGCCGTGCGCGCGCATTTCGGCTGGGGCATGCCGGCCGGGCTGATCGGTTTCGCGCTGCTGGCCACGGGCCTGTTCAGCGGGCTGGTCAAGGCCCGCTGGCTGCAGGGCGGCACCAACTGGCTGCTGGCCGAGATGCTGCTGTTCTTCGTGCCCGCCATGCTGGTCGTCACCGAATACACCGAGCTGATCCAGCACCAGGGCCTGCGCATCCTGGGCGTCATCGTGGCCAGCACGGCCTGCGTGATGGCCGCCACGGCGCTGGCCGTGGACCGCGTCTACCGGCTGGAGCTGTGGCTGGCCCGGCGCCGCTCCACGCGCGCCGGGCTGCACAGGGAGCAGGAGTGAACGCCATGTCCGACCAGACCATCGGCCTGCTGTCGCTGCTGGCCACGCTGGCCTGCTATGCGGCCAACAAGCGCGTGTACCGCCGCCATCCGCATCCGCTGCTCATGCCCATCGTCGCCACGCCCATGGTGCTGATCGCGCTGGCGCTGCTGACCCATGTGCGCTACCCGCAGTACATCGCCCAGACGCACTGGCTGGTCTGGCTGCTGGGCCCCACCACGGTGGCCTTTGCGCTGCCCCTGCACGAAAACCGCCACCTGCTGCGCAAGCACTGGATGTCGATCGCCACCGGCGTGCTCGTGGCCAGTGGCGTGTCCATTGCCACCACCATCTGGTTCGCACAGGCCTTCGGACTGCCCGTGGACCTGCAAAAGGGCCTGGCCGTGCGCTCGGTGACCACCCCCTTCGCCATCGAGGCCGAGCGCGTGCTGGGCGGGCCCACCGACCTGGCCGCGCTGTTCGTGCTGCTCACGGGCGTCAGCGGCATGCTCATGGGCGAGACCATCCTGCGGCTGCTGCCGCACGTGCGCAGCAAGCTGGCTGCGGGCGCCATTCTGGGCGGTGCCGCGCATGGCAGCGGGGTGGCGAAGGCGCGGCAGTTTGGGGATGTGCAGGCGGTGGTTGCTTCGTTGGTGATGATGATTGCGGGGGCGTTGAATGTGGTGGTGGCGCCTTGGGTGAGGGTGCTGTTTTTCTGAAGTGATGCGGGAGCTGCCATCCTTGACCCGGGTTTGATGGCTGGGGCTTTTGGGGGCTTGGCTGTCTTTGGGTTTTGGGCGGGATGGGGCTGCCCGTGAGGGCGTCCGCATGCCTTGCACATGGTCTTGACTCCCGCCCACCTTGTTTGCTTTTGGCTTAGGTGCATTTTTTGCCCCTGCCGGGTGGTTGTTTTTCGAGGCCGGGTTTCGGCCCGGCGGCCGACCTCCTTTTCTTTGATTCGTCAAAGAAAAGGAGGCAAAAGAAAGACGACCCGAATGTCCGCGACCCCTTCGCTTCGCTGCGGGGCAACCTGCGCCGTGGCGGTTGCGGGGTTCGCCGTGAAACTCACTTCGCTCTGCGAGCTACGTTCAAACAATCACGGCGAGTCAGTTGACGAAGCAGTCCTGTCCTTCGGCAGGACTGCAACCCCGCAACCGCCACGGCGCAGGCGCGGACATACGGGGAGTGGGTGCGGGCCTTCGCTGCGCTCGGCCTGGAGTGCTGGGGCGCTTGCCATCTTGAAAGCCTCTATCATCGCGGCAGCCCCCTGTTCCGGGGCCGGTGCGTAAGAACATCCAAAACGAAGCGGTGCGGCCTCGCCGTCAAGGAGGCCTTGTCACGTCTGATTTCCGGAGCGTGGGCGCAAGCCTGCGTTCCTGCGGTTACGGACGGGATGGGGCTACCCGCAAGGGCGTCCGCACGGCTTCGTTCGTGTTCTTAACATCCCGTCCACCTGTCTGTGCGTAAGAACACGGGCCGGTGGTTTTTGTTCTCACGAAGGAGTACGAAACCATGCACGGCATTTCTTCTTTTGCATTCCCCTCTGCCACCCAAGCGCCTCACTCTCGCGCATCTGCCGTGGGAAGGGTGGCGCCATGAGTACCGCTTCCACAACCCTGACCCAGCCCACGCCGCAGCAGTTGAGCCATGCCGTGACCGAGATCGGCCGGCTGACGCTGCAGGGCAGCAGCGAGGTGTACTCGCTGGGCCAGCTGGCGCTGGCCTGGCTGGAGCGGCCCGAGGGCTGCCGCAATCTGGAGGTGGTGGCCAATGCGCTGCAGGCCATTTGCGGGGCTGCGCAGCGGATGGAGGAGCTGGTGGAGGACGAGGTCAACCACGTGCATTGCCTGCAGGAAGACCCGGCGTATCTGCGGCGGATAGCGGCTGCTGCGGCGGCGTTTCAGCGCTGATTCAGGCTTTCTTGTGACAGGCCTGCCGGGGCATTGCGCCCCGGGTTTCGGTAAATTACTTTTAGGCTTTGTGAATCTAGATGTATGTAGTCTGCATGGGTGTGTGCACAGACCGTGATTCACTGAGACTTTTGATGACCCAGAGAATTCCTGTCATGGGATATTGTTCCGTAAACCAGCGGCAGTCCCCCTATTCGCCACCGGCCTGTCCATCCTTGTTTAGGAATGTTTGGTAGATCAGATATGGAATCAACGAAACTACCAGCCACCACCAGCTAGATTGTATGTAGGCCAGAACCCAGCAAGTCCAGGCGAATATTACGGCACACCAACCAAAAATGATCGAAAAGCGAGGAATTTTCATTAGGGAGCCTTCACGCCACTGAAACCCCATCGGACGTACACAACATAAGGCAGGATACGTACGGTGCCGGCTGGTGTTGGTAGATAAATGGGGATTCTAGCGGGTTCTTTGATCATTAAGTTCAGCGGGCGACCGAGTCTTGCCATGTACACGCCGGGTCCGAAGAGCCCATTCAGACCAAATTTGCTGGAATTGATGACGCCTGTACCAGCGATGCCTGCAGCGCCTGCCTTGGTGGTGAAGTGTGTCAAACCCCGTGGCAGCGCTGCAAAGCCATATCCAGCCGTACTCAATACTGCTGCTGTGGTGGGTGCAACCTCAGGGGTCCACAGCGCAGCGAATGCTCCTGGTACATGTGCTAGCGGGGCCAAAGGGTTCTGCGATTGCGTTGCAACATCTGCCCAGTATTGGGTAGCTTCATCTGCTGCCTGCGTGGATTGCACGTAGAGTTGGCATAATTTGAGCATTAGCCGGTTGAGGGTATTCGTATCGGAGATGTTGAAGGATTCTTTCCCTCCTGCAACACGGCAGGTAATTATTGTGCTTGTCATATCTGATGATTAACTTATAGTTAAGAAAAATGTTGCATAAATGGTTGTTTTGTTTTTCGATAAAGATTCATGCAAATCATCCTGATTGCCCAGTCTCTTGAATTTTCCCGTTATTTCCCATCCGCTCCCCTGGGTACATGAGACCTTTAGATAACCCAAGTCTTTTCTGATGATGGGTTTTTTGCTTATTGCGCAAATTTCACCCTTTTTTATAGTAAAGGCGATCGTCAAGGGGTGGTCGTTTGTAGTGTAGACATACAAATCTTCTGTTGCCTCCCATTGCCCTGTAGGTGTGTATTTTTCGGGGTTGCTGCATGCACTCAATACGGTGGCAACGCAGGCTGTTGCACATGTTGAAAAAGCTTTTAGCAGTTTGCGGCAGGGATCGCGTTGCATATGTCCGTTGAGCAATTGCTGGACAGTGAACACGTCTTTTGGATGGTTCATTGCCGCCCGCCCCACGGGGCCGGAAATTCTTGCAGTTGTTGCCATGGTCTCCCTCCGGTATGGACGCCGGCCGGCTGAAGCCGGCTCTCACGTTGAGGAAGATGCTATGCAAGGCCCTGGTGCAATGGACGGGGCGGTCTGCACTTTCGCGCACGAGAATTGACTGTGGGCGCAATGACGAATGAAAAAACGCCATCCGCATCGTTTTGTTGCGGATGGCGTCAGTGATGAAAGCAGTCGCCAGCATCTGGCGGCTGCTTTGGGTCCTGCCTCAGGCCAGCGTATACGCCGTCTTCACCGTCGTATAGAACTCCTGCGCATAGCGGCCCTGTTCGCGCGGGCCGTAGCTGCTGCCCTTGCGGCCGCCGAAGGGCACGTGGTAGTCCACGCCGGCCGTGGGCAGGTTGACCATGACCATGCCGGCCTGGCTGTGGCGCTTGAAGTGGGTGGCGTGCTTGAGGCTGGTGGTGGCAATGCCTGCGGCCAGGCCAAAGGGCGTGTCGTTGGCCACGGCCAGGGCTTCCTCGTAGTCCTTCACGCGGATGACGCTGGCCACGGGGCCGAAGACTTCCTCGCGGTTGATGCGCATGGCGGCCTGGGTGTCCACGAACAGGGTGGGCGCCATGTAGTAGCCCTTGTTGCCGCTGCCGGTGTGGCAGGCGGCGGCAGCGCCGCCGGCAGCCAGCACGGCGCCTTCGGCCTTGGCGATTTCCACGTAGCTCAGGTCCTGCTCCAGCTGGGCCTGGCTGACCACGGGGCCCATGTCGGTGCCTGCGGCGCGGGCGTCGCCCACCTTGATCCTGGCCATGCGGGCCTGCAGGGCCTCGATGAAGGCGGGGTAGATCCTGTCGGTGACGATGAGGCGGCTCGATGCCGTGCAGCGCTGGCCCGTGGAGTAGAAGCCGCTTTGCGCGGACAGCTCCACGGCCTGGGTGAGGTCGGCGTCGTCCAGCACGATCTGCGGGTTCTTGCCGCCCATCTCCAGCTGCACCTTCTTGCCGCTTTCCACGCAGGCGCGGGCAATGCCGCGGCCCACGCCGACGGAGCCGGTGAAGCTGATGGCGGCCACGTCGCTGTGGCGCACCAGGGCATCACCGATGACGCGGCCCGGGCCCATGACGAGGTTGAAGACACCGGCCGGAATGCCCGAGCGGTGAATGATGTCGGCCAGCGCCCAGGCGCTGCCGGGCACGAGGTCGGCAGGCTTCAGGACCACGCAGTTGCCGAAGGCCAGGGCCGGGGCGATCTTCCAGGCGGGAATGGCGATGGGGAAGTTCCACGGCGTGATCAGGCCCACCACGCCGACGGGCTCGCGCGTGATTTCCACGCCGATGCCGGGGCGCACGGAGGGCAGGGTTTCGCCGGCCAGGCGCAGGCATTCACCCGCGAAGAACTTGAAGATCTGGCCTGCGCGGCCGACTTCGCCAATGGCTTCGGGGCGGGTCTTGCCTTCCTCGCGCGCCAGCAGGTCGCCCAGCTCTTCCTTGCGGGCCAGGATTTCGTTGCCGATCTTGTCCAGGGCGTCGTGGCGGGCCTGGATGCCCGAGGTGCTCCAGGTGGGAAAGGCCGCGGCTGCCGCGGCGATGGCGGCTTCCACATCGGCGGCATTGCCCTGGGCGTACTCGCCGATCACATCGGACAGGTCGCTGGGGTTGGTGTTGGCGCTGTAGCCGTCGGCGGCCTTCCATTGGCCGTTGATGAGGTTGTCGTAGCGGGACATGAGGTGCTCCGGGAAAGGGGTAACGGAAGGAAGGGGTCAGCGGACCATGCAGGGGCGCTTGTTGTCGAAGGTCCAGCCGGGAATCAGGTACTGCATGGCCATGGCGTCATTGCGCGCGCCCAGACCGTGCTCCAGGTACAGGGCGTTGGCGCGCTGCAGCGCGGCGCGGTCCACGGTGACGCCCAGGCCCGGGGTCTTGGGCACTTCGACGAAGCCGCCCTTGATCTGCAGCGGGTTCTGGGTGAGGTACTGGCCGTCCTGCCAGATCCAGTGCGTGTCGATGGCCGTGACCTTGCCGGGCACGGCGGCGGCCACGTGGGTGAACATGGCCAGCGAGATGTCGAAGTGGTTGTTGGAGTGCGAGCCCCAGGTCAGGCCCCAGTCGCGGCAGGTCTGGCCCACGCGCACGGAGCCGGCCATGGTCCAGAAATGCGGGTCGGCCAGGGGGATGTCCACGGACTGCAGCGACAGCGCATGCACCATCTGGCGCCAGTCGGTGGCGATCATGTTGGTGGCCGTGGGCAGGCCGGTGGCGCGGCGGAATTCGGCCATGACTTCGCGGCCCGAGAAGCCGTTCTCGGCGCCGCAGGGGTCTTCGGCATAGGCGAGCACGCCGTGCATGTCGCGCATGAGGCGGATGGCGTCCTTGAGCAGCCAGCCGCCGTTGGGGTCCAGCGTGACGCGCGCCTGCGGAAAGCGCCTGGCCAGCGCGGTGACGGCCTCCACCTCCTGCTCGCCGGCCAGCACGCCGCCCTTGAGCTTGAAGTCGTTGAAGCCGTAGCGCGCGTGCGCCGCCTCGGCCTGGCGCACGATGGCGGCCGGGTCCATGGCGGTCATGTGGCGCACCTGCGTCCAGTCGTCGCTGCCGCTTTGGTCTTCGCCGGGCTGGACGTAGGGCAGGTCGGTCTTGTCGGTGGGGCCGGTGAAGAACAGGTAGCCCAGCATCTCCACGCGGTCGCGCTGCTGGCCTTCGCCCAGCAGGGCTGCCACGGGCACGCCCAGGTGCTGGCCCAGCAGGTCCAGCAGGGCCGATTCCACGGCGGTGACGGCATGCACGGCAATGCGCAGATCGAAGGTCTGCAGGCCGCGCCCGCCCGTGTCGCGGCCGGCCAGGGCCTGCTGCAGGTTCTGCAGCAGCTTCAGGTGGTTGCCCACGGACTGGCCGATGAGCAGCGCCTTGCTGTCCTCCAGCGCCTGGCGTATGCCTTCGCCGCCAGGCACCTCGCCCACACCGGTGTGGCCCGCGCTGTCGTGCACGAGCACGATGTTGCGCGTGAAGTAGGGCGCATGCGCGCCGCTGAGGTTCATGAGCATGCCGTCGCGGCCGGCGACGGGAATGACTTCGATCTCGGTGATGGTCGGGGTGGAGGACATGGCGTGCTCTTGGATCGTTTGGATCGGTCTCTGGGAAAAAACGGCTATGCGGCGGCGGCGGTGGCCGCCTGCTGCGCGGCGGACCACGGCACCTCGGCCTCGGGCCGGCCCGTGGCGATGAACTGCGCCAGGTTGCGCAGCACGAGGTCGGCCATGGCGCGGCGGGTTTCATGCGTGCCGCTGGCGATGTGGGGCGCAAGCACCACGTTGTCCAGCGACAGCAGCTCGGCATGGGGGCGTGGCTCGTCCTCGAACACATCCAGGCCCGCGCCCGCGATGCGGCCCTGCTGCAGGGCCTGGACCAGGGCGGCCTCATCGACCACGCTGCCGCGCGCCACGTTGATCAGAAAGCCCTGCGGGCCCAGCGCGTCCAGCACCTCGGCGTTGACCAGGTGCTGCGTGCCGTCGCCGCCTGCGGCCGTGATGACGAGGAAGTCGCTCCAGCGTGCGAGTTCGAGCAGCGAGGGCTGGTAGAGGTGGGGCGATCCTTCGACCGGGCGGCGGTTGTGATAGGCCACCTCCATGTCGAAACCGGCCGCGCGGCGCGCCACGGTGGAGCCGATGCGGCCCATGCCGAAGATGCCCAGGCGCTTGCCGCTGGCGCGCGTGCGGATGCCGAAGCGGCCTCGGCTCCAGTCGCCCCGGCGCACGAAGCGGTCGGACTCGCTCAGGCCACGCGCCGCATCCAGCAGCAGGGCGAAGGCCATGTCGGCCACGCAGTCGTCCAGCACGCCGGGCGTGTAGCCCACGCGGGCGCCCTGGCGCAGCAGGGACTCGCGGTCCAGCGCGTCGAAGCCCACGCCGAAGCTGCTCACGAAGCGCAGCCTGGGCAGGGCCTGCACCACGCTCGCGGGCACGCCCATGGCGGCCGAGGTGACCAGGTATTCGAACTGCGCGCCGTGCTCGGCGAGGAAGCGCTCGCGGTCGGGCTGCTCGGACAGCAGCGTCACCTCATAGGCCTGGGCCAGTTCGGCATCGAGCTGGGGCAGCGGCATCTTGCCGAACTGGAGAACGCGTGGACGGGAGGTCGCCATGCCTTGGAATCCTTGGAACTTGCGGGGGCTGGAAGCCCCGGTGAAAAGGGCCTGCGGTGCGCAGGCCAGCGGGAACGGCCCTGGGGCCGGCCCGTTGTTTCTAGCTCAATCAGCAGTGATTTTTCGGGTCTGGATCAGTTGCTTCCAGCGCTCCGACTCCTGGGCCTGGTAGCGCGTGAATTCCTCGGGCGTGTTGCCCACGATCTCCAGGCCCTGCTCCACGAAGCGCTTGCGGATGTCGGGCTGCTGCACGGAGGCGATGGCGGCCTTGGCAAGCTTGGCCTTCACATCGGCGGGCAGTCCCTTGGGCGCGGCCAGGCCTTGCCAGGAGTAGACCTCGGCGCCCTTGACACCCGCCTCGGCCAGGGTGGGCACATCGGGCAGCACGGGCGAGCGCTGGCTGCCGGTCACGGCGATCGCATGCAGCTTGCCGCTGCGCAGATGGGGCAGCACGGCGTTGACGTTCTGGAACGAGAAGTCCACCTGGCCGCCGATCAGGTCGGTGATGGCCGGGGCGCCGCCCTTGTAGGGCACGTGCATGCCTTCGGTGCCGCTTTGCTGCCAGAACAGCTCGGCCGACAGATGGTCCGAGGAGCCGTTGCCCGAACTCGCGAAACTGATCTTGCCGGGGTTGGCCTTGAGCGCGGCGATGACCTCGGCCACGGTGCGGGCCTTCTGCGCGGGGCTGGCCACGAGCACGTTGGGTGCCTGCACGGGGATGGTGATGTAGTCGAAGTCCTTGCCTGCGTCATAGGGCACGTTCTTGACCAGGTGCGGCGTGACCACGAAGGGGCCCAGCGAGGCCACCAGCAGCGTGTAGCCATCGGCCGGTGCGCGCTTGACGGCGCCCGCGCCGATGGTGCCCGTGGCGCCCGGGCGGTTTTCCACCACGAAGGGCTTGCCCAGCTGTTCGCCCATGCTCAGGGCCATGGCGCGCGCCACGGTGTCGGTGGAGCCGCCGGCCGGGAAGGGCACGATGATGTTGACGGCCTTGTCCGGAAAGCTGCCGGCCGCTTGCGCCGTGAGGGCCAGTGCGGCACCCAGCGTGATCAGAATCTTCTTCATGTTCTTGTCTCCTGGGGGGCGCAAGGGCCGGACTGGCCCCTGCGTCCGGTCTTGTGGCTTATTGCGGGCCGAGCTTGTCGATCAGGGCCTTGAGCTCTTCCAGCTCGGAGGGCTTGAGGTCCGTCAGCGGGGCGCGCACGGGGCCTGCGTCGTGGCCGACCAGCTTGGCGCCGGCCTTGATGATGCTCACGCCGTAGCCTTCGACGCGGTTGCGGATCTTCAGGTAGGGCATGAAGAATTCCTTGAGCAGCTTGTGCTGCGTGGCCATGTCGTCGGTGCGCACGGCTTCGTAGAACGCCATCGCCGTCTTGGGGATGAAGTTGAAGACGGCCGAGGAGTACACCGGCGTGCCCAGGGCCTTGTAGGCGGCCGCATAGACCTCGGCCGTGGGCAGGCCGCCCAGGTAGGCGAAGCGGTCGCCCATCTTCATGAAGATGGCGGACATGGTCTCGATGTTGCCCATGCCGTCCTTGAAGCCCACCAGGTTGGGGCAGCGCTCGGCCAGGATGGCCAGCGATTCGGGCGTGAAGCGGGTGCGGTCGCGGTTGTAGACGATGACGCCGAATTTCACGCTCTTGCAGACCTGCTCCACATGGGCGATCAGGCCTTCCTGGCCGGCTTCGGTCAGGTAGTGGGGCAGCAGCAGGACGCCGTGGGCGCCCAGGCGCTCCGCTTCCTGGGCGTGGGCGATCGCGGTGCGCGTGGGACCACCGGCGCCCGCGATGATGGGCACCTTGCCGCGGCAGGTGTCCACGGCGGTCTTGATGATCTGGCCGTATTCCTCGCCGTACAGCGAGAAGTACTCGCCCGTGCCGCCTGCCGCGAACAGTGCGCTGGCGCCGTAGGGAGCCAGCCATTCGAGGCGGGCCGCATAGCCCTTGGCATTGAAGTTGCCGTTGCTGTCGAAGTCCGTCACGGGGAAGGACAGCAGGCCGGAACTCATCACGTCTTTGAGGTCTTGGGGGGTCATGGTGCTCTCGGGAATAAGGGTGGGGAAGAAAGAAAAAAGGGTGGAATCAGTCGAGCTTCAAACCGGCTGTTTGAACCACTTTTTGCCAGCGCTGGCGCTCGGTGGTCAGGAAGCGCGCGGTCTCGGCGGGGTTCATGGTCACGACCTCGGCGCCCTGGCCCGTGAGGCGGGCGCGCACCTCGGGCGAGCGGATGGCGGTGATCAGGGCCTCATGCAGGCGCTGGACCACGGCCTCGGGCGTCTTGGCCGGAACGACCACGCCTTGCCAGGTGCCGGTCTCGAAGCCGGGCACGCCCTGCTCGGCGATGGTGGGCACGTTGGCGGCCAGCGGCATGCGCGTGCCCTTGGACAGGCCCAGCAGCTTGAGCTTGCCGCTTTGCACATGGGGGTAGGTGGCCAGCATGCCGTTCATCAGCACCTGGGTCTGGCCTGCCACCGTGTCCTGGATGGACTGCACGCCGCCCTTGTAGGGCACGTATTCCCAGCGGGCGCCCGTGGCGCGCGCCAGTTCCACGCCGGCCAGGTGCGGGGCGCTGCCCGTGGCGGTGACAGCGAAGCTCAGGTCTTCCTTCTTGGACAGGGCCACCAGCTCCTGCAGGTTGTTGGCCGGCACCGAGGGATGGACCACCAGCAGGTGGGGCGAGTAGGCCAGCATGGCCGTGCCGCGCAGGTCCCGGGACAGGTCGAAGGACAGCTTGGTGTAGAGCGAGGGCGAGATGGCCAGCGCACCCAGGTCGCACAGCATCAGCGTGTGGCCGTCGGGCTGGGCCTTGGCCACCATGTCGGCGCCCAGGTTGCCGTTGGCGCCGGGCTTGTTCTCGATGACCACGGGCTGCTTGAGTTCTGCCGACAGCAGCGGGCCGATGGCGCGCGCAATGATGTCCGAGCTGCCACCCGGCGGGTAGGGCACCACCAGGCGCAGCGGGCGGGTGGGCCAGTTGCTCTGGGCCAGCGCACCGGCGCCGGTGGCTACGAGGGCGGTGGCGCCAGCGGCGCGCAGGAACTGCTTTCGGCTCAGGGTCATGCTCTTGTCTCCAGGTTTTATGTTGTCAGTTGTCGTACAACTGAAGCCGATTTTTAACCGAGATCTGCGAGCAGTGATAAAGGGTTTTCCCTTGGTTGTCTGAATTCCCGTGACAACGCCATCGGCCCCGAAAGGCCCATGGGAGCACTCAGGCGGCGCTGGTCTTTTGCGCCAGGCGCAGGCGTTCGCGGCTGTTGGTCAGGTGGATGCGCATGGCCGCGCGGGCCGAGTCGGCGTCCTGGCGCTCGATGGCGGCGAGGATTTCCTCATGCTCGCGGTTGACGCGGCGCAGGTAGTCGGGGTCGCGCTGGGGCTGGTGGATGGAGGCGATGCGCGTGCGCGGAATCAGCTGCGCGCCGAAGTGCCGCAGGATGTCGCCGAAGTAGCGGTTGCCCGTGGCCTCGGCGATCTGGGTGTGGAAGGCCAGGTCATGGGCCACCGTGTCCTCGCCGCGCGCAAAGGCGATCTCGAAGGCCTGCAGCGCCATGCGTATGCCCTGCAGCTGCTCGGGGCTGCGGCGCAGCGCGGCCAGGCCGGCGCTTTCGGTCTCCAGGCTGATGCGCAGCTCCAGCACGGCCATCACGTCCACGGCGGCCGTCAGCTCGTCGGCATTGAGCATCAGCGTGGATGCGGGCTGGGCGGCGCGCACGAAGGTGCCTATGCCGTGGCGCGTCTCCACCAGGCCCGAGGCCTGCAGGCGCGACAGCGCCTCGCGCACCACGGTGCGGCTGACTTCGTAGGTCTGCACCAGCGACGACTCCGTGGGCAGCTTCTCGCCTTCGGCCAGCAGGCCGTTGCGGATCTTGCTCGCGAACTCGTCGAACAGCAGGGCGGCCAGATTGCGGCCGCTGCGACCGGACTTTCCTCGCAGGGGAAGCTCGATCGTTGGGGGTGATGCGGGAAATCCCTTTGCCGAACTTTCCATGGTGCTGATCATAATCGCTCCAAGTTGTACGACAACGTATCACAAGACGTCCACGCCATCGAGTTTTTTTGATCCTTCTGAACCCGCATTCCAGATGAGCACCACCCACGCGATCCACGCGATCCGCCACATACGCATCACGCCCATTGCCTTCCGCGATCCGCCGCTGCTCAATGCGGCCGGCATCCACGAACCCTGGGCGCTGCGTTCCATCATCGAGATCGAGACGGCCTCGGGCCTGGTCGGCATCAACGAAAGCTATGGCGACCAGCCCATGCTCGATGCGCTGGCCAAGGCCGCGCCCGCTCTGGTGGGGCTGTCGCCCTGGGCGCTCAACGAGATGGAGGTCCGCGTCGCGGCCCTGGTGGCGCCGCCAGCGCTGACGGCGTCCGAATTCCTGGGCCAGCAGGTGTCGCTGGCGCCGGGCACGCATGTGTCCAAGACCGTGGCCAAGGTGGTCAGCGCCTTCGAGGTCGCCATGCTGGACCTGCAGGGCCAGATGGCGGGCGCCCCCATCGTGGACCTGCTGGGCGGCGCCGCGCGCGACAGCGTGCCGTTCTCTGCCTACCTGTTCTACAAGTACGCCGAGCACATCGACAGGCCCTATGGACCAGATTCTTCGCCCGACGCCTGGGGCGAGGCCCTGGCGCCGCAGCAGCTGGTGGAGCAGGCGCGGCGCATGATTGCGCAGTACGGTTTCCAGAGCATCAAGCTCAAGGCCGGCGCGCTGCCGCCCGAGCAGGAGGCGGCCGGCATCCTGGCGCTGGCCGATGCCTTTCCGGGCACGCCGCTGCGCATCGATCCCAATGGCAACTGGACGGTGGAGACCAGCCTGAAGATCGTGCAGCAGCTGCAGGGCGTGCTCGAGTACTACGAGGACCCGGCGCCCGGCCTGGACGGCATGGCCGCCGTGGCGCGCGAGTGTGATGTGCCGCTGGCCACCAACATGGTGGTGACGGACTTTGCCGAGTTCCGCCGCAACGCCGACATGGGCTGCCCCGTGAAGATCGTGCTCAGCGACCACCACTACTGGGGCGGGCTGCGCGCCACGCAGCGCCTGTCCACGCTGTGCCGCACCTTCGACCTGGGCCTGTCCATGCACAGCAACTCGCACCTGGGCGTGAGCCTGGTGGCCATGACGCACCTGTGCGCCAGCGTGCCCCTGCTGACCTATGCCTGCGACACGCATTACCCCTGGCAGGACGAGGAAGTGGTCGAGGGTGGCCGGCTGCAGTTCGAGCAGGGCAGCCTGCGCGTGCCCACGGCGCCCGGCCTGGGTGTGCGGCTGGACCGCGAGGCCCTGGCCCGCCTGCACGACAACTACCTGCACTGCGGCATCCGCAACCGCGACGACCTGGGGCAGATGCGCAAGTACGACCCCGCGTTCACCGGCCACCAGCCGCGCTTCTGAACCCGCTTTCACACCATTCCAACGACAAGCCCTTCCCGGAGACAAGCACCATGCAACGCCGCACACTCATCCAACATTCCCTCGCCAGCGCCCTGCTGCTGGGCACGGCCCTGGCCGCCATGCCCGCCGCCGCGCAGGGCAACTGGCCCACGGGCAAGCCCATCACCTACCTGGTGCCGTTCCCGCCTGGCGGCAATACCGATACGCTGGCGCGCGTGATCGCCCAGCCGCTGAGCAAGGCCCTGGGCACGCCCGTGGTGATCGAGAACAAGGGCGGCGCGGGCGGCAGCGTGGGCTCGGCCATTGCGGCGCGCGCACCGGCCGATGGCTACACCATCCTGGGCGGCACCATCAGCTCGCACGCCATCAATGTGAGCCTGTACGCCAAGCTGGACTACGACCCGGTCAAGTCCTTCACGCCGGTGGCCATGCTGGGCTCGGGCCCGCTGGTGCTGGTGGTGCCGGCCTCCAGCCCCTACAAGACGCTGGCCGACGTGCTGGCCGCCAGCAAGGCCAAGGCAGCGGCGGGCGGACTGACCTCGGCCTCGCCGGGCAGCGGCACCTCCAACCACATGGCGCTGGAGCTGCTGGGCTACCAGACGGGCGTGAAGTTCACCCACGTGCCCTACAAGGGCAGCGGCCCGGCCGTGCAGGACGTGATCGGCGGCCAGGTGGACATGATGTTCGACACCGCCCTGGTCGTCGGCCCCCACGTGCAGGCCGGCAAGCTGCGTCCCATCGCCGTGACCAGCTCGCGGCGCCTGGAGTCCCTGCCCGATGTGCCCACCATCGCCGAGGCCGGAGAGAAAGGCTTCGACATGGGATCGTGGCAGGCCGTGTTCGCGCCCGCTGGCACGCCCAAGCCCATCGTGGACCGGCTGCATGCGGAGATCATGAAGATCGTCGCCACGCCCGAGGTGCAGGCGCGCCTGAAGAACTTCGGCATGCTGCCCTCGCAGATGACGCCGGCCGAGCTGGGCGAGTACCAGAAGGCCGAGGTGGTCAAGTGGGGGAAGGTGATCAAGGCTGCTGGAATTAAAGCAGAGTGACCCCCTGAGGCGCTTCGCGCCTTCCCCCTTCTCGCTTCGCGGAGGGGGACAACGCCTTCGCCGCGAGGCGGCTCTTGCTCGGCGTTCCTGAGTTGGGACGTGACGGTTGCGAGGGCTGCACTCCGATTGCGACAGGCCCCTAGAAAATTGAGACATTGCCATGAGTACCCCACTTCCTCTTTCCATCCGCATGCATCCGGCCGACAACGTGGCCATCGTGGCCAATGACGGGGGGTTGCCTGCGGGCACGGTGATGCCCGGGGGGCTGGTGCTGGTCGACAAGGTGCCGCAGGCGCACAAGGTGGCGCTGGTGGACATTGCCGAGGGCGGCGAGGTGCGCCGCTACAACGTGGTGATCGGCTATGCGCTGCAGGCCATTGCCGCGGGCAGCTGGGTGCATGAGCGGCTGCTGCGCATGCCGGGGGCGCTGTCTCTTGAGGGGTTGCCGATCGCCACGGTGCAGCCGCCCGAGCTGCCGCCGCTGACAGGCTACACCTTCGAGGGCTACCGCAATACCGATGGCACGGTGGGCACGCGCAACATCCTGGCCATCACCACCACGGTGCAGTGCGTGGCCGGGGTGCTGGATTTCGCGGTGGGCCGCATCAAGGCCGAGCTGCTGCCGCGCTATCCGAATGTGGACGATGTGGTGGGCCTGGAGCACAGCTATGGCTGTGGCGTGGCCATCGATGCCGTGGGCGCCGAGATTCCGCAGCGCACGCTGCGCAACATCAGCCACAACCCGAATTTTGGCGGCGAGGTGATGGTGGTGAGCCTGGGCTGCGAGAAGCTGCAGCCCGAGCGGCTGCTGCCGCCGGGGTCCTTCCCCATCGTCGATGAGCGCGAGCCCGCGCTGGACGTGGTCTGCCTGCAGGACGAGGCGCATGTGGGCTTCATGTCCATGGTGGACTCCATCATGGGCAGCGCCAGGGTGCATCTGGAGCGGCTGAACGCGCGCCGGCGCGAGACCGTGCCGGCCAGCGCCCTGGTGGTGGGCGTGCAGTGCGGCGGCAGCGATGCGTTCAGCGGCGTCACGGCCAATCCGGCCGTGGGCTTTTGCACCGATTTGCTGGTGCGCGCAGGCGCCACCGTGATGTTCAGCGAGGTGACCGAGGTGCGCGACGGCATCGACCAGCTCACCTCGCGCGCCTCCAGCCCCGAGGTGGCCCAGGCCATGATCGAGGAGATGGCCTGGTACGACGCCTACCTGGACAAGGGCCGCGTGGACCGCAGCGCCAACACCACGCCGGGCAACAAGAAGGGCGGCCTGTCCAACATCGTGGAGAAGGCCATGGGCTCCATCATCAAGAGCGGCACGGCGCCCATCACCGGCGTGCTGTCGCCGGGCCAGCGTCTGGCCGACCGGGGCATCCAAAGCGGCCTGGTCTATGCGGCCACGCCGGCCAGCGACTTCATCTGCGGCACGCTGCAACTGGCCGCCGGCATGAACCTGCATGTGTTCACCACGGGCCGGGGCACGCCCTACGGCCTGGCCCAGGTGCCCGTGATCAAGGTGGCCACGCGCAGCGACCTGGCGCGGCGCTGGCATGACCTGATGGACGTGAACGCGGGCCGCATCGCCGAAGGCCAGGCCAGCATCGAGGACGTGGGCTGGGAGATGTTCCGCCTGATGCTGGACGTGGCCAGCGGCCGCAGGAAGACCTGGGCCGAGCAGTGGAAGCTGCACAACGCCCTGGTGCTGTTCAATCCAGCTCCCGTGACCTGAGCCATGCCCACAGGCCCCTGTCGGCACAGGCTGACAGGGCGCTGGTGCGCCGCTGAGCACAATGGGGGCCATGCCCTCAGATACCCCGGAAACTCCCCCCGCCTCGTCCTGGTCCGCACGCCTGCAGCGCCTGATGGAGCTGAACCCGCTGCGCGCCATGTGGAATGCCGTTCAGCTGTGGCTGGACGCCGATGGCCTGCGCATGAGCGCTGCCATGTCCTTCTACGGCATCCTGAGCCTGGCGCCGCTGCTGCTGCTGCTGGTCGGCCTGCTGGGCTGGTGGGTGGACCGCAGCTATGTGGAACACCAGTTGATCGACCAGGTGCAGGACGTGATCGGCGAGCGCGGCGCCCAGGTGGTGCGCGGCGCGCTGGAAAGCGCCCAGCGGCCCGACGAGGGGCGGCTGGCCTCGCTGTTCGGCTTCATCCTGCTGATGTCGGGCGCCACGGGTGTCTTCGTGGAGCTGCAGTCCGCGCTGGAAAAGCTCTGGACCTCGAACGGCGAGCCACCGCCGCCCAAGGCCGTGTGGTGGCGCATGGCCGCGCTGCGGCTGCGCGGCCTGACCTATGTGCTGGCGCTGGGCTTCTTGCTGCTGGTGTCCATGGCCCTGTCCACGGCTATCCAGCTGATCACCAACTGGGCCGGCACCAAGCTGCAGATGCAGCCGCTGGGGCCGCTGATCAGCCTGATCAACGAATGCGTGTCCTTCGGCATTGCCGTGCTGCTCTTCGTGGGGCTGATGCGCATCGGCAGCGGCCCCAAGCCCCGGCTGCGCTATCTCATCTTCGGCGCCATCGTCGGCGCCCTGCTGTTCACGCTGGGCAAGCAGGCTCTGGCCTGGTATCTGTCCACGGCGGCCGTGGTCTCGGCCTATGGCGCGGCGGGTTCGCTGGTGGTGCTGTTGATGTGGATCTATTTCTCGTCGGCCATCCTGCTGCTGTCGGCCGCCACGGCCAAGGCCTTCAGCGACGCCGAGGTGCGCTTCACCCACCCCATCCGCTGGGCGCCGCCCGCCGGTCCAGCGCAGGCCAGGGACACTTCGGACGGCAAGGGCTGAGCGGCTGCATTTCGACGAAGATGAACGCCTGCGCCGCGGCCCGCAAAGCCGCGGCGCAGGGCGTTTGGGAGTGGAACAATGCAGCGAAAGTCCCCGGGCACCGAGGCCCGGGGCCAAGGACAACATGGACCGATTGCAGACCATGCGGGTGTTTCAGACCGTGGCCGACGAGGCCGGGTTTTCGGCGGCGGCGCGGCGCCTGGACATGTCCGTGCCCACGGTCACGCGCCTGGTGGCCGACCTGGAGCAGCACCTGGGCACGCGGCTGCTGCAGCGCACCACGCGCAGCGTGTCGCTGACCGAGGCCGGCGAGGCCTATCTGGAGCGCGTGCGCGGCATCCTGGCCGATGTGGAGGATGCCTTCAGCCTGGCGCAGGCGCACACGCTGGAGCTGTCGGGCGCCGTGCGCGTGCTCACGCCGCCCGTGTTTGCCGAGCATGTGCTGGCGCCGCTGGTGGCGGACTTCCACCGCCTGCATCCGCGCATCTGCATCGAGGTCTTCGTGGAGTCGGCCAGCGAGGCCGCCGTGGGCGAGTACGACATCACCTTCCTCAACGCCGAGGAGGGCTATGACGGCAACGTGGTGGCGCGGCCCATCGTCACCACCTGCGGCCTGGCCTGCGCCTCGCCCGACTACCTGGACGCCCATGGCGTGCCCGCCGTGCCCGGGGATCTGGCGGGCCACCAGTGCCTGCTGCGCCGCCGCGCCCAGGGCCGCTCCGACGTGCTGCGCCTGCGCCGGCTCGATGGCAACGCGGGCGAGGCCGAGGTGGCCGTGCAGCCCGTGCTGGTGGCCAACCACACCGGCACGCTGCTGCGTGCCACGCTGGACGGCGCGGGCATCAGCACCCAGCCGCTGGACCTGATCGCGCGCCACCTGCGTTCGGGCCGGCTGCGCCATGTGCTGCCCGAATGGACCACGGGCCATTTCACCCTCTACGCCACCTTGCCCACGCGCAAGTTCATGCCGGCGCGCGTGCGCAGCTTCCTGGACTTCGTGGCCGAGCACACGCAGCGCTCCATGCAGGGCCTGCCCGCCAACTTGCCGGCCCTGTCCATCTGAGCGCGGCTGTCATCTAGGTTACTGGCGGGGCCCTGAGGGTCTCGGGGTTTCCCAGGTGAATTCCGCTGTGCGGAATCTTCGGGTTGATCGTGGCGCCGCCCTCCTCCTAAGCTGGCCTTGCCTGTCTGCCGCATGCGTTGTCGCGCCGCGCCGGCCGGCCATGCAAAGGAGACAAGACAATGCAAGCACAGACCCTGGCCGGGCGCCGAGCCGCGCCTTTCCGCAGGAGGCGTTGAATGGACGTTTTTCTGCAGCAAGTGCTCAACGGCCTGACCCTGGGCGGCATCTACGGCCTGGTGGCCCTGGGCCTGACCCTGGTCTACGGCATCCTGCACGTGCCCAATTTCGCGCACGGCGGCTTCTACATGATCGGCGCCTTCGTGGCCTTCCAGGCCATGGTGGCCTGGAGCTGGGGCTACTGGGCGGCCATGCTGACCGCAGCCATCGCGGTGGCGGTGCTGGGCATCGTCAGCGAGCGGCTGATCTTCCATCCGCTGCGCAAGGCCTCGCCCCTGCATCCCAAGATCGCCTCCATCGGGCTGCTGCTGTTCCTGGAGGCGGGTGCCCAGGCGCTGTGGGGCGCGGACTTCCAGCGCATGCCCACGCCCTACACCTCCATCGTGGAGATGGGCGGCATCACGGCGCCCGCGCAGCGCCTGCTGATCATCGGCGCGGCCTTTGCGCTGATGGTGGCCCTGCACCTGTTCCTGACGCGCACCATCACGGGCGCGACCATCATCGCCATGGCGCAGAACCGCGAAGGCGCATCCATGGTGGGCATCGACGCCAACCGCGTGTCCATGCTGACCTTTGCCATCTCGGGCGTGCTCGCGGCCGTGGCGGCCACGCTGTATGCGCCCATCAACCTGGTCTATCCGGCCATGGGCCACCTGGTCATCACCAAGGCCTTCGTGATCATCATCCTGGGCGGCATGGGCAGCATCCCGGGCGCCGTGCTGGGCGGGCTGATCATCGGCTTTGCCGAGAGCTTCGGCGCCTACTACATCTCCACCGACTACAAGGACATCATCGCCTTCGTGCTGCTGGTGGTGATCCTGTCGCTGCGCCCGCAGGGCCTGTTCGCCAAGAGGAGTCATTGAATGAACGGATTCATCGACTCCCGCGTCGCCTGGGGCCTGCTGCTGGCCGCCGGCATCGCCTTTCCGTGGCTGGCGGGCAACGACTACCACCTCACGGTGATGAGCACGGCCTACATCTTCGCCATCGCCACGCTGGGCCTGAACCTGATCACGGGCTACACGGGCCAGCTCAACCTCGCGCATGCGGGCTTCATGGCCGCGGGCGCCTATACCGTGGGCATCCTCACGGTGGACCATGGCTGGCCGTTCTGGGGCGGGCTGGTGATGTCGGGCGTGGTGTGCGCGGTGCTGGGCTACCTGATCGGCATCGTCTCGCTGCGCCTGAAGGGGCACTACTTCTCGATCTTCACGCTGTGCGTGGGCTACATCATGTTCCTCGTCATCGAGAAGTGGGAGGGCCTGACCCACGGCACGGTGGGCATCATGGGCATCCCCGCGCCCGAGGCCCTGGGCGCGCTGAGCTTCGAGTCGCCGCTGGCGCTGTACTACCTGGTGCTGGCCTTCCTCGTGGCCTCGGTCTGGGTGATGCGGCGCATCGTCCGGTCGCTGCTGGGCCGCACCTTCATGGCCATCCGCAACAGCGACGAGCTGGCCGAGGCCCTGGGCATCAACCTCATGCGCAACAAGGTGCTGGCCTTCATGCTGAGCGTGGTCTACGCGGGCGTGGCGGGCGGCCTGTACGCCGGCTTCGTGCGCTTCATCGGTCCGGACATGGCCGGCGTGCACCACACCTTCGACATGATGATCTTCGCCATGGTCGGCGGCATGGGCACGGTGCTGGGGCCGCTGCTGGGCGCCATCGGCATGCCCTGGATCACGCAGTACCTGCAGTTCCTGCAGGAGTACCGCTTCATCGTCTTCGGCCCGATTCTCGTGATGCTGGTGATCTTCATGCCCTACGGCGTGGTGGGCAGCTTCACCGCATGGCGCGCGCGCCGCAATGCCAAGGAGGGCAAGCCGCATGCTCAAGATTGACCACCTGACCAAGACCTTCGGCGGGCTGGCCGCCGTGAGCGATGTCAGCACCGTGATCGAGGAAGGCCGCATTAACGCCATCATCGGCCCCAACGGCGCGGGCAAGACCACGTTCTTCAACCTGATCAGCTGCGTGCACAAGCCCACCTCGGGCACCATCACCTTCAACGGCCAGGACGTGACCTCGCTGCGCACCGACCAGGTGGCGAAACTGGGCGTGGCGCGCACCTTCCAGACCACGGCGCTGTTCGACCGCGCCACGGTGCTGGACAACCTCATCGTGGGCCACCGGCTGCGCACGCGCTCAGGCCTGTGGGACGTGCTGCGCGGCTCCAGCCGCCTGCGCGAGGAAGAGCGCGTGTGCCGAGAAAAGGCGCGCGACGCGCTGGACTTCGTGGGCCTGTCGCATGTGGCCGGCCGCATCGCGGGCGACATCACGCAGGAGGAGCGCAAGCGCGTGGCCTTCGCGCTGGCCCTGGCCACCGACCCGAAGCTCATGCTGCTCGACGAGCCTGCCGGCGGCGTCAACCCCGAGGAGACCGAGGGCCTGGCCGAGCTGATCCGCAAGCTGGTGCGCCACGGCATCACGGTGGCGCTGATCGAGCACAAGATGGGCATGATCATGAGCCTGGCCGACAAGATCCTGGTGCTCAGCTACGGCGAGAAGATCGCCGAGGGCACGCCCGAGGAAATACGCCGCAACCCCGCCGTCATCGATGCCTACCTGGGGAGCGAGCATGCTGAAGTTTGAGAACGTGTCGCTGCGCTACGGCAGCTTCCTGGCGCTGGACGGGGTCAGCCTGCATGCCGACCGCGGCGAGCTGGTGGTGCTGCTGGGCGCCAACGGCGCGGGCAAGAGTTCGCTGTTCCTCACGGCCAGCGGCATCCACAAGGCCGCTGGCGGCTCCATCGTCTGGAATGGCAAGGAGCTGGCCGGCAGCAAGCCCTCGGCCATCGTGCAGTCCGGCGTGGTGCAGTGCCCCGAGGGGCGCAAGCTGTTTCCCCAGATGTCGGTGCTGCGCAACCTGCAGCTGGGTGCCTACGTGCACCGCCGCGACCCCGGCCCCAGCCAGAAGACGCTGCAGGAGGTGATGGAGCTGTTTCCCATCCTGCGCGAGAAGCAGCACGACCCGGCTGGCTCGCTGTCGGGCGGACAGCAGCAGATGGTGGCCATCGGCCGCGCCATGATGGGCCGGCCCCAGGCCTTGCTGCTGGACGAGCCCTCGCTGGGCCTGGCGCCCCTGGTCATCAAGCAGATGTTCGAGGCCATACAGCGCATCAACGCGGCCGGCACCACCGTGCTGCTGGCCGAGCAGAACGCCTATGCGGCGCTGAAGATCGCGCACCGCGCCTATGTGATGGAAAGCGGCCGCATCGTGCGCGAGGGCAAGCCCGCCGAATTGCTGGCCGACGACTCCATCCGCAAGGCCTACATCGGCGCATGACGCCGCCTCTTGCCTCTACCCAAGCCACCACCACCAACGATCCAAGGAGACAGACATGACAGCATTCGCACCATTGACCCGCCGCAGGGTGGGCACGCTGGCCCTGGCCTGCGCCGCCGTGGCCGCTGCCGGCCCCGCGCTGGCGCAGGAGGTGGTCAAGATCGGCTACTCGGGCCCGCTGTCGGGCGGCGCTGCCCAGTACGGCAAGAACGTGCTCGACGGCATGCAGATGGCCGTCTCCGAGATCAATGCCGCAGCGCCCGAGATCGGTGGCAAGAAGGTCAAGATCGAGATCGTTCCGCTGGACGACAAGTACAACCCGTCCGAGACCGCGATCAACGCCCAGCGCCTGGTGCAGCAGCACAAGACGGCGGCCATCCTGGTGCCGCATTCGGGCGGCATCTTCGCGCTGCAGACCACCAACGAGCGCAGCAACTTCATCGTGCTGGCCTACAGCTCGGTGCCGCAGATCACCAACCGGGGCAACAAGCTGACCCTGCGCATCCCGCCCGAGTTCACCTCGTACATCGACCCGTTCTCCAAGTACGTGATGGGCCGCTTCGGCAAAAAGGTGGCCCTGGTCGGCGCCGACCACGACTACGCCAAGGCCTGGGTCGCTGCCTTCAAGCCCGGCTGGGAAAAGCTGGGCGGCACCGTGGTGGCCGAGAACGCCATGAGCTACAACCGCGCCACCGACTTCTACAGCGGCGTGAGCAAGGCCCTGGCCGAGAAGCCCGACGTGCTCTTCGTGGGCGGTGCCTCCGAGCCCACGGCCCTGGTCGTCAAGCAGGCGCGCGAGCTGGGCTTCAAGGGCGGCTTCGTGGTCATGGACCAGGCCAAGCTCGACGAAATGGCCCGCGTGGTCGGCGGCTATGCGCCGCTGGAAGGCGCCATCGGCGTCATGCCCGTCTCCGAGGACACCAAGCCCGAGAACAAGGCCTTCGTCGAACGCTTCGGCAAGGTCTACCCGGGCCGCATCCCCGGCTCGGAGGCGCAGTGGAACTACACGGCCGTGCACGCCACCGTCAAGGCCATGCAACTGGCCGGCTCGGCCTCGGACACCAAGGCCATCCACGCCAAGCTCGACGAAGCCTACAAATCCCTGCGCCCCGACGTGAACCCCGGCGGCGTCAAGGGCGTCGATGAGCGCGGCGGCACGTTGACCACGGAACGCGGTGCCGCTGTGCGCGACGGCAAGATTGAGGCGGTGATGACGGTGGCGAACAAGTAGAGCGCCGCTCAGTTTTTCGACCGAAAGCGCCTGGTGCCAGCTTGATCTGGCCCAGGCGCTTTCTTGTGGACTCAGCTGCCTGGTACTTGCGTTTGACGTTACTGACGCGGCGCGTTATTATTTGCTTCCATGACGATCCAGTCATTCAAGTGCCCCGACACCGAGCAACTGTTCCAGCAGAGGCGGGTGCGTCGGTGGAGCAGCATTGAAGTGGTTGCGCTGCGCAAGCTTCGGATGCTGCATGCCGCTCATGTGCTTCAGGACTTGAGGGTCCCGCCCGGAAACCGGCTGGAGGCGCTACAGGGGGATCGCAAGGGGCAGCACAGCATCCGCATCAATGATCAGTGGCGCGTGTGCTTTGTGTGGACCCATGAAGGCCCGAGTGAGCTGGAGATCGTCGATTACCACTGAAGCGAAAGCGTTGATCCTGGATCTGGCGCAGGAGTGCTGACCATGAACAAACCTTTGAACCTCCCCACGCCAGGCGAAATCCTGGCCACTGAATTCCTGGAGCCCATGGGCCTGACGCAATACCGCCTGGCCCAGGCCATCCATGTCCCGCAGACACGCATCGCGGCCATCGTCAAGAACGGCCGCTCCATCACCGCGGATACGGCGCTGCGCCTTGCGCGCTTCTTCGGCACGTCCGTGGAGTTCTGGATGAATCTGCAAAGCCAGTACGACGCCGATATCGCGCGCGAGGCCATAGGCGACGACCTGGAGTCCATCGAGCCCTTTGCCCTGCAGGCTTGAAGAAGACATGCTGAGCCGCTGCGCAGCGGCTCAAGTAAGAAAGGCCCCTGCACCGCGGTACAGGGGCCTTTCTCATTGCAGGGCTGCGTTGTTTACAACAAGCTCGCTCCACCATCCAGCACCAACGCCTGCCCCGTCATGTGCCGAGACGCATCGGACGCCAGGTAGACCACGGCGCCCTTGAGGTCCTCCTCGCCGCCGATGCGGCGCAGCGGGGCACGGGCGATGAGTTGGTCGCCGAGCTTGTCGATGAGGCCGTTGGCCAGCTTGCTGGGGAAAAAGCCCGGGCAGATGGAGTTGACGCGGATGCCGTAGTGGCCCCATTCCGAGGCCAGGGTGCGTGCCAGGTGAACGGCGGCCGCCTTGGAGGTGTTGTAGGCCACGGTGTTCATGCCGGGCGGCGTGCCCTTGAAGGCCGCGACCGAGGCCGTGATGATCACGTTGCCCTGGCCCTTGGGGATCATCACGCGCCTGGCCACTTCGCGGGTGAGGAAGAAGGGTGCGGAGACGTTGAGGTTCATGACCTTGTTCCAGGCCTCGTCCGGGTATTCCTCGGCCTTGGCGCCCCAGGTGGCGCCGGCGTTGTTGACGAGGATGTCGATGTCGCCGCAGCGCGTCAGCACGTCGTCGACCAGGGCGGGGATGGTGTCGAACTTCTGCAGGTCGTTGGTGAAGGTCTCGACCTGGTAGCCCAGGCCTTGCAGGTGGGCCTTGGCCTCGGCCAGTTCGTCGGACTTGCGCGCCGTGATGGCGAGGCGGGCGCCCATCTCGCCCAGCGCCTCGGCCATCTGCAGGCCCAGGCCGCGCGAGCCTCCGGTGATGAGGGCGGTCTTGCCGGTGAGGTTGAACAGTGCTTTCACGCTCATGCTGGGTGTCTCCTGCCTTGGTTTCCTGATGGTTGAGCAACGCCCTCCATGCTAGGGCGCCAGTGCGGCGCGCGCTGTCGTCTTGGCTACTGTGCGGGCGCCTGCGGGACAGCCGGCCAGGCCCGGTCTGCGGTCAGGCGCGGTCTATGTCCTGCTGCAGCCGCCGCACCATGCGCTGCAGCGCAGGCACGCCGTCCTGGCGCAGCGCATCGGCCGTGACAAAGCGCGAGGGCCCGCCCAGGCTGACGGCCATCAGCGGCAGGCCACGCCCCGGCGAGAAGGCCAGGGCGATGGCGTTGACCTCGGGCTGCCAGTCGCCGAACGAGCACGACAGCCAGGGTTGCGGATGGGTGCTGGCACCGGGCCACAGCGGCAGCTGGGCCTGGGCGGCAGCCCATTGCTCGGGGGCGTGCGATTGCAGGTAGTCCAGCGCGCGCTGGCGCTCGGATGCGGGGCTGGCGGCCAGCCAGGCGCGGCCCACGGCCGTGGTGGCCAGGGGGATGCGCGAGCCCATGTCCAGGTCGCGGTGCGTGAAGCGCGCGCTGGGGCAGTGCTCGATGTAGACCATGTTGTGCCGGTCGCGTGCGGCCAGGGCCACCTCGGCATCGGTGGTGGCGGCCAGCTTTTGCATCAGCGGGCGCGCGATCTGGCGCACGTCCAGGCGCGAGAGCATGGCGCTGCCCAGGGCCAGCGTGGCTGTGCCCAGGCGGTATTTGCCCTCTTCGGGCACATGGATGAGGTAGCCCAGCGTGGTCAGCGTGTGCGTGAGGCGCGAAACCGTGGACCTGGGCAGTCCGCAGCGCCTGGCGATGTCCTGGTTGCCCAGCAGCTTTTCGCCGGAGCGAAAGCAGGACAGGACATCAAGGCCGCGCGCCAGGGCGACGATGAAGTTGCGGTCATCGTCGCCGGGCTGGGGCGGCGGGGTGCGGGAGGGCGGCATGCGCCGATTATCGGCAGCCGCCCCGCCGCGGGGTGTCGTGGGCTTTACTTCTCGACGAAGGCGCGCTCGACCACGAAGTCGCCGGGCGTGGTGGTGTTGCCTTCCTTGAAGCCGCGGTGCTCCAGCAGCTCCTTGAGTTCGTTCAGCATGGCGGGGCTGCCGCACAGCATGACGCGGTCGGTCTCGGGATTGAGCTCGGGCAGGCCGATGTTCTGCGGGAAGGTGCCGGCCGTGATCTGGTTGGAGATGCGGCCCTGGTTGCGGAAGGGCTCGCGCGTCACCGTGGGGTAGTAGACCAGCTTGTCCTTGACGATTTCGCCGAGGAATTCATGCTCGGGCAGTTCCTTCTCGAACAGCTCCTGGTAGGCCAGCTCGCTGGCGTGGCGCACGCCGTGCACGACGACGACCTTCTCGTAGCGCTCGTAGGTCTCGGGGTCGCGGGCCACGGCCAGCCAGGGGGCCAAGCCCGTGCCGGTGCCGATCAGGTACAGGTTCTTGCCGGGCAGCAGGTAGTCGATCAGCAGCGTGCCCGTGGGCTTCTTGCCGACGAGGATGGTGTCGCCGACCTGGATGTTCTGCAGGCGCGAGGTCAGTGGACCGTCGGGCACCTTGATCGACAGGAACTCGAGGTGCTCCTCGTAGTTGGGGCTGGCGATGGAGTAGGCACGCAGCAGGTTCTTGCCGTCGACCTTCAGCCCGATCATCGTGAAATGGCCGTTGGAAAAGCGCAGCGCGGTGTCACGGGTGGTGGTGAAGGAGAAAAGGCGGTCGGTCCAGTGGTGGACGGACAGCACGCGTTCTTCAAGAAAAGCACTCATGTTGGCAATACGGTGAATTCGGGGCAGGCAGTGCCCGCCGGGACGTTGCAATGAGAGGTCAGTGCCATTCAGGCACGCGGTGGCGGGAAGCACAGGGGGCAGGCGCGGTGTGCGCGTTGCCGCTGCTTCGTGGCGGCCGGTGACCGGGGCAAGGTCGCTATTGTCAGGTAAATGGCGTCAAAAGGGGCAGGCGCGAACCTTTGTCTTGATACGGATTAGTGATAAGCAAAATGACGCTGGCTGAATCGCTGCAGCGCTCGCTAGGGCTTTTCGGCCGGGCCAGCGCCAAGCGTCCAGGGCAGGACCGCTTCGGCCAGCCAATCCATGAGCACGCGCACGCGGCGCGGCAATTGGCGGCGCTGGGCGTAGATCAGGTACAGCGGCATGGGCGGCGGCGGGTGGCGGGGCAGCACCTCGACCAGTTCCCCTGCGTCCAGCAGCGGCTGCACGGCCAGGCGCGGAACCTGGATCAGCCCCAGGCCGGCCTGGCAGGCCGCGAGATAGGCCTCGGCGTTGTTCACGGTGAGCGCGCCCGTCATCGGCAGGTACCGGGGCTGGCCATCCTCCTCGTACTCGAAGCCCAGCGGCCGCGCGCCCAGCGTGCGCTGGTAGTGCACCAGCCGGTGACCGCCCAGATCCTGCAGCGTGGCGGGCAGCCCGTGGGCCTGGACATAGCCGGGGCTGGCGCAGGTGGCCAGCGCCACCAGGCCCAGCGGGCGTGCCACCAGGCCGGGCTCGTCCACGGGGCCCAGGCGCAGCACGCAATCAAAGCCTTCGCGCACCAGGTCCACGCGGCGCTCGGTGCAGCTCAGCTCCAGCTCCAGCGCCGGATGGCTTTGCAGCAGTTGCGGCAGCAAGGGCATGACGACGTGGCGCGCCAGGCCGGTGGTCATGTCCAGCCGGACCTTGCCCTGCAGCGGCGCGTCGCCGGCCTGCTGGAACTGGCCCTGGAACTCGTCCACGTCGGCCAGCAGGTCCTGGCAGCGTTCGTAGCAGGCCTGGCCGTCCTGGGTGAGCTGCACGCGCCGCGTGGTCCGGTGCAGCAGCCGCGTGCCCAGCCGCGCCTCCAGTTGCTGCACGGCCTGGGAGACGCTGGCCTTGGGCAAACCCATGCTGTCGGCTGCACGCGTGAAGCTGGCCATCTCGGCCACGCGGCTGAAGATCTGCATCTGCTCCAGAAGCTTGATTGTTTGCATGGGGCGAACAAATAAATCAGAAACAGCCAATTTATCCAAAACTCGACCTTCAATACAGTCGCTGTCATTGCAAACCACCTAACGAGGTCCGCCATGACAGTTTCTCCTTCGACCGCTTCTTCCCCTGCCGCCCGCCGCATCGTCCTCGTCACGGGCGGCAGCCGCGGCCTGGGCCGCAATACGGCCGAGCACCTGGCGCGCCAGGGCCTGGACGTGGTGCTGACCTACCGTGAGCGTGCCGACGAGGCCCAGGCCGCCGTGGCCGCCATCGAGGCGCTGGGCGGGCGGGCCGCCGCCCTGCAGCTGGACGTGGCGCGCAGCGCGGGCTTTGCGGACTTTGCGGCCCGCGTGCGCCAGGCGCTGGCCGATACCTGGCAGGCCGACCGCCTTGATGCGCTGGTGCACAACGCCGGCATCGGCATCAACGCGCCATTCGCCACCACCACCGAGGCGCAGTTCGATGAATTGGTCGCCATCCACCTGAAGGCGCCGTTCTTCCTGAGCCAGCACCTGCTGCCCCTGCTGCGCGATGGCGGCAGCATCATCCACCTGTCCAGCGGCCTCACGCGCTTCACCCAGCCGGGCTATGCGGCCTATGCATCCATGAAGGGCGGGGTGGAGGTGCTGACGCGCTACCTGGCGCGCGAACTGGGGGCGCGCGGCATTCGCGTCAACACGGTGGCGCCGGGCGCGATTGCCACGGATTTTGGCGGTGGCCGTGTGCGCGACGATGCGCAGATGGGCGCCGCCCTGGCCAGCCAGACGGCACTGGGCCGCGTGGGCCAGCCCGACGACATCGGCCCCGTGATGGCCGCCCTGCTGCAGCCCGGCATGGGCTGGGTGCAGGGCCAGCGCATCGAGGCCTCGGGCGGCATGTTTCTCTGAAGGTGCCGGGAGGGCCGTCAGCGCAGGCGCTCGCGCGCCACCATGGACAGCAGCACGATGGCGGCTGCTGCGGCGATGTGGCCGAACCAGGCCACCAGCCCCAGCGACCAGGGCTCCACCTGCAGCGCCGCCCACAGCGACAGCGCCAGCAGCACCCAGCCGGCCGCGCGCAGGCGCCGGGTGCGGGCAGGTGGCAGTTCCTTGCCGAACAGGTCGCTCTGGTGGCGGTCCATGGCCAGGGCCAGGCAGGCGAAGGCGCCCAGGGCCAGCAGCTGACAGAACAGATGGGCCATGCTCATGCGCTGGTCTCCGCTGCGGCGGCCGCTGCTGCGGCGGCCGCTGCTGTGGCGGCCACTGCCGTGGCGGCTGCCGTAGGCGCGGGCCGGGCGGCGCGCACCGGTTTGGCCTTGGGCTGGTGGCGCTGGGTGCGCAGGGCCAGATGGGCATGCAGTGCGGCCAGGGCCAGCAGCATGAGGTCCATGCCGGCAAACACCCAGTCGCCCGCGCGCAGGCTGGCCAAGAGGCCGCGATCCGTGGTCAGCGCGTTGACCACGGGCAGCAGGGCCAGAACGGCGGCGCCGGCCCACAGCAACTCGATCCAGGCCCGCTTGGCGGGCCGGCCCATCGCCCAGAACAGGGTGGCGCCCCAGGCGATGAACATGGCGTGCACCTCCCACTCGGCGCGCTGCGCCATCTCCACCGGCAGCAGGCGGTTGGCCCAGAGCATGCCGGCCATGCCGATGGACAGGCCGGCGATGGTGGCGATGTTCAGCCGTTCCACGAGCCGGAAGCCGAAATGCGGCCTGTCCGGGTCGGGCAGCTTGCTGCGCCGCTTCACGTTCCACAGCACCAGTCCCGTTCCCACCATGGCCGTGCCCGCAAGGCTGACGATGAAGTACAGCCAGCGCGTGGGCAGGTCGCCGAAGCGGCCCATGTGCAGCGCATAGAGCACGCCGCGCGTCTCGGCGGCGGCGCCCACGCTGTCCTGTGCCTGCAGCAGCTGGCCGCTGACGCCGTCGAACATCATGAACTGCGGGCTGATGGAGACGCGGCCGTTCTCGCCGCGGATGGCGGTCACGCGCGCATTGGCATCGCCGGGCAGGTTGACGTTCAGGCGTTCCACCTGGCCCGCGCCCCAGCGCTGCTCGGCCTGGCGGACCATGTCGGCCAGCGGTGCCAGGGGCGCGGCCTGGCCCGAGGGCTTGCCTGCGGGAACAAAGGCACTGAGCTGCTGGCCGGCCACCACGCGCTGCTCCGGCGTCATGGTGGTGGCCAGATTGGCCCAGGGCATGTACATCAGGGCCAGGGTCACCAGCCCGGTGTACGTGATCATCAGGTGAAAGGGCAGGCCCAGCACGGACAGCGCGTTGTGCGCGTCCAGCCAGGAGCGCTGCCCCTTGCCCCAGCGGAAGGTGAAGAAGTCGGCAAAGATCTTCTTGTGCGTGATCACCCCGCTGACGATGGCCACCAGCATGAACATGGCGCACAGCCCCGCCAGATAGCGGCCCCAGAGCACGGGCATGTAGTGGAACTGGAAGTGGAAGCGGTAGAAGAACTCGCCGCCGCGCGTCTCGCGCACCGGGCCTTCGAGGCGCGTGCCGGTGGCCGGGTCGAAGCGGCCGTTCTCGAAGCGGCGCCTGGCGCCCTTTTCGGTCTGCGGCGGGCTCCAGAACACCGTGGTCACCGTGCTGCGTTCATCGGGCAGGTTGATCAGCCATTGCGGGCTTTGCGGCGCCAGGCGCGCCATGGCGTCGCCGATCCGCTGGGCCACGAGCGCGGGCTCGCTCGCCTGGCTCTGGTGCGGCTGCTCGGGCTGCATCCACTGCGTGATCTCATTCCTGAAATAGCTCACCGTGCCCGTGAGGAACATGGCGTAGAGGAACCAGCCCAGCAGCAGGCCGACCCAGGTGTGCAGGTCGGACATGGTCTGGCGGATGCCGGGCGCCTTGGCGGCTTTCCCGGGCTTGGCGGCTTTCGCGGGCTTGGCAGACTTGCCGGCCGTGTCCGTGGTGTTCGTGGTGTTCGTGTTCATGCGCCCAGCCCCTTGCCCCAGGTCCACCACGCGGCAGGCGCCAGCACCAGGGCGGCGACCAGCAGGCCGGCCCAGGCGCGTCGGGCGCTGCGCACGGCAAACACCCAGATCACCGCGCCCGCATAGACGGCAAAACTCAGCAAGGTGCCCGAGATCGCCGCCTGCGTGCGGTCTGCGGGCAGGGCCAGCACGGCCACGCTGGCCAGCGCCGCCACGGCGTAGCCGCCAAACAGCGCGGCGAGGATGCGGGAGATCAGCGGCCCGTAGTCACGGAACCAGTCATGGGTGCGGGCAAGAGTGGGAGATGGCATGGCACGGGGCCTGGAAAGGCTCGAAAAACGCCGGCCGGAGGGGGCGGCGGTGGCGCGGATGTTATTTGAGAATAAGTCCCATTACAAGCGGTGCAGTCAAGTGCGCCGCCACATCCAGCGCCGCCACATCCAGCGCTGCCGCGCGCCAAGCGCCCCGGCGCTCAGCCCGCCGGCTGGCGCATGCGGGCCTGCAGGTTCTCGAAGATCTGGCGTGTCACGGGGCTGATCACATGGCTGCGGATGTACAGGCGGTAGGCCAGGTCCGGCAGCGGCGGCATGCCGTCGCCCGCGCCCAGCACGCGCAGGCCCGGGTCGAGCTGCTCCACGCCGCGTGCCGTCACGCCCAGGCCGGCGCGCAGCGCCGCGCGTATGCCCACCAGGCTGGTGCAGGTGTGGCGCGGCGTCCAGGCGATGCCGGCCGCATCCAGCGCATCGCAGCCCAGGCGCCGGAAGATGCTGGGCCCGTCGGCCATGACCAGGGGCACGGGCTTGCCCGGGTCATGGGCATAGCCCGCGCCGCACAGCCACACCGTGGGTGTGGAGCGCAGGGCAAAGCCCTCGAAGCCTTCGTCCTCCCGGTTGGAGATGGCCAGGTCCAGCTCGCCCTGCTTGAGCGACTCCATCAGGAAAGGGCTGCGCCCCACATGGATGTCGATCTGCATGCCCGGAAAGTTCAGCGCAATCTCCTGCAGCACGGGCGGCAGCATGTTGTCGGCCGCGTCGTGGGGTGCGCCAATGCGCACCAGGCCCTGCACCTGGCGGTGCTGCAGGTTGCGCAGCGCCTCGTCGTGGATGGCCAGCATGTGGCGCGCATAGCCCAGCAGCCGCTGGCCATGATCGGTGAGGCGTTTTTGCCGGCCCTGCTTCTCGAACAGCGCGTGGCCGATCTTCTCCTCCAGCCGCTGCATCTGCTGGGTGATGGCCGATTGCGTGCGCCCCATCTGCACGGCGGCGGCGGCAAAGCTGTCATGGCTGGCAATGGCGGCCAGGGTGCGCAGCAGGTCCAGGTCAAGCGTCTCCATACTTCAATTTTATTGAAGTATTTATTGGGCATGCGTGGATTGTTGCGGGCCGGGCGCCTCACTACAGTGGGCTTCAACGACGACAAGGAGCCCCCTTTGAACACCACAACCAACACCAACACCATCACCGAACAGCGCAGCGTCGCCGTGACAGCAGCCATCGACAGCATGAAGCAGGCCATTGGCGAGGACGCGGCCACGCGCGCCAGCCTGGACGCCGTGCTCCAGCAACTGCTGGGCCTGGCCGCACGCCGCGATTTCTGGCAGCAGGCCGACTACGCCGCACCCGAGCAGGGCGAGCACCAGGCGCGCTACCTGATCGCCGAGGACGCCGACCAGAGCTATGCGCTGTACCTCAACGTCATGCGCCCGGGCAAGCGCATCGTGCCGCACAACCACACGACCTGGGCCTGCATTGCCGCCGTGGAAGGCACGGAGCACAACCGCGTCTACGAGCGCACCGACGACGGCTCCGTCCCCGGCAAGGGCACGCTGCGCGAGACGGAACTCGTGGTGGTGGCGCCAGGCCAGGGCATCGCCCTCATGCCCGAGGACATCCACTCCGTGGAGATCCAGGGCGAGCAGGTCATCCGCCACCTGCACATGTACGGCCGCGCGCTGGAGACGCTCAACGAGCGCACCAGCTACGACCTGGCCACCGGTACCTGCCAGACCATGGCCATCGGCGTGCAGACGCGCCGCTGAGCCCCGGCCTCCCGGCCGCTACCTCCCGCTTCCTGCCTTTTCACTGTCCATGCCGCAGCGCGCCCCACGGGGCGCGCGTGGCAGGGCTTTGCCCGAAATTCCTTGCCGATCTTTTTCCCGGACCGCATGCAATGACCGCATCCATTGACGCCCACACCCTCAAATCCTGGCTGCACGACGGCCAGGAGATCGCGCTGCTCGACGTGCGCGAGCACGGCCAGTACGGCGAGTCGCACCTGTTCTACGCCACGCCCCTGCCCTACAGCCGGCTGGAGCTGGATGTGCCCCGCCTGGTGCCGCGCCGTCAGGTGCGCGTCGTCACCTACGACGGTGGCGAGGGCGATGCCAGCGCGGGCGTGGCCGAGCGCGCCGCGCGCCGCCTCGAAGCCCTGGGCTATACCCATGTCGCCGTGCTCGAAGGCGGTGCCAAGGCCTGGAGCGCTGCGGGCTACACGTTGTTCGCCGGCGTGAACCTGCCCTCCAAGACTTTTGGCGAACTGGCCGAACACGCCTATGGCACGCCGCGCATCACGGCCCAGCAGCTGGCGGCGCGCCAGGCGGCGGGCCTGCCCCTGGTGGTGCTGGACGGCCGGCCCGTCTCCGAGTTCCACAAGATGAACATCCCCGGCGCCATCTGCTGCCCCAATGGCGAGCTGGCGCTGCGCGTGAGCCGCCTGGTGCCTGATGCGGCCACGCCCATCGTGGTCAATTGCGCGGGCCGCACGCGCTCCATCATCGGCGCGCAGACGCTGATCAACCTGGGCATTCCCAACCCCGTCTACGCGCTGGAGAACGGCACCCAGGGCTGGTACCTGGCCGACCTGCCGCTGGAGCACGGCGGAACGCACCGCTATGGCGACGACTCGGCCAGCAGCGCGCTGCAAGCCCAGGCCCGTGCCCTGGCCGAACGCTTCGACGTGCCCGAGGTCGATGCCGACACCGTGCGCGCCTGGAGCCAGGATGCTGCGCGCACGCTGTTCCTGTGCGATGTGCGCACGCCCGAGGAATTCAAGGCCGGTTCGCTGCCCGGCGCCCAGCACACGCCCGGCGGCCAGCTCATGCAGGCCGGCGACCAGTACGTGGGCGTGCGCGGTGCGCGCCTGGTGCTGTTCGACAGCGATGGCGTGCGCGCCCCCGTGGTGGCCAGCTGGCTGCGCCAGCTCGGCCATGACGCCTGCGTGCTGCGGGGCGGCCTGCACAGCGGCCTGGACCTCGCACCGGCCCAGCCGCCCCAGGTCCCCGCACTGGCAGGCATCACGGCGCAGGCCCTGCACGAGCGCATGCACCAGGGCGAGGTGGCCGTGGTCGATCTGCGCGCGGGCATGAAGTACCGCGCAGGCCACATCGCCGGGGCCCGCTGGTCCATCCGCCCGTGCCTTGCCAGCGATCTGGCCGGCGAGACGCGCCAGATCGTGCTGGTGGCCGACGAGCCCGGCATGGCGCAATGGGCCGCGCTGGAGCTGCAGGGCTCCGCGCCGCTGCTGCTCGAAGGCGGCCTGGCCGCATGGCAGCAGGCCGGCCTGCCCGTCGAGGCCACGCCCGACAGCCCCACCGACGCCGAGTGCATCGACTACCTGTTCTTCGTGCACGACCGCCACGACGGCAACAAGGAAGCGGCACGCCGCTACCTGGCCTGGGAGACGGGCCTGGTGCCCCAACTGGACGCGCAGGAACTGGCCGCCTTCCGCCTGCCGGAGCCGGCAATGTCCTGATCCACGCAAAGAGCATCCGAACAGCCCAACACCACATAACGACAGGAGACAAGACATGTTCGCAACTCTCAACCTTGCCAGGATGCTGGCCGCCAGCCTCGCGGCCCTGGCCATGCTCTCGCAGGCCACGGCCGAGCCGCTGGCTGCGCGCAACGGCTATCCGGCCCAGCCGATCCGCTTCATCTCGCCCTTCCCGCCGGGCGGCGGCAACGACGCCAGCACACGCTGGGTCACCACGCGCCTGACCGAGACCACGGGCCAGCCCTCCGTGGTGGAAAACCGGGGCGGTGCAGGCGGCAATATCGGCGCCAAGGCCGTGGCGGAGGCCAAGCCCGATGGCTACACCGTGCTCACGGGGCAGGTCTCGCTGATGGCGGTGAACCCCGCGCTCTACAGCGCGCCGGGCTTCGATCCGCTCAAGAACTTCGTGCCCATCACGCAGATCAACGCGGCGCCGCTGGCCATCGTGGTCGCCTCGGCCTCGCCCCTCAAGAGCTTTGCCGACCTGGTGGCGCGCAGCAAGGGCGAGCCGGGCCGCGTCACCTATGCCACGCCCGGCAACGGCACGCTGTCGCACCTGGTGGGCGTGGTGCTGTCCAAGGAAAACGGCGTGCCCATGACCCATGTGCCCTACAAGGGCGCGGGGCCGGCCATCAACGATCTGCTGGGCCAGCAGGTCGATGTGCTGATCACCTCCACCTCGTCCGTGGCCGGCATGATCCAGGCGGGCCAGGTGCGCGCGCTGGCCGTCACCAGCCCGCGCCGCATCGGTGTGTTCGGCAAGGTGCCCACGCTGGAGGAACTGGGCCTGCGCAATGCGCGCTTCGAGGACTGGTACGGCTTCTTCGCTCCCGCCGGCACGCCGCCCGAGCGCGTGGCCTATCTGCACGACGCCATCGTGCGCACCCTGCAATTGCCGGAAGTGACCAAGCTGGTCGTCGATGGCGGCAGCGAAGTCGTGGCCAATACGCCCGAGGCCTTTGCCGCCCAGCTGCGCCAGGACATGGAGCGCTGGTCGCGCGTGGTCAAGCTCTCGGGCGCGAAGATCGACTGATGGCTGCCGAACACGCCCCCGTGCCTGGCGCATCCGCCCCTGGCGCCCCCGCGCTGGACCTGCAGACCCGGCTGCTGCATGCGGGCAAGCGCCCGGCCTATGCGGGCGGCACGGCCGTCAACCCGCCCCTGGTGCGCGCCAGCACCGTGCTGTTCGAGAACACGGCACAGCAGCGCGAGATGCGCGAGCGCCGCGCCGGCGAGCGCATCTTCAGCTACGGCGCGCGCGGCACGCCCACCGGCTTTGCCCTGGAAGACGCCGTCAGCGAGCTGGAAGGCGCCCACCGCACGCGGCTGCTGCCCACCGGCCTGGCGGCCATCGGCATGGCCTTGCTCAGCTACCTGCGCCCCGGCGACCATGTGCTGCTGACCGACAGCGCCTACCAGCCTGTGCGCCACCTGGCCGGGCAATGGCTGCGGCCCTACGGCATCGAGTACGACTTCTTCGCGGCCGATGGCAGCGACGCCCAGGCGCGCATGCGCCCCAACACCCGCATGGTCTATGCCGAATGCCCGGGCTCCCTGGTCTACGAGATGTGCGACCTGCCCGCGCTGGCCGCCATGGCCCATGCGCGCGGCGCCCTGGTCGTGGCCGACAACACCTGGGGGTCGGGCTGCCAGTACCGGCCGCTGGCGCTGGGGGCCGATGTCTCGGTGATGGCAGCCACCAAGTACCTGTCGGGCCACTCCGACGTGATGATGGGCACCGTGGCCACCACCGAGGCCGCCTGGGAGCGGCTGGCCGCGCGCTGCGATGCCTTCGGCATGGCGGTCAGCCCCGACGATGCCTGGCTGGTGCTGCGCGGCATGCGCTCGCTGGCCGCACGGCTGCAGATGCACGAGGCGCATGCGCTGGAGGTGGCGCACTGGCTGCAGCAGCACCCGGCCGTGGCCACCGTGTTCTGTCCCGCGCTGCCCACGCATCCCGGCCATGCGCTGTGGCTGCGCGACTGCCAGGGCACGAACGGCCTGGTGTCTCTGGAGCTGCAGCCCGGCACCGCCGAGGCCGCCGTGGACCGCTTCATCGACGGCCTGCGCCTCTTCGGCATCGGCGCCTCCTGGGGCGGCTACGAAAGCCTGGCGACGGCCGCGCACATGGCGCAGGCGCGCAGCGTCACCGACTGGAGTGCGCGCGGGCCCGTGGTGCGCCTGCACATCGGCCTGGAGTCGCCGCGCGACCTCATCGCCGACCTGGAGCAGGGGCTGGCGGCGCTGGACATGCCTGCCTGAGCGATCAGGCCCTCTGAGCGCGCGCCAGTTCGCCGGCCAGCGTCTGCACCAGCGCGGCGGCCGGCATCTCGCGCGCCAGCGGCGCACCCTGGCCGGCCCAGTGGGCTGCGTAGTCGGAGCTGCCTTGGGCGGATGCCGCCTGGTGCAGCGCCTTGCCCGCGTCGTAGACGCGCGGGTAGTCGGGCAGGGGCTGGCCATGGCTGGCGCCCAGCGCATGCAGCCGGTTGACCATGCCGCGTGCCGGACGGCCCGAGATGGCGGCCGTCAAGCCCGTGTGGTGGGCGCGCTCGCTGCGCAGCTCGGCACGGTAGGCCGGGCTGGCGGACGATTCAGGGCAGAGGATGAAGGCCGTGCCCAGTTGGGCCGCACAGGCGCCCAGGCCCAGCGCGGCCGCAATGCCCTCGCCATCCATGATGCCGCCGGCCGCGATCACCGGCAGGGCCGTGTTGCGGGCCAGCACGCGCACCAGGGCGAAGGTGCCCATCATGCGGTCCTGCGCGGGGTCGAACGTGCCGCGGTGCCCCCCGGCCTCCACGCCCTGGGCCACGATGGCATCGACACCGGCCTGCTCCACCTGGCGCGCCTCGTCCAGCGACGTGGCGCTGGCCAGGGTCACGACGCCGGCCGCGCGCAGCGCGTCGATGAAGCCCTGCTCAGGCAGCCCGAAATGAAAGCTCACCACGGCAGGCCGCTCCTGCAGCAGCATGGCCTGCAGCGCCGCGTTGCCGACGGCGGTGGCGTAGATCTCGTTGAGCGTGGCGGGCGGCGTGGCGCCGAAGCGCGCGAACTCGGGCGCCAGATGGGCCAGCCAGGCGGCCTCGCGCTGCGCATCGGCCCGGGCCGGCCGGTGGCAGAACAGGTTGACGTTGAAGGCGCCCGATGTCAGCGCGCGCGCCTGCACGAGCTGCTGGCGCGCCTGCTCCGTGCCGCTGGCGCCAATGCCCAGCGAGCCCAGGCCGCCGGCCTCGGTGACGGCGGCCGCCAGCGCGGGCGTGGACGTGCCGGCCATGGGGGCCTGGATGATGGGATGGCGCATGCCCAGTCGGGCCATCCACGCGGTCTTTGCGGTGCTCATACGACTCCTTGTTTCCTGTCTCGAATCCGCGCACTCATGCGGCGGCCTGCCGGCGCGCGCTGGCGCGGCTGGCGGCGATCATGAGCGTGCCCAGCAGCAGCGACACGCTGCCGATGACGAACAGGCGCTGGTACGAGCCCAGGCCCGCATAGCTCCAGGCCATGAAATACCCCGACACGGCCTGCATCAGCGCAAAGGCCGCCGTGGCATAGCCCCACATGCGCTTGTGCTGCGCAGGGCCGATCAGCTGCATCAGGTAGCCCGAGGTGATGGCCGCCATGCCCGGCGACAAGGCGCCCACCAGGAAGGACGATGTCGCATGCCCCGCAAATCCCACCCAGAACAGCGGCATGGCAATGGCCAGGGTCTTGACCGCATAGGCGCCCGTGGTCGTGCCCCACCAGCCAAAGCGCGTGGCGCACAGCGAGGCCACCAGCGGCCCGGCAATGGCGCCCAGGCCGAACACGGCCCACTGCGTGGAGGCATAGGCATCGCCCAACTGCAGCTCGCGCGCCAGGTAGTCCACCCAGAACACCGTGTGCGGCACAAAGCCGAAGGCGTCCGTCATATAGGCCAGCATCACCAGCACCACGGGCAGCGTCCACAGGGGCGCGGCACGCGCGGGCTGGGCATGGGGCGTGATGGCAATGGGTGCAGGCACCGGCAGCCGCCGCACATGGCGCCAGCCCAGCCAGCCCGCCCAGGCGCAGACCGCCGCCAGCGCCCACCAGACGGCGCCCAGGCTCTGACGCGCCAGCAGCGGTATCAGCGTGGCCGACAGCAGGGCGCCGGCACCTATGCCGCAGAACATCAGCGGCCCCAGGGCCGCACGCCGCTGCACGGGCGTGGCCGCCAGGGCCACCGAGGGGCCCAGCACCATCAGGATGGCGCCGCCAATGCCCGAGATGCAGCGCCAGGCAAAGAACCAGGGCATGGGCAGAGGCCAGGCGCAGGCCGCAAAGCTCAGCGCCAGGGCCACCCAGCACCACAGCAGCACGCGCAGCGCGCCCAGGCGTTCGGCCAGCGGCGCGGCGGCCAGCGCGCCGATCAGATAGCCCAGCAGGTTGGCCGCACCAAGGTAGGCCACCTGCTCGCCGCTGAACCAGCCGGCATGCACCATCTGCGGCATCAGCGCCGTGTAGGCAAAGCGCGCCAGGCCGACGCCGCTGAGCGTGGCCATGAAGCCGGTCAGCAGCAGGGAAGTTTCGTTGCGTTGGATCACGGGAGTGGGCGCCATGCGGGGAGGATGGGCATACATTAGGCGCTGCCGCCCATCATGTCCAATGATTCAAAATGATGGCGTCGATCTCGATTGAAGATGGATGTCACTGGAGCCGCGATGCAACTGAAGTCCCTGCGCATGTTCCTGGCCGTCTGCGACAGCGGCAGCTTCGGCGCTGCCGCGCAGCAACTGCACACCGTGCAGTCCAACGTGACGGCCCATGTGAAAAAGCTCGAGGACGAGGCCGGCGTGCAACTGCTGGAGCGCAGCGCTCCCGTGCACGCTACGCCTGCCGGCCGCCTGCTGGAGCAATACGCGCGGCGCATGCTGGCCGACCATGACGAGGCGCTGGCCCTGCTGCAGGGCAGCTCCCGGGCCGCCGGCGCGCTGCGCATAGGCTCCATGGAAACCACGGCCGCGCTGCGCCTGCCGCCGCTGCTGGCGCGCCTGCACCAGGCCCAGCCCGGCCTGGACCTGGAGCTGCGCACGGCCACCACGGCCGAGCTGCTGGCCGACCTGCTTGCCGGGCGGCTGGACTGCGCCTTCGTCTCGGGCATGCCGCCCCAGTCCCGCCTGCAGGGCTGGCGCGTCTTCGAGGAAGAACTGGTCCTGGTCACCGCCTTCGCGCTGCCGCGCTTTCCCGATGCCGCCCAGCTCAGCGCCGTGCCCTTCCTGGCCTTCCGCCAGGGCTGCAGCTACCGCCAGCGCATCGAGCTGCTGCTGGCCGCGCGTGGCGTGGCCGCACGCATCATGGAAATGGGATCGCTGGACGCCATCCTCGGCTGCGTGGCCGCCGGCATGGGCTACGGCCTGCTGCCGCGCAGCGTGGTCCAGGCCCAGCAGCACCGCTTCGGCGTGCACATCACGGCCCTGCCCGGCGCACTCGCCCAGGAAGTCGCCCGTGTGGAAACCTGGTTCGTCGTGCCCGCGCGCCAGGGCTGGTCGCCTGCGCTGCATGCCTGCGTGGAGGTGTTGGGGATCGAGGGTGTGCAGGGCGAAGAGGCCCTGGGCATGGAAGCCGTCCCGGCAGCGTCTGCCTGAGACTCAGAACAGGTCGGAAGGCAAGGCTGCTGCCTTCTGGGCGATGTCCACCAGTCTTTGTGCCTGGGTGGTCGCATAGGCGGCGATGCGCTGGGCGAAGACGTGTTCTTCTGGCGTGTAAGGCGATTCGCGCAGAACCTTGGCCGCCGCACCGGGGGCTGCCTTGGCCATGCGCTGGGCTTCACGTGCGAGCAGCCTGCGGTCTATCGCACACAGGTGCGCGAAATGCGCAAACTCGAAGGGTGTGAGTTCCTCCAGCGCAAAGCAGTCGCCGAAGGCCATGGCCAGTTCCTGGGACACATCGGGATACTGGGCCACGCTGACGAGGTCGTACCAGGGTGCGGTCGCCAGGCCCTGCGGCAGTACGTGGAAGGAGAAGTTCTTGCCATGTGCGTCGCCATTGCCGATCAGTATCTGGAACAGCGCCCATCGGATCATTGCCAGCTTGTCCGCAGCCTTCGCCACCGAGTGCTCCAGTAGACCGAACAGCCGGGGAAAGCTCATGCCGTCGCGGTATAGCCGGGCATCGCCCACGCTGCCGATGTGGTGCTCGTACTTGTAGCTGACGGGCAGATCGCCCGCTTGGCATGCATCGATGATGTGGGTGCGCAGGACCCGCCTTTGCGGCGCCTGCCGCACACGGTCAAAGCGCCTGACTGCCAGCACCGGCTGTGGCACGTGCAGCATCTGCACCTCGGCTGCCGGCAAGCGCATGGCCGCTGCCAGGCGCATGCAGAAATGCTCGTTCACCACCATGTGCGGCATCGCGCTGTCTCGCGGCTGGGGTTTGAGGATGTGGGTGGACGGAACGTTGTCGGGAAGGAAGATGGTGCCTTCCTGCACGCTCTCGCCTTCCACGTGCACGGGCAGCTTGTCCTGGTAGCCGGCCACCGACATGCGCACTTTGCCATCCCACTCGATGAAAGGGCGTGTGTCTCGGTCTGCAATGCGCTGGGCGAGTTCGGCTGTCGATATGGGGCGAGCGGCATTGGCGGCCTGAGGATCGGGCTTGCTGCCGTCGGCCTGAAACCGGAAGGCCCCGGTGGTCTCGGCGCCGAGGGCGCGTATCAGACCGAAGATGTTGCCCTTGCCTATGCCCTGACTTCTGGCCACTACATCCAGCGCCGCGCCTTCGGGCAGCAGGTTCTCGATGAAACGCCGGATGGAGCGCGAGTCGTAGCCCCCTTCGGGAGCGGCCAGCGGCAGGCAGGGCGCCAAGTAGAAAGGCCGTTCCTGCTCCAGCCATGCAGGCGCATACCGCAGTCCCCAAAGATCGTTGTGCGGGTCGTGGGTCACATCGGCCACGTGCGTGCCGACATCGTTCCACAGCGAAAGCGACGGCGGCGTGGCCATGTGCGCTTCAGGCCCGTGGAAGTCGTGCCATCAGGGCGTCCTGCTTGGGCGCGATGACCATGGCCAGGCCCAGCCCGTCGAGTACGGCCAGCAGCTTGTCGGAGCCCACGCCGCCCTTGCCGTTCTCCAGACGGGAGAGCAGATCCAGCGACACGCCGCACAGGGCTGCCGTGTCATCGATGCGCAGTTGCTGGGCCTTGCGCATGGCGCGGATCTGGGCGCCGAGTCCGGACAGGTCGGCGATGACCACGGCCCCGGGCTGCAGGGGATCCTGCTGCGGGCCGTTCATGGGCGTGGAAGACGGCATGGATGGATTGGCCCTATTTCTGATATTCCGAAATTCTAGGATTTCTTCGGGAACTTCCAAAACAATTTCCAATATTCCGAAATTCAGGAGTACTTCGTTTCATTCAGGAGGAAATTTCGGAATATCAGAAATAAGTCCGACAACCAGGCAACCGCGTCCAATGCAGATCCTCATGAAGGCAACCGCAACACCCTCCGATACTGCATGGCCTCGGCCACATGCCCCGTCTCCACTGCCGCACTGCCGGCCAAGTCGGCAATGGTGCGCGCCACCTTGAGCGCGCGGTGGGTGCTGCGGGCCGACCAGCCCAGGCGTGCGGCGGCCTTGTGGGCGAAGGTCAGGGCCTCGGGCGACAGGCCCAGGTGGTCGTCCAGGGCCTGGCCCTGGAGCTGGTGGTTGGCACTGCCCTGGCGCTGCACGGCCAGCGCGCGGGCCTGGACCACGCGCTCGCGCACGGCCTCGCTGGTTTCGCCCGAGCGCGCGGCCAGCAGCTCCTGCGGGGGCAGGGCGCCGACTTCCACATGCAGGTCGATGCGATCCAGCAGCGGGCCGCTGATGCGCGCCTGGTAGCGCGCTACCTTGTCGGGCGTGCAGCGGCAACGCTGCACCGTCGACCCCCAATGGCCGCAGGGGCAGGGATTCATGGCCGCGACGAGCTGAAAGCGCGCGGGGAATTCGCAGCGCTGGGCGGCTCTGGCGATGGTGATCTGGCCGGTCTCCAGCGGCTCGCGCAGCGCCTCCAGCGCACTGCGTGCGAACTCGGGGAATTCGTCCAGAAACAGTACTCCCTGATGGGACTGCGAAATCTCGCCGGGGCGCGGTGGCGAGCCTCCTCCGACCAGTGCCACGGCACTGGCCGTGTGATGCGGACTGGCCGTGGGGCGCTGGCGCCAGCGCTCCGGCGTGAAGCGGCCGGCCAGGCTGGCGATGGCGGCGGCCTCCAGCGCCTCGTCGTCGCTCATGGGCGGAAGCAGGTCGGCAAAGCGCTGGGCCAGCATGGACTTGCCCGAGCCCGGCGGTCCCACCAGCAGCAGGCCATGGCCTCCGGCCGCAGCGATTTCCAGCGCACGCCGCGCCTGCGCCTGGCCACGCACCTCGGCCAGGTCCAGGCTGCTGCGCACTGGGGCAGCGGGCTGAGGCTGCACCGCATGCCAGCCCGGGCCGGAGCATGTCTGGGTGTCGCCTGCTGCCGGCAAGGCGTCGGTTTCTTCGGTCTCGCCGGTGTCCTCGCTTTCGTCGCTGCAGCAGGCACCGTCCGTGTCCTGCTCCGTCTGCACCAGGGCATTGGCCGAGCGAGTGATGAAGCGGCGCACCACGTCCAGCAGGTGGTGCGCGCAGAACACCTGGGCCGACGGCACAAAGGCCGCCTCCTGCGCGCTGCCCGGCGGCAGCACCAGGCGGGCTCCGTCCTGCTGGCGGTGCAGGGCCAGGGCCGTGGCCAGCGCGCCGCGCACGGGCCGCAGGGCGCCCGACAGCGACAGCTCGCCCGCGAATTCATAGTCGGCCAGCGCATCGCCATTGATCTGCCCGCTGGCCGCGAGAATGCCCAGCGCAATGGGCAAGTCGAAGCGCCCCGAATCCTTGGGCAGGTCGGCGGGCGCCAGGTTGACGATGATGCGTTTGTTGCTCGGGAACTCCAGCCCGGAGTTCAGCAGTGCCGAGCGCACGCGTTCACGCGCTTCCTTGACCTCGACATCGGCCAGACCCACCAGCGTGAACGACGGCAGGCCGTTGGCCAGATGCACTTCCACGGTGACACGCGGGGCGGCGAGCCCCAGCAGCGCACGACTTTGAACCAGGGCCAGACCCATGGGCACCTCGCAGAAACGACAGACACAAAGCCAGACACAAAGGAAGATGCCGCCTGCGGTGCGGCGGCCTCGGTGACCCAGTATGGCAACGGCCTTGGACCTTGTGGGCGGCGGGTGCGGCGCTGCCCCCAAATCTCAGAATGTTCTGACCCTTGCGGCGCAAAAATCAGAACAGCTTCACCAGCGCCGGCACGCTCAGCACGGCCGTGTAGTAGCCCATGAACTGCACGCCGGTGTTGAAGCCGAAGCCGCGTGACAGCAGGCCGCCGAGCAGGCCCATGGTCAGGATCACGAGCAGGCCCAGCAACTGGCCTTCCCAGACGCTGATGACGATGATCAGGCCCACGAAGGTGGCGATGATGGCCTCGTGGCTGACCCGGCGCGAGACGAACAGCGCCGCGCTGCGCGCGAAGTTCATGGCGAAGGGGTAGGACACGAGGGCCGCCAGCACCACGGCCAGCATGCCGTAGCCCAGGAACTCCCAATGGCTGAGCAGGTTGTGCAGGTTGTTCACCTGGCCCGTGGCGGCATCGACGGTGAAGCGCGGCGGCGCGTTGAACAGCGGCGCGGCGGGGCCGGCGGCCACGGGGCTCAGCGGCAGGCCGAAGGCGATCAGCGGGATCAGCGCCTCGGCGATGTAGGTGGCCTCGGTCACGCCGTTGCGCGCGCTCAGCACCGTGGTCAGGCGGTGGTAGGCATGCTTGATGCGCGAGCCCACCAGCTCGCCCAGCACCACGGTCATGGCCACGGGGCTGAAGACGAAGGTGGCGCTGGAGATGGTGGCCGTGGCCAGGGTCCAGCGCGTCTGCACGCGGTCGAGCACCTTGAGCGGGTTGGGGAAGTAGCCCGACCAGCCCTTCACGTCGGGCGCCAGGTTGAACTGGCGCACCTTGTCGCGCAGCATGCGCTGGCGGCCGGCCGGCGAGATCACGGTGAACAGGTCGGCGATCAGCGGCCCGATGGCAATGCCCAGGAAGTAGCTGATGCTGAGCTTGACCTCGTATTTGGCGGTGAGGCTTTGCAGCGCAATGATGACGACCACGAACGGAATCAGCAGCATCACCGAGGCCCAGCGCCCCGCCGAGAAGTAGGCGATGAGGAGGGCGGCGGCCAGGAAGATCCAGGGCGCCGTCTTGGTGATCATGCTGCCGAAGGGCGCCAGCATCACGGCGAACAGCACAGCCAGCGGCACGGCGACAAAGGCCGCGACGATGCCGCCCGAGACCATCTTGCGCAGCGCGATGTGGGGCACGCCCAGCTTGCGCAGCATGTTGGCGTCCTGCAGCAGCGGCGTGGCCAGCGTGTCGCCGGGAATGCCCAGCAGCGCCGTGGGCACGGCATGCGTCATGTGCTTGGCCACGGCGCCGGCCAGGAAGAAGGTGAACACGCCGGCGGGCGGCACGCCCAGCAGCACCACCAGCAGGGTGAGCGGGGCCAGCGTGGTGGTCTCGTCCGTGCCGGAGACCAGGCCGATGGCGGCGAACACCACGGCGCCTATCAGTCCCATCGCGGCTGCGACGGCGATGTCATTGGTCAGCAGGGTTTCCATTTCATGCCCTCCCGGCCTTGTCGGCGAACAGCTCGTAGAGCTTGAGCTCCTTGAGTTCCTGCACCACGGCGGGCAGCAGGTCCTGCACCGTGCCCAGGCCTCCCGGCTGGCGCGCCAGTTCCTCCAGCACTTCGCGGCGCCATTCGGGGTCGTTCGAGGTGTCCAGCTCGGTCACTTCCCGCTTGGGCGGAAAGGCGCGTGCGCAGATCACGCCGGCGATCACGCAGCCGGCCAGGCCCGCGAGCATGGCGTAGGCGTGGGCCAGCTGGCGCGACTCGACCACCGTGGCCAGCCAGCGGCTGGCCAGGTAGAAGCCCAGCACGCTGATGCCGGTGCCGATGGCAATCGCCCAGGCCAGGTGGCGCAGGTCCACGGTGTCGCCCCAGACCTCGGCCAGCCGCCAGTCGGCGGGATCCTTGCTTGTCATGTGTGTCTCCTTGGGTTTTTGTTTGTGTGGCCGCGCGCTGGTCAGGCCCTGGCGCGCAGCGCGGCCAGCACTTCCAGTGCGCGGTCGGTGCGCACGTCGTGCTCTGCGGCCAACTGGCGCGCCACGGCATCGACCTCGTCGCCCGTGGCACCGGCCACCAGGGCGATGTTGCGGGCGTGCAGGGCCATGTGGCCGCGTTGAATGCCTTCGGTGGCCAGGGCGCGCAGGGCGCCCAGGTTCTGCGCCAGGCCCACAGCGGCGGCGATCTCGCCCAGCTGCTGGGCGGACTGCAGGTCCATGATCTTCAGCGCCAGGCGTGCCAGCGGATGGGTCTTGGTGGCGCCGCCGACCAGGCCGACCGGCATGGGCAGTTCGATGCTGCCGATCAGGGCGCCGCCGGCATCCTTTTCCCAGCGCGTGAGCGAGGTGTAGCTGCCGCTGCGGCTGGCATAGGCATGGGCGCCGGCCTCGACCGCGCGCCAGTCGTTGCCCGTGGCCACGATGACGGGGTCGATGCCGTTCATGATTCCCTTGTTGTGCGTGGCCGCGCGGTAGGGGTCGATGGCCGCGAAGGTATAGGCGTCCAGCACGCCTTCGATGATCTCCTCGCCGCTGCGCTCCTGCGTGGCCAGGGTCTGCGGCGTGAGCCGCACGCGGGCGCGGGCCAGCCGCAGGTCGGCCAGGTTGGACAGGATGCGCAGCCGCACGCTGCCGCCCGTGATCTGCTCGACCAGGGGCGCCACCGATTCGGCCATGGTGTTGACGGTGTTGGCGCCCATGGCGTCGCGCACGTCCACGATCAGGTGGACCACCAGCATGGGGCCGCGCGGCGTGTCGGGGAAGACGTGGACCTCGATGTCCTTGCAGCCGCCGCCCAGGCCGATCAGCACCTTGTCGCGGCTGTTGGCGCGCTCGATGATCTGCGCACGCGCCTGCAGCACGGCCAGGCGTGCGCCGTGCGGATCGGTCACGCCCAGCACCTGGACCTGGGCGCGCATCAGCGGCAGCGTGCTGGAGGTCTGAAAGCCCCCGTTCTCGCGCGCCAGCTTGGCCATGTACGAGGCGGCGGCCACCACCGAGGGCTCCTCCACCGCCATGGGCACCAGCACGTCGCGGCCGTTGACGCGGAAGTTGCCGGCCACGCCCAGCGGCAGCTCGAAGCTGCCGAACACGTTCTCGATCATGCCGTCGGCCAGTGCCAGGGGCAGGGCGCCGGGGGCGGCGAGCAGGGCGCGCTCGGCATCGGACAGGCCGCAGGCATCGGCTAGGAAATCCCGGCGCTGGGCCGGTGTGAGGGCACGGAAATTGGGCAGGCGCGAATCGGCAACCATGGAAGACATCTCCTCGAATCAAAACTCTGGTCGCCGGACTGTAGGAAAACTGTACCGCTTTCAAAAGGTACAGTTTCGGGGAACAGTACCATCGCACTGCAACATGAACGGAGGGCGCATGGCAGACACCAGAGGGCGCTCGGCCCCCATTGCCGAGAAGCTGGCCGACCTGATCGGCCAGCAGATCGCCGACGGCGTGTACCGCCCTGGCGACAAGCTGCCCTCGCTGCGCGAGCTGGCGCAGCTGCACCGCTATGCCAAGAACACCGTGGTCTCGGCCTTCGACCTGCTGGTCTCGCGCGGCATCGTGGAGCCGCGCCGGGGCTCGGGCTTTTACGTGCTGGGCACGGGGCGCGGTGCCCAGCGCACCGATGAGGACGCGGGCCAGCTGGGCCGCGCCATGGACATCGTCTGGCTGATGCGCGAGCAGCTCAAGACCCAGCCCGACTGCGTGGGCGTGGGCGACGGCTTTCCGCCCGTGGAATGGCTGGCCGACATGCGGCTGGACCGCTACCACCAGAAGGTGGTGCGCACGGGGCTGGGATCGCTGTTCCGCTACGGCAGCCGCTACGGCTATGCGCCGCTGCGCGACAGCCTGGTGCGCAAGCTGGGTGACTTCGGCCTGCAGGCCACGCCGGGCCAGCTGGTGCTGACCCATGGCGCCAACGAGGCCATGGACCTGGTCATCCGCTACTTCGTGCCGCCGGGGGCCACCGTGCTCGTGGACGAGCCCGGCTACTACCCGCTGTTCGGCAAGCTCAGGCTGGCCGGCGCCCATGTGGTCGGCGTGCCGCGCCTGGCCGACGGGCCCGACGTGGCCGCGCTCGAGTCACTGCTGGCCCAGCACCGGCCGCGCCTTTTTTTCACGCAGTCGCTGGCCCACAACCCCACGGGCTCGGACATCTCGGCCGCCAAGGCCTACAAGGTGCTGCAGCTGGCCGAGCGCCACAACCTGCTCATCGTCGAGGACGATCCGCTGGCCGACTTCAAGCCCACCTCGGCCGTGCGCCTGTCCACGCTGGACCAGCTGGAGCGCACCATCTACATCGGCAGCTTCTCCAAATCCTTCTCGGCCGCGCTGCGCGTAGGCTTCATCGCCTGCAACGACGCGCTGGCCAGCGACCTGGCCGACCTCAAGGCGCTGATCCACGTCAGCGGCTCCGAGTACTGCGAGCGCATGGTGGACGTGATGCTGCGCGAGGGCCACTACGAGCGCCACCTGGTGCGCCTGCGCCACAAGCTGGGCCAGGCCACGGCCCAGGCGCTGGGCTGGCTCGATGCCCACGGCTGCGAAGTCTTTGCGCGCAGCCCGCAAAGCCTGTACCTGTGGGTGGCTTTCCCCGGTGTGCAGGACTCGCTGCGGCTGGCCGAGCAACTGGTGCCGCGCAAGCTCAGCATGGCGCCGGGCCGTGTCTTCCATGTCGATCCCTCGGCCGTCTCGCGCTGGTCGCGCTGCAACGTCAGCGCCATGCTGGATCCGAGGTTCCAGGCCGCGATGGGGCAGGTGCTGGCTCAACCCGCCTGAGCCAGCCCCCGGGCCTGCGCCCGCAGCAGCGCGATAAAGCGCTGCTGCTCCTGCGTGGGCGCGTCATCGGTGCGGGTGAGGATGCCGAAGGGCGCCATGGGTACGTCGATGCAGACCGGCAGCGCCCTGACCAGGCCCATGCGCAGATAGTCCTTGAGCGCGGATTCGGACAGCAGCATCACGGCATCGGTCAGTTGCACCAGTTGCTGCATGGAGTACACCGAGCTGCATTCGATGATGTCGGCCGGCGCGGGCAGCTCCAGGCGCTGCAGCAACTGGTCGAGCGCGATGCGCGCGGGGCTGGTGGCCGGCTGCAGGATCCAGGGCCAGTCGCGCACCAGTTCCTCCCAGTCGAGCTTGCGCCGGCGCGCCAGCGCATGGCCGCTGCGCACGACGAGTAGTAGCCGCTCGTTGCCCAGTTCCTCGAAGCCGTAGCCGCTGCTGTCTGCCGTGGGGCTGCGCCGTGCAATGGCCATGTCGATGCGCCGCTGGTCCAGCAGGCGCAGCACCTGGTCGCTGGTGTCGCCCATGATGCGCAGGCGCAGCTGCGGGCTTTGCGCCTTCATGCGGGCCACGGCCGTCATCACCAGGTCGGGTGCGGCGCCCATGATGGTGCCGATGGACAGGTAGCCGTAGCCGCCCTGGCGGCGCGCGGCCAGGTCCTCGGCGCAGCGGTCCAGGCTGTTGAGCGAGGCCTCGGCAAAGCGCACCAGCTGCGCGCCCAGCGCCGTGGGCCGCATGCCGCGCGGCAGGCGCTCGAACAGCTGGCAGCCGAACATGTCCTCAATCTCGCGCAGCATGCGCGTGGCCGCAGGCTGGGACATGGCCAGGCTCAGCGATGCGCGGTGCAGGTTCAGGCTCGATCCCAGCGCCACCAGCATGTGCAGGTGCTTGTAGCGCAGACGGTTGAGCAGGCTGCGGTGCAGCACGGGCGGGGCGGATTCGGGCGTGTTCGCAGGCATAAGCACAAGGTATCGGATGTGACCGAAATTCGATTTGTTGAGCATCGATCATGCGCCGTACATTGGCCCTGCGACAAGAAAAAACAGACCCAATCCAGGAGACAAGACATGCACAGCCCATCGCCTGTTTCATGACGCGCTGATGCGACCGGCACCAAGCCGCAGCCGCCTCTCGCCTTCCGAAAAAGCACGCCTTCAGCGCCCCCATTTTTGCGGGCGTGACGGCTCTCCATCGCCTTCAGGACCGTCATGAAAAAACTCCCCGCTCCCCTGCTCGCCAGGATCTCCTGGCGCCTGCTGCCCTTTCTTCTGCTCATGTACATCATGGCCTTCCTGGACCGGGCCAACGTGGGCTTTGCCAAGGTGGCCTTCCAGGCCGATACCGGCATCAGCGATGCGGCCTTCGCCTTTGGCGCGGGCGTGTTCTTCGCAGGCTATGCGCTGCTGGAGGTGCCCAGCAACCTGATCATGCACCGCGTGGGCGCCCGCATGTGGATGTGCCGGATCATGGTCACCTGGGGCCTGGTGTCGGCGGCCATGATGTTCGCCCACGACCAGACCACGTTCTACGTGCTGCGCTTTTTACTGGGCGTGGCCGAGGCGGGGTTCTTCCCCGGCGTCATCCTGTACCTGACCTACTGGTTCCCGGCAGCGCACCGCGCGCAGGCCATGGGCTTTTTCTACTTCGGCGCGCCGCTGGCCTTCATCTTCGGCAGCCCGCTGTCGGGCCTGCTGCTGGAGCTGGACGGCATGGGCGGCTGGCACGGCTGGCAGTGGCTGTTCGCGGTGGAGGGGCTGATGGCGGTGGCCGTGGGCATCTGGGCATATTTCCACCTGGACAACCGCCCCGCCGACGCCACCTGGCTCAGCCGCGAGGACAAGGCGCTGCTGCAGGACATTCTCGACAGCGAAGAGCGCGCCAAGGGCGGCCACGGCCACAGCCTGCTGGCCGCGCTGTGCCAGCCGCGCGTGCTCTACCTGGCGCTGATCTACCTGCTGATCCAGGCCAGCGTCTATGGCGTGGTGTTCTACCTGCCCAGCCAGGTGGCGGGCCTGCTGGGCACCAAGGTGGGCCTGCTGGTGGGCGTGGTCTCGGCCATTCCCTGGCTGTGCGCGCTGCTGGCCGCCTGGTGGATTCCGGGCCATGCCGAGCGAACAGGCCAGCCGCGCGGCATCGCCAGCCTGACGCTGGTGATGGCGGCCGTGGGCATGGCTGCATCGGTGAGTTTCTCCAGCCCCCTGCTGGGTGTGGCCGCGCTGTGCCTGGCGGCGGCCGGTTTCATCGCCGTGCAGCCCGTGTTCTGGACCTTTCCTGCCAACACGCTGGCCGGCGCTGCGGCCGCTGGCGGCATCGCCTTCATCAACTCCCTCGGCGCCGTGGGCGGCTTCATCGCCCCCATCGTCAAGAACTGGGCCGAGGGCTTTTTCCACTCCCCGGCGGTCGGCCTGTACCTGCTGGCCGGCACCACGCTGCTGGCTGCGGCCCTGGTGCTGGGCGTGCGCGCACGCCTGGCGCCGGCCTTGGCCGCACCGTCGGCCGCCTGAACCACTTGCACACGGAGCAGAACCATCCCATGACACAGATCCCCACCATCAAGCAGGTGCGCGCCTTCACGCTCAAGGGCGGCGGCGCCGACTACCACGACCAGTCTGACGGCCACTGGATCGACGACCACATCGCCACGCCCATGGCCAAGTACCCCGAGTACCGGCAAAGCCGCCGCAGCTTCGGCATCAACGTGCTGGGCACGCTGGTGGTGGAGATCGAGGACAGCGCCGGACGCGTGGGATTTGCCGTGACCACGGGCGGCGAGCCTGCGGCCTACATCGTCGAAAAGCACCTGGCGCGCTTTCTCGAAGGCGCCCGGGTCACCGACATCGAACGCATCTGGGACCAGATGTACCTGTCCACGCTGTACTACGGCCGCAAGGGCATCGTCATCAACACCATCTCGGGCGTGGACCTGGCGCTGTGGGACCTGCTGGGCAAGGTGCGCGGCGAGCCCGTGCACCAGCTGCTGGGCGGCGCCGTGCGCGACGAGCTGCAGTTCTACGCCACGGGCGCGCGGCCCGACCTGGCGCAGAAGATGGGCTTCATCGGCGGCAAGATGCCGCTGCACCACGGCCCGGCCGAGGGCGAGGAAGGGCTGCGCCGCAACCTGCAGGAGCTGGCCACCATGCGCGAGCGCGTGGGCCCGGACTTCTGGCTCATGCTGGATTGCTGGATGAGCCTGGACGTGAACTACGCCACGCGCCTGGCCCAGGGTGCGCAGGCCCATGGCCTCAAGTGGATCGAGGAGGCCCTGCCGCCCGACGACTACTGGGGCTACGCGGCCCTGCGCAAGAACGTGCCCACCGGCATGCTGGTGACCACGGGAGAGCACGAGGCCACGCGCTGGGGCTTTCGCCAGCTGCTGGAGATGGGCTGCTGCGACATCATCCAGCCCGACGTGGGCTGGTGCGGCGGCATCACCGAGCTGCTCAAGATCTCGGCCCTGGCCGATGCCCACCAGGCCCTGGTCATCCCGCATGGCTCCAGCGTCTACAGCTATCACTTCGTGGCCACGCGCCACAACAGCCCGTTTGCCGAGTTCCTGATGATGGCCCCCAAGGCCGACGAGGTCGTGCCCATGTTCCATCCGCAACTGCTGGGCGAGCCCGTGCCCGTCAACGGCCGCATGCGCCTGTCGGCGCTGGACAGGCCTGGCTTCGGCGTGGAGCTCAATCCCGAGTGCGCCCTGCACCGCCCGTACACGCACTGAAGGAGCCCGCCATGCAACTGCCTGCCAACCCCTTCAAGGCCGCGCTGCGGCGCGCCGAGCCGCTGTACGGCATCTGGGCCGGCTTTGCCACGCCCTATGCGGCCGAGATCATCGCCGCCACGGGCTATGACTGGATGCTGGTCGATGGCGAGCATGCCCCCAACACCGTGCCCACGCTGCTGGGCCAGCTGCAGGCCGTGGCGCCCTACGCCACGCACCCGGTGGTGCGCGCCGTGCAGGGCGACACCGTGCTCATCAAGCAACTGCTGGACGTGGGCGTGCAGACGCTGATGGTGCCCATGGTGGAGACGGCCGAACAGGCGCGCGAACTGGTGCGCGCCATGCGCTACCCGCCCCATGGCGTGCGCGGCGTGGGCGGCGGCCTGACGCGGGCCACGCGCTGGGATGCCGTGCCCGACTACATCCGCACGGCGCATGAACAGCTGTGCCTGATCGTGCAGATCGAATCGCCCCGGGGCGTGGCCAACGCCGCCGAGATTGCTGCCGTCGATGGCGTGGACGCCGTCTTCATCGGCCCCGCCGACCTGTCCACGGGCATGGGCCATGCGGGCGACGCCAGCCAGGGCGAGGTGCAGGACGCCATACGCCGTACCGTCCAAGCCACGCTGGCCGCCGGCAAGGCCTGCGGCATCCTCGCGCCGCGCGAGGAGGATGCACGCCGCTATGCGGACTGGGGCTGCCGCTTCATCGCCGTGGGCATCGACATCAGCCTGCTGCGCCAGGCCGCGCTGGCCAATCTGGGGCGCTATCGCGCCACGCAAGCCACGGATCAGGCGGCCCCTGCATCCCGCACCTACTGAACCCAAGGAGAACTCCATGGCATCCTCTACCGTGCTGCGCAATTTCATCGCCGGCAGCTTCACCGACAGCGCCGAACTGCATGAGGTGACCAACCCCGCCACGGGCGCGGTGCTGGCGCGCTCGCCCCTGTCCTGCCAGGCCGATGTGGACCGCGCCATCGCCGCTGCGCGCGGCGCCCACAAAGCCTGGGCGCGCCGCCCGGCCGTGGAGCGCGCGCAGTACCTGCGCCGCGTGGCGGCCCGCATCCGCGACAACGCCGCGCGCATTGCGCGCACCATCACCGAGGAGCAGGGCAAGGTCCTGGGCCTGGCCGAGGTCGAGGTGAACTTCACCGCCGACTATCTGGACTACATGGCCGAATGGGCGCGCCGCATCGAGGGCGAGGTCATCACCAGCGACCGGGCCAACGAGCAGATCTTTTTGCTGCGCAAGCCGCTGGGCGTGGTCGCGGGCATCCTGCCCTGGAACTTCCCCTTCTTCCTGATCGCCCGCAAGATGGCGCCGGCCCTGCTCACGGGCAACACCATCGTCATCAAGCCCAGCGAGGAAACGCCCATCAACTGCCACGCCTTCACCGAGCTGCTGGCCCAGTGCGAGCTGCCGGCCGGCGTGTTCAACGTGGTCTATGGCCAGGGCGGCACGGGCGCTGCGCTGGCCGGCCATGCGGGCGTGGACATGGTCAGCTTCACGGGCAGCGTGGCCACGGGCGAGCGCATCGCCGCTGCCGCCGCGCCCCACATCACCAAGCTCAACCTGGAGCTGGGCGGCAAGGCCCCGGCCATCGTGCTGGCCGATGCCGACCTGGACCTGGCCGTGCGCGCCATCCGCGACTCGCGCATCATCAACACCGGCCAGGTCTGCAACTGCGCCGAACGCGTCTACGTGCAGCGCCAGGTGGCCGACGAGTTCACGGCCCGCATCGCCCAGGCCATGGCCGCCACGCGCTATGGCGACCCGATTGCGCGGCCCGACGTGGAAATGGGCCCACTGATCAACCAAAAGGGCCTGGACAGCGTGCAGGCCAAGGTGCGCCAGGCCATCGCCGACGGCGCGCAACTGGTCACGGGCGGGCAGGCCGCAGACCTGGGCGCGGGCTTTCACTTCCAGCCCACCGTGCTGGCCGGCTGCCATGCCGGCATGGAGATCATGCGCAAGGAAATCTTCGGCCCCGTGCTGCCCATCCAGGTGGTGGAAGACCTGGACGAGGCCATCGCCCTGGCCAATGATTGCGAGTACGGCCTGACCTCTTCCCTGTACACGCGCGACCTGTCCAAGGCCATGCAGGCCATGCGCGAGATCGACTTCGGCGAGACCTACATCAACCGCGAGAACTTCGAGGCCATGCAGGGCTTCCATGCGGGCGTGCGCAAGTCCGGCGTGGGCGGGGCTGATGGCAAGCACGGCCTGTACGAGTACACGCACACGCATGTGGTGTACCTGCAGGGTTGAGCCAACGGTTCGCCTATCGCTTCACGGTGGCTGACGTTATGAACCGGGCAATGGTGCTGGAAACCCCGGGCACTAGCGGCAGCCCCTCCTTGTCATAGGTTGCAAGATTGGCAGCGCGATCGTTGGTCTCCACCTTCTTGAGCACATGGTTGGTGGCGGGCAACAGCACAAGCTTGGCGTTCGGTGCAGCCTTGGCCAGACGCTGAGCATCCTTTGGCTTGATCTGCAGGTCGCGCTCACCTTGAATGATGAGCACGGGTTTGGAATAGCCCGCTATCAGGCGAGCGGGGTCCAGCGCGAAGGTGTTGATGAGAAAGCCTTGTACGCTGGCATGGAACATGGTGTTGAGCGGCCTGTCCATCTGGCGGGTATCCACGCGCCTGCCTGCTTCCAGAGCATCGATGACCGGTAACGCCTGGTCCAGGATCGGTGCATTGGCGGGGTCTTCCTTGAGCTGTTCCCGAAGCGTCTGCCCCATTGGGCGACCAGGAGCTGCTACCAATATCAGTCCGCAGATATCAGAGCGGCCCTGGCCAGCCTCCAGAGCGACCAGTCCACCTTCACTGTGTCCCAGCACCCAGACGCATTGGGCACCGGTCTCGCTGCGGATGGCGTCCACCCAGTGGTGCACATCTTCGGCATAGGCCTGGATGGTCACGGCATTGGGGTCCTCCACGGCCTTGTAGCTTTCGAACATGCCACGTTTGTCGATGCGTACGGTGGCAATGCCCTGGGTGGCCAGTTCCTGTGCGAGCAGTTGGTAGGTCGAGGCTTTGAGGCCGAACGGGCTGTTGCCGTTGCGGTCGGTGGGGCCTGAGCCGGGGACGATCAGTACGACCGGCGGCGCGCTTTGGCTCGGCGTCAGCAGAACTCCCCGCAGTGGGTCAAGTGGCCCCGTTGCCTGCAGCGGCTTTTCGCCAAGGACGGTCGTGGCCGCTGCGGCCATGGTGGTACTTGCGCAGATGGCGGCCGCCAGGCCGAGGAGTAGAGCTTTCATGGGAAAGGCCGCAGAGTTGATCTGCGTGCCATTGGAGCATGCTTGTCTGTCGGCCCTGTCAGGTCGAAGCCGTGCGCTTGCGGTTGCGCGGCGCCTTGGGCGGCGGGCTGCTGGCCTCCAGCTCCCGCGCCCGCGTGCGGATGCGGGCAAAGGCGCTGGCCATGGCCTGCAGCTCGGGCTCGGGCACGGCGTCCATGAGCTCGCGGTTGATGGCCTGCACCTGCGGGAACAGCTCGGCATGCAGGGCGCGGCCCGTGTCGCTCAGGCGCAGCAGCGCGCGGCGCGCATCGCCCAACTGGCTCTCTTTCCACAACAGCCCCTTGGCCAGCAGCGCCGTGACCGCGCGCGAGGTGCGCGTGCGGTCCAGCTGCGCCTGCTCGGCCAGCTGCGAGGGCTGCAGCTGCCCGGCCTCGGCCAGCAGGCAGAGCATGCGCCACTCGCGCCGCGTGATGCCGTAGCGGCCCTCGCACAGGCGCACCACGCGGCTGCCGGCCGCCGCCTGCAGCCGCGCCAGGTGGTAGAGGAACATGTCGTCGAGCACGGCGGGGTGGCGCCAGCGGTGGAGGTCGGTCATGGGCTCGCGGGCCGGTTTCGGGTTTACGCTAGGGATGATGGATTAGATGCATTGTCTGCGGCCTGCGTACATTGGCCGCAAGACAACGACAAGGAGACAAGTATGCCCAGCCCCCTCGCAGCCCTGGCGCGTGCCGCCGTGGCCCTGACCGCCGCCGTGCTGTGCGCGGCGCCCGCCCTGGCCCAGGAATGGCCCAAGGCCAGGCCCATCCGCATCGTCGTGCCCAACCCGCCGGCTGGTCCGTCCGACATCTCTCTACGCCCCGTGGCCGCCGCCATGCAGGCCGCGCTGGGCCAGGCCGTGGTCGTGGACAACAAGCCCGGCGCCAATGGCAACATAGGCGCGGCCGAGGTCGCACGCTCCGCCGCCGATGGCTACACCTGGCTGTGGGCCATGGACCCCGTGCTCACCGTCAACCCCCATGTCTACAAGAACATGGGCTACAAGGCCGACGCGCTGGAAACCCTGGTCGTGGCTGCGCGCTTCTCGCAGACCCTGGTCTGCGGACCGGGCACGGGCTTCAAGTCCGTCAAGGACATGGTGGCCGCCAGCAAGACGCGCGAGCTGACCTATGCCTCGGGCGGCGCGGGCTCGCCGGGCCACTTGGTCATGGAATCGCTGCTGGCCACCTCGGGGGCCAAGATGGTCCACGTACCCTACAAGGGACCGGCGCCGGCCATGCAGGACCTGCTGGGCGGCCAGGTGGACTGCGGCTTCCTGGCTGGCCCCACGGTCTTCCCCCAGGTCCAGAGCGGCAAGCTGATCGCCCTGGCCACCTCGGGCAAGACGCGCTCGGCGCTGGCGCCCGAGCTGCCGACCATCGCCGAGTCGGGCTTCCCCGAGTTCGACGGCACCTTCTGGATCCTGCTGGCCGCGCCCAAGGGCGTGCCGCCCGCCGTGCAAAAGCGCTTTGTCGACGCCATGAACGAGGCCATCCGCGCACCCGAGCAAAAGGAACGCGCCAAGGCCCTGGACATCGAGATGGTCGGCTCCACCGTGGCCGAGGCCCAGGCGCGCGCCAAGGGCCAGTCCGCGCAGTGGGCCGCCCTGGTCAAGCGCATCCACCTGACCAACGACTGAAGCCGCCACTAGGGCCTGTGGCCCTGAGGCACCGCCGTTTTGGCGATACTCCCTTTCCCAACGCATCCACTGTCTCCTGGCTCCCATGGCAACCCAGCGCCCCAATCTGATCTTCATCCTGGCCGATGACCTCGGCTACGCCGACCTCGGCTGCACGGGCGCGCGCGATGCGCACAGCCGCGCCACCGATGTCTCGCCCCGCCTGGACGCCATGGCCGCGCAGGGCATGCGCTTCACGCGTGGCTATTCCAACTCGGCCGTGTGCTCGCCCACGCGCTTTGCCCTGGCCACGGGCCGCTGGCAGTACCGCCTGCGCGGCGCGGCCGAGGAGCCGATCGCCAGCGTCCACGGCGACAAGGTGCTGGGCCTGCCGCCCGACCATCCCACCGTGGCCTCGCTGCTGCGCGACGCCGGCTACGCCACCGCCCTGGTCGGCAAATGGCACCTGGGCTACCCGCCGCATTTCGGCCCGCGCATGTCGGGCTACGAGGAGTTCTACGGCTTTCACGCAGGCGGCGCCGACTACTTCGCCCACTGCGACCCGCGCGGCCGCCCCGACTTCTGGATCAACGAGGAGCCGCACGAGGAAGAGGGCTACCTCACCGACCTGCTGAGCCGCCGCGCCGTGGACTTCGTCGAGCGCCAGACGGCCGACAAGCCCTTCTACCTGTCCCTGCACTACAGCGCCCCGCACTGGCCCTGGCTCACGCGCGACGACCTGGAGGAGTCGCGGCGCATCGGCGGCTTCGGCAAGCACACCGACGGCGGCACCATCGAGACCTACCAGCGCATGATCCACCACATGGACGAAGGCATTGGCTGGGTGCTGGACGCGCTCGAGAAAAAGGGCATGGCCGAGAACACGCTCATCGTCTTCACCAGCGACAACGGCGGCGAACGCTTCTCCAACAACTGGCCCTTCATCGGCCAGAAGATGGACCTGCTCGAAGGCGGCATCCGCGTGCCCCTGGTGGCGCGCTGGCCTGACCGCATGCCGGCAGGCGCCGTCAGCGACACCCCCAACCTGACCATGGACTGGTCGGCCACCTTCCTGGCCGCTGCCGGCGTGCACGGCCACGCCGACTACCCGCTGGACGGCGTCAGCCTGCTGCCCCTCATGGACGATGGCGCCTGGAACCCCGAGCGCGACCTGTGCTGGCGCATGAAGCACCGCGCCCAGCGCGCCCTGGTGCGCGGCGACTGGAAATACCTGCAGATCGAAGGCGTGGAATACCTCTTCAACGTCGCCCAGGACCCGCGCGAACGCGCCAACCTGCGCGACCGCGAGCCCCAGCGCCTGGCCGAGCTGCGCCAGGCATGGCAGCAATGGGATGCTTCACTGCCGCCCATTCCGGAAGAGGCCAAGGTGTCGCTGGTGTTCAGCCGGCAGGATCTGCCTTCGGCGACGTTTTGAGGGTGTGTGTGCCCGCAGGCTGTGGGCGATAAAACAAGGCAGGCCTTTGGGCCTGCCTTGTTTCCTGATTACTGGTACGTCCTGACCATGCCCGCCCGTGCGGCCTCCGAGTTGTCGCACATGTCCTTGGCCTGTTTGTAGAGGGCCTGGGCCTTGCTCTTGTCCTTGTCGACGACTTCGTAATGGCTGGCCTTGGCAAGCACCAGGTTGTATTGGAGATAGCTGGCGCTGGTCGATGGCAGCGACTTCACGGCCTGTGACACCATTTGGTCCAGGCCCTCCAAGGACCCGCCCCAGCGCGGGCTCAGGTAATTGAGGGCATTGACGCGGGCCGCCAGGTTCTTGGGATCGGCCTGATCGGCCGCCTGCAGCCACTGCGCTGCAGTACGTCCACCTACCTGGTTTTCCATCGCGGCCAATCCAATCAGCATCGTCTGCGGCAAGGCCGAGCGGGCATCCAGCGCCATGGCCTTTTGCAGATACGGCTGGGCCTTCGCGCTGAGCTGCTTGACACTGTTCCACTGGCTGCCCGTCACACTGGAAGCCGGCGCGTTGCCGCGGGCGCCAAATGCCTTGTTGCCGTAATAGAGGCCCGCATTGAGCTGGGCAAAGAACGACTTGGGCTGCTGATCCGCCCACATGCGCATCACGTTCTCTTCCTGCAGGCTCAGTTGCTGCAGTCCCAGCAGATCCCGCATGGTCAACAAGTCCCCGCCCGAGGAAGAAAGATTCTTCTTGTGCTTGCGGGCCAGCTCCTTGTCCAGCGCCTCGAACTTGAACTCGCTGAGCAGTGCAGCCCTCTCGGACTCTTCCAGAGTGGCATTGCCATCGGGAATCAGCGGGCACTGCGCGGCGTAGGTGGCAGTGGCTGCGGAGAAAGACAGGGTGGCGAGCAGGATGCGAATCAGGGTTTGGGTGGGTTTGGCGGTCATGTGTCCCTCTTGGAAATGGTTGTGTTATTTAATGATTTAAAACTAATAAGCCAATATTTATTTCTCGAACTCCTGTTTGAATCAAAGTGCCGTGAGAAATAGAAGCAGAACAATAAAAAATGGAAGAATATATATTGCAAGGAATATTATTGCATCACCATTCTTCCAGAAGAGCTTGTAACCATGCTCGTATAAGAATGAGAGAAAAACTGCAGTCTGAAATAAATTCCCAATAAGATTAAAATTGGAATTGTATAAGTTAGAAGATATAAGAAGAAATAGCGTGATGTAGAATAATATTGCAAATACCCTAGTCATTATTCCGTAAACCCAGTGATGAAATTAGATTAATTCATAAATAGCTAATCGGAAAGCAATCGCTGAAGCAATGAAAGGCTCAAGAGCTATTTGCAATATTAATTAAATCCCATGGGTTCAATTAATCGCCACCGAATATGCTTTTGGCGTTTGTTGAAAAATGAATAATCAACCCAAAAAATCCAAGAATAGCTCCAATCAAACCAACAACGTCACCGCCTCGCGGCAACCATAAAAAAGCCAGAACACCACCGACGACAGCCGTTAAAACACCTATTATCATAACTAACATTCCATATTCATTTTTGTATATTTTCATCACAATTGATTCTTCGTGCATGTAGTTGAATATGTGCATGTTTGATATCCGATGGATGTTCCCCCATCAACATCGTCTGTGCCTTTACCGTAGAGTAGTGCTTCCATTTGCCCTTTCATCACCAGGCAGACCCTGTAATAACGCTGTCGTTGCCCAAAAGGGCCTCATATGTCGCTCTTCCTAATGCTGCTGCATCAGAAGTCGACCCCAGGGAATTCCCCACTGACCTGGATAATCCGAATCCACGTGTATTGAGGATGCTGGAGTGGCAGCACATTTGGCTTGGAATCAATCACAAGCCGGATACGCTGGCGCTGTATCTGCTGCACTAACGGCAACATGCCTTGCCTCAGAGACTAATCGCATCCTGAAAAAGCTCTGGGGTTAGCTTTTACTTGTTGATATTTCTCAATAAAATCTTTTGGTGCTACGGTTTCTGCGTAATCTTTACATAATTCATAATTCTTATTGACAAGACACCGATCTATATCTCTCAAAATTTCTTCTACGCGTTTATGAATAAAACACCCTTTTTTAATAGAGTTATTTTTAATTCCCTCTTCAAAAAACATCAACTCTCTCATCGAGTTTAGCGCCACCATGTATGTTCCTGCAGCTACTTTGTCTTCAATTTCTCTTTGATAGTAATTTCGATATCCTAGAAAAAAAGCAAATATAGCCAGAGAAGCGGCTGCAACTATAATTTTTGAAGAAGTAATTGTCTTCATAAAACTTGCGAAAACTATTTCCGTGGATTTCTGATTTTTCTGAAGATTATTAAAATATATAAAAATGACAGTATCAAAATGGGAATTGCAATCAATGATATAAAATAGAAATCATTTGGCGTAGAAAGATAGACTGAATTTTTGGGATTTTTAGGGTCATACCTAATTTCTATTGAGTTGGATTCTTCAGATGCTTTCTTGAGCTCCATTATTTTTTTATTTGTCATTTGAACAACTAGTTGAGCATCGGGATCTATACGATTTCCTTTGAATCTTATTCCATTGACTTCATAGCTGTACTCCATTCTTACAAATTGGGATTTATTTGCTCTATCTTCTATTGATAATTTTTCCAGCCTTGCGGGTTGATTTTTCCAAGGGATAATTTGAAAATATCCAGATGCTGTGAAATATATCTCTTTCGCCAAATTGATTGTCAATAGAACTGCAACAAAAAAAACCGACCAACCACCAAGTGTCTTGGGCCATAAGTATGGTTCCAGCTCATCAATTATTGATTTATGGTTATTCACATTTCATCTCGCAAGTTAGACATGGAATTTCAGTAGTACCACCAACAGCACTTCCCAGGGTCGCCTGCCCCAAGGTGCCGATTGATCCGTTTGCCTGCAACGTGTTCTTGATACTTTGTTCTAACAATACGTTGGGTAATGCAGTTTCACTATAGGGATTAATGAATGGCGCCGGGGGGATTTTTGGAATTTTGTTGACAAAAGATCCTCCGATACTCCCCCCAATTACCCCCATGCCTGTATTGAGCATAGCGCCTGAAGCGGTCAGCGAATATCCATCGCCAATCCTTGATCCTGTAATATATTGACCTAGGCCTGTTGTTCCACCAATTGCTGCAGCACCTAGCGCTGTAGTTCCAATTAAAGGCATTGCTGCCCCTCCGAGGGCAGACCATGCACCGCTGTTTATCGTCTCTCCCCAATCGATCTTACATTTTTTATTAATAATTTTTTGTTTTGCCACGTTGGTGCCAGCTCCCACTACCCCACCGACTAAAGCCATAACCCCTATTATCAGTAGTGGAGGAATGAGTCCTGTCGGATCAGACATCTCCAATGGAGAATTTAGAGAGTATGCATATTGATTTGATCCACCTTCCAAACCAATCGGATCCTGATTGACATAACTCCCCAGCACCGGATCGTAATACCGATGCCGGTTGTAATACAGCCCCGTTTCCCTGTCATGGTGCTGCCCAGGCAGCCGGATCGCCTGGTGCAGGCCCTGCGGGTTGTACTCCTGCAGCACATTGCCCCAGGGGTCCAGCTTGGCGGCCCAGGCCACCTGGCCGGTT